>Ga0163163_10000017_pt1 | contig 208781 bp, 188 predicted proteins | sample S65metaG_FD_119766 | JGI IMG/M metagenome (GOLD analysis project Ga0163163, IMG submission 119766) | Switchgrass rhizosphere microbial communities from Kellogg Biological Station, Michigan, USA - S6-5 metaG | ecosystem: Host-associated > Plants > Roots > Rhizosphere > Soil | place: USA...
CGCGCCGATCATTCCGCAAGTCGCCGGCACCTGGACCGGCACTCTGACACAGACGCGGGCGACCGGCGGTCCCGAATGTCTCGCCGAGCTCCAGAAATCGACGGGCATCGTTGAAAAGTTCGTTCTCTCAGTCACCCAGACCGGAGCAAGCCTTTCGGCGTCGGGCAGTGCCGAAGACATCCCAGAGTCATGCAACTACTTCGGCACGGCCGGCAACACTGACGCCTTCGCACTCCAAGCCTCAAGTTGCCAACCGACCGTCCGAACGCTCAACTGCGGCGGGACGGCTAGAGATCTGTATCGGATACAGCCCCAAATAACCGGAACGGTGGCCGGCAACACGATGTCCGCGATGAGCTCCGTCAGTTGGAGTGTCTTCCCTCCCGGTGCCACGACGGGCTCGCTCGGTGTCATCACGATCACGGGCACGGTCACGCTGACCCGCTGACCATCCGGCCGCCATCCCGAAAAGGGGCGGGAGCATGGACGTCGTCCAGGACAGCAACACCTCGCGGTCGAAGGTGGCGCCGGTCGGGACTTTCCCTGGACTGGGTCCTTACGGCACCTACGACATGGCCGGAAACGTGCGGGAGTGGGTGCTGAACGACACGGGAGCGGGGACGAAGTTCATCCTTGGCGGCGCGTGGTGGTCGCAGACGTACCTGTTCGGCGACCCGGAGGCCCTCTCCCCATTCGATCGCTCGCCGGAGGGCGGATTCCGCTGCGTGCGCAACACCGCGCCGCTGTCGTCCGCGGTGCTCGCGCCGATCAAGAGGCTCGCCCGGGATTTTTCGGCGTACACGCCCGTCTCCGACGATGTCTTTCGCGCCTACCTGGCGATGTATGCGTACGACCGGACTCCGCTCGAGGCCAAGGAAGAGGGCGTCGTCGCCGAGACGGACGATTGGCGCGAGGAGAAGATCACGCTCAACACTGCGTACGACAACGACCGGATGACGGCTTACCTCTTCGTGCCGAAGCACGTCCGACCGCCCTATCAGACGGTGGTGTTCTCGCCCAGCGCGCGGCTCCTGGCCCTGCACGACAGCCGCAACCTGGGTGACATCAGGTTCTTCGACTACATCGTCCAAAGCGGCCGGGCCGTGCTGTATCCGATTCTGTACAGCACGTACGAGCGACAACCCAAGAAAGTGTTCGTCGGCGCGGGACAGACCATCGAGTATCTGACCAAGCGTTCGAAGGACTTCGGTCGCGCGCTGGATTATCTCGACGGTCGCTCGGACATCGCCAGAGACAAGATCGCGTACCTCGGGGTGAGCATGGGCTCCAGCCGAGGGCGTCATCTACACGACAGTCTCCCAGAGCCGGCTCAAGGCCGTGATTCTCCTCGACGGCGGCTACTTTCTGGACACGCCGCGGCGGGCGGTGACCAGGCCGATTTCGCGCTGCGGCTCAAGGTGCCGGTCCTCATGGTGAACGGGCGGCAGGATTTCGTCTTCCCGGTCGACCAGTCGCAGAATCCGCTGTTCCGGATGCTGGGCACGCCGCAGGCCGACAAGCAGCATGCCGTGTTTGACACGCCACACGACGTGACCGAGGCGCGGCCGGACCTCATCAAGGTCGTGCTCGATTGGCTCGACAAGTACCTCGGCCGGATAGATTGACGCGGCGAGCCAGATTCCGGCCCGACGGCCGTGCTGGCGCCCCTTCGTAGCACAGATCCCTCCGTCGCCAGAAAAACCTCACAACGGCCTGCAACGGCAGCCGTGTCACGCCGATAAGCGCCGTAGTCAAAACCTGGCCACAGGGTATGAAAATCCTCTACGTAGGCAACGACTCCCACGGCGTCGAGCTCATGGCATTCGCTCTTCAGCGCATTGCCCCAGGGGTGGCTGTCGCGTGGATCCCCAGCCTGAAGGCGGCCCGGGGCTGGATCGAGCAGAATCAGGACGTGGCCGTCCTGACGGTCGAGGTGAACCCCGACCCCGCGGCCTCTGAGTTGTTTATCCGCCAGATTCGCGATTTGGGTGTGGCAGCGCCCCTCGTCCTTGTCGCCGGCGGATCTTCCCAGCCAGCGCCGCCAATCCTGGCAGCGCTCGCCGACGCGACCCTCCCAAAGGACGCGTCGCTGCTACAGGACCTTCCGACAACTATTGGAGGCCTGCTCAAGGACCGGCCCTCGGAGGCACCGCCGGAGCCCTCACTCGCACCGGCCGTGCGGTCTGCCGCCCAGCCGCTGCCCTCCACGGCGCCAGCCGAGTCGCCACGATCAAATCCGTTCGCTCATCTCGTCCCCGCGCCCGATGCGCTCGAGCAGGAGTTGAGGCAGGCGCGGACCATGCTCGCGCAGGCCCATCAGGATCGTGAGGCTCTCGGGGCCATCAACGTCGAGCTCGAGCGACGCGTCGCCGATGCCACGGCGGCCTTCGAGCGCGCCGAAAGCCGGCACGCCGCGGAAATGCGGGATGCGGCCGCCCGGTTGGGCGACGAGCGCGCGCACGCCAACGAGCGGTCATCGCACGCGAGCGCTGCGCTCGATGCACTGCGGGCTGAGCTCGTGGAACAAGCGGCGGCTCTGCACAAGGCGGAGCAACAGGCCGCCGTCGATCGTCGCGCCGCGGCTGAGGACACGGCGCGACGTCAGGCCAGGGCCGAGAGCGACCTGCTGCGGGAGACGTCCACCCGACAGGCCGCCGAGCGGGCCGCCGCGGCAGGCGCGGCTGCGGAAGCGCGGCACGCGTCCGAGTTGGCGGCGGTCGCCGCGCGGCTGGCCGATCAGGAACAGCGGGCCGAACAACGAATGGCGGAGGCGGCTGCCCGCCTCGACGAGCACCAACGCCAGGCAAATGAGCGCTCGGCCCAGGCGGCCGCCGCGCTCGACGCTCTCCAGGCGAGGTTGGTCGAGGCGACAGACGCGCTGCAACGCGCCGGGCAGCAGGCGGAGTCCGATCGGCAGGCTGCGGCTAAGGCTGCCGCGACACGCCAGGCCGCCTTCGATGCCGACTTGAAAGAGTCGGCCCGTCGGCAAGAGGCTCTCGCGAATCAGCTCGCCGCGTCCGAGCAACAGGCGGCTGCCGCGCTCGATGCGCTGCGGGTCCAGCTCGTGGAACAGGCGGCGGTTCTCCACAAGGCGGAGCAACAGGCCGCCGTCGATCGTCACGCCGCGGCTGAGGACGCGCGACGTGCGGCCAAGGCCGAGAGCGATTTGGTGCGGGAGACCTCCACTCGACAGGCCGTCGAACGGGCCGAGCACGCGTCCGAGCTGTCAGCGGCCGCCGCGCGGCTTGCCGATCAGAAACAGCAGTTCGAACAACGAGTGGTAGAGGCGGCGGCCCACCTCGACGAGCAGCAACGCCAGGCCGCTGAGCGCTCGGCCCAAGCGGCCGCCGCGCTCGACGCTCTCCAGACGAGGTTGGGCGAGGCGACAGACGCGCTGCAACGCGCCGGGCAGCAGGCCGAGTCCGATCGGCAGGCTGCAGCCGGGGCCGCCGCGACGCGCCAGGCCACATTCGATGCCGAGCTCAAGCAGTTAGAAGCGAAACACGACGTCCTCACGACGAAGCTTGCGGACGCCGACGTCAGACTTCGGCAGGCCGAGGAACGACATCAGACCGGGTCTGCCGCCGCAACCGCGCGGCTTGCCGCGTCCGAGCAACAGGCGGCCGCCGCGCTCGATGCGCTGCGGACCCAGCTCATGGAACAGGCGGCGGCTCTCCACAAGGCGGAGCAACAGGCCGCCGTCGATCGTCACGCCGCGGCTGAGGAATTGGCGCGACGTCAGGCGGCCGCCGAGAGCGACCTGGCGCGAGAGTCGTCAACCCGACAGGCCGCGGAACGGGCCGTCGCTGCCTCAGAGGCTGCACACGCGGCTGCGAAAGAACGGCACGCGTCCGAGCTGGCGGCAGTCGCCGCGCGTCTCGCCGATCAGCAACAGCAGGCCGACCTCGATCTGCAGGCCTCGACCAGGGCCGCGACCACACGCCAGGCCGCATTCGACGCCGAGTTGAAAGAGTCGGCCAGCAGGCTCGAAACCTTGCGCCTGGAGCTCGTCGCCGTCACCGCGGAAGCATCGATCGCCCGACAAGCCGCGATTGAGGCGAGCGCGACCCATCAAGCGGTGGTCGAGCGGCAAACCACGGAGCTGGCGCGGTCCGCCGCGCGCTTGGAGGAGGCCCAACGACAGGCCGACGCCCAGTTGGCGCAAGCGGCGGCCAACGCGAGGGAACACGAGGCGCGGCTCGAGGCCAGACTCCGCGAGGAATCCGCCAAGCGCGAGACCCTCGAGAACGAACTTGTCCAAGCGCGCGCCGCAGCCGAGCAGGCACAGCGTCGTTTTGTGGACGCCTCGAACGAGATGCGCGAGCGCGCGCGCGAGCATGCGGTCCATCTCGAGGAACGTACGGCGCGTGAACGAGCCGAGTGGGAAGGCACACTCGCCGAGCGTCAGGAGCGAGTTGGCCAACTTCAACGCGACGGCGATCTCGTCCGTCAGTCTCTTGCGTCAAAAGAAGGTGACCTCAAGCGGCTGCAGGCGGCGCACGAGGAGCAACGCGGGCGTTTCGATCGCGCGCGCGCCGCGTCCGACGCCGATCTCTCGCGTGCGCGCGAGGAATGCACGGCGTTGCAGGAGACGCTCGAGGACCATCGTCGCCAATTCGACACGTCGCCGGTGAATCTCTGCCGGTGCGCCGCGGACGGGACCGTGACGCAGGCGACTCGAGCCCTCGCCAGGCTACTCGGATACGGAAGCGCGGAGCCGCTCGTGAGCGGTGGGGTCGCGGTGTTCGACTCGAGCGATGACCTTCGATGGCTGATCGATCGATGTCTGTCGTCCCGATCAGCCCAGTCGATCGAAACCACCTGGAAGAAGAAGGACGGCAGCCGGATCGTCGTGCGACTCGTCGCCGCCGCGACGTCTGCCGGGTGCGTCGATCTCGCGGCTGAGGACATCACGAATGTCAGGGAGCTCGAGGAGAAGCTGCGGCATGCGCAGCGCCTGGAGGCCGTCGCGCGGTACGCGTCGGAAGTGGCCGGTACCTGCGAGACTTTGCTCCGGGATGTCGAACACGCTGGACCGCAATGGCTGTCGCTGATTGAGAACGACTCCACCCGCCAGCAGGGCGAACGACTGCTGGCCGACGTCATCCGCGTCAGCGCGTTTCTCCGGCAGCTGGCCGAGTACGGCGGCAAGCAGAAACAGGCGCTTCCGCTCGTCGAGGTGAACAGCGTGTTGCGGGATCTGGCCTCCGTGCTCAAGCGCGTGGCCGGCGACGATATCGAGCTGGTCCTGCCGAAGGGATGGAAGCCGCTGAACCTGGATGTCGAGACCGAGCACGTCGAGCGAATCTTCGTGAACATCGCCGCTTATGCCCGGGCGCGGATGCCGCACGGGGGCCGGCTGCTGATTGACGTGGCGACCGTACTCGTCGACCGCCAGTTCACGGAGAAATACCCGAGCGTCCGGCCGGGTGCTCACGTGCTGTTCACGGTGACTGAAGTGAAGGGGCCGGCACTCTCTCCTGCGGCCGGCATCCTCGGTTCGAACGGTCCCGACGGGCACGACACGCCGGGGGTCGACCTGGGCATGCTGCAGTCGCTGGTCGTCAACTGCGGTGGTCACCTCTGGATCGCCGCGGAGCCGTCGGGAGACATGATCCTGAAGATCCATCTGCCCCGCCGGGCCCTCGACGAGCGTGCGGCGACCACCGGGCCAGCGCGCTGGATCAGCCGCCTTGCGGCTGCGACGCGTCACTAAACGTCGGGGAAACTAACGCTCTACGTCGTGGTCCTGCGGACGCTCGTCGCCCGAGGCCCTTTCGCGCCCCCGTCGCCCAACTCGAACTCGACGCCATCGCCCTCGCGCAGCATGTCGATGCCCTCGCCGTAGATGGCGCTGGAATGAAAGAACACCTCTTTCCCGGAGGCATCCCGAATAAAGCCGAATCCTTTGTCTGCTCGCAGTGTCTTGATAGTTCCTGTCATTCGTTCACTCGCTCCTGTACGGAGTGTACAACAAGCCGAGTCTTCACCGTCGCGGGCGCGCGCCCGGCTGGTCACGTGGCCTGACGACGTTCGGCATTGACACCGAATATCTCGACGTCTCGGGGCTGGGCGTCGTCGCGGGCCGTCCGTTCAACGCGCTCGACGCAAGCACGAGCGACAGCCCGGTGATCGTCGACCGCGCCTTGGCGGAGCGGTTCCTGAACGGCATGTTCGCCGTCGGCCGGCGCATGCGTTATGCCAGGCCGAAGGGAGCACCGTCGCTCTGGTACGAGATTGTTGTGACAACGACCTCGGGAGTCGTTTCGAGGTGAAACGGAAACTCGCGTTTCCGTCTGACTCCGAAACGACCCTGGAGTTTCCGTCAGACCTCGAAACGACTCCCGAGGTCGTTACTTCTTGCGGGTGTACGTCACATGGGTGACGCCCATGATCTTGCCGTCCTTGTCCATGCGGATGTACTCGTTGTTGATCGTGTTGTTGTCGTCCGACAAGGTGTTGATCACCACCTGCGTCAGCACACCGTTGCGCTTGTTGTAGATGCGGATGCTCTTCGCGTTGATGATCTCGACCGCCGTCTCAGCGCCCTGTTGGCCCTGGACCGGACGGTAGACGCCATCGAAGAGCGTCACGTAGCTCCAGTCCGACGCCGGATTGCTGGGATTGCTCACCGTCAGTTTGCTGCCGTCCTTTTCGTAGGCCTCGTACGTCATGACGTTGTTGGGATTGGTCGAATTGATCCACACGCCAAAGCGCGCGGTGCGCGCAGCGGTATCGTCGGGTTTCGCCTGACCATTCGCTTGTGCCCAACTCGGGCCGGCTGAAAGCATCGCGACGACCAAGACGCCGGCGGCAGTGCCAAGACCTCTCATACGCATGGAAATGCCCCTTTGAAACGGTGGTTTGACGCGCCCAGCATAGTTCACTTCTGCCCGTGCGACCAGCCCACCAGCCGCCTCGAGGCCCCCCGGCGTTTCACGGCTCGGTGCTGTCGCCGCGCGTCCAACCGACTCGTGTGGCAACATTGTGGTGTGCTCCCGCCCGAGGTGCCCCAGCAGAAAGGACATCGTGCGTCATGAATGCGAAACCCACTGTTGCGTTTATTGTCGTGAGTCTGTTGGTCGCGCCGCGAGCGCTCGCGCAAACCGAGGGACTCAAAGAAGCGGACCGGTTCGTCAAGACCATTCAAAACACGTCGCAGGCCGTCACGGACGCGCGCCTCAAGACCAAGACGGCGCTCGACTGGTACAACGCGCTCGTCAAAGGTGACTCGACGGACATGAAAGGCGACTACAAGAGATTGCAGAAGGCCGAGAAGGACATGAATGGCCAGGTGGCCAACGCCCGGAAGATCTCGGGCGATATGGACAAGCAGGCCGGCGTGTATTTTTCCGCGCGCTCAGCCGAGATCAGTCAGATCCAGGATGTGGCGATGCGCGATCAGGCCAAGAAGAGACTCGACGACAGCAAGCAGGCGTACGACAAGGTCAAATCGGCGTTCAAGGGCGCCGGCGATGCCTTGGCGCCTTTTGCAAAAGATCTCTCGGACCATATCAAATACCTGGGCGCCGAACTCACGCCCGACGCCGCCGCCTCGCTGAAACCGCAAGGCGAGGAGCTCAACAAGAAAGGCGGAACATTGTTTACGCAGATCGATGCGTCGCTCACGACGGCAACCAACTACATGAGCACGCTCAAGACTCAGTAGGCCAGGTCGCCGTTCCATGGGATGTGGAAGCAAAAAGGCGCACAGCACGTTGCTGTAGGCCTTTTCAGATATTGGGTTGCGGGGGCGTGCAACGCCCGTAAATTGTCGAGCTGGTGGGCGGCGGTATGAGCACCGCTCCTCCCTGCCCTGCCGTCGAGGGCGCGGTTCGCGCCACGCCTGTCGCTTACGTGCGCTTCTTCCGGCGAAGCGCGACCAGCGCGCCGCTTCCGAGAAGCAGGATCGATGACGGCTCGGGAGTGGTGACCACTGCCAGGCCACTCGGGTGGAATGGGGCTATCCCAGGAAATACCACCGTGGCGTTGAATCCGATGCCCATGGTACCAGTCCAATTCGTCAGGTCGGTTCTCAACGAAAGCGGCTTCGCGTCGTTGAACGGGGGGATCCCGCCGGCAAAGTTAAACGTCACGACGCCGCCATTAGCCGAGCGGTCCGCCGTCGTCGGCGCGAACGGTGAGAAGTTGTTCGAGATGAATCCCACGTCCATCAACGCGTTGTTCCCGCCGAATCCTCCCATCGAAATCGAATTCAGCAACGTTGTTGCGCCAACCGGCCCGCTGACGATGGTGGCGTCCACCCCGAAATCGACACAATTGGTGCCGCAGGAAAAGAGGCCGGGGTTGAACGGGTCGCGCACGACGAAGAGCGTGTACTCCACAGTGACCTGGAGTCCCGGACCACCAAAGGTGAACAACTGCGGACCGAAGACACCGAGAAAATTGAGATTGCTGCCGTTGTTGGGGTCGATGTAACCCGTGGGAGCCACGCCCGTGTTACCCGGAGGGATGGGCGAGGCGTTGGCCGGGGTCGCGGCAACGAAAACGAGCCCGGCGAGCAAAACACTAGGAAGAATACGCTGACACGCTCGACGCATAGGGGAGCCTCCGCGGATAAGCGGCGACAAGATTGCAAGAGTTACACCACGAAGCAGGATTAGCCCTCGGGGCGTTCTACTATTCGGCTCCAAACTAGTCCGGATCCGCGGGGACATTTGTCGGGCGCTTCTTCCATGCGCTACCGGATTCCCACGATCCCAGCTTCACCGTAGTCGCGACGATCCGGACGGCGATGCTGCCTTGGTAGTCCGGCCCGGCCGCCCCGTGACGAAGAACGCCCGCCGGTATGCCGTCGGCGTCGTCTTGAGAATCCGTCGAAAGTGTTCGCGCAGCGTCGGGGCCGTCTGAAGCCCGACTGCCTCCGCGATCCAATCGATCGGCTGGTCGCTCTTCTCGAGCAGCTGCTGAGCACTCAAAATCCGCTGGTGCGTCAGCCAGCGATGCGGAGTGGTTCCGGTCTCGTGCCTGAATCGACGGGCGAACGTTCGCGCCGACATGTTCGCCTGCTCCGCGAGATCATCGACCGTCAGCACTCGATCAAGATGCGCGTGGGCCCACTCGAGGATGCGCGCCAGCCCGTGCGATTCTTCAGGCGGAATGGGTCGGACGACGAACTGCGCCTGTCCTCCCTCCCGAAGCGGCGGGACGACGAGCCGGCGGGCCACCTGGTTGGCGATCTCCGCTCCAAAGTCGCGGCGGACGATGTGCAGGCAGAGGTCGATCCCCGCGGCGCTGCCTGCAGACGTCAGGATGGAACCTTCGTCGGTGTAGAGGACGTCCGGCTCGACCCGGATCTTCGGGTGGCGGGATCGCAGCGTCTCGACATAGCGCCAGTGCGTCGTCGCACGACAACCGTCGAGCAGACCTGTCGCGGCAAGCACGAACACACCGGAGCAGATCGACACGAGCCGCGCGCCGCGCGCGTGGGCCCGCCGCAGCATCGCGACAAGGCGCGCGGGCGGCCTATCGCGGACCCGCCATCCCGGAATGATGATCGTGTCCGCGCGGGCCAGATCCGCGAGGCCGCTGCGCGTCTGCAGGAACACCCCGCCGGTGGCGTGGAGCGGGCCGCGCTCCAGTGAGCAGACGCGGAACCGATACCAGTGCTTGCCCATCTCTGGACGCGGCAGCCCGAACACCTCGACGACGATGCCGAGCTCGAAGGTGCCAAGGCCGTCGTACGCGAGTGCGGCGACGCGGCGACGATCGATCCGCGCTGGCGGCATGGCAGTATTCTAGCGGACATTGTCATTTCTGCCACTCGACCAGGCAAGCGACGGCCGCCATGCTGAAGGCATGTCACGAGTCACCGAACTGCCCGCCGCCGATCCCATCGGCGCCCGCGCACACTTCGAGGCCCTGCTGGCCTTCGAAACCGACTGCTGGGACGTCCACGCCTCGCTCGGCGGCGATGCGCAGGACTTCGTCTTGCTCGACGTACGTGCTCCCCAGTCGTTCGAGGCAGGGCACGTGCCCGGCGCAATCAATCTGCCGCACGGAAAGATCAACGAGCGGAATCTGGCCGTGCACCCGGCCGACACGCTCTTTGTCGTCTACTGCGACGGACCGCACTGCAACGGCGCCGACCGCGCGGCCGCACGTCTGGCGCGCCTAGGCCGGCGGGTCAAGAAGATGATTGGCGGCATCGAGGGCTGGAAGGACGAAGGCTTCCGTCTCGTGGGGGGATGACCTGTCGTTGCAAGTTGAAATTGGTTGGGGGGCCGTGGAGCTACCGCTTCTCCACCAGCACGGGCGGATGCCGGTGATGCGTTGCCTGCTCGTACGCGAATGCGTATCCGAGAAGATCGCCGTCCTTCCAACGCCTTGTCGAGATCTCGAGGCCGAACGGCAGCCCATTCGCGTAAAAACCGCCCGGCAATGAAATAGCCGGGACGCCAATGCGGTTGACCCATCCGGTGTTGCTGTGCGGCCCCGCGCTGCGGCGGCCGTCGGCCGCCATCGCGACCTCGTCGAATGGCGGCATCTGAATCGCCGGATAGACCAGGCCGTCGAGATGAAACTGATCGAGCGCATCGTCGTATGCGGCGAGCGCGCGTTGCTGGGGTTCCCAGACCGTCGCGTTGGCCTCCGGATCCTGCTGGATTGGCGGCCGAGGTGGAGGGACCGGCCCGCCAGGTTGCGCGGGTGTGGGCTGCGGCACGATGGTTGCCGGAAGTGGCGTGCCAATCGCGATCGCGTACTCGACCGACGAATGATATTGACGCGGTCCGAAATCGCGGAGGAACGTCTCCATGCCCTCGGCGGTATACGGCCGCGTGTTCACCTTACCGGACAGCGTGTTGAAGCTCTCCGGCAGAAGCGCATCATCGAAGACAATCGTCGCGCCTGCCGCACGCATCCCCTCGAGCGACTTCATGAAGATCTCACGCGTGGAGGGATCGAGCGCGCCTGGTCCGCCGGCCGCGACGATGAACGCCGGAACGCCGAACCGCTTGCCTTGCAGGGCATCGGCCTTCAGGTACTTCGTATACGGACCGGATTGCGCGAACCTCGTCGAGTCCTTCGTCTGAAAATCTTTCGAATCTTCGCCGGCCATCACGCCGAGCGTGATGGCGGCGTCGGTGACGGTTCTCGCGATCGGTCCGGTGTTGTCGCGCAGCCAGTCGAGTGGATTGATGCCGGCGATGCTGACGAGTCCGCGCGTGGGAAGCACACCGACGACCGCGCTCGTGGCGGCTGGCATGCGGATCGAATTCGCCGTATCAGTCCCGTTGCCGATGAGCGCGAAGTTCGCGGCAATCGACGTGACGGTCCCGCCAGATGAGCCCCCAGGACTGAAGCGCCAGTCGTACGCGTCGCCGGTGCGTCCGTACGCCGAGCTGATGTTGCCGTCGCTCGCCGCGAAATCGGGCATGTTCGTCTGGCCGAGAATGACGCCGCCCGCGGCCCGGAGTCTGGCGACCACGGTCGCGTCCGCCGGCGCGACGAGCTCGTAGCCGGGAATGAGAAACCCTGACCAGCCGGCGCTCGTCACGAGCCCCTTCACGCTCGTGTTGGCTTTGATCACCAGCGGCACGCCCCAGAGCGGTCCATGGGTGAAGCTGGCGCCGCCCTTTCTGGCGGCCGTGTCTTCCGCTGCGGCGGTCGCGTTCGCGCCGGCCGCATCGACATGCAGTACGGCGCGATAGACGCCGTTGTACATCGCGATGCGTCTCAAGTACCAATCGGTCACCTGCGCGACCGTGTACTTCTTCGCCGCGTACATCGCCTGAAGTGCGGGAATCGTAACCTCGATGAGATCGCGATCCATCGCTGCCTGCTCTGCCGGTTCGAGGGCGGGCCGCGCGCGCCCAGCGGAGCCGATCACAATCGCGGCGGCAACGGCACTGATGACGAACGGTCGGCGGGATCGCATGTGGATTCGCGCAGTTTAGCGCAACGACCCTGAGGGGCGGAGTCCATGCGGGTCGTCTCGAAGAGCGAGGTCTCGAAATGTGGCGCAATTCTGAAGAATCGCCGAGGAGAGAGGAGCGCGCAGCGGTGCAGAGCTACAAGGACACACCCTTGACTGTCCGGCCGACGTGCACCGATTCGTAATCTCACGCCGCTTTCCGTCCGACGTTTCAGGTCCACGGCACTGATCGATCGCCATTCCCTCCCCAGAAGACGCGAACAGTTCGAGGGAATGCTTTTTGCCAGTCGTATTCGCGTCGAAGGAGTCAACGAACCTTATGTCGCTAATCGGTCGGACCATTTCGATCAAAGGTGAAGTCATATCCCAGGAACCGTTGACCATTGCCGGTCACGTCGACGGGTCGGTGGAAGCGGCCGGATACGTCCTCACGATCGCCGAAGGCGGAAGGGCGACGGCTAGCCTGTTGGCCGACACGATTGTGGTGGGCGGGGCGGTGGAGGGAAGCCTTTGCGCTAACGACAAGATCGTCGTGAGTGAGACGGCGGTGATCGAAGGCGACCTGACGGCTCCCGGTATTCGGGTGGCAGACGGCGCCCAGGTCCAGGGACGGATCGACACTGGCAATCGCAGGCCCGGCGAAGTCCACCTCGCCTCCTAACCATGCGACGACTCTATGACCCGCGGTACGTCGTATAGCCGAACGCGCTAATAAGGAGCGGGACGTGGTAGTGCGCCTCGCCCGCCACAACCTCGAAGAGGATGATGATCGACGGGTAGAACGGACGAATCCCGCGCAGCCCAAAGTACTCTCTGGTGTCGAACACGAGCCTGTACGGCCCGGGAATCAGCGGCGCGTCGGCAGGCATCAGCGTCCGCAACCGTCCGTCCGCGTCGGTGTGCCCGTGACCCACGAGCTGCCATTGATCGGATGCCCCGCCGCGATCGAGCACGACGTTAACGCCTGCGGCAGGACGCCCGAGAGACGTGTCGAGAACGTGAGTCGTGATCGCGCTCAAGCGGGGCAATTGTACAGCGTCGACACTCATCGGGCAGTGAATAGCGCCTGGCCGTGCGGCTCCGCCGCGCACCGTCCGTCCCTCAGCACGGTTTCTCCACGCACCATCGTGGTCAGCACGCGGCCCCGAAGACGGAGGCCGGCATAGGGCGTGACCGGATGGCGATGATAGAGCGCCGCAGGATCGACGATTGATTCGGCGTCCGGATCCCAGACGATGAGATCGGCATCTTTGCCTGATGCGATCGCACCCTTGCGCGCCTCCAGGCCCGCCAGCCGTGCGGGCGCTCGACACATCCAGCGTACGACGTCCTCGATGGAGAACCCACGCGCGGACGCACCCGTCCACACGGCTGAGAGTCCTATCTGCAGCGAGGCAATGCCGCCCCATGCCCGCATGAAATCACCGGTGTCGAGGCGCTTCATGGAAGGCGGCGCGGGCGAGTGATCCGTGGCGACGAGATCGATGACGCCGTCCGCGAGCCCTCGCCATAGGCCTTCGCGATGCTCTCGCGAGCGAATCGGCGGAGCACATTTGAAGGCGGTCGCTCCGTCCGGGATGTCCTCGGCGGCAAACGTCAGGTAGTGCGGGCAGGTTTCAGTCGTGACCCTCACCCCGGCCATCCGTGCCGCTTGGAGCGACGGCAGCGCATCGCTTGATGCGAGATGGACGATGTGAACGGCGGCGTCGAATTCCCGGGCGAGCCTCACGAGGAGATCGATCGCTCGGTGCTCGCTTGCTGGCGGCCGACTCTCGAGCCAGGTCGCGTAGCGCCTTGGATCGCCCGTAGCGCCGTCGTCCAAGAGCGCTGGCGCCTCGGCATGCGCAAGCAGCGGAAGACGGAGCTTCGAGAGCACAGGAAGAGCGGCGCGGAGGTCCTTCTCCGTAACGTGCTCGAACTCGTCGACGCCCGACGGGCAGAGAAAGCATTTGAAGCCGAGCACGCCGGCTCGAGCGAGCGGCTCGAGCGAGTCGACGTTGCCTGGTACCACGCCGCCCCAGAAGCCCACGTCGACGTGGCAACGACCCTCTGCGGCCTCGCGCTTCGCCTCGAGCGCTCGCACGTCTGTCGTCGACGGAATGCTGTTCAACGGCATGTCGACGAGCGTCGTCACGCCGCCAGCCGCGGCGGACTTCGTCGCATGCTCGAATCCCTCCCACTCTGCCCTTCCGGGATCGTTGATGTGGACGTGTGTGTCCACGAGCCCAGGGAGGAGCATGTGAGGACCGGCATCCAGCAGCCGCACGCCGCCCGGCACGTCGGCATACCCGGCGATCGTGACGATCCGGCCGTTGGCGATGTGCACGGAGGCCGGACGCACACCGTCCGGAAAGACAACGCGTTCGCTTCGAACGACGAGAGATTCCATCGCCTTCGGCGATCACCGAACCAGGGTTGCTTCGATCAGCCCGAACGGCTCATCGGTGGGCACGAAGATCTCATTTCGATTCTGGAGTCCCACGCGCGCGAGATCGAACGGAAGATGGTGCTTGTTGGGCATCACGAGCCGAATCGCCGTCACACCGTCGACGCTGCCGAGCACCGCCTGCCCCATCGCGTAAAGCGTGTGCTGCACCGATTTGCTGTCGTGCTCGGCAAAGGCCTCGAGCAGCGTCTGCCGCACCGCGCGCCAGGCCTGGCCGAACTCGATACCGAGGTCGCGATACCGCCAGGTCGCCGTCAGCGATGTCGCGAGCAGCCGATCCTCAGTGTCCGCGAGCGTCGTGTACTCATCGCGCAGGAAGCCGGCAAACGCAGAGTGCGACGACTTCAGCACCACGAGATCGCTGACGCCTGCGCCCGCGGTCACCCTGGTCCGGTCACCCTCAATCGTCGCCGATCGCGATTCGCCGCCCTGGCGGACGAATGCCTGGCCGTGCTCCCGGTTGCCGACCATGATCCGGCCCCACGGATGCTCGGTCATGTCGATGCGGACACGAGTGAGGCGCGGATTCCGTTCGAGAAAATGACGCGCCAGCGTGAGTCCGAATGCGTCCGGCTCGTCGACGGCTTGCTGCGCGGCAAGCGCGTAGACGGTGTTCTTCATCGTATCGGTCGGCAGCACGCCGGTGTTGTCGCCTTCCGTGTAGGATTGCTCGTACTCGCCCTCGAACCGGATGGCGACGGTCAGATCCTTCAGGTCGTGACGATCGCCGCGCCGCGACACTTTGACGAGTCTGACGCTCGATTTACCGTAGGAGGTCTCAGCGAGCATGATCGAATCCCGGCTGTGCCGAAAGGACATGCAAACCAGTGGGCGCCGATCATAACACCGCGTCCCTGACCACCTTGGCGGATCTCGCCTCGGCGAGAGTCGGTGGCCGTGCCGTCGCCACGAACGACGAGTTCTTTGCGCCGCGATCGAATCTGCTGAAACCCGGGCGCGCGATCTTCATCCCGGACAAGTTCACCACGCGCGGCAAATGGATGGACGGGTGGGAAACGCGCCGGCGCCGCACACCCGGCCACGACTGGTGCGTCGTCGCCTTGGGCATGCGCGGGGTGATCCGTGGCGTCAACGTCGACACGAGCTACTTCACAGGCAACTTTCCGTCGCACTGCTCGATCGACGCGATCGATAGCGGCCGCACGTTGTCCGCCGCCGTCTGCGCGGCGGAGGGCGCCCCGTGGACGACCCTGCTTCAGCGAACGGCGCTTCGCGGCAACGCCGAGAACATCTTTCCAATCGACAACGACCGCCCGTGGACGCACGTGAGGCTGAATATCTTTCCGGATGGCGGCGTGGCGCGGCTCCGCGTGCACGGCGACGCGTCCGTCGACTGGAAAGCGATCGCGCGACGCAAGCAGACGGTCGATCTCGCCGCGATCACCAGCGGCGGCCTCGTCCTCCGCGCGAGCGACATGCACTTCGGTGCAAAAGACAACATGATCATGCCAGGCCGTGCCAAGAACATGGGAGACGGATGGGAAACGGGCCGCCGACGAGGTCCTGGATACGACTGGGCGATTGTTCAGCTTGGAACGACCGGCGGGATCTCGAAGATCGAGATCGATACGAATCACTTCAAGGGCAACTATCCCGAGAGCGCGTCGCTCGAGGGCGCGCTCGCGCCCGGAGCCCGGGCCGACGACCTGGCAGCAGCCTCCTGGAAAGAGATTCTGCCGCGAGTCAAGCTGCAACCTGACCACCGCCACGTGTTCAAGGCACGCAACAACGTGGGCGCCGTATCGCACGTTCGACTGAACATCTTTCCTGACGGCGGCATCAGCCGGCTTCGTGTCTATGGAAAAGTGGCAGGCGATTGACGCCGCACCTCCGGAGGACGCACGCCGCCTGCTGCGCGCGTGCTGCGGATCGGAACGCTGGGTCGAGCGGATGATGCGCAGCCGGCCGTTCGCGAGTCGCGAGACCGTGCTGTCGGCGGCTCGTGACGCGTGGCTTGCGCTCGACGAAACAGATTGGAAAGAGGCGTTCAGCCACCATCCGACGATCGGCGATCGGGAGGCTCTCCGGCGCCGGTTTCCCGAAAGCGGTCATCTGTCTGCCCGGGAACAGACTGGCCTCGACGGCGCGCCCGGAGACGTGCTCGGTGAGCTCGCATCCCGCAATCAGGAGTACGAAGCCAGATTCGGCTACATCTTCATCGTCTGCGCGACGGGCAAGAGCGCGGCCGAGATGCTCGCGTTGCTGCGCCAACGGCTCGCAAACGACCCGGCCGACGAGATTCGCCTGGCTGTTGGAGAGCAGGCCAAGATTACGGCTCTTCGGCTCACGGCGCCAACGTAAGAGCCGCGGAGAGCCGCGCGGCAACACGAGTTCCGGGCAAAGCATCCGGATCAATACTAGAATCCTCGTCGTGCACGATCCCCGGCTGCTTCGATATCTCCTCGAGCTCGCTCAGGATCCCCTGCTGGCGCGTGAATTCCGGACGAACCCCGACCTCGCGATGTCCGGAGTGGACTTATCGCCGGCACAACGCGAGGTGCTGCGAAGCGGCGATCCTGCGCAGATACGAGCCGCGCTCGCTGAACGTCCAGTCGAAGACGATTTGCTGCTGCTGTCCTGGCTCGGATCGATCGTCGATGACCGGGACGTGCAGTCGTGACTCGCGGCAGCCTCATCGTCGCCGGCACCGGGATCAAAGTGCTCGGTCATGTCACGCTCGAAACCCGCACGCTCATCGAGCGCGCCGAGGCACTCCTGTACATGGTGGCCGACCCCGCGACCGGCGCATGGATTCGCGAGCTGAATCCGCGAGCGGAATCACTGGAGCCGTACTTCGGCGAAGGACGAACGCGCTGGGACGCGTTTCAGCTCATCATCGAGCGCATCCTATCGGAGGTGCGCCGGGGCGCGGGCGTGTGCGCGGTGTTCTATGGACACCCGGGCGTGTTCGTCTACATGTCGCATGAGGCGATTCGCCGGGCGCGCGCCGAGGGCTTTGACGCGTCGATGCTGCCGGGCATCTCGGCCGAGGACTGTCTCATCGCCGATCTCGGCGTCGACACCGCGGCGATCGGCTACCAGTGCCTGGAGGCGTCCTACTTCCTGATCCAGCGACGACGTCCCGACACGGCGAGCGCGCTCATCCTCTGGCAAATCGGCGTCATCGGCCAGTTTCACGCGGAGTTCACCGGTACGTCGACCGAAGGCCTGTCGATCCTCACCGGCGTCCTGCTGGAGCACTATCCTGCACAACATCCCGTAACCGTCTACGAGGCAGCGATTTTCCCCGTGTGCGCGCCGTTGATCCGAACTGTCGCGCTCGCAGAACTTCCACGCGTACCGGTTTCCCGGATCTCCACGCTGTACGTACCGCCGGCGATCGCGCCGGCGTCCGATCCGCACATGATGCACCGGCTCGGCATGGTGGGGCCCGTTGACAATCCAGGGTCAAGCCAGTAGGCTGCGTCCACTTTCGACGGGCCCCTTGCACGGCCCCAGCCAGAGGAGGCTCCATGTCCGTAGAGAAAGCCAAGTCGTTCCTGGAAAAGGTGCGCCACGACGCCAAACTCCGCGCCGAGCTTCAACCGTCGGCGCACGCTGCCTGGGCGGGCGTCGTCAAGGTTGCGAAGAAGCACGGCTTCGACGTCTCGTTGAGCGACGTGCACAACGCGCTGCGCGAGAAGCTGAACGCGCACGACATTCCGGCCGCCAAGAACGACGACGAGGCCAACTGCATCTTCATCGCGCCCAAGTAACGCGAGGGCATCGAACGGGCGTCGATCGGCCATGACGCCACAGCGAATCTCGCACTACCAGGTTCTGCGCCGTCTGGGGCACGGGGGCATGGGCGAGATCTACCTCGCCGAAGATACGCGCCTGGGCCGCCGGGTCGCGCTCAAATTCCTCTCGCAGGAACTGCAGGCGGATGCCGCCGCGCGCTCGCGCTTCGTCGATGAAGCGCGTTCCGCGGCTTCCATCGATCATCCGTACGTCTGCAAGGTCTTCGAAGCCAACGAAGTCGACGGCGTGGCGTTCATCGCCATGGAGTTCGTCGAGGGGACGAGCCTCGAGGAGCGCCTGATGCAAGGTGCGGTGCCGCCGCCCGAAGCCGTGCGCCTGGCGTCGGAGGTCGCCGAGGCCCTGGCCAAGGCTCACGAGCGCGGCGTGATCCACCGTGACTTGAAGCCCTCCAACGTCATGCTGTCGACCGATGGCCACGTCAAGGTCGTCGACTTCGGCATCGCCAAGCGCATGAGCGCGCCAGACGATGTGACCGCCGGCGACGCGACGCGCGAGGGCGTGACGCTCGGCACGCCGCGTTATATGTCGCCGGAGCAAGTCCGCGGCTTGCCAATCGACGTACGCTCCGATCTCTTTTCGCTCGGCTTGATCCTTTACGAGATGATCGCCGGGGTTCATCCGTTCGACGGTCGCAATGCGGTGGATTGCCGTATCGCGATTGTCATCGAGCCCACGCCGCCGCTGCCGCCAACGACACCCGTCCCGAAGACGCTGCACGACCTCCTGATGCGGCTCCTCAGCAAAGCGCCCGCAATGCGCGAGAACTCCGCCAAAGATGTGGCGATCGCCCTGCGCGACGTATTTACGCGGTCGCGTCCGGTGGTCGAGTTGGCCGCGCCCGCGCCATCCATCGTGGTCCTGCCGTTCGTCAATCGCACTGGGAAGCCGGACGAGGAGTACTTCAGCGACGGCATCACCGAAGAGATGATCGTGCGGCTCTCGAAGATCAGCGGCCTGCGGGTGATGTCGTTGGGCACGTCGCTCCACTACAAGAACAGCGGCCGGCAACCCGCCGAAGTCGGACGCGAGCTGGGCGTGGGGTGCGTGCTGGAAGGTTCGGTGCGCCGCGCCGGCGCTCAGGTGCGGATCACCGCGAGCCTCACCGACACGGCGAGCGCGACGCAGCTCTGGGGCGACACGTACGACCGCCCTGCCGAAGACGTCTTCGCGGTCCAAGCTGAAGTCGCCGGCCAAATCGTCCAGGCCCTTCGGGCGCAATTCCCCGGCGTCGGGGTCCGGACGCCGACGTTGAGCGGGCCGCAGCCGGATCTCGAGGCCTATCACTTTTACTTGAAGGGCTTGCACGCGGCGATGCGCGCGACGCCCGACGGATTCCAGCAGGGCTGGAAGTTCTTCCGTCAGGCGCTCGACCTCGATCCGACGTACGCCCGGGGTTACGCCGGTCTCGCGATGACGTACGCGCGCGCCGGCAATTTCGGCTACCTGCCGGGCTCGGACGCGTTCTCGCAGGCGAAAGCCGCGGCCCACAAGGCGCTCGAGTTCGATCCCAATCTCGCGGAGGCGCACGCCGCCGCGGCGCTCGTCGCGTTCTATTACGAGTGGAACTGGCCCGCCGCCGAGCGGTCGTTTCTCGAGGCGCTCCGTCTCAACGAGAGCTACGCCGACGCGCATCAGTACTACAGCCTGTTCCTGGCGTCGCAGCTCCGGCACGATGCAGCGCTGATGCAAGCCCGGCGCGCGCTCGAGCTGAACCCGCTCTCGCCCGCCGCCGGTGCGAATGTCGCCCTCGTGCTGACGATGGCCGGCCGCTACGACGAGGCGCTCGAGGACATCGAGAAACTGCGGTACCTCCATCCGGAGTTCCTGCCCGGCCACGTGATGCTCGCAAGTACCCTGCTCTACGTTGGGCGCTGCGACGAGGCGATTGGTCTGCTCAAACAGTGGAGTTGGACGCGCGCGCACCTGGGGTGGGCGCACGCGCTCGCCGGCCGTCGCGACGAAGCGCAGGCGATCTTCACGGAGCTTGTCGACGCGAACTATCGTGGGACGTTCGACTTGATGGTGCTGGCGTTTCTGCTGGGCGAGGTGGACGAGGGCGCGCGCTGGCTCGAGCGCGCGATCGCGCAGCGCGACAACAAGCTGTTCGGCCTTCGAGCGCTCTTTGCCAGCCCGTTGATTCCACCCGCCATCGTGTCCCACCCACGCGTCCAGGCGCTCGTCGCTCGCATCGGACCGCCCGCATGACACGGCGCTGGACGAAGCTCGATCCGGCGCCACGGAGGCGGCACCAGGAACATCGTCGCTCCCTGCGGCCGAGCGAGCGCGACGATCGGATTCGTGTCACGGTCGTGCTCGCGCCGCGGACATCGGCGCGTGCGCGCGATAACGCCGTACATGCCCTGGCCAGGCAATGGCCGCAGGCGCGCACGTACCTCACGTTCGACGAGCTGTGCGATCTGCACGGGGCGACGCCCGACGCGGCGGAGCGCGTCGCGGATCATTTTTCTGCCCAGAGGTTGACGGTACACGACGTGAGTCCGGCACGGCGGACCGTCGTGCTCTCGGGCGAGTTCGCTGATGTCGCTCGCGTCTTCGGCGTCCGCCCCGTCGTCTGTGACCATCCAGAGCACCACTACCGATCGTTCGAAGGGCGCATCACGATTCCCTGGGCGCTGACGCGCGAGATCACCGCTGTGCTCGGTTTGGATCAGGGCCCGCTGCTCCGCCATGCCGCTGCGCCGGTCACACTTTCGGCCCGTGGCGTCAATCCCGCGAGCGTCGGACGCATCTACGAGTTTCCGCACTTCGTCCGCGGGCTGGGCCAGACCATCGGCATCATCTCGCTGGGTGGGGGATTCCACGCGCGCGATGTGCGCCGCGGCGAGAAGGGGACCGGTCGCGGGTCAGTCGAAGTCATCGACATCGCAGGCGCGACGAACTCCCCGGCTCGCCGGTCGTTCGTCAGTGCCTACTTGCGCGAAGCCGGACTCAAGACGGGACGCGGCGAGTCGCTCAAGGTGCGGATCAAGCCTTCAACGCCGCGCTTCAACAAGATCGTGTGGACGCTCGAGACCAGCATGGACGTGCAGGTCGCCGGCGCGTTGGCCCCTGACGCGCGCATCCTCGTGTACATGGCGCCTAATACTGAGGCCGGCAAATTCGACGCGCTGATGCGCGCCATCATGTCGCGCGACAGTCCGAGCGTGATTTCCTGCAGTTGGGGAAATGTCGAGCGTCAGTTCACGCCAGGATGGGTCCGACTGCTCGAAGAGATCTTTCAGACAGCCGCGCTCGCCGGGATCACGATGTGCTACTCGAGTGGCGATTCGGCCGACGGTCCGCACTATCCAGCATCGAGCCCGCACGTGTTGGCCTGCGGCGGCACGACGCTGGACGTCAATCGGCCGCGCGTGCCCGAGCGATGCTGGTCCGAGCTCCTCGCCGGTCAGCAACTCGCGAGCGGAGGCGGCGTCAGCCAGCGATTTCGCAAAGACCCGGCGTGGCAGACGCCCGCGCGCGTCCGCCGCGTGACCGGCCGTCATGGGCGCGGACTGCCGGACGTTGCCGCCCGTGCGAATCTGTCGCCCGGCTACACGGTACGCATCGGACGGATTGAAGCTGGACTTGGCGGTGGCACGAGTGCATCGGCGCCACTCTGGGCCGCCCTCTTTGCGAGGATCAATCAGGCTCTTCGCACCCGCTGCGGGTACATCACGCCGCTGCTCTACAACAAGCGCTGCCGCCCGGCCTTTCGCGACGTCACGGAAGGATCAAACGGCACGTATCACGCCAGGCCGGGATGGGACGCGTGCACGGGCTGGGGTACGCCACGCGGCACCAGGCTTCTCAACGCGCTTCGCCCGCGCCGCCGATGACCGATCCTGGTTTCAAGCGCTTTCGCGCCGGCACTCATCGCGTCGTCGATCCGGCCGAGACGCTTGCGCGCGTGCGCCCGATGCTGCCGGCAATGGGCATCACGCGCGTTGCGAATATCACGGGCCTCGATCGCATCGGCTTGCCGGTCGCGCTCGCTTTCCGACCGAATTCCCGCAACCTCGCGGTCTCACAAGGCAAAGGCCTGACGCTCGACGCAGCGAAGGCCTCGGCGGTGATGGAGACGATCGAGCACTTTCATGCCGAGTCAATTGACGGCGCGCTCGAGTCGGGCAGCTGCGACGACCTCCACGGAACACTTCGGCTGGTCGACGTTGACCGTCTTCCTCGGGCCAATGGCGACCTCTTCAGTCCCTCGCTGTCGATGTCGTGGATCGAGGGTCGCGACTGGCTCACACAACAGCCCGTCTGGGTGCCATTCGACATCGTCAGCACCGACTACCGACTGCCCTTCCCGCCAGGCCATGGCTGCTTTCAGTCGACGTCCAACGGCCTCGCGTCGGGCAATCACCTCCTCGAGGCCGTCAGCTCCGGCATCTGCGAGGTCGTGGAGCGTGACGGACTGGGACTGTGGCACCTGTCCGATCCAGCGAGCCGCGATGCCGCGCGCATTCGCCTCGGGACGATCGATGACGCCGATTGCCGCGCGGTGATCGATCGCTACCGCGCGGTCGGTCTGTCTGTGACGGTCTGGGATCTGACGACAGACGTCAGCATTCCGTCCTTTCGCTGCATGATTGTCGAGGACGCGCCCGATCCCCTCCACGTCGGTTACACGGCACAGGGCATGGGCGCGCATCCGACGCGAGGGGTCGCCTTGCTTCGCGCGCTCACCGAGGCGGCCCAATCGCGCCTGACCTACATCGCCGGCTCGCGAGACGATGTGTTTCGGGACATGTACATGCGTCTGCGCGACCCCGAGCGTGCGCGCCGGCGTCGACGAGAACTTCGACCGGGCGACGGCACACGCGACTTTCGCACCATCCCGCAGTTTGAAGCCGACACCTTCGACGAGGACGTCAGGTGGGAGCTCGATCGTCTCCGCCAGTCCGGCATCAACGAAGTCGTCGTCGTGACGTTGACCAAGGAAGCCTTCGGCATCCCCGTGGTGAAGGTGATTGTCCCGGGTCTCGAGGGCTTCGTCTTCGACGAGAACTACGTCTCCGGCGAACGTGCGCAGCGAGTCGGTGCGGCTCGAACGTCATGATGATCGTGTTTGTCGGTCCATCGATGCCCCTCGGTCTCGCTCGAGCGGAGCTGGACGCGATCTACCGCGGTCCTGTCGCGCAGGGCGACGTCTACCGCGCAATGATGGCCGCCGATCGGCCCGAAGCCATCGGCATCATCGACGGTCAGTTCGACCATGTGCCGGCCGTCTGGCACAAAGAAATCCTCTGGGCGATGGCTCATGGCGTTCCCGTGTACGGCAGCGCGAGCATGGGCGCGCTCCGCGCAGCCGAGCTGCATGCGTTTGGGATGGAGGGCGTCGGCGCGATCTTCGACTGGTACCGCGATGAGGTGCTCGAAGACGACGATGAGGTCGCGGTCGTTCATGGGCCGGCGGAGACGGCGTATCGACCGATGTCGGAGTCGATGGTGAACATCCGCTGCACACTTCGGAGCGCCGAGCGTGCGGGGATCATCACGCCAGTGACGCGCTCGCGCCTGGAGATCACGGCGAAGGCGCAGTTCTTTCCTGAGCGGTCGTACCAGGGGCTCATCGCCGTGTCCCGGGGCCGCGTCGATGAGGCAGAACTCGCGGCATTTGCGGCGTGGTGGCCGAACGGGCGCGTCGATCAAAAGCGCGACGACGCGCTCGCGATGCTCCGGCTCATGCGCGACCGGCACGCGTCTGATCACCGACCGGCCGTAACAACGGCCCGGTACAGGTTCGCGCACACGGTCTTTTGGCAGCATCTCATCGACGAAGCCGGGACGATCGATCCGTCCGGCGAGCCGCTCCTGACTCAGGCCGTGCTTGACGAGCTATGGCTCGAGCCGGAGACCTACGTCCTGACGAACCGTGCCGCGCGTGACTCGGCTGTTCCACCAGCGTCGAGCGACCGTCGCCTGCTCGTCGACGAACTGCGGCGCCGCGGTGACTACGATCGGCTCGCGGCTCGCGCCGCCGACAAACAGCGTGTGTTGAGATCCGCCGGCCTCGAGGATCGAGGCGAGGCCAACGAGGCGGACGAAACTGATGCGCTGCTCGCCTGGTACGCAGAGCATGGGGATCGAGCCGCGGAGCCGGACGATGCCTTCCTGGCGGTGGCCCGCGCGCACTGGGCGGAGTTCCTGCGCGCGCTGGTGCGAGAGCAACACTACGCCCGCGCGCGGATGAGCGTGGCCCCTCTCTCAGAGCACGAATAGATTCGGAGCCAGGCACGCCGTCGGGCCACGCGCCGGGATGATGCTCGAAGCCGACCTTGGTCGAGGTCTTCACGTAATTCTTCTCGCCCGGCGGTCAACAACTTCGAAGATCGGTGCGTTCTCAGCCGCCCTGAGGATCTTCGATTCCGTTCAATTTGATCTCGGCCGGTGGCTCCGCCTTCCTTCCGGCAAGCCTCATCCGGGCGTATCCTGTGTGGAAACAAGAACAGACTTCTGATCCGACGATGAGCGCGCTTGGTAGTGCGGCCCGTGGACTGTCGGACGACGTTCGGTACGTCGCGCGTGCCATGCGCGCGGCCCCTGGACCGGTTCTGGTCGTGGTCCTGACGCTTGGCCTGGCGATCGGCTGCTCGAGCGCGCTCTTCGGGATTGTCAACGCGCTGCTGCTCCGTCACCTGCCGGTCCGGCAGCCGGACCAGCTCGTGACCGTCACGAGTGACACCGCCCTCCGGTTCGGCTTCAAAGCAGGCGCCGGCTGGAACTACTCGATGTGGAGCGAGCTGCGTCCGCGAGCCGGCGTCTTTGGCGGAGCGTTCGCCTGGACGCTCGAGACGCTCAACGTCGCGGTCGGAGATGCCAACCCAGAGCCCGCGCAGGCGCTGGTCACGAGCGGGGAGATGTTCCCGACGCTTGGCATCACACCGGCCGTTGGCCGATTCCTGGCCGCGGGCGACGATGCCGCCGACGGCGGTCCCGAAGGTCCCGTCGGCGTCATCAGCGACGATTTCTGGCGGCACCGCCTGGGCGGCGCCGCCGGCGTGATTGGCACCCTATTGAAGATCGACCACGTGCCGGTCCGAATCGTCGGCATTGCGCCCAGGGTATTTCGTGGCGTTGACGTCGGCCAGCCGTTCGATGTGGCGCTGACGTTCGGCGCCGAGTCTCTCATCCGCGGTCCGCGTGCGCTCGCCAATCAGCCGTCCGCCCTCGTGCTGACCGTGATGCTTCGTCTCGGGCCAGGGCAATCGCTGGCGGCTGCTCAATCCGCGCTGCGAGCGCTGCAACCGCAGATCCTCGCCGGCCTCGATCATCCGCCGCCGTTGGTCAAGGAACCGTTCGTGCTCGAGCCGGCGGCGACGGGTGTTTCCGATCGGACCGGATTGCGGCAGCGTTACGAGCGGCCACTGGTGGTTCTCTGGATCATCACCGGGCTGCTCGTGGCCATCGCCTGCGTCAACGTCGCGAATGTCATGTTGGGCCGCACCGCGGCGCGGCGGCACGAACTGGCGGTCCGCGCGGCGCTCGGGGCCTTCGGCGTCCGGCTGGCGAGCGCTGTCGCTGTCGAAAGTCTGGTCGTTGCGGCCCTTGGCGCGGCGCTCGGCGCCCTCTTCGCAGGATGGCTTGCCCGCGTCATTCTCTCCGCGGTCGTGGTCGGACGCGCTCCGGTCGCGCTCGACCGCCCGGTGGACTGGACAGTCCTCGGATTTGTCGCCGCGATCGGGCTGGTGACGGCGGTCCTGTTCGGATCGGCGCCGGCATGGCGCTCAATGCGAGTCGCGCCGTTTGACGCGTTGCAAGACCGGGCGCGTGGGACATCCGCGCGGGCGGGCCGATCGTTCTCGCATGCGCTCATCGGCGTGCAGGTGGCGTTCTCGATGGTGCTCGTGACGGCCATGGCGTTGTTCGTCGGGACGCTGTCGAAGCTCGCGTCCGTGCCGCTTGGCATGGATGTCGATCGGGTGCTCGTCATCGATGTCGATCCCGTCGCCGGCCCGTCGACGCAGCCTGGCGTGCCTCTGCAGGCGGTCCAGTCGGCGCTCGACGCGATCGCGAGTGCTCCGGGAGTGGCGCGCGCCGCTGCATCCGTGTGGACGCCGTTTGGCAGCGGCGGTGGCCTATTGACGAATGCGCGCGGTCAGAGTGCGATTCCGAGCGTCGCCTTCAACCTTGTTTCGCCGGGCTGGTTCGAGGTGTACGGCATTCGCCTCAGCGCCGGCCGCTCGTTCGAGGCCACGGATACCGCCACGTCCGCGCATGTCGCGATCGTGAACGATACCCTCGCTCGCAAGCTGTCTCCCGATGGGCGGCCCGTGGGCAGGCCCGTGACGGTCGGACCATGCCAGAACTGCGAAGTGGTCGGCGTCGTCTCGGATGCGGTTTACGGACGGTCCCTTCGCGACGCGCCGCCCCCGACTGTTTATCTGCCGCTCGCGCAATCCGCCGGACTCGCGCCCATGGGCGCGCGGCTGCACGTCAGCGCGCGCACTCCCGGGCCGCCGCAGGGGCTGGGGAGGGAGATCACGTCGGCGCTGCGCGCGCTCACACCGACGCCAGTGTTCACCCTGCGTCCGCTCCGCTCGGACGTGGGCGACGAGATGGCCCAGGAGCATCTGGTCGCCCTGCTTGCCTCCGCATTTGGCGTCGTGGCCCTTCAGCTGACGGCGCTCGGGCTCTACGGCGTCACGTCGTACGGCGTGGCTCGGCGCCGCGTGGAAATCGGCATCCGGATCGCGCTTGGGTCCCAACCTGCCGCAGTCATCCGGCTCGTGGTGCTTCGGACCGGGCTCGCGGTGATGGCCGGCCTGGTTATCGGCATTGCCGCGAGCCTGTGGCTGTCGCGCTACATTGCGCCTCTGCTGTTTGGCGTTGCCCCGCGCAGCCCATCCGCGTGGGCTACGGCGGCAGTCGTCCTGATCGCGACTGGGGTCGCCGCGGCGTGGCTTCCCACCCGCCGTGCCACGCGGGTGGATCCAATCGACGTGCTACGACAGGTCTGAAGACCGCTCGGCGAGCGTCGGCGCGAGCGTTTGGGTATCTTTGCGTCTGGCGCTGGCGTCCGGCAGCCTCGGCCAGGCTGCGTTAGCACGGTGTTCGCACCAAGAAAAAGCGGGCGCTCTCGTTTGCGCGTAAACGCCCGCGGCGGCGAGGAATGGCAACCGACCGATCATCGAACTCAACGGCACGACCGCGATCGAAGGCAACGACGCGGAGCCCTCGAGGACGCTCTGAGGGCGCAAAGGGCGCGAGCGAGACCGAAGCGCGTCACGCGAACGCAGCGCAACCTGCCTAGATGTTTTTCTGTGGAGGCGAGTTGCGCGAGAGGGCGTTTTAGGAGGTCCCCGGGGGCGAATGCCCCCGGATCAGAGTCTGATGAGCGACTCTGGCTCCTGTAGCCGTCACGATTGCCGCGTAGCCGCGCGGCTCAGGATGCCACCGTTCGATGCCTGCAAAGCGACAACGAACTGACGCTGCGGACATGCTTGTGGGCAGTGCTGTCCCTGGACGCAGGGCGCGGCGCACAGAAGTAGCCCCTCCATCTAAAATGAACTCCCCATGACGACAGAACTACCGACGAGCCCATCGTCGCCATCTCCGACGCATCAATTGGTGCCGTGCTTTCTCGAGACCCGAGACACGAGTTGGCAGGAGCGGTCAGTGGATGTGTTCAGGCCGACGACTCGCCGCCGGGAACGCGGCGTGTGGGCACATCTCTCGTTGAAGCCGGCGAAGAGGGCGATCGTGTTCGTCCACGGATTCGCCGGTCGTGGCCTCCTGACGTGGACTCGGTTTCCTGACCTGCTCCAAGGTGAGCCCAAGACTGCCGACTATGACTTGATCTTCTTCGAGTACGACTCTTTCGGGAGGCAGCTAGGCGACATTGTCACCAGGCTGAAGACCTTCCTGAACAACCTGATGACGAACGCGAGTCCGATCGTGAATCGAGGACTAGCCCTGCCCGATCATCGGCCAAAGGGATTCGCCTACGACCAAGTGCTGCTGGTCGCGCACTCCCTCGGAGCGGTTGTCACCCGGCGCACCCTGCTCGACTACTTCGGCAACGGCACGCCGTGGGTGCCTCACGCGACATTCACGCTTTTCGCCCCCGCCGACATGGGCGCATCCGGAACGGCTCTCATCACCGAAGCGCTCCAGGGCGTGCCGTTCGCATCGCTGGGTTCCGCGGCCATCAAGACGTTCTTCCCGGTGCTTCGGTCGCTCGAAGCCGGCAGCATGCCACTGGACCGACTGCGTAAGGATACGTTGACGCTGTCGAAGGACAAGAACACCAACCCGCATCTTCGCGCGCAACTCGTCGTCTTCGCCGCGACCGATTCTGTCGTTGAGAAAGAGAAGTTTCTCGTCGACGAAAAGGAAGGCTCGATTCCCGGCACCACGCACACCACCGTTTGCAAGCCAGACGACGCGCATACCCAGGCCATCCACTTCCTCCTGGGGTTGGTGTAAGGCCATGGTCGCCAACGACCTCGTCCGCGCAACAACGCTCGGTGACCTGAACCGGGAACTGTTCGAGAAGACGGGAGCGCCGTCGGCCGCGACAGCGCTGATCAACCCATCGTTCAAAGACGTCGAAGGTGTGTGGGACATGTCGACGTCCGGATGGACGGCCCCGGGCGGACTGAACGCCTTCGAAGATCTGCTGACCTACTGGTCGATTCTAGAAGTCGCCTGCGTCGCCGATGCGGTTCCCAATCCCCTGCCGCGAGGCGGGATGAAATTCTCGCACCTTCTGCACACACGATTCGTCGTCGCCGAGTGCCGACGGCGGAGAGTGTCACTGCCGATGTTGCTCCGCCAGCGCATCGACGGGTCGTCGCCTGCTCCGCCAATCCAGGCTGTGGATTTACGGCTGTTCCAGTGGTTCCTCGACCTGACTATCCCGCTGCGACAGGACGCCGACGCGCGCGCATTGCTCACCATGGCCCGAACCCCGGCCGGGGAAACGGCCGTCGCCGAGATCGTGTGCGGCGTCGATGCCCCCGAGCCCAGCCTTCGGTTCGCGCAGAAGTCAAAGAGCCAACCCGACATTGTGCGCCGTGGATTCGGCCATTTCTGCGCGTATTGCGAGGAACTGGACCGTCTGCTTGAGAAGGTCAAAGAAACACCGCTGTTCTACGACGCGATCTGGCACTCGCACACCGACTGGCCGCGCGACAACACGCACATCAAGAACGCTGTCCTCGCGACAATCGATCGGCTCGCCCAGCGCAGCGGTAGCTCTGAGCCGATCCTGGACGCAGAGCGGCTCCGAGTCTTGTCATCTGTAATTAGCCGCGTTCTGGAACCGCGGGCGCAGCCGATTGAGTGGAGTTCGGTGGAGACGTCAAGACCACTGCACGAGCCGAAACCGGAAGCGCGATAGCCCGCTCAGGTTGTAGGGCGTAAGGGCGCAGCCTATTTGAGTAGCGGTGCCTCACGTCCACACTCGACGCCCGCCGTAGAGGTGTTCGTCACTTCCTGCTGGTAGTGCTCCAAAACGCGCACGGCATTTGCATTCGTCCAACTGAAAGACGCTGATGTTTGGCGAAGGCAATACCACAAGCTCAATTGGTCCAAGCAGGCTGGGCGTGTGGATCGGCACGGTCGTCGGGTGTCTCCTGCTGGCGACAGCCGTGGCCCTGGTGTCCGATACTGCGGACGGACTGAATGTCTTCGGCAGACGACTGCCTGACACGACGCCGAGCTTTACCGATTCGCCCAGCGATTCCGGAAACGAAGTCACGGGCAACCCTCAGCGCCCCGCCGCGCTGATTCCCACGGAGGCGCGCACGCCGGTGCCGCCTGCGAAGCCCGTCACCCCAAGACGGGCCGTGGCTGAAACGTCCACGAAGCCCGCATGCGTCCGTCCAGGTTACGCCGCCGTGCTCGAGCCCTCCTCCGAACCCATCGCTACGGCCCTTGCGCGATCGCTCGCCGCCTCGGATTTGCAGCCTCGCGTCATCGAGCTCAGTGACAAAGGCTTCGGTCGTCAGGACGTGGATCGCATCATGGCCGGCGATGGTTCATCTGTCACTGGCCAGATCAAAGAAGGCACGGTCCTGGTCGCCCAACTCAAGGTGCAGGTCCGTCAGACCGTCATCGGCGAAGCGCCGATGACCGAGGTCGGCGGCACGATGAATCTGGCCATCGTCCGCAACAGTTGCGGGACTATCAGCGTGCAGCGGCATCCCGATATGTACGCGCGAAGCGTGAACGAGACGCTTGACGACGGCATTCGAGGGCTGGGCGAGATCTTCAAGGAGAAGATTGCCGACCTCGTGAGACGGGGCGCGGGGGCAGCGTTGGGAGCGGGCAATGACTAGATTGATCTTTGTGGCGTCGGGCATCGCGCTGGCTTTCGTCGCCGGCAACGCGAACGATGTCCAGCAGGGCGCCGGGCCATCACAGATGCCCCGGCAGCCGGGCATGGTGCTCGTGCCGGACAAGTCATCGGACTCGGTCCTGGATCAGATCAATGACCGGCGCCAGGCCGCCTTGCGCGACAAGATGAAGTACGAGGCCGACTACGGCGGCTGCGTCGACAAATCCAAGTCGAAGGAGGACGCCCTGACGTGCCTCGCGCGGTGGGAAGGGGCCGCGTCGGAATACCACAAGGCGGAAATCGAATTCGCCTCTGAAATCGAACGCCGGGACCTGGACGCGATCGAGGTGATCAACCAACAACTGAGCAGCTTGAACGGACGGTTGGCAAGGATGCGGCAGGGCGCGCCGGTGATCTCCGCCCGGGACCAGGCGGCCGTCTATCAGGCGTCGCTGGACCGCTTGAGAGCGGAAATCGCCCAGGCCAAGAGGAACGGCATGGATCCGGCGCGCCTGGAGAATCTGGAAACACAGGCGCGCTACCTCGCGCAGGCGGTGGAGAACGTCGAATACGCCGACCTCGGCCTACGGTCGTCCGAGATCAGAATACGCGACGCGATCGAGACGTATCGCAAACTGGCGGACGAACGAGAGGCGATTCTCAGCGAGTCGAAGAGCGCGACCCTGCTGGCTCGCGTCCAGTTTCAGTCCGCCGAGTCGCTGAGACTGGCGCGGCGCGCAGAAATCGATCTCCGATGGCCAGTTCCGCCTCCGCCGTGCGGACGCAAGGAGGTGTGCGGGCTCTGCGGGCCGTTCGAGAGCCTCGAAGCGTGCCTCGCGAGCGCTCCGACGACGACCGTCGAGATGTGCAAGACCAAGTATCGGGTGTCGAATGCCTGCTATGCGAACGCCGGCGAGTGCAAGCGCGCGAACCCGAAGCTCACAGACGCTCAGTGCACGGCCATCGTGAAGAAATGAGCAGCGTCAGAACTTTGCATCCCGCCGTGTTGTCGATGCCACCCGTAACCCAAATCCTGTTCCCAGCTCGAGCTGGACGACGGCGAGATTGTCGGGGCTGACATGTTCAGTGGTGCAGAACTCCTGAAGGACTCGGGCGACCACGGTTCTGAACGGTTCCCCGAAGACGCCGAACGCGGACTGACCCGCCGGTATTTGCGCGGCGGGTTCGACCGTCTCGTTGACGACTCGAATCGCCTCGTCGCTCAATCGGAACAGAAAGCGTCCGATCGTCGGAACGGATTCCTCGTCCACCCGCCCGTCCGGCGAGATCGTGTGACCGAGGTAAGCGGGCCTCGGGCTGCTCGAGTTGCTGACGCCAATCACACCACCGTACGTGCGGAAGACCTCGCGCCACGCAGGGCCCGCGGGAATGTTGATGATGAGCGGGAATGCATCGCCGTCAGCCATGTGAAAGCCCATCGGCGAGAGTCCGCGGTCCTTCGACTCGGCGGACCGAGCCGGTGTCTCCGGCCGAGCCACCGCGAAGGCTGCTATGCGTGACGGCACGCTCGCCATCGGGAGTGCCGATCGCGCGCTCTCACGTTTCTCGAGGGGCGGCGGAGTGGGCGCCGCGTCGGGCCGCGCGAGGAACGCGGACAGGCCGAACACGGCCAACCCCACGACGGCCATGAGGTCGGCGCACAGACCCTGGCGCCATGGCGAGGCGATCGGCTCGCCGTTCCACGCCCGGAAAATCGGGCCGCGCTCCATTGCAGAGGTGCCCCCTTGCTAGACCGTCGCAACCCGCCGAGTGGCGACCAGATCGCCTCTGAGATCGAGGTGGAAATGGAGGCGCGTCTCTACCGGCTGCGTCACGCCAGATTACCGCCTGCCGAGTACTACGTCTACATGCATCCCGACGACTACGCGCACATCGAGTCCTTGAAATCCAGAATCGTGCGCGACATTCAGGACTGCCTGAACAAGCGAATCGCCCGTCTCAACCGGCGGCCATGGTGGCGCGGGGTCTTCCGCAGCCTACCGGTCATCGAGATCCCGCCGGGCGGATGGACCATTCATATTCGCGCGTCCGACCCGACGGCCCTCGAACCCGGCGACCTCGGCATTGATTCGAGGCTATCCGTCCCGCCGGCGCCGGGCTTTGAGGACGGCGCTGCCACGGTGCGCGTGACGCGCACGATTGTCTCGGGCACCGGCCGTACCAGCGTCACGAGCGAGACGAAGGAGCTGCCGGCGCCGGCAGGGTCCGTGCCGACCGATCCGATCGGGCGGGCCGCGGCGCCCGCGATCGCGTACAGCGATGACACGGGCGCTCATGTCTTCGAGATCCAGCGGCCTACGGTCACCATTGGACGAGGTGGACCCGGGCGCCAGGTCGACATCGTCCTCGTCACGTCACTGGAAGTGTCACGAGAGCATTGCCGCATTACACGGGACTCCAGCGGACGATTCTTTGTGCTGGACCTGAGCGCATGGGGCACCTTCGTCAACGGCCAGCGCGTCGACGAGGCGAAGCACGGCGGTCAGGCCGGCACGGAAATCTTCGACGGCACGTTGATTGAGCTCGGCGATGGAGCCGTGACTCTGGAACTGCGAACGTAAGCTGGTATGACCGACACCGCTTGCCTGTACACCACGGGATCCCTTTCATTCGGGACGGCTGGATTCTCGGGCGCCGCCGGCAGTCACCCCGGCCGCGGCCGCGACAAGAACGAAGATCGGTACGAGCTGGATCCGCAGGCCGCCTTCATGCTCGTCGTCGACGGCGTCGGCGGCAGTGCCGCCGGCGACGTCGCCGCCGGGCTCGCGACCGACATCATTCGGCGCCGCATGCGCATGATGGACGCGCCCGCGGACGATCGCGTGCGCGACGCGATTCGGTTGGCCAACCAGTGCATTTTCGAACGGGCGGCGCGCGATCCCGATCTCAGGGGCATGGCCTGCGTCCTGACACTCGCGGCAGTCAGTGATGACGCGCTCATCGTCGGCCACGTGGGCGACAGCCGCCTCTACAAGCTGGCGGCCGGCGGCATCTCCAAGCTGACGCACGACCACTCGCCGATTGGGGATCGTGAAGACCGAGGCGAGCTGAGCGAGATCGAAGCGATGCGCCATCCGCGACGCAACGAAGTGTTCCGCGACGTCGGCAGCCAGCCGCACGAAGCGGCCGACGAGGACTTCATCGAGCTCATCAGGACGACCTTCGAGCCGGATGCCGCGGTACTGCTGTGTTCCGATGGCCTGTCCGACATGGTCACGTCGGTCGACATTCAGCGGATCGTCAGGAATGAGGCCACCGATCCGGCTGGTGTCGTCGCCGCTCTCATCGACGCCGCCAATGCTGCCGGCGGCAAAGACAACATCACGGTCGTGTACGTGCAAGGACCGGATTACGCGGATCGCATTCGAACCGGCGACACGCTGCCGCTCATCCCCGCGCCGATCGAGGTCCCCATACAAGCCCTGAAATCTGAACGGCCGGAACCGGGCCCCAACTCCTGGCGGCGTCTTGGGAACGTCATCCGGAGACTGTTTTCGTCCTCGACCTCGTCGGGACGCTGACTGCCATGAATCTTACGGACTACGACATCGATTTCGAGCATCCGATCGGACACGGCCAGTTCGGGAGCGTGTACCGATGCTGGTCGACGCAGCTCAAGTGCTGGATCGCGATCAAACAAGTGCCCGTCAGTCAGAGCCCGGCCAAGATCCGCGCGGAAGTCGAGGGCGCGAAAAACCAGCGGAAGTTCGCGCAGGTCCACAAGAACCTGATTCCTGAGGTGTTCGACGACGGCATCGCGGGCTCGGCGTACTGGATCGCGATGGAGCTGATCGAGGGTGAACCGCTCGCCACGCTGATTCTCAGACGTTCTCTCTCGGCGGAGCGCAGTGTCGCGATCGCAGCCAGCATCGCGGACTTTCTGCGAAAGGCGCACGCGCTCAATCTCTTTCACTCCGATCTCAAGCCGCAGCACATCCTGATTGGTCCGGGAGACAGCGTCAGGATCATCGATTTCGGCATCATGACCGAGGGCGAGGCCTCGAGCACGAGCGACACGAATCCCTTCGCGAGCCGGGAGTACGCGTCACCGGAGCGATTGTTGAGCGGGCGGATCAGCCGTAGCGCTGAGTACTGGTCGCTGGGCGTGATGCTCTACGAAATGCTGTCGGGAGGGCACCCATACGGCCAGGTCCGGCCGAATGATCTGGAGCGGGCGATCGTCGATGGCCATCGCATGGCGCCGATGCCCGACACGGTGTCCGGCGATCTGCAGGCCGTGGTCCGGAAAATGCTGGCGCATCGAGTGGACGCGCGCTACACCGAGACCGCGCTTGCCGCCGACTTCGACAATTACCTGAACGGCCGCCCGACCATGGCCGGCCAGGCGGAACGCCGCACGAGCGCCACGACGATCCCGGTTCCTCCGGGCTGGCTCGACTCCGTTCCGAAAGACAGCCCTGCCACACTCCTGGTGCCCAAGCCTTCCAGGACGACCCCAGCGCGGCGAGGGGCGTCCCATCTCCGCACGGCGGCGGCTGTGGCAGCGATCTGGCTCATTCTCGGTTTCTCCGCCTCGCAGGGGGCGGCCTGGGCTCTCGCCAGTCAATTGGCCCGTCGAATTCCGACGATGGGATGTCCGGACGTCGCAAGCGCGCGAGCGGAATACATGAAAACCCAGAAGTGGGCCGTGCCCGGTTTGGGCCTCCGCTGGCTGGTGAACGAGCCCCTGCGCGAGCGCATGCGCGCCCTGGCCGAGCAGCCAATCGCCGACTACCGGTCGGGCGCGGCGGCTGTGCCGGAGGCGCAGTGGCGGCAGGCGGCCGTATGTATTGCGCTGGCCGCCGATCTGTCACCCGGCAACGCGCGCGTTGCGTCAGTCCGCAAAGTAATCGAGGGGCACCTCCAGCGAATCCGCGCCACCACACCGGACGAATTCCAGGCGGCCATCGGTACGTTTCGAAGCGCCGCCCAACTCGATACGGCGTCCGCAGATCCGTACCTCGGTCTGGCGCGCATCCACGCCTACAACGTGAGAGACGTCGAGGCACTCGCCAGCGACATCAGGAACGCCGAGGGCCGCGGGTACAAGCCGGGCCGGCGCGAACGCACACAACTCGATGATGCGATCAAAGCGCGGACGGCCGCCGCGGCGCGACGACCCGAGGGCGTTGCGCCGAGCCGTTAGTCCGGACCGGGACTGCTCATGAGGATTGTTCGATCAGAAAAGGGCCAGTTGTCGGCGGGACCTGCGCCGTCGCGCAAACGCCGCGTACCGGGGATCACCGTTGAGGCCCGGCTGTTGCTGTTCGTGAGCGTGCTCGCGATCGCGATGACAGCCGAAACCGCTCGCCGTCGCCTCGCAGAGGCCGAGCAGGTCGCGCCGGTCGTGAACTTGAACGCGGCGGATCCCGCCGCGCTTGCCGTACTCGGCGACGTGTTTCCGTCGGAAGCGGAGCGCACATTTGCGGCTACCCGCATCGTGCAGTGGGTGCGCGATCGCGGCGGCATCGATCGCGTGTCGGCGATCTCCAGCATCGCGATTCCGGCAGGCGACATCCGCGCCAATGCAGGTCTCGCGCGTCTGAACGACCGCCTCCAGCGGACTCCCGGCGATCAAGACGTGATGCTGCTCTCCGGCGCCGATGTCGCGGGAGTGCGGCCCGCCTTGAGCGTGAGGTCGGCGGCGGAGTTCTGGCGGAAGGTGCTGCTGGCGTTGCTGCTGACGCTCGGGCCGATGTGGGTCATTCACGGGATGAGGCGCAGATGGACAGCCATCGGCGACCCAATCGTTCTGCCGAGCGTGACGTGTCTGCTCGGTCTTGGCCTCGTCGCCATGGTCACCTTGCGCGATCCACTTCGAGACGGTGACATCGCCACCAGTTTCGCGATCGGCGTTCTTCTTGGCGCCGTCGCCCTTGCAGTCATCGCCAGCATGGATGTCGTGCGCATCGCACAGCGGTTGTCGCCCATCTGGCCCGCCCTGCTCGCTTTCGCGCTGGCGGCAGGGCTTCTCGTCTTCGGCCACGGGCCGGTCGGCAGCGGCGCGAAGGTGAATTTGTTCGGGATTCAGCCAGCCGAACTGGTCCGCCTCTTCGCCGTCGCGGCGCTGGCGTTGTATCTCGGCAGACGATGGGAATTGATTCGTGGATTGTCGATGCCCATCGATCTGCCGGTGGTTCCGCGCGCGTTCTATCTCCCGCGGCCCGCGGATGTTCGTCCGCTGCTCGTGGTGGTCGGTACGCTGCTCGTGTCCTTCTTCCTGTTGCGGGACCTCGGACCAGCCCTGGTACTCGGCTCAATCACGCTCGCCCTCTACGGCATCGCGCGCGGCCGGGTCGTGGCCGCGGTCCTGGCCTTCGTGGGCCTCGCGGGCTGCTTCGCCGGCGCGTACGCCGTTGGAGCGCCGGCGACGGTTGCCAGGCGCGTCGCGATCTGGATGGATCCGTGGCAGAACGCGCTGACGGGTGGAGATCAAATCGCCCATGCGTTGTGGGCCCTGTCGACAGGCGCGACGTTCGGGCTCGGTCCTGGAGCCGGCGAGGGCCGATTGATTCCTGCCGGTCACACGGACCTGGTGATCACCGTGCTGGGCGAAGAGCTGGGTTACGTCGGGTTCGTGGTGATCGTGGCGGTGTACGTACTCCTCGTGTCGAGGATGATCCGGATGTCGGCGAAGGCACCGACCGACAACACGCTCTTTCTGTCCGTCGGGTGCACGCTCTGTCTCGCCGTACCGGCGATCGTGGTGACGATGGGCGTCATCGGCCTCATGCCGCTGTCCGGCGTGGCGACGCCGTTCCTCACTTACGGAAAAACGTCGATGGTGTGCAACCTTGCGCTCATCGGCGTGCTGTTGTCCATCTCCAGACGCCAGACGACGAATCGCGATCCCCTGCCGCGGTCGATGCGCGGTCTGAAAATCGCGCTGTCCGTCGCGGCGTGCGGGATCCTGGCGCGTGCGTTTTTTGTGCAGGTGGTCGCCGCCGACGACCTCGCGGTTCGCCCGAGTCTCGTGACCCAGGCCGACGGCACGCTGCGCTATCAATACAACTACCGGCTGTTGCAGATCGCCCGCCGGATTCCGCGGGGCACGATCTTCGATCGCCATGGACTCGCGCTCGCGACGGACGACCCGGCCAGCGGCGCCGAGACCCTGCAGCGATTGACGGCGTTTGGCCTGCCAAACGCGAGCCTCGGCTGTTCGTCCCGGCTGGACCGCTGCTACCCGCTCGGCTCGCTCGCATTCCACGTCGTGGGCGATTCGCCGGGCCGTGTGAACTGGTCGGCTCCCAACAGCTCCTTCGTCGAACGCGATTCGAACATCACCCTTCAAGGTTTCGACGACCATCCGCATTTGATCGTGGTCGCGCTTCCCGACGGCAGGTCTCAGACGGTGCTCGAACACGACTATCGCGCGCTTCTTCCACTCGTGCGCCAGCGCGGCGACGCTGCTCATCGCGCGATGCGCGAGTTCACGGCTCGTCCGCGCGACGTCTCCCTGACGATCGATGCCCCCTTGCAGGGCCTGGCCGCCGAGGCACTCGAGGCGCGCGTGCGATCCGCTGGCGCCGCGAGAGGCGCCGTCGTGGTCGTCGACCCAGTGACGGGCGCGCTGCTGGCCGCGGCGAGCTATCCGCGCCCCGACTTGGACGAGCAAGCACTCGAGGCGGCCCCGGATCCAGCGGTGTGGCTCGATCGTGCCAGATTCGGGCTCTACCCGCCGGGATCGTCGTTCAAGATCGTCACCGCGGCCGCCGCCCTTAGCGGCGGTCTGTCCGCGACGGAGCCGACCTTTGTTTGTCAACGGCTGCCGGACGGCCGGGTGGGCACCATCCTTCCACGCTTCGGCTCGATTCGTGATGACGTCACCGATCGGGAGCCTCACGGCCGGCTCAACCTGTCACGGGCGCTTGTGGTGTCGTGCAACGCGTTCTTTGCCCAACTCGGCCTGCGAGTGGGCGCCGCCCAGTTGCGGGAGACGGCCACGAAAGCCCAACTGCAAGTGTCTGTCGCCCCCGCTCTAAACGGCACCGACCCGCTCGAACGGACGTTGGCGTTTGCCGCGTACGGTCAGGGCGAGGTGCTCGTGAGTCCGCTGCGAATGGCGCGCGCGATGGGCGCGATCGCAACGGACGGTGTTATTCACGACGCGCCGATCGTATCGGGCGGATCGGCCTCCAGCTCCCAGCAGGTGTGGATTCGGCCCGAACATGCCGCCATCCTCCGGAAACCGCTACGCGAGGTCGTCACGAGCGGGACGGGGCGCGTGCTCGCGAAACACACGCCGGCTATTGCCGGCAAGACCGGGACGGCGGAAGTGAAAGGCGCGCGCTCGCACGCGTGGTTCGTGGGCTACGCTCCTTACGAGGAAGATGGACCGCGCATTGCGTTCGCGGTCGTGATCGAAAACGGCGGGTACGGTGGTAACGCGGCGGCCCGGCTCGCCGGCGATCTGGTCGAGGCGGCGCGGAAGGTTGGCGTGATCCGATGAGAAAGATTCTGACAAAGCGCAACCGGGTGTTCGACACGGTCGTCGAGGGCGTCCGGTCCGCGATCGACCCTCGCGTGGATCTCGGTGCGCGCGCCACGATGCTCGACCTGAGGGCCGCGGTCATCGAGTACGTCGAGCGCGCCGTAGTGGCCGCAGGGCGCGGCACGCGTGTCCTGCCCGGGCCGGTGGTGATCGTGCAGGTTCACGCGGCCGCGTTCAAGGATCCGCGGGCGCTCGGGCCCGTCATGGATGACGTGCGGGCGGTGCTGATCGAACGCCTCGAGGCCATGAAGTGCATCGTGCCGGACAACTTTCAGGTCCAGATCAAGACGGTCTCGCGCCACCCGGCCGGCTGGGATGCTCGGCAGCGGTTCGCCGTCGGCTTTCACAACGCGAAAACGGCGGCCGTCCCGGGTAGGGACATCGGGGATCCGCGCGGCCTTCGGCTCGTCGTCAGCCGCGGCGCCGCCCAGAAGAAGGTCTTCGATGTGCGTTTGCCGGTGATCCGCATCGGACGAACCCGGTTCCTGACCGACTCCAAAGGTCATGTCCGCACCAATGACATTGCCTTCGCCGATGATGGGTCGGAACAGAACCGCAGCGTCGGCCGCGGGCACGCCGAGATCCGCTTCATACCGGGCACGGGCACATACCGGGCATTCGATCAGGGGAGCGCCAACGGCACGCGCGTGTTGAGGAAGGGCCAGCTGAGCCAGGTCGCCGCGAACGATCCCGTGGGTTTTCTCATTCAGCCGGGCGACGAACTGCACCTGGGAAAAGCCGTCATCAGGATCGTGAAGTATCTGGACACGTGACGGCACCGGGATCAAGAGTGCAGCGCCAAGTCATTCGCGAACGAGCTGGGCGAGCGAGCCACGCGAACGGAGCACAACTTGCCTACGGCATGTCACCTGAGGCGAGTTGTGCGAGAGAGCGTCCGCCTTCGCCGGCGACGACCAACGCGCCGCTTCGGCGAGACAAGTTGTAGGGGGTCCGGGGGCGAATGCCCCCGGATCAGATATTGGTTGCGGGGGCGCGCAACCGGCTATACCGACTAGCCTCTATGTGGTCGCCGCATGAGCGACGACCGGACTCCTCCAGGCTCTGCGCCTGACCTCGGGCCTGATCGTTGCGCCCAGGCGTTACCAGCGGCATCCAGACGCCGCCGGAGTGTCCGACATCATGACAAACCCCGCACCTGTGAAGGCTGCGACCAGCCGTTCCTCGCTCAAAGAAGCACGCAGCGGCACTGCCGTTGTTCATGCAGAGTGAAGTCCTTTCGGAAGCGCCGGGCTTGTAATCCCGCCGGCGGGACGGTGGCCGCGAAGCCCGCCAGTTCTCCACTCCTCAGAAACAACGCGGCCGACTCCTGCGAAGAGTCGACCGCGGATCTGCAGTTTCGGGGCAACCTCCCGAACTGCTCGAGCGAGACGTCGTGATGATAGCGCGAACGCCTCGACTCGTCTGCGCCTATCGGGTGGCGCGATACAAAGTGACCCGGCACGCCGGGCTGCACGGACTGTGTGCAGGCCCTATAGTGAGCGAGACGCGCCACTCCGACACGCCGAGGGACGCCGGCGTGCCTCACGCCGTGTGTCACCGACAGATCGAAGCTGCTGTCCATTCCGACAGCGCGCGCCCGCGCGTTGATCGTGATGTCCGTGGTGAGGTGCGGCTACAAGAGCGGGTCGAAGAAACGCCAGAGGGGACAGCCGTCCGAGAGACGAGGACGGTGGACGCTTGCGTGCAGTCGAGAGGGACTCGGGTCACTCGTGGATCGCTGCACGCAGCCGACCGGCTGCCGACTTGCCGCCCTGCCTTTGGGACCTCTGCGTCCCACCACCTGGCCCTTCGGGGCTCACGACTGGCGACGTGCTCCGCGAGATGGCCCGGCTGCAGTCAGGACGGCCAGCGAGGAGTGGACTCTCAACCGCCCCGGCGCGAATCTTTCGCGCTTCCGTCCTGAACCAGTAGGGCGCTTCAGCGCCAGCCTCGCATTCCCACTCGGGGAAGGACGCCATAGCGGCGCGGGGATGCGGGATACACCCGGAAGGCTCGCTAGATTCCGGCTTCTTCTCTCTGCCGATGCAGGTGGGGAGAGGAAAAGTCGGGGGTGTCTGCCAGCACAACGGAATTTCGGAATCCAGAGCCTGCAGGGCCTATTGGAGGCCAATCCAGTGATGGTCATAGCACGGCGCTAACGCAGGGCAACGGCAACGAGGAAGAGCCAGCTGGCAGGCAAACAGGGAGGCGTCAGAGGCACTGAAGTCACCGACTCGCTGACTTGGCCTGAACCGCAAACGCCGTGGTCGCAATCACCGTACGCCACTGAATCTTCAGCAGAGCGCCGGCGCGCGTATCAACGATCGAGATGGTCACCTGCTCGATCGATTCTTTGCCATTCGCAACCGTCATTGGCACGCAGTACTGACCTGGACCGAGCGTCGCGAGGGCCGCGTGCCGTTCAAGCTCCGCAAGCCTCGCTAGTCGCGGCACCGGTAGCTTCCGCGCGCCACACGGCCTCGGTGCCCATCACGAGCCCGCTCACGCGCCTCGACAGTGCTAGAATCCGCGGCCCGTCGAACCTGGCCGTTTTACGGGTCACGACTAGAATTGTGGCTAACAAGTCCGTCATCTTTGGAGGCCCCCCGTGTTGGTGGAATGTCCCAATTGTGAGGCGACCGTGGACGGTCGCGAGTTGGCGTCTCATACATCGCACGATCGAGACGACCCCGCAGACTTCCATGCGTCCCTTCTCGAGTGCCCGAAGTGCCGGACGACGCTGCTTGCCGGTCGTTATGAGTTTGACGACGAGCCGCTCGCCCGGTTATGGCCCTCACCACCGAAATACATTTCTCGCGAGGTGCCGTACGACGTGCGGCTCTCGCTGGAGGAAGCGCGCGTCTGTTTCAAAGCCGGTGCTTACAGTGCTTGCACTGTCATGGCCGGCCGCGCCCTTGAGGGTGTCTGCCGCCACTTTGGAACTGCCAAGACGTACCTGGGGCCGGGAATCGCCGAGCTTCACAAGCGCGCCATCATCGATGCGCGTTTGGCTCGCTGGGCAGGGGCGCTGCAGAAAGCCAGGAATCTCAGCGCACACGCGAGTGGGGAGCGAGTATCCAAGCAGGACGCCGAAGATCTACTGGCCTTCCTTGACGCGATCTGCGAGTACGTGTTCGTCCTGACCAAACAGTTTGAAGAGTACATGTCACGACGCGGGGAATCAACGAACGTGCCGGCCAATTCCACCACCGACCTTGATAGCGAGTGAGCTGCGGGCCTGCGATGAGTGCTGACGCCGCCATCCGCTCGGACCTCGGCACGTTGCCGTTCGACGTGTTCGTGTCTCGATGGATTCTCGAACGAGTGCCACACGTCTTCTCGAGCGACCTAAATGCGTACTTGGCCTGGAAACATGCCCTTGGTGCTCGGATCGGCGTCGATCCGCGAGCCATCGTTTTGGTCGGCAGCGCGGCAACAGGATTCAGCCTGAACCCGAACCGCGCCCTTCGGCCGTTCACAGCCGCGTCGGATATTGACGTCGCGGTGGTGTCGCCTCACCACTTCGACATCGTGTGGCGCTGGCTCAGGAACCTCGGAGCTGAACGATACGGATACCCGAGGTACGTCCAGGACCAAATCGATGATCATCGCGAACGGCTCCTATACTGGGGCGCAATTGCGACTGACCGACTGCTGCAGTACACCCCGTTGGGCAAGGAATGGATTCCCGCGCTTGCGGACGTCGCCAAGACCCTTCCAGGCGGCACGCGAGATGTGAACGTTCGCCTATTTCGGGAATTTGAAGCACTTCGCGCCTACCAGATGAACGGCTGCGGAAAGGTTCGGAGCACGCTGTAGATGGAGCCGACGATGCAGGACTTTCTGAATAGCACGCGACGATCGATCGCCTGGTTCAAAGACATTCATGACAAGGGAGGCTTGGTGCTCCGCCCTCCATTCCAGCGAAACCCCGTGTGGACGGAGGCTCAAAAGAGCTACCTAATCGACTCCATCCTTCGGGGTTATCCGGTGCCGGAGCTGTATCTGCAAGAGGCAGTAAATGCAAAGGGAAAAGAAGTCCACACGGTCGTCGACGGGCAGCAGCGCGTGCGCGCTTGTCTCGAGTTTCTCGAGGGCAGGTTCTCCCTCTCGGAGAAGGATTCACCTGAATTCGCCGATCTGACCTTCGACGATCTGAGCGACGCTCAAAAGAAGCGGATCTTCTCGTACAACTTCATCGCCAGGCAGATTCCTGAAACCTCTGAGGAGGAGCTGCGCGCGATTTTCATGCGGCTGAACCGGAGCAACGTCGCCTTGAACCGTCAGGAACTTCGTCACGCAACGTATTGGGGCCCCTTCATCAAGTGCGTCGAACGACTTACCGAGCACGACTACTGGACAACCTCTGGCGTGTTTACGCCGACAGACATCCGCCGGATGATCGACGCTGAGTTCGTCAGCGAGCTGATTGTGGCGTTCCTTCACGGGCCGCAAAACAAAAAGCTGTCTCTCGACAAGTGGTACGAGACGTACGAGACGGAGTTCCCCGACCTGGCCAAGGTCGAGACTGCGTTCGCCACAGTTATCGGAGAGCTGCAGGCCGTGCTGCCAGGTCTGAAAGACACCCGTTGGAGAAAAAAGTCGGACTTCTACTCACTGTTTCTATGCTTCGCTCAGCACGCCGAGAAACTGCCCCTGAGCAAAGGCTCCCGCGCGACGGCGTCGAAGGTTCTGCAGCGATTTGGACTCGAGGTCGACGTCTACATCTCGGCTGGCGGCAAGGCCACGGTTTACGTCAAGGCCTATGCCGACGCTGTCGAGCGAGCCGCATCGGACTTGGCAAATCGAAAGGCCCGATCGGAGGTTCTTGAGGGCCTGCTCGCACCGATTTGGTGAGCGGCGTCAGTGGGGAACGCGGCCGTAGGATCGAAGCACTTCAAAAACTTAGCTAGGCTTGGGCCTCTCAGACGTCCGCCTCGCAAAGGTCTTGGACGGTGCTTCTGGGCGCGCCCCGCGTGCGACTAGCCCGTCCCCGGCGGTCAAGACCCGCTCGTGGCCGGTTCTAACCGCCCAGGCGTTACCAGGCGTTACGGCGGGGTCGCTGTGCGCTGGTTGTGGCCGCCCGCTTCGCCCGAATGTACCCGGACGCATCGCGGCCGTAGCTGTCGCATCGCACAGCTCAGGCGGCGCAGGAATTCGACTTCCCTAGGAAATCCGCAAACCTTCCCGGCGCCGGGAAGATCAGCGGATTTGCACCAGAAAACGACGTGGCTTCGGGGCGCCTTCTGAACCGCTCGAGCGAGACGTCGTGATTCTAGCGCGGGGCGTCTCGATCGCGTGCGCCGATCGGGTGGCGCTATACAAAATGATCCGGCAAGCCGGGCTGCACGGACGGTATAGCGCCTCGTGTGAGCGAGACGCGCCACAACGACACGCCGCGCTACTTCCTGCTCCATCGGGGAAAACAGCGCTCGCCAGGGTTCGCGAAGAATAAGCGCCTCGACAGTGAGATCCAATCGCTTCCGGCGCCACAACTCCGCATACCCGTCGGACATCGTTGGTAGAAGGCGTCTGGCGGTTTCCACGCCTCGATGTTCGACCAGCATCTGGCGAAACCTCGTCGCGTGATATCCGCACTCATCTCGAGCGCGTGTATAGATCTTGAGCATCTCGTCGTCAAAATCGCGCTTCAGCTGCACTGGATCGACATTGGATGCCATTGGCCGAACCGTCAACAGCCCGGCAATCGCCGGACGATGCGCCCTTCCACCAAAGAGTCGAACTGTTTCCTCAACTGCCCCGCGAAGTGCTCGCCCTGCAGGAGGACGCCCGCCTCAACATTTCGTCCCTGCGCCCACTCAGTGAAATTCGCTGAAGTGACGAACGCGCGATCTTCGTCAACAACGACGCACTTGGCGTGCCACGTCGCGCGTTCGGTCGAGTCAGCCGACAGCCCCCGCGGGTCATAGAAGACCTCCGGCAGCCGGGGACCCGGCCACTCGCCGCGAAAGTCGTCGGAGAATTCTCGGAGGACTTCCGATTCCAGGGTGGTGTCGTGGGCCTTTCGGCCGACGTGTAGAAAGATCCGCACCCGCAAGTCGGGAACCGCGTCCATACGCTCAGCGAGCGGCCGGAAGACTGTCTCGGCGTTTCCGACAACGAACGTACTGACGAGCACATCCCTCTGAGCGTGAGCGAAGAGCTCTTGCAAGACCACCGAGGTGTCGCGGCTCTGCCCGCCAGGCCCAACGGGTCCGGTCCATACCAGCTCGGCGTTCACCCGGCCGTTCCGGACCTCGATCGTCTCAGCGTGCGCATCCAGCAACTCGGCAAGATAGGTCACCGGTACACCCTGGCGGCTCAGGTTCACAAGCTCCTCGGTGAGGCCATCAGAGCACGAGGCAACTTTGGAAATCGCGAACGGCGACAGATCACCCCCCAGTTGGCCCGACCGGAACGCCTCCGCCAGTCGACGCAAGGTCCCGGACGAGGTCCCGTCGAATGCGGTGCCCACGTCTACGCCTCTTCCTCGAAGAAGGCCGCGTCGGACTCGTCCACCGTGGGCACCACCAGGGCGCGATCGAGAAAGTCGTTGCGGCGCTCGCACGAGACTTCGGACAAGAGCAGGCAACCGTGACAAGCGGCGCCGAGAAGATATCGACTGTCTTCCCTGCTGTCGGGCTGGTGATGCGCGCAGACCGGATCGTTCGCGCAGAGGCGGGCGAGATCGAGCGCCTGACGAAGGTGATCTGTGATGCGATCGGCCGCCGCGACGAGGCCCCCGAGCGTGCCTTCAGCGTCGGAGCTCGCCGTATACAGCATGAGACCGTAGGCGTCTCTGCCCACATATATCCGCTCGCGAATCGAACTTGCGGCGTAGCCGCAGTCGAGCGATTCCGCGGTCATCAGCAGATGCGATAGCGAATGCAACATGATGTACGGCAAGCCCGGAAACTTGGACGCCCCGGGATGATCGTGCTTCCAGGCTTCGAAGCCCGCCGCAAGGGCGCGCTCGCGCAACCTCACCGACTCCTTCTGCAGCCAGGCCGCCACCGCGTCGGCCTTCAGCGCGACGAAGAGCCCCTCGCCATGATTCTCGACCGCGGGCACCCACGTCAGATCGCGCGCGAGCGACGCGCGCTGCACGTCAAGCGCGAATTCACCGTCCACGTCCGGTACGGCGGCCTCGAACCTTGTGAAGCCGATTTGCGCGATTACCTCTCGCAGCCGATGCACCTTGACGACGCGCTCGATCTTGGCCATCAGGCGCGAACGCGTCGGCACCCGAACGGCACGAGCGTAGAAATCACCGCCAGGCGTGTTGTTGCCGACCTCTGCCTCGGAGGACAACAACGTCTCCAACTCGACGTCGCGAATCCCACGCGCCTCGGTATCTCCACCACCCTTCCGACGCTGAATTTCCTTCCACACGTCGCCGTCGGACAGACCCTCAAGCGCTGCGCTGACGCGAGGTTTCCTTCGCTCCCTGGTCACGTCGGCGCGCGACTCGCAGAACTGGAGGAAATCAATCCAGACCTGATCGACGGCCTGACGAGCTGGTCCGCCGGCCTCGGGAATCGAAATCACCGACAGCGTTTGACCAAAATAAGCATTCGACGCTGACCGGATGAGCAGACGACTCGGCAGGCTCGTGCTCTCCGGGCCGCCGCAACGCTCGCGGCCGTAGCGGCCAAGCCACGGCCGCTCGCCTTTGCAAAAGCCGAGGGGGATATCGTCCTTCTTGGCGGCCGCCGAGAGCGCTTTCGCCTTCCCGCACTCGCATCGAACGGTGATAGCGGTCAGATCGCCGCTCGTGCCACGTTCGTCCATCCAAAGCGGACGCCCGATGCAATCGCTACCCGGTCCATGCACGAAAAGCCGCCAGTCGATGTCGCTGACGTGGCCGCGCGTGCACGCTTGAACGAACCGCACGGGCACAACCGGGTACTTCTGCTTCTCACGAACATACTTGCGCTTGACGAGATCGGTCCGATGGACCAGCGGGCGCGAGCGAAGGCCCGTCTCCCGATCCTTCTCCTCGTATTGCGCGATGAACCATTCGGGGAACTGCCACGCCGTGATGCCGGTTGGCGTCGCCGCCGGATCGTCGGGATCGGGAGGCGGCGCGTAGAATTCGACGGTCGAGAGGCCCAGTTCCTGTTTGACCTTCGCCGCGAGCCGTTCCTCGACGATCGGGTAGTCGCGCCAACCGTTCCAGTTCTCGAGGCCGCCGACGATCACGGCGTAGTCGGGCAAGTCCAGCATCGCACCGGGCCCGAACGTCGTCACGATCTGACTCTGACGCACCTGCCCGTGCGGCTTGGCGTTCTTGTGTGACTTGCCTCCTCCGGGCGGGGTCATTCGATCTCCTCCTCGCCCTCGCCGGGCTCCAGGGGAACTTCGTCAAGCGACTTCGCCCACAGATTCACGGCGCGCTCGGTGTCACGAAGCGACCGCGGCGCTCTGAACTTTCGCGCATCGGCGTCGAGGGTCGCTAGCTCGGGATCCAGCGGGTCATGGAGAAACGCCGGGCCATCGGCACCTTCGTGCGGCTGATAGACCAATCGCGACCCTGTCTCGCGCCTCTTCTTCGCCACCTTGAACCACGAATCCAGCAAGTCGTTCGCGCGGCCGCGAATCGTCGCCTCGAGCCCTTCCTCCTCAGCCGGCTCCAACTCCCGATGGGATCGCATCCGTTCGACCAGCGCGTCTGGAATCGAAGAGAGCGCCGCGCGCTCCTCGATGACCTCCAGCACACCGCGCGGCGGTGTCAGCTTCGGTCGCCCGTGGCGAGCAAGCGTGACGACGACCCCCGGCATGGCGCGGTCGAGTGCGCGAGGCGCAAAGGGCGTCACGCTGCTCGCCTCCACAGATCGGTAGAATGCCGCATGAAAGGCCTCGAAGCGTTCGTAGTGTGAGCGATCGCGAGGCCTGTGCACGTTGAGCAACGTGACGACGAGTCCCGGCTTGCCGGCCTCGCGGCCCACGCGACTCGTGGCCTGGATGTACTCGGCCGTCGCTTTCGGCTGGCCGAGCACGACCATCAGGCCCAGTCGTGTGATGTCGAGGCCGACAGAAATCATGTTGGTCGCGAGCGCGACGTCCACGCGTTCTTTGCTCGAGAACGGCAGCGCCAGTCGGCGCTTCGTGTCCGCGACCCGGCTCGTGCTCTCGCGTGATGTCAGCTCGGCGACCTCACGCGCGATCTCACGGTCCACGAAACTGCCTTCGATTTCGCCGCGACGCTTCTGTCGCTCGCCGTAGTCGGAGACGCGAGACGCAACTTCGTCTTCAACGATCCGGCGGCTGCCGCCAAGTTCACGCAAGCTGCCGAAGTAACCCACTAGCGTCATGTACGGATCCGCCGGATTGGCGGCGTTCCTGGCGCCGCCCGCCTCCTCCCACGCCTTCTGCGCCGCACCGAGCAAAGCAAGGTAACTCTTGAGCAGAAGTTTCTTGAGGCTCTGGCCCTGCGCTGCGAGGCCAGTGTAGAGACGGCCAGGATGATCGGGGGATAGCGGCGTCGTCTCGGCGAAAAAGGACTGCCGCCGGTCTGGGCCAGGCGGCGGAAACACTTCAACGCCGCCCCGTCCAAAAAGCGCGCGGATCTGATTCGTCGCACGACGCACCGTCGCGGTGGACGCCAGGATCTTGGGCCGGATTCGTGCTCCGGCCGCTGGCCGTAGCGTCGCCAGCTCGTCGATCGCCGCCTCGTACAACCCCGCCATCGTCCCCAGCGGTCCCGAGATGAGGTGAAGCTCGTCCTGAATGATGAGATCTGGCGGAGCGAGCGGCCGCGGGAGCCGGTCGCCGATTCCTGGCGTTGCCGCGCCGTAGAAGCCGCTCGTATCGAAACGATCCGCGCCGCCAAGCAGCACGCCGCTCGCGCCAACCCACGGTAGGCTAGCGAACTTGTCGACCGTCGCGATGACGAAGCACGGAAGCCGCCGAAACAACGGCTCGTCAACGGCGACAATCGGGAGCGCATTCCTACCGCGAAACACGCACGAGCCCTCAGCGCATGCGATTCTCAGATCCTTCGGTTCATCGCTCGTGGGCTCGAGTCGAAACGAGAACGGCTTGAACTTGGTCCCGCACCACGGGCAATTCTCCATCGGCACCGGAGCCGCTCGCTTGCTGTCCGCCTGAAACCTCATCGTCTTCGCGCGGGCCGTCGAAGGATCGCTCTCGCCTCTTCGGCCCATCCGGTTTGGCGTGGCGGCCTTGCCCACCCAAAGACCGATTTCGAACGGCCAAGATCCGAGCCGGGCCGGCGAGTAGCGCTGACGGATTAGTTCAAGCGCGCAGACAAGCGTGGCCGCCCTCGACAACTGATCGAGAGTCAGCAGCCGCAGCGTATAGCGCATCAGCACCGTGACGCCGGCGGACTCGAGACCAGGATTCCGAAGCCGCCGAAGCAGAATCGCAAACGCGGCAAGGCCGAGGTACGCCTCGGTCTTGCCACCACCAGTCGGGAAGAAAAGGAGGTCCACGAGCTCCCGGTCCGTGTGCCCGGGATCGACGAACGCGCGGAGATTCATCAGGATGAACGCGATCTGAAACGGGCGCCACCGGGGCGGATCGATCTGACTGGGTGCCTTGCCCGTCTCCTGACTCCGCCGCTGTCGGGCGGCCATCGCCATGGCCTCATTCGCCAGACGGAACGTGTCGAGCACAACCGGATCGGCCAGAAGCGAAAGGCCGTCGTCAATCCGCTTTGCGGCGCGCTCGGCCCCCCGAAGAAGCTCCGCCGCGACCTCGCCCCGTCCGGCACCCTTCGGCGCCGCTGCCGCCTGGGCTTCGATCCACGAGCGATATTGTTGGACGAGACCCCCCAGGGCCGCGCGCGCCGCATCGGCGTCGGTCAGCGATGCCAGAGCCTCCATGTTAAGCTCGACGTCGATCCTGGCTGGTTCGACACGCTCGACCTCGTACCGCGGCATCCACGTCGTCTCGACACGCCTGCACTCGCCGTTCGAGACGGCTCCATGCGTGGACGTGCCGTGCCCGACGGCGAATTCCATCACGTCTCGAAATTGCAGATCGGCCACGCGCTCGTCGGCGTCGTGGTCCTCGCGGCCGCGCGGGTTAGGCCTGGAAACAAAGGGCTGGTCGGCCTCGACCGCGAGTTGCGTCTGAAACGCGAAAGCTTCGTCCTTCAGGACGTCGCCGCGCACCTCGTCAACGCGCTCGCTCGGCTCGCGACGGTTGACCAGAAAAACAGAGACAGCCCGAACTCCGCGGGGTAGCCCCCGCAACGCATCGACGTTTCGCACCTCGCGAACCGATGTGACGATTTCCAGCCCGTTGCTAGCGGGCACCGAAACAGACAGCCCCGCGCTGCCCTTCTTCAGTGGAACGACAACATCGGCCGTGCGCTCCGTCCGCTGCCAGTCGCCTGTGATGCGTCCGTCTTTCTCCAGCGCCTTGTAGTCGCCCCACCGCACCGTGACTCGCAGCTCGGTTGCGGGTACCGGCACCAGCACGCTCAGGCCCATCGACGATGGGAAATAGCTCCGCCGTGCGGCCCGGGGCTCGGGCGACGTCTCGTCCTCATCGGCGGGGCTCCCGGCTTCTGCAAACCCGAGATCGCCTTGTACCTCGTCCTTGTCTTCCTTCTGACTCGCTGGCGCGTTCCAGGGCACGAGAAAACCGGCGAGATACCAGCGCGACGGGGCGATCGGCAGCAGCTCGTTGACTTGTGGTTCATCGGGCTGAGGACCGATGAGGTCGAGGCGCAAGGCGCGAGTCAGGCGTTCGCGGACAGCGTTCGCGGTCACCGTTCGCCTCGATTCTTCATGAAGCCGAGGATCTCCAGAGCCACGAAGATCTGACTGCGTTTTCGGCCCGTCGCCTCCTTGAGGTCTCCAACGTCAACCAGTCTCTCGCAGCTCCGGCCTCCACCATGACGAGCTCTTCGGCGCTGGTGATCGTACCTTCGATTCGGCTGGAGAGAATTGCCTCGCGATGCAACAGGGGCGATGCAATCAGGTAGGGGTTGACCATGCGCGCCGTGGTACCGACGAGTCGGCCAATCGCGTGTTCGGCGTCTGACAACAGCCTGGTAGCTCCGGCATCCAGGGCCAGGTCATCGGGGAGAGGACCAGGGACGAAGGCCACCGTTCCGGCTGTTGGGACTAGCCGGCCCGGGCTAAGCACTGAGAAATCAGCGGCTTGCACGTTAGTTTAGGAACGTACGGTAACGCGGCCGGTATTTTAGCTTAGCGGCTGAACCTAAAATAGCGGAATCGATCTGTCGCCGGCGGCGACATATTCGAGAGCACGGCGTCCGGCACAGGACCATCGAGATCGGGACCGCATGGATCTGCACCAGCGCCGTCGGCGCTAAGGACCCTTGCGTGCCTTAAGGAACTCCTCAAGGAACTTCATTAGCTCTTTGTTCTTTAGCAAGACATCAATCGCCGTTGCCGGGCTTCGATCAGCACGACGCGATAGGGTCACGTCGTCTTTGCCAAACATCCGCTCACCAAGCTCGAGGCGGAACTTTTGGCGCATCTCATCCGGCAATGGCGCGAGGAACGGTCCTAATGCCTCCAGCTCAAGGGCGAGCTTTCGGTTCCGACGCTCGGTCTCCATGAATCGGTCGCCCTGAGCAGCGGAATAAGCAACAAACGCACCGGCCGTCAGCGTCAACGCGAGTCTTCCAGCAAAATGTGGCCAAGAGAATTCGCCCTGCATTACGTGGAGAAACGCGAAGTACGCAAATGTGATGACTGCCGAGAACGCCACTAGTGTCGTGATCTGCCAGAACCAGGCCACTTTGCGCGCGTAGTTCGCGTTGGTGAGGTACCCCGAAGTGAGCGATAGATTCCCGACTACCCCCACAAGCTTCTCGACTCGTTCCTTTTGTTGATTGAGCTCCCCAACAATGGCTTCGCCCCCCGCCAGGAACTGCTGACGCAGATTCGCGACATCCGCTTCGTGCGACAGCTTCAGTGCATCACGTTGACGTGAAGACTCAAGCTCCTGGTCTGTGAGCTTCTTTCCGTACTCGTCGACCATGGCTGAGACTTTGTCCTGGCGTGCTTTTTCCACCTCTCTGAATTCTCGCGCGCGCTCCTCCTGCGCTGTCGAGAATTGGCCCTGAAATTCAGTTGTCATCGCAGTCAGGCGCGTACGTTCATTTCCAATCTCTGTCGCAAGTTCGGTGAGTCGCTGTTGTACCTTGGCTGATTCGGTCTCGACCGAGGACACCGCCAACTCCCCCCTTGCCAGCGACGACTTGAGGTGCTCCTCGAGGCCGACGCGATATGTGGTTGCTGCCTGGAGTACAGCTGTCCATTCGTCCACAGAGATGGCAAGCGGAAGACTGCCAGCCGTCGGCAGCGCGCCGTCGCATTGCAAGGCCGCGTTTGAGACGTGTTGAACGTTTCCATTCGCCAAAAACGCATCCAGCTGCGCCGCAGCATCGCGCAATGGACCAGCGATCGCATCCAACCCGCCTTGGGAAAGCAGTAGCGGATCTGTGGACGCGAGGCGCCTTCCGACGAAGCTCAGGACGGTCCTGATCCTATCGAGGGCTGCTAGGCTGACCTCGTCAATGGCGTCATGGCCGGCTGCCCGATCCGTCGCAGATCCGAGAGCGGTCAGGTGCTGCCAGACCGCGTGGTTCTTGACACGATCAGTCCATTCGCTCATCGTCGAGCACCTCTCAAATCCGTAGTCCTGAGGGGTTCAAGTCCCGATCCTGCGTTCCTTCAGCCACTGGGCCGCCTTCGCCTTGGCCTCAATGCACATCCAGTCCCCGTCAGGATCACTGGCTGCGAGGAGACTCAACAGGTCATCGAGCTGCTCGCCGGAAAGCTGCTCGACAAGCTCCCGTCTGATTGCGTAACGCTCAGCCGTTCTGCCTGTTCGTGGATCAGAGCCTACCGTGACGTCGCCCACTAGGTGCGCTACCTGTTTGGTCATGGCAGCTGGTGATTCCCGAAGCGCGCTCAACATTGGCGCCACCAGCCACCTCATCGCCTCTGGTGTCTCCAGTCCGGCCAATTTCTGCAGTCCGGTCCCTGTCTCGTCGGCTCGGAGGGCGTGCAAAAGCTCCGATGGTCGCGCCAGTTGTTCCTGGGCCGCGCCAACAAGCGCGAGCCGAATTCTCTTTGCGGCTTCTCTGGTCGGGTCTGGACCGTCGCTCCAATACTTGAGGATATCAACCGCGGCCGCCACACTCTCCGGAAGGATGGATACCGCAAAACGTTGCACACGGTCGGCGCCGGCCGCCGCCAAGCCGCCCACGCTCCTGACGTACTCCGAACAGGCAGCGAAACCCAACGGCGGATCCCAAATACCCTCCTCCCGAAGGCGTCTTAGAACTGGCTCGAACAGTTGATCAAGAAGTCCGGGCATCCGATCGACCGGAATGCGCCACGCAAAGTGCTTCCAGATATTGGAATAGCGCTCATCTCTCCTCGATCTACCGAGAAGGCTCTCGACCATTGGATCCGGCTTGCCGCCTACCCACAGATCCATATCTCCCAGGACCGTCTGGTCGTGAACGTCGCCCTCATCAACCTCTTCCGCTAGGATCCTTCGGAAATAGTCAGTTGGAGACTCAACATGAGCGCCCTGCGCAGAGTCCCTGTGAGTCGCGTTCTTGGATCGCAACTGCTCGAAGCCCAGAATGTTGACAACGAGGCTAGCCTTTGCGACGTCTCGATTCCCTGCAACGAGCGCTTCCCATTCCTTCTTGACCACCTCAGGCCGCTTGTTGAAATCGTCCGGACGCCTCCTGGCCTGTTCATAGTTCACGAGCAAGAACGTGAACGCCTCCGGGCAGCACTCCTTCAGCAGCGCGACGACGATGAGATCGTCGAGATCCACCTCGCCACAGAGCTGTTGCCACACCCTCTCAACGCGTCGGACAACGTGCTTGAGAGCGCGAGGAGTCGCAATAAGGTCGGCAATCGAATCGGACCCAGTTTTGTCAAACCCGCGCCGAACAAGTCTCTTGAGACCGTCCTCGTCGTCTGGAGCTAGATCGATCGGATCGGCCTCCAAACCCGGCCGCGCCGGTCTGACAAAGGTGAAGTCTTTGAGGCAGTGTTCACGGGTGGCCCAAAGAACTTCCCTGACGGCCTCGGCTGGTAACGGAGGCATCAGCTCGACGTGCTCACACAGCTTCCCCAAGTCAAACGAGACACGGTTCCGATCGACGGCGAGGACACAAGCAATACGATCGACATCGCGGAGCGACCAGATGAGCCTCTCGAGGTGTCCTGGATCGAAATCCTTCGCCGCAGCGCGATCGCCATCTTCAATGAAAACGACGATACGAGCTTTGGCGACCTCGAGAATGGGTGGAATCTGCTGCAGAACCGACAGGACGTCTCGTTCGCTGGATCGAGCGAACAGCGCCTCAAGGGGATTCAGCCTCGTTGCTCCCAGAAGCTTGAGGTAAGCGTCAGGAACTCCCCGCAGCGCGGCGGCATCGACATGTTCGTCGACTTCTTCAACGATTTTTCTCAGTACATGAGCCGCGAGATAGCGAGAATCCTCGAGACCCCAGCAACTCACCCAGCAGTGCCAGATCTCCGGATCGGTCCCTTCGGATAGCTTCCAGGCAACCCATCGAAGCACTGTGCTCTTGCCGCTTCCCAGAAGCCCGACCAGCGCCGTCGCACGTCGATGAAGCCAGCCTTCCTCGAGTAAAGTCCGGGCCAATCGTGCCGCCAACGGTCGGTGGCCCAAGAGATCGACACCTGATGTTTCCTCAGACCGAGCCCATTTCCGGATGTCAGCCCACTTGCGCCTCTCACCCACTTGGGCCAGCGGCTCACTCGTGTCGAGCGTGCTCGCCTGCGTTTCAGACGTCCAGGTCCGTGCGCCGAGGCCGATGGCGACGGCAAACGCTGCCATCCCGACACGCCAAGGCCAGAGCGCGCTCACCACCTCTGGAGAGAGCCGCAACGCCGGAATCAAGATGTGGAGGATCACAGCCAGGATTGCTCCGAGCGGTACGGCGAGCCACCAAGGCGGGAGCAGATAGGCAATCCGAAGGTGTCGCATTCGGATCCTGAAGAAACCAGTCAGCCAGTAGACGGCCGCCGCCACCAAGAACCACACTGCCGCCCGAATCCAGATCGGTGCCACAGCCGAAGGTCGACGCAAGCCACGCTCGTACTCCCAAATCCAGGGCAGCGCCACGTGGACGGCGATGGCGATGCCAGCAGAGAGAACCACAACCACGGACCAGCGAAGGAGGACTGTGCGGACTCGCCGTCTGACCTTCATCTGGATCACTCGAGCAACGGAGTCTGGCGACGTGAGTGTCCATGCGTCCCGCGCCTCCCACCGGTGCCTGTGGGCTGGACAATTGCCGCACGCTCTTCCGACGCACGGGCAGCGTTCAGTTGTAGTAGCCGACCCAGCACCTCATCACGAATTTCGTCTGGCCAGCGGTAACGGTACGCCCTTCGCTTCCTGATTGCTTGCGCGGCCTGGTCATCATGCTCCTCTTCATAGTCCGGGATGAACCCACACCGCAGCTGAATGTCGTGCCAGCCGTAAATGGCGATGACGGCGCGGTCCATCGCGTCGTGGAGCTCTCGCAACCTCACGATTGAGGAATCGTGTTCATTGGGATCATGAAAACGACCGTAAGTCTTTGTCAGCCCTTGCCGGCGTTGCAACATCACGGTCGACCGAAGGCCACTGTAGTTGCGACCAGCGATTCCAACATCACGTGAGGAGTCGAGGGCCGCAGGGAGGGGAAATGTTTCGAAGCAATCCGTGGGCGTATAACGGAGGTCATCCTTCATTGAAGAGCCGAAGGTCCGGGCCCACGCTTCATGAATCCTTGACTGAAGCACCGCAAATAGTTCATCGCGGTCGCTTGCAAAGATGTTTACTGTGTGAGCGTACACCGCCGTAGGCGGGACAAAAGCAAATGACAAGTAGGGGCTCACTTGGCAACAAACGAGCACGCGCCCAAGACCGCGCATCGACCGAGTTCCCTCAACGTTCCGTCGGCCAAACTGCCACCACTTCGATTGATAGGAGCCCTCACTTGCTTGGCGCGATGGCCTAACCTTCTGTTCGACAATACGAAGTAGGTCAGGATAACGCGAGGCCTCCTGAAGAGTCATCGCGTCAAAGTCAATGACGTACCGATGGTGACGATGATCAGGCTCGTTGTTGATCTCTTCACCGCCTATGAAGGGCCGGACCAGGTCGGCCCATTCAGGATGCCGCCCGAGAATCTCCCCCATCTTCTCTAGAGACGTTGCGTCCGGATTGCCGTCGTCGAACGTAAACCCCATTCCCAGCACATTGGTGCCGACGAAGGCGATTCCAGCGTTAGCTATCAGCCGGTGAGGCGAGGCGTCTTGAGTGCCTGGCAACAGGAAGGCCGAGATTCTCTGGACTGGGTGGCCGTCCAGCTCGACGCCAGACACGTCCAATCCCTTAGAGACCTCGACCGTGCTCACTATGACCGCCGCAGCGCCTGGCCACGGCACACGCTTCGATGCTTTGTAGATCTGGCCGCCGTTCCGACAGATCCATGCTAGACCGCCCTCCCGCGTGTCTCCTTGGCTGATGGTATTCGTCGCGACGAATCCGAACGTGGCCCCGTCGCGGAGCAGCTCGAAGGCGCGCCGAAAAAAGTATGCAACGAGATCACAGCGGTCGCCGGTTTCGGCGAATGAACTGGTGAGCCAATTGAGATAGTTAATCGATTGTCGAGTCGAGATTAGCATCCCACCCATGAAAGGAGGGTTTCCGACAAACACATCAAAACCGCCATTCGCACGAGTGAAGACCTCGGGGAATTCAACTTCCCAGTGAAAAGGTGTGATCGGATGGGAAGCGTCAAGGAGGCCGACCCCAAAGCCGCGCAGGTCACTCTGGGTCTCAATCTTGGCGTCTGCCTCTGCGCTCAGCCATGACTGCATCTTCCCTCCGTATGCAATTCGAAGGATCTTCCTCTCCTTCGGCTTCTCGCGCTCAAAGAACGCTGAGATGACCAGGTTACCGATCAGCCGCACGTCCGCGAGCGCGTCTTCGGCATCCTTAAGCAAGTGCTCCTTCCGCGGCACGTCGTCGGACGTCGCGAGCCCCTGAATCTGCTCGCGCAGGCGCTGCGCCTCGCGGACGCGCTCGTCGATGAGCGACCGCAGCAACGGCATCTGCGCCTCGACCTCCCAGTTGAAGCACGCAATCTGCTCGCGCGAGAGTCCGACCAGCGAGTCGCCGTGCCGGAGCGAGTGGTCCAGAAATGTGAACGGATGCTCGCGCGCGAGCGTCGCCAGCCAGAGCGAGAGCTTCGCCAGGTCCACCGCGAAGATGTTCTTGTCCACGCCGTAGAGGCACCGCTCCGCCACGAGCCGTTTCGCAAACGTCAGGACGTCCTCATCGTCGGGCACCTTCGGCGTCTGCTTGTGAACCTCCCAAGCTTTGACGAGCCGCTCGGCCAGCAACCGGCACGCCTCGACGAGGAACGCGCCCGATCCCATCGCCGGATCGCAGACCTTGAGGTCGAGGATCTGCTCCGGCGTCGCCTGGTCGCCCAGCCGCTCGAAAATCGGTCGGAACGTAGTGCGGACGATGGGCTCGGTCAGCGATCGGGGAGTGTAGTGCGAGCCCGACCGGCGGCGTTCCTCGGTGGGCTGAAGATACAAAGCGTTCACCGGCAAGATGTTCGGCGTGTAGCGCGAGGCCTTCTTGCCTAGCGCGACGACGACATCGTCTCCGTTCGCTGCCTTCGAAAGAACGTCAGCCGACGGGAGCTTCAGCTCGGCCTGCTCGCGCAGCCACTTCGCGCGCTCGCTGCCCTTCTGCTCCAGGAGGTCGTTGATGTTGACGACGATGTGCTTGGGGGAGACGGCGATGGAAGGACCGTGCGCCTGCTCGAGCGCGAAGCCCATCATTGCCTCATAGACTGATCCGATCTGCTCGACGTCGAGCGCGCGATACGAGAGGCGTTCGCTGTCGAGGATGAGCAGGTTCTGGAGCACGCGAAACACCACGCCGTCGGAGACACGCGGAGGATCGACGCGATCGCCCCTGCTCCGCAGCGTGCGGTGAAGGCGGCCCTCCAAGAAAGGATAGGCGTCCGGGTCGAACAGGCGACCGTGCCGCGCCGTGAATCGGAGGTTGCCGTGCCGGCCACCGTCGTGGATAAGCCGGAAGAGCGCGAGCAGTTGCGCCCAGGCGCCGAAGCGGGCGTCCATCGTGTCGGGATACCGCGCCGCGTCCTCCCGGAGTCTCTGGAAGAGTCCGGCCGCCGAGTAGTGCCGCTGATAGACGTCGCCCCCCGGCATAAGACCGCGGTCCTCGGCGTAGAGCACGAAGACGAGGCGCATGAGCGTGGTGAGGAGGCCGCCATAGACCTCGTTGGGCGCCTCGCGCATCGCGTGCTCGAGCAGCTGCCGTTTCGACGCTTCGTTCGCGTGCTGAAATCCGCGTACGAGCTCCCACAGCGCCTCGAGCACCTGGCCGGCGAGCGCGGTCGAGACGTCGCTCTGCGACTTGCGGCTTTCCTTGAGGAGTAGCGACAGGCGCTGTCCGGGCGCACCGACATCCGTCACCCGCTCGACGCCCAGCAGCGCCGCGAGTGCGCCGGCCATCGGCCGGCCCTGCGTTTCGAGCAGGTACTTGAACTTGAACGTAAGGTGCCCGGACGACTCGCCGCGAGGCGCATACACGAGGCGGAGGGACGTCGCGTTGAACAGGACGCCGGTGGCGACGTTAGTCTCGCGCAACAAGCGCTCGAGTCGCGAGTGGGCGCTCGCCCGCCACCCACCTGCCATGCCCTCGGCGGGCTTCGCCTCAACGTCGGAGGCCGACGTGACCAGAATCAAGACCGACCATGCCTCAGGCTTGTCTGGATCAGCGAGCGCGTACGTCGGGCGGATGTGATCTTCGTACTCCGGAAGCGCTGCGACCAGCCCGTCGGGAATCGGCGATCCGGAGGGCGAGCCGGCGAGGATCGCCTCTGGCCAGGCGAGGACGTCACGGAAAAACGTGAGCGCGTTCGCCACTCGCGCTTCGTCCTCGTCTCCGACCAGCTCGCTAAGCTTCGTCTGGATCTCGAGAGACTTCTGCCGATCGACGACCACGCCCTGTCTCACGAGGACGTTCGGCGACACCACGAGGCCGACGGGCTCGATCTGACCCAGCCATTCGCGATGCGCGAGCAGTTCAGGCGGCGTCTGAGCCATCAGCCCGTCACCGGCCACAGATAGACAAGCCCCACGGGTTCGAATCGGCTGGCCTTCACTTCGTAGCTCTGAAGAATCCTTGCGGGCTCGGTCTCGAGCTCCTTCGCCAAGTCCTGCAGCCTGCGGTCCCAGTAGCGTTTGTCGGCCTGGAGCTGCCTGACTTCGTCCTTCTCGAACAGATCGGGTTGCTCGAGATCCTTCTCCCGCTTCGCGCGCGTCTGCTCGATGCCCGTGCGTTGCGCCTCGATGATTGCCCGCATGTCCGCGGCTTCCTGCCGGCCGCGCTCGCGAAGCTGCCTGATCGCGGTTGAGCCTCGCTCATCCGCCTGGTCCTTGAGCAGCGGCCGCAGGTCCTCGAGGTCGCGCTTCGCGCCAGACGTCAACCGTTGCCGAACCTGCGCCGACAGCTCCTTCCGCTGCTCAGCACTCAGCGTCGATTCGAGCAACGCCAGCGTCTTGTCGAGCGTGTCGTCCGAGTACGGTTTCAGCGATCCCTTCCGCAAGTCCCCGTCGGTCCAGCGCGCTGCGACCGCAAGAATCTCATCGTGCAGGCGCGCGGCTCGATCGCCATAGAGCGACAGCCGACCCAGCAGGATGACCCTGGGAACTGGATCGTTCGTCACGCCGATGCACGCGCGCGCGAGGTCGTGGTGGACGAAGCCCTGACTCCTGAAGCGGCCGAGCAGGCGCTGGACGAACCGATGCTCGAGATGAAGGTGCACGGTCTGGGCGTCGAGCGAGCCAGGATCAGAGAACACGACCGGCCTGATGGGCTGTTCGCGACGCCACTCCCAGATCGGCTGGCCACGCTTCTGCGGCGCGCGCAGCGTGTCGAGGGTGTTCTGCCAGGACGGATCGGCCTGAAGTGCACCCACTGCGTCAGGAAGAGTAAAGACGTCCTGGCCGCTAGATGCCTTCAGGGGCTTAGCGCCCAGGAGCTCGAGACCGCAGGAAATTGCCTGCCTGAGATCGTTCCTATCAATGTGCAGCCATTCCGAGGACTTCTTCAAGAGGTCCTGCAGGGCGGCGATCTGGCTCTTCAGCTCACGTTCACGCTTGCGGCCTGCCTCGAGCTCCACCTCCACGGCGTGCTGTCGTTCCTTTTCCAGTTGCGCGGCTTCAATCTCCCTTGCGAGGCTGTCCACGTCCTTGCGCGCGAACCCGTTGCGCAGCCGCTCCTCGAGTCTGCCCTCGAGGACCGGGGCCAAACTGCCAAGCTGACGACGAATCACTTTGGTCTTCTCGACGAGCGCTTTCAGAACGCGATCTTCGGGCCGTTGTACGTAGACGAAATAGTGACAGTAGACCGTCTCGGCCCGCTGGAGCTTGCGGTCAATCCGGCCATTCCGTTGCTCGAGCCGGCTTGGGTTCCAGGGAACGTCGAAGTGAAACAGGTTCGAACAGCTGTTCTGAAGGTTCACGCCTTCGCGAGCGGCGTCGGTGGCGATCAACACGCGCAGCGGGTGCCTGCTCAGCTCCGCATTGAACGCGCGCTTGACCTCCTCGCGCGCATCGTCGGGCATCCCGCCGTGAAAGGTGGCAATCCACGGGTCGCTTTCCCGGCCAGGTGTGAGCGCCGCGCGGAGCTGCTTCTCGAGGTACCGCTTCGTGTCAGCGTACTCGGTGAAGATCAGGACGCGCTCGTCCCGGTGCTTTCGCGCCCACTCGACAAAGTGCTTCACGCGGGCGTCCGGTAGCCCTCGGGTCGCGTTCGCGATTTCCGTCATTCTGGCAAGGAGTTCGCGTTCGCGCTTGAAGGCCGCTTCAGGTCCGGCCACGGCGGCTTTCGCGGTGGCCGTCTCGATAGCAGCGTCATCTTCAGCTTGGATATCGTCTTCGCTCGCGTCAGCCCTGTCGTCGTCGGCGTCCGGGCTCGTCGTGAGCAGCCGCAGCTGAGCAACGTTTGCAGCCGGCGACGGGGCCGGGGCGGCGGCTGCTGCCGAGGCCTCGAAGGCCTTTCGATGGACCGCCAGCGTGCACGCGAAGGCCTCGATCGATGAGAAGAGGCGCTTCTGCAGGCTGCAAAGCACCAGCGCGGATGCACTCTGGACGGACCTGGCAGCGCTCCTCAGTCGCGCTTCACGTGCTTGGCGGTATTCGTCGAGAAGGCGCGGAAGTTCGAGCTCCGGATCGTCGTCACGCAGAGCAGCGATCGGGACTTCGACGATCTTCCGCTCAGGGAATCCGCCCTCGAGCCGTCGAAGATCGTCTTTCAGCCTGCGGACCATCACCGGCTCGAGCTGCTTCACCGAATCCACAGGCACGCCGCGGCAGAAGCGCTGGGGATCGAGGATCTCGAGCAATGCGGAGAAGCTGTTGGAATGGCCGTTGTGCGGCGTGGCGGACAGGAACAGCCGGTGATCGAATCTCGGCGCCAGCTCGCGGATGGATTTCGTGAATTGAGAGTCAACCGCGTACTTTGCACCGCTGGCAGGCGCAGCGTTGTGGGCCTCGTCCAAGATCAACAAGGTGGCGCCGGCGTCAGCGTCGTCGAGCCAGCCCCTCAAGTCGGACGCGTAGTCCTCGTCGCGCAGCAGGTGATGCGACACGACGAACCGCGAGTGCGTCGTCCACGGATTCACGCCGTATCCGCGTTCCATTCGCATCCGGCGCAGGTAATCACGGTCGAACACCTCGAACGTGAGACCGAACCGCTGGTCGAGCTCGTCCTTCCACTGGAGCACGACGGACGGCGGCGCGGCGACGACGATGCGTCGCACGCGCTGGCGCATGAGGAGCTCGCGCACGATCAAACCGGCTTCGATCGTCTTGCCGAGGCCGACGTCGTCGGCGATGAACAGATTCACCCTCGGCAGCAGCAGGGCCTTACGCAGTGGCTCGAGCTGGTAGGCATCGACAATGATCCCGGCACGGTACGGCGCCTGAAACAAGGTCGGGTCGGTCGAGGTGACCGTGTTCCACCGCAGCGTGCGGTAGTACGCGGCGAAGAACTTCGTTGGATCGAACTCGCCACGCGACAGCTTCGACCAATCGGCTTCGTTGAGTCGCTCGGCGTCGACTTCCCTCTCCCAGAGCACCTGCAGCTCCTCGCCCTCCGCGTCGTCTTCGAGGCAGGACAGGCGCACGAGCGTGTCGTCGCCGTGGTTCGGCGGCGCACTCACCTCTTCGACGAGGTATCGCCGCGAGCGGACGCGGACGATTTCGCCGGTGCGGGGAGGGACGTCGAGAGCCACGCTCACCGTCACCGCGCTCCCTTGGCCGAATTGCACCGCTTGTGCATCAGCTGAGCATTCTTGAGGGCAGTCTTACCGCCCTTGGCATACGCCAGGACATGATCGACGCTGAGATCTTCCCAGGCCAGGGGCCGCTTGCAGCGAGCGCAGAGCTTCTTGTCGTCCGAATTCCACAGAATCCGGCGCTGTTCGGAGGTAAAGCCTCGCTTGTCGTCCTTTCTCTCGTACAAGGACCACAGGACGCTCCGGAGAATGTGGGCCCGACGGTCCCGGTTGGCGCTGCTGTCTGTGTCTCCTTGTACAGTCAACAGGTACTCCTGATACAGCCGCTGCGAAGGCTTGCCCGGAGTAGCCTTGCGCAGCTGGTCCCTCAGCTGATCCACGCCGGTCGACAGGCGTTTGAGGAGCTCGAATGCAATCTTGTTCCGCTTGCGATCCCGCAGAATGAACTTCTCGCTGTTCATCTGCCACAACAACAGAAACAGACTGTAGAACTCAGCGCTGTTTCTGAATCTCGTTTGGTAGAGCTCCGGGAACATCCGGCGCGTGAGCCGCATTGTTTGGACAAACTCGCGGCTGAGCCGTACGAGCGTATTCGCGTTTACGGTGTCGTTCCCAATCGCCCGATCCAGCGACGTCTTCTTATTGATCGGCCCGCCATGATTCAGAGACATCAGAAGCTCTGCGAAAAGCTCTGTCCCCTTCATGCGATCGATTTGGGCGGGCGTGAGAATCCGCTGTTGCCTCAGATACTTTTGGAAGCGGCTTACTAGTCGCTCTGCTTCCTTTAGGAACCGGCTCGTATAGAACTTCGCGTGTCGCTTTTCGCCGGAGGTCAGGCGCTTGCCGGTAGAATTAATTCGAACAAAAAGATCGATGATCTGATTCAGGTCACCGGTCACCTCGACGGTCTGGATCTTGTAGGACCGAATCGCGGCCTCGGTGTCGGCATGATGTCGGCAGATCTCCTTCCAGCTGTACCACTCGAGGCCATCGCCGACATCCAGCTTCACATCGAACCAGTCGCGTTTGAAGCGACCAATTCTCATGAACATCAGGATCGTCTCGAGCCTCTGCTTGCCATCGATGACGTCATACACAAGCCGCCCGCCATGGTGGCGTTTGTACAGAAAGATGCTCGGAACTGGATAACCAGCGGCAATGGATTGAATGAGCCGACGGCGATCGTTCCAAGTCCAGACCGATTTCCGCTGGAATCCCGGTTCCAGGTTGATCTGACGATCTCGAAAGGCCAGCGCAAAATGATCCAGGGAGTATTCGGAGAACGTCGGTGTCAACCCCACGTAATGACCTCCTCAGCTGTGATCCTCACCACCCGCCTCGCTCGAACGTCACTGGCGACCAGCGTCCGTCGAACCGACGACAAGCCACATGAAGGATTGGACATCGATCAGATCCCTCGCGCCGTACCGGGAAGCTTGTTCAATAGGTACGCACTCAATGTAAGCAATCGCTGATAAACCGGCTAGGTGGGACGCGCGTCATACAAAAGGTCGAAGCAGAATATTTCGATCTGTTTGATGGTCCCGGGTTTCAAGAACATCTGCCTCTGCGGATCGGCCAGGTACGGCAGCAATGTACACGGTCGGCCAACTCAAGACGCGGGCATTCCCGAGCTGTGGCAGGCGTTCCGTGGCGTCGACGAGGGCTTCGAACGTCGATTGGCCGGGATCGGTTCGGTCAAGCATGACCGCACCCCGAAGCCGGCCGGACCGAGTGCCGGGCCCGGTGTTCGCAGGACAGGTTCAGAACTGTACGTTCGAAGAGACTCTCCGCCATGGGGGCGCGCGGCGATTCTATCGCGCGATCAAGGTTTTCAACAGCTGTGACAAGGCGGGTTAGACCCTTAGCTCTGGAGCCCTTCGAAGGATGAATAGGACAATAGTGATCAGCGCACTCTGGCGGGGTGTTTGAAAGGACGTTGCCGGCCCCTGCGTCAGAACTTCGGGCGCCAAAACACTGGCCGTGGCTGGTTCCAGGGCCGCTTCGGATTTGACACGCGCTTGGGCGCCGCGAGCTTGTACGCGAAGTCCCTGTTGGCGCGGCCTCGGACGTTCACAATGACGGCGGAGCCCACGATCACGCCGGTCGGCAACTCACCGGGTTTCTTCCGCACGGATCGCCAGGCGGTCGGATCATCTGCGGGTCGTTCAGAGGCATAGATCCACGCGCGTTCACGGATGCGCGTGCTTCTCGAGCGACACTCCACCCGTTTCAGCCGCCGAAGGATCTGTTCCGCGTATGGCTGTCGGATGCTGATGGCCCGGACGATTCGCACTGTTCGGCCTCCAATCAGGTCTCGTATCTGCGCCGCATCCGACCAAGCTCGCGTGGCCCAGAGCGTCCTGTGCTCCGCACAAAGAACGTCAATCCCCTTGTCGCCGCCGGACCGATTCTGCTCGCGCGAGTCGGCCATGGCCGTGGAGCTTAGCATTCGAATTCTCCTGTCTTCTCCTCCTCGGCCGTCGCAATTATCCTCTCTGCACGACGCGCAGGCGGCGTCAAGGGCAGCAAGCCGCCGAACGCAGCGAGGGCACGCTTGACGCGGAGAGCACTGTGGTCCAATCGAATGGCGATGGCCGGACCGAAACGCGTCACCCTTCGGCGCGTCAGTTCACCTCATCAGGACTTCGAACTCGCGCCGCTCGGCTGGCGTCATTTGGATCACGCGCTGCGGGATCGCCGAGCTCGGCGCGAGCGCGCAAGCTAGACAGCTCCGCATCGTACGGTCGCGCGGCCCACACGTAGCCCGCGGCGGCGGCGAGTTTCGTGAGGATCGCGAGCGCCATCGCCATGGCCCATCGTCGCCAAGTGGCTGTGCAGAGGCGGGTGCTCCAACTCGCGGAAGTACTGCACGTGCCGAACGAGATCCTGTGCGCGCAACAGCTACGTCTGCTTCTCCCGGATCAGCCTCCGAGGGAACGCGCTAAGTCGGAATGGTCGAGTACGACAGGCCCTGGAAATCCGGGCTTCATCTGCCAGCCAATCCCACGTGCAATCGCGTTTCGGGTTCGGATATGGTCCTTCGGTTTCTCCGGCCGAGGCCGTTGCTGACACCGACCTCCCCGAGCTCGCCACCTCAGACTCCCGCAACTCAGTACGATGCTCCTCATGCCTATCCAGCTTTCGCGTCTGGAGCTGTACGACAAGGTCTGGAGCCTGCCAATTCACACGCTGAGCAAGGAGTTCGGTCTTTCGGACGTCGGATTAGCCAAGGTGTGTCGTCGCTATGCGATACCCGTACCGCCTCGAGGCTATTGGGCCAAGGTGCGCGCCGGCAAGCGCGTCTCGAAATTGCCACTGCCCGTTGCGGCGCCCGTGGGCCTTCAGGAGCTGATCGAATTTCCTGGCCCTCACGGTCGGCCAACCGAACCCGCGCCCGCGCCGGAACCGCAGCATCCGCTGATCGCAGCCGAGTCAGATCCAGCGGACGCGATCGTCGTCCGGGACAACCTACGGATCACGCATCCTCTGCTGCGAGGCACGCGCGAAGCGTGGAAGTTACTGAACAACCGCGCCTTCCAATGGCACGTGCCGCTTCCCACTCATCTCCACCTGCCCCTGAGCCGTCCGCTTCGGCCTCGCGCCCTTCGCGTGCTCCAAGCCGTCTTCACTGCCTTCGATCAGCGTGGCTTCAAGGTCGCCGCGAACGAGCGGAAGGGCGTGAAGGTGACGGTTCTGGACGAAGACTGCGTGCTGACGATGCGCGAGCGCCAACGCCAAGTCCGGGGCGAACGGAAACGTCGGGGCGATCAGTCCCTGTTCGCCGACAAGAGACCCTTTGACCTCGTCGACACCGGCGAACTCGAGCTGACTGTTGAGAAACCGTACGGGCGGAAGACAACAATCGGCGACGGCAAGAACCAGCGGATTGAAGATCAACTCAACGTCATTATCGTGGGTCTCATGGAGGCAGCCCTGGAGGCAAAGGACATCCGAGCCACGCGAGAGCGGGAGCGTTTGGCGGAGATCGAACGAGAACGCGAGCGGGCCAAGCTGAAGCAACGGGAGCGTGCACGGCGCGACCGGATCAGGCGGTTCGAGCAGGCAGCGGACGCTGTCCTGCGCCACAAGCAGCTTCTCTCGTTTCGGGATGAGCTTCGCCACGCGGTCGGACCCGTCGACGTCGAGACTGAACTCGGGCAGTGGCTCGCGTGGATCGATGAGCACCTGAATCGCCTCGATGTGCTCACCCGATTTCGCAACCGCCAAAGGACGATCACCCTCTATCACTGCGTATCGACGTACAGCCTCGATCGTGTCGTTGCGCACGGGTTCGAGAATGTGGAGCCTCAGTCAGGTGAGGATCAGGAGATGCCGGCGAGCGTCGTCATGACAGACGTGCCAATGGAGGGAATCTACGGAGGTACCGCCTGTGTGGTGATCGAAGCCCCGGAGGACGCCGTCCTGCCGTATGAGTCCGTCGGCAAGGCCAGGGCATATCGCCTGTTTCGTGTGCCCGTGGAGATCGCTAATCGATTCGACCGGCGAAAGTAGGAGGTCGAAGGGTCCAGCTCGCGAACGTTACAGGACGAGAAATACAGCGTCAGGTCGCGTGGCAAAGCCAAGACATCACCGCCGAACAATCGACTCTTCGGTGCCATCGTATCGGACGGGGTCATCCAGGAACCAGAACCAGCCAGTCATCGCGGTTCGTCGTCACTCACGACTGGCGACCTCGAGTTGAAGATCTGATGGACGGATAGAGCAGGAGCGACCGCCACAAAGGCTGCATCAATCCGAGCAACGTGCCGGCCGCGGCCCAACCAACATACAAATGGAACGTTGGCGACGACCGCTGAAGCAGAGCTAGGGGAACGACGGCGATGGCCAAGGCGAGGGCGATGCTCGTGAGTTTTGGAGCGCCGTAATGCTTCAGCAGCACGAATGGTGCGGACGCGATAAGGACGTATTGCAGACCCTCCTCTTTCGCGAAGGCAAACGTCGGCAGTAGAGAACCAAACGTTGGCCAGAACACCACTGAGCCGGCGGCAGCGATGGATACGAGAACCTGGCTCACCAGATAAGCCGCAAGGGCAATGATTGTTAGCCGACCCACACGATTGCCAAGAAATTGCCCCCGTTGATGGTTGTCTGAACCGCTGAGACCATACATAATGCCTGTGGCCATCGCGAAGGGAACACCGTAAGGGGTCACAGAATCTTCACTGACGGCAAAGTGGAACAGCGGCGCTATCTCGTAGGTCAACATCACTCCAACAATGGCGACCACCCATGTGAGTCCGATGATTCGAGGCCGTGACGCATGTTGGCTCGGCAGCCACATGGCGCATGCAAGCGATGACAGTGCGGCGACGACGCCAGTGGACAATAAACGACGATCGACAATCGTGAGTGCGCGCGCGAGCGCGAGGAAGATCACGAAACAGAGTACGCCTACAACCACTCTGCCGAGTAGCCGAGACGCTAGCCGCGGTCGAGACGCGGACGCCGAAGGAGAAGTCGCGAGCCCGATGGCCAGAGATACGCCGCATGCGACTCCGATCGTCGATGCGGCGGCTGCAGCACCCGAGATCGCAATACCACCTCGAACTATGAGCAGCCCCACTGCGGCCCCCGTCGTCAGCGCCGCCGTCCCGTTGAAGGCTCTCGCATTGATCACCCGAACCGCCCCAAAGGTAATAACCGCTTCGAGAAGCGCAAGCGTCGCTAGCCAAGGTGTTGCCACCACTCGAACTGGAGTTGAGAAAACCAATTCCGGAAGGATGACGGCGAGAGTCGGAGCGACAAGCAGGGGGACTGACGAGGCCCACAACACTGCGTTCGACGCAGCGATCGCGACGAGCAGGCCCACCGCCTGACGAAATGCATTTCCTCCTCGCGAACGGTCAAGCAGCGGATACGTAATGCTCGCGACTACGCCCGCGAAAGCACCTACCCCCAACGGACTGGCCCATCGGCGTCCGCCCGCCGCGACTTCGACAATCATCGAGAATGCCGCGGCCCACACAACGCCCAGCCCGGCCCCTACGCAGCCAGAAATGGAGAACGCCACGCCGACGAGGGCGCCCAGCAACAATGGCCAATCAGACAGATTCCAACCATCAAACACTGTAAGAATCTCGAACAATAAGGCGCAGAGTCCCACAAGTGGCCAACTAACCGAAGCGCAGTACACCAGCCGCCGAATGGCCGGATCGCGCCACTGCTCTCTCGTCAACTCAGCGATTGAAAACCCCGATCGAAGGCCGAGCACTGACGTGTATTTACGCCAGGCTGTCGGGCAGAACATCACCCACGCTAGCAGTTGCAATGCTGCCCCTAGCGTACTCTTCCTCAACGGAGTGGCGTAACCCAACGAGTGCGACTCTCTAGCCATTGGAGATTCTGGGATAGCCTCGAGATCGAGCCGCACTGCGGTGACCGTGGTCCTTGCCCGCGACGTCCGGGGTGGCGGCCGGCTCGAGCGTCGATTCGGCTAGTTGCTCAGAGAGCGTCGCTCGGAAGAGAGCGTCATCGAGCGGTGAGGTCCCGAGCGAGATGAGCGGATCCCTGTAGGCGCCTCGATACCCCTCGGGGTAGGCACTGGACACCCAAAGGTCGGAGCTCACGCATCCTCGTCGTCGACGCCGGCGGCCTTGCGATCGGCGTCGGTCGCGCCGGCGGCGAGGAGGGCGGCGAGGTCAGACTGCACGGCCACGTGTTTCGACAAAACGCCCTTCGCCTCGAGGATACGCATAGCTGCGCGCAGCTTGTCTGGGAAGCCGACGCGTGTCCCGTGAGCTTTCTTATGCACTTCCGTAACGACCATCGCGACGTCGTCAGGCCATTGGCGGATCGGCAGCAGCTCGCCGCGCTCGTTGTAGAGTTGGCGTGGGTCAAAGCGCACCACGCGCGCAATGACTTGCCAGGCCTCGACGATCCCCAATTCGAGCTGTTCGAGCCGCCCCAGCTGGAGTCTCTCGACGAGCTGCTTCACCCGAGCCTTTCGGAGCAACCGGAAGCTGTTGACTGAAGCACTGGCTGGCGTGCAGTCATAACCTGCCTGAAGGTAGGCGCGCGTCGCGTTCTGCGTGGCGGCGTAGAGACGCGCAAAGCGCTTCTCGCGCTCGGAGAGCTTCGCGGCTTTGGGTGGCGGTCGCTTCTTCACCATTGTCCAACCTCGGTGTCCCTGATAGATGCGGTTGCCCCTCCAGCAGGATTAAGGTGATGCACTGGATCCTCGGAATCTCTGCCAGACGTGCAGTTTCAACCGCCTTCCGTTCCTGCCGCAGGGGCCAATTCTGCCCTAGGCATCCCCACTTCGCGCGTGGAAACCCGCCCTGATGCGATCGAAGAATCAGAGAGGGGATTGACAGATCAGGTCCTACGTACTTTCTTCGCCAAGTGTCTGTCTATGAAAGGCTTACGAAGCGGACGACGCTAGTGGTTTTCCTCAATGATTTGAATGACCTTCACATCGATGTGACAGCCCGGCAGTTTTCTTAGTGATTTGGGCACTCTTGAGGTTCGCTCGATCCGAGAGTTGGCGAGTTCTCATGGTCGGCGACCGCGCATCGCGATCCGTCCGACCTTCGCCTGCGTCAAATGGAGGCGCACACACACAACCACGGGTGCCAAGCTTCGTTCATCATCGTCTGGAGCTGCTCGAGACGCGGGCCCGCAGGCTGCGAACGAGCTCGCAGCGGCCCATTTCGATGCGCTATCCGCAGTCAACGGTCATTTCCGCGAGCTGCGCCGCTGACTTACGGGCGGACGCCAGGGCGAGCGCGCCGTCCTTATCGCCTTCGCCTGTCCACGTTCGAACCGCTGCGCGCCGGTGAGCTTCAGGTAGCCGTACGTCGCCGCGGTGAAGAATTCCACGATGAGGCCGATCGCCTGCCCTAACTCCTGCATCGCCTTTCGCGCCACTTGCTGGTTCGCCTCGCCATCTGGCGAATCGGTTTCGGGAAACAGGACTCGCGCTAATACGTCGGACGACAAGCGATGAAGCGGAAGATGATTGCCGGCGGCCTCCAACCAGACGAGCCGAGCGTTCTTCCGAAACTCAATGACTGAAGCTCCAACTTCGTCCGCGTCCCAATGGAAGCCAACCTTGTTGCGAGCCCGCTCGATCACTTTGCTGGCGGGGTGCTTGCCGGGCGCAGAGCTGACCGATCTCTTCAAAGAGACCTATGCGGGCTTCGCGACGAGCGGATGATGCGAGCCGCCGCAGCTCGCGCATGCTTTTCTGCGCCAGCTTCGCCGCTTCGGATACCAGCGCTGCCGTCATCACTAGACGGCTGAGGCTACCTCTTTGACGCCGCGCATCTGAGTGAATCGCGTTGGTCACGAGGTTGGCCATCTCCATCTCGGCCACTAGAGCGTTCTGTGCCATCCCGATCCGAATCATCAGGGTAGCCGTTTGTGGGTCGTTCCAAATCGGCTCGGGTCCCGACTCGTACCATTGATCCGAATCAGTCATGGGCCGGACGGGTGGATCGGTGGGTGCTTTCACGGGCGAAGTGGACATTCGTTAACCTCCGGAAGACTCAGTTCAACCCCGAGGCCTATGCTCAGAAATGCTGACGTCGGCGTCAACGTATCTACCGTTTTGCGCGTGATTTGACCAACTCTCACGCTGGTGAGGTCTCCTGGTCGCGCTCCCGCAGGCACATCGGGGCCCGCTTAGATTCGCGGCCAAAGTTCGCACACACGGTTCGCGTCGTGTTCGGGTTGCCACTGATGTGGGTCGCAACACTGTTGGGCCGCGTACTAGCCGACATGAGTCTTACGATTCGGTCTCGATCGTGGTAGTGGTCGTACTCCTGATCGCCGCCGCGCTCAGCGCTGCTTGATGGCCGCGCGACGCGCGTGGACCTGAACGTCGCACTTCCATCGAACTGACTCTCCTTCGGTCTCTAGAGGTCGGCTTTCAGACTCCGAGCGGCGCGCAGCCCGAACAAAGAACCCTCATTAATCCCAGCTGCAGAATCCAGCGGACTCTACGGCACGAACACGTTTGAGAAGTGTCGATGATTGTCCTCGTCGATACCGAACACGATCAGCTGTCCCTGAAACACGACTGCGTAATCAGAGATGGTGGTCTTGCCGTTGCCTCCGACTTTCGTCCAGGGTGTCCAGTTGGCACCATCTGCTGTGCTCTTCACAAAGTGTTGGTGAGTGTCTTTGTCGATGCCAAACAAGAACAACTGGTTCTGGAAGACCGCCGCGCAGTCTCCAACCGACGTTGTGCCATGGTCCGGCGGAACCTCTTGCCATGGCGTCCAACTAGCACCATCGGCGGAACTCTTTATGAAGTGGCGGTGATTGTCATTGTCCACACCAATGAGAAACAGTCTGCCGTTAAAGACGACGGCGCAGTCGGCAACCTCCGAGGTCCCGTGGTCCGGCGGAACCTCCTGCCATGGCGTCCAATTAGCACCATCGGCCGTGCTCTTCATGAAGTGGCGGTGGTTGTCCTTGTCTACCCCGAACAAAAACAGTCTGTTCTGAAAGACGACGGCGCAGTCGGCAACCTCAGTCGTCCCGTGGTCGGATGGAATCTCCTGCCATGGCGTCCAATTGGTGCCATCTGCGGTGTTCTTCATGAAGTGCCGATGATTGTCGTTGTCGATGCCAAACAGGAAGAGGCGGTTTTGAAAGACCGCAGCGCAGTCGGCGACATCTGTTGTGCCGTGATCTGGAGGCACTTCTCTCCAGCCGGACCAGTCACGATAGTAAACGTCTACTTCCCCTCCAGGATTCTGGTTGCTGACGACGATCGCCTTCTGTTTACAATCTGTCGCTCCATTGACCGGAATCCAGTTCAGGGCCGGAGCCACCAGACCGGTCCGAATGTTGATCGCTGAAAAAACCGTACGCAACGAATCCGGGTAGTCGGAGCATTGCTGTACGCCATAGGCCTCGAGGGTCTGAACGCAATCCCTCAACTCGTTGACGTTGGTGATTGGAAGCTTGGTATTAGGGATCCCCTGAAATTCACACGTGTAGCTAAAGCCGAACGGTCCGCTCCCAGTCAGCTGCATGAGCCCGATGAGTGTCTGGCCAGCAGCAACAGGGACCAAGTCTGTGTGGAAGGCAGGCCCGCCGGGACCATCCGCATACCAACTTGCCACTGTCCAATGATTCTCACCGCCAGCGAGAGATACCCCCCATTGCAGGACCGGTTGGTAGATCATGGTGCCGTTCTGAATGCCGTTGAAAAGGAAAATAACTTGCCCATCATCTTCGGGTGGACCCACGGGCACGACCCACGTAGTCGAGAAGAGAGACACGGGATTTGCTGTATTGTTGAACCACTGGGCATACGCAATCCAGCCCGATGCTAGAGCCGGCTGCAGATCCGGGCGCAGCGACACGTTGTCAGGCATGAGTCTCGCACTCCCTGCTCTTGGCAACACTGCTCCGAAATCAGCCAGTTGCTTGCCGGCATGGTCCTTCTTGATAGCTCGATCACCTCGGAGATCGAGTAGCGTGCCTGGTTCGATATGGTGAACCTGTGATCGGCGTCTGTACCCGCCGGGCGTCACAACAAGGTCATCGCCGACGATGCCGTTTTCGCCACTTACCATTTGCCCGGGCTCGACATGGTGAACCATTGATCGCGGGCGCAAACCTCCTGGAGTCACCAAGGAGTCATCTTTTGGATTCGCCATGTAATATCCCTCCCTGAAACGGTCTTTGCGCGAAGTTGGAGACGACTTCAGTATTAATCGTGCACCTCAGTTGAACAATGTGAATCGCTGACCAACGAACACCGAGACGTCCCAGCGTTTTTCTTCACTCTTGTAAGAGGCGACGACGCCGCCAGTCAGGCCCTTTGAATCCTTGTCTGGAATGAAATAACAAGGAACGTCCACCTGCCAGTGATTGTCCTGATCGATCGTTGCGACAATTTGCGCAGCAATGTTCTTTGTGAAGAACCGCTTGGCTTGCGCTTCGATGGCGTGCTTCTTTTCCTCGCCGGGGGCACCCACGATTGCAGGCACGCACTTGGCTCCATCAGTACCAGTAATCGGCCGGCAGACCGTCACTGACTTCTTGGCCGTCCAGACGTCCGAATAGCGGTACCCCACGGTCGCCAGAGTACCGCCTGACGTCAGAACTCCCACGTCGGCCAGGAAGGCACCGCTATTGTGGATGGGCTCCTGCAGGGTCAGTGTGTCGTCGAGGTAGGAGAACTTGCTACGGTTTAGCTCGTACCGACCGGAGACAACCGGCGTGATGCCCCAGTGATACGCCGCCGCATAGCGATCTCGGAACGACTGGGTGAACAGTGCATCGGCTCCGGCTGTGGACGCACAGTCTCCGCTGTGCTCGGGAGCGAGACCGCGAGCGGCCCGGTACTCGTTGCAGATGTCCACGCGTACTTGATCAATCGATGACGCCTGGACAGCGGCATCGAACAGCTCCCGCCAGCTCTTGTCTGGCAAGTCTTCGGGTTTGCACGGCTTGCCCGCAGGTGGCTTGCCCAGACTTCGAAGATAGGTGTCGCAAATCTCCACGAGGTTCGCACCGGTCCTCCCGGCCTGAGTCTGGTAACTTACTGCCCCCCTTTCGCCGAATTGAGTGATAGCAGCCGAAAGCAGGGTTTGCACGTTATTCGCATCACAATCAATGGCGGGCGACTCAGTGGGCGTCGGCGAGACAACTCGATTGAACCGCTGGCATACCGCGCGTACGCTGGTACGCGGTGACGCGTTCGCAAGCCGTTCGGCGAAGGAATCGGTCGGCAGTGTGGTCTCCTGACAACCGCCATCCTTGTCAAAAAGTCCCTGGCCTGTAGACCAGAGGTACTCCCAACAGATCAGTTGTAGTTGTGCCAGGTCGGGACGCAGTCGATACTTTTTATAGGTGAGGCCCCCCCACCCCTTCGATCCGGTATCCAGTCCGCGTACGCTGGCAAGTGTGCTGCGGTCGTCATCTTCCGAGAAGGCTCCAGTGAAACCACCTTCGAGCGTGAACGCCTCGCCGAGGGCAAGTCCGGCTTTTACGGTGGCCGTCTTCTTGTCCTTGGCGAGCTCTGCGCTGAAGTCAATGGATGGCGTTGCAATGATCGAACGCTGCGACGGATCCGCGGCCGTGTGTTCAATCGTTTTCCGGATCTCGGCGCGCGTCGCATCCGCAGCCGGCGTCTGCGCCCACGCAGCGGTAGAGAGCAGCAAGATGAGAAGAGCGAAATTGAATCGTGACATGGTTTCACCTACACCAGAAGCCAAAATGTTCCAGCGTCATGGCCAGACGTGTCGATCGTGCCAGTGATCTTCCTTGCGGCAGCCGGTGGACTCGTCACCTCCAGCGAGAAGTCGTCACCAGGATCGCCGCGTACGAACCATTGGACCGCGTGCTCGCCTTCACCGACATTCTTCGATGCCGTGCCGCTTATGGGCAACGCCACGCCATCAACAAAGAGCCGGACGACATCGCCCGAAGCTTTGAATGTAACTTTCACCATGGAACACCTCGTGCTGATAGACGGACGCAACGTTCAATTTCAGGCTCAGCGAATTCCGAGCCGGCGTCCGTCTAGGTAGAAGTGCTCGGAGTTCTGGCGGTTCGAGTGCACCTTTGGCGGCACGCATCCGCCCGCCGACACATCAGGATTCGTTTAGACGCACCACGTCCGAGAACGCGATCCCGCTTGATCTGGCGGACTTGCTGAGGTTCAAAGCCCCGGACGACCACTGCTCCATCTTTCACGTCAGGTGTCCCAAACCCGTTGACAGGACAGCCGCCCATCGCCACAATCCCGCAGCATCCCGGCCTCGCGGCTCGGGTGTCCACTGCGCTGCCGTGGCTGCTCACGACCTGTACTTGTCGCATCGTGCTGTGATCGAGCGGGCGCTCGCGAGCGTCTGCCGTCGGCATCACCTCGTAGCACAAGACGCCGAAGAACTCGCCTCTAGCTTTTACGTCCACCTGTTAGAGGATGACTGCGCAATTCTTCGCAAGTTCCAGGGCCGGAGTTCGATCCAGACTTATCTCATAACCGTGATCTCGCATTTCTTTCAGGACTGGAGGAATGCGCGATGGGGAAAATGGAGACCTTCTGCAGAAGCGAAGCGCCTGGGACCGATCGCCGTACAGCTCGAGACGTATATTGCGCGAGACCAGCTACCGTTCGATACAGCGTGCGAGCTACTGAAGGCTCGCCATGCGGTAACGGCATCGCGTGGCGAGCTCGAAACGATGGCCGGTCGCTTTCCCCGGCGAGAGCGCAGGACATGGGTATCCGAGGATGAAGTCGCGAACCTGGCGACTCCGACGCCGGCCGCTGAGGACCTCCTCATCCAGCGCGATGTATCCGCTGTGGCCGCTCGCGCCTCTGCTCTGCTGCAGGCTGCGCTCGAGGCCCTGCCTGCGCAAGATCGTCTGATCGTCAGGATGCTCACCTGGGAAGGCCTCACGATCGCTCAGATCGGGCGCGGTCTGCAGCTGGAGCAGAAGCCGCTCTACCGACGTGTGCAACGGTTGTTCGACGACCTACGATCTCGCCTGGAACGGGACGGACTCTCCGCCAAAGACGTCGCCGACGTCCTGACCCATCACGGATTCGACATCGCGGACGAAGACGGGAAACACTCGGGACGTGTCCGTCTCTTCGATCGTGACGCCTCAGTTCGACAAGGGGAGGCGCGATGACGGCGAGAACACAACCACGGGCACCCGGCTGCCTGGACGCCGAGTCGCTGGCCGCCTTTGTCGACGGGCAGGTCAATCCAGACGATCGCTCAGCGATGGAGGCGCATCTGGGCTCGTGTGAAACGTGCACCGAAGCTCTGGCCGAGGTGATTCACACGCTCGAAGCCGTCCAAGAGCGAAGCGAGACGGTGTCCGCTCGGAGGGCGCCGATTGTCGCCGCGACCAGTCGATGGAACCGGCGATTTCTAGCAATGCTCGCGACGGCCGCTGCTCTGGCTGTCTTGGCGGGCACCTGGTGGTGGCGTCGGCCCACTCCTGTTGAAGCAGCGCTCGCAGCATTGGCCGAGGCACCGCGCGACGCGAGGTTGTCGATCGGACGGCTAAGTATTGATCGTGAGTGGAAGCCGGTGACGCCGCTGCTCCGCCAGGCTGGTCCAGAGATCAACTCCCTTGATGTTCGCAGTGCGGCCCTGGCGATCACTGCGCTAACGGAGACCGACGTGTCCGCTGAGGCGCTGCACGCTCGGGGATTGGCTTTACTCGCGAACGGTGATCTCGACGGCAGCGTCGACGCGCTCGCCCGAGCGGCTAACGCTAATGGCGGGGATGGGGCTGTCGCGCGCTCCGATCTCTCAGCTGCTCGGCTCGAGCAGTTTCGGCGGACGGGCAACCGCGATCATGCACAACGCGCCCTTGACGACGCGGAGGTTGCGCTACGTTTCAACCCAAGTGCACCGACGGCGCTGTTCAATCGCGCGGCCGCGCTCGACGCTCTCGGCGAGGGAGAGAAAGCGACTGTCGCCTGGCAGACCTATCTCAACGTCGACTCATCGTCTGCGTGGTCAGCGGAAGTGCGGCGCCGATTGGCTCGCTAGTCATGATTGTCTTAGGAGGCCTGATGGAGTTGTCTTTGAATGTGACCATCGTGAACATGTGCACCTTCGTTGTGTGGGATTACGGCGCGGAAGCCTGGATCGTCCAGGACGATTTTCATGATCCATTGTTGGCAGTTAGCTCACGCATGGTGCTGCCGCCATCCTTGAAGAAGCCTGGTAATCAGCCGATTAGTTTGAACGGCTACGCGGTCAGCTTTGGCGTGGGCGATCCTGCTCACGGCGGCACTGAACTCCCAATGGCGCCCGCATTGTTAGGTGGTGCTACAGACCAGTACATCAATCTACTGAAAGCTCTCGGCGACGTGACCCTAGCACCGGGTTGGATTCCGGGCGAACAATCGCTACCGGCAAACATGGTTACTCGGATTAAGCTGCCTGGCGGCACAATCGTCGCGGAAACCCAGCAAACCGCAGGCGGCCAGAAGACGTGGACAATCGGGATGAAGTCCCAAATGTTGACGAGCCAGAGCACGTTTGTCCGGTCTGTTTCCGACGTTCCGTTCATACGTCTCGCGAACAAGGAAGTTGTCATCGACATACCGATCCAGCCGGATTCCCAAGGTCTGTGCGCGGTTACGCTTGGTGTACAGAACCGCAACGGACAGAGCACAGTCGACAAAGAGTACGACGAGGTGTTCATTATCGAGGTCCAGGGCTTTGAGAGAGTGCTCAACAGGACGCTGAACCAAAAGCTTCCGATCCCGCATGCGTATTGGCCCGAGTACCGCGATTGTAACGATAGCGAGCGCGCCGCCAACCGCGAAGCTTTCTTGAAAGGATGGAAGAAGACCGATCCTTGTGGCGGTCCTTGCCCGGGCGCCTTAATAGACCTTCGGTCGCTTACTCCGGCGGCTCGTGTGCTCGATCTGCGATAACAAGCAGTTCATTTAGCGGTCATGCCGCCGAACAACGTGAACGCCGCCCAGCCGCGCAGGTTGACTGTCCGATTCTGCGCGATCGCATGAAGCTGTGCGAGCTGAAGCGCCTGCGCGGGCCGCTGTCCAGCGTGAAGCCGCTCATGGAAATCGACGAGTAACGGGCCGACATTGTCGCCGACCGGCCGCAACGTGGCGACGACGAACGGAACCCCGACTGCGAGAAAGGGACGGGCGAGGCTCAGGACGCCTTCACCGCGCTCGACTGTCCCGCTCCCGGTCGAGCATGCGGAGAGAGCGACAAGCTGGACCTGGCCAAAGACCTCTGCGGTGATCCGATTCGCAGACAGCCGTGCAATATCCCCCGTCCCGGCCAACGCGAGAAACGATCGTGAAGGAAACTCGGCATCAGCCACAGCGTGACCGGCGAAGTGAACGACGTCGCTGCCTCGCACCCGACCCAGGAAGGCGGCAGATGACAAGGCCTCACCGACGAGGGGCTGCGTCTGGTACACGCGAGCGATCGCTTCGACCTCAGCGCGGGCACCCGGCAGCGGCGGTAAACGCAAATCAACGTCGCCAATCGTCGCATCGCCGGCTGCAAGTCCGCGTTCGATTCGCAATGGTCGCTCCCGGAGTCGCGCCGTGGCGATCTGCGTCAGTTCGAGGCTCGGGCTGAGAGTCAGTTCGTGATCCTCGATAAGAAAACGCGCACTCTCCGGCGACACGAGTGCTGCGAAGGGCACGGCAGCCAGGGAGCTATCCGGAATCAGTGTGATTGGGGCGCCGGCGGGGATGAGGGCCGCGATTGGCTCGATGAGCAGGCGGTACAGTTCACGCAATGACTCAGTCGGATCGTCACCCGTTTGGGACGCAGCCTCAATCGTTTTCAGGAGTGCGGCGATCGCCTCATCGCCACCAGGTGATTGGTGAAACGTGGTCGTGCCTCGGTTCAACACCCAGATCAGGCTCCGATCCGCGAACGTGACGTAGTAGATAACAACCTGCGGAAGATCACCGATTGGAACGGGCGTGCGCACGCCACTCGCGTGAACATTCCTTGAGACGGCGTCGAGCAGGGCGCGCGATCGCCCGCGCTCCGCCGCCGCAAGCGCTTCGTTCTGATGCTGCCGAGCGACCAACGTTCGAACGAGGTCGTCATAAATCGTCCAGACGTCGTTCGTCCGAGCAATGCGGGCGCGCTCTTCGCGAACCCGTTGGCTATCATCTTCCAGCGCCGCGATTCCGCGCTGCCAGGCGTCGATGGCGACATCTTCTCTCCCTGCGGCGGCCGACGCTTGTCCTAAAAGCGCGTAGGCGTGCACGCGTCGAAACAGTGCGCCCGATTCAGCTGAGTCCGCGATCAAGGCCTGCGCGCTCGCAACGGCTCGATCAGGGTCCGAGTTGACAAGTACTTCGGCGCGCAGCATAGCGAGATCGAGGCGATAAGATTGCTTGAATGTGACATCTTGAATCGCTTCGAAAAGGCGTTCGGCATCAGCGAGCGCCGCAGCTGACGCCTCCCGTCGACCGCGCTGTAATTCGATTCGGCTTCGAAAAAACGCGACGGTGAATCTTGCGCCAGAGTCTCCCCACCGATGCGCATCCGACTCGAGAAGGTCGAGATACACGCTCGCGACCTCCGTCTGACGACGCACCAATGCGAGGCGGATTGCCTCTCGAATCACGTTGTGCCTGGCGCCGAACGCCTTGAGCGCATCAAGTCTCGTTATAGCTGCTAGTTCGTTACGCCAGGCATCGCGCCACAGACCTTGATCGCGAAGTGCACCCGCGAGGAGCATGCGACTTGCGGCTTCTGCGTCGTGTTCTCCAAGCATTTCGAGACGCTCGACGCCCCGTTGGTAGCTGTCGATCGCATCGGAGTACCTTGCTAGCCGATACAGCACCGATCCCAACAGAACGCGCGATCGGGCCTCGAGGTATCCGTGGCTACCGTTGCTCGTCTTTTGAATCAGCGTACGAAGCGGCGCCTCAATGGCCTCCGGACGTCCGCGATACCACTCGGTGAGAAGCCACCAATAGTCCAGGTATTCGGCAAATGCCTCCTCGTGGCTCACCAAATGTTGCGCGCGGGCGAGCAGGACGCGGGCCGATTCGATCTGATTGCCCTCAACAATCAGGCGCCGCGCCTCTTGTCCGTCGTGATACGCCTCGGCCATGACACCCGCACGGCCCTCAGCATTTGACTGCTCCACGACGTGCACGAGGTCACTGGCGTAGGTGTCATTCAGGGCTTTCATCTGACCCGCCGTGGCTTCGGCCCGCGTCAACACACTCGCGGCCTCCGTTTGACTGTTGGCGCTCACGGCGTTCGCCCACTGCAGAAGTAGATCCTCCTCGATGAACTGACGCCCTCGCTGACGCGACTGATCGCCAGCGGCTAGGGCCTCCTGAACGCGCCCGTCTTGAACATGGCGGTGCTGACGCGCTTCGACGGCCCATGGTGTGGACGTGTCCACCCGCAGGTAATCGTCCCACGCCGCGCACGCCAGGCTTGATGGTCCGAGGAACTCGAGCGCGAGCGCCCGATTGAAATGCGCTTCAACGAGTCTGGGATCCGAACTGATTGCACGTTCGACGAGGTCAAGGGCTTGTAGCACGAGCTCGGCGTCAGATTTGGCAAGGCCTTCAACCAGGCGGGCCGCAGCGAGGTCATTCATGATTGAAGCATCCGGTCTGGCGCCGACCTCACTCAAGCTAGCGTCGAGGGTGCTGATAGCACCCTCGAGGTCTCCGCTGAGCAGTCGGGCTACGCCGAGATCCGCTCGAAGCCTCCAGCTCCGTGCAGAGCCGAGGCGATGCTGCATCTCGGCCGTTGCGGACAGGATCACGGACTCAGCCCGGTCACGTTGTGCGCGCGCAGTCGGTGCGACGGGCGGCGGCCAGGCGCTCCACGCGAAACCACCGGTTAAGCGAGGTTGAATGATTCGGATCGTTCCTACCGCGGCTACCAGGCGGCTGATGTCCTCGCTGGGTGTGCTGGGTTTCTCCGGCGCCCCAGTGGATCGCGACAACCACCACGTGAGAGCCACGGATGCGAATACACCCGTCATCAGGAGTCCGTGTCGCCTCCACATGCGCCGGATAATAGCGCGGGCTCTCCGCCCTGGGGAACCGTGGCGAGCAGATTGCGCATGAAGTGGACGCGACAGCGTTGCCAGGTCGCGCCACTCAGCACGGTACCGATCGCCTGCTTCAACCCCCTCGTGCGCGTCGGAGATGACCAACCGCACGCCGGTCAGGCCGCGCTTCACGAGACTGATGTGCGATGGCCGACTCCGCTGTCTACCCGAGCAAGAGCGGGCTGCCCGACGCCTGACACATGCTAAGAAAAGCTAAGGTTCGTTCAATATGTCAACGGCCTCAACGCTAATCCCTTCGCGCCGATCTGATAGGCTCCTGGAGCCGCCAACTCTGGCCTCATGAACCAGGGTGAAAGCTCGTCCCTCGCGAGCCGGCGGCTTCAGTTTCCTCCTCGAGGGTGCAGCGACGAGGGCGCCGCATGGCAGAGCCGCCGGACGACTGGCGCCAGCATCCGAATTTGCTGGAACGCTGGCAACAGCACATCGACGCCGAGCACAAGCGCGGCGAGTGGAAGACGCGATGGCTTCAGGAGCCGACGTGGACGGCCGCTGAGCTTGCGACGCTTTGTTGCGGGTGGAGCCCGGACAGTGAAGGCCTTCCTCCGCGCGAAGCGTTCCTACATGCGATGGAGCGGATCATTCGAGCCGTGCGTGCGGGCGAGCTCGTGTCGCTGCGGCCCGGTATCCCTGAGCGCCACCAGTTCTTCGACCGCCACCCATATTTGTTCAAGCCGGGAAACGATAATGCCTCGTTGACAATGGAGGAAGCACGGCAACCGTCTGTCCTATTGAATACCTCTGACGCCGCGAAGTGGGCGGCACCGAGGTTTCAGAGTTTTCCCTTCCAATCCAGTGCCTCCGCTGGCAAGAATGCCGACCCAGTTAGTTCCACCATTAGTTCGGCTGAGCCAGTACAGTCGCGTACGGTTTCACAAGCAACCCACCGCACACGAAGGGCCGCAGCCCTCGGCAAAGTCCTCCACACTTACTTCAACCGGTGCGGGTTGACGATCGAAGACTTCGCTTCCCAGCTCGAGCTGAACGAATCCAGCGTAAAACGGCACTTCGGTGGCAGTGCATTCCCGCGCCCAAGACATTTGGCTGCCTATGTCAGATTCTTCAACCAGCATCTCGCCCTGGACCCTCCGATGACCGCTCAGACGCTGCTCAACACAATCGGCGAACACTGACCTGAGGGCGATAGCGGCGGGCACTAGGAACCGGACGATAGCAAGCGCTGCAGGCCAAACGCGCCCCAAACGCCCCCGGTACGCTCCTGACAAATCAGCTGATCTGCGAAATCCTTTGTGCCGTCCGGTGGCGGAAGATTGACCGTCTAGAGCTGCCGACTTTGAGTAACAAGCCGTATGATGAGCACCAAGTCATCGGTCCTGGCGCTACGTGCCGGCTTTCCGACTGCATCGGACGTGCGCGAGAGCCGTGGCGGGACTAGCGAGCCCAGCGACTACGCTGCAGACTGCTGTGATCCCGAGAGCGTTCGAGTCCTGAGCGCCGCTGCGCGCGCAGTTGCACGTGAACTTGGGCGGCAAGCTGCTCGCGAGTACTTCGCCGAACTGCTGCAACAGCGGGGGTCCCAATGAGAGTGGCTCTCTACGAACGTTATTCGTCCGATAATCAGCGCGCCGCGTCGATCGTCGACCAGCGGCGGCTCTGTCGCGAGTACGCCCAGGGCAGGGGCTGGAGTATCGTCGCGGACTTCAGCGATGAAGCACAGTCGGGGGCGTCCCTCAAGCGCTCGGGCGTGCAGTCAATGATGCGGGCGGCGTCGAGCCGCGCCTTCGACGTCGTCCTGGCTGAAGCGCTGGATCGTTTCTCCCGCGACCAAGAAGACACGGCCGCGTTGTTCAAGCGCCTGAAGTTTGCCGGCGTCCGCATCGTCACCGTGACCGAGGGGGAGATCTCCCCCCTTCACGTCGGCCTGACGAGCACGATGAACCAACTCCAACTCGAACACCTCGCCGCGAAGACGCACCGAGGATTGCGAGGACGGATTGAAGCCGGTAGGTCCGGTGGCGGGCGCTGCTACGGTTACAAAGTCGTCCCTCCGAGCGACGGCCAGGACCGGGGCGAACGCGAGATCAATCCTCTCGAGGCCGCTGTCGTGCAACGGGTCTTTCGCGAATACGCAGCGGGTGTCTCGCCCAAGGCGATCGCGAAAGCGCTGAACGCCGAACGGATTGCCGGACCGCGTCCACGTGACACGCCCTGGCCGGCGGCATGGAGCCCGAGCACAATCTACGGGCACACCGGCCGGCTCACCGGCCTGCTCAATAACGAGTTGTACCGGGGCCGACTCGTCTGGAACCGTCAGAAGTTCGTAAAGAACCCTGATACAGGCAAGCGCGTCGCGCGGATCAATCCCCGCGAGCAATGGGTCGCGCACGCCGTGCCGCACCTACGCATCATCGATGAGGAATTGTGGCAGGCCGTCAAGACGCGTCAGGCGGCCACGCGATTGGCTATTGGAACCGGTCTCGTTCATGCCCGCCGGCCGAAGTACTTGTTCTCGGGGTTGACCGTGTGCGCAACCTGCGGCGGTGGGTTCACGATATCGTCCCGTGATGTCTTGCGGTGCTTCAACGCCGCATCGCGCGGCACCTGCGTGAACACTCGGAGCATCCGGCGTCAGGAAGTCGAAGCGCGGGTGCTGCGAGCCATGCGCGAGCAGTTCTTCGAGCCGGTCGCGTTCGCGCAGTTCTGTGAGGGTTTCGCGAGCGAGATGCTTCGTCTTCGAAGTGAGTACTTGGGGCAGATGTCCAGTGTCCGCCGTGAGATCGTCGCCGTTCAACGTCGGCGTGAAGACATCTTGCAAGCGTTCACTGCTGGCGTCCGGTCCGACGCTTGGAAAGACGAGCTGCCAGAACTCGACGAGAAGGAGAACGCGCTGAAGGCCGCGCTCGCTGAGCCGCCCTCCCTCGAGCTCCGGCCTCGCATGGCGGAAGTATTCCGCCAGAAGGTAACCAGTCTCGCCGCGGGACTGGAGCACGAACACGACCGCGACGCCGCGCGCGAAACGCTCCGGGGTTTCCTCGACCGAATTGTCATCACGCCCGCTGACGGCCTGCTTCAAGTTGTCGGGAACGTCGGGATGATGCTGACCGCCGCGCAAGGCCGGTCGGCCTCAAACGCGGCGGTCGCTATAAGTGGTTGCGGGGGCGGGATTTGAACCCGCGACCTTTGGGTTATGAGCCCAACGAGCTACCGGACTGCTCCACCCCGCGACATGCCGCCTCTAGGAACCTTGGTGCGGCGAACGAACACCCATCTTAACATGTTCACGACCCATGCCGCCGCGCAAACCCTCCACTCGCCGCAAGAAGGTCGCCCCCACCTCTCTCGGACTCGCGGCGCCGGAAACCGCGACCGTTGAGTCGGCCGACTTGAAGGCCCTCTCGTCGGCGATCGCCGGTGATGGCGGTATCGTCCTGGCGCAGTATCGGGACCCTGTCGGGGGCAAGCCGCTCCTCCTGGCGAGCCTGCCCGTCGATCGCGTGGAGCCCACGCCCTACCAGCGCGACGCCTCGGACACCCACGTGAAGCGCCTGATGGGGGTCGTCGAGAAGATCGGCCTCTTCCTCGATCCGATTATCGTCGTGCACAAGGACGCCGGCTACTGGACGCCGAACGGGAACCATCGCCTTCAGGCGTTGAAGAAGCTCGGCTACCGCGCCGTCACCGCGCTCGTCGTGCCCGACGCGGACATCGCGTTCAAGATCCTCGCGCTCAACACCGAGAAGGCGCACAACCTGCGCGAGAAGTCGCTCGAGACCATCCGCATGGCGCGCGCGCTCGCCAAGGACTCCGACGCGCCCGAAGCGAGCTATGCCTTCGAGTTCGAGCAGCCGTCGTTCCTCACGCTCGGCGTCTGCTACGAGGAACGTCCGCGCATGAGCGGCGGCGCGTATCAGTCGATCCTGAAGCGCACCGACGCCTTTCTCGAGGAGCCTATCGCCAAGGCGCTCAAGGAGCGCGAGCGCCGCGGGAAGAAGATCCTGAAACTCGACGATGCCGTCACGGCAGTCGTGGACAAGCTGAAAGCGAAAGGCCTGACGAGCCCGTACCTGAAGACGTTCGTCGTCTCACGCGTGAACTACACGCGTTTCGTGAAGTCACCGACGATCGATTTCGACGAGGCCGTCGACAAGATCACCGCTAGCGCGCAGAAGTTCAACGTCGAGAAGGTGAAGCAGGACGATGTGGCGAAAGCCGGCGGCGCACCGCCGGACGAGGAGTAGGTTTCCCGAAGAGTGAAGTTTGAAGTTCGAAGTCTGAAGTTCGAAGTTAGGCCTGAGCCGCCCGTCGGCGAGGTGGCCAGAACTGCGTCAAGAGAGTCGCCCCGATCCAGAAGAAGGCAAGGCCGGTGCGCCAGGCGCCCGTCGGCCATCCCATCACGATCGACACGGCCCAGATGAGCATCGCGACGTCGCGAATTTGGCGCCGGATGGGCGATTCGAATATCCAGCCACGCCCCTTCGCGTACCTCATGGCGCGCTCCATGCCGGTAAACATCAGCAGCATGGCAGCGAACATCCCTGCGATGACGAAGTACACCTTGGGCGTCCGCTCGTCGCCGTCGGCCAACCAGCGAACAAGCGGCCACACGCCGACGATTGCCGTCGCCGCGGCAGCAGGCAACAGCCGATCCCATCGACCCGTCCAGGACAAGCCCATCGCAACGAAGAACGCGGGGACGAATCCGAGGGCGAAACCCAGCGGTCCGACGCGAACGAGCGCACCCCAGACACCGGCGGCCAGGATGACAGCCAGAATGGCTGTCCAGACTGCGAACGCCGTGGGCGTCAGATCCTTCCCGGCTCCTGGCGTCGCCACGAGGCAGCATGATACCCGGAGTACGATGCGACGTGGACTCGCTCACGACCGTCCGTGAGGCACTGCGGAAGGCACGCCGCATCACGGCGCTCACCGGCGCAGGCGTGTCGGCCGCCTCGGGAATTCCGACATTCCGCGGACCTGACGGCCTCTGGAAGACAGTCCGCGCCGAGACGCTCGCGACGCGTGAAGCCTTCGAGAACGACCCGACACTCGTCTGGGAATGGTATGAGTGGCGTCGAGGGATGATCGCGAGCGCGAAGCCGAATGCCGCGCACGACGTGCTCGCGCGCTGGACGCGCGAACGACCGGGCTTCACGCTCATCACGCAGAATGTAGACGGGTTGCACGAAAGGGCCGGCGCCGAACGTCTGCTGCGCTTGCACGGATCGATCTGGCACGTGCGCTGCTGGAATCGCTGCGCAGCGGGACGAACCGACTGGCGCGACGACACCGTACCGCTGCCCCGTCTGCCGCCGGCGTGTCCGCACTGCGGCGCTCTCGTCCGGCCCTCCGTCGTCTGGTTCGGCGAATCGCTCGACCCGGACGTCATCGCCGCGGCAGCCGCCGCGGCCGCGGCCTGCGATGTCTTCCTCGCGATTGGGACGTCGTCGATCGTCTACCCTGCCGCCGGACTCGTGCACGAGGCCAAACGGCGCGGCGCCTTCACGGCGGAGATCAACACGGAGGCGACGCCGGCGTCAGACCTGGTGGACGTGTCGATCCGTGGCAACGCCGGCGATGTACTTCTCGCCCTGGCCAATGGCCCAATGACCCAATGACCCAATGACCCAATGACCCAATAGCCCAATAACCCAATAGCCCAATGGTTCAGATCTTCGGCAGCACCACTCCCTGCTGCTTCTGATACTTCCCCTTCCTGTCCGCGTACGACCGCTCGCACACCTCGTCGCTCTGGAAGAAGAGCACCTGCGCGATGCCCTCGTTCGAGTAGATGCGCGCGGGCAGCGGCGTCGTGTTCGAGATCTCGAGCGTCACGAAGCCCTCCCACTCGGGCTCGAAGGGCGTGACGTTGACGATGATCCCGCAGCGCGCGTAGGTGGACTTGCCGAGGCAGACCGTCAGCACGTCGCGCGGGATGCGGAAGTACTCGATCGTCCGGGCGAGCGCGAACGAGTTCGGGGGGACAATGCACATGTCCGCTTTGATGTCGACGAAAGATCGAGGATCGAAGTGCTTTGGATCAATGACGGTGTTGTTGATGTTCGTGAAGATCTTGAACTCGTCGGCCACGCGGATGTCGTAGCCGTACGACGAGAGACCATAGGACACGACGCCCTCGCGCACCTGCGTGTCCACGAACGGCTCGATCATCTTGTGCTCGAGCGCCATGCGCCGAATCCATCTGTCAGCCTTGATTGACACGCCTAATACCTCGCGAACCGCGCGCCCGTCGCGCCGGCGCGCCATCTTATCAACATGCTAGACTGAGTTCGCTACCCCCGCCCCCGACTCCCCCTTCACCCGGAGGGTCCCATGACGAACGTCCGCATCTTCGGTCCGCCGTTTCGCGGCGTACTGCCGCTCATGCTCTCGGGCGCGCTCGCGCTCTGCCCTCTCCTCCTCGTCGCGCAGATGACGCCCACCCGTCTTCCGGACAAGGACGTGAAAGCGCTCATCGAGCAGGTCGGTGAGAACCGCGACAAGTTCAATGACAACCTGGCCGGGGACATCAAGAGCGCGAAGATTCGTCGACCTGACCGCGAGGTTGACGTCTCGGCGTTCCTCGACGACTACAAAGAGAACATCAACAAGTTGAAGGACCGCTTCACGGACGACTACTCCGCCAGTTCGGAGTTGGCAGAGGTGCTTCGCCAGGGGACCGCCATCGACACCTTCATGAAGAACTCGCCGGTCAACACGAAGGGGCGCAGCGAGTGGGATCGTGAAGCGGCCAGTTTGAAGAGCCTGGCCCAGGTTTATGGCACGACGTTCCCGACGCCCGACGGCGCGCCCGTGCGGCGCATCAACGACAAGGAGACCGCCGCGGCCGCCGACGCGCTCGCCAGTTCGGCGGATCACTTCAAGAACAACCTCGACAAGGACAGCACGCTCCCGAAGCCGCAGCAAGAGGCCGCGAAGAAGGACGCGGACACCCTCAAGCACCTGGCCGAGTCCGTCAAGTCGCGAACCGAGGACGGCAAGCCGGCGTCGGCGGAGTTTCAGCAGCTCACGACGCAGATGGCGAAGGTGCAGAGCTGGGTCGATATGCACCCGGTGCCCGCGGCCGCGGCCGACTGGCAGGACGCGCAGAAGCAGATGACGAAGCTGCGTCAGGCGTTCGGGATGTGGTAACGCGAACGGCTCGTCAGCGCCGGAACAGCGCGGCGACGAGCGACAGCAGTACGCTCACGACGAGGCACGTCACGATCGGAAAGTAGAAGGTGCTGCTGCCGCGGTGCACGACGATGTCGCCAGGCAGGCGACCCAACGGCAGGCCCGCCTTGATGGCGAGGCCGGCTGCAATCAACAGGACGCCAAGGACGATCAGGATTCTGGACAAGTTCGAAGTCTGAAGTTCGAAACGTGAAGTTCGAAGGATCGCGCGGTCACTCTGCACTTCGAACTTCGAACTTCACACTTCTAACTTCTCACAGTTCCATACCCCTAAAAAAGTAGGCGACTTCGAATGCCGCGGTCTCCGGCGCATCCGACCCGTGGGTCGCGTTGTGCTCGATCGACGCCCCGAACTCCTTGCGGAGCGTGCCGGCATCGGCTTTGGCCGGGTCGGTCGCACCCATGAGCGTGCGCCACTTCTTGATGGCGTCTGGCGCCTCGAGCACCATGACGATGCACGGGCCCGACGACATGAAGTCAGTGAGGCTGGCAAAGAACGGCCGCGCGCGGTGCACGGCGTAGAAGCCCTCGGCTTCCGCTTTGGTGAGGTGCGTGAAGCGCAGGGCGCGGATGGTGAAGCCGGCGTCTTCAATGCGGGCGAGGATCCGCCCGGCTTTCCGCGCCTTGACGGCGTCCGGCTTGATGATGGCAAACGTTCGCTCGACGGTCATATCCCGTCGATCTTATAACGAGTCGTCAGTGCACCCGGAAGCTGAGCTCCACGGTCAACAACACGGGCGCCGGTGATCCCAGGCACTTGCCCGAATCCGGCTCGAACGTCCACTGGCTGACTGCGTTGAGCGCCTCCATGTCGAGGCCGTAGACCTTGTCGAGCGACTTGGTCACGCGCTGGCGCATCACGTGGCCGTCCGTGCCAACCACGATCTCGACCGTGACCGTGCCTTCGATCTTGGCCTGCATCGCGTCGTGCGTGTACTTGGGCTCGACCTGGTGGCGAAGCTTCGGCGGGATCGCGACGTCCGACGGCATGCGGCACGCGCCCTTCGCGAAGTCGTCGTCGGGTAACTGTGGCCCGCCAAGCGCGGTCTGTTTTGCGGTCCGGAAGCTCAGGATGAGCGTGACGATCACCGGCACGGCGCGGCCATCGCGATCGTGTCCCGGCGTGAACAGCCACTGCCTGGCCGCCAGGACCGCGTTCTCATCGAGCCCGAACCGGTTGTCGAGCGACCGCGTCACACGCACGTCGCCGACTTTGCCGTCGGCGTTGACGACGGCTTCGAGCTCGACATCGCCCTGGATCTTGGCACGCATTGCGTCTGGCGTGTACTTGGGCTCGACCTGGCGGATGAGCGATGGGGGCGAGATGCCGTCGCCCGGGTGAAACGCGCCCTGGCCGAAGGCGCCTTGGGATTGTGCCAGCGGCTGGGCAACAACCCCGAGTACCGCGAATAAGACGAAGCCGGCGAATGCGAAAACGCGAGACGCCATGAGGCCCTCCGCCGTTTGAGACTCCCGGGGTCTACAAGTAGTCGGCACGGTTCCGAGGTTCCGGGGCACCCCGGAACGTCTACCGCAAGCTTTCCATCAACTCGTCCAGCACCGACTTCGGCGGCCGGACCTGCTCCTGCGTCAGGAAGGCCAGCGGCGTCTCGACGAGGTTGAGCGAGTCGATGAAATCGTCCTTGTCGGGCTCGATGTAGAGGATGCCCGTGGCGAACTCGCCGCGACGCGCGGTTTCGTGCAGCAGGCGAATCGCGGAGATCTTGTCCGACGGGTTGTAGTCCTCGGCCACCTTGCGCAGCAAGAGCTGCGACCCGTCGTGCATCTTCACCGCCGTCGTCGATCCCGCTTCGTATTCGACGTTGATGTCCTCGAAATACGGGATGAAGCTGATCTCGCCGAGCGGCTCGTCGTGGTCCTTGACGTAGGAGTAGCTCTTGGTCGAGCCGTCGTGGTCGTTGAACGTGACGCACGGCGAGATGACGTCGATCATCGACGTGCCGCGGTGCGAGATCGCGGCCTTGAGCACCGAGAGGAGCTGCTTCTTGTCACCCGAGAACGACCGTGCGACAAGCGACGCGCCCAGCTCGATCGCGAGCGCGCAGGTGTCGATCGGCGGGAGGTCGTTGACGACGCCGTTCTTCGCCTTCGAGCCCATGTCGGCCGTCGGCGAGAACTGCCCTTTCGTCAGACCGTAGCAGCCGTTGTCCTCGATGATGTAGATGAGCGGCAGGTTGCGCCGCATCAGGTGCACGAACTGCCCGATGCCGATCGCGCCCGTGTCGCCGTCGCCGCTCACGCCGATCGAGAGCATGCTGCGGTTGGCGAGCATCGCGCCGGTTGCCACTGACGGCATGCGGCCGTGCACGGAGTTGAAGCCGTGCGACGGGTTGAGGAAGTATGCCGGGCTCTTGCTCGAGCAGCCGATGCCCGAGAGCTTCAGCACGCGCTTCGGATCGACGCCCATCTCGAAGAACGCGTCGATGATGCGCTCCGAGATCGCGTTATGCCCGCATCCCGCGCAGAGCGTGGTCTTGCTGCCGCGGTAGCTCGAGACGTCGAGGCCGATGCGGTTGGTCTTCTTGGCCGAAACCGGGCCGTCACTCATAAGTCCTCTGGTTCTGCGACTCGTTCACGGGCGCCGGTGCGACCTTGCGCCGCTTCGGCCGCGACCCTTCCTGCTCGAGCATGTCATCGGTGATGCTGCGCGCGTCGATCGGCAGGCCGTTGTAGTGCAGGACGCTCCGCAGCCGCTCCGCGAACTGTGCCTCGCCGTCCATGAGCAGCAGACTCAGCATCTGCGCGTCGCGGTTCTGTTCGACGACGTAGATGCGGTCGTACCGGCGGATGAACTCGTCGACCTCAGCCGTGAACGGGTACGCCCGCAGCCGGAGGTACGACGTCCGCAGACCCGCTTCCTCGCGAAGCTGATCCCGCGCCTCCTCGACCGCCCAGTGGCTCGACCCGAAGGCGATGATCCCGACCTTCGCTTCCGGGTCGTGATCGACGACTGGCTTCGGCACGAACGAGCGCGCCGTATGGAACTTCTGGGCGAGCCGATCGACGTTGCGCACGTAGTCGTCCGGCCGCTCGGTATAGACGGCCATCTCGTTGTGGCCCGAGCCGCGCGTGAAGAACGACGGCATGTTGGTGCCGGGCAGCGTGCGCCACGGGATCCCGTCGCCGTCGACGTCCTTGTACCGGCCCCACGACGCGTTCAGCCCACGCAGCTTCGCCTCGTCGAGCACCTTGCCGCGGTCGAACGGCTGATCGGGGTACGGGAACGGATGCGCCATCCAGGTGTTCATCCCCAGATCGAGGTCGCTCATGACGAAGATGATCGTCTGGAGCCGCTCGGACAGGTTGAACGCCTCGATCGACATCTCGAAGCACTCCTGCACGGACGCGGGCAGCAGCATGACGTGCCGCGTGTCGCCGTGGGAGTTGAGCGCGACGAAGAGCAGGTCGCCCTGCGCGGTGCGCGTCGGCAGCCCGGTGGACGGCCCGACGCGCTGGATGTCGAACACGACGGCCGGCACTTCAGCGTAGTACGCGAGGCCGGCGAACTCGGACATCAGCGAGATGCCGGGGCCGGAGGTGGACGTCATCGAGCGCGCGCCCGCCCAGCTTGCGCCGACGACCATGCCCAGCGCGGCGATTTCGTCTTCAGCCTGGACAATCGCAAACGTCGCCTTGCCGTCCTTGTCCATGCGGTACTTCCGCATGTAGCTGATGAGCGATTCCGGCAGCGACGAGGACGGCGTGATCGGATACCACGCGACGACCGTGACGCCGGCGAACAGGCATCCCATCGCGGCGGCCGCGTTGCCCTCCACCAGAATCTGGCCGCCGGTCTTGTCCATCCGCGCGACCCGATACGGATCGCGCTTCTGCAGGTGCTCGGCGGTGAATTTCTTCCCCGCCTCGAGTGCGCCCATGTTGAGCGCCATCGCCTTCGGCTTCTTGCCGAGCTGCTTGGCGAGCGCCTTCTCCATCTCGCCGAGCTCGATCGAGAGGAGCTCGGAGAGCACGCCGTCGTAGACCATGTTCTTGATGAGGCGGCGGAGCTTCGCGTCCGAGCCCACGTCGGCCACGATCTTGTCGAACGGCACCGGATAGAAAATGAGGTCGTTGCGCAGCGCGTCGAGCTTCAGCGGTTCGTCATAGACCACGACGCGGCCGGGCTCGAGCGAGAGCACGTCGTCTTTCGCGCTCTCCGGATTCATCGCGACCAGAACGTCGATTTCCTTCTTGCGGCTCACGTACCCGCGATGATTCGCGCGGATCGTGTACCACGTCGGCAGGCCGGCGATGTTCGACGGAAACAGGTTTTTCCCCGAGACGGGGATGCCCATCTGAAAGATGGACCGCAACAAGACGAGATTCGCCGTCTGGCTGCCCGATCCGTTGACCGTGGCGACCTGAATGCTGAAGTCGTTGGTGACCTCCGAGCGCGCCTGCGTGCGCTCGGTCTCTGCCGCAGGGAGTGGTGTGCTCACACGTACCACCGAGTATATCGAAACTATTTGGACTTCAGGGCGTCCGCGGCGGCCTGGCCGATGTCCGCCGGGCTCTTGACGACGCGTACACCCGCGGCCGAGAGCGCCGCCATCTTTTCGGCGGCCGTGCCTTTGCCGCCGGCGATGATCGCGCCCGCGTGACCCATTCGCCGCCCGGGCGGCGCGGTCTGGCCGGCGATAAATCCTACGACTGGTTTCTTAAACGCGGCCTTGATGAACGCGGCCGCCTCTTCCTCCGCGCTCCCGCCGATCTCGCCGATGAGGACGACGGCTTCCGTCTCCGGATCCTCGGCGAACAACTTCAACGCGTCGATGAACGACGTGCCGATGAGCGGGTCGCCCCCGATGCCGATGCACGTCGTCTGGCCGAGTCCGTTGCCGGTGAGCTGGTGGATCGCCTCGTAGGTGAGCGTGCCGCTCTTCGAGACGATGCCGACGCGCCCTTCCTTACAAATGTGACCCGGGATGATGCCGGCCTTGCCGCGGCCCGCGGAGATGAGCCCGGGACAGTTGGGCCCGATGAGCCGCGTCGGCCTGTCCTTGAGGAATGTCAGCGCGCGCAGCATGTCGAGCGTCGGGATACCTTCCGTGATGCACACGGCCAGCGGGATCCCCGCGTCGGCGGCTTCCATCACCGCGTCCGCGCCACCCGGTGGCGGCACGAAAATCACCGAGGCGTTCGCGCCTGTCTCACGCACCGCGTCGGCCACCGTGTTGAACACCGGCCAGCCTTCGTGCGTCGTGCCGCCCTTGCCCGGGGTCACGCCGCCGACAACGTTCGTGTGATACGCCTGGGCCTGCTTGGCGTGAAACGTCCCTTCGCGGCCGGTCAGGCCCTGGACGATCAGACGCGTCTTCTTATCGATCAGTACAGACATGAGTCCTCTAATATTCCCTGCGTTTGGGGCCCCACCCCCAAACGCCCGCTCGACGCCGCGCTCCGCCCCGCGGGTCTCGCGGTCTTCTAATAATCCCTGCGTTTGGGGCCCCACCCCCAAACGCCCGCTCGACGCCGCGCTCCGCCCCGCGGGTCTCGCGGTCTTCTAATGTTCCCTGCGTTTGGGGCCCCACCCCCACACGCCCGCTCGACGCCGCGCTCCGCCCCGCGGGTCTCGCGGTCTTCTATTTACTTGCGGCCACGACTTTCTCCGCGGCTTCCGCCATCGAGCCAGCGTTCGTAAAATTGAGACCGCTGTCTTTCAGCATCTGCCGGCCGAGCTCGACGTTCGTCCCTTCCATGCGGACGACGATCGGCACGCGCACGCCGAGGTCCTTGACCGCGGCGATGACGCCCTGCGCGAGCACATCGCAGCGCAGGATGCCGCCGAAGATGTTGATGAGCACGGCTTTCACGCCGCTGTCGGACATCAGGATGCGGAATGCGTTCTTGATCTGCTCGGCGTTGGCGCCGCCGCCGACGTCCAGGAAGTTGGCCGGCTCCCCGCCCGCCAGCTTGATGATGTCCATCGTCGCCATCGCGAGACCGGCGCCGTTCACCATGCAGCCGATCGTCCCGTCGAGCTTGATGTAGTTGAGCGAGAATTTCGACGCCTCGATTTCGAGCGGCTCTTCCTCGCCGAGATCGCGCAGCTCCTTGAGATCCGGATGCCGATATAGCGCGTTGTCGTCGAAGGTCATCTTGGCGTCGAGCGCGAGCAGCTCCCCGCCCGCCGTGACGACCAGCGGGTTGATTTCGAGGAGCGAGGCGTCGGTCGCGATGAACGTCTGATAGGTGGCCATCATCAGCTTGACGGCCTTGCCAATCTGATCGCCGGAGAGCCCGAGGGCGAACGCGAGACGTCGCGCCTCGAACGGCTGCAGACCCAGCGCGGGATGAACGAACGCCTTGTGGATCTTGTCGGGCGTCTCCTCGGCGACCTTCTCGATCTCGACGCCGCCTTCCGAGCTGACCATGACGACCGTCCGCTGCGTCGAGCGGTCGATCACCAGACCCATGTAGAGCTCGCGCGTCATCTGCAGGCCTTCTTCGACCAGCACGCGCGTCACGTTGCGGCCGGCCGGCCCTGTCTGATGCGTCACGAGCCGCATGCCGATGATCTTGCCGGCGAGGTCGCGAGCTTCAGCCGCGCTCTTGGCGACCTTGACGCCGCCGCCCTTCCCACGGCCGCCTGCGTGTATCTGCGCTTTGACGACGACGGTGCCGCCGCCGAGACGATCGGCTACGGCCCGCGCTTCATCGGCGGTGAACGCGATCTCGCCGCGCGGCACGGGCACGCCGTGACGCGCAAGAATGGCCTTGGCTTGATACTCGTGGATCTTCATGCGGCGCTCATTCTATAAACCAATCGGGCTCGGCGGCAATGCGCCCGGTGAGTGTGCCCGATGAGCGCCTCGCGGTCAGTAGACTTCCGGGACAAATTTGTAGTTGTATTTCGGCTCTTTGTACCCGTGGGCCTTCCCCCGCTTCGGCAGCTTGATCTTCTCGCGCGGTGCGCTCTTGTAATCGATCTGCTCGAGCAGGTGTGTGATGAGGTTGAGCCGCGCCCGCTTCTTGTCGTTTGAGTCCACGACATACCACGGCGCGAACTTCGTGTCCGTCGCCTTGAACATCTCGTCGCGCGCGCGCGAGTAGTCGTACCAGCGAGAGTACGACTTGAGATCCATCGGCGACAGCTTCCAGATTTTTCTCTTGTCCTTGATCCGGCCTTCGAGCCGCCGCGTCTGCTCCTCCGGACTCACCTCGAGCCAATACTTCAGCAGGATGACCCCGGACTTGACGATGGCGTGCTCGACTTCGGGCACCTGCTCGAGGAACTTCTGCGCCTCTTTCTCCGTGCAGAAGCCCATCACGCGCTCCACCCCCGCGCGGTTGTACCAGCTCCGATCCCAGATGACGATCTCCCCGGCGGCCGGCAAATGCGGCAGGTAGCGCTGGATGTACATCTGCGAGCGCTCGCGCTCACTGGGCGCCGGAAGCGCAATAACGCGAAACACGCGCGGGCTCACACGCTCGGTGATCGCCTTGATCGCCCCGCCCTTGCCGGCGCCGTCCCGTCCTTCGAACACGATGCAGATCTTGAGCCCCTGGTGGACCACCCACTGCTGGAGCTTGACGAGCTCGCCGTGCAGCTTTTCGAGCTGCTTGTCGTAATCCTTGCGCTTCAGCTTCTCGTCGTTCGCCATGTCCTCTGCCCCCTCCGGTCGACCGCGCTCAGCTCATTCGGCGAGCCAGTCGCGCGCAATTGAAACGGCGCCCGGCACGAAGAATTCCACGGGCGCCTTCCGGAGGCCCGCGCCGACGAACATCATGGCCTGATCCCGCCAGCGATCCTCGGCGACGATGGCGATTCGCTCAATTCGATCGCCATAGGTGGCGTAGAAGCTCAAGTCATTCCAGTTCTCGCCGTCCGCCCATCCGTTGAACCGGTTCAGCACGACGAGGAGCCGGACGGGACCCCGTTTCTCGATCTCGCCAGCGAGCACCGCTTGCCAGTGCACCATGTCCGCCTGGTGCAGCGTCCCACCGACGTCGAGACGGAAGGTCGTGCCAGCCTCGTGCGTCAATGTCGTGGGCATCGTGTCGGGCCGAATTTTTGCACGAGCGGTGCCAAGCGCCAAGGGCCGGACGCGGCCCGGCCGCGCGGCGACGTGGGCGCGCGCCTCCGAAAGCGCGGAGCTTGCCCGGAATGCCGGAGGCCGACCCGGGATATGCGGCGACAACGTCCCGCGGGTTGGTGGCACATTACCTGCAGCCTGCACTGCCTGTGGGGGCGATTCACCCCGTCGTCGCGCTCGTCGGTACGCCCGAGAGCGCTGAGCACGGCTTGTCCCAGGGGGCCGTCGACATCGCTCATGTCTTGGGGCTGCCCATCACGAACTCCATGGTCGTGACGTGGATCGTCGCCGTCGGCCTGATTGTCTTCGCCCGACTCGCCACGCGACAGATGCAATCGGTGCCGACGGGCACGCAGAACTTCCTCGAGTGGCTCGTCGAGGGCCTTTACAACTTTCTCGCCGACATCATCGGTCCGCACCTCGTGGACCGCACGTTCTGGTTCTTTGCGAGCATCTTCATCTTCATTCTCGCGACCAACTGGCTGAGCCTCTTCCCGGGCATTGGATCGATCGGATGGGGGCAGCAGACCGCAGAGGGCTTCACGCTTCAGGAGCCGCTCTTCCGGGGCGCCAACGCCGATGTGAATCTCACGCTGGCCATGGCGCTCGTCTTCTTCGCGAGCTGGATCGTCTGGGGGCTTCGGGAAGTGGGCCCGCTGGGGTTCCTCAAGGAGTTGTTCGCCCCGAAAGGCGAGAGCAGCGGTGTGCTCCGCGTGCTGCTCGTCGTCGTCTTCTTCGCTGCCGGGTGTCTCGAGGTGATTTCGATTCTCTTCCGGCCCGTCTCGCTGAGCTTCCGGCTCTACGGGAACGTCTTCGCTGGCGAAAGCATGCTCGAGACGATGGCCGCCATTCCGAAAATCGGCTGGCTCGTCCAGATCCCGTTCTACTTCCTGGAACTGCTCGTGGGGCTGGTTCAGGCGCTCGTGTTCATGCTGCTCACCGCGGTCTTCACGCTGTTGATTTGTCAGCACGAGGAAGCCAGCCCCGCGGCGGCCCAGCACTAGAAAGGAACTGACAGATGGTCGGCAACATTCACGTCGGTTTGGCGGCTCTAGGCGCAGCCATTGCCGTGGGCATCATCGGGATGAAGGCGTCGGAGGCCGTCGGGCGCAATCCTGGCGCGTCGACGAAGGTGATGGTGCAGTCGATTCTGGCCATTGCGTTCGCCGAAGCCATCGTGTTCTACGCGCTTTTCCTCGTGAAGTAGCGCCGAGGCGTCAGGGGAGACAGACATGATGGCCTTGATGCTGCTCGTCGAGCCGCAAGGTGGGAATCAGGTCGAACAGATCGCCCGAACGTTCGGTGTCGACTGGCCGCATCTGATCGCGCAAACGGTCAGCTTCAGCATCGTGTGCGCGCTGCTGTACTGGCTCGCCTACCGGCCGATCCTCACGATGCTGGCGGCGCGACGCGAGCAGATTGCGACTGGCCTGGCGAACGCGGCGAAGATCAAGGCCGAGCTCGACAAAACCGAAGCGCAGCGGCAAGTCGTGCTCGCGCGGGCTCACGAGGAGAGCACCAAGCTCATCGAGGAGGCCCAGGCCGCCGCGACGCGACTGAAAGACCAGGAAGCCCAGCAGGCGCGCGTGGCTGCCGAGCAAATCCTCGCCAGGGCGCACGAGGCTGCGGCGCAGGATCGCGCGGTGATGCTCGTGGACCTCAAGCGCGAGGTCGGCCGCCTGGTCGTGCAGACGGCCGCGAGCGTGACGGGCAAGATTCTGACGCCCGACGATCAGCGTCGCCTGGCCGAAGAGACCGCCAGGCAGCTGCGCGCTTGAGGGAGCGATGCAATCCAAGCGACAGATCGCGCGAACGGCCAGGCGGCTCTTCCGACTGTGCATCGTCGGCGGCGCCCTCGACGAGGCTCGCGTGCGACGAGTGGTGGAGCGGACGATCGCGTCGAAGCGGCGCGGTGTCACGGTCATCCTCACACGCTTCGAACGTCTGGTGCGGCTCGACCGGGAGCGACACACAGCGGTCGTCGAAAGCGCGACGCCGCTGTCGGACCCGGTGCGCGCGGACATCGTGGCCAGCGTCGCGACAGTTCACGGCGAGGGCATCGAGACGTCGTTTGCCGACAACCCGTCGCTCATCGGCGGTCTGCGCGTGAAGGTCGGAAGCGACGTCTACGACGGCAGCGTGCGAGCGCGGCTCGACGCGATCGAATCGGGCTTGTAGGGACGCCAAGAAATTCGTACCTGAGGTGCGTGAGTCATGACTGACCTGGTGCGCGACATCGAAGCTCAGATCGAAGGGGCCAAGGCGGCCCTCACGAAGCAGAGCGTCGGGACCATCCGCGAGATCGGCGACGGCGTCGCCCGCGTCGAAGGTCTGGCGGACGTGATGCTGAACGAGATGATCGATCTCGGTCACGGCATCACCGGCCTCGCGCTGACGCTCGACGAAACGGAAGTCGGCGTGATCATCCTCGGGGACTACACGGAGCTCCAGGAAGGCGGCGAGGTGCGCGGGACCGGCAAGCTCCTGCAAGTCCCGGTCGGCAAGGGCCTGCTCGGACGCGTCGTCAACACCCTCGGCGCGCCGCTCGACGGCAAGGGCCCGATCGCGAGCGACACCGCGTATCCAGTGGAAAAGCTCGCGCCAGGGATCATCCGCCGGCGCCCGGTGAGCCAGCCGGTTCAGACGGGCATCATGCCGATCGACGCGATGATTCCCATCGGCCGCGGCCAGCGTGAGCTGATCATCGGCGATCGCTCCACGGGCAAGACCACCATCTGCATTGACACGATCATCAGCCAGGCCCGCCTCAACAAGGCCGCCGAGGCCGCCGGCGACAAGGACTACCGGCCGCTCTATTCCATCTACGTCGCGATCGGCCAGAAGCAGTCCACGATCGCGCGCCTCATCAGCGTGCTCGAAGAGGCGGGGGCGATGCCGTACACGATCATCCTGGCGTCGCCGGCCGCGGACTCGGCGACCAGCCAGTACTTGGCGCCGTTCGCAGGCGCCGCCATGGGCGAGTGGTTCATGGACAACGGCATGGACGCGCTCATCGTGTACGACGACTTGTCCAAGCACGCGGTGGCGTATCGCCAGGTCTCGCTCGTGCTCAAGCGGCCCTCCGGCCGCGAAGCGTACCCGGGCGACGTGTTCTACCTTCACAGCCGGCTGCTCGAGCGAGCCGCCCGTGTCGGTGAGAAATTCGGCAACGGATCGCTCACGGCGCTGCCGATCATCGAGACGCAGGCCGGCGACGTGTCGGCCTACATTCCCACCAACGTGATCTCGATCACGGACGGGCAGATCTACCTCGAGACCGACTTGTTCTATCAGGGCGTGCGTCCGGCGATCTCGGTCGGCATCTCGGTCTCCCGCGTCGGATCGGCTGCGCAGGTCAAAGCGATGAAACAGGTCGCCGGCCGCCTCAAGGGCGACCTCGCGCAGTTCCGTGAGCTCGCGGCCTTCGCGCAATTCGGCTCGGAGCTGGACGCGACGACGCAAGGCAAGATCGACCGCGGCAAGCGCATCGTCGAGATCTTCAAGCAGGCGCAGTACAACCCGGTTCCCGTCGAAGTTCAGGTCGCCGTCATCTGGGCGGTCCAGAACAGCTATGCGGACGACGTGGCCGTCGAGCGCGTGAAGGAGTTCCAGGCGCGCTGGACCGACTTCCTCACCACGCGGAAACCTGAGCTGCTGGCGAAGATCGCGACCGAAAAGGCGCTCAGCGACGGATTGACCGCGGAGCTCAAGGCCGCGGCCGACCAGTTCAAGCAAGGTTGGAAGTGACCGTGGCGACTCGACGTCGAGGAGCACGGCGATGAGCAGTCCGAGAGAGCTGCGGCGGCGCATTCGGTCTGTCAGCAGCACCGCGCAGATTACGCGCGCGATGCAGATGGTGGCGGCCTCGAAGATGCGCAAGGCCCAGGAGGCGGCGCTCTCCATGCGACCGTTCGCGCGCGCGCTGTACGCGATCCAACGCAAAGCCACGAGCCGCGCGGCCGATTTCAAGCATCCGCTGCAGGAGATCCGGGAGGTGCGAAAGCGCGCGATCGTGCTCGTGGCCGCGGACAAGGGCTTGTGCGGTGCGCTCAACACGAACGTCTTTCGCGTGGCCTCGAATTTCGATCCGCAGTCGACGGTCTTCATCACGGCCGGTCGCAAGGCCTCCCAGTTCGTCGCCCGGACGCGCCGGCAACTGGCCGCCGAGTTCCCCTACGGCGACACGCCGCGCTACGGGGAGTCGCGAGCGATCGCCGCGCTCACGCGCGACCTGTTCCTGAGGGGCGAGGTCGATCAGGTGCAGGTGGTCGCGACGCGGTTCATCAACACGCTGACGCAGCAGGCCGTGACGATCGACTTCCTGCCGATTGGCCCGATTACGTCGCTCAAAATCGAGGGCGCGCCGGACGAGGACGAGCTGGCGACCGACACCAAGGAGAGCCTGTTCGAGCCCAGCCCGCAGGACGTGCTGAGTTACCTGCTCCCCCACTACCTCAATCTGGTCATGTATTTCGTCCTGCTCAATGCCAAGGCGAGCGAGCAGAGCGCGCGGATGGTCGCGATGAAGAGCGCCACCGACAGCGCGGAAGAGCTGATCGGCGATTTGAGTCTTGAATACAACAAGCTGCGACAGGGCAACATCACGCGGGAGTTGCTGGAGATCGCTGGCGGCCAGGCTGGTTGAGGCCGCGAGGCATGCATCTATGAACATGGGCAGAATCGTTCAAGTCTCCGGGCCGGTCGTGGACGTGGAGTTCCCCGACTCGCTGCCGGCGATCAACAGCGCGTTGACGGTGGAGTTCTCGGTGCTGAACCAGTCCGCCAAGTTGACGCTGGAAGTCCAACAACACCTGGGCGACAGCTGGGTGCGGACGATTTCGATGTCGGGCACCGAGGGGCTCAAGCGCGGCCTGCCGGTCGCCGACAGCGGCGGGCCGATCTCGATGCCGGTGGGCCCAGGCGTGATGGGCCGGATCTTCGACGTGACCGGCAATCCCGTGGACGAGCGCGGTCCCGTCACGGCCGAAAAGCGCTACCCCATCCATCGCCAGCCGCCGTCGCTGGCCGATCAGTCGACCTCGCCTGACGTCCTCGTCACCGGCATCAAGGTCATCGATCTGATCTGCCCGTTCCTCAAGGGCGGCAAGATCGGCGCGTTTGGCGGCGCGGGTGTCGGCAAGACGGTCGTGATCATGGAGCTCATCAACAACATCGCCAAGCTGCACGGCGGCGTGTCGGTGTTTGCTGGCGTCGGCGAGCGCACGCGCGAGGGGAACGACCTGTACCACGAGATGTCCGACGCGGGCGTCATCAATCAGAAAGATCTGGGCTCGTCGAAGATCGCGCTCGTCTACGGGCAGATGAACGAGCCGCCCGGCGCGCGACTGCGCGTCGCGCTCTCCGGACTCGCGATCACCGAGTACTTCCGCGATGAGAAGGGCCAGGACGTCCTGCTCTTCATCGACAACATCTTCCGATTCTCGCAAGCCGGCGCAGAGGTCTCGGCGCTGCTCGGGCGGACTGCCAGCGCGGTCGGGTATCAGCCCACGCTCGCCGCGGAGATGGGCAGCTTGCAGGAGCGGATTACGTCGACGAAGAGAGGGTCCATTACGTCCTTCCAGGCTGTGTACGTGCCGGCCGACGACCTCACCGATCCGGCGCCCGCGACGACGTTCGCCCATCTGGACGCGACGATCGTGCTCGAGCGCGCGATCGCGGAGCTCGGCATCTACCCCGCCGTCGACCCGCTGGCGTCGACGTCGCGCGCCCTCGCGCCGGAAATCGTCGGGCAGGAGCACTACGAGGTCGCGCGCGGCGTGCAGCGCGTTCTGCAGCGCTTCAAGGACTTGCAGGACATCATCGCGATTCTGGGCATGGACGAGCTCTCGCCCGACGACAAGGTGACCGTCTATCGCGCGCGCAAGATCCAGCGCTTTCTCAGCCAGCCGTTCAGCTCCGCGCAGGTCTTCACGGGCCGCGAGGGGCGGCAAGTCCCCGTCGCGGACACCGTGCGCGCGTTCAAGGAGATCCTCGAGGGGAAACACGACAGCGTGCCCGAAGGCGACTTCTACATGAAGGGCGGCATCGAAGAGATCACGCAGGGCTGAGAGCGGAGTACACATGGCCGAGACACTGAAACTGGAAATCGTCACGCCGGAGGCGATCGTCTACAGCGAGGATGTGCTGATGGTCACGATGCCGTGCGTCACGGGCCAGATCGGCGTGTACCCGCTGCACGTCCCGCTCATCACCCAGGTCGTGCCCGGTGAGATCATCGTGCACCACAAGGACGGACACGATCAGTCCCTCGCCGTGGGCGAGGGGCTCGTGGACATCGCCGCCGACCGCGTGTCGATCGTGACCGACATGGCCATTCCGGCCGACAAGATCGACGAGGCCAAGGCCGAGGAAGCCCATCAGCGGGCCCTGGCGCGCCTCGAAGAGAAGCTCTCGGACGAGGAAGTCGCGTCGGTCAATGCGTCGCTCGTCCGGTCGCTTGCGCAGCTGCACGTCAAGCGTCGTCATCGCGCAGGGGGATGATGGGTCTGAGGCAAGTGCGGTGTAGATTGTGTAGTGGGGAGGAACAAACATGAAGCGTGTGGTTTTTGCAACGCTGGCCATTCTGGCCGTCGCGACGACGGCCTGGGCCCAGGACATCCGGTACAACTTCGACAAGTCCGCGAACTTCGCGAAGTACAAGACCTACAAGTGGGTGGATCACAAGAGCGGGGACAAGCTCGACGACCTGACGAAGAAGGACCTTGAGGCCGCCATGGAGGCCGAGCTGGCCAAGAAGGGCCTGACCAAGAGCACGACGGATAACGCGGATCTCTACCTCGCGTACGCGGCGTCCGTGAGCACCGAGAAGCAGGTCAACACGTGGGACACGGGCTACGGCGCCGGTCCGGGATGGTACGGTCCGTACGGGTACGGCGGATGGAGCGGCGGGTCCAGTACATCGACCTCGTACACGATTTACAACGGCACCGTCGTGGTGGACATGTACGACGTTGGAACGAAGCAGCTCGTGTGGCGCGGCGCGGCCTCCAAGGAGCTCGACGTCAAGGCGAAGCCGGACAAACGGCAGAAGAACATCGCGAAGGCGTGCGAGAAGCTGTTCAAGAACTATCCCCCGCCCCCGCCCAAGGACAAGAAGTAGACCCTCAACGCGTTGCGAGGCCGGCGCCGTAATCGACGGTGCCGGTCCGCATTTCACAATGACCGCTCGCAGGAGACCCTGGCTGGTTCTCGCGGCGCTCGCGCTTCTCGCGCCGACGGGCGCCCACGCGCAGGACCCGCCCAAGGATCAGCCCGAGGCGCGGCCCACCGGTTTGCCGGCGAAGATCAGCTGGACGTTCAACCTCGACGCCGGCTGGGGATCGTTTGGCTTCGCCAACTCGCTCTACCGCAATACACACGATCCCGGCGTGGCCAACGACCTGAGCGACCAGTGGTTCGAGGGCTACGTGAAGCCGGCGCTGTCGGGAACATTCAAGACCAAGTCATCGAGTGAGTTCTACGGAAAGCTGAGCGCCGTCGGTGAGCGTACTTACGGCGCGGCGCCGCGTGTGATCATCGGGTCGGACGTCTCGTCGTTCGGGATCGACGACCTCGCGATCGGCTGGCGATCGGTCGGCAGCGACCAGAGCGCTGACGAGCACTCGGTTGACCTCTCCGTTGGCCGCCTGCCGTACCAGCTTGGCACGGGCATGCTGATTTTTGACGGCTCCGCGGAAGGCGGCAGCCGCGGCGGCTACTGGACCAACGCGCGGAAGGCCTTCGCGTTCGGCGCGATCGGACGGGTCGCGCCGGGTCCACACACGATCGAAGCGTTCTATCTGGACCGCGACGAGCTGCCCGAGAGCGAGACCGGCAGCCGACTCGCCGGCGTCAACTACCAGTTCAGCCGGGACGGCAACACGCTGGGTGTGACGTACTTCCGGACATTCGCCGATGCGGCCGTGCTGCCCAGTCGCGATGGCATGCACGTCTTCAACGTCCGCGCGAATGCGGCGGCCGTGCCGAAGCGCCAAGATCTCTCGTTCGCCTTCGAATACGCGTCGGAGCGCCACGGCGACCTGATCAGCTCGAACGCCTGGACTGTCCAGGGCGCGTATCTGCTGAGCCGCGTGAGCTGGACACCCAAGCTCTCCTATCGCTACACGTTCTTCCAGGGCGACGATCCAGCCACACCTAGGAACGAAGCGTTCGACCCGCTCTTCACCGGGTTCGCCGACTGGGGCTCCTGGTGGCAGGGTGAAATCGCCGGCGAGTACTTCCTGAGCAACTCCAACCTGATCTCGCACATGATTCGCGTCAATGTCGAGGCCACGGACTCGATCGACGCCGGCGCCATTTTCTACGACTTCCGCCTCGACCAGTTGGCGTTTGGGGGCGCGAAGGTGACCGACAAGCACGCGGCGAATGAACTGGACGGCTACGTCGACTGGAACGTGAACAACAACTTCCTCGTCAGCTTCGTTCTGGCATTCGCCTCGCCGGGCAAGGCCGTCGAGCAGGCCACCGGCCGGACGCAGCGCTTCACATACGGTATGGTCTACGTGTCGTACCATTTCTGACATGCTGCCCTCCCTCCTTCGACGCCGGCTGCAGATCGGGTGGAGCGTCCCCATGGCGTACATGGTGACGGCCATTGGCGTCGGACTCGTGCTCCCGCGGCTCGAGCACCATTTTTGGCCGAACCTCGTGTCGGCGATGAGCGCGCAAGCCGCGATAACGATCTCTTCCGCGGTCTCCTCGGGAATGATCGCGCTCACGGCCATCGTCTTCTCGCTGGCCTTCGTGATGGTCCAGTTCAGCGCCACCGCCTATTCGCCACGGCTGGTGCTGTGGATCGCGCGCGACCCTATCCTCTCGCATTCGATGGGTGTGTTCAGTGCGACGTTCCTCTACGCGCTGCTGATGATCGCCTGGGTGGACCGCGAGGGATCGGGGCGCGTGCCCCTCGTGAGTGAGTACCTGATCTTCGGGCTCCTGCTGGCGAGCATGGGCGCGTTCGTCGCGCTCGTCGACCGCATCGGCCGGCTGCAGGTCAACCGCATGCTGATCTTCACGGGCGACCAGGGCCGCGACTCGATCGCCGAGTTATATCCGCCGGCCGATTCGCCCGCGCCTCCAGCGGCTGCGGCGGCACCGCCTGGCGCCCTCACCAGCACTGTGGCGCATGTTGGCCGTCCGCAGGTAATTCAGGCCATCCGCGTCGAGGCGTTGATCGCCGCCGCGGCAGCGGCCGACGGCGTCATCGAGGTCCTCGCCGCCGTCGGCGACACACTCGTCGAACGGACGCCGCTCGTGCGGATCACGAGCCTGCGGCCCCTCGACGCCAGTGTTCTCAAAGGCGCCATCATCGCCGGCGACGAGCGCACGTTCGAGCAGGACCCCAAGTACGCCATCCGGCTGCTCGTCGACATCGGGATCCGCGCGCTTTCACCCGCCGTCAACGATCCGACGACCGCGGTGCAGGCACTCGATCAGATCGAGGATCTCCTGATCCGCCTTGGCAACCGGCGACTGGACATCGGACCGTTCGCGGACGCCACGGGCCGCGTGCGGCTGGTCGTGCCGTTCCCCGAGTGGGACGACTACCTGCGGCTGGCGTTCGAGGAGATTCGCGTGTACGGCGCCACGAGCGTCCAGATCATGCGTCGCATGCGCGCGCTGATGGCATCGCTCGCTGAGGTGGTGCCACCCGATCGCCTCCCGCCGCTGCGGCGGTGGGAGCGGCGACTGGAAGAGTCAATCCAACAGTCCTTCGGCACCGCCGAGCAGCGGCGCGAAGCGTCAGTGGTGGACAGGCAAGGGCTGGGAATCGGCCGCGACAGGAACGCCGGCTAGCGGGCTTGGCGAGGACGGACGCGGGACAACCCTGCCCCGCGTCCGACTTCGGTCTGTTACTTGTCGAGCGGTTCCGGCTCGGGTTCGAAGCGGAAGCTCAGGCCACCCGACAACTCGAACTGGTTCGAGTACTGAGTGTTGCCCACCGGCACGCATCCCCAGAACGGATCGCACCACCAGCCGTAGCCGTCGGTCTTGATATAGGTCGGGACCCACCGTACGGCCGCGCGGATGCCGACGTGCGGCGACGGATACGCCTTGACGCCGGCGCCGACGGCCCACGAGAACTTGGTGACTCCCGGGATGGTCTTGGTCGGGAACGTTGCATCACCGTAGTTGGTCGCGCCGAGGCCGAAATACACGAACGGCCGCAGCTTCGCATCCTCCTCACCCGCGTGAAAGACGAAGTTGCCATGATACGTGTCGACGTTCATGTCACCGGACAGCGTCGGACCGTTGCCGGCGACCTCGAGCTTGGTCGGCTGCCGGTTCCACATGAACTCGATCTCGACTTGATGGTTGACGAAGACGCCCCCGCCGAATCCAAAGCTGACACTGTCCTTTGGATCAGCCCGGTTGTATGTGCCCAGGCCGGGAACGGGGACGGCGTTACTAAATGAAACGCCGTCGCTGAACGTCCAGCCGACGGTCCCTGTTATCTCGCCGCGCAATTGAGCAGATGCAGGTGCAGCCACCAACACACACAACGCGGCCCCAATCCCTAATCTCTTCAGCATACGAGTTATCTCCCCAGACAGACATACTAGCAACAACGTCGTCCTCAGCGATTACCAAACATTACGAGTACGGCTCCCAAAACGACGGACTGCCCGCTCTCGAACACGCGCCCAGTATCACGGCTCATTGCGGCCGCCATCCTCCGCCAAGCGTGCGGTACAGCTCGGCACGCGCGCGCAGCTCGGCGCCACGCGTCTGGGCCAGGAGAATCTCCTGGCGGAAGAGCGTCTGATCCGCGATCAGGATCTCGATGTAGCTGGCGAGTCCCGAGTCGTACCGCGAGCGTGACAGATCGGAGGCGTCCTGCAGGACAGTCACGGCGCCCTGCAACTCGACCCGGATCTCGGCGAGCTTCTGAATGGTCAGGAGCGAGTTGGCCACCTCGCGATAACCGTTCAGCGCGGCCTTTTGGTACTCAGCCACGGCCGCGGTGTAACGGGCCTGCATCGCTTCGTAGTTGCGTTTGATTCGCTTGCCCTGAAACACCGGCTGGAGCAGACCCGCGCCGATTGACCAGACCCCGCCGTCACCGCCCAGAAATGTCGTGAGATCGCCGCTGACGCCTCCGAGGAAGCCCGTCAGGCTGATCGTCGGGAAGAACAGCGCCTTGGCGGCGCCGACGTCCGCATTGGCCGAGACGAGCATCTCCTCGGCCGCGACGACATCCGGCCGCCGCTCGAGGAGCGAGGTCGGCAACCCAGGCGGAATGGCCGGCGGCAAGGTCGTCACCGGAGCCTCGACACGCGTGATGGGCCCTGGCGGGCGCCCGAGCAGCATCGAAATGGCGTTTTCAACAATGCCGATCTGATTCTCGATGTCCGGGATCGCCGCGGCCGTCTGCGCGCGGTTGGCGATCGCCTGATCGAGCTCGAGTCGGTTGGACACGCCGCCCTCGAGTCGATTGCGGAAGTACGTGACCGTCTCATCGTTGAGCGTGAGCGTGCGCCGCGCGATCTGCAGTTGCACGTCGAGCTCGCGCAGCAGAAAGTAGTTGGTGGCAACGTCTCCGACGAGCGTCACGAGCACGCCGCGACGACTCTGTTCGGTCGCGAGGAACAGGGCGAACGCGGACTCGTTCTGACGCCGGAGCCGGCCGAACAAGTCCAGCTCCCACGACAGCTGGAAGCCGTAGCTGCCGGATTGGTGCGTGGTGTCCTCGTTCCCGACGCCGTTCGGCGGCGGGGCGTTCGAGGCCTGCCGCACGGCATAGCCAGCCACGCCGTCCACTTGCGGATACAGAAACGACTTGGCGATTCCGGCGCGCGCCCGCGCCTCCTCGACTCGCGCCACGGCCACGCGCAAATCAAGATTGTTCGTCAGCCCCTCGCGGATCAACGCCTGCAGCGTCGGATCCTCGAACACCGCCCACCACGGCAGGTCCGCCATCGACTGCGCCTGGTTCGGTTCCTGGACGAAGCGATATTGCGTCGGCGCCGGCATTTCCGGGCGCTTGTAGTCGGGACCCACGGCGCAGCCGGCGACCGTCAGCGCCGCGCTTGCCGGCACGACGAACCGCATCAAGGTCGACCAGCGGCTCATGTCAGTGCCCCCCATGTCCGGAAGGAGCTGCGGGCGGAACGGCCAACGGCGCCACCGCCGGCGCGGCGGCCTTCTTCTTGCCGCCGACGAGTCGCTCGACCACGACATACAACATCGGGATCAACAAGACGCCGAGGATGGTCGCGATGAGCATGCCGAAGAACACCGCGGCGCCCATGACCTTACGCGCTTCGGCGCCGGCGCCGCTTGCCGTGAGGAGCGGCACGACACCAAGAATGAACGCAAACGCCGTCATCAGAATCGGCCGCAACCTGAGCTTGGCGGCATGGAGCGCCGATTGGACCAGCTCCATCCCCTTCTCATGCTCCATCTTCGCGAACTCGACGATGAGGATCGCGTTCTTCGCCGCGAGGCCGATGAGCATGATGAGTCCGATCTGCGCGAACACGTTGTTCACGTAACTCGGCGAGAACTGGCGCATGCCCCAGAGTCCGAGGTAGGCGCCGAACACGGCGAACGGCGTGCCCAGCAGCACGCTGAACGGCAGCCCCCAGTTCTCGTACTGCGCCGCCAGAATCAGGAACACCAGGAAGATCGCCAGCGCGAACACGACCGCGACGCCCGGCGCTTTGCGTTCCTGATAGGACATGTCGGCCCAGTCGAAGCTCATGTCCGACGGCAACACTTCCTTGGCCGTCTGCTCGAGCGCATCGAGGGTTTGCGCGGACGAGTACCCTTCCGCGGGCACACCCGTCAGCTCCGCGGCTCGAAACAAGTTGAAGCGGTTGGTGAACTCCGGTCCGGCCGCCGGGCGGGCGGACACCAGCGTGTCGAGCGGGACCATACCGCCGTCCTTGTTGCGCACGAAGAACAACCCGAGCTGACGCGGGTCCTTGCGAAATTCGGCTTCAGCCTGGACGAACACCTTGTAGACGCGGCCGAAGCGGTTGAAGTCATTGATGTAGGAACTGCCGAGCAGGGCGCCAAGCGTCGTGTTCACGTCGTTCAGCAGCACGCCGGACTTGAGGGCTTTGCTGCGATCGATGTCGGCAAACACCTGCGGCACGGTCGCGCGGTACAGCGTGGCGATGCGTCCGACCTCCGGCCGCTTTCGTGCCGCTTCCATGAACTTCTGGGTTTGTTCAGCGAGGTAAGTGGGCGAGCCGCCGCTGCGATCCTGCAGCTCGAGCGTGAATCCCGCGCCAGTCCCGAGGCCGGGAATCGACGGAGGACCGAACGCCACCACGGCCGCCTCTGGAATGTCGCGCGCGAACGCCGCGTTGAGCGCGCTGACGACCCCGGTCGCGTGCGACTCCGGCGTGTGCCGGTCGTGCCACGGCTTGAGCTGCACGAAGAAGAAGCCCATGTTGGAGGAGTACGCGGACGTGATGAGCGAGTAGCCGCTGATGGTGTTGAAGCCTTCGACGCCCTCGTTGTGCTCGAGGATCTTCTCGGCCTTCTTCATGACGGCGTCCGTGCGCTCGAGCGAGGCGGCGTCTGGCAACTGCGCGTTGACCATGATGTAGCCCTGGTCCTCCTCGGGCACGAACCCGGCCGGAATATGCCGGCCGAGCACGACGATGCCGAAGATCAGCAGCCCCATGAACCCAAAACTGAACAGCGTCTTCCGAATCAGGATGCCGGCGAAGCTGACGTACGCATCCGTCGAGCGGCCGAACACTCTGTTGAACCAATCGTAGAACGGGGCCAGGAACGACCGTTTGTCGCTCTTCGGCTTCAGCAGGAGCGCGGCGAGCGCCGGACTCAGCGTGAGCGCGTTGACGACTGACAGCAAGACGGAAATTGCGATTGTGATCGCGAACTGCTGGTACAGCCGCCCCGTGATGCCGCCCATGAATCCGACCGGCACGAACACCGCGGCCAGGATGAGGCCGATGGCCACGACCGGGCCGGACACCTCTTCCATCGCCTTAATCGTCGCCTCTTTCGGCGCAAGGCCGTGCTCAATGTGATGCATGACCGCCTCGACCACGACAATCGCGTCGTCGACGACGATGCCGATCGCGAGGACGAGACCAAGCAGCGACAGCACGTTGATCGAGAAGCCGAGCATCGGGAAGAAGATGAAGGCGCCGACGAGCGAGACCGGCACCGTCATCAGCGGAATGAGCGTGGCGCGCCAGTTCTGCAGGAAGATGAACACCACGACGATCACGAGGACCACCGCCTCGAGCAGCGTGTGGACGATCTCGTTGATGCCTTCTGTGACGGGCAGCGTCGTGTCCAGCGAAATCAGATAGTCCATGTCCCGCGGAAATCGCGTCGAGAGGTCGGCCATGGCGGCCTTGACCTTGTTCGCGACGTCGACCGCGTTCGTGCCCGGGATCTGGAACACGGCGATGACGGCAGAGGGGTTGCCGTCGTGACGGCCGACGGCGTTGTACAACATCGTCCCGAGCTCGAGGCGGGCGACGTCCTTCAGCCGGACCTCGGAGCCGTCCGGATTGGTGCGCAGGATGATGTTGCCGAACTGTTCCTCGTCGAGCAGGCGGCCCTGCGTGCGAACCGTGTAGGTGTACTCGGTGCCAGACGCCGCGGGCGGCCCGCCGATCTGACCGGCGGGTGTCAGCTGGTTCTGCTGGTTAATCGCATTGACGATGTCCGGGACGGTGAGCCCGAGGCGCCCGATCCGATCCGGCCGGAGCCACACGCGCATCGCGTAGTCGCTGCCGCCGAACAGGTTGATCTGCCCGACGCCCGAGATGCGCGCGAGCGGATCGTTGATGTTGAGCGTCGTGTAGTTCGAGAGGAAGCTGCTGTCGTAGGTGCCCTTCGGCGACTTGACGGAGATCACGAGCAGCGGAAACGCCAGCGCCTTCTTGACGGTGACGCCGTAGTTCTTGACCGACTGCGGCATCTGCGGCATGGCCTGCGACACGCGGTTCTGCGTGAACACGTTGTCCATGTCCTGATTCGACCCGACCTCGAACGAGACCTTGAGCGTCAAGGTCCCGTCATTGGCGTTGGTCGACTTCATGTAGATGCCCTTTTCCACGCCGTTGATCTGCTGCTCGAGAGGCGTCGCGACGGAGGCCTCGACGTCTGTGGCGCTGGCGCCGATGAAGGTCGTCGTGACCTGAATCATCGGCGGGACGATTTCGGGGTACTGCGCGATCGGCAGCCCGGCCATCGCCACGACGCCGAGGAGCACCGTGATGATCGAGATCACCATGGCCACGATGGGCCGGTTGACGAAGAAGCGAGCCATGATCTACTTCGCCTCGCCCGCGCCGGTGGGCGGTGCAGGCTTCGGCGTGACCGTCATGCCATCCTTGACCCGCTGCAGGCCCTCGACGATGACCTTCTCACCGGGTTTGAGCCCTTCCTCGATGACCCAGAGCGAATCGACTCGCTGGCCGACTTTCACGCTGCGAAACGCGACGGTGTTGTCGGCGCCGACCACAGCCACGCTGTAAAGGCCCTGGAGCTCCTGCACGGCGCGCTGAGGAACGAGAAGGGCGCCGGCCTTTGTGCTGAGAAGCAGGCGCGCCCGGCCGTACTGACCGGGGCGCAGCACCGAGCTCGGATTGGGGAAGAGCAGTTGGATACCGAGCGTGCCGGTCGCGGCGTTGACCGCGCGCTCGACCGGTCCGAGCCTGCCCTTCTGCGGATAGGCCGTACCGTCAGCGAGCGTCAGCTCGATGCCCGCGGCGGTCGCGGCTGCGCCCGCCTTCCCGGCCCCGCCTGCGGCAATCCTCAGGTAATCCGCCTCGGTGATGCCCACGCGGAAGATGATCGGATCGATTTGCGAGACGGTCGTCAAGAGCGTCGCGTCGCTACGCCCGACGAGGTTGCCAGGCTTGACTTGCGTGGTCCCGACCAGACCGTCAATCGGCGAGGAGATCGTGGTGTACCCCAGGTCCAGCTCGGCCTTGACGACGGCGGCCCTCGCGGCCTCGAGCTGTGAACGCGCGGCATCCTGTGCGGCGCGCGCATTGTCGAGCTCCTGCTGGCTGACGGCTTGCTTCGCCGCGAGCGGCGTGTATCTGGTGACGTCGTTGGTGGCCTTCGCGAGCCGCGCATCCGCGGTAGCGACATCCGCTTTGGCCGCGGCGAGAGTCGCCTCGAGCGGCTTGCGGTCGATCTTGTACAGCAGATCACCCTTGCGAACGAACGAGCCTTCCCGAAAGTGCATGGACTCGAGAAAGCCCTCAACCCGCGCACGAATCTCGACGTCCTGAAATCCCTCGGTCTGACCGACGAGATCGAGATAGGCCGGAACGTCCCGCTGCACGACGTCCGTGACGTAGACCTCGGGTGGCGCCGGCGGCGGAGGAGGAGCCGGCTTCTCACACGCCACCGTGGCAGCGATGCTGACGACGGCCACGCCTATGCGGATGGCGAGTCTGAGCGGCCCGGCCCTCCGTCGCTCTGCATCGAGGCTAGTGATCATTGCGGGTCTCCGTTCCAGGGATGCGTGCTCACGTGAAGGCCGGATCCAGCCCTCACAGACTGGATCCGGCCGCTGAACTTCGCCTGCCGCAACCTAGCGCGGCTTCGACGCGAGCGGATTGCCGCCGAGCGCGTTCGAGATATCCGTGATCGCGCGCTGCGCGCGGACGCTGTTGCCCGCGTCATCGAGCGGCGGCGACACGACGGCGATGCCGAACTTGCCTGGCGAAACGGCAATGATACCGCCGCCGACGCCGCTCTTGGCCGGCAGACCCGTGTGATACAGCCATTTGCCCGAATCGTCGTAGAGCCCGGCCGTCGCCATGACGGCCAGCACGTACGGCACGTTCTTCGGGTCAATCGCCTGCTTGCCGGTCGCGGGGTTCTTGCCGCCAAATGCCAGCGTTGCCGCCATCGTCGCCAGGTCTTTCGCGTTGACGCCGATCGAGCACTGCCGCGTGTAGAGGTCGGTCGCCTGCTGCGGGTTCGACTTGATGAACTCGTAGGCGTACATCAGCATGCCGATCGCCTGGTTGCGCTGGTTGCTGTCCGACTCGGACTTGTAGACGTCCTGCAGCACTTTCAGCTGGCGGCCGGCGAAGTCGTTGTGGACGCCGATGATCTTGGTCCACACGGCGTCGGACGTCGTGCCCGTCACCATGCTGGTCGTCGTGATCGCGCCGGGGTTGACGAGCGGATTGAGCTCGGGACCGCCGAGCGCTTTCTGCGCGAACTCCACCGCGACGATCGAGTTGAAGCGCATGCCCGTCGCGTCCACGCCGATCCGCTTCTCGATCGCGTCCGGTCCCTGCTCGTTGATGACCTGCGCCATCGTGAAGACCTTCGAGATCGACTGGATCGACACTTCCGTCGTGATGTCGCCGGCCGTGTAGATCTTGCCGTCGGCGGTGTAGAGCGCGAGACCGAAGAGATCCGGACTGACCTTCGCCAGCGCTGGAATGTAGTCGGCGTTCTTCCCTTCCTTGAGGGTCTTGTACTTGTTGAACGCGGCGTTCACGGCTGCCTGCGGATCGGGCGCCGCCTGCCGCGCCGAGAGCGAAAGGACCGCGACCGAGACGATCGCCGCCGTGCCGACGAGCCACGCTCGCCAGCGCCCTGAGAGTAGTTGCCTCATAACCCTAACCTCCGAACTTCATGCCGAAGCTGTACTTGAACGTTACCTGGATTCGGACGTCGTCGACCTTGAAGCCGTCCGATTTGTTCTCGCGATGCGCCCACTGAAACTCGACGCCCGCCATCACGTTCTTCACCGGCGTGCACAGCACGTTGGCGTCGACATACTGGCCGGCCTTGTACGCGCTTGCCGCCTGCAGATCGCTGTTGTCGATGTCCACGCGCGAGTAGCCGGCCGATGTCGTGTACTTTTCGTTCCACGTGTGGTCGATGAAGAGCACGAGGCCCTGCACCGGCAGCGCCTCGCCGACGATCGGCGTCACGGGATTGCCCGGATTGCTCTTGGCCGCGATGTCGACGGGCGCGTCATTAAAGTAGTTCTGGATGCCGTGGCCGTAGACGTACTGCAGCCGCAGGATGTCCTTGGCCGTGGCGTTCACGTTCGAGCTCACGCTGATGCCCCATCCTGTCACGCTCCCGCTCAGGTTGAACGCATCGTTGGGCAGCGTGTCGTCGTAGCTGATCTTGCGGACGATGCCGCCGACCTGGATGTAGCCCTTCTTGCCCTTCATGCGGACGTGGCCCGTGATGTCAGGCATCGGGAAACGCGCCTTGATGTTCTGGAGTTCAATGCGGTCCGCATACACGCCCGCATCGCCGCTGGCGCCGGGCGCTTCGATCGCCGCCGCCGCCTGCCATTTGTCATCGTTCTTGAACTCATAGAACACCTGCGTGTTGCGGAAGAAGAGCATGCCGTTCGGCCCCCAGTAGTCGACGACGTTCGGGAACACATCGACATCCATGAACTGGCTGTTCGTCTGGCCAGCGCCGATCTGCTTCCACTGTCCCCAGGCGTGACGGAGACGAATCGTCGTGAGGCCCGCGTCCCTGCCGACGCCGAACATATCGAACTCGAACTGGCCCTTGACGCTGCCATCTGAGGTCGGCAGCTCGCCCTTGACGCCGAGCCGGCTCTGGCGCGGGCTCAGGTAGAAGCGGCCGTCCTCGCCGAATTGCTTCTCGAAGGCCGGCAGCTTCGTCGGGCGGTTGACGTCGTACCAGTTCGGGTCGTTCTGCTTGAAATCGGCGATCGCGTCGGCCTGGCCAAAGCCGTAGACCTCGAGCGTCCCTTTGTCTGCGGCAGCTTGAGCGGCGCCGAATCCTTCCCAGCCCGCCCGGGTCGTGGGCAACATCGGCGCGGACGGCGCGTCCGGCGGCGTTGCAGGAGTGGTCGCGGGCGTCGGCGCGGTCTTGGCAGCGTCAGGTAGCGACGCCGGCGACAGCGTCAGCCGCATCGATGGCGCCGTCGACGGCTGAACCGCAGTCTGCGCCCAAGCCGCGGTCGAAGCTCCGACCAGCATGAGGAGCGCGAGGCTGGCCAGCCGGATGATTTGACCTTGCAACGTTCGTATCACGTGCATGTTTACAGGCTCCTTGAAAAATCACTTTCACTTCACGTGCGTGCGTTCCCACTCGCGGACGCGCCTGCGTCCGTCGTCAAACAGCCGTTCGTAGTTTCCAATGCGAATCTTCTGACTCGCGTCTGGCGAGAGCTTCTGAAACACCGGCGCCCACATGTCGAACACCGCGAAGTACGGGGCCGGGCCGGGCGGCGCCACGGTGTCGGTCCCGAAGAGGAACCGATCCGGATGGCGGTTGAGCATCGCCGCGGTCGCCGCGATCGACTCAGGCGATGCGACCGCGTACTTCGCGACTTCATCCCAGGAGATGTCGAAGCTCACGTGGTTGAAGGCGGGATCACTCACCATGCCTTCGACGATCCCGATCTGGCGGGGGTCCCGCTCGGCGGCCTCCGCCGACACGCGCACCGGATGGACGACGCGGCCCAGGCCGATATGCGCCCAGATGACCGTGGTCTTCGGATGGCGCTTGAGCAGCGCTTTCATCTGCGTCAGATACACCGGCTCGGCGTCCGTCTTGGCGAACGGCATGTCGATGTCGCTGTGCAGGATGACCACCAGCCCAACTTCGGCGGCAAGGTCCAGGATGCGATCGAGCGCCGGATTCGTCAGGCTCGCGGTCTCGCCCGAGACCTTCGACGAGACGAACTCCTTGTGGATGCTGAACTCGCCGATGCCCGTGAACACACCCGGAAAGACCTGCAGCACGCGCTTGATGTGATCGACGGCATACATGTCCGCCGGGTTGAAGCCGGTGATCATCGGGTCGAAGCGCGCCTGCTCGTCCCTGGTGAGCGAGCGGTACTGGCTCGCGATGTACGCGTCGGTGAACGAGTAGTAGTAGAGCGGCGCGTCGCTTTGCAGGTAGTAGGTCGGCGCGAAGTCGCCGGAGTTGCCGTACGACCACTGCTGCTGCAGCGGAATGCCAAAGAGCGTCGATCGGTGCACGCGGGTGCCCATGATCTTGAGGAAGTCATGGACGTCGATGCCCTGCTGGATGTAGTTCGTCAGATGAAAATGCGAGTCGTTGAACTCGTTGGCGCCCGCCTGTCCGGACGCCGCGTGTCCGAGTCGCACGCCAATGCCAGGCATGACGACCGCGATCGCCACGCTGCTCATCAGCACGAGGGCGCGTCGCACGAGAATCTGGTAGGTCATGGCGTCGAGGCTCCCTCGCTCAGAAATTCATCTCGAGGTTGATGTGGAAGACGTTCCCGTTCGCGCCGACCGGCATCGGATATGCCGTGTAGCCGACGGGCGACTTGCGCACGTGAATGAACTCGCCGTTCAAGCGGAGCCCACGATCCTTCATGAAGTACCAATTCCCGCCGCCTCTCACTTCCCACGGGTCGCCATAGGACCCGAAGATCTGTGACCAGCTGAAATAGGCCTGTAGCTGCTTCGGCACCACCATCGCCGACGTCTGCACCTGATAGCCGCTGTCATGAATCGGGACGAGGGCGGTCGTATTCGTGCCGGTGAAGTCGTTGAGATCGCGCCAGTAGAACTCCGCCTCGACCGAGCGTCCCTTGTGCTTATACCCGGCGTCAACGCTCACCATCTGATAGCGGACCGTGTCGACGGTCGTCCCTGGCGCGAACAGATCCGGTGTGAAGATGATGCTGCCGTCGGTCAACCGAATCTGGCTGTTTTCAATGGCGTTCGTTCCCGGCTGGGACTGCTTTTCTTCGCGGCTGAAGCTGTAGTGCGCACCGAGACGCGTCGCGACCTTCTCGTGGGTATCGTAGTCGCCGAAGGTCCCGTACAGACCGAACTCGCCGGTCGTGGGCAGCCACTGAATCATGTAGGACTGCGTGTTGAAGTGATTGTCGATCTGCGAGGCGCTGACACCCAGAGTGCTCAGGTTGTTCGCGATCATCGCCATGTATTTGAATTTGGTCGCGATCTCGCCCTTGACCCAGGCCCCGGTCGTGTACGAGCCGCGGAAGAACTCATCGGCGATGAGGCGATCGTCCACGCCGAGCCAGTACGGGAACTGCCCTTCCGTACTCCGCACCGTCGGCAATGACGTGATGCCAAAACCGGCGTTCACGTACTTGTTGAAGTTGTAGCTGATGTTCCCGGCGCCGACGACCTGTGCCGGATCCCCCTGCGACGGATTCGACGACCAGACGTACAGGTAGTAGCGAAACTTCGGTGTGAGAAACCAGCCCGCGAACGGCGCGAAGAACTTCTGCAGCTGCATGTCCTGCCGCAGCTGTACCGTCTTCGTATTGCCGAACGCGTCGACGTAGGTCGGGGCCAGATTGCGCTGGTTCAGATAGCGCGCGTACGTAAAGAGCCGGAAGTAGATCTGACCCTGGTCTCCGTCATAGAGAAGGAACCCGGCGTTCGGAATATGCTCGAGTGGCTTCGCTTTGACGGGTGCCTGCGACAACTGGCCGGCATAGAACTGACCGCCGCAACCGTCTGACACCCAGATCCCTTTGTCGTCATAGCCCCACGTTTTGCCGAGCAAACAGGCGGCGCTGCCAGTCGACCGCAGCAAGGCCACACCCGATGAGGTGTTCGCACCGCACTCCACCCGCTGCCCCGCCTGCGATTCGCAGGTCACGACATTCTGCTGGGCGGCGGCTACCTGTTGCGGCGTCGGCGGCGGCGTACTCTGCGGGCCTGTTTGCGCGAACACCCGAGACGCTGGCCAAAGGATCAAGGCGAAGACCAAGACAACGAGAGTCTTCCAGTCTCTTTGATTTCGCAGCACGCAGCAGTCTCCCTTCGAACAAACAGATGGCGACAGGGCTAGAGCACCGCCCATGCCAAGAACTGCCAACACGCCAGGATGCCCTATCTCCTTCCGGCGCTGCCAGTTGCAGGGAATCCGACGAAGCCGCGGTACGCCGCCATGCCGCGAAACCCCGAAATGCCGTGTGCCCACCCAGGGGTTCGGGGGCGCCGGCAGCAATTCGTTCGAGTTTCTGAGGATTTCGGAAACTTGCAGCCCGAGGTGCGTGGCACGTGTCGTGCTCTCACGCTCACCCGGTGGCCTGCCCGATGCCGGCAGGCGCACCGCGAATGACCGCTCGCTCCGTCACCATGACGCTCAACTGGAACGTGCCGCCGGGCGAAGCGCGGCCGATCACTGAGGCGCTCCACGTCCTGATGATCGCGGCCCGCGCCGAGCGGGGGTACGTCAACTGCTCGCTTTCGGCCGAGCTGGGTGATTTTGCGAAGGTCCGCTACCGCGAAGAGTGGCAAACTGAGGAAGATCTGGCACGTCAGGTCAAAAGCCCGCGGTTTGCCAAGCTGGCTGAGCTCATCGAACGAGCGAGCGGCCACCCGAACGTCCAGTTCCATCTGGCGAACTCGGTGCGCGGTTTGGATTACGCAGAGGAGCTGATCGGGAGGGACCAACATGACCATGAATAATCGGCTCCGGAGCACGCGGGGCATCGTCGCGCTCGTCACCAGCGCGAATCTCGTCGCCAGCTCCTGGCTGCCGGCCATCCGCGCGCAAGCGACGCAAACGGCGGCGCCGAAGACGACGACACAGGCGCCCGCCGCCAAGCCGGCGGCCAAGCCAACGCAGCCACCGCCGCCCGATGGCGGATGGCCGCGGCAGTACGTCACCAATAGCGGCGCGTTCCTTGTCTATCAACCGCAGATCGCCACCTGGGACGACCAAAAGAGGATGACCGCGTACTCGGCGGTGGCGTACTCGGCGCAAGGTGCGTCGACGACCAAGCCGGACCTCGGCACCGTCAAGGTCGAGGCCAACACGAAGGTCTCGCTCGCCGAGCGGCTCGTGAGCTTTTCGGACTTCAAGATCCTCGAGGCCAATTTCTCGACGCTGAAGAAGGAACAAACCGCGGAGATCGCCAAGGAGATCACCGAAGGATTCCCCGTCGAGGACCGCGTGATCGCGCTCGACCGCGTCCTCGCGTCGGTCGACACGAGCAAGATCATTCCGAGGAACATCGAGGGCATCAAAGCCGACCCCCCGAGGATCTTCTTCAGCAAGAAGCCAGCCGTGCTCGTCAACTTCGACGGCGATCCGATCTGGAGCGACGTAAAGGGCCTCGACCTCAAGTTTGCCGTCAACACGAACTGGGACCTCTTCCAACACACGCCCACGAGCACGTACTACCTGCGCAACGACCAGACGTGGATGATGGCGAAAGACCTCATGGGCGGCTGGCAGCCGGCGGGCGATCTGCCGGAGAGCTTCAAGAAGTTGCCGGCCGACGAGAACTGGAAGGACACGAAAGCGGCCGTACCGGGCAAGAAAGTCTCAGCATCGAACGCGCCGACCGTGTTCGTGTCGACGACGCCCTCGGAGCTGATTCTGCTCAAGGGCGAGCCGGCCTACCAGGCGGTTGAAGGCACGTCCCTGATGTGGGTCAGCAACACGGAGAGCGATGTCTTCCGCGTCGGCAAGACCGGGCTCATCTACTACCTGGTGGCCGGACGTTGGTTCTCTGCCTCGGATTTCGTCGGACCGTGGACATTTGCCAGCCTGACCCTGCCCGAGGACTTCAAGAAGATTCCGCTCGAGCACGATCGCTCGCGGGTGCTGGCCGCGGTCCCGGGATCGGCGCAAGCCGCGGAAGCCGTGATGCTCGCGAGCATTCCGCAGACCGCGCGTGTGAACAAAAAGACGATGCAGCCGCCGACGGTCGCCTACGACGGCGGCACGCCGAAGTTCGAGCCGGTCGAAAAGACGACAGTGTCGCGGGCGGTCAACACCGACAAGGACATCATCAAGGTCGGTGATCTCTACTACATGTGCTTCCAGGGCGTGTGGTTCATGGCGAAAGCGCCGGACGGCCCGTGGGAAGTCACGAGCAAGGTACCGAAGGAAATCTACGAGATTCCGGTCAGCTCGCCGTCCTACAACGTGACCTACGTCACGGTCGAAGACGACGACGATGAATGGGTGACGTTTGCGGCGGCGGCCGCCTACACCGGCGTGATGATCGCGTGGGGCTGCGCCGTGTGGGGCACCGGGTATTACTACCCGCCCTACTATTACGGCGGCATTTATCGCCCGTACTACCCGACGTACGGTTACGGCGCGTACTACAACCCCTGGACCGGCGCCTACGGGCGAGGCTACGCGGCCTACGGACCGTATGGCGGCGCGGGATACGGCGCGAGGTACAACCCGGCAACCGGAGCGTATTCGCGTGGCGCGGTGGCCTACGGTCCCGGCGGCGCGCGCGGCTACGCGGAAGCCTACAACCCCCGCACGGGCGGCTACGCGCAGACGCGGCAGGGATCGAACGTGTACGGCAGCTGGGGATCAACGTCAGTGCAGCGCGGCGACCAGTGGGCGAACACGTCGCGCTACACGAACAACCGCACAGGCAACACGACGCGCGTGACACAAGGCAGCGGCGGCGGGACGTCCGTCAGCCGCAACACGCCAGGACCCGGCGGCGGCGCCATTGCCAAGACCGGCAGCGGCGACGTGTATGCCGGACGCGACGGCAACGTCTACCGCAACGAGGGCGGCAGCTGGCAGAAGTACGACAACGGCGGGTGGAACAACGTGAACACGCCGTCGCCGAATCAGAATCGTGACACGGCTCGCGCGGGCCAGACCGGCACGGGAACGACTGCGGGCACCACCAACCGCGCCGGCACCACCGGCTCGTCGAGCCGGCCGGGCGTCACGGGCGACTCCGCGACCATGGGCCAGCTCAATCGCGACTCGGCGGCGCGGAGCACCGGCACGCAGCGGACGAACGATCTCGGCAGCGTCCGCAGCGGCACGACCTCACGCTCGGGCAGCTATCGGCCGAGCGGCGGCGCGTCCCGCGGTGGCGGCGGCGCCCGGCGCGGACGCGGCAACATGCCGGTGGTGAACTAACAGCTCGTCCAACGAAGGGAGACTGCATGCGTAGGAACGGACTTGGAATCCTGGTCGGCGCGACGATCGCGTTTGCCGCGACCCCGGCGCTCGCCCAGGACAAGAAGTTTGACGTGAATATCGGCGGCGGCTTCACCGCGACCACTGGCGAAGTGCATAACCACCTCGGCAATGGCGGCAACTTCATGATCGGCGTGACGTTTCACGTCAACGAGCACCTCGGCATCCAGGCCGAGTACGGCTACACCCCAATCGGCAGCAAGACCGTCGATCTCCCGACGGTCAATCCGCTGGGTACCACCCCGGTGTCGGCCGGGCACCACATGCATCAGGGCACGTTCAACGCCATCAACAGATTTGGCGCGAGCGATTCGAAGATCCGTCCGTTCGTCATCGGTGGCGTGGGCGTCTACAACCGCGTGGTCCAGCTGACGTCGCCCGGCACGGGGCTCGTCACCGTCTGCGACCCGTGGTGGTACGTTTGCTATCCAGTCGCCGTACCGGTCACGAACATCCTCGGTGAGCGGTCGAGCACGGATTTCGGCATCAACGTCGGCGGCGGGTTCGGATTCCGTCTCGGTGATCATGCCGAGGCCTACTTCGAGGCGCGGTACCATTACATCTGGGGCCCGAAAGCGTCGTCACTGGTGCCGGGAGGCATCCTCCCGCCGGGCACCGAAGACCGCAACGCGAACGGTCAGTACTTCCCCGTGACATTCGGCATCAGATTCTGAGCATCCAGGACCACGAGGTTGGCGCCTGTTCGACGCCGACCTCGTGATTCCACAGCAAGCTACGATATTTCGGAGATCCTACCTCTTCCTACCACCACCCACTGCTACGATCAGGGGTGCATACCGTGTCTCAGCCCGACGCAGCCGTCTTTCAGCTGGCAGCGGACGTCTCGCCGAACGGCATCCTTGTCTGCGCTGAGGACGGCACGATCCTGTTCGCCAACCAGCGAATCGAGGCCCTCTTCGGCTACTCCGCTGCCGAACTCGTCGGCCGATCGGTCGACGCGCTGGTCCCCGCCGCGGATCGACTGCCTCAGGGCACCAACCGTCAATTCTTCTGGCAGCACCCCACTGAGCGGGCGATGGCGCCCAGCCGCGCGCTGCACGGCCTTCGGAAGGACGGCTCGCTCGTGCCGCTGGAGATTGGGCTGACGTTCGCCCATCAAGACGGCCGCCAGGTCGTCGTCGCCTCGATCCTCGATGCCCGTGACCGTCGCGCACTGGAGCGGCAGCGCGATCAGCTGGCGCTCGAGAACACGCATCTGCGAAGCGAGGTCAACGCGCTGCGCCTCCCGCGTGCCGTCGTGGCGGACAGCCCTGCTGCCCGTCGCGTGCTCGCTCAGATCGAACCGGTCGCTGATACGACCGCGAACGTGTTGCTGGTGGGCGAGACCGGGAGCGGCAAGGAAGTCTTCGCGCAGCTGATTCACGACATGAGCCGGCGTCACGCGCGGCCCATGGTGCGAGTCAATTGCGGGGCGATTCCGGCGGCGCTGATGGAAAGCGAGCTCTTTGGGCGCGAGCGCGGCGCGTACACCGGGGCCTTGTCGAGGCAAATCGGCCGCTTCGAAGCCGCAGAAGGATCAACGATCTTGCTCGACGAGATCGCCGAGCTGCCGATGGAGTTGCAGGTCAAGCTGCTCCGGGTGCTGCAAGACAAGGTGATCGAGCGGCTCGGCAGTACGCGGTCCGTCAAGGTCGACGTTCGAATCATCGCGGCCACGAACCGGGATCTCGAAAAAGCGGTCGAAGATCGGACCTTCCGGGAAGATCTGTACTACCGGCTCAACGTCTACCCGATCATGGTTCCACCCTTGCGGGAGCGACGCGAAGACATCCCGTTGCTCATCTGGGCGTTCGTTGACGAGTTCTCGCAGTCGTTGGGCAAGTCGATCACGTCGATTGCCAAAGACAGCCTCACGGCGCTCGAGCACTACCACTGGCCCGGCAACATCCGCGAGCTTCGCAACGTCGTCGAGCGTGCGCTGATCGTGGCGAACGGGCCGCACCTGGTGATCGACCCGCCACGGGCGGCCGCTCCCGGTCGGGCGAAGACGACGCGACTGCGTGACATGGAAACGGAACACATCAGGAACGTGCTCGAATCGTGCGGCTGGCGGGTTCGCGGCACCGGCGGCGCAGCGGACCGCCTGGGCATGAAGCCGACGACGCTCGAGAGCCGCATGGGCAGACTGGGTATTCGGCGCGCACCCAGAAATTAGACGGGCGCTCTTGCGCTAAGATCGGGGGTTGGAGCGTGCCGTGAAGGTGCTGCAGTCGCTCAGCACATCGGTTGGCACCAAGATCGTCATCGGGCTGACGGGTCTCGCCCTCGTTGGCTTCCTGATCTACCACCTGGCGGGCAATCTCCTTGTTTTCCTCGGGCCGGACGCGTTCAACTCGCACGCGCACTGGCTCATCAGCAACCCGCTCATCGTGCCCGCCGAGCTCGGGCTCCTGGCGATCTTCCTGGTCCACATCTACAAGGCGGTCGCCAACTACGGGCGCAACCTCGTGGCGCGGCCGCAGCGCTACCAGATGAAGAAGTGGGCGCGCGGCGCGAGCCGCAAGAGCCTCGGCTCGGCGACGATGATCGTGTCGGGCATCGTGACGCTGGCGTTCGTCGTCCTGCATCTCGCGACGTTCAAGTACGGTCCGTACTACACGGGCCGCGTGCCCGAAGAACGGGATCTGTACCGGCTGATGATCGAAGTCTTTCATCGTCGCGGTTACGTCGTGTTCTACGTTGTGACGCTCACGATCATCGGCCTGCACCTGCGCCACGGGATTTCCAGCGCGTTGCAGTCGCTTGGCATGGTCCCTGAAGCGTGGACCCGCCGGGTGCTGATCGCCGGCGTCGTGCTGACGCTGGCCATCGCAGGCGGCTTCGTGCTGATTCCCGTCTACATTTACTTCTTCCTGTGACGCTCGATTCGAAAGTGCCATCGGGGCCGCTGGCCGACAAGTGGGACCGCCACCGGTTCGAGTCGAAGCTCGTCAACCCCGCGAACCGCCGGCGTCACACCGTCATCATCGTCGGCACGGGTCTGGCTGGCGCGTCGGCGGCGTCGGCGCTGGGCGAACTCGGCTACAACGTGCTGAGCTTCTGCATCCACGACAGCCCGCGGCGCGCGCACAGCATCGCAGCCCAGGGCGGCATCAACGCCGCGAAGAACTATCGCAACGACGGCGACAGCATCTGGCGGCTCTTCTACGACACGATCAAAGGCGGCGACTACCGATCGCGCGAGGCGAACGTCTATCGGCTGGCCCAGCTCTCAGGCAACATCATCGACCAGTGCGTGGCGCAGGGCGTGCCGTTCGCGCGCGAGTACGGCGGCCAGCTCGACAATCGATCGTTTGGCGGTGCGCAGGTCTCGCGAACGTTTTACTCGCGAGGTCAGACCGGGCAGCAGTTGCTGCTCGGCGCGTACCAGTCGATGATGCGGCAGGTCGCGGTCGGCAGCGTCAAGATGTTCCCGCAGCGCGAGATGCTGGACCTCGTGGTGATCGGCGGCCGGGCCCGGGGCATCGTGTGCAGAAATCTGACGACCGGGCAGCTCGAGCGGCACGTCGCTGACGCGGTGTGTCTCGCGACCGGTGGGTACGGCACTGCGTACTACCTCTCGACCAACGCCGTGAACTCGAACGTCACGGCCGCGTGGCGCGCGCACAAGCGCGGCGCGCTCTTCGCCAATCCGTGCTTCACGCAGATTCACCCAACCTGCATCCCGGTGTCGGGCGAGCACCAGTCGAAGCTGACGCTGATGTCGGAGTCGCTGCGCAACGACGGCCGCGTGTGGGTCCCGAAGACGGCGGGCGACAAGCGCCATCCACGCGATATCCCTGAGAGCGAGCGCGACTACTTCCTCGAGCGCAAGTATCCGAGCTTCGGGAATCTCGTGCCTCGCGACGTCGCCTCGAGAAATGCGAAGTCGGTGTGCGACGAGGGGCACGGCGTCGGCGAGAGCGGGCTGGCGGTGTATCTCGATTTCCGCGACGCGATCTCGCGACTGAGCCGAGACGTCATCGCCGAGCGTTACGGCAACCTCTTCGAGATGTACCGGAAGATTACGGACGACGATCCGTATCAGGAGCCGATGCGCATCTACCCCGCCATCCACTACACGATGGGCGGACTGTGGGTGGACTACAACCTGATGAGCAACATCCCGGGCCTGCACGTGCTCGGCGAAGCCAACTTCTCCGACCACGGCGCGAACCGGCTCGGCGCGAGCGCGCTGATGCAGGGGCTGGCGGACGGCTACTTCGTGATTCCGTACACGCTGGCGCACTATCTCGCGTCAACGCCGCTCCAGGCCGTGACGCGCGACCACGACGCGTTTCGCGAGGCGGAAGACGCCGTTCAGACGCGGATCAACAAGCTGCTCGCGATCGAGGGCCAGCAGACGCCGCGGCAGCTGCATCGCCGGCTCGGCCAGATCATGTGGGACGACGTCGGCATGTCACGCAATGCGGCGGGCTTGAAATCGGCGCTCGAGCGGATTCCGAAGCTGCGCGAGGAGTTCTGGCAGAACGTTTCGGTGCCCGGCGCGCCGAATAACCTCAACAAGAACCTCGAGTACGCCGGCCGGGTGGCGGATTATCTCGAGTTCGCGGAGCTGCTGACCAAAGACGCGCTCGAGCGCACCGAGTCGTGCGGCGGGCACTTCCGCGAGGAGAGCCAGACACCCGACCAGGAAGCCAGGCGGGATGACGAGCACTTCTCGTACGTGGCGGCGTGGGAGTTCCGCGGCGTGGGCCAGGCGCCCGTGCTGCACAAGGAGCCGCTGGCCTTCGAGTACGTCAAACCAACGCAGCGGAGCTACAAGTGAAGATCCACTTGCGCGTGTGGCGGCAGGCCGGGCCATCGTCGAAGGGGCGGCTTGTCGACTACACCGTCGACTCTGTCTCGCCGGACATGTCGTTCCTCGAGATGCTCGACGTCGTCAACGAGGGGCTCATCAAGAAGGGCGAGGAGCCGATCGCGTTCGACTCGGACTGCCGCGAAGGCATCTGCGGAGCGTGCGGATTTCTCGTGAACGGCCGGCCGCACGGCCCTGATCCGGGGACAACGGTGTGCCAGCTGCACATGCGGCGGTTCAAGGACGACGAGCGCGTCACGCTCGAGCCGTGGCGGGCGCGCGCGTTTCCGGTGCTGCGCGATCTCATCGTCGATCGCACCGCGTTCGACCGCATCGTCCAGGCGGGCGGCTACACGTCAGTGAACGTCGGCGGCGCCGAGGACGCGAACTCGGTGCTCATCGGCAAGGACACGGCGGAGGCGGCGTTCGACTCCGCCCAGTGCATCGGCTGCGGCGCGTGCGTCGCGGCGTGCAAGAACGCGTCGGCTGCGCTCTTCGCGTCGGCGAAGATCACGCACCTCGTGCTGTTGCCCCAGGGTCAAGTCGAGCGCGAGTCGCGCGTCGTGACAATGGTCGCGCAAATGGACACGGAAGGCTTCGGCTCGTGCTCGAACGAGGGCGAGTGCGAAGCCGTGTGCCCGAAGGGCATCTCGCTGACGAACATCACGAGGATGAACCGGGAGTTCTGGCGGGCGCTGTTGAAATGACGCCGGGAGTAGTTTTACGCAAAACGTAAAACTACTCCCGGCGTTATTTCAGCGACCAAGCCGGTGCGCCAAAGGGCGGACGAGGCGGCACAGCCGTCGCGCTCTCCCAGATGAGCCCGTTGCTGGTGAGCGCGAATGAAGGGCCGTGCGATCGCCGGCTGCCAGTAGCCGTTGCATAGAACGCGCGTGTCGTTGGCAGGCCGCGACAATCGTCCTTGCCCAGATTTCCTTCCAGCGACTGCAATTCGATCGCCAGTCCATTGAACGCGGTGGCCACATTGCCCAGGAGCGATAGATCGTCCAGTTGCTTGAGCGAGCTGGCATACGCGCCACCACCGCACACTGCAGCGAAGGCCACCTCTGCCGACTGCAGGCTCTTTAGCGCCGCAATCATCTGAGTGACATAGCCAACCTCGGGCCGCCCAAGCCGTGCGGTCGACAGCTCCAACAGTCCGACCACCATGACAGCCCCGGTCGCTCGCCGAAAGAGCGTCAGGCCTCTCTTTACGTTTTGCGTAAAACTACTCCCGGCGTCATTTCTCGCCGCCGCCCCCGCCGCCGCGCCCGTTGACGCCATTACCGTATTTGACGACTTTTCGCGCCTTCATGTCGTAGACGTCGCCCTGCGCGAGCACGAAGTACGGCTTCTCCCACGGCTGATACGGCCGCGTGTTGTCGTGGACCGCGACCTTCCACTTCCCCATCACCTCGAACTGGTCGCCGTGCACGATGATGCCGGTGTCCTCGGAGAGACCGATGCCGAGGTACTCGGGGTACTTCTTGATGACAGGGATCAGATCGTCCCAGCGGTTGCGCGCGTTGATGTGCTGGTCGATCGCCACGTGACGCAGGAACGCGAACCCGTGCTGGTGGGTCGGCTCCTCGGTCATCATGAGGTCGGGCCCCTTGGTGTCGCCGCGCACGAGGTAGTCGCCCTGAATCGTCGCGCCGGCCGAGCTGCCGGCGATCGCGCCCCCACGCTCGAGCACCTTGCGGAACTCTTCGAGCGCGCGCGTGCCGGCGTATGAGTCGACGCCGTTCCACTGGCGCCCACCGTCGAACCACACGCCGTTGGCATCAAGGAGCGGCTTGACGAACTCCTCGGTGTTCGCCACCTTCGGATCGGCCGTGTGGAGCATCTTGACGTGCGTGAGTCCCCGTTTGATCCACGGGGCGAGCACCTGATCTTCGTTGTAGACGTGGAGCGAGCCGTCCTGATTGCGGTTGCCGTTGTTGGTCGGAATGATGACGAAGTTCTTGTCCTTGCCGCCCGCAAGCTCGATGAACTTCTGGGCGAGGCCGGATCCGTCCTGCATGTTGCCGCCGATGATGACGAGTGAGCCTTTCGCGGGCCCGTACTCCGGCGCGTCGGACGCTGGCGCGGCCGCGCGAACGGCGAGACTGAGCGCGAGACTGGCGAGAACAAACGTTGTGAGTACGAGACGAAGCTGGCGACGCATCCCATCCTCCCCTCAAGGCCAGCCGGGCAGCTGGCCGAGGGCGACATGGTCGCACAACGCCCATCGAATCGAAAAGGCCGACGCTACCGCCCGATACGGCCGTCGCCGTCGAGATCCGTTCCCGTCTGTTTTTCCAGGCGTTCGATGACAGCGCGGAGCAGTTGTTGTGTGCGGCGCACGTCGGCTTCGAGCCGATCGAGGCGATCACCGAGGCGACGCGGTGCGATCGCTCTGCGTGGAGATTTGGCTTTGCTGGTACAGGTCCCAGAACAGTCCCATACCGCAAAGTATGGGGTCAGTTACCTGAACCGGGTCAACGTGCGATTCTGTCGGTGTCAGAAACGTGGGCCGTCGCGGCGCAGGCTCACAACTGAACCCCACAGCCCGACGACGATCAGCACGCATCCAACGACGCTCACAAACGGTACCATGTGCCCTGCCCCTTGAATGGGGATGTGCCCGCTCTTAGTGCAAGGCCTATGCCGAGCTGCCAGGTTTCGCGGGGATCGGAATTGGGCGGAAGCTGCAGGAAGCGTTACCGCCGACCGGCTTCGGCCGACCGGCGGGCGTCATTCCTGGTGCTGCGGTTACAAGAAATGACGCCGGGAGTAGTTTTACGTTTTGCGTAAAACTACTCCCGGCGTCATTTCATTCATTCATTCGTCACACGCCGATGACGGCGGTCAGCTCCTTGACCGCCGCCGCTGACTTCATGAGGGCCGCCTGCTCGTCGGCGGTCAGCTTGATCTCGATGATCTGTTCGACCCCGGCCTTGCCCAGCTTGACCGGGACCCCGAGAAACTGGTCGTGCACTCCGTATTCGCCGCGCAGGAAGACCGAGCACGGCAGGATGGCTTTCTTGTCCTTGAGGATCGCCTCGACCATCTCGGCGGCCGCGGCGCCCGGCGCGTACCAGGCGCTCGTGCCGACCAGCTTCGTAATCTCCGCGCCGCCATCGGCCGTGCGCTTGCAGATGGCGTCGACGCGCTCCTTCGACATGAGCTCGGTCATCGGGATGCCGGCCACGGTCGAGTAGCGCGGCAGCGGCACCATCGTGTCGCCGTGACCGCCGAGCACGAACGCGTGGACGTTCTCGACCGAGACGTTGAGCTCCATCGCGATGAACGTGCGCATTCGCGCCGAGTCGAGCACGCCCGCCATGCCGATGACCCGCTCGCGCGGGAACTTGCTCAGCCGGAACACGGCCTGCGACATCGCGTCCAGGGGATTGGCGACCGGCACGATGATGCAGTTGGGCGAGTGCTTGATGACCTCGGTCGTGACCGCCTGCATGATCTTGTAGTTGACCTGCAGCAGGTCGTCGCGGCTCATGCCCGGCTTGCGCGGCACGCCGGACGTGATCACGACGACGTCCGAGTTGGCAGTGGCGGCGTAGTCGGCCGTCCCGACGAGTCGGGCATCCGACCCATCGATCGGACACGCCTCGAAGATGTCGAGCGCGATCCCCGCGGCCTTCTCCGCGGCGATGTCGACGACCACGACGTCGGCCAGCTCCTTGACGGCAATCGCGCGTGCCACGGTCGCGCCGACATTTCCGGCGCCGCCCACTACTGTCACTTTACGGTTCATCGGTTCATGTCTCCCAGTGAGTCCTCAGGCCCTAGGCCCCAGGCATGTTCTCAATCATTGCAGTCGCGAATTCCGAAGTCTTGAGCTCGGTGGATCCCGGGATCAAGCGCGCCAGATCGTAGGTGACCCGCTTGGACCCGATCGTGCGCTCGAGCGACGAGATCACGAGGTCGGCCGCCTCGGTCCAGCCCATGTAGCGCAGCATCAACTCGCCGGACAGGATGACCGAGCCGGGATTGACCTTGTCGAGGCCGGCGTACTTCGGCGCCGTCCCGTGCGTCGCTTCGAAGACGGCGTGGCCCGTGACGTAGTTGATGTTGCCGCCCGGCGCAATTCCGATGCCGCCTACCTGCGCCGCCAGTGCGTCGGAGATGTAGTCGCCGTTGAGATTCGGCGTCGCGATCACCGCGTAGTCCGCGGGACGCGTGAGAATCTGCTGCAAGAATGCGTCCGCAATCACGTCCTTGATCACAAGACCATTCGGCAGCTTGCACCACGGACCGCCATCGAACTCCACCGCCCCGAACTCGCGCTTGGCCAGCTCGTAGCCCCAGTCGCGGAACGCGCCCTCGGTGAACTTCATGATGTTGCCCTTGTGCACGAGCGTAAGGCTCGAACGCTTGTTCGCGATCGCGTACTCGATCGCCGCGCGAATCAGCCGCTCGCTTCCCTCGCGCGAGATCGGTTTGATGCCAAATCCGCTCGTCGCCGGGAAGCGCACCTTCTTGAACACCTTCGGGAACGCCGCCGCGAAGATCTTCTTGAACTCCTCCGCCTCGGGCGAGCCTTCGCGGAACTCAATGCCGGCGTAGATGTCTTCCGTGTTCTCGCGGAAGATCGTCATGTCCACGAGATCAGGACGCTTGACTGGCGTCTCCATGCCCTTGAAGTAACGCACGGGCCGAAGACACGTGTACAAGTCCAATTCCTGGCGCAGCGCGACGTTGAGCGATCGAATGCCGCCGCCCACCGGCGTCGTGAGCGGTCCTTTGATGCCGACGAGGTACTTCCGGAACGCCGTCAGCGTCTCCTCGGGAAGCCAGTTCCCGGTCGTGTTGAACGCTTTCTCTCCCGCCAGCACCTCGAGCCATTCGATCTTGCGACGGTTGCCATAAGCAGACGCGACGGCCGCGTCGAACACGCGCACGCTCGCGCGCCAGATGTCCGGTCCCGTGCCGTCGCCTTCAATGAACGGAAGGATCGGCCGATCCGGCACGGCCAGTCGTCCGTCTGCTCTCGTAATCGCACTGCCACTCATGCGTGTGCCTCGTACCAGTTTTTAGGTCACGTCCCCATGCGGACGTCACGAGATCTTCACAGAAACTGTGGAAAAGTGTGTGGAAAAGTCCCGCCGTTTTGCTGCTTTACCGCGAGTTTCTTGACGATGGAGCGGTTTGCACCAACTTGGTGCGGGAGTTCACGCAGGACATTATAACGAACGCGGGAAACGTTCAGCGGAGCGTCACAACGATCAGCGGAGTGTCAGACGATGGACCGTATTCGTCAGGGGCTCGACCAGCTCGACGATCTCAGCGGTGATGCTGCGAACCAAGTACGGGCCAATCGCGTCGCCGACCTTGAGAGCCTGCACGCCATTGTTCACGGCGAACACGGCCTGGAGCGACGTGACGCCATCGACGTCATTCGAGACGACAGCAAGCAACCTCGGCAGCACGGGCGCGGGCGGCGGTGGCAGCTCTTCAGGCGCTGCCACGGGAAGTCGCGGCCGCGTCGGCACGACTTCGTGGCGCGCGCCGAATGTGAAGGGATTTCTCTCCGGCGGCGGAAAACTCTGCGGCCCCTCGAGGCGGCTGCGCATGCGCTCGACCTGCGCGGCCATCTCCGCAACGAGCGGCGCCGTTTGATCAACGGCAGCGGCGGGCGCAGGCAACGGTGACGGAGACGGCGCTGCGGGCGCGGCGACCCACGTGAGCAGAAGGACAAAACCGGCCGCCAAGAAGATGGGTGCAACCCGGTGCATGTCAGCCTCGCAGCCTACGAGATCGTACCACCAGTAAACGATCCGGACAAGGCGCGCCTCGCTGAAGCCGCCGTGAGGCTGCGCAGGCGGGCGACTCGTGCTAAGATTTGTCGTGCCCGTTGTTTTCCCGTCAGAACTGGCACGTTCCCTCCGTCACGCCAGAGTCGTCGCTGTCATTCCCTCTCGCTATCAATCGACGCGCTTGCCGGGCAAGCCGCTCGCGCTCATCGACGGCAAAACGATGGTCGAGCACGTGTGGGCGCGCGCCTCGCACGCCCGGCGCATCGACGCGGTCATCGTCGCCACCGACAACGAAGAAGTCGCCACCGCCGTGGACAAATTCGGCGGCGTCGCGGTGATGACGAGCGCCGATCACGCCACAGGCACTGATCGGCTCGCGGAAGTCGCGACGAGGCTCGAGTCGGATCTCATCGTGAATGTGCAGGGCGATGAGCCGCTCATTACCCCTTCGGCGATCGACGACGCGGTGCAGCCGCTGCTCGCCCCCAACGGGGAACGAATGGGCACCCTGCGCAAGCGGCTCGACCAGGCCGAAGACCTCCACAATCCAAGTATCGTGAAGATGGTCGTGGACCATCAGGGTTATGCCCTGTACTTCTCCCGATCGCCCCTGCCCTACGTCCGGCCAGGACAGCCGGCCCCGGCAATATGGCGGCACCTGGGGTTGTACGTCTACAAGCGAACGTTCCTGCTCGAGTTCGCCCGGCTGCCGCAGACGCCGCTCGAGCTCGCCGAGGGCCTGGAGCAGCTCCGGGCCCTCGAGCATGGATTTAGAATCATCACCGTCGAGACGACCGCCGACACCATCGGCGTGGACACACCGGAAGACCTCGAGCGCGTACGGCGGCTGGTGCAAGCCGGCGCGCGTTCATGAAAGCGGAGCCCATGGCGCAGACCGAGCGACAGCGACCCGTGAAATACATCTTCGTGACGGGAGGCGTCGTCTCCTCCCTTGGCAAGGGGTTGGCCGCCGCCTCGATCGGCTGTCTGCTCGAAGGCCACGGCTATAAGGTTGCCCTCCAGAAATTCGATCCATATATAAATGTTGACCCCGGGACGATGAGCCCGTACCAGCACGGCGAGGTCTACGTGACCGACGACGGCGCGGAAACGGACCTCGACCTCGGGCACTACGAGCGGTTCACAGGGATGGTCGCGTCGCGCAACAACAACTGGACGACCGGCAAGATCTATCTCTCAGTCATCCAGAAGGAAAGGCGCGGCGACTACTTGGGCCGCACGGTCCAGGTGATCCCGCACATCACGAATGAAATAAAGGAGAGCATTCGGTCGGCCGCCCAAGACGTTGACGTTCTACTCGTTGAAATCGGCGGCACCGTCGGCGACATCGAGAGCCTCCCCTTCCTCGAAGCCATCCGGCAGCTCCGCCAGGACGTCGGCAAGGAGAACACGCTCTACATCCACCTGACGCTGGTGCCGTTCATCGCGTCGGCTGGCGAGCTCAAGACGAAGCCGACGCAGCACAGCGTTCGCGACCTGCGGTCCATCGGTATTCAGCCGGACGTGCTCCTCTGCCGCACCGAGCGGCCGCTCGAGAAGGATCTCAAGCGCAAGATCGCGCTGTTCTGCGACGTCGACGAAGAAGCCGTCATCACGGCCCGCGACGTCTCGAGCATCTACGAGGTGCCGCTCAATCTGGCCAGCGAGGGTCTCGACGGCATCCTGCTCAATCGCCTCCACTTGCCGCAAACCGAGGCAAAGATGGGCGACTGGCGGGACATGGTCGACCGCATCCAGAACCCGATCGACGAGATCACGATCCACTTCGTCGGCAAGTACGTCGAGTACGAGGACTCCTATAAGAGCATCAACGAGGCGCTCTATCACGGCGGGTTCCGGCACAGCCTCAAGGTGAACCTGAAGTACGTCGAAGCCGAAGCCTTGGAGCAGGAAGGCGGCCTGGCGCTGCTCGACGACGCCGTCGGCATCCTGGTGGCGCCCGGGTTTGGCGATCGCGGCAGCCGCGGCATGATGGCCGCCGCCCAATTCGCCCGGAATCGCAAGATTCCGTACTTCGGCATCTGCTACGGCTTCCAGTGGGCCGTCGTCGAGTTCGCCCGGAATGTCGCGGGCCTCGAAGGCGCGGACTCGACCGAAGTCGTCGAAGAACCCTCACACAAGGTCATTTACAAGCTGCGGGACCTCCTGGGCGTGGACGACCTGGGCGGGACGATGAGGCTGGGAAGCTACGCCTGCCGGTTGGCGTCCGACTCGCTCGCCTTCAGGCTCTACGGCGAGGAGATCATCCACGAGCGTCACCGCCATCGCTACGAGTTCAACTGCACCTACGAAAAGGCGCTCACCGACGCCGGCCTCCGCATCGTCGGCCGGTCGCTCGACGGGAAGTTCGTCGAGATCGTCGAGCTGCCGGGCCACCCGTGGTATCTGGCGGTGCAGTTCCACCCCGAGTTCAAGTCGAAACCGCTCCGGCCGCACCCCCTGTTCGCCGGGTTCGCGATGGCTGTCTACAAGAGGAAGATGGCGCTCCAGGGCATCGCGATCAACGTGACGGCGATTGGAGACCGGCGCGCCAGCGGGTAGCCACGCTCATATAATTGACGGCGCGTGTCCGAGCCACCTGCCCTCGCGGCGGTTCGCAAGATCCCGGTCGCCGACGGCGTCGTCCTGGGCGACGACCGCCTGGTGCTCATCGCCGGGCCCTGCGTCATCGAAAGCGAAACGCACTGCCTGGCGCTGGCGCGATCGATTGCCGAGATCGCGCGGCGCGCGGGCGTACCGTTCGTGTTCAAGGCCTCGTACGACAAAGCGAATCGCACGTCAGTGAAATCATTTCGCGGTCCTGGCCTCGAGGCTGGCCTGCCCATCCTCGCACGCGTCAAACGCGAAGTCGGTGTGCCGATCCTGACCGACATCCACGAGCCCGAACAGGCGGCGAAGGTTGGCGAGGTCGCCGACGTCCTGCAGATCCCGGCATTCTTGTCGCGGCAGACCGACCTGATCGTCGAGGCGGCGAAGACCGGGCGAACCGTGAATATCAAGAAGGGCCAGTTCCTGGCGCCGCTCGACATCCGCCACGCCCTCGAGAAGGCGCGGTCGACCGGCAACGAGCGCGTGTTCGTCACCGAACGCGGCGCAACGTTCGGCTACAACAACCTCGTGGTCGATATGCGCGCGTTTCCGCTGATTCGTGGGCTGGGCGCGCCGGTCGTGTTCGACGTCACGCATTCTCTCCAGTTGCCGGGCGGCGGCAATGGCGTGACTGCGGGCCAGGCGGAGTTCATCGAGCCGCTCGCGCGGGCGGGCGTCGCGGCCGGTGTTGACGGCGTGTTCCTCGAAGTGCACGAGAACCCTGCGCAAGCCAAGAGCGACGCGGAGAACGCACTGCCCCTCAGCCGCCTGGCGCCGCTCCTGGACTCTCTGGTGCAGATCAACGGCCTGGTCAAGGCTCGCTCAACCGTGGCCCGGTAGCATTCATGGCCGAGCGACCCCCAACCGTGGCAATCGCGAAGGCCAGCCAGGCCCTGGATCTGGCGCGCCGCGTGTTCGAAACGGAAGCGCAGGCAATTCTCGGGCTCGTGCCCCAGCTCGATGCGAGTTTCGAACGCGCGCTCGATGTGCTTCAAGGCTGCACGGGTCGCGTCATTCTGACCGGCATGGGCAAGTCCGGGATCATCGCGCACAAGATCTCCGCCACGCTGTCGAGCACCGGCACGCCGGCGATCTTCCTGCACGCCGCCGAGGCCGTTCATGGCGACCTGGGCGTCGTCCAATCCAATGATGTGGTCCTCGCGCTGTCCTACAGCGGCGAAACCGACGAGCTCGTCCGGCTGCTCGAATCCATTCGGCGCATCGGCGCGCGGCTGATCTCGATCACCGGGCATCCGCAGTCGACGCTCGGCCAAGCATCCGACGTGACATTGAGCTGCCACGTCGCCGAAGAAGCGTGTCCGATGAACCTGGCGCCGACGGCCAGCACGACGGCGGCCCTCGCGCTCGGCGATGCCCTGGCGCTCGCCCTGTCTCAGCGGAAAGGCTTCGACGCCGACCGTTTTGCTGACCTGCACCCCGGCGGACGTCTCGGCCGAAAGCTCATGCGCGTCGAATCGCTGATGGCGCAGGGCGCCGCCGTCCCGACGGTGGGTCGCGACACGCGGATGCCGGACGTCATTCACGAGATGAACAGCAAGCGGCTCGGGATGACCTGCGTCGTGGACGACCAGCGCCGATTGCTCGGCATCGTGACCGACGGCGACCTGAGGCGGCACATGGTGGCCGGCTCCAACCTGCTCGATCGACGGGCCGTGGACGTGATGACCGTCCAGCCGGTGACGATCCGCGGAAATATCCTCGCGGTCGAGGCAATCCGGCTGCTCGAAGAGCGCAAGATCACATCGCTCGTGGTGGTCGATCCCCACGGGGTCGTCGAGGGTGTCGTTCATTTGCACGATTTGTGGCAGACGCAGATGATCTGATGACGCTGCCCACGCACCAACTCGAGCAACGCGCGCGGCGGCTCAAGCTGCTTCTGCTCGACGTCGACGGTGTACTCACGGATGGTCGGATCGTGCTCAGCGGCGCAGGCGACGAGGCGAAGGCCTTTTCGATCCGCGACGGGTCCGGCATTGTCTGGGCGCAACGGACCGGATTGACCGTCGGACTTTTGACGGGTCGTCCGTCGGTGGCGACGACACGGCGGGCGGCGGAGCTGGGCATCGAGCTCGTCGCCCACGGCGATCCCGGGAAGGGTGAAGCCTTCGAGCTGATTCTCAAGGACCGCGGATTGTTGGACGCCGAAGTCGCCTACATGGGCGATGATCTGATCGACTTGCCGGTGTTGCGGCGCGCCGCCATCTCCGCGGCGCCCGCCGACGCAGCCGACGAGGTGAAAACGGCCGTCCACTGGGTCAGCCGCTACAACGGCGGCCAGGGCGCGGTCAGGGAGTTCGTCGAGTTGCTGCTCAAGAGCCGCGGCCGATGGGACGCCCTCGTGCGAACGCTTTCGACCTAAGTCAATGCAAACGTACTGGCCCTTCGTCGCTGTCCTCATCGCGCTGCTCGCCGGCCTCGCTGCGGGCAAGGCGTGGGAGCGCTACAAGCTCGTCGAGGGACACTGGATCGATCGACGCCGCGTCAGGCAATCGCCGCACTTCATCCTCGGCCTGAACTACCTGGTGGCCGGTCAGGTCGACCTCGCGATCGATGAGCTCGAAAAGGCGTCGACGGTCGACCCGGGCGCATTGGAGCTGAGACTGGTCCTCGGCAACCTCTATCGCGAGAAAGGCCAGGTCGGCCGCGCGATCTCGGAACATCAGGCGCTGCTGCAGCGGCCGCGCCTCAATCGCCTCGAGCACGCGAACGTCCTGCTGTGCCTGGGCCTCGACTACCGGCGCGGGGGCTTCGTCGATCGCGCGGTGGCAGCGTTTTCAGACGTGCTGAAGCTCGACGGCAACAACGAAGCCGCGCTCGTCAACCTCGAGAAGCTGCAGGAAGACCAGCACCAGTGGCAGGAAGCGTACGTGACGCGCAGCCGCCTGGCGCAAATCGCCGGCCCGCCGGAACAGCCTCGCTCGCAGTCGATCCTCGCGTTCCTGGAGAACGAGCTGGGCCTGCAGGCGCTCAAAGGCCACGACCTGCCCGAATCAGCGCGCCGGTTCGAAGCGGCGATCGAGCTCGACCGGACCGTCATCCCGGCGTATCTGCACCTCGGCGAGGTGCGCACGCAGCAGGGCAACCTCTCGGGCGCGGTCGCGATTTGGGAGCAGTCGATCGAGGTTGCGCCCGATCGCGCCTACCTGGCGCTCGACCGGCTGGAGTCCGCGTACGCCGATCTCGGCGTGGAACAGCGGTTCGCCGAGCTGTGCCGCCGGCTCTTCGACGCGGCGCCGCGTGAATGGCGCGCCCGGGCGGCGCTGGCGCGTCACCTTTCCGCCCGCGGCCAGCCGGCGAAAGCGCTCGACCTGCTCTTCGAGGCGCTCGAGCACAACCCGCACGCGCTCGCGATTCACCAGGCGGTATGGAAGACGCTCTCGGCCCTCGACTTGCCGCGCCATCTGGTCGCGCGCTATGTCGAGATCACCCGCGAGTCGGTGTTCTACCTCGACCCGCACGTGTGCGTGCGGTGCCGCTATCGCAGCACCGAGCTGCTCTGGCAGTGCCCCCACTGCCACGAGTGGAACACGTTCGTCGAAGAGCGCATCACGCCGGCCACCGACACCGAAGCCGAGATTCCCGCGGCCAGCACGACGTGAGCCCCCGGCTGCTTCGGGTGGCGCTCACTGGCGGCGTCGCCAGCGGCAAGTCCTATTGTTTGACCAGATTCGCGGAGCTTGGCGTCCCAACCGTCGATGCCGACGTGCTCGCGCACCGGGCCGTCGCGCCGGGCACGGCCGGCTTCGACGCCGTCGTCACGCGCTTCGGGCGCGACGTGCTCGATCCGCACGGCGAGATCGATCGCGCGCGACTGGGGCAGATCGTCTTCGCCGACGAGCGCTCCCGCCGCGATCTCGAGGCCATCATCCATCCGGCGGTCTACAAGGCGATCGGCGACTGGCTCACGGGCGTCGAGGCGGCCGGCCATTCGCGCCTGGCCATTGCCGACATTCCCCTGCTCTACGAGACGGATCACCAACGCGACTTCGACCGCGTCATCGTCGCGGCCTGCCCGCCGGCGGTGCAGATGACGCGTCTCATGGCGCGCAACCGGCTGTCGGATGAGGAAGCGCGGCTGCGAATCGCCAGTCAGATGCCGATCGAGGAGAAGATGCGGCGCGCCGACTACGTCATCGACACCTCGGGAAGCCGCGCGGACACGGATGTGCGCGTCAGGGACGTGTGGAACGCGATGACATCGGCAATCGATAATCGGTGATCTGGCAATCGAAGAGCATCGTTTGATCGATCCAACGATATCGATACATCGGTCATCGCAGAGCAGCGACCTGTCCCGACGCCCTTCGATCTTCGATTCATCGATGGCGTTCATCGATCATCGATGGTCTTCGATTGCGCGACCTCAGCTCGCCGTTCTGCGATGTCTCGCCGCGATGAGGGTGTTCTTGAGCAGCATCGCGATCGTGAGCGGCCCGACGCCGCCCGGCACGGGCGTCAGGGCCCCGGCCACGAGGGCGACCTCGGGATGCACGTCCCCCACGACCGTTGATCCCTTCTTCTCGAAATCCGCAAGGCGCGCGCTGTCCGCGCCGAAGAGACGGACGGCCTGTTCGCGATCGGTCACGCGGTTGATGCCGACGTCGACGACCGTCGCGCCGGGCTTCACGAACTCCCGCGTCACGAAGCCCGTCCGGCCGATGGCGGCGACGAGGATATCGGCGCGCGCCGACACCGCTTGAAGATCCGGCGTCTTCGAGTGACAGATCGTCACCGTCGCATCGCGGTGCAAGAGCAGCAGCGCCATGGGTTTCCCAACGATCTCACTCCGGCCGATGACGACGGCGTGTCGCCCGGCGATGGCGATCTGCTCGCGCTCGAGCAGCGCTAAGACGCCTGAAGGCGTGCACGGCATGAGCGCCGCCCGGCCCTGCACGAGCTTGCCGACGTTCACGGGATGAAAGCAGTCCACGTCCTTCGCGGGGTCGATCGCGTCGAACACCTGCTGCGCGGCGTGCTTGCCCATCCCCGCGGGGAGCGGCGACTGCACGAGGATCCCGTCGCACGTCTCGTCGCCGTTGAGCTGCCGGACCAGGTCCAGCACGGCGTCGAGCGCACTCGACGCCGGCAGGCGGTGAACGGTGACACCGAGTCCGGCCTCGCCGCCCGTGCGCTCCTTGTTGCGGACGTACACGTGAGAGGCCGGGTCGTCACCCACCAGCACGATGTGCAGAGTGGGCGGCCGCCCGGCCTCACGCCGAAACGCGTCGACTTGTGGTGCTAACTCCGCCCGAATCGCCGCCGCGCAGGCGGTGCCATCGAGGCGCCTCGCGCTACTGGCCACTCTTTCGCAGCTCGCTGTGCGAGTAGCCGTAGGCGAAGTAAATCACCAGGCCAATCGCCATCCAGATGACCAGCCGCAGCCAGGTCTCAGCCGAGAGGCCATACATCAACGCAAGGCTGAACCCGGCCGAGAGGAGCGGCACGAACGGCACCATCGGCGTCCGGAAGGCGGCCCTGAGATCCGGCCGCTTTCTGCGCAAGAAGATGATGCCGAGCGAGACGATGACGAAGGCCATCAGTGTGCCGATGCTGACGAGGTCGCCCAGCACGCTGATCGGCGTCAGTCCGGCCGCAATCGCCACGGCGACGCCCGTGATCATGCTGGTGATGTGCGGCGTCCGGAACTTCGGATGGATCTTCTTCGCGAACGGCGGCAGCAGCCCGTCGTTGGCCATCGAGTAGAAGATGCGCGGCTGCGCCATCATCATGACGACCATGACCGAGCTCAAGCCGGCAATCGCGCCCAGCTCCACCAGCATCGTCATCATGTGCAGCAGCGAGCTGCCGCCCGACGCGGCCTCGGCGGCCCGAATCGCCACGACCATCGGCGCCGGCGAGCCCATCATCTGCTTGTAGGGCACGAGGCCGACCATCACGCCCGACACGAGGATGTAGAGAATCGTGCACACGACCAGCGACCCCAGGATGCCCATGGGCATGTCCTTCTGAGGGTTCTTGGCTTCCTGCGCGGCCACCGATACCGCGTCAAACCCGATATAGGCGAAGAAGATCTTTCCCGCCCCGGTCAGGATGCCGCTGTAGCCGTATTCGCCAAATGTCCCCGTGTTCGGGGGAATGAGCGGCTGCCAGTTCGCGGAGTTGACGAACGCGGCGCCGCCCAGGATGACGATGACGACCACCGCCAGCTTGACGAACACGATGACCGTGTTGACGTTGGCCGACTCGCGGATCCCGCGGATGATGAGCGCCGTGACCGCGACCGTAATCAGCACGGCCGGCAGGTTGAAGACCGCCGTGACGTCGCCGGCCGGGGTGTGAACGATCGTCCCCGGAGCCGCCGACAGTGCCGCCGGGAAATCGATGCCGACGAAGTCGTGCAGGAAGCTCGTGAGGTGGCCGCCCCAGCCGACTGCGACGGTTGCCGCGCCAAGCGCGTACTCGAGGATGAGGTCCCAGCCAATGATCCACGCGAAGAGCTCGCCGAGCGTCGCGTACCCGTAGGTGTACGCCGAGCCCGCGATTGGCACGGCGGACGCGAACTCGGAGTAGCACAGGCCCGCGAGCGCCGAGGCAACGCCGGCCAGCACCATCGAGAGCACGATGGCCGGGCCAGTGTTCGCGGCGGCAACCTGACCGGTCAGCACGAAGATGCCGGTGCCGATGATGGCGCCGATTCCGAGCGTGACCAGGTTGACGGGACCGAGCACGCGCTTCAGGCTGTGCTCGCCGGTTTGCGCCGCCTGGGCGGTCAGCGTCTCGATCGACTTCGTCGCGAAGAGGGACATCAGGCTCCGTCCTTCCTGGGTGGTTGTGCGGCCGAGGCCGCTCCAGTCACTGGCGGCGCATTATAGCGTGAGTCCCCGGCCCGTCCGGCCGCTCACGTCCCGAGGACGGACAGGTACTGACGAGCGCGTTTGGCGGGATCGCCGACGAGCAGATCGGTGATGACGGCAACGGAGGCCGCGCCGGCGTCGATCACCATCGGAGCCGTCTCGAGCGTGATGCCGCCAATGCCTACGATCGGCTTCGCGTGCCGCGCGCCGAGCGCCGCGGCCTCTCGCACGAACTCCAGACCGACAATCGGATGCGCCGGGCCTTTGGTCGAGCTGGGAAACACCGCACCGACGGCCACGTAGTTCACCGGCTCGCGCATCGCGGCGTCGAGCTCGGCCGCCCCGTGCGTCGAGAGCCCCACGACTCTGTCAGGGCCGAGAATCTTGCGCGCGTCGGCTGAAGGGAGATCGGTCTGCCCGACGTGCACGCCCGCGGCGCCGGAGATGCGCGCCAGGTCGGCTCGGTCGTTGAGGATGAACGCGGCACCCGCCCGCCCGGCGTCCGCACCGAGCTCGCGCGCCAGCTCGACGAGCGGGCCGCTCGCGAGCGTCTTCGTCCGCAGCTGGATCAGCCGGACGCCGGCGTCGAGCCAGGCCCGCAAGACCGGCCGCGGCTCGAGCCCATGCGCGGCCAGCGTTTCGAGGTCGAGAATTGCGTAGAGGCGGGGGAACGGGTTTGGCGGGCTTGTCAGGCGAGTTCCGCGCGCGGCGCTTTGACTGGCTTCTCCTTCATGAACCGCTCCATGAAGGCCGTGCTCAGGCGCCCGGCGACGAAGTCCGGATCGTTCAGGATCTTGAGGTGCAGCGGGATAGTTGTCTTGATGCCGTCGACGACCGTCATCTCGAGCGTGCGTCGCATCCGCGCGATGGCCTCCGCGCGGTCGCGGCCGTAGGTGATGATCTTCGCGATGAGCGAATCATAGTACGGGGAGACCGTGCACTCCGAGTGCGCGTAAGAGTCCACGCGCACGCCGGGTCCGCCCGGATACGAGAACGCGTGGATGACGCCTGGGCTCGGCACGAACGTCTCTGGATCCTCGGCGTTGACGCGGCACTCGATCGAGTGGCCCTTGATCTCGATGTCGCTCTGCCGGACCGAAAGGCGCTGGCCCGCGGCGATTCGAATCTGCTCCTTGACGATGTCGATGCCCGTGACGAACTCCGTCACCGGGTGCTCGACCTGCAGGCGGGTGTTCGCTTCCAGGAAGTAGAAATGGCCGCCGGGATCCATCAGGAACTCGAACGTGCCGGCGTTGGTGTACTGCACGGCGCGCGCAGCGTCGACGACCGTCGCGCCCAGCTTGCGGCGCTGCCGGTCGGTGAGCGCAGGCGACGGAGCCTCTTCGATGAGTTTCTGGTGCCGCCGCTGAATCGAGCACTCGCGCTCGCCGAGGTGCACGACGTGCCCGTGATGGTCGCCGAGCACTTGAATCTCGATGTGTCGCGGCGACTCGACGTATTTCTCGAGGTAGACGTCGCCGACGCCAAACGCGGCCTCGGCCTCGCGCGTCGCGGTCTTGAGCGACACCGCGAGCTCGTCTGGCTTGCGGACGACCCGCATGCCGCGGCCGCCGCCGCCGGCCACGGCCTTGATGATCACCGGATAACCCAGCTCTTTGGCGACCTTGACGGCCTGCTCTTCGCCGGTCACCGGCCCGTCGCTGCCCGGCAGGACCGGCACGCCCGCCTTTTTCATCGCCTTGCGGGCGCGGGCCTTGTCTCCCATCAGCTTGATGACGTTGGGGTACGGACCGATGAACTTGATGTGGCACGCCTCGCAAACCTCTGCGAGGTACGCACTTTCTGACAGGAACCCATAGCCCGGGTGCACCGCGTCGGCGCCCGTGATCTCGGCCGCGCTGATGATCGCCGGAACGTTCAGATAGCTGTCGAGGCTCCGGGCCGGGCCGATGCACACGTCCTCGTCCGCGAAGCGCACGTGGAGGGAGTGCTCGTCGGGCTCCGAGTAGACGGCGACCGTCTTGATGCCGAGCTCCCGGCACGCCGCGATGACGCGCAAGGCAATCTCGCCACGGTTCGCGATCAGAATCTTGGAGAACATCGCTTTAGGGTTTTCGGCCCAATTTCAGCCGACCTTTACCGCAAACAGCCGGTCTCCGAATTGTACCGGCTTGCCGTTTTCGACGTAAACGGCCGAGAGCTCGCCGTCGCAGTCGCACTCGATCTCGTTCATCAGCTTCATCGCTTCGATGATGCAAAGGACCTGGCCACGCTTGACCTGGTCGCCGACCTCGACGAACGACGGCGCGCCGGGCTCCGAGGACCGATAGAACGTGCCGACGATGGGAGATTTGATGACGGCGAGATCGACGCCTTCGGCCGCCTCGATGGGCACGACACCCGAGGGTGCCGCCGCGACCGGCGCGGGCACGGCAGCCATCGCGACGGCCGGGGCTGCGGGCATCGCGACCGGCACCATCGCCGCCGGCGCCACGGCCGCCTGTTGGCCGCCCTTGCGCACGCGGATTTTCAAGCCGTCGCGCTCGAGCTCGAACTCTGCGAGGTCGTGCTCTCGCATGAGATCCAGGATCTTGTTGATGTCGTCGAGATTCATAGGGTCAGACGACCAGCAGATCGCGCGGTGCATCGGTCAGCACGTCGCATCCATCAGCCGTCACGAGCACGTCGTCCTCCAACCGTACCCCGGCGAACCCTTCGAGGTACGCCCCTGGTTCGATCGTGCAGACCATCCCGGCCTCCAGCACCTCCGCCGGACCCGATCGCTCGGGAGACAGCCGAGGCGCTTCGTGCACCTCCAGGCCCAGGCCGTGACCCGTGCTGTGGAGGAACGCATCTGCCAGGCCGCGTGCCTCGAGCACGCGCCGCGCGGCCGCGTCGACTGCTGCGCCGGTGACGCCGGCGCGCACGGTCTCGATCGCGGCGGTCTGTGCCTCGTGCACCGCCGCAAACAACGCCCGCGCCCGGGCGCTGACCTGACCGACCGCGGCCATTCGCGTCAGGTCGACGCAGTATCCGTCTAACACGCCGCCAAAGTCCAGCACGACCAGGTCACCGTCGGCCAGCCGCCGGTCCGTCGGCCGTGCGTGCGGATGCGCGCTGTTGGGGCCCGACGCGACGATCGTGGGAAATGCCGGCTCGGAAAAACCTGCGCGATCGAGCGCTGCGTCGATGTCCCGCGCGACGTCCCGCTCGCTGCGGCCGGCGGCCACCACCTGTCCGAGATGGCGCGCGACTTCCGAGAGCCGGACCGCCGCGCGGCGTAACACATCCAGCTCGACACGATCCTTCACGACACGCCGGCGCTCGACGAGACGCTCAGTCGGCAGCCACTCCACGCCGCTCGTCAAACCCTGCCACGATCGAAGCGTGGCGACGGTGACGTGCGCCGCTTCAAAGCCGATGCGCTTGGCGCCGACGCGATGTAACAGTCCGGCGAGCGTCTGATCCACGCGCTGCTCGACCTTCTCCATGCGGACGGACGCCAGCTCCCCAGCCGCAATGCCCTCGGTCACGGCGCCGGTGTAGCGTCCGTCCACCACGAGCCATCCCGCGACGTCGGTCAGCACGAGGAGACCGGCCGAGCCGGCGAACCCGGTGAGGTACCGCAGGTTGGCCGGCGTGGAGACGACCAGTGCATCGAGACGGTCGTGTTTGTTGGCCTGGCGAAGGGCGCGAAAGCGCCCGGACCAGTCCGGGCGCACGGCGTCGGACATAGGCGGCGTCAGCTCGGTCTGTATTCTGACGCGATCTGGGCCCGCCTGGACTCGATTCCGCGCAGCATCTTCTCGAGCGCGGCCATGGTCTTGATGGACCTGGCCGGCTTCGCCTTGCCGCGCGCGGGCGCAGGCGGCGGAACCAGCGGGGCGGCGACCGGAGGCGGTGCAACCTGCGCGAAGATCGGCGCGGGTGGCGGCGGTGCAACAGGTGCCGGCGGCGGCGGAATCGCGGACGCCGGCGGAGGGGACGGCGCTTCGAAGTTGAGCGCCTGCGCGACACCGACTTGCGTGGTCTTCGCGGGCGCGACATTTGTCAAGTCGAGCGGCCGCTGGTCGGCCGCGGCCTCGACCATGGGGAGCGGCTCGCTCGTCAGGGCGTAGTCCTCGAGCGGCGCCGGCGCGGCCAGCTCGGCGCTGACCGCAAACGCGTCGGCAGTGACGGGCTCGGGCCCGTGCACGACTGGCGGCTCGGCGGCCGCCGTTTCCATCGCCGCCACGAAGTCAGGAGTCGCGGCGTTCCACGCGGGCTCGGACTCGAACGCCTCGACCGGCGCCGCCGGCTCGGCGACATCGTGCGCGAACTGCGACGCGAACTCGGTGATGTCCGGCTGCGGATGCACGTCCGGCATGACGGGCTCGGCCGCCGCGATTGGCTGAGGGGCCTCGGCGTCAGCGTCGTGCGCGAGTTGCGCGAGCAACTCCGTCACATCCGGCTCAGGATGCGCCTCGTGTGCCGGCGCCAGGTGCTCGGCGGCGATCATCGGCGCGTGATCCGCGATCGGATCGTGCGCGACCGGCGCGACCTCCGTGAGCTCAGGTTGCGGATGGAGCTCGGCCGGCTCAACGATCGGCTCGGCCTCGAACATCGCGGCGGGGATTTCGACCGGTTCGGGCTCCGGCGTGGACAGCAGCGCGGCTTCCGCGAGCAACGCCTCCGCATCGGCCGCGGTCGGCTCGACGTTGAAGTCGACCAGCGCGGCTTCCGGCTCCTCCACCTGCATCGCCGCTTGAGCCGGCGTCAGCAATTCCTCGACGAGGTTGGGCAGATCGTCGATCACCGGCTCGGCAACGACGGGCTCCGGGGCCACCTCCTCGCGTCTCGCCGAGAACGCGAGTTCGGGCACGACCTCGCCGCGCGTGTCGAGCACTGGCACCGGCCCGGGCAGTTCGACGGGCGGAGCTGGCGGCGGCTCAGGCGCCCTGGCAATTTCGGGCGTCGGCGCGGCCGCGGCGGCCGCGAACTGCGCGCTCAGTTCTTCGAGTGTCGGCTCGAGCGCCGGCTCGGGCGCGCGCACTGCCTGGGCGAACACGGGCGCCGGTGGCGGTTCGGGCGTGCTCGGCGGCGGCTCGGCTTTCCTAGGCGGCTCAAGCGGCGCCTCGACGTGCGCCGGCTCGTGATGGTGATGTCCCTTCGCCTTGGTCTTGACCGGCTCGAACCGCGCCGCCTGCTGAGCGTTCTCTTCCTCGAGCAAGCGCGCGGCCTCGAGGGCGGCAGCCGCTTCGGCGGCTTCGTGCTCTTCGATCGGTACGGTGACGGCGTTTTCTGCGCGCTCGTGCAGCTCGGCCAGCCCGCGAATGGCCGCGAGGTTGTCCGGCGCGCGCTTGAGGACCTGCTCGAGCTCGACCTGCGCCTCGTCGTAGCGGCCGAGGTCGAGGAGCGACCAGCCGAGCGTCACGCGCGCAGACAGATGATCCGGAAACTTCTTGAGACCATCGCGGCAGAGCGCCACGGCGCGCTCGAGATCCCCGGCCCGGCGGAATCGCTCTGCGATGCCGCCAAACGCGGGCGTCTCATCGGCGGGGACCTGCCGGCTGCGATTCATCGCCAGTGACACAGTGTCGTCCTGTCTTGAAAATCGACGGCCGGAGGAGCCGCCAGGCCCCTCCGGCCCATATTCATTTCCGGTCCCGCCGTCCCGCTACGGGTTGATCGTAATCGTCTTCGACAGGATGCCCACCTGACCCGCGCTGTCGGTGACCGTCAACTTGATCGTCAGTGTGCCCGTCACGCCGACCGGTCCGACGGTGGTCGTCGAGCCGGACGCCGTGCCGACGAAGGCGCCGGTGAAGTCCCACTTATACGTCACGATCACGCGTCCCAACACCGCGGACGAGTTGGACGCATCGAGCGAGATGATGTCCGTCGTCTTCGGCGCGTTCGGCTGAACCGTGAATACCGCGGTCGGATTTGACGTCGCTGCGGTCACCGTCTGCGTGGTCACGCCGGTGCGGCCGGTATCGTCGGTCACGACGAGCGTGACGTTGTAAGCGGACGGCAGCGCGTAAGTGTGCTGCACCGTCACGCCGGATGCGTGTGGCGTGCCATCGCCGAAGTCCCAGTCGTAGTTCGCAATGACGTGTCCTGTGTCCGCCTTGGACTCGGACGCGTTGAAGTTCGACACCGTGCCGGCGATCGGCGTGGTCGGCGACACCGTGAACTTCGCGGTCGGATCCTTGGTCGCGCTAATCGTCACGCGAACCGGGTCGGAGTGCACCGAGAACCCGCGGCTGTCCGTGACCGTGAGCACGACCGTGTAGTCGCCTTCGAGATTGAAGGTGTGACTGACCGTCGAGCCGGTGCCGGTCGAGCCATCACCGAAGCTCCACGTGAACGAGGCGATGTCTCCGACTGACGACGACGCATCGAACTGCACGGCGCTCCCGGCCTTCGGGCTGCCCGGCGAGAAGACGAACGACGCCTTCAGATCGGTCGACGAGGGCGGCGGCCCGAGCGGCGTACCTGGCCGCACCAGCTTGAGCTGGATACTGGTCTTGTGCGCGTTCGCGTAGTTCGAGTTCACGGCCGTGGCGGAAATCCCGACGACCACGCTGTCGGGGCCGGTCGCCGAGAAGGGCCCTGGTGCCGTGAACGTTGCGCTGCTGCGGCCGTCGCCGTTGGTGGACACGGTCCGCGACGACAGCGTCCCGAAGTCGATCGGGGCGCCCGACACCGGGTCTGTCATGTCGAGGCGCAGCGTCAGCCCACGCACCGGTTGGCTGTTTGCGTCGCGAGCGACGATGTCGATCGCCGACTGCGAATGGCCGTCCTGCGTCAGGATGTCAGGCGTCACCGACAGCGTAATCGACAACGCGAGCTCGGACGGGCCCGCGAGCGGCGGCGCCGACTGTTTGTCGAGCGCGCAGCCCCCCAGTCCAATCACGGCCGCAAGCATGAGAATTCGTCTCATCACGTCAGCACCCCAGCTCCATTGATCAACGGTCCAAGTCTCTGAATGTCATCGTTCTGGCGCGCGCCCTACTGCGGGTCGCCCCAGTCCGAGAAGTTGACGGAAATGCTGCCGGTGACCGACACCGGCCGCCCGGCCTGATCCGTGCCGTAGAAGGTCACCTTGGCCACGGTCGAGATCACGTCCGCGGCGCCAAATCCGACGAGCGCCCGGAGCGGCGCTTCCAGCTTCGCCTGGAGCCGCACGATCGAGAACCCCGCCGTCGCACTCGAGCCGCCGACCGTGACCGTCAAGCCACCATCGAACGGAAATGGAACATCGACGCCGGGGGTGTTGCGTCCATCGGCGCGGACGAAGTCGACGTGATAGCGCGTGACGGTGATGAAGTTCGCCGTCGTGGGCGACGACGGCGACGAGGCGGACCCCGGGTCCTTCAACCCCAGCCGGAACGTGACCTGGCCCTCATCTTCAAAGATCGTCGGGACGAACACCGTCGCGCCGCTGTCGTCCGTCTTCTTGACCAGCGTGAGGACGTCGGACGCCAGCACGGCGCCAAAGTCCGTCGGCTTGGCGCCGGACGCGGCGCTCAGCGAGCTGATGATCAAGTACGACGATGCGGTGCCCTCTGTCTGCGCCGAGGTGCAGCTCGACACGAGCGGCAACGCTCCGAGCGCCACCATCGCCGCGCCCGCAACACTCTTACGCAAGAACCAACGCGTCGAAATTGTCATGGCCATCCTCAGTGAAGAATTCGCGGAGTGATGAAGATCAGCAGTTCCTGGTTCGAGTTCTCATTCGCGTCGTGGCGGAAGAGCCAGCCCAGCAACGGAAGCTTGCTGATCCCAGGAACCGAGTCCTTCGCCGTCGTCTCGGTGCTCTGCACGATGCCGCCGATGACCGTCGTGATGCCGTCGGCCACCTGCACCTGCGTCCTCGCGTTCTGCGTGTTGATCGACGGGTTGCCGTTGACCGCACGGCTGAAGTCGGGCTGGCCGTTCTCGAGGTTGATCCTCATGATGACGGTGTTGGCCGCGGTGATCTGCGGGGTGACCGTGAGCTTCAGCGCCGCGTCCTTGAACTGGACGGTGACCGTGTTGTTCGCCACGATCTGAATCGGAATCTGGAAGCCCTGCGTGACTTCGGCTTCCTGGTTGTTCTGCGTCGTGACCTTCGGCGTCGACAGAATCTTGACCTGACCCTTGTGCTCGAGCGCCGAGAGCGCGACGTCGAGGTTGAACGCGCCGTTGATCGCGCCCATCGAGATGCCGATCGCGCTCGTGGCACCGGTCGCCGGCAGGTTCACCGCCGTGCCCGTCTTGGAGAGATCGCCGGCGCGCGGATCGTTCGGCCCTTGCTGGACCGGTCCCTGCTGCGTCGTCCGGCCCGAGACGGATCCGTTGTTCGGAAACGCCAGGTTCGTCGTGTTGCCGAGGTCCGGCGACACGCGGCCGTTGAAGCCCCACTGCACGCCCAGCTGCCGGGCGGTGTCGTGGTTGGTCTGGATGATCTTCGCTTCGATCTCGACCTGCGGCTCGGCCTTGTCGAGGTCCGCCAACAGGCGGCGGATTTCCTCGATGTTCTGCGCCGTGTCCTTGATGATGAGCATGTTCGTGCGCTCATCGACGTCGACGTTGCCCCGTTCCGTGATCACGCGCCCCTGCTCGAGGAGCTTCTTCACGGCGGTCGCGGTCGCGTAGTTCAGTCTGACCCTCGCCGTGCTCAGGTCGGGCGCCGCCTGACTCGCTTTCTTCTGGCGCGCCTCGTCTTCGAGCTCCTTCGTCCTGGCGTCGCGCGTCATCACGCGCACGACCGGCCCATCCACCTGATAGGTGAGGGACGTCGTCTTGAGAATGACGTCGAGCACCTGATCCCAGGGGACCTGCGTCAACTTTAGATCGACCGGCGCATTCATCGGCACGCTCGGGTCAATGACGAGGTTGACCCCGCCAATGTCCGAGAGCTGACGTAGCACCGTGCGCAGGTTCGCGCCCTGATAGTCGACGTCGATCGGTGTGCCGGAGAACGCTCGTGCCTGCGGGGCTGCTGGCTGCCCCGCCCCGACCTGGTCAGCTTCCCCAGAGGGCCGCTGAGCCTGGGCGAGCGGTGTCGCGAGCGTCGCCGCGACGCCGATTACGAACGACAGCGTCCAAAACCGTGTGCGCTTCATCGGATGACCTCCGCTGCGGAGCGCAGCGTCTTCCGGACCTCATGCCCCTTCACCGCGCCGGCCGCGTCCGTTTGCTCGGACATGAACACGACGCCTTCCGTATCGATCGACTTGATCATGCCGTCGGCCAACCGGTCCGACAGACGTGCCATGTAGGACATGTTGTCCGGTCCCTTCAGGATTACCGTCATCTTCGACCCGGCGCGGACGACGCCGGTGACGGTGACATCGGCAATCGCAATCGAGGCCAGGCCGAGCGACGGACGGAGCTGGCCCTGTGGCGCGCCCGGCATCGTTTTCTTGGTGACGATCAGGCTCACGAACGGATCGCGCCGGCCGCCATCGTCGTATCCGGACGGCGTCGGCGCGTCGCCCACACGCGACCCGACCTGGATCTGCGCGTAAGCGGCCGCGGGCACCGCGACGAGCGCGAGCACGGCGAGGATCAAGTGTCGAGGCTTCACTTCTTCCCTCCTTGCGCGGGGGCCTGCGCCGCCGGCTGGCCAGCGCCGGCCTTGGCGTCGTCGGGACCCATGTCTTTCTTGAACACGAACGTCGTCGCCAGGCAGGTGGCGGTAATCGTGCCCGCCGGTCCGGCCTTCGGCATCGCCTTGATCTGGAGCTCGGACACGGACATCAGCCGCGTCATGCTCGCGATCCGATCGAAGAAGCGGCCGAGGTTGTGATACGTGCCCTGCAGGCCGAGCGTGATTGGCCATTCCGCGTACTGCGTGCGGGTGACAATCGTCTTCGGCGTGAACGTCTCGATGTCGAGCGCCGACTCGCTGGCCAGGTCGTGCAGGTTGCGGAGCACGTCCTGCGGATCCTTTTCATCAGGCAGCACCGCGGTCGTCTGCTGAAGCGCGGCCTCGGCTTCGGCGACTTCGCGCTGCAGCTGCGGCAGCTTGCCCGCGGTCGCCTGCGCGCGCGCGACGTCGCCCTGAATCGACGCGAGCTTCGCGCGCTGCGACGAGAGCTCAGCCTGGGCCGGGCCAATCAGCAGCTGCCAGGCGCCGACCATCGTCAGTCCTGCGAGCAGGAAGAAGACGATCGTCTGGGCACGTGGGGAGAGTTCGTGGAAGCTTTTCGCCATGACTATGCCCCTCACTCAATCCCGGAACTGGTCGCCGTCTTCGGCGCCGGCGCACCCGGCCGTCCCGGCTTGGCCGGGAGCGGGTCATCTGGCAGCGTCGCGGCTGTCGACTCACCCTTGACGATGAAGCGGATGACCGACGTGTCCTCGACGGCTTCGGTCGTGGTCGTCACGATCTCGACCGGACGCTTGAACATCCCGGAGTTCTGCATCTGCTCGGTGAAGTCGGTGACCGACGTCAGCGAGAGCGCGCGCCCTTCGATCTGGACCATGCTGCCGGTCTGCTTGAGCTCGACCAGCCAGAGCCCGTCCGGCACGCTGCCGCTGACGGTCTCGAGGATCCCGACCGGCCCCTTCATCACGGAGCGCAGGCGATCGATGAGGCCCAGCCGCTCGGTGAGCTCGGCCTTGCGCCCGGTCGCGCGGTCGACGAGCGTCGCGACGCTCTTGAGCCGCGTGAGCTCGGTCTGCTGGGTCGTAATCTTGACGTCGAGGTCCTTGCGCTCGTGGCGGAGGTACCACCACCAGCCGAAGACGCCGATGCCCGTGGCGACGAGAATCGTGAGCCCGACCACAGCGGATCGCTGTTCGCGCGGCAGCCAGTCTTGCTTGGGCGCAGCGCCGACCGGTGTGGCGAGCAGGTTGACGCGGATCACTTGTCGCCCTCCTGCCGCATCGCGAGACCGACCGCCACTGCGTAGGCGGGCCCGACGACGTCCACGCCGATGCCCCGGCTCGGACGCGTAATGCGCCGGAACGGGTCGAACACGTCAACGGGTGCGCCGAACTCACTCGCGAGCATGTCGACCAGTCCAACGGCTTGCCACGCGCCGCCTGAGAGCACGATGCGGCTCAGCCGCTCCACAGGCGCCGTGGCGCGATAGAAGTCAATCGTCTTGCGCACCTCGAGGACGAGCTGACCGCTCGCCTCGCGCAGCACGGTCGTCACCTGGTCCGGGCTGACGTCCTGCGGGAACTGCCCGTGCAGGATGCGCTTGGCCGCCAGCTCGTCCACGCCCGAGCCGCCGAGCTCGCGGAGCACGGCGTCGAGATGCACCTGGCCGCCAATCGAGATGTCGCGCGTGAAGATCGGCTCGCCCCGTTCGAGCAGGCAGACGATCGTCACGTTTTGTCCGACGTGGATGAGCGCCGAGAACGGATCCGTGCGCTCGGGATAGTTGAGCTGATAGGCGTTGGCGAGCGCGAACGCCTCGATGTCGATGACCACGGGCCGGCGGCCCGACTGGCTGATGACGCCGGCGCGATCGTCGATGCGGTCGCGCTTGGCGGCGACCAGCAGCACGTCGAGCGACGCCTTGCCGTCGGCGCCGGTCGCCGAGCTGTTGACGACCTGGTAGTCCAGTTGGACTTCGCTGAGGTCGAACGGAATGTACTGCTCGGCCTCCCAGGGAATCGCGTCACCCAACTCGGCCTCGCTCATCGTCGGCAGCGACAGCTTCTTGACGATGACCGCGTGGCCCGACAAGGCGGCCGACACTCGCGCGCGGCGCATCTTGATCGAGTCGAGGACTTGACTGACAGCTTCGCTCACCGCCTCCGGCTCGGCGGCGGCGCCGTCTTTCACGGCACCGTCAGGCATCGGCGCTTCGCCGGCCGCAACGAGCGACCAGCCAGCACGGCCCCGTCGAAGCGCAACGGCTTTGACGGTGCTCGACCCGATGTCGAGTCCAACGAGAGGCGGACGGAACACTGAACCGAATGCGGCACCCAGACCCATAGCGGCCTCTTGAAGGGCAAGCCTGATGCCAAGTGCGGGATGCCGGGGTCTAGTCGGGTGATCGCTTGGTTTCGGCGCGAATACGGGGCGGCGCGACCGGCAGTCGGGCCGCGATTTCGGCGGGGAAATACAGGATTGTCACGTCGCTGACGAAATGTCGGGGCCCGCGCCGCGCGTGAGGCGATCGGCCCCAAACGCTTGGAAAGATTGACAATTCTTCCACCCAACCCTATGATCTTTGTTTGCCGTTCTTTTGATCCGGCTGAAAGGGAAGGCATGGTCTCGGGAAAGTCGGCGGCGCCAGCGAGCGCGCGCCAGTGGCACATCATCGACGCGGACGGCAAGGTGCTCGGCCGAGTGGCGACCGCGGCGGCCCGGCTATTGCAGGGCAAGCACAAGCCTACGTGGCTGCCCTATCTCGACAGCGGTGATCACGTCGTCATCGTGAACGCAGCGAAGGTGAAGCTCACGGGTCGGAAGGAAGAACAAAAAATTTACCGGCAGCACAGCGGCTACGAAGGCGGCTTGCGCGAAGAGCGCGCCAAGATCGTGCGCCAGAAGAACCCGGTGCGGCTGGTCGAAGAAGCGGTGCACGGCATGCTGCCGAAGACCAAGCTCGGCTCGGCGATGTATCGCAAGCTCAAGGTCTACGCGCGGGCCGATCACCCGCACACGGCTCAGCAGCCGCAGAAGCTCGAGGTGGCATAACTTGGCGACGCAAGACTATTACGGCACGGGCCGGCGGAAGACGTCGACGGCGCGTGTGTTCCTCAGACCCGGCAAGGGCACAATTACCGTCAATCACAAACCGATCGAAGCGAGCTTCCCCGCTGAGTCGCTGCGTTTGATCATTCGCCAGCCGCTCGTCGTGACCGAGACGTCCGAACGGTTCGATGTGATGGCGACGACGGCCGGCGGCGGCGTGTCCGGGCAGGCCGGCGCGCTGCGTCTGGGCATCGCGCGCGCGCTCCTGGGCTACGACGCCGAGTTTCGCTCGCGGCTCCGCAAAGCAGGGCTGCTGACGCGCGACCCGCGCGCCAAGGAACGCAAGAAGTACGGAATGGCTGGAGCGCGTAAACGCTTCCAGTTCAGCAAACGTTAACCCGGACCGAAGGAGTCGAAATCCGTTGAGTGCGATCGCGATGAAGGACCTGCTGGAGGCTGGCGTTCACTTCGGCCACCAGACCAAGCGCTGGAACCCGAAGATGAAGCCGTATATCTTCGGTGAACGCAATGGCATCTACATCATTGACCTCGGGCGAACCGCGAAGCTCTACCGCGAGGCGGCCGAGTTCGTGACGACGACTGCCAGCCAAGGCGGTACGGTCCTCTTCGTGGGCACCAAGCGGCAGGCGCAGGATGCGATTGCCGAAGAGGCGACGCGCTGCAGCATGTACTTCGTGAACCAGCGCTGGCTCGGCGGGCTCCTCACCAACTTCTCGACGATTCAGCGGAGTCTCGCCCGCCTGCGCGAGCTCGAGGCGATGACGACCGACGGCCGCTACGAGACGCTGTCGAAGAAGGAAATCGCCCGGCTCGACAAAGAGCGCCGCAAGCTCGCGAAGAACCTCGACGGGATTCGCGGCATGTCGCGCCTCCCCGACGCCGTCTTCATCGTCGACACCAAGCTCGAGCAAATCGCTGTCGACGAGGCGCGCAAGCTCAAGATTCCGGTGATCGGCGTCGTCGACACCAACTGCGACCCGGACGAAGTCGACTACGTGGTGCCCGGCAATGACGACGCCCTGCGCTCGATTCGGCTGTTTGCCGCCGGCATCGCCGACGCGGTCCTCGCAGGCCGCGGCGTCGCCGACGCGCACGCCACGGATGCCGCCTCGGACGCCAAGCCGCGCGCGGAAGCGACGACGGCCTCGGTTTAGCTGCATCATTCGACAAGTCAGAAGTTCGAAGTTCGAAGTCCTAAGTTGCAGAGCGACCGCGTGTCCTCTGCACTTCACACTTCTGACTTCGAGCTTCTAACTTGTCCTGCAAGGAGTCCTTTATGGCAGTCGAAATCTCCGCCTCCCTGGTCAAGACGCTGCGCGAGAGCACAGGCGCTGGCATGATGGAGTGCAAAGCCGCGCTTCAGGAGGCCAACGGCGACATCGAGGCGGCCACGACCGTCCTGCGCAAGCGGGGCCTCGCCCAAGCCGCGAAGAAGTCGGGCCGCTCGACCAGCGAGGGCCTGATTGGCTCGTACATTCACATGGGCGGCAAGATTGGCGTCCTCGTGGAGCTCAACTGCGAGTCCGACTTCGTCGCGCGCACCGACGACTTCCAGAATCTCCTCAAGGAGCTGGCCCTGCAGGTGGCGGCCGCCAACCCGACGTACGTCCGCCGCGAGGATGTCCCGGCGGCGGTTCTCGAGAAGGAGCGCGGCATCTACCGGGCCCAGATGGAGAGCTCCGGCAAGCCGCCGCAGGTCATCGACAAGATCGTCGAGGGCAAGCTCGGCAGCTTCTTCGAGGCCACCTGCCTCGTGGACCAGGTCTCGATCCGTGACAGCAAGACCACGGTCGGCCAATTGATTCAGGCGGCGATCGCCAAGCTCGGCGAGAACGTGAGCGTGGCTCGCTTCGTGCGGTTCAAGGTCGGCGAGCAAGCTCAGTAGCTGTCGTTGTTATAATCGTCCTCCCGTGGCCACGCCCGTCTACTCCCGCATCCTGCTGAAACTGTCGGGCGAGGCGTTGATGGGCGAGCAAGCCTTCGGCATTGATCCAGGGATCACGACCCAGATCGCGCGCGAGATCGGCGAGGTCCAGTCGCTCGGCGTGCAGACCGGCGTCGTGATTGGCGGCGGGAACCTGTTTCGCGGGCTGGCGGCCAGCGCCCGCGGCATGGACCGGTCGACCGCGGACTCGATGGGCATGCTCGCCACGGTCATCAACGCGCTCGCCCTGCAGGACGCGCTGGAGCAGATTGGCGTGACCACACGCGTCGCGACCGCGATCGAGATGCGCTCGGTCGCCGAGCCATTCATCCGCCGCCGCGCCATCCGTCACCTCGAGAAAGGCCGCGTTGTCGTCTTCGCGGCCGGCACGGGCAATCCGTATTTCACGACCGACACCGCCGCGGCCCTGCGCGCCATGGAGATGCGCGCCGAGGTCATCCTCAAGGGCACCAAGGTGGACGGCGTCTACACGGCCGATCCGATGATCGACCGCACCGCAAAGCGCTACGACTCGATCTCGTACCTCGAGGTCCTCGAGCAAGGCTTGAAGGTGATGGACGCCACCGCGATCTCCCTCTGCATGGACAACAAGCTGCCGATCATCGTCTTCAACCTGCGCCAGGGCGGAAACCTGCGCCGCGTGATCATGGGCGAGCCGGTGGGCACCACGGTGATGGCGTAGACCGCTATGGATGTCAACGACCTGAAGAGCCTCAACGCTGAGGTCAAGAAGCGGATGGACAGCACGATCGAGCACGTCCGCAAGGAGCTCGCCGGGCTGCGCACGGGCCGCGCGACGATCACGCTGCTCGATCCCGTGCACGTCGAGGCGTACGGCACGATGATGCCGCTCAATCAAGTGGCGTCGCTGTCGGTTCCCGAGCCCACGTTGATCGTGGCCCAGCCGTTCGACCCGTCGCTCATGGGCGCCATCGAGCGCGCGGTGCAGAAGAGCAACCTGGGACTGAACCCGGCGTCCGACGGCAAGGTCCTGCGAATTCCGATCCCGTCGCTGACCGAAGAGCGCCGCAAGGAGCTCTCCCGGCTGGTGCACAAGTACGCGGAAGAGGGCCGCAACGGCGTGCGCCAGGTCCGCCGTGATGCGAACGAACGGCTGAAGAAGCTGCTCAAGGAACACAAGATCTCCGAAGACGACGAGCGCCGCGCGCTCGAGGACGTCCAGAGGATCACCGATCAGCACGTGACGCTCATCGACGACCTGCAGAAGAAGAAAGACCAGGAGTTGCTGGGCAAGTAGTGCCGTCCTATTTCTCTCATCTCGAGTGCTCGGTGCCGTGTGGGGCACCGCCGCGCAATCCGCGCGAGATTCACCATCTCTGTCAGTGCGGCGCGCCGCTCGTCGCCCGTTACGATCTCGTCGCGGCCAAACGCTGGTCGCGCGACTCGCTGGCCAGCCGCGAGGCGTCGATGTGGCGCTATCGCGAGGTCATGCCGCTGCTCGACGGCCCCAACGGCCTCGAGGAACCGATCTCGCTCGGCGAGGGCTGGACGCCACTCATCGAAGCGAAGCGGCTGGGCGCGTCGCTCGGGCTGACGCGGCTCTTCGTCAAGGACGAGTCGCTCAATCCCACGAATTCGTTCAAGGCGCGCGGGCTGTCGGCCGCCGTCACGCGCGCGTTTCATCTCGGGGCCAGGACGCTGTCGGTCCCGACGGCGGGCAACGCCGGCAACGCGATGGCCGCCTACGCCGCCCGCGCTGGACTCGCCGCCAAAGTGTTCATGCCTCGCGACGTGAAGAAGCCGTTCATCCGCGAGTGCGAGCTCTACGGCGCGGAAGTGACGCTCGTCGATGGCTTGATCACCGACGCGGGCAAGCGCGCGGCCGAGCTCGTCGGCAAGCTTGGCTGGTACGACGTCTCGACGCTCAAGGAGCCGTACCGCATCGAAGGCAAGAAGACGATGGGCTACGAGATCGCCGAGCAGATGTCATGGACGCTGCCCGACTGGATCATCTACCCCACCGGCGGCGGGACCGGCATGGTGGGCATGTGGAAGGCCTTCGCGGAGATGTCCGCGCTCGGCTGGATCGACCCGGTCAAACGCCCGCACATGGTCACGGTGCAGGCCTCGGGATGCGCGCCAATCATCAAGGCGTTCACCGCCGGCACGGAGAAGTCGGAGATGTGGCCGAACGCGGCCACGGTCGCCGACGGCCTGCGCGTGCCGAAAGCCCTTGGCGACTTCCTCGTGCTCCGCGCGGTGCGGGAGAGCGAAGGCGCCGCGGTGGCCGTGTCCGATGCCGACATGGTCGCGGCGATGAAGGAGCTCGGCCGTCTCGAAGGCATCAGTGCGGCGCCCGAAGGCGGCGCGGCGCTCCATGCGCTGCGCGTCCTGATCGCGGAACGCCGCGTCAAGCCCGACGACACGGTTGTCGTGTTCAATACCGGCGGCGCCCTCAAGTACCTCGACGTGCTCGGCTGACATGATCGGGCTGCTGTTCACGGGCGGCACCATCTCGATGCAACTGGACCCGGCGACGGGCGCGGCGATGCCCGCGCTCGGCGCCGCCGACATCCTCGCGCAGGTCCCGGAACTGGCGCGCGTCAGCGAATTCCAGGTCGAAGACGTCACGCGGCTGCCCGGCCCGCACGTCACGCCCGACGTCATGTGGCGGCTCGCCACGCGCGCGGCTGCCTGGCTCGCTCGGCCGGACATCGACGGCTTGGTCATCACGCACGGCACCGACACGATCGAGGAGACCGCGTTCCTGCTCGATCTCGTGCTGACCTCCGACAAGCCCGTCGTGCTGGTCGGCGCGATGCGGACCGTGTCCGATCCGAGCTGGGACGGGCCAGGCAACCTCATTGCCGCCGCGCGCGTCGCGGTCTCATCGTCGTCGCGCGGGCACGGCGTGCTCGTCGTGATGGACGAGCAGATCATCCCGGCGCGCGAAGTGCGCAAGATCCACACGGAATCGTCGGGATCGTTCGCCGCCTCCGAGTTTGGCCCGATTGGCGTGATCGACGGCGGCGCGGTCATGTTCCGGCGGCTGACACTGCCCCGCCCCACATGGCGTGATCCGGCCGCGCTAGACGGGCTGCGCGTCCAGCGGATCGACACGCGCGTCGAGCTGGTGCAGGCGTACACCGGGATGTCCGATCGGTTCATTCGCACGGCTCTGGCGGACGAGACGCGCGGGCTGGCGATTGTCGGCTTCGGCCGCGGCAACGTCCCGCCCGCGATCATGCCGGCACTCGGCGAAGCCGTGCGCGCCGGCGTCATCGTCACGATCTCATCGCGATCGCTCGCGGGCCGCGTGGGCCCGCGCTACGGCTACGACGGCGGCGGCGCGCAGCTCGCCAAACTCGGCGCGATCCTCGCCGGCGATCTGTCGGGCGCCAAGGCGCGGCTGCTGCAGATGGTCTCGCTGGGATTCGACACCGACGTCACGCGGGCACGAACTCTCGTCGCATCGTACGTCTGACGAAAAGCCTCACCACGAGGCTCACGTACGACACGCAGGCGCGCCGCGCTGTCGTCGGCTTAGTTGGCAGCCTTCGTGCCCTCGTGTCCTTCGTGGTTGATGACTCCTCGTTGTTTGCTCTTCAATTGCCACCCTACGTGACCTACGTGCGCTAGGTGGTGACTGGCTTTTGGGCACGCGTCAGCAGCGCGCTCAGTCGCCAAACGAAATGCCGATGCTCCGCGCGGTGCGCACGACGTCGCCGTTGATTGGCACCGTGCGCGTGCGGCCGACGACGCACTCGAGCGGCACCGCTACGATTTCCGGCGAGCGCAGCGCGGTCATCACGCCAAACCGGCCTTCTTTGAGCAGCTCAACGGCAAAGCTGCCGAACCGCGTCGCCAGCATCCGGTCGTAGGCGGAGGGCGGCCCGCCACGCTGGAGGTGTCCGAGGACGACGTGCCGGGCTTCTTTGCCCGTCAGCCGCTCGAGGTCCCTGGCGACGAGCTCGGCGATGCCGCCCAGGCGCTCGAGGCGATGCGCCGTACCCTCAGCGACCAGCGATCGCGTGCCGCCAATCGGCGTCGCGCCTTCTGCGGCCACGACGATGCTGAAGCGCGCGCCCCAGCGGTCGCGCTCGCGAATGCGCTCGGCGACCAGCTCAGGGTCGAACGGGATCTCCGGAATCAGCACGACGTCGGCGCCACCGGCCAGGCCTGCGTAGAGCGCGATCCACCCCGCGTAGCGGCCCATCACTTCGACGACCATCACGCGGTGGTGCGCCTCGGCTGTCGTGTGCAGCCGATCGATCGCATCGGTGGCGAACGCCACCGCCGAGTCGAACCCGAACGTCATCGTCGTTTCGACGATGTCGTTGTCGATCGTTTTCGGCACGCCGACGATGGGCACGCCGCGCTTGTGGAACTCGTGCGCGATCGTGAGCGTTCCGTCGCCGCCGATCACGATGAGCGCGTCGAGCCCGAGCGCGCGAATGTTGTCCACGCACCGCGTCGAGTAGTCGGCCGACCCTTCGGGCGTGGTGACCGGATACGCGAAGGGATTGCCGCGGTTGGTCGTCCCGAGGATGGTGCCGCCCAGCCGGAGGATGCCGGTCACGTTCCGAGGCGTGATCGGCCGCGATCGCTCCGGGAAGATGAGGCCATCAAAGCTGTCTTCGAGACCGATGCACTCGATCTGCGCGTTGGCCGCCGCTTTGACGACGGCACGAATCACCGCGTTGAGCCCCGGCGCGTCGCCGCCGCCGGTCAAGATGCCAATCCGCTGCACTGCCATGCTGAAAGTGTAGTCGGGGCTCGTGCCGATCGGCCAACGCGTCGCGACCCGAGGTCGTGTTAGACTCGATGGTTTAGTGGGCGGCTAGCTCAGCTGGGAGAGCGCCGCGTTCGCAACGCGGAGGTCGCGAGTTCGAGCCTCGCGCCGTCCACCAGCCTTCGCTCGCGCTTCCCAGGGGAGCAACGCGAGCTACGGCTAGGCAAGCCACGCTCACGATTGCCAATAGACCAACGGAGCTGAGCCTCACAAGCGTCGCGAAGGCTGTCCGCCGTAGCCACGAGCGCAGCGAGTGCCTGGCGAAGGCGCACCCGATCTTCCGTACTGCCCAGATCCTGCCCATCGGCGAGCGTCAACGTCTCGAGCGCCTCGACCTTCCGCGTCACTGGCCCCTTCAAGAACAGGGAACGCTTTCAGACCAGGTAGCCGCTGATGCCTTTGAAAAGCCAGAAGCCGCCCGCGTGAATGAAGGACAGGTCCAATGGTTGTTCAGGGGAGTCGATGACGATGGCGAACTGATTGTCACCCTGATGAAGGACCTGGTCCGAAAGCAGCGCGGCCCCGGAGTAGACCTGCACTCGTCCGTGCAACAGGGGTTCGAGCGTTCGCGCCAAACGGGACTTCCGTTAGTGGCGTTACAAATTTCCTGGGCAGCAACAACACCGCCAGAACCTCAAGACTTGATCTGGTTGTCGCCCCGATTGATGACACCGGCGTCTTACATTTCCGCCGGATCTCCGCGATCGCACATGCTGATATGCCGGACGCGAACGGCGCGTACTCCTGTCAATTCGTGGCTACCTCCAACCCGACGGGCGCTCAATAGCGATGACACGATGGCGAGTGGCGCGCTCAATCGAGCCGCCAGTCGCCCGGGCACACGTACAGCTCACGTTCCCGCGAAACGCACCTGCTGGCGCGTCGCCGGCATATACTGACGACTCCGTCAATCAGCTCGCACTGCCTATGCGGATCACCCCCCGCCGCCGCCTGACCGTTCTCGCTCTCATCGCATTCGTGACATGGGGAACGGCGCTTGCCGCACGAGCGGCGCGCGGGACGATCGTGCTTCCCGTCGAGATCGTCGGCGAAAACGGCACCACCGTGAGCGTGACCGTCGACGTTCCCTCCGCGCGCGCGCGCGATGTGCGCAGCTTGTGGATGCAGGTTCACGGACTGGGTTATGCCGGCATGGCGAGCGTCCAGGTGAACAGCAGCGCATGGATTGCGCTCGGCAACGACACGGCCTCGATCGCCGAGCCCGGCCGCAGCTACGGCGGCATCGGCGGCGGATTCGGCACGCTCAAGCTGACCGTCGCGCTGCCGGCCAACACCGTCGTCGACGGCACGAACACCATTCGATTTCGTTTCAACCAGACCGATGGCATCGCGAGCGGCTTTCGAGTCGTAGCGTTCAACTTTCTCGGCAGCGACGCGAGTAGGGTGATCGAGTCCGACGCCTTCATCCAGGAGAATCCCGATACCTGGACGCCGCCGCTGACGGATCCAGATTCGTTGCGCGCCGGGCGCGAGGCTTGGGTTGGCGCGACCTTGAAGGCAAGCTCGCTTCAGGACGCGAAGACGATTCGCGCGCACTGCGCCGATTGCCATGCGCATGACGGGCGCGACCTCAAGTACTTCAACTTCTCCAACGCATCGATTACGGCCCGATCGCGCTTTCATGGCTTGACCGATCTCCAAGGGCGGCAGATCGCCAGCTACGTGCGCTCGCTTCCGGGACGAGGTCCGGGGCGCCCATGGAATCCACCGTATCAACCCGGACCCGGACTGGACGCCAGACCGGTTTCCGACTGGGCCGCAGGCGCGGGCGTGGAGTGGGCGCTCGAAACTGACAGCGAGACGCTGTCGCACGTGTTCGGCAAGGGCGGCATCACGCCGGACGCTTTTCGTCCCGACGGCAACCTGAATCCGCGCGAGATTCCGATTGCGCTGCAACTGCCGGACTGGAGTCACTGGCTGCCACGCGTGCACCCGATCGATGCCTGGGGCACCGCGTTCGAGAAGAGCGACTTCGCGAAGCTCTACGACGGATCGAAGTCCTCGTTGCGCGAGACGCTGGCCTCGACGGCGCTGTCGAGTCACATCGCGTCGGGACGCATCACGACGATGTTCGACAAGTGGACGCTGGCGCGGCGCGCGCTGCTCAAGCCGTACGTCGAGCCGGCGAATGTGAGGTGGACTCCTGAGCTCGGGACGAACGCCTACGGCACGCAACTGTGGCAGCTCGTCAAGACGTGGGAGATGACGCAGGAGTTCGGTCTCGAAGGCCGCGGCAGCGAGCTCTTCGGCTCGACCGGCGAGTCACGAACTTGGTTCAACGGGATTCCCGCGGCGACCGCGCCCGCAGCGGTGAACATTCCCGACGGCCCCGCGGGGATGGGCGGGATGGCATTAACCAATGAATACTTCGACGCGTCCTGGTACGAACTGCAAGTCCTCGTCAACAGCGGGAATCACCAGCACCTCGACCGTACGCCGGTCGACTGGGTCTACGTGATCGGGCGGTTCCAGAGCCTGTATCGCGAGAGCGGACGGCCGGAGCCAGCGCGGCTGCTCGTCGCGCTGATCAAGTCGATGCAGTCCACCGATCCGCGCATCGGCCCTGACGACGTCGAGAGGGGCTGGCGCCCGACGCGGAGCGTGGACCCTGCGATTATGGTCCTGCCAGCGTGGGCGCCGATGTTCGAGCCGTTGCCGAGTGAGACGCGACGAGCCATCACCGAATCGCTGCTGACGGCGTGGCTCGACAAGAACCAGCAGTATCGCGTCGATCGGTATTTCAGAGTCAACATCCGCGAGAAGAGCTACACGGTGCCCGGCGGCTACACTGACATCGCGACCGGAAAGCCCTGGGAGTCAGCTCCGCAACTGGAGGCCGCCGGGATCGACGAGAACCTGATCGCGCGGCTGCAGGCGTGGGGCACGTCGTATTCGGAAATGGCGCGACGGTTTCAGTACGGCGGGCGCGGCGGCGGCATGGGTATCACACCACGTCTTCCGCGGTGATATGTCCTCAGCGGCGGCTTGAAGCCCTCGCCCCACATCCCGCGTACGTGCTGGCGATGCTGGGTCCGGGTTGGCTATGACTTGGGCACTGTTCAGATCCGCGACCAGAGGTGGCCTGTGAAATGGCGCGTGCGCATCTCAATTGCCCTGTTCGGGGCGGCGTTCGTCCCGCCTCAGAGCGCGACGCTGCGACTCGCTGACACGATCGCCATGCCGGCGGTCGAGGGCCGCATCGATCATCTGGCGATTGACGTGGACGGCCAGCGCCTGTTTGTCGCCGCGCTCGGCAACAACACGCTCGAAGTGTTCGACGTCCGCGCGAACCGCGCCATCAAGTCGGTCGGCGGGTTTCACGAACCGCAGGGCATTCGCTATCTTCCGGAATCACGCCGCGTCGTCGTCGCCAACGGCGCCGACGGGATGACGACGTTTCTTGATGGTGCGACGCTCGCGGTCACCAAGACCGTCAAGCTCTCGGGCGACGCGGACAACGTGCGGTACGACGCCAACGCCGGGCGCGTCTATGTCGGATATGGCAGCGGCGCGCTGTCGATCCTCGATCCCGACGGCAAGGCGCTCGGCGACGTGAAGCTGGCGGGTCATCCCGAGTCATTTCAACTCGAAGCTGGCGGCCCGCGTGTGTTCGTGAACGTCCCGTCGGCCGGGCACATCGCGGTCGTCGATCGGGACACGCGGACCGTGATCGCAACGTGGCCGGTCACACAGGCGCGCGCGAACTACCCCATGGCGCTCGACGAACCGGACCACCGCCTGTTCATCGGGTGCCGCAATCCGGCGCGCCTGCTCGCCTACGACACGGCGTCCGGGCAACTCGTCACGACGGTCGAGATCGTGGGCGACACCGACGACCTGTTCTATGACGCCGCCAGACGCCGTCTCTACGTCATCGGCGGCGAAGGCTCCATCACCGTCCTCGAGCAGCAAGATCCCGACCACTACCGCACAGTGCAGAAGGTCACGACCGCGGCTGGCGCGCGTACGGGCCTCTTCGTGCCTGAACTGGGCCGTGTGTTCCTGGCCGTGCCGCACCGAGGCGCACAGGGAGCCGAGATCCGCATCTTTTCCGTCGTCGACTGACGTGCTACCATCCCGCCTCCCAGTTTTTCTCTTCACGGAGGCGGCATGTCGCTCGGGCGCTATCTCGGCCTCGCGGTCGTCGCAATCTGGCTCGTCGTGGCCATCGGCTTTGCTGCGTCGGACATCAGCATCCTCGTCGATCCGCAGTCGCGACGCGCGCTTCACGTCTGCTCGAATGACGGCTTCCCAGGACGCAGCATCTACGCCACCGAGCTGAGCGAACGAGAGTGCCTTCCGCGACTCGCCATGCGCGGCGGATTCGACGCGCTCATGGTCGGTCTGCCGTTGATGGTCGGGGTCCCGCTCGTCAGCTGGCGCACGCGGCGACGGTCGCGCTCGCACCGCGCGAGCGCCAAGTACGGACTACTCAGTTCGAGTGTTTCTTCCGCGAAAACGTCGCGTTTCGCGCCCAAATAGTGGCTGGAAACGAACACCACCTGTGAGACGTAACTCCGGTCAGTGATACGGGAGGTCGTGCGCGTCGTCGCGCTCGGGATTGTCGTCGTCGTCGCAGCATGCGTCGCCCTCATCGCCGCTCCGCGGTGGGGCCGTTTGACGGTCACCCCCATCGTCATCACGCCGCCTCTCGAGTACATCCCCACGGACGAGGGGCCGGTCCGTCCGCCGCAGTGGCATTTCGCCGCGCCGGCCGCGGCGCGCCTCGTGGACGTCCTCGAGGATGCGGGGCTCACGCCGGATCAAATCGAGCGGCTCCGAGCCACCGCGCAGTCCGATCAGACGGGCGGCGTCGTGCTCGCGCCGGATCCGGGATTGGTCCGCGGCCTCGCGCCGAACGTGCGCGCGCAACTGTACGCCGAGCTCTCGAAGCACCCGCTCAACTTCGACCAGCTCTCGGCGTTCCGGTTCCATGGCACGTCGGTCGACGACTGGCTCGGCCCCGATGTCGCGCCCGAGGCGCGCAAGCTCATCGAGCCGCTCGTGTATCGTGACGGTGATTTTCTCTTTCTGGCCGACCTCGAGTCCGTGCGCGCCCAAATCGGCAACGGCCCGGCGTTGCAGCACCTGATCAAGCGGCTGCTGGCGCAGGCCACCGTGCAGGTGACGCTCGACGTCGACGATCCCTCACAAGTCGATTCGCTCGCCGAGTACTGGGGGCGCGGCGGGCGCAAGGTCGACATCCGGCCCGTGCTCGAATCCGCGGCGGACAACAGCTTCAACCACTCGGTCGACATCACGTATCTTCTGCCCGACCTCGCGCGCCGGCTGCTCTACCGCTACCAGAAGATCAGCCTCGCCGAGCTCGAGAAGTCGCAGCTCGACAACTGCTTCTGGACCGCGCTGAATTTCTTCAACGACGATCCGGACGATCACCTGCTCGATCCGAAGTTCGCGCTGGAACGGCTGCAGCAGGACTACTACCTCGTCCACGACGAGCTGCAGCTGGGCGACATCGTCGCGCTCTCCGATCAGAAGTTCAACATCTTCCACGTCGCGGTCTATCTTGCCGAGGATCTCGTCTTCACGAAGAACGGCTACTTCAGCCTCGCGCCCTGGACGATCGTCCCGATGGATCGCCTCAAGGGACACTTCGCCGAGCACCGCGATGACTGGCGGGTCACCTACTACCGCCGCAAGGATCAGTGACGGCTACGCGTAGACGTAGCCGAGCGCGTTGATGTTTCGGACATCCGCTTCGGTATAGCTCCACGGATCCATGATCGCGTCCGCTCCCATCAACGGTGGATTCTGATGGTTGCCGGCCGCGCTGTTGTACCAGATCCACCAGAGCCGATCGAGATTCGCGTGATGGAGCCAGAACACCGGATCCGCCGGTGAGACGGACGCGTCCGACATCGTCCCGCCGCACCAGATGTGCACGGAGCCGTGGATGCCGTTGACGGGCGACGAGAAGTCCGTGTAGTTCGTCTTGGCCAGCGCCGTCGGCGCGCCTGCGGCGATCGACGCGAGCGTGCTGTCGGGCCCGGGCGATCGCGTGACGGTGATCGTGCGCGTCGGCGTGTGCACCGTCGGCAGCACGCTCGCGAGCCAGTCCGGGAAGTGCTGCTCTTCCGGCCGCGTCCAGTCCCAGTACGGAACGCAGACGTCGGGATGATAGTTGTGCAGCGCCTCTTCGTACAGCAGCAGGAAGACGCGGTGCCACGGCAGCAGTCGCGCGTTGGTGTGCTGCATGTGCATCTCGGCGTGGATGTCGACGAGCTGGCCGAGCGTGCCGTCGGCCTCGATCATCTGAAACGCGCAGAGGTAGCGCGCGCGCTCGCAGTCGGTCAGCGCCGCGTGATCCCTCCGATGGCATTTCGCTGGAAACAGCCAGCCGAGATCCCTGAGGTTCGGCAGCGACTTGCGGTCGATCATCTTGGCGAACGTCATCGAGCGCTGGAGCACGGGCAGATTGCGCGTGACCAGATCGTCCATGTCGCCGTGCATGTGGTCGTCGGAGTGCTTGAGCGGTCTCGATCGGCGGGCGCGCTTGGCCATGACGGCCTCCTTCGTGCGCGGGAGCGCCCGGATTCTACTACTAGGCCGGCGTGATGGCGATGACGCGCAGCGGGCTGCCGCTGCCGTTGACGATCTTGAGCGGCGCCGCGATGACTACCGCGCCGGTCGGCGGCAATTGATCGAGGTTGCAGAGACTCGCGAGGCCGAACTTGCCGGCGCCGTGCATGACCGCGTGATTGGGAAACGGCGGCGTGAACGTGGCGGCCTGTCCCGCGTCGGTGCCGACGGTCTCGACGCCAACGCCGAGCACGTCGCGATCGAGCGCCAGCAGCCGCGATGCCGCGGGATCGAAGCCCGGACTGTGCGGGCCGTCGGCCCCACCTGGGGCAAAGCCGAGAAAGGCCTGCGGATTCGTGCGCTTGCTCCACCCGGTGCGCAGCAGCACCCACGCGTGCCGCGGAATGCGGCCATGCTCACGCTCCCACGCCTCGATGCGCGAGGACGCGAGCAGAAAATCGGGATTGCTCTGGGCGTCGGCCGTGACGTCGATCACGCACGCCGGACCGATGAACCGGCGCACCGGAATCGTGTCGCAGGTGTTGTGCTTCAGATCGCGGCCCGTGATCCAGTGGATCGGCGCGTCGAAGTGCGTGCCGGTGTGCTCGCCGAAGCGCAGCGTGTTCCAGTACCACGCTGGCCCCCGGTCGTCGTAGCGCGCGATGACGTCGATCGTGACGCCGGGCGACGCCCCGAACGCCGGGGGCAAGCCGATGACCGGCGTCTCTGGCCCGAGCGGCTGCGTCAAATCGACGACCTTCAACCGGCCCGAGGCCAGCTCTTCAACAAGTTGCGTCAGCGTGGACGGCATGGGGCGTCTCCGACGCGGCCGCTCAGCGGCGGTCCGTCAGGTAGCGTTGAAACTGAAAGCGGTTCTCGAGCAGCGCGAGCCCCGTCACGTAGCCCGACGGGCCCACCGCGTCGACCTTCGCGACGATCGTCGTGAGATCGCGCGCGGCGTCCGCCGCGGCAAACTCCCGGGCGAACTCGTCGATCGTTCGGACCGTTGCCGTGCGCGGCACGCCGGCGGCCGCCGCCATCCCGGCGAGATCGCTGCCGGTGGATGTCGCGGTCGGGAATCCGCCGACCGACAGCAGGCTCTCGTTGTCGAACACGACGTGAACGAGGTTGCGCGGCCGATACCGCGCGAGCGTCGTCAGCCCACCGAGATTCATGAGCACCGACCCGTCGCCATCGAACACGACGACGCGAAGCTCGGGACGAGAGAGCGCGATGCCGAGCCCCATCGACGAGGCGAGCCCCATGGCGTGTTGCAGGTAGAAGAAGTTCGGACGATGGCCGATCGCCTGCAGCTCCGCGGCGACCGCGCCCATGATCGTCACGACCGGCCGATCGGCGATCGCGGGATAGATCGCGCGCAGCGCGTCGGCGCGCGTCACGACGGGTCCTCCCACATCAGCTCGCGCGTGAGCAGCAGCGCGACGGGCTTGAGCGAGGAATACGCGAGGGTCTGCGCGTGTGCGACGCGGCCGGCCACGCGCGACGAGTCGTCGAGGCACTCGTAAGGAATCCGCAGCGCGCGCAGCAGCTCCTCGGTGACACCGCCGCCCTCCGTCTGCCACGGGTCGCGCTCGCCGAATCCGCCGCGGTGGCTGATGACCATCAGCAGCGGGATCCGATACAGCTGCGCGCACGAGACGATGCCGTTGATCGACGCGAGGAAGCCGTGATTCTGCATGAGCATCGCCGACTTCACGCCCGCCAGGTGCGCGCCCGTCGAGATGCCCACGCCTTCCTCTTCCTTCGCGAGCCGGACCAGCGTCATCTCCGGATCGTCCTCCGCCATCCGGATGAGGTGCACGAGCCACGTCTCCGGCAGCGCGGAGATCAGGCGGACGCCCGTCCCTTTCAGGGCGTCATAAACGACGCGCGAACTCGACGTCGAAACGGGCACGGTTAGACGGCCAGACCCCAACGCATTTCACACCTTCGCCTTGAGCTGTTCGACCAGGCCGCGGAGGGCCATCAGGGCGTTGGCCTGCGCCATCGCGACCGTGTGGTAGGTCTCGAGGTCCAGGTCCTTCACGGCCGTCTCGTCGGGGAGCCCTTGCACGGACGCCGCCACTTCCCGCACGCGATCCGAGGCCGCCACCACCCCGTTCCACGCGTTCTTCAAGGCCATCACCGCGCTTGCGTCACTCATTCGCCTCTCCCAATTGCCCAATAGCCCAATAACCCAATAGCCCAATGACCCAACGCCCCGCTACAATCGATCCGTGCCCATTTTTGAGTACATCTGCCGCGACTGTCACGAGCGGTTTGAAACGCTGGTCACGGCAGAGCGCCAGCCTTCCTGCCCAGCGTGCCGCGGTCGCGCGCTGGACAAACAGCTGTCGGTGTTCGCGGTCTCGTCGAAGTCGCGCGACCGGGCGCCCTCGCCCGGCGCGTGCGGCACCTGCGGGGATCCCCGGGGCCCGGGCAGCTGCAGCCTCAACTAGGCCTGCCGTCGGCGCAGGCTGCTAGGATGAACCCCATGCGCGCGCTGGCTCTGATAATCGTCGCCTTCGGCGTCTCCGTCGCCGCCGCGGGCCAGACCGCACCCACGGCCGCCGACGTGGCGAAGCAGCTCCAGACCCACTACAACGGGGTGCGCGACTTCGTGGCCGACTTCACCCAGAGCTACAAGAGCCCGATCGGCCGTCAGACGACCCAGGATCGGGGCCGGGTCCGGATCAAGAAACCGGGCCGGATGTCGTGGGACTACAAGGTTCAAAAAGTCCAGGTCGTGGCCGACGGCAGCCAGCTCTACACCTATCTGCCGGATGACCGAAAACTCTATGTGGCCGCGTTACCGAAGACCAACGAGGCGTCCTCCGCGATGATGTTCCTGGCCGGCCGGGGCGACCTGCTGCGCGATTTCACCCCGTCGCTCGGCGCCAATCAGCCGGCCGCGTCGTGGCGGCTCGACCTGCTGCCCAAGACGCCGCAACCCGACTTCAAGACGCTCACCCTCATCGTCAATCGCGCGACAATGGTGCTCGAGGGCCTCGTGACGACCGACGACGCGGACGGCGTGACGACCTACGGATTCACGAACCTCAAAGAGAACGCGGGACTCGCCGACGGCGAGTTCGTCTTCAACACCAGCAAAATTCCCAAGGACGTCGAGGTGATCCGCAAATGACGAGCCTCCTCCGTTCGTCGTCTCGCGTCCTCGCGCTCGTCTGCCTGGTCTCGGCCGCCGGTTGCGCCGCCAACACGCTGACGTTGGCGCACCAGGCCGAGCAAACTCACAACTACGATCTCGCGGTCGCGGAATTCACCAAAGCACTGCGCGAGCATCCGAACGACCGCGAGGCACAGCTGGGCCTCCAGCGCGCGAAGCTGCGCGCCTCGGATGCGCACCTGGTGACCGGGCGCCGGCTCTACGCGCAAGGCAAGTTCGACGAAGCGTTGCTCGAGCTGCAGTTGTCGGCCGAGCTCAACCCCACGAATGCAGACGCCGCGCATGAGGTCGAGACCGTTCGCAAAGCGCTCCGCACGAAGCTCTCGATGCCCGAGGGCGGACAGACGCAGCTGGAGTCGCTGATGCAGCGCTCACGCGATTTTGTCGCGCCGGGCGCCGAGCTGCCGGACGTGACGCTGGGCACGATCGCGACGGGACGCGTCGCCAACAGCCGCGAACTCTACTTGCTGATTGCCCAGCAAGGAAAACTCTCGGTGAACTTCGACCCGTCGTTCCGTGAAGTGGCGACGCAGCCGAGCCTGCTCGCCAACATGACGCTGCGCCAGGCGCTGGACACGGTGGCGCGCGCGACGAACACCTTCTATCAAGTGACGGGTTCCGCCTCGATCGTCGTCGTGCCTGACACGCCAGCCAAGCGGCGTGAGTACACCCAGGAAGAGATGCGCACGTTCTACGTGCGCAACGCGGACCTGAAGGAAACTGTCGACGCGCTGCGCGTGGTGGGCGATCTGCGCCAGATGTCGCCCATCACCGGCACCAACGCCATCACCGTGCGCGACACGCCCGAGCGGCTGGCGGCCATCGGCCGATTCATCACGACGTTCGACAAGGCTCGGCCCGAGCTCGTCGTCGACGTCGAGATTCTCGAAGTCGACCGGACCAAGCTCCTCGAATACGGTCTGCAGATCGCCTCGCCGGGATCGCCGGGCATCGACGGCGCGGCGGACGTCAATCGCCAGGGTTTGACGCTGCAAAACCTCCGGAACCTGTCGGCGTCCGACGTGATCGTGACCGGCGTGCCGGCGCTCTACTACCGGCTACTGAAGAGCGACAGCAACACGCGCACGCTCGCGAACCCGCACATCCGCATGACCGACGGCACGAAGGCGCTCGCCAACTTCGGCGAGGACATCCCGGTGCCCGTGACGACGATCGTGCCGATCGTGCAGACGGGCCCGAATATTCAGCCGCAGACGACCTACAACTACCGGACCATCGGCGTGAACATCGAGATGACGCCGCGCACGCACTCGAACGACGACATCACGATCGCGCTGAACATCCAGCTCAGCAGCCAGACCGGCACGTCCGGGTTCGGCGGACTGCCGACGTTCGGCACCCGCAACGTGCTGACGACGATTCGACTCAAGGACGGCGAGACGAATCTGCTCGCGGGCCTGATCCGCGACGACGAGCGCTACGTCAAGGACGGGATTCCCGGGCTGAGCGACATACCCGGCCTGAGCCACATCTTCACGCACGACCGGAAGGAAGCGACCCAGACGGACGTCGTCCTGATGCTGACGCCGCACATCATCCGCGTCCTCGACCTCACGGATGACGACTTGCGGCCGTTACGCGTCCCGCGCGAAGGCAGCGGCCCAGCGCTGATCGAGGGCGCGCCCGTCCAGCCGCCGCCCATCATCCGCGGCGGCGGCGCAGGTCCGGCCGGGACGACCGTGCCGAGCGGAGGCCGCGCGGGCGGCCCGCCGCCCAGTCTTCCGGTGACCGCCGGGATGCCCACGGGTCTCCCGGCGACACCCGTCACCGCGCCGGGCAAACTGATCAAGAATTAGCCGCTATGTCCTTTTTCATGATCTGCCGGATCGCGCTGCGCGCGCTCGGCCGGAACAAGCTGCGCACCACGCTGACGATGCTGGGCATGATCATCGGCGTCGCCGCCGTGATCACCATGGTCGCGCTCGGCTCGGGCGCGCAAGCCGCGATCGAAGAGCAGATCCGCGGCGCCGGTACGAACATGATCACCGTGTTCCCCGGCAGCGTGAACACCGGCGGCGTCAAGCAGGGCCAGGGCACGTCGAGCAAGCTGGTGCCGGACGACGCCAAGGCGATCCGCACCCTCCCCGAGGTCGAATACGTCTCGGAGGGCCTGCAGACACGTCAGCAGGTCATCTACAGCAACCAGAACTGGCAGACGAACATCGTCGGCGTGAACACGGACTACGTGCAAATCAAGGCGTGGCCGATGAAGTACGGCTCGTTCTTCACCGACGACGACGTCCGGAGCGCGACGAAAGTGTGCACGCTCGGCATCAACGTCGCCGAGAACCTGTTTGGCGCGGACGTGGACCCGACGGGCACGGAGCTCCGCATCCGCAACCAGATCTTCCACGTGCTCGGCGTGATGCAGCCCAAGGGCGCGTCCTCGAGCGGCCAAAATCAGGATGACCAGATCCTGGCGCCCTACACGACGGTGATGAAGAAGCTCCAGGGCACCGAGTTCCTGAACTACATCCTCGTCGGCGCGCGCTCCGCCGACCAGATCGCGGTGACATCCGACGCGCTTTCGACGCAGCTGCGGATCTCGCACAAGATCCAGCCGGGCGACGACGACGACTTCCGCGTGCAGACGCAGGACGACATGATCGCGATGCGCACGTCGGCGACGCAGACGATGACCTCGCTCCTCGCGGGCATCGCGGGCGTGTCGCTCGTGGTCGGCGGCATCGGCATCATGAACATCATGCTGGTGTCGGTCACCGAGCGGACGCGCGAGATCGGCCTCCGCATGGCGATCGGCGCGCGCGGCTTCGACGTCCTGCTCCAGTTTCTCGTCGAGGCGGTGGTCATCAGCGTCGTCGGAGGCTCCATTGGAATTGCTTTGGGCTACGGTATGTCCGAGTTCATGCGGTACTACCAGAACATGACCACGCTCGTGCCCGTCGATGCGGTCTTCATCGCCGTCGGTTTTTCTGCGGCGGTCGGCATCTTCTTCGGCTTCTACCCGGCGCGAAAAGCCGCGGGCCTCGATCCGATCGAAGCGCTCCGGTTCGAGTAGCGCGCCCCCTGAGCACCCTCTTCGCTTCTCGCGTTGTCCCGGACGCGCACGGTGCGCGTCCGTCTTCTCGTCCCCCCGGGCTTTCAGTTGCAGGAGGTTGACCGATGCGTTTCCTCTTCTTCAGCGTGCTCCTCGTCATCGCGTTCGCGTTGTGGCGCGCCGTTCGTCGCCAGAACCTGGGCGGCGGCGTCTCCGCCGGATTGCTCGGCATCATGGGACTGCTCGCCGTGCTGGCCGTGACCTCGATCATCACGACGGTCAGCGCGGGCCACGTTGGCATCGTCGATGTCTTCGGCAACGTCCGGCCCATGACCCTGAAGTCCGGGCTCCAGTTCGTCAATCCCATGGCCAAGGTCGTGGAGATGTCCGTCCAGACCCAGGAGATCAAGGAAACGATGGACGTGCCGTCCAAAGAGGGTATGACGATGACGATCGAGGTCAGCGTCCTCTACCACCTCGATCCGGAGAAGGCGTCGGACATCTATCGCAGCGTGGGAAGCGACTACGCGGGGGTCCTGCTCGAACCGCAATTCCGCTCGGTGACCCGCGGTGTGACGGCGACCTACGAGGCCAAGGCGCTCTACACGTCCGAGCGCGAGCACCTCTCACAGCTCATCACGAACGACCTCAAGCAACTCGTCGAACCGCGCGGCATCTTCATCGAGACGACGCCGTTGCGCAGCCTCAAGTTGCCAAACAAGCTGCGCGACGCGATCGAAGAGAAGCTCAGCGCCGACCAGGAAAGCCAGCGGATGCAGTTCGTGCTCACGAAGGAAACGCAGGAAGCGGAGCGCAAGCGCATCGAGGCCAAGGGCATCGCCGATTTCCAGCAGATCGTCACGACGGGCATCAGCGACAAACTGCTCGAGTGGAAAGGCATCGAGGCGACGCAGGACCTGGCGAAGAGCCCGAACTCGAAGATCGTGATCATCGGCAACGCGAAGAATGGGTTGCCACTAATCATGGGCGACGCGATCAAGTAGCTGGTGGTTACTTTCTCTCGACCTCGGCGCCCAATGCCCGTAAGCGTTCAATAAGGTTCGCGTAGCCGCGTTCGACGGTTTCGATCTCGAGCACCGTGCTGTCGCCCTCGGCGGCCAGCGCGGCGGCGATGAGCGCCATGCCTGACCGGATGTCGCGGCTGTCGAGCGTTCGCCCCTTGAGCGTCGTCGGCCCGGTGACGATGATCCGGTGCGGGTCGCAGAGGAAGAGATCGGCGCGCATCGCGCTCAACTGCTCGAGCGCGAACAAGCGCAGCTCGTACATCCAGTCGTGCACGAGCGTCCGGCCGGCAGCTTGCGTCGCCAGGACCGTCACGAGGCTCACGATGTCGCTCGGGAAGCCCGGCCACAAGCCGGTCGTGATCCGTCGCGCCCCGACGAGCTTGGACGGAAAGACCGCGAAACGGCCGTCCTCGAGCTCGAGCGCCATGCCCATCTCGGACAGAATCGCGGTCGTGGGCTCGAGGTCCGCGGCCATCGCGCCCGCGATCTCGATCTCGCCGCCCGTGATCGCGGCCACCACACCCCAGGAGGCCGCCTCGATGTAGTCGCCGCGCAGCGTGTGCGTGGCCCCGTGCAGACGCGCGGGCGCCTCGATCCGGATCGTCGAGGACCCGATCCCCTGGACGTCCGCACCCATCGCCCGCAGGAACTCGCCCAGCTCAGCGACGTGCGGTTCGCACGCGGCGTTGCGAATCTCGGTCACGCCCGTCGCACGCGCCGCGGCCAGCATCGCGGTCTCCGTGCCCGTGACGGAGGCCTCGAGCAGGTAGATCGATGTGCCGGTCAGTCCGGCGGGCGTCTCGAGCTGACTGCCGGCCGCCGATTCGACGATCCGCGCGCCCATCGCACGTAGCGCGCGCAAATGCGTCGTGATCGTCCGCCGCGCCGGAAAATCGCCGCCGGGCGGCGCGATCATCGCCCGGCCTGTCCGCCCGACCAGCGCGCCCAGGAGCAACACCGAGCCGCGCAGACGGCCGACCAGCTGAGGGTCGGGCTCGGAGGACGCGATGCGCTGGCACGTGATGCGCAGCGTCGGCGTCCCCTGCCCTTCCACCTCGGCGCCAAGCGATCGCAGGAGCTCGATCATCACGGCGACGTCGCGAATCCGCGGCACGTTGTGAATCTCGCAGGTGTCTTCCGTGAGCAGACACGCCGCCAGCAGCGGCAGTGCCGCGTTCTTGTTGCCCTCGACCGTGAGCCGGCCCGAGAGCCGGCGGCCGCCGTGAATGAGCAGGTTGGACATGCGGAAATTGGGTTATTGGGTTATTGGGCTATTGGGTTATTGGGCTATTGGGCTATCGGTTCCTGAGACCAGTCGCCGAGAAACACGACCTCGTACCTCAGTTCGACACCGAACTTCTCGTGCACGGATCGCCGCGCGCGCTCGATGAGCGCGCGCACGTCCCGGGCCGTCGCGCCGCCTTCGTTGACGATGAAGTTGGCGTGCCGCGTGGAAATGCGCGCACCGCCGACTTCGGCGCCCTTCAGCCCGGCGCGGTCGACCAGGGCGCCCGCCGACGGCGGGATGCCCGCCGGCACACGGTCGCGCGCCGGATCCGGATTCTGAAACACGCAGCCGGCGCTCGCCAGCGCAAGCGGCTGCGTGTGCTTCCGAAACGCGAGCGACCCGCGTGCGATCTCGCGCAACGCCGCCGGGTCCCCGCTCGTCACGGCGAACTCCGCCCACACGACGATCTCGCGCGTCTGCTGAATCCGGCTCGTGTCGTACGCAAACCCCATCTCGGCGGCCGCGACATCAATCGCGTCGCCCGCCGGCGTGACGAGCCCGACGCGCGTCACGCGATCGCCGATGTTCGTGCCGCCGTAGTGCGCGTTGCCGTAGATCGCGCCGCCGACCGTCCCCGGGGTGCCCGCCCACTTCTCGAGTCCGGCGAGGCCGCGCCCGATCATCCAGCGCACCAGCCCGTTGATCGTGACGCCCGCGTCCGCGCGCACCACACTTGGGCCCGGCTGCGAGATGGCCGTGAGCTGCGGCCTCACAACGACCCCGCGGACGCCGGCGTCGGCGACGAGCACGTTCGATCCCCCGCCGAGCACCCCCACCGGGACGCCATTGGCACGCGCGAGATTGACGACCGCCGTGAGCTCGGCCGCCGATCGCACGTAGACGAGCCAGTCCGCTGGTCCGCCCACGCGGAAGGTGGTCAACTCGGCGAGCGGCTCGTTCCTCTCGACTCGCTCGGGCGCGAGCAGCCCCCGCAGGTCGGCGTCGAAGCGGTCTTGATTCACGGGCCGGTCATGCCGCCAGGGCGTCCAGAAGCTTGTCGTGGATACCGCCGAAGCCGCCGTTCGACATGACGACGACGAGATCGCCGGACCGCGCCTCGCGCGCGATCGTCGCGACGATGGCGTCGACGTCGGGCAGACAGCGCGCGTGGCGACCGGCCTTGGTGACGTCGTGGACCAGCTCGTCCACCGACAGCCGCTCAGCGTCGGGCAGGGTCGATCGAAAGACCGGCGCGAGGATCGTTTCGTCCGGGCCGGACTCGATGAAAGCCTTCGCGAAATCGGCCTGGAACACGCGCCGGCACGACGTCGCGGATCGCGGCTCGAACACCGCCCAGATCCGATCGGCCGGGTGCGCGGACCGCACGGCGTTGAGCGTCTCGAGAATCGCGGTCGGATGGTGGGCGAAGTCGTCGTACACCGAGACGCCTCGCGCCACGCCCCGCAGCTCGAGCCGCCGGCGCACGCCCTTGAAGTCCGCCAGCGCCCGGCGCAGGCTGTCCGGCGAGAGGCCTGCCGCGCGGCCGACCGCCAGCGCCGCGAGCGCGTTCTTGACGTTGTGCGATCCGTACAGCGGCACCTCGAACTGGCCGAAGCGCTCGTCGCGGAAGCTCACGTCGAACCTGCACAGGCTGCCCGCGCGCGTGATCGCGGTCGCGCGCCAGTCCGCGTCCGCCGAGAGCCCGAACGTCTCGACCTTCGATCGCGCGAACTCGGCCAGACGCACGGCCTCCGGGCTGTCGGCGCCCAGAATGACCAGCCCGTTCCTGGGCACGAGCGCCAGCAGCCGGCGGAACGCAATCCGGAGCGACTCCATGTCGGCGTAGATGTCCGCATGGTCGTACTCGAGGTTGCCAACGACGACGATGTCCGGCAGGTACTTCAGGAACTTCGCGGTCTTGTCGAAGAACGCCGTGTCGTATTCGTCGCCTTCGATCACGAAGTCGCGGCCTGCCCCGAGCCGGTAGCTGCCGTCGAAGTTGGCCGCGATCCCGCCCACGAGCAGACTCGGATCGAGCCCGGCCGCCGTGAGCAGCCAGCCGGTCATCGCCGTCGTCGTCGTCTTGCCGTGCGTGCCGGCGATCACGATCGAGCGCGCGCTCCACAGGAACTCGTCGCGAACGACCTCGGGCAGCGAGCGGTACCGGATCTTGCGATCGAGCACTTCCTCGAGCTCGGGATTGCCGCGTGAGATCGCGTTGCCGATGACGACCGAGTCGATCTCCGACGTGATGTGCTCGGCCCGATAGCCGTCGAGCACGCGAATGCCTTCGCGCGCGAGAAAGTCGCTCATCGGCGGGTACACGCCGTGATCGGATCCCTGCACGTCGTAGCCGCGCGCCTTGAGCATCGCCGCGAGCGTGGCCATCGCCGTGCCCGCGATGCCGACGAAGTGCAGGCGCCGGCCGTTCATGCGGCCGCCGCTTCTTCGAGGACGAGCGCCGGCGTGCCGCGCGCGACGACGCGCGCCCGGACGCCAAGCGGGAGACTGATGAGCGAATGGGTCGTGTGACCGGACGGGAACCCGAACAGCACCGGCCCCGGAAATCCCGACAGCACGTCGTCGACGACCGCGCGCGCCGTGACCGCCCCGCCGGGCTCGTCGCAGCGCGGCCATTCGCCGAAGACAATCGCCGACGCGGACGCGAGACGCCCGCTCAGGCGGAGCTGCGTCAGCATGCGGTGCAGGCGGTACGGCCGCTCCCCCACTTCATCGAGGAAGAGCACGTGGCCCGCGGGTGGCCGGAATTCGAACGGCGTCGAAAGCGTCGCGAGCAGCTGCGTCATCGTGCCGCCGAAGAGCGGCCCGCTGGCCTCGCCTCCTTTGACGATCTCGAGCCCGTCGGGCGAAAGCTCGCCGAGCGGCTCGGTACCCAGGCTGCGCAGCAGCGTCGCGGGGTCGTACGCGGACACCCCGCGCGCGAGGCGCCCCTCGACCATCGGTCCGTGCAGCGACGCCAGACCGACACCGCACGCCAGAAACACGTGGACGGACGTGACGTCGCTGTAGCCAACGAACGCCGTACGCGCCTTGAGGATGCGATCGCGATCGAGCAGCGGCAGGACCTCGACGCTGCCGTAGCCGCCGCGCACCGCGACGATCGCGTCGACATCCTCGCGGCCCCAGGCGCGCATCAGCGCCTCGGCGCGTGTCTGCGGCGTACCGGCAAGAAATCCCTGGCGCGCGAACACCGAGTCCTCGAACACGGGCTCGAGGCCCAGCCGGCGCAGCTCGACGAGGCCGGCCTCGAACTCTGCGCGATCGAACGGGCTCGCCGGCGCCACGAGCGCCACGCGGCTCCCTGCGCGCAGCGGCCGGTACTTGACGAGGCCGGATTCCGTGCGGGGCGTCATTGAAACGCAGCCATTTCCTCGGCGACCGCCCAATGCTCCGCACATCCGACGATATCGAGCGCGCTGGCCGGCCGGGAAGACTGGGTGAGGAAGCGTGCCTTGACGCGCTGCTGCCGCGCGAACGCGTCGTCGATCCGGATGGTCGAGAGGCGGCCGGACTCGACCGCGCGAATGACGGCTTCGAGCGCCGTCACCTGCTCGTCGATCGTGCTGTTGCAGAAGAGGACGGCGTCGCAGCCGGCGTGAATCGCCTCCACCGACGCCTCAGGCAGCGGCGCGGTCGCGCTGATTGCCTTCATTCCCAAATCGTCGCTGAGCACCACGCCCTCGTACTTCATCGCCGTCTTCAGCAGGCCGGTGACGACGCGGGACGACAGCGAGGCGGGATGATCGGCGTCGAGCGCTGGCACGAGCACGTGCGCGGTCATGAGCGTCGCGACGCCCTCTTCAATCGCCGCGCGGAACGGCACGAGCTCGACCGCTTCGAGCCTTCCTCGGTCGTGCTCGACAATGGGCAGCTCTTCATGCGAATCGCTGTTCGTGTCGCCGTGTCCAGGAAAGTGTTTGCCACAGGCAGAGACGCCCGACGACTGGAGCCCGCGAATCACGGCACGCCCGAGCGTGGCCGCGAGGTCCGCGCGCTCGGCCAGCGCGCGATCGCCGATGACGGGGTTGGCGGGGTTCGTATGGACGTCGAGGACCGGCGCGTAGTCGAGGTTGATGCCGACGGCCGTGAGCTCCGCCGCGAGCGCCGCCGCAAAGCGCTCCGCCAGCTTCTCGTCGCCGCTCCGGCCCAGCGTGATTGCCGGCGGCCACTCGGTGAACGGCTTCTTGAGCCGCGCGACGCGCCCGCCTTCCTGATCGACGCTGACCCACAGCGGCCAGTCGATCGCGAGGTCCGCGACCTCGCGCGAGAGCTCCGCCACCTGACGGGGCTCGACGACGTTCCTGGCAAAGTAAATGACGCCGCCGAGATCGAACTCGGCGACGAGCCGGCGAAGCTCGGCAGGAACAGTGTGGCCGGTGAATCCGACGATCGCCAACCGGCCGACGTGGCGCCGAAGCTCGCGAACCGACATTCGCCCGCCCATTATAATGCGCGCGTGCGCATCGCTTCCTCCGCGCCGACCCGCATCGATCTCGCGGGCGGCACGTTCGACATCTGGCCGCTCTACCTCTTTCACGAACGCGCGCAGACGATCAACGCGGCGCTCAGCTTGCGCGCGCACTGCACGCTGACATCACGCCATGACGAGCGCGTGACGCTGACGTCGGACGATACCGGCGAGCGCGTCGAAGCCGCAAACCTCGACGCGCTGACGGTGGATACCCTGCCGCTCGTCGCGCGGCTCGTGAAGCACTTCGGCGCGCGCGCTGTCGACGTGCGGACGCGGTCGGAGTCGCCGGTTGGCGCCGGCATCGCCGGATCGTCGGCGCTCAACGTCGCGACCGCGGGCGCGCTGGCCGAGTGGACCAGCCGCCGCCTCGAGCCGGACCAGCTGCTGAACATCGCGATGAACGTCGAGGCGCAGGTCATCCGGGTGCCGACGGGGGTACAGGATTATCGTCCGGCGTTCTATGGCGGGGTCTCGGCCGTCGAAATGGACGTCGCCGGCGTGCGGCGGGTGGCTCTCCACGTCGACGCTCGCGAGTTGAGCCGCCGGATCGTCGTCGCCTACACCGGGGAGTCGCGGCAGTCGGGGATCAACAACTGGGACGTCATGGTGCGGCGGATCCGCGGCGACGAGGAGGTCGTGTCCGCCTTTGACGCGATCCGGGACGCCGCACTGGGCATGCGCGCCGCGCTCGAAGGCGGCGACTGGACCGGGGCCGCCCGGCAACTGGCCGTCGAATGGACCGCCCGCAAGCGGCTGGCACCGCGCGTCACGACGCCGCCCATCGACGAGCTGTTCGACCGCGCGCACCGGGCGGGCGCGCTCGCCGGCAAGGTGTGCGGCGCCGGCGGAGGCGGTTGTCTATTCTGTCTGGTCGACCCGGATCGGCACGCCGCGGTGAGCTCGGCGCTCGCCGATGGCGGCGCGAAAGTGCTGGCGTGTGAGATCGAACCCGACGGACTGAGGATCGAGCGGAGCTGACCATGGATCCCCTCGAAGAGATCAAGAAGCTCTACTATGGCGCGACGAAGTCGACGATTCAGCGCGATCTCGCGCGCGCGGTCGAGCTCCTCAAACAGCTGCCCGCGGAGGAAGATCGCGAGCGGGCGGCGGTCTACATGGACGGCCTCTCGCAGATGCGATCGGAATGGGCGGAAGGCAGCGGGCGGCGGAACCGGCGATAGGCGTGCTAGAGTCGCTCACGCATGATCCGGCTGGCGCTCGTGACCGCCGTCGCGTTCAGTCTGACGGCCGGCACCGGTCAGCCACCGCAATCTGAGGCCTCGCAGGCACTGCTTGCCCTCGCGGCGAAGTATTTGACGTCGTACGATCGCCAGTTCTCGGCGGTTGTCTCGGAAGAGCGATACGAGCAGTCGGGCCACGGACCGAAGGGCGTGGTGACGGGCCACCGCCTGTTGCGATCCGATCTGCTGCTGGTCAATTCTGGGGAAGCCGGCTCCCTGTGTTTCCGGGATGTCTACGAGGTGGACGGCAAGGCGATCCGCGATCGAAACCAGCGGTTGATGGATCTGTTTCAACATCCCACCGGGGACGCCATCGACCAGGCGACGAAGATCCGCGAGGAAGGCGCGCGCTTCAACATCGGCACCCTCAGCCGCACCGTCAACGACCCGACCATGGCGCTGGCCTTCCTGCGCGACGTCAACCAGCGTCGCAGCATTTTCGATCTCGCCGGCGAATCCACGGTGAACGGCGTGCGCACGCGCGTCCTCCGGTTTCGCGAGGACTCCCAGCCGCGCTTGATTGGTACCCCGGACGAATCTCCCGCGAGCGGGCGCTTCTGGATCGATCAAGGCACGGGGCGCATCGTGCGCACCGAGCTGGTGCTCAGTGCGCGAGAAGCGCGCGGAACGATCACGGTGACCTACGGCCCGCAGGAAAAGCTCGCTGGTTTGTGGGTGCCCGTGCGAATGGAAGAGCGCTATGCCGTCGGATCGACACAGACGATCGACTGCGTCGCGACCTACTCGAATTTTCGACAGTTCAACGTGACGGTCCGCTGAGCGGCGCGCGGCTACTGCCAGTAGTCCGCGACGTTGGCGAGCGTGATGTGCGCCTGCTTGTGCGTGCCGGCCTTGCCGAGCGGCTTGGCTGGCTTGCCGTTGACCGACCAGTTGAACGCGCCGGCGTTGCCAACGTCGAGCGCGATCTCGTGGTCGGCGGCAAACCGCTGGCGCTCGCCGACCTTCAGCACGCGCTCGAGCACCACGAGTCCGTCGGCGCTCACCTGCACCCAGCAATCAGCCGAGACGTCGAACTCCACGGTCAGCCGGTTGTCCGCCGGCGCGGGCGATGAGGACGCGGGCGGGGCGACCACGCCCGGCGTCGTCGACTGGGCCGGCGGCGGGCTCGGCCGCGGCGTCGCGGGCGGCGGCGGCCGGTAGTCGGAGCGCACCGGCGTCGCGCCCGGCGCCGGCGCCGGCGCGGGGGCCGCCGACCACAGCGGCCGCGTGCGCCAGATCGCAAACGCCACGAGCGCGACGATCAACGCGATGATGGCGAAGCGCAGCAGCCGCGCCGCCTGCCGCTGGCGCTCGAGAAACGCCTGGTCCTCGCGCGTGATCTCCGGCGTGCGGACTTTCCGCGCGGCGTTGCGCTCGCGCAGCTCCACTTCCGCGATGAAGTCCTTGACGGTCGCGTCCGGATCGAGCCCCACTTCGATCGCGTACGCGCGGATGAACGCGCGGCCGAAAATCCCGCCCGGCAGCTTGGAGAAATCGTTCCGCTCGACCGCTTCGAGCGCGGCCACGGAGATCTTCGTGGTGCCGGCGATATCCCGCAGAGATCGGCCGCGTGACTCACGTGCGGCCTTCAGACGCGCGCCAAATTGTTCCATGCAGCGTGGCCGGTTACTGTACCAGAAATATCAAGTTCGAAGTTTGAAGTTCGAAGTTCGAAGTACGGAGTGCCCGGTGTCTGCCACTTCGAACTTCGAACTTCGAACTTCTAACTTCCGACCCGCTCCATCGCGGCCCTGAACGCCTCGGCCGCACGGACTGGCCCCAGTGCGCCCGGGTGACGTCCCGCCGGAAGGAACGCGCCGATAGCGGCGACGCCGGCGGCGCCCGCGGCGACGACCGCCGCGCTTCGCTCAGGCGTGACGCCGCCGATCGCCAGGAGCGGCACGACGCTCGCGGCCGCCGCGCGCGCCAGCGCGTCGAGACCTTGCGTGCGTGCCGCGTCGCCCTTCGACCCCCCCGGAAACACGGTGCCGAAGAGCAGGTAGTCCGCGGTCGCGTGCTCGCGAATCTCGTCGAGCGTGTGCACGGACCGCCCCACTATCCAGCGACTCGACGACAACGCACGCACAGGCGCCACGGGCGGGCCGTCGGCTCGCAGATGGACCCCGTCCGCCCCCGCGGCCAGGGCGACGTCGGCGCGGTCGTTCACCAGAAGGCGCACGCGCCCCGCAGCGCGGCGCTCGACCAGGCCACGCGCGAGCTGCGCGAGCGCGCGCGCGTCGAGATCCCGTTCGCGAAGCTGAATCAGATCGAGGTCGGCGTTGAGCGCCTCGTCGAGCCAGCGCTCGAGCGCCGCCAGTTCCGCGGCCGGCGTGCGCGCGTCGGGCGCGACGAGTGACCGATCAGTGACCAGGCAGAGCCAGGGCCGTGGCAGATGGCTCACCGCGGCTGGCTGGGGTCGTCAGGCGCAGGCCCAATGGGCCGCGCCAGGAACACCGAGCCCAGATCCCGCAGGCCGGCGGCCAGCGTGATGAGTCCGATGCCGGTCACCGCCCCGCGAACGAACGGGTTGCCCATCACCGGACCAAGCCAGGGCAGCAGGCTGAGAAAGGCGTTCCGCCGCCACAACGTCATCCACGGCGCGACCGTCAGCAGCAGCCCGGCTTCAATCAGGTACGCAGCGACGAGGATGCGGGTGGCAACGCGAATGAGGATGCTCCAGGCGACGGCCGAACTCAGGGCGCGATCGCATCAAACAATGACGGCGGCCTGAACGAGCGCCGGTGCGCCGCAGAGTATCCGTACCGCCCCACGGCGTCGAGATGTTCTTTGGTCGCGTAGCCCTTGTGGCGATCGAAGCCGTACCGCGGATCCGCTGCGTGCAGCTCGATCATCAGACGGTCCCGCGTGACCTTGGCCAGGATCGACGCCGCCGCGATGGCCGTCGAACTGCGATCGCCGCCGACGATCGGCCGCTGCGGCATCACCAGCTCGGGAATTCGAAACCCGTCGACGAGGACGAAGCCCGGCAGCGGCACGAGCGACACCACCGCCTGGCGCATCGCCAGCAGGGACGCCTGGTGAATGTTGAGGCGGTCGATGTCGCCCGCCGACACAATCGACACTGACCAATGCACGGCCGCGCGGGTGATGTCCGGAAACAAGCGATCGCGATCGACGGCCGTGAGCAGCTTCGAGTCGGCGACGCCGGCGACGTAGTGGTCCGGCTGCAGGATGACCGCGGCCGCGACGACCGGTCCGGCCAGACAGCCGCGCCCGACCTCATCGACGCCCGCGATGTGCACAAACCCGTGCCGCCGCAGGTCATTCTCCACCGTGCGGGAGGCGCGGGCGCGGCTCATGCGGGCTCCTGACGGCCTAGGCGCCCTTCATGCGCGCGGCCTTGCCCTTCAGGTCGCGCAGGAAGTACAGCTTCGCGCGCCGCACCTTCGCGCCGCGGAGGACTTCGATCCTGTCGATCGTCGGCGAGTGCAGCGGGAAAATGCGCTCGACGCCCTGGCCGAACGAGACCTTCCGCACGGTGAACGTCGCGTTGGCGGTGCCGCGGTGCATGCCGATCACCGTGCCCTCGAACACCTGGATGCGCTCCTTGTCACCTTCGCGCACTTTCACGTGCACGCGCACCGTGTCACCGGCCCGCATCGCCGGCCGTGCGGTCAGATGCGGCTGTTCGACGGTTTCAATCGCTTTCATGATCCTTCGTCTCCTTTTGTCCCACTCTCAAATTCGTCGGCGCCGGCGAGCAAATCCGGCCGCCGCGCCCGTGTGCGCCGCATCCGTTCGTCGCGGCGCCACCGCTCGATCTCGGCATGATGCCCCGAGATCAGCACGTCGGGTACCGCCATGCCGCGAAACACGGCAGGCCGCGTGTAATGCGGATGGTCCAGCACGCCGCGCACGAACGACTCGCCGTCCACCGAATCCGCGTCGCCGACGACGCCCGGCACCAGCCGGACCGCGGCGTCGATCACCACGAGCGCGGGCAGTTCGCCGCCCGACAGCACGTAGTCGCCGATTGAAATCTCGTCGGTCACGAGCGCCTCGGCGACGCGCTCGTCCACGCCTTCGTACCGCCCGCAGATCACGACGATCCGCTCGAGCCGGCTCAGCCGCTCCGCCTCCGCGTGACTGAAGCGGCGGCCCTGCGGCGTCATCAGCACGACCGCCGACGGCGTCCCGCGCTCTGCCGCGATGGCTTCGACGGCGCGAAACAGCGGCTCGGGCTTCATCACCATCCCCGGTCCGCCGCCATACGGCACGTCGTCGACGCTTCGGTGACGGTCGTCAGTGTACTCCCGAAGGTCTCGAACCCGGAGATCGACCAGCCCGCGCTCGCGGGCCCGGCCGACGATGCCTTCCGCGAGGCCGGCCTCGACCATCGCGGGAAAAATCGTGATGACATCAACGGTCATACTCAGACAGGCACTAGGCAGAAGAGCCAGGCATTAGGCACTGGGAGCGCCCGTCGTACTCGCTAGTGCCTCTTGCCTAATGCCCAGTGCCTGATCCAGCCCCTTTTCCCGCGTTCAAGTCCAAGAGTCCCTCGGGCGGGTCGATCTCGATGACTTTCGCCGCGACGTCCACCCGCGTGCAAATCGTGTCGGCCAGCGGAACGAGCACTTCCCCGCGCGGCCCGTCAATCACCAGCACCGGCGTGCCCGTCCCGAGCTCGACGCGATCGACGCGCCCGACCTTGGCCCCGGCCACGGTCACGACCTGACAATCCGCGAGGTCGTGCACGTAGTACCGGCCTTCCGCCAGCGGCCGCAACTCGTCGGGCGCCACTCGAAGCTCGACGTTCCGCAGCGCTTCGGCGTCGTTCATCGTCGTGACGCCGTCGAACCCGACGACCCAGCGCCCGTTGTGCTCACGGCTCGATCCGACGACGAACGCTCGACGACTGTCTCCGACCATCGCCGTCAGCATCGCCCCGACCTCGAACCGCGATACGCCGAAGTCCGTTTCTGGCGCGATGACGACCTGGCCCTTGATGCCGTGCGGCCTCACGATCCAGCCCACCGTCACGAGAGACGACCACTCAGTCATCGGTCATCGCCGATGATTTCACTCATCGCGAAAGTCCACCGTCACTCGGCTCCCGTCGAGCTCGCCGGCGGCGGCCGCGAGCGTCCGAACGGCGGCGGCCGTGCGGCCCTGCCGACCGATCACGCGGCCGAGCTCACCCGGCGCCATCGCCAGCTCGACGACGGTCTGGCCTCGCCGCTCGAACTCGGTGACGCGCACCTCGTCCGGCCGGCCCGCCAGCGCCCGCGCGACGACTTCGACGACGTCGCGCGCGCGACTCACGACGCGGCCTGCCCTTCGGCCGCGGGCGGCGCCGGCGGCATGCGATCGACCAGCGTCCGCACGCTGTCGGACGGGCGCGCGCCCGCCTTCAGCCAATGCGCGAGCCGATCGCGATCGACGTCCATCTTCTCCGGCTTCAACCGCGGGTTGTAGTGTCCGAGCACCTCGACGAACCGTCCGTCGCGGGCCGACCGCGTCTCGGTCACGACGACGCGGTAGAACGGGCGGTTCTTCGATCCGGCCCGTCGTAGTCTGATCGCTAGCATGTCTGTGTCACCTTTCGCCTGTCACTGATTACTTGTACTCTGCCGTGCGTTCTGCTTCGAGCGAAACACGGGGTCGGGTCTGGCTGACGCCATCAAGACCCGACCCCCGATCATCTGAATCCTTTGCCGAGCATGCCCATCAACCGCTGCCGGCCCTTGCGGCCACCCGTCGCGGCGCCGCCCATCGCCTTGAGCATCTTGCGCATCTCGACGAACTGCTTCAGCACGCGGTTGACCTCTTCGACCCCGGTGCCGCTCCCGCGCGCGATGCGCTTGCGGCGGCTGCCGTTGATGATGCCGTGGTTGCGCCGCTCGCGGGGCGTCATCGAGTTGATGATCGCCTCGACGTGCGTGAGTTGCTTGTCGTCGACCTGCGCCCGCTGCTCGTTGAGCTGCTTGAGCTGGCCGAACCCCGGCATCATGCCCAAGACCTGCTCGAGCGGCCCCATCTTCTTGAGGGTCCGCAACTGATCGCGGAAGTCCTCGAGCGTGAAGTCGTCGAAGCTCTTCTTCTCGGCCAGCTTCGCGCGGCTCTCGTCGTCGATCGCCGCCTCGGCGCGCTCGATGAGCGAGAGCACGTCGCCCATCCCGAGCAGGCGCGACACGAGCCGGTCGGCGTGGAACGGCTCCAGATCCTGCGGCCGCTCGCCCACGCCGACGAACGCGATCGGCACGCCAACCACGCCCACGACCGAGAGCGCCGCACCGCCACGCGCGTCGCCGTCCATCTTCGTCAGCACGACGCCGGACACGCCAATCCGGTGGTTGAACTCACCGGCGCTCTTGACCGCGTCCTGCCCCGTCATCGCGTCGGCGACATACAGCAAATCCGACGGCTCGACGGCCGACTTGATCGCCTCGAGCTCGACCATCAGCTCGTCGTCGATGTGCAACCGCCCGGCGGTGTCGACGATGAGCGTGTCGAAGCCGAGGTTCCTGGTCGCCGCCAGCGCGCCCGCGGCACGCGCGACCGGATCCATCTCGTCCGCCGGTTCGTGCGCTCTCACGCCGACCTGCCTGGCGAGCACTGACAGCTGCTCGATCGCCGCCGGCCGCCGCACGTCGGTCGAAACGAGCATCGGGTGACGGCCCTGCGAGGTCAGCCACCGCGCCAGCTTCGCCGAGCTCGTCGTCTTGCCCGACCCCTGCAGGCCGAGCATCAGCACGACCCGCGGTGTCCGCTGCGTCACCGACAACCCGCCAGGCGCCGTGCCGAAGAGGCCCAGCATCTCGTCACGCACGATGCGCACGACGTGCTGGTCCGGCGTCAGGCTGTGGAGGACTTCGTCTCCCACGGCCTTGACGCGCACCCGGTCGATGAACGCCTTGACGACGCGAAAGTTGACGTCCGCTTCGAGCAGCGCCAACCGAATCTCGCGCAGCGCGACGTCAACGTTTTCTTCGGTGAGCCGCGCGTGACCGCGGAGGGACCGAAAGACGTCCTGGAGCCGGTTGCTGAGAGATTCGAGCATGGTTATCCGGCTAACCGGTTCCAGTGCAACCACTTATGGTATAGGGACACGGTCTCGTATTTCAAGTTTGAAGTTCCAAGTCAGAAGTGCGAAGTTTCGGAGAGTCCGTGTGCCATCCGAACTTCGAACTTCCAACTTCGAACTTCAGACTTAGACAGATTTCAGCCTGTGTCCCAGCTTTTCCTTCTTCGTCCGCAGGTACTTGCGCGTCGTTTCGACGACCGGCGTGACCTCGAGGGGTAGCGACTCGGCCACGGACAGCCCGTAGCCTTCGAGACCGATGAATTTTCGAGGGTTGTTCGTCAGCAGGCGCATCGTCCGAACGCCCAGATCCCGCAGGATCTGGGCCCCGATGCCGTAGTCGCGCTGATCGGGCTTGAAGCCGAGGCGCTCGTTCGCCTCCACCGTGTCGAGGCCCTGGTCCTGCAGCTCGTAGGCCCGCAGCTTGTTGGCCAGGCCGATGCCCCGCCCTTCCTGGTGGAGGTACAGCAACACGCCGCGACCCTCGGCGGCGATCTGGCGCATCGCGGCGTCGAGCTGGGCGCCGCAGTCGCAGCGCATCGAGTGGAGAACGTCGCCCGTGAGGCACTGCGAGTGCACCCGCACCATCACGTCCTGGCCATCGCCCAGGTCGCCGCGGACGAGCGCGACGTGCGTCTGCCCGTCGATGCGGTTGTCATACGCGTAGATCGTGAAGTCGCCGTACTCGGTCGGCAGGGCGGCTTTGGCGACCTGCCGCACGAGGCTCTCCGTGCGCATGCGATAGCGGATGAGGTCCGCGATCGTGATCATGAGCAGGCCGTGCTTGCGCGCGAACTTCTTGAGCTCAGGCACGCGAGCCATCGAGCCGTCCTCGTTCATGACCTCGCAGATCACGCCGCCGGGATACAGTCCGCCGATACGCGCCAGATCGACGGCCGCCTCGGTGTGCCCGGCGCGCACCAGCACGCCGCCCGATCGCGCGCGCAGCGGAAACACGTGACCGGGCCGCGCGAGATCGCGCGGCTGCGTCTCGGGCGCGATCGCTGTCTGAATCGTCAGCGCGCGGTCCGCGGCGGACACTCCGGTGGACGTGCCCTGTTTCGCGTCGATGGAGACGCAAAACGCCGTCTCGCGACGGGAGGAGTTGTCGCTCACTTCGAGCGGAATCTCGAGCTCGTCGAGCCGCTCCGCCGTGAGCGCCATGCAGACGAGACCGCGGCCGTGCTTGACCATGAAGTTGATGGCCTCTGGCGTCACCTTCGAGGACGCCATGGTCAAATCCCCTTCGTTCTCCCGGTTTTCGTCGTCGACGACGATGACCATGCGGCCGGCGCGAATGGCCTCGATGGCCTGCTCGATTGAGTCGAAAGTCGGCCGCCGGCGATTGCCGGCCGCCAGACGCAAGGATGGAGACATCAGCGTTCGTGCGCGGGCACGGTCACACGACCGGCGCGCACGCTCCGTTCATCGAGAAGCCGCGCCACGTACTTGCCGAGCACGTCGGCTTCGAGGTTGACGCGGTCGCCCACGCGCGCGCTGCCGAGCGTCGTGTGGGCAAGGGTGAACGGCACGATCGCGACGCCCACCCGGCCTGTGTCGAGTGAGGCGATGGTCAAGCTAATCCCGTCGACCGCGATCGAGCCTTTGGAAATCATGTACGGCTCGAGCGGCTCGGGCACGTCGACCTCGAGCCAATAGCCGTCGCCATCCGGTCTGAGCGCGGCGACGCGGCCCACACCGTCCACGTGCCCAAGCACGAAGTGCCCGCCGAGACGCGCGTCGGCGCGAAGCGGCCGCTCGAGGTTGACGGGCTCGCCCGGCGCGCGATCGCCGAGCGTCGTCACGCGGACGGTCTCCGGCGAAATGTCCGCCGCGAATCCCGTGGCATCGCAGGCAACCACCGTGAGGCACACGCCGTTCACTGCGATGCTGTCGCCGGCGCGGAGCTCCGCGCCCAGCGCGGTGTCGATGCGCAGCCGCCGTCCCGTGCCTGCGGGATCCACGCGTGCGACGCGTCCGGTAGCCTCAACGATTCCTGTAAACATCGAGTTCGACCAGCAAGTCCTCGCCCAGCATCTTCGTCGACGGCGCCGCAGACCACTTGAGGTGATCGTTCGCGCCCAGCACGAGCCGGATGCCATCGCCCATCGTCTGCGGCGTCACGATGAGCTGCACACGATCGACGAGGCCCTCACTCACGAACGCCCGCTGAAGCGTCGGTCCGCCCTCAACCAGGAGGGAGACCACACCGCGGGCGCCGAGCCACTTGAGCAGCGGCGCCAGCATCCGGTCCTCGCGCCGATCGATCAACACACCGCGCCGTTCGAGCGAGACGAGCGGCACCGGGTTCATCGCCGCCGCCTGCGCCGACACGATCATTATGACCGGGCCCGCATCGAGCGTCGAGAACACCCGGGCGCTCGGGGGCACCTGCCCGCCCCAGTCGAAGATGATGCGCGTCAGCGGCCGATACCGGTAGGCGCCGCGCGCGGTGAGCCACGGGTCGTCGGTCAACACCGTGCCGGATCCGACGGCGATCGCCTCGACCTCGGCGCGCTGGCGCTGGAGGTAGCGGTCCGCGACGGCGCCCGTCAGCTTGACGCGCGTGCCAGACCGGCCGACAAAGCCGTCGCTCGACACGGCCGCCTTCACGATGACGTACGGACGCAGCCGCGTGATCCATGTCAGAAAGACCGCGTTCTGCCGGCGCGCCTGCTCTTCGCCGATGCCTTCGGTGACGTCCACGCCGTGCGCGCGCAGGTACGCGGCGCCCGACCCCGACACCCGCGGATTCGGATCGCGGATCGGAAACACGACGCGCCTGATACCCGCGCCGACAATCCGCTCGACACACGGGCCGGTGCGTCCGACGTGGGAGCACGGCTCGAGCGTGCAGTAGAGCGTGCCGTCACGCGCCTCCGAGCCGGCCGCATCGAGCGCGATGACTTCCGCATGCGGTCCGCCCGCCTCGAGATGCGCGCCCTGCCCGACGACCACGCCGCGTGACGACACGATGACGGCGCCGACCACGGGGTTGGGCGCGGTCCGGCCGCGTCCGCGCTCGCCCAGGAAGAACGCGCGCTCGATGAAGCCCGCGTCGTGGACGTCTACCATTTGTCGGTGAACAGCGCGTCGACGTAGGCCTCGGCGTCGAACGGCAGCAAGTCCTCGATCCCTTCCCCGACGCCGACGTAGCGAATGGGCAGCCTCAGCTCGAACGCGATGGCGATCGCGATGCCGCCCTTCGCCGTGCCGTCGAGCTTCGTCAGCACGATCCCGGTGACGCCGCTCGCCGACAGGAACTCGCGCGCCTGCACGAGCCCATTCTGTCCGACCGTCGCGTCGAGCACGAGCAGCGTCTCGTGCGGCGCGCCTTCGGCGGCCCGGCTGACGACCCGGCGAATCTTGTCGAGCTCGGCCATGAGATTGGCCCGGGTGTGCAAGCGGCCGGCCGTATCGACGATGACAATCTCACGCCCGCGGGCCTTGGCCGCCGTCACCGCATCGAACGTCACGGCCGCGGGATCCGCGCCGCTCTGCGCGCGGATGAGGTCGACACCGGCGCGCTGCGTCCACACGGCGAGCTGCTCGACCGCCGCCGCGCGAAACGTGTCGGCCGCACACACCATCACGGATCGGCCCGAGGTCCGGTAGTAGTGCGCCAGCTTGCCCACCGTCGTCGTCTTGCCCGTGCCGTTGACGCCTACGACCAGCACGACGTGCGGGCTCGTGGGCGCCATGGGCGTGACCGGCACGTCGGTCAGCAATCGCTTGATGACGCGCCCGACGCGGTCGCGCATCGAGCCGTTGGTCTCGGCGCGCACCAGCTGCAGGATTTTTTCGGTCGCCGGCAGCCCGACATCGGCGGCGATCAAGGCATCTTCCATCGCCTCGATACGATCGATGTCCACGCTCGTCCGCGTGGCCGCGGGCGCCGGCGTCGTGCCGGTCGCTTCGCTCAAGCGATCGCGGATCTGTTGAGCGGTCTTCGCGAGGCCGGCTTTGAGTCTGTCGAAAAGTGACGCCATTACTCGCCGTCGAACTCCCCGCGCTGGCGGCGCAGCATGAGGTCGGCGACCGCCTCGCGGGGGCTCTTGCCGCCTCCGAGTACCTCGGCCATCTGCTCGGCAATCGGCAGCTCGACCTCGTGGCGCGCGCCCAGCGCCAGCGCCGCGGAGGTGGTGTTCACGCCTTCGGCCACCATGCGCATGCCGGCGAGGATCGCGTCGAGCGATCTTCCCCGTCCAAGCTCGACGCCGACGTGGCGATTGCGGCTGAGCGATCCCGTGCACGTGAGGACGAGATCACCGAGCCCGCTGAGACCGGCGAGCGTTTCCCGGCGTCCGCCCATCGCGAACGCCAGCCGCGAGATCTCCACCAGGCCGCGCGTGATGAGCGCCGCGAGCGCGTTGTGCCCGAGCCCAAGTGACTCCACGACGCCCGAAGCAATCGCGATGATGTTCTTCAGCGCGCCGCCGATTTCGACGCCCGCGACATCATCGGACGCGTAAAGCCGGAAAAACGAACCCCGCAGGCCTTCCTGCACCAGCCGCACGGCCTGCTGATCGGATGAGGCCGCGACCAGAGCCGTTGGCAGCCGTCGCGCCACCTCCGCAGCAAAACTCGGCCCCGACAACACGACGACCGGATGCTTGCCGTGCGTTTCGGCCGTCATGACTTCGGACATCCGCGCCAGGGTGTCCGTCTCGATACCTTTGGTCGCGCTCACGAGCACGGCGCCGGCCGGAAGATGTGGCGCGGCCGCGCGCATCACGAGGCGGAGTCCGTGTGACGGCACCGCCACGATGACCAGACGCGCGTCGGACAGCGCGTCGGTGAGCTGAGGCGTCGGCCGTACGGTCTCCGGGAACGTGAGATCCGGCAGGTACGTGGGATTGGCGCGACGCGTCGCCATTTCCGCGAGGAGCGTGTGATCGCGGCCCCACAGCGTGACGTCGTGGCCGATGTGACCGAGATGCACGGCGAGTGCCGTGCCCCAGCTTCCCGCCCCAAGCACGGCCGCTCGATGAGTGGCATCCGCCGGCATGCCCCCCAATTCTAAGCGAGCGTGACGGTGTGCAGTGCCTCGTACCGGGGCGTGGGCCCGGAGAGATCGCTCTGAAAGAGCGTCACGTGATCGACGCGCCAGCCGATCGAGGCCAGCCGAAGATCGCGCAACCGGCCGCCGAGCGCCCGCGCGCGGCGCTGCTCCCGATCGCGAACGCGCGCGATCGTGAGGTGCGGCCTGAACGGACGGCGCTCGATCGCAATGCCTTCGCGCGCGACGCGCTCGCCGAGCGTGCGATGGACTTCCGTGAGCCGCTCCGCACCGGCCGCGACGGGCATCCACACGACGCGGGGCGGTCCGCTCGCTGGTGAGACCTCCGGCGGCCCGAGCGTCAGGTCGATGGCCGGGCCCGGCATGGAAGATTCGAGCGAGGCCACGAGGACAGGGAGCCGTCCGGAGTCCACTTCGCCAAGAAAATGTACCGTCAGATGCGCGACCGCCGCCGCGACCCAGCGCAGCGCCGGCGCGGCATCGCCGGCCGCCCGCTCCACGTCGGCGCGAAGCGCGTCGATGCGAAGACGCGCGGCCACATCCGGCGACACTGCTAGAAAGAGCCTCACAATCCGAGGATCGACCGGCGCACCAGATCGAGCGCTCCCGCGACGGCGAGCCCCCGGACCATCTGACGATCACCGGGAAAGATCGATGTCTTCACGGCGGCCGCGGGGCCAGCGACGGCCATGACCACCGTGCCGACGGGCTTGCTGTCGGATCCTCCGTCGGGGCCCGCGATGCCCGTGATCGCGACGCCGATGTTCGCGCCAAACGATGCGCGCACGCCTTCGGCCATCGCGCGGGCGACCGGCTCGCTCACGGCGCCGTGCGCCGCAAGCATCGCGTCCGGCACGCCAAGCTCGCGGGTCTTGACGTCGTTCGCGTACGCTACGACGCCACCGACGATCCACGCCGAGCTACCTGGAATCTCCGTCAGGCGGCCGAGCAACAACCCGGCAGTGCACGATTCGGCGGCGGCAAGGCGCCAACCGCGCTCGCGAAGCAGGTCCCCGACGACGGCTTCGAGCTGCCGCCCGTCCACGCTGAACACGATCGACCCGAGCGCGTCGCCGAGCCGGCCGACGGCCTCGTCGAGCGCTCGATCGATCGCCGGTACGTCGCGTCCCGCGGCCGACAGGTGCAGCTCAATTTGCCCGGGCGTCGCGAGAATGGTCGTTTCGATCGGGATGGATTGGCGCCGCAGCGGCGCATAGACGGGCTCAGCGACTTCATCGACCTGCGATTCCGCGCGGCCGGTGATTTTCAGCACGCGGCGGCGAAGCCGGCGTCCGCGAGTGCGAGCCTCGAGCCGGGGAAGCACGTCAGCCTGCCACATCGGATGGATTTCGCGTGGCGGACCCGGCAGGAGCACCGCGACATTCTCGCCGCGCTCGATCCACAACCCCGGCGCGCTGCCGTGCCGGTTGGCGAGCACGGTGGCGCCCCTCGGCACCTGCGCCTGCCGGCGATTGATCTCAGGCATCGGCACGCGGCGCTTTGCGAATCGCTCGCGAAGCCCCGCGAGAATCTCCGCGTCTTCGACCAGCGCGAGCCCGAGCGCGCCCGCCACCACCTCGCGCGTCAAGTCGTCGTCAGTCGGTCCCAGGCCGCCCGTGGTGACGACGACGTCGGCGCGCGCGATCGCCTGTGCGAACACCGTCCCAAGGTCGTCGCGATGGTCGCCGACGACAGCTTTGACCCGGACATCGATGCCGAGCTCGTTGAGCCTCGCGGTCAGCCAGAGGGAGTTCGTGTCGATGCGATCTGGCGTGACGAGCTCACTGCCGACGGCAATGATCTCCGCCGTCCGCAGCTCGGCCGTCACATGAGCCCCGCCAGCCCGAGGCGAGCGGCAGCGAGCACGAACAGGTGCATCAGGAGATTGCCGTAGACGGCGACCATCAAATCGTCCGCCATGATGCCGAGGCCGCCGTGCAGGCTCTCGAACTGACGGGCCGGCCACGGCTTGAAGATGTCGAGAACCCGAAACAGAAAGAAGCCGACGATCGCGCCGCCGACGCCGACTCCCGTGAGCAACAACGTGAGCAACTGCCCCGCCACCTCATCGATGACCACCGGCCCGGGGTCGTCGCGCCCGAAATGACGCGCCGCCACGCTCGCCGCCCAGACACCGATCACTGAGATTACCGCGAGCAGGCCAATCTGTTCCGGCGCGGAGCGATGCCTGGTCAGGAGATAGATGACGACGCCCACGGCAGAGCCGGCGGTGCCTGGCGCCACCGGGAAGTAGCCGGCGCCCAGCGAGGTCGCCAGCAGCACGGCGAGACGGTTCATGCGCGGACGACGCGAGTATGCGCGAGACGGTCGTGCACCGCGAGACCCGAACGGAGGAGGGCGGGGAGGAACCCGACGCCGAGCACGAGCACGGACGGCAGGGTCAGCAACGCGCGGTAGCTGGCCTGGCCAATCGTCGGCGACTCCGACCCGGACGAATCGGGATCGGCCACGACGCGAAGGCCGACGAGCATCTTGCCAATGGTTTGGCCGCTGGCCGCCGTGAACAGGAACAGGTAGCCCACGGTGACGAGCGCCAGAAACGCTGCCATGGGGACGATCGGCAGTATCTGCGCCTGCTGCCAGGTCAGGTCGCACTGACGGAGGGTGAACCAGACGACCGCGGCATTGATGGCGCCGAGGAACGCGAGATCGATCGCGGCCGCCGCCACGCGGCGAACGGCGTTGCCGGCGCCGGCGGCGAGTTCGTCCCCTTGGGACGCCGGACGTCCGCTCGCTTGCGCTTCGATGCGCTGGAGATCCTCGAGCAGGTCGTGATCGAAGGGCCCGAGCTTGCGGGCCGGCTGGGCCTCGACGCGGGCGACCTGCGGGCGCGGCGCCTCGGAAGTGCGGCGTACGGCCAGCGGCGCGCGGGCCGCGGCCGGCAGCAACTTGACGAAGGGCTGATCGTTCTCGGCCGGCGGCAACTCTGACGTGGCCGCTTCGGCGTCCGCCAGCGCCAGGCCCTTGACGAAGAGCGGCAACTCGGTCGTCGACGCCGGACGCACGGGCTTCGGCTTGGACGGCTCGGATGGAAAGCTCGGTTCCGGCGCGGGCTTGTCGAGTGTCAGCGCCAGCGTTGAGGCGCTCGCGACCGCGGACTCCGATCCGCTCGACCGCATCGAGCCGAGCGTCATCGGCGTGCGTAACCGATCGACTTCCGAGTCACGCATCGGAAAATCGCTGAGCGGCGCCTCGGCCTCGCTGTCCTCCGCCGGGTGGAGCGCCAGGTCAGGCTCGGACAGCGAAAACGAGTAACCGCAGTGTTTGCAGCGCGGCTCGGGTTCGAAGCTCAAGTAGTGGCACTTCGGACATTTCATCGTCGGTCCGCCTTGGAGCCAAAGCGCTCCGGTCCACCTGGGAGCAACAACTGTTGAATTTCGATTCGCAATTCGTCGGCCGCGAGCCGCGCCGGACCATCCGGGTCCACCCGATCGAGCGCTTGCAGCGCCTCGGCCAGCCGGCCGCGGCTGTACAGGTTGCGGGCGCGGACGAACGCGACGTCCGCGCTCGTCAGGGCAGGCGGCCACTTCGACGTGACGGCCGAGACGGCGAGTTGTTCGGTCGGTGAGCGCAGGCCCAGCCAATCGGACACGGCCGGGCCCGTGCCCAGGGCCACGAGGACCACCGCGATGGCGACCATCGCGACGAGGAGCGCGCCGACCGAGAGACTTCGCCCGCGCCGGGCCGGCCGCGGCATCGCCGGCGCGCCGGCGATCGGGCGATCCGAGGCCCGGCGGCGCAGGTGCGCGCTTTCCAGGCGCTCCAGTCGCTCGAGCTTCACACGAAGCGCTGCGGCCTTCTCGTCGTCGCCCGTCGCGGCCACGGCTTCTGTCAGGAGGTGCCGGGCGGCTTCGGTCCGGCCCTGCTCGAGCAGATCGTGGCTCGCCTCGAGCATTTCCTCCGACTGGCGGTGCCGTTCGGCAAGGGTCGTGCGGGCGCGATCGATGTAGGCGCGGGCGCGCGCGTGGTTGCGGTCGAGAAACAGGACGCGCGTCCAGATGTGAATCGCTTCTTCGTGCTGCCCAGCGAAATACCGGTCCAGGCCTTCGACGAGCAGCGCTTCAGTCCGGCTGTCGCGGTCGGCAGTCTCGGTCGCGTGAGACTCGAGGCGTTTCGGATCGGCCATGTTGCAGGTCCGCGCGGATTATAGCGAGAGGCCCGGAGGAGTACAAGCCCCCCATGGCGTATCGGCCCTTTGTGGTAGAACCTTCACCATGTCCGTGATCGAGTGCATCCCCAACATCAGCGAGGGCCGGCGGCAGGACGTGCTCGACGCCTGCGCTCGAGTCATCCGGGCGGCCGGAGTCCACTTGCTCGATGTGAAGCCGGACGCCTCGCACAACCGCACCGTGTATACGTTCGCTGGCGATCGCGGGCCGGTCAAGGCGGCCGCGTTGGCGCTCTTCGCCGAGGCGACGCGTACGATCGACCTGCGGACCCATTCGGGCGAGCACCCACGCGTCGGCGCAGTCGACGTCATGCCTTTCGTGCCGATCGAGGGCGTGACGATGGCCGACTGCGTCGCCCTCGCGCGCGAGGTCGCCGGCGAGGTGTCGAGCAAGTACGACCTGCCCGTGTTTCTCTACGAGGACGCCGCGACGACCCCCGCGCGCCGCAACCTCGAGGACATCCGCCGTGGCGAGTTCGAGGGGCTGGCCGCCAAGCTGAAGCAGCCGGACTGGGCGCCCGACTTCGGCCCGTCGCATCCGCATCCGTCAGCAGGCGCGTCGGTGATCGGCGCGCGCATGGCGCTCATCGCCTACAACGTCAACCTCGCGACCAACCGCCTCGACGTCGCGAAGAAGATCGCCACGGCCATTCGCCAGAGCTCCGGCGGGCTGCGGTTCGTCAAGGCCATGGGCATCGAGCTGGCCGATCGCGGCATCGTCCAGGTGTCGATCAATCTCACCAACTACGAGAAGACCCCGGTGTTTCGTGTCTTCGAGCTCGTCAAGCGCGAGGCCGCGCGTTACGGCGTCGCCGTGCTCGAAAGCGAGGTCATCGGGCTCATTCCGGCGGCGGCGCTCACGGCGAGCGCCGCGTGGTACTTGCAGATGGACACGTTCGCGGACGGGCAGGTACTCGAGAACAAGCTCCGATCGTCGATGAACGACCCGGATCATCGGTGAACGACAATCGGGGATCGCAGATCGAAGTTCATCGCTGATCGATCAACCGATGTCGATTCATCGCAGATCGAAGCTCATCGATCATCGATCAATCGATATCGATTCATCGCTGTTCGATGCTCTGCGATCGCCAGATCCCCGATCATCGATCTACGATGTCTTCGTCTTCTTCTTTCTTCCCCGACGGGATCCCGAGCCCTCGCATTTTCCGGTAGAGATTGCTGCGCTCGACGCCAAGCGCATCGGCGGTCCGTGAGATGTTGCCCTCGAACGCGGAGAGCGCGCCCAGGATGTACTCGCGCTCCCAGGCGTCGCGCGCTTCGTAGAGCGGCGCGATGTTGGCCGGCGAGGCGTGGACCGGCCGGTCCGGGATCTCCAGGAACGTCATGTCCGAAGCGCCGATCACCTCGCCGGGCACCATGATCATCAGCCGCTCGATGACGTTGCGGAGCTCGCGGACGTTGCCGGGCCAGGGGTAGGCCTTGACCACGGCGACGGCGTCCGGTGAGAGACGCTTCATTCGCCGTCCGTACTCACCGGAGAACTCCGCCACGAAATGCTCCGCCAGCCGAATCACGTCGTCGCCGCGCGTGCGCAGCGGCGGCACGAAAATCGGGATGACGTTGAGCCGGAAGAAGAGATCCTCGCGGAACCGCGCGCTCCGGATCTCCTCGGCGAGGTCCTTGTTGGTCGCGGCAATCACGCGCACGTCCACGCGCACGCTGCTCTGCCCGCCGACCGGCTCGACGATCTGCTCCTGCAGGGCGCGCAAGACCTTGGCCTGCGTCTTGACGCTCATGTCCCCGACTTCGTCGAGAAAGAGCGTGCCGCCGTTGGCGGCCTCGAACTTGCCGCGTCGATCGGCCACCGCGCCCGTGAACGACCCCTTCGTGTGCCCGAAGAGCTCCGACTCGATCAGCTCCTCGGGAATGGCCGCGCAGTTGACCTCGATGAACGGCGCCATGCGGCGATGGCTGAGCGCGTGGATCTGCCGCGCGACGAGCTCCTTGCCCGTGCCGTTTTCGCCGGAGATCAGCACGCGCCCGTTCGTCGGCGCCGCCATGCCGATCTGCTCGCGCAGGCGAATCATCGCCGCGCTGTCGCCGATGAGCTGCAGCCGGCGATCTACGCGCGCGCGCAACGCGAGGTTCTCGACCTCCAGCCGGCGCTGCCGGAGCGCGTTGCGCACCGCGAGCACGGTCTTCTCGAGCGACAGCGGCTTCTCGATGAAGTCGAACGCGCCGAGCTTCGTGGCCTTGACCGCCGCTTCGACGCTCGCGTGGCCGGAGATCATGATGACCTGCGCCTCGACACGCCGCTCGCGCAGCCGCTCGAGCGTCGCAATCCCGTCGATGCCGGGCAGCCAGATGTCGAGCAGAATCACGTCGTAGGCCTGCCGCGTCACCTGCTCGAGGCCGATCTCGCCGCTCTCGACCGCGTCGACGCGATAGCCCTCGTCGCGCAGCACGCCCCCCAGTGAGGCGCGCACGCCGGCTTCGTCGTCGATGATCAAGATAGAAGACATGATTCGTGTCAGGCCCCAGGCCTCGGGCCCAAGGCCTCAGGCCGAACGCGTCCGACGCCGCCCGCCCATCCCTGGGGCCTCGGGCCTGGTGCCTGGGGCCTGATCGTCATGCCGCCGGCAGCTCCACAGTGAAGATCGTTCCCGTCGGTCGTGCGTCGCCGACCTCGATGCCGCCGCCGTGTTCCGCGACAATGCGGCGGACGATCGCGAGACCCAGACCGCTGCCCCGCCCCTTCGTCGAGTAGTACGGCATGAACAGCTTTTCGCGATCGGCCGGCGGCACGCCGGGACCGTTGTCGGTCACGACCAGCCGCACCACCGCATTGCGATCGTCGAAGGTCGTCGCCAGACGAATGGTCGGCGGCTCGCCGTCGGGCCGCGGCGGCGCGGCGGGCCCGCCGAGCGCTTCGACCGCGTTGTCCACGAGGTTGATGATCACCTGCCGGATCTGCTCCGCGTCCAATCGGACCGCCGGCAGGCCGGCCGCAAGCTCGCGCTCGACATGCAGCGTCCCGTGCTGCAGCACGCCGCCGTACAGGCGCAGCGTGTCGTCGATGAGACGGTTGAGATCGACGGGCAGCATCCGGGGGCCGCGCAGCCGCGCGAACTGCGCAAACTCGTCGACGAGCCCCTTGAGCGCCTCGACCTCCGTCACGATCGCGCCCGTGCACTCGTCGACCAGCGTCCAGGTGGGCGGCGCGGCACCGGCGAAGTGCCGACGCATCCGCTCGGCGCTCAGCTGAATCGGCGTCAGCGGATTCTTGATCTCGTGCGCGAGGCGGCGGGCGACGTCGCGCCAGGCCGCGACCCGCTGCGCGCGAATCAGCGGCGTGACGTCATCGAGGACGAGCACCGCGCCCTCGGCCTGGCCGTCCTCGCCGGTCAACACGGTCGACGCGGCCGCCAGATGCACCTCGCGGTCGTCGCGGGCCAGCGTGATCTCCTCGACGACGCTCCGCGGCTCGCGGCGCCAGATGGCGCGCACGAGCGGCAGGAGCGGCGCAAGATCCTCGCGCGCGAGCACGACCGCGGCCGGCTGGCCCATCGCGGTCGGCCCGAGCCCGAGCAGCCGTTCGGCCGCGCCGTTGACGGTCGAGATGTTGCCGGCCGCGTCGAGGGAGATGACGCCGGTCGCGACGCGGTCGAGAATCGTCTCGATGTAGCAGCGCCGGGCGTCGACCTCGATGTTCTTGCTCTCGAGGTCCTTGCGCGACTGCTCGAGCCTCTCGCGGCTGGTCCGGAGCTCGGCGGCCATCATGTTGAAGGCCTCGACGAGCGAGCCCATTTCGTCGCTTGTTTCCGGCTCCAGGCGGAAGTCGAGCTGACCCGCGCCGATCGCACGCGCGCCCTCGGCGAGCTTCTGCACGGGCCGCGTGATGCGCTTCGAGAGGTAGAGCCCGAGCCACGTCGCGCTGACCAGAATCAGCAGCGTGACCCCGGCGAAGATCGCGAGGTACGCGGCGAGAATCGGTTCCTTGAACGTGCGCAGCTGCATGTAGGACTCGAAGGCCATCGTCGCGCGCCGCGCGCTGACTTTGACTTGCCCGTCCAGATGATCGGACACGACGACCGCGCCGATTGGCGTCCGGTCGGCATTGAGGATCGGCGTCGCCGTGCGGAGCAGCACGCCGCCGCTGTCGAGAGGGTCCTGCGTCTGCTCGTCGTGGCCCGATTGCACGGCCTTGAGCGCGAGCCGATCGGCCAGCGCGCGCACGTGATCGGGCGGCAGGTCGGACGCCTGCTCCGCCAGCAGGAACTCGACGTCGCGCTGCCCGCCCGGCCCGGTCACCGATCGATAGAGCTCGACCATGCCCGACGGCGTCCCGGCCATCTCCGCTTTGACGATGGGATTGAGGAGCGTGACGTCGCCCGCATCGACGTCCTTGGCCGGCAGCGTGCGCGCGAGCCGGCGCGACCGGTTGGCGGTGGCTTCCTGATGATCCTGGTAGTAGCGGCTCGAAATCAACTGCGCGGACGCCACCAGCTGATCGACCGGCTCGCTGAACCAGCGCGCCGCGGATCCGCGAATGATCTCGCTGCCGCTCAGGAGCACGAGCACGGCCGGCACGATCGTCATCGCGAGCAGGGCGCCGACGAGCTTCGCGCGGAACCGGGCGAACGGCGCGGCCTGCCGCTGGTCGTACCAGAGCTTGACGAGATTGCGGGCGAGCACGAAGAACAACGTGACCAGCAGCAGCAGGTCGACGGCGAGGACCGAATACAGCATCAAGCCGCTCAGCTGCAGCGGGATCTCGCTCGTCCGGCTCGACAGCCAGAACAGGCCGACGAGCAGCCCGATCAACACCAGCGCGATCACGATGAGCACACGCGGGTTGTCGAGAGGACGCCGGCGGGCGTCCGGAGCGACCACGGGCGGCGGGGGATCGAAGAGCATGGCGCTAGATCACCGGATGAACGTGAAATCCTTCCGGCCCGATCCGTCGTCGCGGCCGAAAGGCCAGATCGAGAACGTGCGGCGCGGGCTCATGCGGAGCCGCACGCGCACGTAGTAGTCCGCGTTGGCCTCGAGCGGCTCGCTCGGCTCGAGCGCGATCTGATCGAAGCTCATCATCCATCCCCGCACGTCGGTCTCCTTGTCCGTGCGCTCGGACCAGACCACGCGCCCGTCGCGGAGCTTGGAGACCTGATAGATGCCCGTGAGGCTGTCGAACTTGACCGTCGCCGCCGCGGTCGTCTCGGCCAGCGTGCGATCGAACCAGATCGTCGACGGCCGCCGCAGCTCGACCGCGTAGCTGAACGTCATGAGCACGCCGCTCTGAATCGCGTCGTGCGCGTCCTCGAAGAACGACGTCGGCGCCGAAAACGCCGCGACGACGCGCCCGCCCTCGGTGACGACGGGCGTGACGTTGATGTCGGTCGCCATCATCGCCAGGCCGCCGGTGGCCGTCACGAACACGAGCGCAAGCAGCGTGCGGCGCGTCATTCCTTCAACCTGAGCAGCTCGTTCAGCTCGGTCTTGAACTCGTCGAGATCGCGGAAGTTACGGTACACCGACGCGAACCGGACGAACGCGACCTTGTCGAGGCGCTTGAGCTCAGCCATCACCGCTGTGCCGATGTCCTCGGTGCTGATCTCGCGGTCCGGCTTTTCCTGAAGCGCGGCTTCGAGGCGATCCGCGATCCCTTCGAGCGCGGCAACCTTCACCGGCCGCTTCTCGCACGCTTTGAGCAGACCCGCCACGAGCTTGTGGCGCTCGAATCGCTCGCGCCGGCCGTCTTTCTTGACGACCATGTACGGAATCTCGTCGATGCGCTCGTAGCTCGTGAACCGCCGGCCGCAGTCGAGGCACTCGCGGCGCCGGCGGATGACCTCGCCCTCGCGGCTCTCACGCGAGTCGACGACTTTGTCGCCCAGGTTCCCGCAATACGGACACTTCATTTCGCGGCCTCGGCGGTCGACTTCATCCGGCGCAGTCCTCCAAGCGTCAGGCCATCCTGCGCCATGAAGATCAGGCCCATGATCGAGATGGGCACGAACGACACCGCATGGAGAACAATCGCACAGGCCGCGGCCGCTTCAGCCGCCGCCCCGAAGAAGGTCGTCACGGCAAACTGATACATCTTGTGAAACCCGCCGACGCCGCCCGGGGTGGGCATCGAGACCCCCACCACCAGAAACATGACCACCAGGAACGACCCTACGAAGGAAAACGTCAAATCGAATGCCCGGGAGGTCAGCCAGATCCCCAGGCCAATCGAGAGCCAGAGCAGCACCGAAAGGACGAACGCGAGAATGAGCGGCGCGGGCCGTCGCATGACGGCCAAACCCTCGGCAAACGTGTGCACGAACCGCTGGACCGCCTCGCGCGCCCGGACGGGAAGCACTTTGACGAGTCCGCCGGCCCATCGCCCCAGCCGCTCTGGGTGCCCGGCGCCCGCCACCAGGATCCCGACGGCCGCCACAGCCAGGACCGCGCTGGCGGCGCCGGCCACCTCGACCTCGCGCCCGACATCCATGCCCTCCGTCAGCAGCAGCCACCCGAAGAGCAACAGCACGCTGGCCAAATCCATCACCCGTTCGACGATGACGGTGGCCAGCGCCGACGCCGTGTTGAACCCCTCCGCTTTCGCGAGCAGATATGGCCGCAGAACTTCGCCGATCCGGCCCGGCAGCAGGAACGTCGCCGTGAATCCGATGACGGTCGTCCGAAAGGTATTGCGAAAGGTCGCATGGCCGATGGGCCGCAAGAGCGCCTGCCAGCGGAATGCGCGCACGACGTACGTGACGAGCGTGACGAGCACCGCGGCCCCGATCAGGCCAAGATGAGCCGACTCAATCGCGCGCCAGACCTCGTGGAAATTCAAATTGTGGAAGAACCACCACAACAAACCGAGCGTCAGCCCGGCGACGAGCAGGGCGTGCCAGGGAATCGAAATTCGCGACGACGATGGCGGCATTGGATGGGCTGGACAGGTCCTACTATAAGATTCTCGGCAAGTATATGGGTAAGCGAGAGTTACTGATCATCGTCGCCTTCGTGGCGATCGGCGCGGTGGCGTTCGAGCTCACCGCGCCGCCCGCGCCAGAGGGACGAAGCTTCTCGCTGACCCGATGGTGGCAGAGCGCCCGCCGTGGCATGCGCGGCAACCAGGCCATCGCTTCATCGGTGCAGCATGGGGAAATCGACCTCAGCAGCGGCGTCTCGGAACTGCGCGTCGGCGGCCTGAACCGCGGCGTGCGCATCGTCGGCGAAGATCGCAAGAACATCGCCTGGGAGCTGCACGTCGAGTCGAACGGCCCGGATGATGCCACCGCGCTTGCCTGGTCCAAGAAGGCCAAAATCAAGCTCGACGACCTGGGGTCGAGCCTCGCTCTCACCGTGTCCTTCCCCACCGAAGGCACCCAGTGGGGGGCACTGATGCTCCGGGTGCCGGCCAAGCTGGCGCTCAAGATCAGCGGCGGGTCGGGCGGCGCCGACGTCGCCGAGGTGGCCGCCGTCGATTTCGATCGCGCGACCGGGACCGTCACGCTCAAGGACATCACCGGGGCGGCGACCGGCTCGCAGACCAACGGCGAGCTGACGATCGACGGCGCCTCGGCGGTCGATATGACGCTCACCAACACGCGCGCGAAGATCACCAACATCCGCAAGAGCGTCATGTTGAACGCTCGCAACGGCCGGTGCGAGATCGCGGACGTGGAGGGCTCGGTCGAGATCGATCAAACGAATCAGGAGACGACGTTGGAGGGCCCGGGCGGTCCCACGCGGGTCACGGGCACCGGCGGCCGCGTCACCATCGCGCATCCGCGGAAGGAAGTGAAAGTCGATTGCCGGCGCGCAGAAGTGGAAGTCTCGCTCGACGAGCCGGTCCCGATGACGTTGCTCACGAGCGACGAGACGCTGCGCCTGATGCTCGACGGCCCGCCGGCGATTAGCCTCGACGCGGTGGCGACCGAGGGCGGCTCGATTCGCGCCGAGGATTTCGATCTGCCGATCAAGAGCGTCGAAGGCGAGCAACGCTGCAACAAAGTGTTTGGGAACAGCAGCTCGGCGCCGCGTGTGACATTGCGCGCCGTTCGCGGCAGCATTGTCATCCGGAAAGCGAAGTGATACCCTTCCGGATCTTTCGCGACGCCATCCATGCCGCCATCGGTCGTTCTCGAAACCAATCTGTCCGGTCTCACGCTCGCCCGACGCGGCAAGGTCCGCGACGTCTACGATCTGGGCGAGCAGCTGCTCATCGTCGCCACGGATCGCATCTCGGCGTTTGACTACGTGCTCGGGTCGGGGATTCCCGACAAGGGCAAGGTCCTGACGCAGCTATCGGCGTTCTGGTTCGAGAAAATGGCGGCGTTGACACCGCATCACCTGCTGTCGGTGAACGTCGCGGACTTCCCCGCGGCCGCGCGCGCGCACCGCGACGTGCTCGACGGCCGCTCGATGCTCGTCCGAAAGACGCTGCCGCTGCCGGTGGAATGTGTCGCGCGCGGGTATCTCTCCGGTTCAGGCTGGAAGGATTATCAGAAAACCGGCGCCGTCTGCGGGATTCCGCTGCCGCACGGCCTCCGCGAGTCGGACCGCTTCGCGACGCCCATCTTCACGCCCGCGACCAAAGCCGAGTCCGGCCACGACGAGAACATCAGCGAGGCCGAGGCGGGCCACATCGTCGGTCACGAACGCATTGCGCGGTTACGCGACCTCACGCTGGCCATCTACCAGCGCGGCGTCGAGCACGCCGAGACCTGTGGCATCATCATCGCAGACACCAAATTTGAGTTCGGGCTCGCGCCCAAGGGCAGCGCGAGCCCGTCCCGCCGAAGCTCCGAGGGAGCGGAGGCGGACGAGCTGATCTTGATTGACGAAGTGTTGACGCCGGACTCATCGCGCTTCTGGCCGAAAGCCGACTACCGGCCGGGCCAGGGCCAGCCGAGCTTCGACAAGCAGTTCGTCAGGGACTACCTCGAGCGGATCGGCTGGAACAAGCAGCCGCCGGTGCCTTCACTACCCGATGACGTAGTAATGCGGACGCGCGAGAAATACGTTGAGGCGTACAAACGACTCACCGGACAGGATTTGAAGTAGGCACCACCCACTCGTGCCTGCGGCCCAGTGCCCAGCGCCTGACAAGGGCTTTCAGATGATGAGAGATGACCTCGCCACGCTCGTGCAGCAGATGATCGACCGCGGCATCCTCTTCGACGACGCCCAGCGCGAATTTGAGCGCATGTTCATCACCCGCGCCCTCGCCAAGACCAACTACAACGTCTGCAAAGCCGCCAAGATGACGGGCCTCCACCGAAACACGCTCAGCCGGAAAATGTCGGCGTACAAGATCCGGAAAACCGCGTAGGACGACAGCGACGACCCGCACGCGAGGCACGACGGGTCCAGGGAACCGGCATTCCAGTCAGTTTCTGTAGGAAAGACCAGCAAACAACAAGAGTTGACCAGCGACGGCTCATTCCTTGGACCTGTCGTCCCCGTCGTACCGGTCGTACCTGTCGCGCGATTCCGCTCTTGACGCGCTACGTGACGCTTTATACACTTAGCAGTCGGTCGTTTCGAGTGCTAACAGTCAGAGAGGCTGACTGCCAGCACGCGACCCTAGCCAATTCAACTGGCCGTCGGCCCGCCCGGATCGGGTCCAGGCGCCGGCCCGGCTTGATGAAAGGACAGTCATGAAAGTCAGACCGCTTCACGATCGCATCATTGTCGAGCGCCTCGAGGAATCCGAGCAGCGTGTCGGCGGCATCATCATCCCGGACACGGCCAAGGAGAAGCCACAGCAGGGCAAGGTCCTCGCCGTGGGCAAGGGGCGCGTCGAGAAGGACGGCAAAGTGACGCCGCTCGACGTCAAGGCCGGTGACACGATCCTCTTCGGCAAGTACGCCGGGCAGGAAATCAAGATCGACGGCAGCGAGTACCTCATCATCCGCGAGGAAGAAGTCCTCGGCGTGATCGAAAAGTAGCCCGCTTCTTCCTAGGAGATTAGCAATGGCAAAGCAGATTGTGTACGGAGAGGAGTCGCGTCAGCAGATCCTGCGCGGGGTCAACGCGCTGGCCGACGCGGTCAAGGTGACGCTCGGGCCCAAGGGCCGGAATGTCGTCATCGACAAGAAGTTCGGCTCCCCCACCATCACCAAGGACGGCGTGACGGTGGCCAAGGAGATCGACCTCAAGAACCCGCTCGAGAACATGGGCGCGCAGATGGTGCGCGAAGTCGCGAGCAAGACGTCCGACACGGCCGGCGACGGCACGACGACGGCGACCGTGCTCGCGCAGGCGATCTACCGCGAGGGCCTGAAGATGGTCACCGCGGGCGCCAACCCGATGGAGCTCAAGCGCGGCATCGAGAAGGCCGTCGAGGGCATCGTCGGCGAGCTGAAGAACCTGTCGAAGCCGGTGAGCGGCAAGATGATCGGCCAGGTCGGCACCATCTCGGCCAACAGCGATGACACGATCGGCAACATCATCGCCGAGGCCATGGAGAAGGTCGGCAAGGACGGCGTCATCACGGTCGAAGAAGCGCGCTCGATGGAGACGTCGCTCGACGTCGTCGAGGGTATGCAGTTCGACCGCGGCTACCTCTCGCCCTACTTCGTGACCGACCCCGAGCGCATGGAGTGCGTGCTCGAGAACCCGGTGATTCTGATCCACGAGAAGAAGATCAGCTCGATGAAGGATCTGCTCCCGCTCCTCGAACAGGTGGCGCGCGGCGGACGTCCGCTCGTGATCATCGCCGAGGACGTGGACGGTGAGGCGCTCGCGACGCTCGTCGTGAACAAGCTGCGTGGCACGCTGCAGGTCGCGGCCGTCAAGGCCCCGGGCTTCGGCGATCGCCGCAAGGCCATGCTCGAGGACATCGCGACGCTGTCAGGCGGCCGCGCCATCACCGAGGATCTCGGGATCAAGCTCGAGAACATCAAGATGGAAGACCTCGGCAAGGCCAAGAAGATCACGATCGACAAGGACAACACCACGATCGTGGAAGGCTCGGGCGCGCAGTCGGCCATCGAAGGCCGCGTGAAGCAGATCCGGACGCAGGTCGAGGAAACCACCTCGGACTACGACCGCGAGAAGCTGCAGGAGCGGCTGGCCAAGCTCGTGGGCGGCGTCGCCGTCATCAAGGTCGGCGCGGCCACCGAGACCGAAATGAAAGAGAAGAAGGCGCGCGTCGAGGACGCGATGCACGCGACCAAGGCCGCGGTCGAAGAGGGCATCGTGCCCGGCGGCGGCGTGGCGCTGCTCCGCTGCGTCAAGGTGCTCGACGGCCTGAAGCTCGAGCACGACCAGAAGGTCGGGGCCGACATCGTTCGTCGCGCGATTGAAGCGCCGATCCGGTGGATCGCGAACAACGCCGGCGTCGAGGGCTCGATCGTCGTCCAGAAGGTGAAGGAATCGAAGGAGTCCGGCTACGGCTACAACGCTGCGACCGACACCTACGAGGACCTCGTGAAGGCCGGCGTCATCGACCCGACGAAGGTCGTGCGCTCCGCGCTCCAGAACGCGTCGTCGATCGCGTCGCTCTTGCTCACGACCGAAGCCATGGTC
>Ga0163163_10000018_pt1 | contig 199503 bp, 177 predicted proteins | sample S65metaG_FD_119766 | JGI IMG/M metagenome (GOLD analysis project Ga0163163, IMG submission 119766) | Switchgrass rhizosphere microbial communities from Kellogg Biological Station, Michigan, USA - S6-5 metaG | ecosystem: Host-associated > Plants > Roots > Rhizosphere > Soil | place: USA...
GAGTCTCGCGTCGGTGTTGTTTAAGCTTCCCGGCGCGGCGAAAGCGCAAGTACCATCGGAGCTGAGATTGTGCCCCAAATCCGTCAGCGTGCCGGAATATTTATTTCCCGGGGAATTGGTGTCCAGCAGAGTGTTCAGCAGCGTTCCGCCGGAAATACCACCTCCGGCAGAACCGCTGCTCCCTGGGACGCCGTACGGTTGACCGCCGCCACCCTGGCCACCGGTGCCTGCGATGCCCGAGTTTAATGCTATGGTGCAATTTGTCAGAGAACCAGTGGTTTGGATCCCGCCTAATCCATTACCACCCATTCCACCAGCACCTCCAGGACTGGCCGTGTGAGCGAAGGCGTAACCCGGGCCTCCTGAACCACCAGCGCCTCCCCAACCTGTGTTGCCAGCGAATGTGCAGTTGACTGAACTGAACGAACCGTAGATGCCTCCGACACCAGTGCTTCCCATTCCACCCATTCCACCGGTTGTAAACGGATTGCCGGCAGCCCCGCCGTTACCGCCTGTACCGCCACTACCTGAGTTGCAAGTCAGCGCACAATCTATCAGGTGACAAATGCCGCCGTTGAATATGGCGCCACCATAACCCCACCCACCCACACCGCCGGTGCCGCTCAACCCGGCGAGGGCCGCTCCTCCTGAACCCCCAACTCCTCCCGCTACGATATTGCCAGCCAGAGTGCTTCGGCTGATGTGAAGATCTCCAAAGTTGCATATTGCGCCGCCACCAGCCCTGCCACCTGGGCCGCCGGTGTAGCCACCACTCGCAGAGGGTCCAAGGCCAGCCGGCCCAGCAAACGCGGAGTTTTGAGTAAAAGTGCAAAGATCCACGTTCAAAGCACCTAAATTATGAATGGCGCCACCCAGCGCATCCTGACCCGGGTCTGGAGGGCCACCGGTTGAATTCGTCCCGGATCTACCAATTGCGCTGCTGGCAGCAAAGGTGCACCCGGTGGCATTGATGGTTCCTCCCTCATTGTAAATTGCGCCACCGTTACTGCTTACCCCATTGAGGAGGGTCAGATTGAGAATCGTGAAGGTGACGTTGCTGCTCACAGAAAAAAGGCGGACGAGCCCGCCGCCACTGATGGTCACCTGATGGCCGCTGCCATCGAGGAGTGTATGTTTGGTAATTTCAATTGTGTTCGCCAGGGTTATGGTACCATCGCACGCAAAATCTATGTTCGAGGCCCCCTCGAGTGCTGCACGGAGCCCTGCTTCAGTACAGCTTGAGACGGGAACAGTCCCGGAAAGGATGACATCCAGGTGGGCGGGGGAACTGGTTACCGCTCCGAACGTGTTCGTTATGACGACGGCATACGATCCTGCCTGGGAAGGTTGGATGTTATCTAATTGTAAGGTGGAATCGGTCCCTGCTACGCCCGAGCTGACTCCATTGTGAAACCACTGATACGCCAACGTGCCGTCGCCATAAGCCCTTACGCTGAAAGTGGCCGTTGAACCTGCCTGAACTGCTTGGCTACGTGGAGCCACAGCGAGTGTCGGCTTTAGTGTGGGCAGCGCCAAACCGAAGACGACACCACCATCGTTTGTTCCGTCGCCGTCGGAGGCCGTCCCATAAATAGTAAGGTCAACGAGCGCCAAGGCGCTATAGGGAGAGCGTCCGTCACTTCCGGTGAGGTTTTTCAGGATGCTGAAGGCGCTACCGTCAGAGTTGATCTGGAATATGGTCCCTGAATTGAAACTGCCGCCGCTCTCGGTGGTTCCGTACACACTTACACCAGAGGAAGCCAGGCCCCCGAAGGGGTTGCGCCCATCCATGCCAGTGAAATTTTTGAGCACGCTGAAACCGCTGCCGTTTGTGCCGATCTTGAACACCACGCCCGCATTGGAGATTCCACCATAATAAGTAGTTCCACACAGGATCGGGCCTGATAACGCCAATCGCGCATAGGGTTGAGAGCCGTTGGTACCTGAGAAGCTGTGGAGCGTACTAAAGCCGCTACCGTCCGTACTGACTTTGAATACCGTGCCGTTTCCAGATGAACCTCCACCACCCGTGGTCCCGTATAGGCTCGTGTCGGACAAGATCAGGCTACCGACAGGGTTGGCACCATCGTTCCCAGTGAAGCTTTTGAGTACTGTATAGCCGGTGCCATCGAGATTCAGTTTGAACACCACACCTGCATTGGAGATGCCGCCAGAGTAGGTATTTCCGTATAGAGTCTGACCCGATAACACCAAGCCTGCATAAAGATTGGCACCATCGTTGCCGCCATTGAAGCTCTTCAGTGTCTTGAAGTTACTTCCATCAATATTGATGCTGAATACCGTCCCATTGTTGGAGTTGCCACCATAGAGTGTCGTCCCGTATAAGGCAGTGCTGGAAACCACAAGCTCTCCGTGAGGTTGCTGCCCGTCAGCGCCATTGAACCGTTTAAGCAGCGCATAACCACTTCCATCCGTGTTCACGCTGAACACCGCACCAGGCCAATTCGCAGAAACTTTCCCATAGGATAGGAAACCGCCCCCATATACGGTGGTGCCATATATGGTCCCGCCGGACACAACCACGCCGTTAGGTGAAAATGTGTTGGGCCAAAAAGCTTCACTGCCGCTAAAGCCATGTACGGCCCAATAGCTCTGAGCTTGAGTTTGAATTAATGATGCAGCCAGGAGCGCGCTGGCCAGCAAAGCAAATTTGTTTGGTTTCATACGAAATTTGAGGGTTGAGAAGGAGTATTCATACCCTGAATGCAAGGACGCTTGCGTTAACAGACCGGGGCCGGTCATCAATCTCCGGTCCCCGGCTGGATTGAGCACGCACACGGACCGCGCTCAACCTGGAATCGATATTCTCGGTTCAGGATAAGTTCGAAGGCGTCTGACTACTTCCCAGATTTTGGCAAAGACCGCTCGTTTTTTGTGAGCTTTGAGGTCGACCGAATCGGTGTGGCCCCAACTTCCATCGCCGAAAAACAGGACATCAAAGAATGTATTGGCTTGGACAATTCATGTGGAGTTGACGCGTGGCAAATCGATTAACCTTAACTCATTAATGAAAAGTACCTGTGAACCTTTGTCGGAGAGTTTTGCAACGTTGTTAGGAGGGCAAAGGATGGAAAAATGCTGACAATCAACGACCTGATCCGACGCACCGAAGGTCGAGGACTTTATTTTGTAATGATTCTGTTGTGCCTCCCGTTCATCTCGCCCGTTCCTGTTCCCGGTTTAAGCAATGTCGTTGGGGTTATTATCGTGGTTCTCGCCGTCAAGCTTGCTCTAAAACTTTCGCCAGGACTTCCACGCATCCTGGGAGATAGGAAATTTAGCCCGAACAGGAGCCGAAAATTTTGGCATGGACCGCTCGTGATGAGGGTTCCCGCGAAAGCGAGATTTTTCCGTTCTGCCAGATGGTGTCCATTGCGAGCGGGTCCGGATGTTTGGCCACGGGAAGTACTCGCCGGTGAGTGCGGATTCATCCACGTACAGGTTGCGGACATGGACAAGCCGCAGATCCGCGGGGACTCGTCGCCGGATCTCCGACCGTCGCGGCGCACGGTGGTTTCCGTGGCAATCATTTTGGCCAGCGCTTCGATTGCTCTCTCTGCCTTGGCCTCCTGAACGAAACCGACGATAGCATTGAAGATTACGACGCCGGAGATGACCGACGAATCCACCCATTCGCCGAGAACTGCCGTGACGCCGGCCGCCACAAGCAAGATGTAAACCAGTGGCTGGTTAAACTGTTGAAGAAACTTGAGCCAGGCTGGCGTGCCACGGCATGCAGTAACTCGATTTGGGCCAAATTGCGCCCGACGTCGGCGGACTTCATCCGCCGACAACCCGGTCGAAAAATTTACCCCGAGGAACTCAACAACTTTTTCGGCTGCCAAATTGTGCTAGGACTTATTCTTTAACTGGTCCCTATTCATCCGTTTGTCGCTGAAAGTTCCTACATTTGCCATATTGCGGCCGTGACGGAAGCAGTTCCCTTAATGGAGGGCCGGCGAATTGTGACTGGACGGAGCCAGAGTGGCATAGGCCAGGAGCAATTTCCATTTCTCGATTGGCATCCCACAAACAGCAAAGTCTCGGCCACGACGTTCCAGGCGTTTGGTTTAGCATTAATCAATTTCGTGCACTCAATGAACTCCGGTTCCTCCAGACTGGCTTGACGAAACTTGGCGAGGACTCTTCTTTCTTTGCCAAAAATACAAGCTCACCACTTAACTTAAATTTCCAAAATTCCCCCGTTTCTCACCGGTTGCCGGTGCGGGGTACGAGGGCTGATGTCAAAAAATGGGTGGCATTTGCCAAGTTTAGAAGAGCAGTCTGAACAGAGATCGGGGCTCTTATAGAGTGAGAAACAAAACACAATTCACAATTTCGCACTTAATAACAAACTCAAAAAAGAGGATCTATTATGAAATTCAAACCTAATGACAAGTCGGGTGGTGGTGTCGCCATTGAACTCGGGCCGAATGAATGTCAGCTTCCAACGCCAGAAGTTTCGCCAGGCCAGGAACCGCTGGCAGTATTCAGCCTGAAAAAGATTCTCGTGCCGCTGGATTTTTCCGATTGTTCGAAAAAGGCACTACAGTACGCGGTGCGCTTTGCCAGGCAATTCGAAGCGGAAATAACGCTGTTGCATGTAGTCCCGCGATATCCTGCCGTCCCGGAGATGGGGCCTATCGATGTCGAAACGTTACAGGACGGGAGAGCTCAATTGGAGGTGGTACGGCTCACCATCGGTGATCTGGCGCCGTGTCATACCTTATTGCGAACGGGGACGCCGTACACGGAAATAGTCGAAGCCGCCAAAGACCAGACTATGGATCTCATCGTCATTGCGACTCACGGCCATAAGGGGTTGACACGTGCGATCCTTGGCAGCACGGCTGAACGAGTGGTCCGCCAAGCACCCTGCCCTGTGCTCGTGGTGCGTGAGAAAGAGCACGAGTTTTTGCAAAAAAGCTAGAAGATAATTTGAATGATTACGAATGCTGACGAGGTCCTGAGTCCTCCGATTTTCTATTATTATTTTAAGGGGTGCTTTGGTCCTTTGCCAAAAATTGTGTTGCCTTCGCCAAATTCGGTGTAGAGGCACTCCTTCACCCGCAGTGAAATGCAGGCGTAATGACCAGAAACTCCATTACGTTCGCGCAACATGAGAGCAAGCCAAAATTGCCTACATGATTATGAAAAGAGACTTTTGCATTCTCCTAACTTTGATTCAAGCGGTCATGGCCACGACGACGATGTCCGCGACCGTCGTTACCCTGGGCGCCGCTAAGGACAACACGCTCTATCAGCCGGCGAGTGCGGGCACCACTAACAGCAACGGGGCCGGTGAACATTCCTTTGCTGGCCGCACCGACGATGGCTACATCCGCCGAGGTCTGCTCGCTTTTAATCTCACGAACTCTATCCCGCCAGGCTCCGTCATCACCGCCGTCACCCTTACCCTCTACATGTCACGCACTCGCGACACAGCGGATAACGTGTCGTTGCATCGGCTGGTGGCAAATTGGGGAGAAGCTGCTTCAAACGCTGCTCAGGAGGAAGGTCGTGGCATTCAAGCTTTGCCAGGGGATGCCACCTGGTATCATCGGTCTTATCCTACGAGTACCTGGGAGACCGTAGGCGGCGATTTTGTTGCGGGAGCAAGTGCAACTGCGTCGGTAAACAAAGAGGGATTCTATTCCTGGTCCTCCGTGAACCTTTTAGCCGATGTGCAACTTTGGCTCAACAATCCGGGAACTAACTTCGGCTGGCTCATCAAAGGCGAGGAGACCACAACCAAAACTTCCAAAAGATTCGATACTCGCGAAGTATTGACGGTAACCCAGCGGCCGGTGTTGACCGTGGATTTCATTCCCCCCGCTCAATTTGGAGCGTGTGTCTTGCCAAATGGAGGATGTGATCAAATGCCCTCTAACAATTGCTTCCTCGCCGGCGGCACGTTCCTGGGGGTCGACAGCAATTGCCCTCCGCCCATCGGTGCGTGCTGCCTGACCAATGGCAATTGCACCAACGTAACGGCTGCGCAATGCACTGCCTTAGGCGGCACTTACCAGGGCGATAACACGACTTGCACATCAAACCTTTGCCCTCTCGTTCTTGCCCCATTCGTGGATCCGTTGCCTGTCCCCGCTCCTTTGCAGCCCGTGACGGGCACCATCGGTGGCGCGGCTTACTACGAAGTCACGATGCAGCAGGTTCAGCAGAAATTGCATCGCGACCTTCCACCCACCACGGTATGGGCTTACGGCACCGCCTTTCCTGGACCCGTTATCGAGGCTGAGGTCGGCCAACCCGTAACCGTCAAATGGATAAACGACCTCCGGGATGGAAACGGTCAGTTACGGACAAATCATTACCTCCCGGTCGATACTTGCCTCCACGGCCCGGACATGGCGGGCGCAGCGCCGCGCACAGTGGTCCACCTTCACGGTGGCAAAGTCATGCAAAAAGACGACGGTTATCCGGAGGAAACATTCCTGCCCGGTCAATCGCGCACAAATTATTATGCCAACGAGCAGCCGGCCGCAGGCATCTGGTTTCACGATCACGCCCTGGGTATTACCCGGCTGAATGTTTACATGGGCCTGGCTGGGCTTTACCTCTTGCGCGATGCAGCCGAAACTGCTCTCGGGTTGCCTGCAGGTCCGAACGAAATCCCGCTCGTCATTCAGGACAGGAAATTCCAGCCGGACGGCTCGCTTTCCTATCCTGCTGTCTGGGATGAGCATTTCTTTGGCGATACCATTGTCGTCAACGGCAAGGTCTGGCCGTACCTGGTTGTGAAACAAGGCAAGTATCGCTTCCGAATGGTCAATGGCTCGTCCTCTCGCACTTACACGCTCGCCTTATCATCCGGAGCCCTATTCCATCAGATCGGGACTGATGGTGGATTGTTGCCCACGCCTGTTCCGCTTAGCCAACTCACCTTCATGCCGGGGGAGCGCGCCGATGTAGTGGTGGATTTTGCCCCTTACCCCAACGGCGCTGAAATTCTCTTGACCAATAATGCTCCCGCACCCTTTCCTGGACCAGAAGGCATTGGCGTCATTCCCAACATCATCAAATTCATCGTCACAAACGTTGCCGGCCACAGCGCTCCGCTTCCCGCCACGTTGCGTCCTTTGGAGCGACTTTATGAAACCAATGCCGTGAACCACCGTGACCTTGTTCTCCGCAAAGGCGCCGATCCTTGCACCGGAGCCAAATGGCTGATCAACGATCTTGGATGGAATGACATTACGGAATTCCCGATCCTCGGAACAACAGAAGTCTGGAGCTTCATTAACCGTTCCGGGGTCGCCCACCCCATGCATTTGCACCTGGTCCTGATGCAAATCCTGGATCGTCAGCCTTTCGTCTTTACAAACAACGCGATCGTACCCATTGGTTCGCGCGTTCCTCCCGACGCCAACGAGGCCGGCTGGAAAGATACCGTCCGCGCTACACCAAATGAAATTACCCGTGTTATCACTCGCTTCGATGGGTTTCCCGGGCGTTATCCTTATCACTGCCACATCCTCGAACATGAAGACCACGAAATGATGCGTCAGTTCCAGGTCTTAGCGCCCCCCATATTTACTTCTATCGAATTGCTCGGATCCAGCGTGAGCCTCACTCTTACGACTACCTCCAATCGTCTCCATGCCCTCGAGCGCAGCACGAATTTTCTGTCCGACTCATGGAACACTTTCACAAACAACATCCTCGGCGACGGCTCCAGCACCACGATCACAGACACACAAGGAGGCATTTCATCGCAACAGTTTTACCGCGTCCGTTTGTCTCCGTAAGTGCGGAACCCTGCTGGTTACAAGTTCCCAACGATGAACAACTGCCATCCCACGACGGTAGAGCGGAAACTTTCTGGATTCGTTCAGCGGCGTTTCATCCTTTGGCCGACTCAAGCTCTAGCTATAGCTAGGGTTCGCGCCCAACCTTTTCACAGTGCTACTAACCATCGAGAACCCCGAGCTGATATAACCCCAACTAACGTGGCGGGTCCCTACCTTTCAGGTGCCTGCAGTCCATTCACGAATTCATCGTAATAGCGCTGGGTTTCTTCATGATACGGCAATTGCCACGACTGCAGTTTAAGTGTGCGCTCGCCTAACCAAGTGGGTCTTTAAATCATTGGGGAACAATTCCACGAGCGTTAATGTTCTAGAGATCATGAATTACTTTGGGAGGCAGCGCTGCGCGCAAGGCATTCAACACTGCCACGACATCTATCACCTCCTGGCTAATTGCGCCAGCGATCGGATTTAGGTGACCGGTGGCCGCAAATATCATACCGATGACGCTAAGTGCCATTCCTCCCACAGCGCTCTGAAGCGCGATGGTTCGCATTCGTCGACTGATGTGCATGAACTCATCCACTTTCCTGAGGGAATTATCCATGACCACGACACCCGCGGCTTCCGTCGTGACCTCACTGTTCTGTCCGAGAGCCATGCCGACTGTCGCCGCCATCATAGCTGGGGCATCGTTGATGCCATCCCCGACGTAGAGTGTTTTTGCTGCCGCTGTTTCGTCGCGAACAATTGCCAGTTTCTCTTCCGGGCTTTTTTGCGCGTGGATTTGGGTAATGCCCACCTGATCGGCCAGATAACGGACTTCCGATTCGCGATCCCCCGAAACGATCATCACACGTGCAAACTGATGCCTGGGACCTAAATGAGTTACGAAGGAACGACTCTCTTCGCGGGGAGCGTCGTGAAAGCGAAAGAGGGCTGAATACTGATTATCGATGACAATCACGCACTCAAGACCTCCCGTGGCACCAGGGAGTTGATAGGTTCCAGAAATGTTTTGTGTGTTGAGCTTGCGGCGGTTTGTGACTTGCAATTGGTGGTTGTTCACAATTCCTCTTAGCCCCTGACCTGGGGGCTCGCTTACCTGGGTCGCCTCGGGAAGCGAAAGCGAGTCTTCTTTCGCCGCCGCCAGCACAGCTCGCGCCAGAGGATGCTTCGAGTAGCGCTCGAGACTCGCTACGAGAGTGAGCACCTCCTTCCGGTCAAATCCTTCCGCTATGAGTTGTTCGGTCAGCTTTGGCTCGCCGTAAGTGAGTGTCCCGGTTTTGTCGAAAATCGCGGTGCGACATTGGGCAATTTGTTCGAGCACTACCGGGGTTTTGATAATGATCGCACGACGGGCGCAGAGTGAAATTGAGCCGATGATGGAGATGGGAATGGCCAGAAGCAATGGGCAGGGTGTGGCGATGACCAACACTGCCAGGAAACGAAGAGCTTCACCACTGATGACCCAAGCAGAGACTGCCATGGCCAGCGCAACTGGAGTATAAATGGCGCCCAGGCGATCCCCCAGGCGTTGCAACTGGGGTCGTTTTTCCTCGGATTCGCGCATCACCTCCATGATTTTCGCGTAGCGCGAATCGGCAGCGCGCCGCGTTGCGCGGATGGTAAGAGCGGATTCGCCGTTAATCGCGCCCGAAATGACGGTGGATCCCGACGTCTTGGTGATCTTAAACGGCTCGCCCGTGAGATAGGATTCATCCATGACCCCGTGACCCTCGATCACTTCGCCATCCACCGGACAAATATCATGCGGGTAAATCACCAGGGTATCGCCCGCAGCGATTTCGGCTAGAGGCACATCTAGAATTTCCGAATTTTGTTTCCTGTGGCCAATCGAAGGCATGCGTTTGGCCAGCGCCGACAACACCGAAGAGGCGCTGCGCAACGCATAACTCTCTAAAGCTTCGCCACCAGCCAGCATCAATACGATGATAGAACCTGCGAGGTATTGGCCCAACACCACCGAGGTGATGATGGAAATACCTCCCAGCAAATCGGAACCAAATTCTCGCCTTAGGAGCTTGCGGAGCAAATCATAGAGGAGTGGAACGCCTCCCAAAACGAGCGTAGCCAGCAGCGGAATTTGGAAGGCACCAGAAGGCGTGCTGAAACCAAAGCGAAGCACGAGGTGAACAAGGATGGCGGCCATGGAGAACGCCGCGATACCTGTAGCCTTTCGACGCCAAATCTCAGCAAATTGTTGGCAGAACCGAAATCGCAGCGGCTGGGTACCCGGTCCTGGATCGGTTGGGTACTTCGTAACGCAGGCAGGCCGAGGTTCCAAACCGGAATTCATAAGCTGTTCCTGAACTGCGGGTGCGCCGCGTTTGATTTTCGGGGTTGCCAGCGTAGGAAAGTCGCCGGGATTCATTGTGGAAAAGGCCAGGTGGATGTCAGTTTGGCCCAGAGGAGATATCCAGCGGATAAGCTCAAGAGGATCGTTAAACCAAGAAAGAACCATGTAGCCGATTCTACAAGCCAAACTGCGTTCTCGTCTTCAGCCGATTTTTGTTTTTGCGCGCCTTGACTTGTTTCATGGCTGACTATGACAACATATGAGTCAGCATCCGAGCAAAGTGGGTTGCTATCTGTCTGCGAAAAACGAGCCGCATGGGAGGCGTTTCTCATGAGTATTGCGTTCTTTTCACGCCGGTGTTGCTGCCGGTTCCACTTGGTATCTGGAACCGGTCAACAGACAGCATTGCTCTTCATCTGCGTGCGACCAGCACTCCAATGAGCACCCCAATGCCGCAGGCCATGCCGATGGACTGATAGGGATGTCCACGGATGACTTTGTCGGTAGCTTTTGCGCCTTGCTTTGCTTTCTCTTCGAGACGCCGACAGGTAATTTTTGCGGATTCGAGCGTGCGATCCAGGCGTTCGCGAAGTGCGTGGGCCTTCTCTCCGATAATCTCGCCGGAATCCTGGAGTAAGTCCTCGGAGTCGCGCACGACGCGCTTGAGATCCCTTACCAATTCACTGGGTTCTGCATTTGTAGTCATACTATTCCTTTTGTTTGGTGTCGCTGTGATAGATCCTTTCTTTCATTAGCTACTTGGTACAACAATTCAACCTCCACTGCTTTCCAGGTATTGGCAAAGCGTGCCCATTTCTTGCTCTTGCCTGATAGGTGGATATTGGCAAGGCAATGCCGGGTTCTCATAAGAAAATTCCTTAGGTGCCCTTGTTGCTTTCTTTAGAAAAGAAAAGCTGCGCTCCCAATTGTGGAATGTCTTGGCCTGTCTAAACTCGGCCTCATGGAAACTGCATCAATGACATCATCAGCCACTGTGATCGAGCCGACAGGCACGCGCAGCTTGAACACTATGACGGTGTCCGAACATTTCCCTGCTGCGATTTATAGAATTGATTTGGACCGCACCTCAGGCGAACAACGGGGAAGGTCGACCAATCGGCTCGTTGAGGACCGTTTTGGCCACGGGCCAAATTTCCGGGAATGGGGCATAAATGAATAAGGGAACGAGGCTCGTTTTGGCACCGCACGTTTGTGCGAATAGAACCGAAACAGAGCTGTAACGTGGCGCTCCACACGGAAGCACAACGGCCCGAACAAAAAGAATCAAACTCTGAAATTTATTTTCCTGAAACCGGTTGTTCTGCTGAATAACAAACACGGAACGCGACAAATGGAATCTGGTTTAAGGACCTGAAGGCAGTGGATCCTCCATCGAGATCGGGTCTTCGGCAGCTTCGGATGTTCCCATCGTGAAAGGCGCAGTCGAGCTACAAGTCTGCAAGCGCGCGACAAAACGATGCACGAACTTCAAGCCAAGGACGGAACCCACAAATTGCTCATCTGCGCTCCTGGTATTTGGTTTAACCAATTTTGATCAGCAGATGAATAGGACCAAACAAGGAAAGTTGAGACTTTGCCAAGTAAGGGAGAGCGGGCAGGTAGCGCACTGTGCCATGTTGAATTGGAAAGAATTCTACCTCCTATGAATATGAAACCAATAAACGCAATTGTTTTGGCCTGTGCGGTACAGGCCGCTGGTCTTATTCAGGTTTACGCCGCGTCAGGCGATGTTGACCTTTCGTTTAACGCAGGCCCCGCTCCCGATGGCGTTTACAATTCCTTGGCCATTCAGGCCGACGCCAAGATCCTTATCGGCGGCATTTTCACCAGTGTTCAGGGTGTGACCCGAACTAATCTTGCGCGGCTTAACTCCGACGGCTTGCTGGATACAAACTTTCTAGCTGGATCTGCAGGACCAAATCAAAACGTCGAGGGCATTCTTTCGCAGGCGGATGGCAAGATTCTCATTTGGGGAACTTTCACTTCCGTCAATGGAACGCCTCGGGAAGGACTCGCTCGGTTGCATCCGGATGGTCTTTTGGATGAAACTTTTCTCACCACGTTTGGAGCACCTCATGGAATTAGCAGCGTCGCCTTGGACAGAGATGGAAAAATTCTGGTTGGGGGTTCTTTCCCCTATGTTAACGGCATTGTCAGGACCAACCTGGCCCGACTCAACACCGATGGTTCTGTCGATAACTCCTTTTTGGATGGAATGAGTGGACCGAACACCTACGTTTCTTCGATCCTGATTCAAAACGACACCAAGATCCTCGTCGCGGGTATGTTTACTCAGTTTAACGGCGTCTCCAGAACAAACGTGGTGCGGCTTAATACGGATGGAACGCTCGATACCGGTTTTGTCGCGCGATTTTCGACCTCGTTTGTCGGCATTGGCCCGTGGTCCCCGATGCTGGGACTCCAGCATGATGGAAAGATCGTTGTGGGCTTGGGCTATTACAGCGACGTCCCCTCCCCCGGCGAATGGTGTAGAGTTCTCCGGCTCAACACGGATGGTTCCGCAGACACTTCTTTCTCACAAGCGGCGGGATTTAACGAAGGTGGCCGCGTATCGCTCTTTTCTCTGGTCGTTCAAAGCGATGATCGGATTCTTTTCGGCGGATATTTTGCTACGGTAAATGGCGTGCCGCGAAGCAACATCGCGCGGTTGGACCCAGATGGCACACTGGATGCATCTTTTGACGTGGTTCTAACAATGGAGCAGTTCCATCCGGGCATCGACCAAATCCTGTTGCAGCAGGATGGCAAAATTTTGCTTGGCGGATGGTTCAGTGCGGTAAGCGGAACCGCTCGGAATATGCTCGCTCGTTTGATTGGTGGGCCATACTTCTTCAATGTAGGGGCTTCTCCGCCCAGCCAAACGGCCGAAATTGGCGCTTACGTCGAATTTGGCATTGAAGCAACCGGTTACACCGCCCCGGCCTACCAATGGTTTTTCAATAGCAGTTCTAGTCCGGTGGGCACCAATTCAGTTCTCCGACTCACTCATGTTTCGACACTGAACGCAGGCGCTTATAAAGTCATTGTGACAAACACAGTTGGGGGTATGACCAGTTCCCCGGCGATGTTGAACGTCGTTACGCCAGTCGAAAGACGGATCGTTCCAGCAGTAAAGCTGTTTGGCGATTCAGGAAGCTTGTTGCACCTGGAATCTATTTCGTCATTGGATCTTCCGCATAATTGGCAGCCTTTGGCGGATGTTACACTCAGTGGCACTTCAGGATACTACATTGAGCTTGTTCAGCCACTTCCTCCCCAACGATTTATACACGTACGTCAAACGGCACCAGTCACTATGCAGCCCTATTGCCAGATGACCCTGGTACCGGCAATAACTTTGAGCGGCCAGATCGACCATTCCATACGAGTGGATTACATCAATCAAATTGGCCCCACCGATGCGTGGGTCACTCTTGATACTGTGACTCTGACTAATACGTCTCAGCTCTATTTCGATGTTTCAGCACCCGGACAACCGGCACGGTTGTACCGTGTCTTTCCATTGCCTTAATCTGGGTTCGCATTAAATCACTTAGCCTAGCATAACGATGCAGTTCGGAGGTGTGCCCGTTTTCGGGCCCAAGGAACTGCATAGTTCGGGCTAGCAGCCACTTTATCAAAGGGCCGTTTCCTTCGTGGCAAGACTCGGTGAGACTTTGCCAAATTCCGGAAAGCAGACTATCCAGCAATGAAGTAAAGATAGAGCAAGCAATGCGCTCGGACGTCGCTAGAGCGAGTGCCGCCAGTTCACGTAAGCCAGACACAACAACAGAAAGTGGCGGTCGCTTGGTTCGAGGGGCTAGTGCGCTTTCTGTTGCAGCAAAAAAAGAAGACAATGAAAATTGGCATCAAGGAACACGAAAGCGAAACCCGGATTTTAAGCATCCGCATCCCAATCAAGCAAGCGCAGCTTGAAGGGGAACTGACTATTCCAGCCAATGCCGAGGGAATCATTCTGTTTGCTCACGGCAGCGGTAGCAGCCGGCACAGTCCACGCAATCAATACGTCGCACAGGTCATCCGCCAGTCTGGCAACGCCACACTGCTCTTCGACCTGCTGACGCCTGCAGAAGAAATCGAAGATAATATTACGGCTGCACTCCGCTTTGATATCAGACTATTAGCTCAGCGCCTGGTGGTTGCCACTCACTGGATTAGAAATGACCCGGAGACGCAACGGTTGAGAATTGGTTACTTCGGTTCCAGCACGGGGGGCGGCGCGGCACTCGTGGCGGCGGCGGAATTGGGCAAAGACATCAGCGCTGTTGTATCTCGAGGTGGACGGCCTGATCTCGCAGGCGGCGCGCTGGCACACGTGCAGTCACCGACACTTTTGATCGTCGGCGAATATGATGAAGTCGTTATACGCCTGAATGAAGAAGCCCTGGCTAAGCTGCGGTGTGAGAAGGAACTCACAATCATCCCCAGGGCAACGCACCTCTTCGAGGAGAAAGGCGCGCTGGAGCAAGTGGCGCGACTCGCTGCAGACTGGTTTCAGCGGCACTTGCATTGCCCCTCGCCAACGACAAATCACCTCAAGGGAAAAACCGATAAATAAACTCAGGTGACTTATGAGAGGCCTTTTCCAAGATCGCATGGAAGCGGGCCAATTGCTGGCCGAGGCCCTGACCAAATACGCCAATCGCAACGACGTCATTGTGTTGACGCTGCCATGCGATGGTATGCCCGTAGCCTTTGAAGTGGCGAACAAACCAAACGCGGCGCTGGACGTCTTTGTCGTGCGCAAGTTGAGAAATTCTTCGCTAAGACCGCCAGTAAGGCCGGACGCTGCTGATTCTCTTGAAAAAAGAAAACCGTTCTTTCCACTTCGATAACAAAAGGACTCCTCATGAAACTACTTAGACGCATAATTTGCGGACCGATTCGGGCCTCGATCCCGTCTGCAATTTCACATTGCACGATAGCCGCAATAGTTCTGTTGTGTTTTGCAGACAGGGCACATTCTGCCACTACGATAGTGACTTCCCTCGCCGACGGTGGTGCTGGCTCCTTGCGAAAGCTGATGGCAGACGCCTCACCGGGCGATTCGATTGTCTTTGGCATTACTGGGACTATCACCCTAACCAACGGAGAACTCGTCGTAACCAAAAGCCTGATCATCGTCGGACCAGGTGTTTCGGCGTTGACCATCAGCGGCAACAACTCCATGCGGGTGTTTAATGTAAAAACGAACGTCAATTTGACCCTATCAAGCCTGACGATTGCTAATGGCGTCGCGGACAAGGGAGGTGGCGTCTATAATCCCGACGGAGAACTCATTTTACACTACTGTGCTTTGGTCAGCAATAGCGCCACCGGGCAGGCGGGGGCAAATTATTCGGGCAACCCCGGAACCAATGGCTACGGCGGCGCGGTATATAACTCTGGCGTCCTGAACGCCATCAACTGCAGCTTTCTTTCCAATTCAGTTGTCGGCGGGGTTGGCGCGATTGCGGCCATGCCCTCCGGCCCAGGGGGTGCAGGCGGAGATGGTAATGGTGGGGCCATCGGAAATTTTGGAACCTTGATCCTGACCGGTTGTTTGCTGGCAAATAATTCCGCAACTGGGGGAGTGGGTGGCGTTGGCGGCGGTGGATTCTACTCCCCTGTGAGCAACCCGGGCGGACCAGGGGGTGCAGGAGGCTCCGGCAATGGCGGTGTTCTTTTCAACAACGGCTCTGCCTTCCTGGTCAACAATACGCTTGCGTTGAATGTGGGTGCCGGCGGTCAGGGTGGTAATGGCGGCTCAGGAAGCCCCCCTTTTAGCCAAGGTTCACGGACCGGTGACGGTGGTAACGGCGGCAACGGCGGCACCGGTTACAGCGCAATTTATGAGCTGAATGGCCAATGCTATCTCACCAATTGCACAGTGGCTTCAAATCAAGCGACCCAAGGACCGGGTGGCGCGGGCGGCCCTCCAGGCCCTTGGATCTATCCCTATCCGCCACTTTTAGGACAGCCCGGAGCAAACGGGAGTGATGGGCCTCCAGGGAGCGGTCTCAAGATAACCGGCGCTCATTTTCTTAACACACTCTTATCGAGCAATACTCCGGTCAACTGCATTGGCACCCTTGCGGACGAAGGGCATAATCTGAGTTCCGATGCAAGCGGTGCGTTCGTCGGCACAGGCAGCATGACCAATACGAATCCAAGGCTTGGCCCGCTTGTTAACAATGGCGGCCCAACATTTACTCTAGCCCTGCTACTGGGCAGTCCGGCGATTGACACAGGGGCCTTACCAGGGGCTCCCACTTCCGACCAGCGCGGCATTGCGCGACCTCAAGGGAGAGGAGTGGACATTGGTGCTTACGAATTTGAATTCATCATTCCACAAATCATGGCCGCAAAACTTCAATTCCCTTCGAGCTTCTGGCTGCAGGCCAGCGGCTTGCCGAATCGGGCTTACACAGTTGAAGCTTCCACGAATTTGTCGCTGTGGTTCGATGTCACTAACATCATTACCAGCTCAACCGGTCTGTCCGAATTCGTTGATACCAACGCCAATGGCACTTCACGGTTCTATCGGCTAAGAACGCTTTTTCCATAGAACCAGAGGTAACCGCGCATAAACCGCGTATAAATTGTTATATAGTTTTGCCCTGAAGTTCTCCGTTCGTGGAATACAGAGAAGAAAGCACAGGTTTGATTGTTTGAGTGCCATTCGACCACGTGAGTTTTAGTCAGGAGGTAATCCTAATTGGTCACCATGAATCGAACCCCGGTTTTGCGGAAACCAGGCCACACTGAAAAGACTCCGTGCACATCCGCGCATTCGCCGGCCATTCGAAAAGATGTTTTCAGATAGGTAACAAGGAACGGTGAGCATTAGCCAAAACTTGCGAAGCCGAATCAGGGAACTGCTATGAGCTTATTAACGAGAGGATGCTAAAAAACGCACCCTCCTTATTTGATATGAAACACCGAACACGAAAAAACGGGACAAGGCGGCAAGCCCCAAAGAACCACTTAACCACCCGGGATTTGTTAGGCGTGCAAACTGCTCACGTACCTCTGGACATTAACCCGAAATGGGCAAGGCATTACCGGGAATTAATTTTCCGCAGGAATCGATTGTTAGAGGAACGAGCCGAGCGCCGCGCCCAGGTAGCCGAACGTCTCGAACCGCACAGCATGGACATGGCAGACTCCGCCAGCGACCAATTTGATCATGATCTCGCATTGAGCGAGATGTCTATTGAGCAGGACATGCTCTACGAAGTGGAAGCAGCTCTCAAACGCATCCTTAACGGTGCGTACGGCATTTGTGAGAGCACTGGCAAACCGATCCCGGCGGCGCGCTTGCGGGCGATCCCCTGGACGCGTTTCTCAAAAGAAGTCGAAAAGCGACTCGAAGCTAGCCGGCTCGTGAGCACGCCGCACCTGGGCAAGCTCGGTTCAACACGAGGTGAAATAACCATCAATTTAGAGGAAAGTAAGTCTGATGATGAGAGAGAATTGTCAATTGCGGAAGATGAATCGCTGCCGCAGATTTCGTTAGCAGCTCTCGAACGGCAGCTTGAAAGTAACCACCATGAGCTGAGCCACCCCAATGGCGCAAGGACACATGGCAGGCACCTGAAGAGCCATCAGCGGGCGTTAGGGAACCTTACTAAAACTACTTTCTGAATGCTGAATTTCATGCTCGGTTGGTTAGCCATCTTATTGCTCGGGCTGCTCGCCATTCTGTTTTTCTGGCCGGGGATCGGTTTGGCACGCCGGTGGCGCCAGGTGCATGAGCTATCGGCCCGTGTGCTGCGTGAAGACGCGCTTAAGCATGTTGATCAGGCGCAGGTGAACGGCCGCCGTCCCACATTGCAAAGCATTGCCGGCACATTAGCGGGCGCGATTATTTGGCTAATGGCGAATATCCGCACCGGGGGCTTGAGCATCGCCGAACACCTCTTGCGCGATGGATGCCGGGGAGAACAATGACAGGACAAAAACTGCCCTGCTTTTGCCAAGTTAAGCGAAGCCCGTCGTGATAGTGTTGCGGTATCTAGTAATTATGATTTCATCTGTGCAAATCACCTTTCGAAAAATGCAGCCGTCGGAGGCAGTTACTGCCAGGGTGCAGGCTGAAGCCGCCAAGCTAAACAGATACTTCAACCGCATCACCAGTTGCCGGGTGGTTGTCGAAGCACCTCACCGGCATCACCAGCGTGGCGCCCCATTTCACCTTCGAATCGATCTAGGGGTGCCTGGGGAGGAACTAGTGATAAACCATGAACCGAGCTTGAGCAGCGCGCTCGCGCAGCGCGACACCGGCAAATGGCTCAAGCAGCTGGAAGCGGTCGCGCCCCACAAAGACATGTATGTAACCATTCATGATGCATTCAAAGCCGCGCGAAGACGCTTGGAAGATTACGTGCGACGACTGCGCGGAGACATAAAGATTCACGGACGGGTAACGGCCATCCGCGCCGACAAGCTGCGTTCGGAGAAGTTGCCTGGCCTTTAGGACTGGAGCGGTGCGTGCAGAAAGGCATCACCGCGAAACTTCAACATCCCTGATTTGGGTTTCATTCCTTGCAAGGCTTTGAAGGGCGTCCGCGTCAGGATTGAGATAGCCGCGCATCACGTTCGGGCCGCGCACGAACATGCGGCCCCCTTTCATCGAGTCCTTGCTCGAAGTCACAAACTTCCAATCCCCTCCCATACAGGCGGACAGGAATAGCCAGTCAAGCCGGGAGACGTGATTGGGCACCAGTAGAATTGGGCCGTCTGCCTTCAGTGCCGAGTCGTTATAGATTCTGAAACGAAACAGAGCTTTAGCAGTAATCTCAACGACTTTTCAAACAAGCTGCTGATGTCGAAGCAGAACCTCGTTTTAAGTTTTGACGAACTCATGTTCGCGTTCGCGGACAACCAACACGGGGCACGGCGCGTGGCGAACGACGCTGCCAAGAGCAAGGCGCCTTATCCCCGGTGTACCGTAGGCTGAAATGACGATGAGGTCAGCTTTTCGAGTCTCTGCGGTTGCGCAAATTTCGTGCGCAGGACCGCCGTTGAGGACAAGCGCTCAACGTGCATGTCGGGATCGAGTTCAGATTGTCGAAATCGTGGAAGCTGCTCCCGCGCCTTGGAGAGCATTTTTATCTCTTCAAGCACGATTCCCATGTGACTGAATTCGCCGGGCAAATGGCTTGGTATGACCTAGACAAGGATAAGAGATGCTTTGAACTTGCGCGCCAGCACCATCGTTCATCATTAATAACATCGTCTCAGCCGGTGTGACGAGCTTCCCATGTTTTGGCAAAGGCCGACCATTTTTTGGAAACAAATTCCCAGATTTCTCCAATGCAGCCCGAGGAGCTAGCCAGATCATCCAGACCGGTGGCTTCGTTGACTTCGAGCGTTTTCATGCGTTCGCATGATTTATTGCCCGAAAATCTTGATTTCGACTTTTCTGGACTCCACGCACGATCCATTTCCTCAGCTCTTCGAGGGTGAGCATGCCCAGGGCGAAAGGCACGACCAACAGCCACACCGCCAACGGAATGGGCGCGGTGCCAAACACAAGATTTCCCCAAGGCGTGTAGGTGATGAGCAGGATAAGCGTGACTTCCACGAACAGTCCCCAAAGGATGAGAGGATTCCTGAACAGGCCGAAGCTGAGCACGGACTGCCGCCGGCTTCGGCAGACGAACACGTTGGCTACTTGCATTACGACGATGGCACACAGGCAGGCCGTGGTAGCGCGGAGATACAGCGAGCTCTGCGGAGCGAGCGTTTGGCCGTATTGCCAGCCACCGGAATTCAAGACAAAAAAGAACGCGGCCAGGGCCGCCAATGCCTGCATCGGGCCGAGCCAGAGGTAAGAGCGCACCATGAGGGGAAAGTTAACCAGGCGCTCGCTCCGCGCACGCGGAGGGGCACGCATGGCCTGCGGGTCAGGCGCCTCGACGCCGAGTGCGAGCGCGGGCACCATGTCAGTGCCAAGATCCACCGCCAGGATTTGGATGATGGTCAGCGGCAGCGGAATCCTAAACAGCACGAATGCCAGATAGGGCACAACCTCCGGGATGTTCGACGTCAGGATATAGGTGAGAAACTTCTGAATGTTATCGAACACAGCGCGTCCTTCCTCGATGGCAGCGACGATGCTGGCAAAATTGTCGTCGAGCAAAATCATGTCGGCCGCCTCGCGGGCCACATCGCTGCCGCTTAAGCCCATCGCGATGCCGATATCGGCGTGTTTGAGCGCCGGGGCGTCGTTCACTCCATCACCGGTGGCCGCCACGATTTCCCCTTTGCGTTTCAGCGTGCTGACGATGCGCATCTTCTGATCTGCAGCCACACGGGCGAAGAGAATTTCCGGCGCATCGAGCGCAAGCTGGAGTTGTGTGTTCGAGAGCCTTTTGAGTTGCTCGCCAGTGATGATCTCGGGCGTTGGTGATTTCACTAAACCAATCTTTCGCGCGATGGCTTTGGCGGTGTGAGGATGGTCGCCAGTGATCATGATGACCCTGATGCCGGCGTCACGACATTGTCGGATGGCGGCGGGCACCTCCGGTCGAGGTGGATCTTCGAGACCAACCAAACCGGCGAGGACAAGATGGTTCTCCGATTGCGCCAGGTCCTCTGTCTTGGCCAGATTGCGATAGGCAAATGCCAGCACGCGCAGCCCATCCTCGGCCATCACTCGATGGGCCGCGAGAAACTTTGTTTTAGCCTCTGCATCGAACGGCTGCACCACGCCCCCGGTCTCGACTGTGTCGCAAAGAGGGAATACTGTTTCCGGGGCGCCTTTGGTGAGGAGAATTCTGCTCGTGAGTGTCTCATGGGCAGTGGACAGTCTCTTCCGCTGGGCATCGAAAGGAATCTCCCCGAGTCGGACAAAATCGCCCGGCGCTGGTGCAACGGCAGTAGCAAATTCCAACAGTGCAAGTTCCATTGGATCGCCAATGAGCATCGAGTGGCCATTCTGACGTGCCTCCTTCAAAGTGTGACAGTGATGAGCGATGTTGAAGAATAATCGGTGTTGCGTAACCAGGGTCTTGAGTTCCTCGACGCTCGAAGTGTCCACCAGGTGGTCCTGGAGGTAAAGGCGCTTCACGGCCATGCGATTAACGGTGAGCGTCCCAGTTTTGTCAGTGCAGATGACGGTAGTCGAGCCCAGGGTTTCGACCGCCGGCAGATGCCGAATGAGTGCGTTACGCTTTGCCATTCGCTGCGATCCCATGGCCAGCGCGAGGGTTACTGTCGGCAACAAGCCTTCGGGGACGTTTGCCACGATGATGCCGATGGCAAAGATGAAGTTCGCCCAGAAGGAAAGACCCATCGCGCGGCCGATGAAGTAAACAACCACGCCCAGACCCAGGGCTAGCAACGCGACCACCCAACTCAGGCGAGCGATTTCCTGTTGCAAAGGTGAGAGGTGTTCCTTGGCCGTTTGCGTCAGATGAGCGATTTTGCCGAAGGCCGACTGCATTCCGGTGGCGAAGACAAGTGCCTTGGCATCACCCGACACGACCGAAGTGCCCGCGAGCAAAATGTTCCGGCTGTGGAGGTATTCGGCTTCCTCGCACGGTTCAGGGTCGCGCGAGTGCGGCAGCGATTCGCCGGTGACCGTGGCATTGTTTACGCGCAGACCGAATGCTTCAATCACGCGGGAATCAGCGGGGATTGTGTCGCCTGCTTCCAGAAAAATGAGGTCGCCTGGTACGAGTTCCTCCGACGGCACCAACTCGGTTCTGCCTGCGCGAATCACTTTGGTCTGGTGTGGCAGAAGTTTTTGCAGGGCGAGAATGGCTTTCTCTGCGCGGTACTCCTGCCAAAACGAAAAGATGCCGTTGACCACAATGACTCCAATGATGGCGAACCCGAGTGTGGCCATGCCTTGGCCAGGGTCGTGCGTTTCAGCAAAGAACGCCATGCCGGCGGCGACCCAGAGAATGATGGCGAAAAAATGAGTAAAACTTTTGAAGAAGCGGAGTGTGAGCGGCTCGCGCCGAACCCTCTCGACTGCGTTCGGCCCAAATTCCGCGATCCGCCGCGCCGCTTCTGCCGCCGGCAAGCCTTCCGGTCCGCTGCGCAAGCTGGCGAGAGCTTCTTTGACGGTGAGGTGATGGATTTTCATGGCGGGGCGGTTGGCGTTGCCACGCTACGCGCCGTGCCGCGCCGGTAGATAACGTAGTAAACCAGCCCGACCATGCCGGCTCCGCCGAGCAGGTTGCCGAGGGTGACGGGAACCAGGTTCAGCACGAAACCTGGCCAGGTCAGCGCATCGAGGTGAGCGATGCCATCGGTGGGCACATGGGAACGCATGAAAATGCCGAGCGGGATGAAATACATGTTGGCCACGCTGTGCTCGAAACCGCACGCCACAAAGGCCGAGATGGGGAAGACGATAGCGAGGATTTTGTCCGCGACATTGCGGCCTGCCATCGCCAGCCAGACCGCCAGGCAAACAAGCACGTTGCAGAGGATCCCTTTGAAAAATGCTTCACCAAACGGAAGCGCACATTTCGCCGCTGCGATGGTCACGGAGGTTTTGCCGACAGCGCCGCCGGCCATGTTTGAGTGGCTGGACAGCGTGACCAGCACGGCAAGCCCGGCCGCGCCGACGAAGTTGGCGCCGTACGAGACAAGAAGGTTTTGCAGCAGCTTCGCCGTGCTGATTCGCCGTGCTACCCATGCCATCACGAGAAGATTGTTCCCCGTGAACAGTTCCGCCCCGGCCACGACCACGAGAATCAGGCCCAGCGAGAATGCCACACCGCCGATCACGCGACCGACCGCAAAGCCAAGGCTCGCATCACTGACGACCACTATGAAGTAAAGCGCCCCCAGCCCGATAAACCCGCCCGCTAAGACGCCGAGCGCCGCCATCGACAGCAACGGCAACTTTGCCTTCGTCACGCCGACGTTCTCGACACGTTCGGCGATCTCCTTCGGCGAGTAGCAATCGAAACCAAACAGTTCAGGCATGGCTCAAGGCTCCGTATGACCAGACGTGAGGGTGCTGGTTGGTTGTTTGGCAGAAGCCGGGATGATCTGCGCATTCACGTCTGCAAGTTTCTCGATTCTCACGGCGACGACTTTGTATTCTGGGGTAAGCACGATGCTGTCGCGTGCCGGTCCCGTCAGCCGGTTCAGGAACGCATGTGCCGTGTGGAACGTGGCAAACGACTCGCCCGGCTTCATGGCCGAAACGATTCGGACCGGAAGCACCACCTCGCCGTGACGGCTGCGCACGCATACCCGTTCTCCCTCTTCCAACGCGAGTAGCCGGACATCTTCGGGGGCCATATCCAGTGTGTCGGCGGGACGCAACGCGGCGTTGGCTGTGCGCATGGTCATCGTGCCGGCGTTGAACTGATAGAGCGTGCGGCCCGTGTTCAGCAGGAACGGAAACTCTGGCGAGATTGTTTCCTCCGTCGCAGTGAACTCGATTCGCTTCAAGGGCGCGCGCGGGCCATTCGTAAATGATTTCGCGTGCAGTACCGTTGTGCCGGGATGATCTTCTGCCGGACAGGGCCATTGCAGGCCGCCGTGCTCAAGCCGCTCGTACGTGATGCCATGACCCGCCTTCCAGACGGCGCGGACTTCCTCCCAAATTTCTTCCGGCGAATGGAAATCGAAGAATTCGGCTTTGCCCATTGCGCGGGCGAGGTCACAGATGATTTCCCAGTCTGCTTTTGTCTGTCCCGGCGCCTTAATCGCTTTACGGACACGTTGGACACGCCGCTCGGAATTCATAAACGTTCCCTCCCGCTCGAACGATGAGGCCACTGGCAGGAAGACGGAGCCGCACGCGCGCGCCACTTCATTGAGGAACATGTCCTGGACAATGACGAAATCGAGCGATTCCAACGACTGCGTCGTCGCGTGGGCGTTGGGATTGGTCAATGCCACGTCGTAACCGATGGCCCAGAGGGCCTTCATTGAGCCGCTGCTGGCGGCGTCGAGCATCTCCATCATGTTCAACCCTTTGGTTTTTGGCACCTTCGCGCGCCACACTTCCTCAAAAAGAGTGCAACCTTCGTCGATGGTAACAAACCCGGTTAGGTTGCCTGGCTCACAGCCCATGTGGGCCGAGCCTTGCACGTTATTCTGACCGCGCAACGGGTTGACACCGCTGCCCGGCTTCCCGAAGTTGCCGGTGAGCAACGCGAGGTTCACCAGGCACATAACCCCTTCAGTGCCTTGAATATGCTCGGTCATGCCGAGGCCGTGAAAACACATCGCGGGTTTCGACTCAGCGTAAAGCCGGGCGGCTTGACGGACGAGCCGTGCATCGACGCCACAAAATTCCGCCATCTTCTCAGGAGTGAAGCCACGAATGAATTGCTGAAACTCATCCCACCCGGATACGCGTTCGCGTAGCGTGGCTTCATCAAAAAGTTTTTCCTCCACTATCGCGCAGGCCATGGCGTTGAACAGCGGCACGTTCGTCCCTGGCTTCAACGCCAAGTGAACGTCCGCGTACCGCGCCAGCTCAATTTGGCGGGGGTCAATGACAATCAACTTGGCTCCGCGCAGAACTGCTTGCTTAATGCGTGCTCCGACAATCGGGTGATTTTCCGTGGCATTCGTGCCGCAGAGCAGAAAGCCGCGGGCCTGTTCGACGTCGTCGAACGAATTTGTGGCTGCGCCAGTGCCAAGCATTGCTTTCATCGCGGCGGCGCTGGGCGCGTGGCAGACGCGGGCACAACAATCCACGTTATTCGTGCCGAGCACGACGCGGGCGAACTTCTGTGCAAGGTAGTTATCCTCGTTCGTCCCGCGTGCCGACCCGAGCACGCCCACGCTGTCCGGGCCGTAAGTCTTCGCAATCCGTTTGAGGTTCTCAGCGCTGAATGCGATGGCTTCCGCCCAGGAAACCTTCTTCCAAAGACCATTCGTGCGAATCATTGGCTCGGTAATGCGGTCCGCGGCGTTTGTGAAGTCAAAGGCGTAGCGGCCTTTCACGCATAAATGGCCTTTGTTTACGAACGCATCCAGTGCGGGCTTTATTTGGACGATGCGATTATCGCGTGTGCCGACCATCATCTCACAACCGACGCCGCAGTAGGGGCAGGTCGTGCGCGTCCATTTCGTCGGCGTGCCGAAAGTGACGATGCTTTTATCTTCGATCGCGCCAGTAGGGCAGGTATCGGCGCAGCCACCACAACTCACGCAAGAACTCTCCAGCAGCGTTTTGCCTGAATCGGGAACAATGCGCGTGGCGTCGCCACGGTTCCAAATGCGCCAAGCGAATTGCCCTTGAATTTCGTCGCAGATGCGAACGCAGCGAAAGCAATCAATACACCGTGACATGTCCACGCGAATGTAGGGATGCGAATCGTCCATCAGTTCGGGTCTAACTGGTCCGAATGACACGTCCTTCAGGTTTTCGCTGCCAGATGAAGGCAGTTCACGCAAAGAAAACTTGTGTTCCCCTTGAGTATGTCGAGTGGCGAGCAGGCGCAGATTTGTGCGGCGCAGTTGCTCGATTTCAGACGTGTGTGTGTGAATGTCCATTCCGTTCGTCAACGGCGTGTTGCACGCGGTGACCGGTCGAGGGGCGCCCGCGAGTTGGACAACGCAAAGGCGGCAGGCGGCGATGGGTTGTAAGCGAGGATCATCACAGAGGGCTGGCACCTTCAGGCCAAGCGATTGCAAGGCACGGAGAATGGATGTGCCCTCAACGAACTCATGGCGGTCTCCGTTAATGGTCACCGCAAGCACAACTCCAACTCCTTCCCGTAGTGGCGCAGGGCGGATTCTGCAAACTCCGCAAGCCCGGTGCCCAGGCCGCAAAGACTGGTCAGCTTTAACGCTGAGATGACTTGTTCGCAATCCTTCTCGTCCCAGTAATTCGTGGCGCCATTCTTGACAACTTCTTCAAGGGTATGCTCGACGTGACGGCTGCCCAAACGGCATGGCGTGCATTTGCCGCAGGATTCGTAGGCGGCGAAAGAGAACACATGGTGCATCAGCTCAACGATGGACGTATGCTCGTCGAAGGCGATAACACCTCCATGGCCAACGCTGGCGCCGATAGAGTGCAACTCCTCGAAACCAAATCTCGTGTCGAGCAGATGCGGCGGAATGATGCCCGCCAATGGCCCGCCCATAATGACCCCTTTGAGCTTGCCCGTGCGCAATCCTCCACCGAGTTCCTCCACAATGTGGCGCACTGTGACTCCGAACTCGACCTCGTAAAGACCAGGTCGGTGGAAGAGCGAATTGAGCGATAGGACCTTCGTCCCACGGCTTTTGGAAAAGCCCAGAGCGCGATATGCTTCTTCGCCGTGGGATAGAATCCATGGAATGTTCACCAGGGTTTCGACGTTATTGACCAAAGTGGGTTGTCCGAACAGGCCGTGCTCCGTCGGGAAGGGCGGTCGTGCCCGAACTTCCGGTCGCTTGCCTTCAATCGAGTTCAGCAGCGCGGTTTCCTCCCCGCACACGTAGCTGCCCTGGCCAATGAACAACTCGATGTCGAAGCCGAAGTCAGAATTCAGCACTCGCTCGCCGAGCAAGCCGCCGGCGCGAGCTTCGGTGATAGCGCGTTGCAGCACCATCTGCGCCTCCGGGTATTCCTTGCGAAGATAAATCCATCCCTTGCTGGCTCCGACGGCGTAACCTGCTATGGCCATTGCCTCGATGAGTGCGTGAGGATTGTCCTCCAGGAGGAAACGATCCATGTATGCGCCTGGATCGCCTTCGTCGGCATTGGCAACAACAAACTTTTGAGCGACCGATTGGTCGAATACTGCCCTCCATTTGCGACCCGCCCAGAATCCGGCGCCGCCGCGGCCACGAAGCGCAGAACCTTCCACAGCGCGAATGATTTCTTCGCGCGGGCGCATCAAGGCCGTTTCCAGAGTCTCGTATCCGCCCTGGCGTCGATAGGCACTAAGCGTGCGCGCTCCGCCTTCGCTCAGGCGCCGGAGCACAATGCCTTCGCGCGATCGAATGGCGATGGTAGGTCGGGTGTTGTCTCCGACCGCCGCAGGTGCTGCGTAGCACTTGCCCAGACAGTAGACCCGCGGGCTTTGTGCGCAGGCGGTTTCCCACCGCTCAACATGAAGGTGGCGTGCTGCGAAACAGGCTGTGCCGTTACAGACTTTGCTGGCCAAAGGGCAACCGGATAAGTGATAGAAAGAATCCACTTCGGGTCGATGCGCCCGTAACGGCCGTGGAGATATCCGACTTATGGTCTCAGCCAAGGTGTTCATGCATCATTCCGGCTCTAGATAATAACGAAGGATGACTTTCGTTTCGTCGCTGGCCTACGTGGGACGACCCCAGTCTGCCTCGTCAAGGCAAAGTTTGACTTGCCGTTGCTCCTTCTTGAACGAATCTTCGTAATGTTCCCGTCTCATCCGCCGCCGCGACGAGTTTGCCGCGGATCAGTTTGTGACAGTCCACACAACCTATAGTCAGGCGCACGTAGGCTAACGTGGCAGCATCGAGGTTCTTATCCTTGGACGCTCTCAACAGCGCGTCCACTTGGCGTCGGAACGCGAGGCTTTGCTGGTCGTAGTCCGGATTCTCGAACAAGCGCCAATCGCCTTCCTTGGTCATTGCGCTGAGCCGCGTGCCTTTGGCGATGATCAGCTCGTAGTCCTCGGTCGCCAAGCCTTCTAACACGCGTTGCGAAAGTTCGAGTTTAGAGCGCATGAGCTCCTTAGTGGCGCGACTGCGTTTCGATTGGGCGAGCGACAACATCAGGCTCATGCTCGTCACGAGAATTAAGAGGGACATTAGAATTCGCTTTTTCATGGCAGTGAACTGGGGCTGATTTCAGTGGACTCTGCATCCGACGCGCGCGCTGCTGTTGAAACGGTTGTCAGGACAAACTCATGCTCGTGTTCCCGAACGACCAGCACTGGACAGCCAGCATGCCGGACCACGGACTCGGCCGTGCTGCCGAGGAACATGTGCACCAGTCCTGTGTGGCCGTGTGTGGAGAGCAGAATGAGGTCGATGCTGAGTTCTTTGACGGCTCGGACGATTTCAAGGTATGGCCGGCCGACGCGGAGCACCGTTTCCGCTTTTACCGCGTTATCCAGCGTTTGCTTAAGCTTGGCCAGTTCAGCTTCGCCACTTTCGCGCCTAAGGGACGTAATAATGTCCCAATCGACTTTGGTCATCTCAGGTACGGGCGCGTATGGTTCCACGACATAAAGCAGCACTAGGGTTGCGTCAAACTGCTTCGCAAAGGGCACGGCGTATTGCAGAGCCTTTCTGGAGCAGTTGGAGAAGTCCACGGGCACGAGGATTTTTTTCAGTTTGAACACGGGCGGCGAAACTTTGGCCACGTTCGGAATCTGTTCTTCTTTCGGGCCAAGTTCGACGCCCTCGCCTCCCGGCTTGTGAGCAGGTCTGATTTTTGTAAGCAGATCGCAATTGGAACCTTGCTGGGCTTGCTCACCGTTTTTCATCTTCATTGCAACCCAACATAAAAGGCAGTCGCTTTCTTGCCTTCACTAGACTTGGCAATTATTGGCCATTTCTTGCGCAAGACATCCGTTCGAGTGTGCAAGAAATGGTTTCTTTCACCAATTTGCTTAGACAGCCTGTTCGTCGAGAGGCCCGCCAGTCCAAGAAATAGCTGTTCTTTGAGAAGCGGTCGGAAGGTCCAAGGTTCTCCGCTCGATTCCGACCACGCCTCTTAGTGGCATAGATTTTCTTTAGTTGGAACTCCGACGAATCCGATCGAATAAATTCGTTTCTCTGATGCAAAGGCAATACTCACTTTGGAACGGGCACCGAAACGGGCACCAATCGAACTCTGCCCTGATCTGTTAAGTAAGGGTGAAAACCGCTTAAAAAAAGTGAGAGGGAAAGTGAGAGGTACGGCAGTAGCAGAGGTAGATTTTGCAGTGAAGGATTACAGCAGATTTCTCTTGTTTTCTTCAAGAATCCTTTCAAATTTCTTGTGAAAATATTAGGTAATGCTGCACGAGCCCAGCCTCTGGAGCCAATTTTCTTCTGACTTTACGACCCGAGCAAGTAATACGGGCGGACTGCGTCCACCCCTGGGACGTAACGAGGATGCGCTTTCAATGAGAAGGTGAAAGCAACCGTAAAATCATCCGAGCCGACCCGGTTGTCCCTTACCCTGAACGTCAGCGCGGCGGTCCAGCTTCGCAGGTCCCGGTAAATGGAATAACCCTGTTCTTCAAGCCTGCCATCTCGCGCTTCAAAGTGGTGGGTGGCCCGTAGGCCCCAATTTTCATTCACTCGATAGAAGAAACTGCTGAGGAGCAGGTTATTGCCCTGGCCAAGTCCTGTGCTACTTTGCGGCGTATCATCTCGCAAATAGAAATTTCCCAAGGTCCAATTCCAGCTGTTATTGGGCTGAAAAGTCACTGTGTCGATTGCAAGCCGGAAATTTGCGGAATCCACATCGAATCTCGTGAGGGACTCTAACTTCAGCCACGACCGCGGTTTAACTGTCAGATCGGAATAGACATCGGCAAACCTGGTTTGGTTTCTTTCCGTTTGGAGCCGCCAATCCGTATAAAGATCCCATTTGAGAAGATCTTCAATTCGGCCCTCGCGTTTGGTTTGCACTTTATTTCTCAAACCCAGCCGTAAGACATTTTGACTATCGATTGAATCAATAGCGTTGTAGTCGGGGAATTCGATTGGCAACAGGCGAAAACTCGGCAGCTCGTAATCAAACGCCGGCAATTCGTTGGTCGGATGCGTGGGCGATGGCACAAAGACGTAATTGATGGAGGGCTCGATGATATGCCGCAAACCATCCATATCAAAAAACCTGTTCTGAAAGGCGGGCCATGTCTGCGACAGTTTAAATGACAATTCCGCTCCTGTGTTGAACACGCCACGATACACTTCCTCCGTCGTAGCCCCTTCTCCGGTTGCCCTGCTATAATAGGTAAATCGTCCCCCTACCCGCGGGGTCACATTCAACCAGCCAAAAAATGTGTGTGGCAAAAGTAATTGATGAAAAGTATCGGCTCGTGCAGCCGCATAATCTCCTGGCACAGGCCCATTGGTCTCGGCAAAGCGCCGGCGATAATATCCGGCGGAACTTTCGCTTTCATAATAAAAAGGCGTGGAACCAAGCTGCTGCCGGAAACCAGTCAGCCGGATATCGGGCAGGCGTTCGACAGTTTCAAGGAAATCATTAACCCGCGGCTGAGCATAAGCTTCCAAACTAAAGTTCTGCCAGAATTTGTGGACATCGAAAAAAGAACTCGGTTGAGGATTCAGCCGATATTCTCCTTCAACGAATTCGCGCACAACCCCTGCATCACTCTGATAACGTGCGATGGCCTTTATTTCCAGGTTTGTTGCTGGTGTTGCCTGGTATGAAAAATAGAGGCGCTGGCGGTTATCGGGTGGAGTCAGGCCGGGGATATCTCCCGCATTGGGGTCTTCATCGTGCAGGTAGTAGTACTTGAAAGTACCACTGCCCCAGGGCCCAAGATGGTAGTTCAGATCAGGTCCCGTTCCTATACCGCGGCGTTCCCGGTAATCCAGACGCAACTCGCCATCTAATTTTTCATTGAGATACCAGGTGTAACTACCGAGCAAAAACGGGCCGAATTTACTTCGGTATCCGGGAATGAAATTAAAATTGTTCGCGTGCGGACCAAGGTTGCGCGAGTAATAAGGAAAGTAGAATACCGGGACATCACCCAGGTACAGGGTGGCGCTATGCGCAATTATTTTCTCGCCAGGAATTATTTTGATGTACTTTGCTTTAATCTTAATCGCCGGCTCCGCAATGTCATCCGAAGTTATATAAGCGTTCGTTGCCGCATAAACGCCATTCGTTATATCGGCATGCAAACCCTGCCCCTCAGCAAAGACCGGGTATTTTCCAGTGCGGAATTGCTCGGCCTGAATCGAATTGTTTTTGAAATTATACCGTATCTTTTCGCCCACCCAGATTTGCTCATTGCGCTGAATATATACTTTGCCTTCCGCGAGAGTTTCACCTGATTGCGTGTCGAGTTCGATTTTTTCAGCGGTCAAAACAGCTCCGCCATAGCTGATTCGAACACCCCCAGTCCCACGGACAAAATTGGTCGTATATTCCACCAAGCTTTCCTCCAAAAGACCTTCCATTTCCCAGGTCGGCTCTTGTTGAGCAAAGACAGACCAGGGAAGGGTCGATAAACAAAGGACGAGCGTGGTGGTCAGTCGCGCCATTGGGCCGTGAGAGATAACCAGAACATGTTCGGACTGCCAAGCGGTAATTGAGATACCGGAAGAACTTATCAGTGCAACTCCTTCACTCCCTAATACGGATGGCACGTGAATTGCGACTGCCTTTTCGCGAATTGACGTATGGCCAATAAAATAAAGCTAATGAAACTGCTGCAGGAAATTCGAGGCTTTGCCGAGATGAGCCAGCGCCGCCCGAACTCAAAAGCGCCCGGTTTGATTCTGTTACAGTTGCGTTCGCAATTCAATCAGGCCACTTCACGCAGACGGCGATTGCGGATTCCCATCCAAATGCAAGAACCTCCTGATATCCCCAAGCTCGTGAAAATTATCCATATCAAAGGAAATACCTCCTCGACCCCTATTCCTGCTCAGTAATGGCTTTCCGGGCAACTTCCCCTTGCCACTGTCTTTTCCGTTGTTTTTAGATATTTCCCAGGGCTTTTGCTCCATTTAGATGGCCAAAATTGAGGCAGTGTCTTGTGATCATTGCGCCCATTTCCCCTTTTTTTCGAACCCTAAGGTTGGCGAAATTCAACTTCCTCGAAACCTAGTTGTCTGCAAAGGTGGATCAGTTGCGCCCGGGCACGTTCCTCGGCATCCTTCAAGATACCGCTATGGCGAGCTGCCCGCCGGATGTCATCAATAGCGTTCCTGCGGGCTGACTGCTCCAGGTCTTTGTTGAATGTCCGCAAAAAACCGGTATTCCGTTCGATAACTTGCGTCAATTTATCATCCAGATATGCATCAGTAATTTGCGCCACCGGCAAAGTGACCAGCACTTTTTTTCCAGTAATACGAATGTCGCCTGGACGAAGTTGGCTTAAGTCCACCCCTGCTTTGACGATGCCATGCGCAACTAATGTCACATGCGTATCATCGGGCAATAATGCTCGAAGACCATTCTGGGGAGGGTCTGCCAAAATCTGAACCTTCTCCAAAACGTACTTGACGGTCACCAGTTGAGACAGAGTCTGCACCTGTTTGAGAACGGTACTTGTATTGAAGGCTTTTTGAGCGGAATTTGACCCAGTCCAACGTGGAAAAAAAACGCCGATCAGCAATCCGAGTAGAAACACCAGGCCCAGCAAGAAAATCACATTGGCCAGACGATTCTTAAACATTCTTCAAGTTTAGCGAGGACCATGAGCTTGCAAAGGACGAAAGGTCCGAAATAGGCCACGTTCTCGAATCCTCCACGCCAATACCCAGTTCCTAAAAATTTGCTCTTTGCACCACTTAACGCCTCCCTAGAATCTCCGAATGAGCTATTATTTTGCGGGACAGTTTCCAGCTTTTCGGCCCCGCAGGCTGCGGCATTCAGCCGCTCTGCGGCGGTTGGTTAGTGAAACACACTTGAGCGCATCTCAACTCGTTCTTCCATTATTCGTGCGCAGCGGGCGCAAGGTGCGTCGACCAGTCTCCAGCATGCCTGGGGTCTTTCAATTTTCGCGGGATGAATTAGTTCGGGAGGCATCTTTGGCGTGGGAAGCTGGCGTCCCTGCCATCCTGGTGTTCGGCATCCCTGACAGGAAAGATGATCGCGCATCAGGCGCCTACGCAACGAATGGCATCGTGCAAAGTGCCGTTCGAGTGTTGAAAAAAGAACTCCCCCAACTGCTGGTGATTACAGACGTGTGCTTGTGTGAATACATGCACCATGGACATTGTGGTCTGGTAAAACGGAATGGCATGGAGGCAAGAATTCTCAATGATCCCACCCTTAAACTGCTCGCTCAAACCGCAGCCAGCCATGTGGAAGCGGGTGCCGACATTGTGGCACCCAGTGACATGATGGACGGCCGTGTCAAGGCTATCCGTGAAAAACTGGATAACATGGGATTCAGCCACACTCCCATTCTTTCTTATGCGGCAAAATTTGCTTCTGCTTTTTATGGGCCGTTCCGAGATGCCGCCGAATCCGCCCCCCAGTTCGGAGACCGGCGGAGCTATCAAATGGATTCGGGCAACGCGGCAGAAGCACTGCGCGAAGTGGCGCTTGATTTGCAGGAAGGCGCCGACATAGTTATGGTAAAGCCGGCGCTCGCGTACCTGGATATCATTTACCGCGTCAAAACTCAATTTGGCTGTCCCACCGCGGCGTATGCCGTCAGCGGAGAATATTCCATGATCAAAGCTGCCGCAGCCGAGGGTTGGCTGAATGAGCGGGCGGTAACTATGGAAAGTTTACTGGCAATACGGCGCGCAGGAGCCGACATTATTATCACCTATTCTGCTGTGGAAGCGGCTCAGTGGCTAAAGGAAGAAGGACTGTCCCCGGGACAATTAAAGCGGCCGGAAGCTACTTCTTTACGATCATATAGACGTAAAGCAGCAGACCCAGAATAACGACCCCGAAGGCAATTCCCAGGATAACAAAGATCTTGTTTACTTTGTTATCCTTTTTGGAAAAGGCTTTGCTATCAAATGCGCCACGCGGCCCTTGTTCCAGTTCATTCAGGCTGACGCCTCGCTGCATGACCATCGTTTGGTCTATCTGTTTCTTTCCAGAAGCCGCGGGGGTATCCGTCTCAAGACGCATCTCCACCTGTCCCAACCTTAGCACCTGCCCCGGCTTCAGGACGCTTTCACTGATCTTTTGGCCATTGATGAATGTTCCATTGGTCGAGTTTAAATCGCGCACCAAAACGTCGCTCCCGCGCAAAAGCACTTCACAATGGTGGCTGGAAACGGAAGCCTCAGCGATTGCAAAGGTGTTGTCATCAACCCGGCCGATGGTGGTTTTATCCACCTTTAACTCATGTGTGCGTCCGGTCATGCCCGCGCTGAGGACAACAAGTTTGGCCATAAATGATGTTGCTCGGCCAATTATCGCTACCGCTTCGTTCAAGTCAAACGCAAACGTGCAGCCAGCAGATGCAACCGAGCGACTAAAAGATGAGTGAGAGATTGGGCCACCCGCAACCAGGCATCAATGCTTTTCGATCATGGTACGGAACTTCGCAAACAATCCCGTTGAATCATGCGGGCCAGGAGATGCTTCGGGGTGATATTGCACACAAAATATCCGTTTGGTTTTATGACGCATCCCCTCGACTGTCTGGTCATTCAGATTGATTCGATCCACGATGACATCTTTTGGCAAAGATTCCGGATCCAACGCATACCCATGATTCTGCGACGTGATCTCAACTTTTCCACTCTCAAGATCTTTTACCGGCTGATTAGCGCCCCGATGACCGAATTTAAGCTTGAAAGTCTTTCCACCAAGCGCCTGGCCAAGAATTTGATGCCCCAGGCAGATTCCAAAAATCGGCACGCCAGTGTGCACCAATTCGCGCGCTTCCTTCACCGCATAACCAAGGGCAGAAGGGTCTCCGGGGCCGTTTGATAGAAAAACTCCGGCAGGTTTATGTTTAAGAACATCCGCGGCGGAAGTTGACGCAGGTACTACCTGGACGCGAAAGCCATGCTGACGCAATCGCCGCAGAATATTGTATTTCATGCCGTAATCGTAAGCCACTATGGGAATGTCTGCTGGCGGCAACTTTGGTTCGGCAGTACTTGCCGACGGTGCACCGTGCGGCAGCCTGAATAATCCGCTCTTCTGGTCTTGCTCATCCCACAGGAATGGCTCGCGGTGGGTCACTTCCTTCACATAATCCACTCCGGACAATCCTGGCCATTCTTTAGCGCGCCTCAAAGCTTCGTCTTCGTTCACATTTTCTGTGGAAATAAAGCCATTAAGCGCTCCGCGCACACGCAGTTTCCTGGTTAAGGCGCGGGTATCCACGCCTTGAATACCTGGAATCCCGTTTTTCTCGAGATAATTGCTTAAGGAAAAATCTGCTCGCCAATTGCTCACTACCGGAGAAAGCTCGCGAATAACAAATCCGGCCACGTGCGGCCTCCATGATTCTACATCCTGAAGATTTACCCCGTAATTGCCTATCAGGGGATAGGTCATTGTGACGATTTGGCCCTTGTAAGAAGGATCAGTTAAGATTTCCTGGTAACCTGTCATCGAGGTATTGAAGCACACTTCGCCGCTGGCGGAACCGCGGGCGCCAAATCCTTCTCCTTGAAACACCGACCCATCTTCCAGCGCCAGAATTGCTTTCATTTTCAAAGTGGCGATGAGGCTAGCGGGATCCAGCGACGGCGCAAGCGTGAATCGAAGCGCCGCGACACCTGCTAAGATCCGGCTGAAAAAAACAACCCGCCTTCGGCTAAGGCGGGTTGGTTTGTCTGAAAGGGAAAAACGAAGAACTCAGGTCTTTTTCTTCATCTCGTCCAGCTTGGCGATGAAAGGTTTTGGAGAATCCATGTACTGCAAATCACCGACTCTTTTCCCGTCACCGTTAAGCACGATGATAGTAGGATACCCCTGAATATGGTACTTTTCCTGCAAAGCCTGGTTAGCCTTCTTTTGTTCCTCGCTCTGTTGTTTTCGACGCGGAAAATCCACCTCGACCAGGACCAGGTTTTCCTTGGCATACTTGGCAAATTCCGGTTTCGAAAAGACATCCTTATTGAGCCGGATGCACCAGCCGCACCAATCCGATCCGGTGAAATCCAGCATCACCAATTTGTTTTCTTTTTTGGCTTGAGCCTGCGCCTTAGGCAGGTCGGTTAGCCATTGCAATTCCTCCGCGCCTGCTTGCAGCAGCGCCCAACACGCGATAAGTCCGATGGCAATTTTTTTCATATGTTCAAATGTATCGAGTTAGACTCAGAAAGATTCCAATTTGTTCAGGGAATTTCTCTGTCCTCCATTGGCCCACTTAGCCATGGAATTCAGCAAATTTGCGGCGATCTCTGCTTTTGTCAACCTTTCTTGCACGGAAAAGCGTCTCACGAAACCAGGCATGACCAACCCGGTGAATCCCTTGGATATTGTTCCTGACCTTCCTGACCGAAAAATCAGTATTTCCCACAATTGTAAAGGCTCGTGGAAGAGCGTAGATCAACTGTGTGTCAGAATTAAGTTGACCCGGAAGACCAAGGTATGGAGGATCAATTCGTCGTGAGTGCCACCGGCATAGTCCTTTCTCAATGAAGACGCTTCTGGTTCTGGCCCAAAACCCAGAGCTGCCCGAGGAGGTGCGAAAGGCTCTTAATCCCGAGCGATATCGCGTTTTACATCGAGCCACTCTCGATGAAGCCGAGCCGTTCCTGGCGCAAGGACTGGCAGATGGTTGCATTGTGGATATGGAACTGACGGACGTGCAAGGCGTCTGGTTACTCGAGAAGATTCGCCGCCGCGCGCCCAAGTGCCCCACGATCATCTATACCGGCGCCAAGCAGTCCCAGTGGGAAGAAGAAGCATATCTCCAGGGAGCCTCGCAGGTTCTCACTAAGCCTTTACGTGGCCGACTGCTCAACACTTTTCTTGACAGGCTTTGGCCCGAGCCACCCCACCCCACCCCACTGCCGCCCCAACCGATCCCGCAGAGCGTTTACAGAATCGAATCCAGCCAGGCTTCCGCTCCTTTACCCGCCCAAACCCATACTCTAGGCGCGCTTAAGGATTTTTCCCGTATTTTGACGCATTCCCTTAATTCCGAAGCCTTGCTCAATCAGCTGCTTTTGTTGCTCCGTGACGTTTTAAGCATTAATCGGGCGGCGATTTTCCTGCGACAACCGGTTTCAGATTTTAGCCTGGCGCGAGGGATTGAGGAAAGCCGCCGCTTGCGAGCGATCTGTTCGGTCGGCTTGTCCACTGGCTTACTGCAGCATTTTGAGTTGTCACTCGAGGCGGGCATCGGCGGGCAGGTTGCCCGGCTTGGCCGTATTCTTCGCCGGTACGGTGAAGAGGCCCGCAATGATCTCGAGACGCAAAAGGAATTTGAGTTGCTCGGAGGCCAGGTTGCGGTGCCGATTTTGGATCGGCAGAGCATCATTGGCGTGGCTGTTTTTGATGGGCGTATCACCGGCGAACCTTTGGTCAATGCCGAACTGGAAATGATCTTCCATTTGCTCGAGCAAGCCGCTCTAGCCATCCGGAACATCTGGCTTCACGATCAGGTAGCCGCCAACCACCAGATGATGGCCGAAATCCTGCGCGAACTGAATAATGCTTGTGTGGTCGTCAACCGCGACTTGGCTGTCCTCCATGCCAATAAGGCAGCCCGCAAATATTTCAGCGGCGCCGACCGACATAGTGGAGAACTTGAGTTTAGCGATTTACCTCAGATTATTGGCACAAAGGTGTACCAGGTCCTGCGCACTGGCTCGGGAATCTCCAACTTCCGGTACGAACCTGAACATTCCCCAGGCGCTTTCTATAACATCAACATTGTTCCATTTCAAAGGCAGGCCAGCGGTTTGCCCGCCTCCGCTCTGCTTATGGTCGAGGATCTCACTCAAACGGAGCAATTGCGACGTTTGGAAGTTGAAGCATCAAATCTCCGCCTGGTGCGCAGCATGGCCGATCGGCTGACCCATGAGATTGGTAATGCACTGGTCCCGCTTTCCGTTCACCAGCAAATGTTAGCCGAGAAACTGGGCCGTAAAACATTGGATAATGAGTTTCTCAAGCTGATGGAACGCGATTTGGCTGATAGCGTGAAACGTGTCACGCGTTTCACCAATCAAATGAGATTTCTGGCGCGCGACGCACTGCTTTCGCAGGAAGCCTTTCCGTTGGCCGCACTGATTGAGGAGGCATATGAAGAAGCCCGGAAACACCAACCGGTCAAAGCCGGACATCTTAAATACGACGATGATAATCAGTCCGTCGTTCTAACCGGGGACCGTTCGGCTCTCAAACATGCCTTTACTGAAATCATGCTGAATGCTCTTCAGGCTAACCCTGCCGATCCAAAAATCGGAGTCCGTCTCCATCCCGAATCTTTCGAGAACGGCACCGGACTTCAAATCGATGTGCAGGACAATGGTACTGGCTTTACAGCGGAGGCAGCCGAAAAAGCCTCCTTCCCTTTCTTTACGACTCGGAATGTGGGTCTGGGTTTGGGATTGACTGTGACCAGAAAGATTATTGAAACCCATCATGGTAAGTTGGAGATTATTCCGCCCAAAACGGGGCAAAGCGGACTGGTAAGGATTTCATTGCCTATGGAATCAACGCAAGCTTCCAAGGTTTGATTTAACCTCCGAAGGGCAGGCAGGGCGCGTCGTCGCAGCGCGCCCTGCGTCCCTTGGCGGAGGGATCGCCAATCGATTACCGGTTCAGTCAGCGTGTTACTCCCTTGCTGGCAGGGTCCCAAATAGAACAAAATGGGACGACCTAGAAGTCGTCTCTACCAGTCAAAAGCGGAGATCAAAAGCGATTTGACTGTTGGGTTTTCGGTTTGATCTGTTTAGAATAAGACGCATGCCAACCTATGAATATGTCTGCGAAAAATGCGGACATCAATTTGAGATTTCGCAATCGATGTCTGCGCGGTCCTTGACTACTTGCCCCAAGGAGTTCTGCACGATGCGGCGGTGGGGCAAGGGTAAGGTCAAGCGCGCTATTAGCGGCGGAGCGGGGTTGCTCTTCAAGGGCAGCGGCTTTTACATTACCGATTATCGCAGCGAGAAATACAAGGAAGCTGCCAAGAAAGATACGGCGCCTTCGGGCGGGGAAACCTCCAAATCCGGCGGCGAAACTAAAAGCTCGCCTGCACAGCCGGCCAAAGCGACAGGAACAAAAGCAGAAAAAAAGCCCAGCTCCGCTGCGAATGATAAATCCTAGCTGTTCAATCTAGTGAAGGCAAAAAAACGGCCAACTCCTTCTCGCGGTATTGCCGGAATCGGCCTGCCGCTTTGTCTATTGGTCATTCTTTTTTCAGGTTTCACTGACTCGATCTGGGGGCAATTGGTTAAGCCCCAGACAGCCTTGTTGCGCAGTTTCTCCGGACAATTCGTCGTACGGGCGGGCGACCTTACAAAACCTGGAACATTAGTGACAACCAATGAGGATTTGGTCCACCTGGAACCGAATTTGGTCACTGTATCTTGTGAACGGATGAAACAGCTTTTGTTCCGCGAGTTGGATGCCGGCAACGAGTGGCGTGGGAAAATCTACCTCGTGCTAATCGCATCCGACACCCCGGGGCGGCCTGTGACGATTTTATCCGAGCGGTTTCGCAATTCCTGGCAATACAAGGTCGAGCTGCCGGATCTGATCGAGCCAGCGCGCTATGTGCGAGCCATTGTTCAAGTGTTACTACTGGAGCTTGCGAACCGGTCCGATTCGGGCCATGCGGCAGAGATTCCCGTCTGGCTCAGTGATGGTTTTGCGCAACTCTTGCTTGCGGCGAATGAACTGGAAATCATTTTACCTCCGCCCCGTCCGGGAAGTAATGGCCTTAAGCTGATTTCAACCAGTGTGAACGCCCGCAAGACCAGTCCGATTGAGAGTGCATGCAGCAAACTGAAGTCCCGTTCTCCCCTTTCGTTTTATGAATTGAGCTGGCCGGCAGAAGATCAATGGTCCGCAGATGCGGCCGAACTTTACCACAACAGCGCGCAATTGTTTGTTTACCAACTTTTACAGCTCAAAGAAGGGAGGGCATGCATGCGCGCCCTTCTTTCAAAATTACCTCAACGGCTGAATTGGCAATTGGCTTTCCTCGATTCCTTCCAACCCTATTTCCAAAGAGCCGTGGATATTGAGAAATGGTGGGCATTGCAAATTGTGCATTTAGGCCGGCGCAACATGGAGCAGCACACCTGGTCATTCGATGAAAGTCAGCGTAAACTGGACGAGGTTTTGCACGCATCCATGCAAATCCACACGGGACAAGACGAGCTACCACTGCACACGACCGTTTCTCTGTCGGCCGTCATTCGTGATTCCAAAAATTCTGTTTCCTCAGAAACGCTTCTTGTCAAAGTTCGTGAATTGGCAGTGCTTCGGTCGCGAATTGCCCCTGAATTTGCTCCGCTGGTCGAGAAATATTTGCAATTGCTCGAGACATATCTGCAACATGAGTCGCCCTCTTCTGCCCGAGTTCAGGAGGTTCTTGCCCAGTTCGAAGAACTGGACGCTTTGCGGGCTCTGGTTAGACCCCGGTTAAAGCCAGATGTTGTACGACACCCCTGAGGGTCTTTCACCCCACGGACGTAAGCCGTAGTCAATGTGACACTTACACAGAACTTTACCTATTTCGCCCCCTGCCGCTTGACAGTCCTTCGATCAAATCTATAGTGCGCTAACCGAACTGAAAGTACAAATGCACATCGAGACCTCAGAAAGCGCCGAGGAGCCGCCATCGTCTAGTTCTTTAGATCAACTGAAACAGTTTCGTTCCGCCGGACGCGGTTTTTGGAAAGATGTTCCGGAATCCACTTGGAACGATTGGCATTGGCAACTCAAAAATCGTATCATCAGCGTTGAACAGTTGCAAAGGCTGATGCCGACATTAACGCCCGAAGAACAGGCGGGCGCAACATTGGCCAACAGTAAACTGGCCATGGCCATTACCCCCTATTTCTTCAATCTGATCGATCCTGCGGATGAACATTGCCCCATTCGCTGGCAGGTCATTCCGCGAATTGAAGAAACCCGCACCGCTTCCTGGGAAATGTCGGATCCGTGCGGAGAGGATTCGCATTCGCCTGTGCCAGGCCTGGTCCATCGTTATCCCGATCGAGTGCTGTTCCTCGTAACGGATCGTTGCGCGGCTTACTGCCGTTACTGCACCCGCTCACGTTTGGTCAGCAACGCCTCAGGTTATGATTTCCATCCTCAGTTTGAACAACAAATTGAATATATTCGCAACCATCCGGAGGTGCGGGACGTGCTGCTCAGCGGCGGTGACCCACTCTTGTTCAGCGACGATAAGCTGGAAAACCTTTTGAAGCGTTTGCGCGAAATTCCTCATGTGGAATTTCTGCGAATTGGCACTCGCATTCCTGTTTTCCTGCCGCAACGCATTACCCCTCAGCTTTGCGCGATGTTGAGAAAGTACCATCCCCTTTTCATCAGCATCCATTCCAATCACCCTCGCGAGTTGACCATCGAAGTGCGTGAAGCGCTTGGCCGATTAGCTGATGCGGGGATTCCGCTTGGAAACCAATCCGTGTTGCTTCGCAATGTCAATGACCAGGCAATCGTCATGAAAGCTCATGTGCAAAAACTGCTCATGTGCCGAGTCCGGCCGTACTACATTTATCAATGTGATCTCATTTCCGGGTCAGCCCACTTGCGTGCCTCAGTTCGCAAAGGGCTTGAGATTATGGAAGAACTTCGTGGCCACACTACCGGCTATGCGGTGCCGCAATATGTTATTGATGCCCCGGGTGGCGGTGGCAAGGTACCCATCAATCCCGACTACATGCTGGAACGCGACGGCGGACGGGTAGTGGTCCGAAACTACGAAGGTAAGCTGTTCGAATACCCAGAGGCAGCAGACGGAACCCCACTGGCTGAGGTGCCGAAAGAAATCGAAGAACCTGAACTGGTCCAAGCCTAGTTTCCAAATCTTTCTCGGAAGCAGCCAAACACATATTTAGGGCAAGGCCTCGGCGGCACTCGCCCGGGTGATCCGCGATTTCAATTCCAACATTGCGGGAGCGGTCCGTAATCGTGGCGGCAACGATTCGATAGCGGCCAAGGCCTCGGTAAATGCACTCTTCGCGTCTTCACGTCGGTTCGCCTGAAGGAGGATTTCGCCGCGGCGCGCCAGCCATTTCTCTTTTCGATCTGAACTGGCAGCAACCACTTCCAGCCGCTTCAAAGCGTCATCGAAATGTTTCCGTGCGCACTCCAATTCAATCGCATAAAGTTGCAGTGCTACTAGCTGGCCAAGGCGCTGCAAGCCTTCGTCCAAGCCCTTCAGCGCTGCTGCCAGGTCTCCTTGCTCTGCCTGGAGCTTTGCGCGATCGAGGAAATAATCGGGGCGTGGCGTGGCCGAGCGGGCAATCGCGCGGCTGAGATCCACCGTGGCAGCCTGGCGCTCTCCGAGTTTGGTCAGTAGTTGTGCTCGCGTGGTTAAAGCATCAACGTCATCTCCGTGGTTGGACAGATAATTGTCCAACTTCACTTTGGCCTCGGTATTCCGACCGGATTCAAAAAACAACTTTCCTCGAGCAAGTTCAACTTTGGCAAGTTTGGGATTGAGCTGCGCGGCACGATCGTAGTCGGCCTCGGCCAGCTTCCAGTCCGCATGTGCGCGGTACAATTCACCGCGCAAAAAATAATGCGAGGCATTTTTCGGATCGGCTTGAATGCGCTTTGACACACCATCAATCATTGCCAGCAGGTCGGCATGCGCGTGAGCCAAAGGCCGCGTAGCCAGGGTGAGAGCAAAAGTAGTAACGAGCACCAAAGCTTTGTAAAGAATTGCACGTGAAAGAACAGTCGACCTTCGTTGGTCGTACTCATTGCGCGCGTCCTTCCGCGGAAGAATCCCAAAGGGATTCCGCAACAAAGCCCAGGGTTGCGAGGGACGAGCTACCCTGGTAGCCAATGCATGCCTGGATCCAACCCTGAATGGGTTGCGGCCTTGTTTTTCCGTACTCTCAAGAAGCAACCAGGACACAACCCCTTCAGGGTTGACACAAGTTCGGCCTGATTTCCCAGGGTAGCTCGTTCCTCGCAACCCGGGGCTGAAGGACTCAACCCCTTTGGGATTGAAAACGCCTGAAACGTTGAGTCGTATGCTGCAAGTAAATGACCGTTTCATAAACATACGCTAATTCCCAACTCGTGCGCGTACGAATCGAACAGGCAGACTGGCCGGGACCGAGTTGGTAAAGCTGGGCGAGCCACTGCCCGGTATCGTGTTCGTCACAAAGGGAATCCAGCTCACCAAATTCGTGGAGCTTTCCAGCACATAACTGACCCCTGGTTTGCCTGTTACGATGAACGGCACGGGGCCGCCGGGAGACGATGGCCTCTGCCAGGCCATTGTCGGCACGCGACTTGGCAGAGTGAACATGTCCAAGAGCTGGTTGCTCGCGTTAAACGTTTGCCAGGAGAGAGTTCCCTGGTTGATTTCCATAATATCGAAGTGATACTGGCTGTATTCCACCTGCACAAAGGGCCAAAACGCCACGCGCTCGGTATCCAAAGTGCCGCCTCCACCCCCGCTGACAATATAAACAACACCATTAGTGGCGCCACGCTGGTACGCATGCATATGGCCGCTGATTACGATGTCCACATTCCTCTGCGTAAAGAGCGGAACCCAATCAGCCTGGACGAAGCCTTCGCCAGTGTAACCGCCGCCATTCCACAAGTTCGCGTAAGGTGGTTTATGAAAACAAACGATACGAAAAGCGGCCTGTTGCGTTTCCGGGCGGTTCAGTTCGGACTGCAACCAATTGTACTGGTCGATGGCCGCACTGGTGCTGGCTTCGCTGTCCAAAAAGATGAACCGGCTATTCCCATAATCAAATGCGAACCAGGCCTCATTCCCAGGCAAAGTGCCGTAAGCGTAAGCCAGAGCGTGTTCGCTATCGTGATTTCCGCGCGCATAAATGACAGGAATCGTCTGCGCCGCGTTGAGCGTCTCCAGCGGTTTAAACCAATAGTCGTGCCATTCAGAAATCGAGTTGCCGTTATTCACCATGTCACCCGCAACGCAAATCATGTTGGGAGCGTGCGCCAGGAGATTGGTCACGTGCGTCGCCAGCGTAAGAGTGCCATTGTGATTATCACCCCACCAGGCAGTGACGAAGGGGGTTTCGGGCTTGGGCGCCGTCTGGAACGAATAAGCCGGCGTCGCGTTCGTGCCGCTTCGAACCCTATAGACATAACTGGATTCGACATACAGCCCGACTATCGTGGCGCGATGCACATAATGTGTCGTATCGATCTGCAACGTCTCGATCTGACTTAGGGTATGCTCCGAAATATTCGTACGACCCCAATCCACATAGTGGCGCGCGAGATTGCCATCGGTCTCCCAAATCAGCGTCATGGCGTCGGGGCGCACGTCCTGAAGCATGGGAAGCTTGGTAATATTGGGCGTTACCAAGGGGAATGGCTTCTGCAAACGGAGGATCACGTCGTCGGCCATACTGTCGTTATCCGGGTCGCGCCTATGTTTACCAATCACTTCGAGTCGCAATTTACGAGTGCCTACCGGAAGCAAACCATAAAGATTTCGCTTCAACCAAACGTCATTCGCGGCAACCATGCAACGAACGGCAGACAGCTCCTGGTTCCCCTGATCTAGATAGCCTACGCGGTAAAAAACCTGATCATCGAAAGTTCCTGCTCCATAGTAATTTCGCAACCACGCTTCGGCATCGAGCGCCGCACCACTATCCAACTCGTTCGTGGTAAAACCGAAGCCGAGCAAGTCGATCTCTTGCCTGACAATTGCGTTGCTCGCAGTAGTATTTATTCCCCCGTGAAGGAAATAGTTCCCCGCATGAGGCGAGCCTTTGCCGCCGGAACTGGTCAAGGTCACTGGCGCTCCAGCCACGGTCTGCCAATTTGCAAGGAGGGATTCAAACCCACCGTTGGTTTGCAACGCCTGGCCAAAGAGCGGGCCGGGACCTGCAACCGAACCGAACACAGAAAAATCTCCATCAGAAGAATCGCTGACAGCGGGAAAATTAAGCGAGGTAAGTTTGATGCGATAATTATTGGTGTCCCCTAACGCTGGATTAATAAACCATAAGTAGTTGTTCTGGTTTAATGGGACCTGGGCAAGGTTCTGGAAAAGCACGCCACCGCGATAAAGATCGATTTGAACCAATCCACTTGGATTCGTGACCGTCCATGATATTGCCTGGGAACTCCCGGCCGCGAAATTTTCTCCGCCATTCGGAGCTGTGAGATGAATGGTCGGTGAACCAGGAAGAGGAATACCCGCCGCGGTTGGTCCACCGAGCGCGAGAATGTCGGCGGCTAACATCGCCTCTGCACGCAGTTGAACACTATTGACCAATCCGCCCGCGTTTTCCTGATCCTCGTCCGCAAACAACAGCACAGTCGGTCCCATCGCCCAGCGCCCATCAACAGTTAAACCAGCGTTTTGCTGCACTTGTGTCCCATTGATGTAACTCGTGAAAGTGCCGGCAACGTTATCGACCACAACTGCCAGTCGATTCCAGCTGCCATCGGCCACTGTGCCCCCATAATTGCCGGAAATGCCGAGACCCTGACTGGGATTGACGAACCATTCACCGTCATTGTTGTTGGCCGTAGTGTTCTGGTACAAAACAGCCCAGCCCGACGGGCGGCTTGGGAACATCACATCGAAAATCAGTGTATACTGATTGAGCAAACTCCCGCCTCCATTCGCACCCAACCCGTGCGTCATGCTAAACCAGGTACCTCTCGAGAAGGAAGCAACCTGAGCGGTAGCACCATTGATCATCACATCTGAAAAAGTGACTGAGGCATTGACCGCGGGAGCCGCAAACCCCGTAGTCAACGTGGAGCCACTGGAAGATGGATTCAGATTGCCATTAAAATCATACAGCGCGACGCTGGCATGTAGTGCTGAAATAGAGGAAAAGAATGCAAGTAGTATTGCAAGACGGGGGTTTTTCATTTGTGGTTAGCTTCGGTTCGTGGGACGGTCTCAATCGGACGCTATCGCAGCCCCTGATGATTGTCAACGTGCGTTCGAGTAAGCGAAGGGAAATCGAGGGCCTCTTCGGTTCCAGAGCAGGATGCCAATTGACTTCAGAAGTTTTCGTCCCTTAGATTCCCTTGTCGTGCCGCGCGAAAATAAGGAACAAAAAGCCGCTCGAGTCGCCCGGATCATCGCCGAACTGAAGAAAGCTTATCCGGATGCCCATTGCGAGTTGAATTATACTACTCCACTCGAACTGCTCATCGCCACGATTCTTTCAGCGCAATGCACCGACAAACGGGTCAACCTGGTGACGGCAGAGCTCTTTAAGAAATACCGATCGGCGGCCGATTATGCGAAGGCGCCCGAACCCGAACTGGAACAGTCGATCAAGTCCACAGGATTCTTTCGAAACAAGACCAAAAGCATTAAGGCCGCTACCGAGGCCATTGTCCAGCGTCACAAGGGTGAAGTGCCGAATACCATGGAAGAGTTAGTTCAACTTGGCGGCGTTGGCCGCAAGACGGCGAACGTCGTGCTGGGCAACGCCTTTAATGTAAACGTGGGAGTTGTGGTGGATACTCACGTGGCTCGGCTTTCCAACAGACTTGGACTCACTGGCGAGAAGGATCCTCAAAAGATCGAACAACAGCTCATGGGATTGGTCCCTCAAAGCCAGTGGACTCTGTTCAGCCACTGGCTGATCTGGCATGGCCGCCGTCGTTGCTTCGCGCGTTCTCCAGACTGTCCTGATTGTGAAATCAAGTCGTTATGCCCGCGCATCGGAGTGTCTCGGGAAATCGCGGGGCGAGTTTAACCAGGAGAATGATCCCATCGGATCGGCAATGTTTGCTCCCCATCTTATGCCGTCTCAAAAACAAACCTGGCAGTTGCTCAAGTCCGGGTGCCAGGGCCCTGCCTTCAACATGGCAATGGACGAGGCTTTGCTCGAATCCATTTCCCAGTCCGAAGGGCCGATCATGAGGTTCTATGGCTGGTCCGAGCCCGCTGCTTCCTTTGGCTACTTACAAAAATATTTGCAAGTGGAACAAGTCACACTACTACGACCGCTCGTGCGTCGGCCCACCGGAGGTGGTGTGGTTCCACACGATTCAGATTGGACCTACAGCGCAATGTTTCCAGCAAACCATGAATGGTATGCATTCACAGCGAAGGAGAGTTATCGTTGTATGCATCAATGGATTCAAGCTGCTTTCACCAAACTGGGCCTCGACACGAGGCTGGCGGATTGTTCCCGTCGGGACTATCCCGGCCAATGCTTCAAAGGTTACGAACAATTCGACGTGCTCTGGCAGGAACAGAAGATAGCGGGAGCGGCGCAGCGGCGGACTCGCTCTGGTCTGCTGATACAAGGATCTATCCAACCACCCCTAGTCCAACTGAGCTGTGAGGCATGGCAAACATCGATGTGCGAAGTGCTTCTCGAACGGAATATTGACTGGACAAAAATCGCCCCATCCGCTGCTCTTCAAGAACGCGCGCGAGTTCTCGCAAGCCAAAAGTATTCACAGCCAAGTTATACACGAAAGAGATGACCTGTCTGAATGATCCAAATGAAGCGACAAAAAAACCAGCGCTAAACAAGCCGCTGGTCGGGTTAGTATAAGAAAGTTAAAAAGGCAGTTCCGTTGATTCTTACCAGTTGGTAAACGGAACCGCCTGCACTTTCAGCATCGACCCGGATGCAGAAATCGCGGCTTTATTCTGGCCGTTTACCTTGAAAAAGCAATCCGGTGAATTACGGATGGAAATGCTCTTAATTGCAAGCTTTTTAAAGGGAATATAACGAGCTCTCGCCGAGCCGATGAACTTTGTGAGGGCAATCTCTGGCACAAAATCTGACCGATCAGTTTTTCAACCGATAAAAAGAAGATGGAAAACTATTTGTCTGTATCACCACCCTTTCGTTACTGGAAATGGTTGGTGCGACATTTACGGTCGACCAACCTCCTTGAGCCAGGTTTGTCCTTGATTCCAGGGAAGAATTGGTTAGAGCCACCGGCCATGAAAGTCGCACGCGATTGGTGGGCAACAAATTCACTGAAAGAATAGCTAAAGGAAGAACGGTGGTGATATTGGTTGCAGAGTTGTTTGTGAGAACTGGATCGGGATAGCCACTGGTGACTCTTGCTACATTAGTAATATTGCCCGATGTTTGGGAGGTAACCATCAAAACCAGGTTTACTGAGCCTCCCGCATCCACAGACCCGAGACTTGCGATAATTTGATTGCCGTTGGTTGCTAAGGACCCCTGACCTGAACTGACACTTTTGAGAACAACAGACTGGGGCAACGTATCCGTTAAAGTAACGTTGGGCGCAGAAACAGAGCTCAGATTTGTCACACTCACTGTGTAAGTGAGATTGCTGCCAACGAGGACGGGATTAGGAAGCCCAGTCAAACTGACTGAAAGATCGCTGCTATCAATCAGGAAAGGATTGGCGCTGCTGTTCGTGCCGGCTGGACCGATAACAGTGATGACTCCGCTTTGTGCACTCGCAGGCACAACTGTTTTAAGAATTGTGTTATTGGTCGGTGGGGTGAAAGTTGCCGTTTGACCGTTGAATTTGACAGAAGTGACGCCGAGGAAGTTTGATCCAGTAATGGTGACGTTTGTCCCGGGCAAACCGTGCGTCGGAGAAAAGCCGGTTACAATTGGAGCTGCGTAAAACAGGCCGCTGCTCACTGCAGTTCCCGCAGGAGACGTCACCACAATCGGTCCGGTGGAAAAGTTGGTGGGAACGATTGCCTGGAAACTTGTATTATTTGTCGGAGCCGTAAAAGTTGCTGGCGTTCCATTAAAAGTGACATTGGTAGTACCAAGCAAGTTCTGTCCGGTTATGGTAATGGTTGTTCCAGGTGGACTGTTGGTGGGCGAAAAACTAACGATCAAAGGCAGGAGAAAAAAAATTGCGGAGTTGGTATGACTGCCCGCCGAGGTGGTAATACTAACCAACCCATTGCTGGCACCGGCGGGAACTATGGCAGTAAGCTGGCCAAAGGAAATGTTCGAAACAATCGTGGAGGCAACTCCACTAAAACGAACTGTCGGAGTACCCACGTTAAAATTTGCTCCCGTAAGAGTCACGGATGAGCCAACCGTGCCTGAACCCGGAAAAAAGCCAAATAAAGTTGGTTGAACGACAAAATTGCTGCTCGAGATGAATGTCCCGGCCGGCGTACTGATACGCACCGGGCCGGTGCTGATACCGGCTGGCAGCGTAGCCACCAGTGTGGTGTTGTTAGTGGCTGGGCCAAGGATAAGAGGCATACTGTTGATGTAAGCATTGGTTGCGCCCAGAAAATTCATTCCTGTGAGTGTCACATTTGTGTTGGCCCGGCCGGTTGCAGGAGAGAAACCGGTCAGCACTGGGTTTACATAAAAGTTCGAGCTGACAAAGGTGCCTTGGGGTGATCTGACGCTGATTGGACCATTGGTCACACCAGCGGGTGCAGTGACTTTTATAATATACGGAGTCAGGACTGCAAAACTGTTGCCGGGAATCCCGCCGAAGTAAGCGTTAGTCGCCGTAGAAAAATGAAGGCCTTCGATCGTTACTTGTGTTGTTAAAGCTGAACCAGTGTTTGGGGTGAAATTGGTTATGTAAGGGCCTGGACCAATCACAGTGAAATCCTCCGTACTAAAGGCCGGAGGCCCCCCGTTGATACTTACGCTGATCGGACCATTGGAGGCGCCAGAGGGCACCCGTGCCACAATTATCGTTCCATTTTGAGCAGTAGCCTGAGCAGTCGGATCGAGCACACCATTGAATCGTAACGCCAAAGTCCCAGGATAAAAGCCGCTTCCAGTTATCGTTACCTGGTCATTGATGCCGCCGATGGTAGGGGAAAACGAATCGACACTAACCCCAAATCCGGACAAGCAGGTTAAAAAGAGGAGAAATACTCCAATTACTACACGACGATATGAGTTCATGTGCGCTATACCGCACAGGTGAGCCCGGCACAAATCAGGCCGGAGCGACATGCGGGCCCGTAATTGATAGTTTACCAGGCCGAAAAAATCAATTTCTAAAGAGCAGGTTTCTCGTTCCGGTTACACAGCTCCCGAATCAAAACAGGTTATTGATTATAATTCCCATGACACTGAGTGGTCCTTGATCTTCCAGACCTTCAGTTGCCTTATCCACCTTTTGCAACGTCAGTTTTGCATTCCGATAAAGTTCCTGATCATTAATCAGTTTCCCAACGGTGCCCTGCCCTTGGTTCATTTTTTGCAGAATCTCCTTCAAGATCGTTACCGAGGAGGTTGCCTCGTTGTAAAGGGCGTCATCTTTCAGCAATTTGCCGAACGTGCCCTTGCCGGCATTGGCCTCGCCCAGAATAGTCCGCGCGTCTCCAATCGCCTGGCGCGCATCCGCAAGGGCCAACTTAATCTCCGAGGCTGTGTCTTGCAGATTGGTGATCGAGGAAAGGGTCGAATTGTACAGGGAATCGTCATAGATCAGTTTGCCAATGGTGCCTTTACCCTGCGAGATCTGAGTAGAGATGGCCTGCATATTGGCAATACTGGCGGTAAGGGGCTCTTTGTTGGCCTTCAAAAAGTCCGTAAAAGGCCCAAGCAAATTATCAATTTTCTCTCCCGTGAAACTCTTAGTCAGGTTTTCCACGCCCGAGGCCACGTTCTCTATTTTTTGCATGACCGCGCTCATGTCCGGTTGTTCTTCGGTATTCAGATAGGCCTGTTCGCTCGCAGGAGGCGCGCCGGGCGTCCCAAAGTCTATCGCCACATAATTTTGCCCCATCAAACCGGTGAATTTCACCGAGGCCATGCTGTCGGTCTTGACATCCTGGCGCCGTGCTGCCTGCACTTTCATCGTCACCCGAACTCGATCATTCGTGATCGACAAGCTTTGGACGCGTCCAATTTCAACTCCAGCCATCTTAACACGGTCCCCGATCTTCAGTTCCTGCACGTTTTTGAAAAGAGCATTGACGAGGAACCCTCGACGAAAGCGTTCCACGCCGCCAACAGTTTCCAAAATAAGAACCGTGGCGATGACGGCCAATGCAACGAAAATTCCCAGGCGAGTTTCAAGCGAGTTTTTCATAGCAGATTTTTTTCACAGCGAGATTGTGGTTTCAAGCAGGCGTTCAGTGTCGGATTATTGTTTATGGACAGGTTCTTAACAAATTATTTACAAGTGCCTGATGTCGGCATGCAAGAATCTCTGAATCAAAGGATCTTGTTTTTGCTTCACTTCTTCCGGTGTCCCGATAGCCAATATTTTGCCATCGTTGATCACGGCGATCCTATCGGCGACTCCAAACGCCAAATCACGGTCATGAGAAACCACTAGGGAAGTGACGTGAATGCGCTGTTTGAGATTTAATATTTCCTCTGCAATGGTGACTGCGGACAACGGATCCAATTCACTGGTTGGTTCATCATAAAGAATCAGTTGCGGTTCAACCACCAATGCCCGCGCGATGGCCACGCGCTTTTTCATCCCCCCTGACAATTCACTGGGCATTTTGTCCTCAGTCCCTTGAAGGTTCACTACCTCGAGCTTTTCCTTCACAATCCTTGAGATCTCCTCGGGCGGCTTGAGCCGATGTTCGCTCAGGTATAATCCAACATTTTCTCCGACCGTCAGCGAATTCAACAAGGCCCCGGATTGAAATACCATGGCGAGCCGGTATTTGCTCATTACTTCCTCCTCTTGAATTGGCTGGCCATCAATCAGGATATCACCCGAGTCTGGTGTTTCCAGGCCAATGATGTGTTTGAGCAATACACTCTTGCCGCTGCCGCTCGGACCCATGATAACGAAGACTTCTCCGGGTTGAACCTCGAAATCCAGCCCTTTGAGGACTTCCTGGCCTTTAAAACTTTTACGCAAGCCGCGGACTCGAACGCTTACACCCTGGTTGTTGGTAACTCCTTCCTTCATTTAAGCAACAAACGGGTAAGGATGTAGTCCACAATAACAATCAACACTATCGAATTCACCACCGCTTTGGTCACCGAACGTCCGATTCCTCGCGGACCACCTCGAGTGATCAATCCCTGGTGGCACGATACCACACCGATGATCAGCGCAAAGGCAAAGCTCTTAAAAACGCCATTGGCGACGTCCTTTATTTCCACCACATCGCGCAGCGTGGTGAAAAAAGTCATAAACGCAATGTCGATTCTTTTGTTGGCAACAGATATGAATGCGCCACCGAGCCATCCCACTAAAATGGCAAAAATCACCAGAAGCGGCAGGGCTCCCGCAATGGCTACCAGCCGAGGCAATACCAGATAATGTATCGGGTTGATATTCATCGTTCGTAAGGCATCAATCTCCTGATACACTTGCATCGACCCTATTTCCGCAGCCATTGCCGAACCGATCCTTCCGGCAATGAGAATGGACATCATCACCGGAGCCAGTTCCTTGCAGATTGCAATGCCCACCATGCCGCCTACGGCATTGGCAAGGCCACGCTCGACCAGCAAAGGCCCGGTATGCAGGGTGATCACCCCTCCTATAAAGAACGAAAGAATGCAGACCATCAGAAGGCTGGCGTTCCCAATTTCGAAAAATTGTTCGAACACCTTATAGCGCTGACGAAAAATCAATGGCAACGACATCACCGTCTGCCAGAACAAGACCACCATTTCCCCAATGTTTTGAAACATGAGCTAAGTAAGGAATTTTGAATTCCAAAAATGCAAGTGAGTTCGCAAATCTGATTTTAAAGTTGCTGCCGCATTCATGTGAAATGCTGAAACTCCGTTCGCAGGAAATTGGTTGCCACTCGTCCAGAGTTTTCCAGCAGGCCTTCTAAGCCCGTTCCCGTGCCAAGTTCTTGCAGCAATCTTGCGCCCATCATACTGCAAGTCCATTCAGAGGCAACCATGCAGGTTATCGTTTGGCCGTCGTTGACGAACCGGCTTTTTTTGTTATCGCCGGCAAGTAAAACAGCCGCATCCGCTTCTCTTCGGAATTGGACTCAGATTGATACAATCCAAAAAAGGCGGAGCATTGGGTTTTAGCACCATCGGTCTTGCGGCGGTACAGATTCCAAAACAGCGACTGACTCGATGCGCCTGTCTTTCCGTTCTTTTCAGCGCGCCACACGGACCAAACAGGCGAGTAATCCCGTTCGATCTTGTGCGCGCCAGGTAAATACGGCTCAAGCAACGCTAAAAGCTGAAGTCGCGTATTCCCATTAAAATCCCGCTGGTGACTAAAGAAAGGCCATAAGTCCACCCGCCGCTTGCTCGCGCCGGTCTCGGTGTTTTGTGACAAGGTGTCCGAATAGACGAAAAAGAGGACACGCGTGCGGTGGCGATCGAGCGGCGCGGAACGAATGCGAGTGGAGCGATAGACTGGCCACAAGTACACACGGCTTTCCAGGGTGGAACTGTAAGCATGGCTGAACAGGGGCCAAAACCTTGTTATAGTTTTGCCTTCTCCTCGCGCGAAGACAATAAAAGGCCAGGGTCCTTCCCATTCGTGATATTTTTTTTCTCGATCGTCGATCCAGGAAAAGAAGGGCCATCCCACGGTAGTTTGGTCCCGCAGCGGTGACCGATACAGACTATAAAACGGCAGAAGCTGCTGCTGCCAGTTTTCATTGGTTGTGCCAATGCCTGCAGTTTGGTTCGCAAAAAACGGCCATAGAATAAACGATTTCTCATGGCCACCGATGATCTCGGTTTCTTCAAAACTGTTGGTGCGCACCGTTACTCGTTTCTCTTCCTGCCCTAACAGCGGCCAGAATTGCCACCCGTGTAAACCGGTGCCATGGCGCAAATGAAAGATCGGATAAACATAATTATCCGTTATGATATCGCGTTTCCGCGATTGAACGTAAAATGGCATCATGACGAAATAAACCTCGTCGCGAAACAACCGATTTTTCAAACGGCCATAAAAAGGAACCAACGCCGTGTAGTTTTCGTCAGGTAGAGAAGACCGTTGTTGAAAATAGAATGGGAACACAGTGAAGCGATCCCGATCCTTTTCAGGCTGCGTTGGGCCTCCTGAATAGTTCAAGAGTTGAAAGAACTGCCATCGATACTGATCGCCATATCGATCATACGTCACTATTGGATACGCAAAATCGCATTCCAGCGTCGAAGTTCCAGCATCACGAGCGTAGGAAAGGAATGGAGGAATGGCCCAAATTTTTTCGCTCTCTCTTTGTTCGGAATAGAAAAAGGGACCTGCAATTTCTGTCCTTTCACCCGGCTCAAGGGTCAATTCATAATGATCAAAGAGCGGACCTGCATGCGCATCGGCGCTCAGAACCACGCTGCGAAAGAAAGAAAACCAAAGCGCAATGCATAGAAAGAGCTTGAGGCTGTGCGAGCTCACGTTAACGTTAGCGTGACTCTCCTTGGCGGTTTTTTTACTCATTTTTAACTATGCCATTGACACTGGCATCATTTTTTTCTAAACTCTCCTCAGACTTGAGGTATTTCCTCGGTTCCTCCCGACCCAGTGTCGATCGTGCATTATCGGCGCTGGGTTGTTTTGTTTTTTGATCCGTAAAGAAGTTTAAAATAGCCGGTAAAAATGTTAGCCCGGCTATCATGCAGGTAGCCAATCCGATGGACATAACGTATCCCAGGCTTTGAATACCTTGGTGTTTGGCCAGGATCAGGCTGCCGAAGCCAGTAATGGCCGTTAGACCGCTGACCAGGACTGCTTTGCCTGTGCTGCGGGCGAGAATACTGGGAGTCTGCTCCTCGGCAAATCGATTTAATATGTGAATTCCGTTTGTAACGCCGATCCCAATCACCAATGGCAATGTCATAATGTTGGCTGGATTGAGCGGAATCTCAAAAAAACCCATTATGCCCCCCAACCAAATGAAGCCCACTCCAACTGGTATCAAAGCCAGGGCTACAGATAAGGGACTGCGGAAATGGATAAAAACCAGAAGCGCTATGGCGACCAATGAATATCGAGCGGCTTCCTCGTAACTTCTCTTAAGCAAATCCGTATAATGATATAATTGCACGGGAGTACCAGTGACATTGGTATCCACTTTTTTCAGGTCGTTGATAAATCTCCGCTGGTTTTCGCGTTGCCACACGTCTTCTTTCGGATAGACCATGAGAAGATACTTTCCCGTTATCCCGACGAAACGGTCACGCAATGCTTTTGGCAAATCCTCAACCCGCATCGGAGCGCTATTGTCCTGGTTGCGTAACGCGTCAAAGGTTTCCCGCACGTCATTCAGCAAGGCTTGTTGGAATTCGCCCAGTCTTATTGGGTTTTGTTTAAGTTCCGCCGGGCTGCGGCGCAACATTTCCTTTCGCAATTCTCCGATGCTCTCTCTCAAGGCAAGCAGTTGCTTGCCCAATTCCGGATCCTTTTTTCCGGCCTCTTCACTGACCGCCCCAACCCAGCCGTAGGACGAATAAAGGGTAGTGCTCAGTTCGGAAATATTGACCGGTTTTGTATCCGGCGGTTCGAAGCGCAACGGGGCAAGCTGCTGTTTGATCTCCCCTACCAGAGCGAGCTTGCGCGTTTGAGGTTGCTCTTCCCCCAGGCCTAACCTGAGGATCGAATCAACACTGCTCACCGTTGGTAAGTTCGTGAGCTGCTGTTCGAGCTGGATTGTTTGCTGCAAATTGGAAGCAATGACTGCCCCAAAGAGAACTGATTTGGACGCTGAGTGAATCAATTTCTCTTCAAACTCCACGGCTGGCAGCCCGCGGCTTTGCATATGAAGCAGGTTGTAATCGAAATAGACTTTGCCCAATCGTGTCGCCGCCAGAGCTGTTAACGCCACGGTGATAACGCTGACCGCGATCGGGCGTTTCAACCACAAGTTTTCAATCCGAGCTCGGCGATAAGGTTCACTTTGCGCCTGGTCCAGGACGTTCTGGCGCCCACGCAAAAGAAGCACGGGAAGCATGGTCAACATGGGTAAGATGCAAATCAGCAGGCCACCACCGCAGATAATACCCATTTCCTGAATACCTTTGAAATCAGTGAACGCCATGGCTAAAAAGGCGCCAGCGGTGGTAAAGGCGCCGGTAAGAATTCCCTGCCCCGTATACACCATCGCTCGGGTAAGAGCTGCCTCCTGGTTTTGACCCCGGTGCAATTCCTCTTCATAACGTGAGATGAGATGCACCCCGTAATCAATCGCCAACCCGATCAGAATCGGAACGAAAGTAATGGTGAGAATATTGAGATGGTGCACGGTCAGTGTGGCGAAAGCCATCGTGTACCCCAACCCGATAAGCAAACACAAGGTTGCTTTAATGGGCCGGCCCGTTTGTTGGTAGCCATAGATGAAAATCAAAGCGCATACGATCAAGGATGCGATGCTTGCAACCATTGTGTCCTTTTGCGATTGCACCATTTCATCGTGCTCGAGCACCGGCTCGCCGGTCAGCCCCACATTGAGTCCCGGAACCTCTGTTTTCGTTTCCTCCACCAATTGACGCAACCGTTCAACAGCAGCGACATTCTTTTTCTCGGTTGGCGCCTGCGCGGTGGCCAGGAAAATCTGACCGTTGGCGAAGGTGATATACAGCTTTTCCATCCCCTCCTGCCCCGGATTAAACAAGGCCATGACTCCAGGGGAGGGTGGTGTTCCGCGGCGCCGCAAACTGGCCGATGCCTGGGCCACAATCCGTTCCAGAGCCGGCAGGGCCTTGATCAGCGATTTTGTTTCTGCGTTTTCTTCACGACTGGCTGTGCGAAACTGACCGTTAATAAAAGTGAACAGCGAAACCAGGTTGGTGGTGCGCGTGAACTGCTGGATGAATGGTTTATAATCCTGGAGCATCGATTTCAATTCCGTCAGTTGCTGCTCGGTAAGAAACAGCAATGCTTTTGAACCCAGCATCTTGAAATCGCCCTTGTAAAAGACGCGATCGAACAACTCAGGTTCCGCCTCCAGCTTTGCTCCAATGCGCTCAATAAACTGACGGTTTTTCTCAGGATTCTCGCTTTCCACCACCACCACCAAATCATCCTGAGTTGGGAATTCCTTTTTGAAATTTTGAAAATTTTGATGGTACTTTTTATTCGCGCCTACCAGATTGTCCCGCCTTGTGTTGAACTGCAGGAATTTGAACGTATAAGCGACGCAGATTACAAACAGAATCAGTTGGGAGTAGAGAAAAAACCGCTGGTGGCGAATGACTGCGGCAGCGAGGGCTCCCAGAGCCCGGGCCATCATCGAGTCCTCGGTTAGCCGCTTGATTTTCATCGGGTGCCGGAAAGTTCGGTGTTCCTTTCAGACCTGCTCACCGACCATGAACCGGATCGAGGACGAGCATGATTCGAAGCCCGGCTCCCCCTTCTCCCATCCGATGGGAGAGGGTTGGGGTGAGGATGATTCGTGGAGAGTCTCAAAGATTTTCGGATCGCGCATGGAGACCATGAACTGCGTGACCTGGGAGCGCCGGCATCCCTGCCCGCGTGTTCCTCAATCGGTCGAATGGCCGGCAGGGATGCCGGCGCTCCCAGGCGGTTCATGGAGAGGGCCAGGTAGGCAGTGCTGCACTGCACTGGATGGACTACCGCGCTGACCGCAAGCCTAAGTGCTGAAACACTAAGCAGCTTTGGGGACGTCATCCGCGAATTCGGCGTTAGAATAGACTTCTTTCACATCATCGTGATCTTCCAGGGCATCAATCAGGCGGTTGACCGCTATAACGACAGCTCCATCCTGCAAAGATACCCAAAGAGCAGGCAGCGACGTTATTTCCGCCACTTCCGTTTTGAGACCTTTGGATTCAATTCGTTTATGAACGCTTTCAAACTGCGCAGGTTCTGTCAAAATCTCATAACCTTGGACATCAGCCTTAAAGTCTTCCGCTCCGGCTTCCAATGCGATCTCCATCAATTCATCTTCGCCAATGGCTTCCCTCGAAATGACAATCTGGCCTTTGCGATGGAACAGACGGCTGACCGAACCCGCCGTCGCAATCGTACCCCCGTTCTTTGTCACGATACTGCGAATTTCCGACGCCGTCCTGTTTCGATTATCAGTGCTGGCCTCGACCAATAGCGCAACTCCATGAGGCCCGTAGATCTCGTACGTAAGATCCTCGAAATTTGCGCTCTCCCCCCCACCGGTTCCTTTCTTGATTGCCCGCTCGATATTATCACTGGGCATATTGGCGCTCCGGCATTTCAGCAGCACCATTCTCAGGCGCGGATTGAGATTGGGATCGCCACCGCCAATTTTTGCCGCAATGGTGATTTCTTTGCTTAACTTCGAAAAGATCTTGCCGCGCTTGGCGTCAATGGCGCCTTTGAAGTGCTTAACCTTTGCCCATTTACTATGTCCTGCCATTGGAAATAAGGTCGTTGCAGTTACTCAGGAATTTCCCTCCACATAAACTGCGGTCCCATAACATAACACTTCAGTGATACCCGCTGAAATCTCAGTCGCATCGTAACGCACGCCGACGACTGCGTTAGCCCCGAGTTGACCTGCGTGGGTGAGCATTTGATTGAAGGCATCTTCGCGGGCGCGTTCGCACAAAGATGTATAGATTGAAATATTTCCACCAAAAATGCTTTGGAGACCCGCGCCGATATTGCCAATGATCGAGCGCGAACGCACGATGATTCCTCGTACCACGCCGAACGATTTTATCACACGGTAGCCGTGCAATTCGAACGCCGTGGTTGTCAGAGGATGTGTTTGATTCATACCCGAGGCGACATTCAAGGTGAATTCGTCTCGGAGCAAAAGCATTTTTTCATGCCGCGGGCCCAGACGTGTCAATTCGTCACCTTTATCACGTCCCAGCTCAGACCACGCTACCGTCCGCTCACTCTGAGGAATTCCGAGCTCTCTGTATTCCAGATCCTCGCGCTTTTATGCCACTTTGCAAACGTGTTGCGGTCTACATCAACACTCGACGCTCCTGTTCTCTGGGGTAAGTAACCCATTTTGGCTTCGGAGAGAAGCTGGGATTCTCGAAAAATACCTTTGGCTGACATGACTACTCCGACCCATTTTACCCGTACCGAGGGAGCAAAGTCCTCTGGTCATGAGCAAAAATATTTTTCATAAATTACTACCTTGATGGACAATTGTTCGTGCCAGAATTAGATTCAAGCAATTCGCGCTTATGAGCAATATTAAGGAAAAGCTCAGGATCCTCCTGGTCGAAGACTCGGAAGACGACGCGTTTTTCTTTGATCTGGCGCTGCAAAAGTCGGGATGGTTATGTGCCCGCGACCACGTTATCGATGGCGGACAAGCTGTCGATTACCTCGAGGCATCCTATAAGTCCGCGACAGCTCCTGATTTAGTCTTTCTCGATCTAAAACTTCCGGTCCTCACTGGTTTTGAAGTGTTGCAATGGATTGCCACACAAGATTTCGAGCCACGGCTCCACGTGGTGATTCTCAGCGGTTCAGATCATCAAGCCGACATTGTCCGCGCGCGAGAGCTGGGAGCCACCGACTATCTAGTCAAACCCGTTTCTCCTGAGGAACTGAAAAAACGCCTAACAGCCCTCCCCCCTGCCGGCACAAACAGAAACCCTAATTTCCACCCGGCATAATACTCCACGGTGGGATTAGGTCATTGCAAGCGCCTATTTGGACTGCGGGGACACGTTCCCTCTCTGGTTTCACCATGCTTTCAACAGAAAAAGCCTAGTGTTACCAGATGCAGAACCTGTCCGCATTGCGAGGGTGAAGCCAAGGCGGTACCGTGTTTTCTTCGGCTACCTGCTATTCCAGATGACATGACATGCTTCGGGTAAGAGAATTTGTGTTCCAGCAATATTAAGTCTGCGACCAGCATTAAACCCCATGTTGCTCATCCACAACCAGACGTACCATCTGTTCATGGATTCACAAACATTACTCATCATCATCGTGGTCGTGCTTTTGCTGGGTGGCGGTGGCTTTTTCTGGGGCCGACGTCGATAAGCGGTTTCCATCGGTTTTCGTACCCCCGCACGCGGCACACCATCTTGTTTTACTCAGTCCCTGCGCAACTCGGCTGCCGTTCGTTCTTGTCCTTTCAGAAGCGCTAGAGAACGAGAACGCTGTGGATGTGCTCCACATTCCTTCGCGCGATAGGGTTCACGGGTAAGGCCCCATAACCCAAAGAGGCACTAAGGTGAATGGTAGAACTCTATGCTTATTATACCTATGTTCGCAGCGGCCGGTTACTCGCTAATCTACCTCCTTATGGGGGGAGGTCTGGGCGGGGCGATTCTCATATTCATCGTCGCCAAAATGCTCAGAAAATAACTATCGCTCGGGGTCGAACGGTGCGCACCGCTAAGCTCAACCCTGCGCGGCGTTCCTCCCCTCTCACTTTGCCCGTGCGCATGCTAAAGTATTCGAGGAAGATAAACGCCGCTCTCGTCTCATGGAACGCCCTGAGTTCAAGAACCTGGTTGGTAAATTCCTCGATGAGCTGACCGGCACTCTCCGAAGGCAACTTTAAAACCGCGACGACCACAACAATGAACAAAAAGAAAGAACAACTATGAGGAAAAACAAAAAAGGATCCACGACCGGCTTATATGCTATCGCCGAATATGCCCAGGATCTGATGGCAGCAACAGCGGATGTGGCAGGAGAAAAAGTCGCCGATGCGCGCAATCGTCTTTCCGAGGCATTGGAACAGGGGAAGGAAGTTTACGGCAAAGCATGGGATGGCGCAGTCAGCCGGGCAAAGGCCGGTGACAGATTCGTTCGCAAGAATCCTTATGCAGCTCTCGGCATTGGACTGGGTATCGGTGTGATCATTGGCTTCCTTCTTCACACCCGCTACGAAGATTAGCCGGCGCTAAATGGCCTTTTTGCGTTCGTAAGCGCGAGGTTATAGCTCTGGTTCCAAGAGCTCCCTTTCCGGTACAATTTTCCACCCTGCGTGCAATCTCTGCACCAGGGCCAGCAAAGTTTCGGCATCGGGCGGCTTGACTAAAAAGGAGTTGGCGCCAAGTTCAAATGCTCGGGCAGCGTAAGGGTCGTGTTCGGAGGAGGTTAAAATCGCCACTGGCACTTCCTGGAATGCCCTTTTCTGACGGAACCACAATAGGAATTCAAAACCCGTTACCTTCGGCATGTTCAGGTCTAAAAGCAGCAAAATAGGAATAGGAAACCGTTTGCGGTCCGCAAAACGGCCTGTGCCCCTAAAATACGCAATGGCTTCCTCTCCATCCCCTACGACTTCCAAACGATTAGCCAAACGAGCCTTCCGAAATGCGATCCTCGTCAGCAAAACATCATCCGCGCTATCCTCGGCTAAAAGAATTCTTTGATCAGCCTCCATCTACACTTAAACTCATTCATCTTCCTGCGAGGCCATAGGCGGGCGTTAACCCCAATCACATCTTGGAAATCCCAGAGAACGCTCACTTGCCGTTTGGTAACACCCACGAGAAACCCGAACAGGAAAGTTTCGAGGCCTGAAAATCAAGGCGGAGCTGTGGCCCCAGTTACACAATTGACCGGTGGGAAATCAATATTGTGGGCCGAATGGCAGAATCTCATTGCCACTCGCACATGCAAGAGGCGGCGGTTGATGGCGTAATCCAGGGCGTTAACCACCCCTGTAAATCCAATCGCGGCTGCCACATGAGGTGTCCAATCCCCCTGGCTATGCAGGTAATCCAGCGTGTTGATATTTTGCAATACGATTTTCATAAAGTGTAATTCGATGGTGGAGTTCTCCATCTAGCAGGAGACGCGTTTCTCAGGCTAAGCCTCTTTGAGCCGACCCCGGCCAAGGATTATCGCTGCCTTTCAGCAAAGCGCAACCGCTATTCTGACTTTGGATCTAATGGGGTGGGGGAAAGAATTCTTCAGGGAAGGCGGTTCGAGTTCCTTAATACCCCGCTTCATCAACGCTTGCCATTACCTCGTCTCATATAGGCCCTAACAAGGATTCCGCAGCTATCTTCTCAACCTCGCAGGGGCATAATCGCTAACCCTTGGGTTCCGCTCAGCGACGTCAGGATAGGGAAAACCAAATGAACTGGCGCGAATCTATGAACGATCCCGTCACATCCCAATGTTTTTCAACGGCCTTCGTATAAGTTCCAGCGATTGTGGTGCCACAGGTAGATGGAGGCTCGCGTGGACGGTAGATGGCAATTATGTTTGTGATCCTCCAGAGCTTCCTTTACTTGCTCCAGTGTGGCAGCTTGTGTGAGGACGCCAAGCACAGGCGAATAAAGCAGGAACGGCAGGAGTCGCGGGGGACGATTCACCGGGAAATCGAGTTGCTCGATGAACAGGACCATTTTGTCCTGGCTCCAATGAGTCAGCAGGTCGTCGAAGACAGGACCCTCCATGAATTGACCGAGCCGGAACATTCCTGATCGCGTCAGCGGTTTTGGGTCGCAATCAGGCGCCAATCCGAACATCAAGCAGAATTTTTTAATTTCCTGCGGATCGTTGGGGAGAACCAGGAGGAAGTTTACTCCCTCCTCGATGTAAAGCCGGACCGCATCGGTCCATCCCTTGGCGTCTGCTTTTATGACGCCCAGTGTTCGGTACGGTTGGATTTCGATCGGACTTGCAAGAATTTTTCGCATTACGCAGCCCCGGAAAAAGCTGGCCGCCTCGCCGGGCGAGAACAGCCAGACGATATGGATCGATCATCAACGGACGTTACGAGCCAAGCGGGGGCTTTTGTTTTCAGTCGAAGATTTCCCAGTCGCCTCTCCGGGTTCCGCTCCCTCAAGCGCTTCTTCATTGGTGCTGCTCCGCGCCAGTTCCGTGAGCTTGTCATCCGTCTGTTTCTCCTCATCAAGAGTTTCCAGCAGAAGTTCGCGCGCCTCTTCGTTGCCCAAAAGGCCAGCCCATTCATGCAGGCACCCATAGGAGGCGATTTCGTAATGCTCGACTTTTTGTGCCGAGGCGATCAGTGCTGCATTGATGGCGGGCGAGCCTTTGAACTCAGCCGCGATTTCATCGCCTTCCTTCAGCAACCCAACAGTGGCATCGCATGTCTTACCCTTGGCAGTCTTTCCGAACGCCTTGAACACCTTCTCCAGTCGTGTTACCTGCCCTTGCGTTTGCTCTAAATGGTCTTCAAAAGCCTTCTGCAGGTGCTTGCACGTCGCGGCTTTTTTCATTTTCGGCAGCGCTCGCGCAATTCGCTGTTCGGCATCGTACATATCCGCTAACTCATCAAAAAATAGCGTTTCCAGTGTTTTCATATCATTATCTTTTTTCGGATTTGGTTATTTTTATTTTTGGAATTTTACGCTCCCTGCGTTTCCTGGGGTTGAAACCAAGGGTTATACCTAAACTTGAGACTCGCCGAGATCTATGGGGCCTTTCCCAATGGAGACAATTTTGATGCCAGGCGCGCATCGACTTCACACACGACGATGTCGCGTTCGACCGCGACGGTTCGTGGTCAACGACCGCTGCGTTTCTTAGCGCGTCGGATCACCTGCACTACTGCCCTAAAGCATAAATAAAGGCCTAACGAAGAAGAAACACCGAAGAGACCTGCTGATCTGGATACGTTAAGTCACGAAGATGGTTTTTCCATCGTCGTGACTTCTTCGAAGCAGCTCTGGCTGAATCAACTCGCGCCTGTTGGGAGCGAATTTCACCTCCATTTCGTGGTCTACGTTCTGCGGTTGAGCGATTCTGCAGGCGATTTCACTGAAAAGTTGCTTTTCTTGCTCGGTCTTCACCGGTCCACTGAGGGTGACGTCAAGGGATTATTCCGGAACCCAGAGGCTGCCGACTATCAGTTCACCATGTTGTAAAAAGGAAAATCGGTGCTACATTGACTGCTCCTGGGGAAATAATGTGTTCCTCTGACCTGATCCGGTTGGGAAACTGTGATCACTCTAAATTCAAGTTGCAGGAGGTACTGATGAAGACAATGCTAACAACGACAGAAACCGGCGCGGTCAATAACGAGCGACGGCGCAAGCCGCGATTCGACAATCCAAACGCTTCCCTCTTCCCGGAGGCGACCTACCACGGCATGACTCAGTGGCCTACTGAAAAACAGATCCTGGACGTCTCAAAAAAACTGGCCAGAATTAATCGGATGGCCATTCGCGCGGAGGCCAACGGCGATTATTTCCATAGTGGAGACATGGCTTATCAGATGCATGAAATCATTCGTGCCACGGCCCAATTATTCCAAAGTGGCCAGCGCTTTCGACGCAGACCAAATAGTGATTAACGGCCGATCCACAAGCCAGGCAAGCTTAAGGGGGCTTTCATCTTACGTTATATTTCCGCTCCGGCTTCCTCACTGGGGTAAATAACCCATATTTTTTGGTGAACTACTTTGCAAGCCTCTGTAGATGGTTGGCGCTTCACTAGTGTGCCGGTGCTACAGAATTATCCGGGCTAAGCACTTCCAGACCATGAATACTCAAGTATGTCGTTGTTTATCGACAGCCTGGTAATAAAGAATTAGAGTCATTTCTGCGCTTATGTATGTGCAAAGCGAAAAAACCAGGATCCTCCTCGTTGAAGACTCAGAAGACGACGCGTTCTTTTTCGAGCTTGCTCTGCGCAAGACCGCATGGTTGTGTGACCTCGTACACGTGATCGATGGCGGGCAAGCGGTTGACTATATCGAGGCCTCATGGAAGTCCGCAACGGTTCCAGATTTGGTATTTCTCGATTTAAAACTTCCGATCCTCACAGGCTTTGAGGTATTGGAATGGCTTACCACCCGGAACTTTCAACCAAGGTTGCGTGTGGTGGTCCTGAGCGGCTCAAATCATCACGCGGACATCGTGCGCGCCCGCGAATTGGGTGCCTTGGATTATTTGGTCAAGCCGGCTTCTCCTGAGAAACTAGTCGAGCTGCTATCGGCTTTCGCCCCGAGAGCACAGGAAGTAGTTGCGCAGATGGCCCGCGAGACCGTAGCCCAATGAGTTCTGAATTTGCTGCGGAACTGGCAGGGGCATTCCTTGACGATTTTTACACTGAATGCGATGAGCATCTGACCGCCATTCGGGACGGGCTCGTAACTTTGGAGGGCTCGATTGGCCGGGCGCAGCCCGATCCGACCGCAGTCGAAAAACTTTTCCGCAGCTTCCATTCTTTCAAAGGCAACTCAGCAATCGTCGGCTTGCGGGCCGGTGAAGAACTTGCCCATGCGGCCGAAGACTTTTTGCGTGAGCTGTCCCATAATAAAGTGACGCTTACGAGCGAGGCTCTCGATCTGTTGATGAGCACCACACAACGATTGGAGCAGGTCGCCGCCTGCCATCGTGAAAGCAAGCCCGGGCCCGAAGTCGCCTCATTGGTCGCGCAACTCAGTCACTTCAGCGGCCAGTTGCCCGACGAACCAGTCCCCGCGGAGGGGCGCCCCACTCCTGACCAAACCGCTCAACCGGTTTCCAGCGATGAAATTGAGGAAGCGCGCTCGCAAGGTCTTCTCGTCATGCGATTCGAATTTCGCCCCAATCGTGAATTAGATCAGCGCGGGGTCAATGTGAATTCGGTTCGCGCGCGCATCGGAACGGTTGGCGAGATTCTGCAGGCGAAACCGCATGTGAATCCTGACGGTGTCATCTTTGAATTTATCGTTGCGTTGGAGACTACCCCTGCGGATATCGCGGCGTGGGAAGATGACGGCATCAAAATCGAATCGGTAGAAGCCTCTTCGGCTGCCCCGCAAGTCTCGGATCACAACGTCGAGACATCCAGAACATTCTTGGAACCTGAAGCTTCACAAGGTCTCTTTGTCGCCCCTTCGCACGTAGTCCGAGTTGACCTGAGCCGGCTGGATGATTTGATGCGCATCACTGGTGAGATGGTGATTCACCGGGCGCGATTGGAAGATCAAATCAATCGGCTCTCGGCCCGCCACCCAAACGCCGAGGTGCGCAGCCTACTGGAAGTCAACACTGCCCTGGGTCGGGACCTGCGCGAACTCCGGGAAAGCATCATGCGCGTGCGCCTGGTCCCCGTCGCGGAAATCTTTGCCCGCATGCCCTTCGTGGTGCGCGATCTTGCCAGGGAGACCGGAAAGAAAGTGCAGTTAACTTTTTCAGGACAGCAAACTGAAATTGACAAGTACGTCGTGGAACGGCTCAAAGATCCGTTGCTGCATCTTGTTCGAAATTCCATCAGCCACGGAGTCGAGCCTCCCGAAGAACGTGTGGCGGCTGGCAAGCCCGCGCAAGCCACTCTTTTCCTGCGCGCATCGGCCATCGGAGATACCGTTCTTATCGAGTTGGGAGATGACGGGCGGGGAATCGATGTAGAAGCTGTCACTCGCCGCGCAGCTTCGTTGGGTTTTCCAGTCACCGCGGCAATCAGTGACACTGAGGTGCTGGAGCTCATCTGTACGCCTGGATTTTCGACACGAGATGAAGCCGATCGCGGTGCCGGCCGGGGAGTGGGAATGGCCGTGGTCCGAAATGCCGTGAGAGAACTTGGCGGCACGCTTTCGATGGAAACGGAACGCGGGCAGGGTGTCCGTTTCAGTCTGCGCCTCCCCTTGACCCTTGCTATTGCTGATGTGTTCATTCTTTCCGCCCAGGACCAAACCTGCGCCGTCCCGCAAAGTTTCGTTCAGGAAATTGTCCAAATGAACAATGACCAAGTCCGGTGGATCAATGACACCGAAGTCATTCCTTATCAAAAAGGCATTCTGCCGCTCATTCGGCTGCGTTCCATGTTTGGTTTTGAAAACTCGCCTCAAGCAACTTTGCCGGTGCTGGTTCTGAGCTCCGAACGCGGTCAAACAGGGCTGGTCGTCGATCGTATTCACGGACAACGAGAAGTCGTTGTGCGTGCATTGCGCGATCCGCTCATCCAGGTGCAAGGCATCGCCGGAGCCACAGAATTGGGCGATGGCCGCCCCGTGCTTATCCTGGATGGCGCGGCGCTGACCACCGGCGTCGCACGCCCCCATGCAAATGGAAATCTTCCGAGTATGACCCCCGCTCCGGTCGCAATTACAGTTTGACTGCCCGGAGCACCCGATCTGATTTAGATTTCGCTTACTCGCCTCCCATTGACGCTATTCAGTTCGATTTCGCCTCAGTTCTCGGTTCCTCATGTAATATCCGTGTCCATCCGGCCTCATCCGTGGTTAATTCCTGTCTTTTTTTGTTTCCTCTCTGCATCCTTCGCGCCTTAGCGGTCTACCTCTGGTCCCTGCTGTGTTTACACTGTGGTTAAAACTCCGCCCCCAATCCGCAAAAGCACTTGTGCGCATCTCAAGCCTGGGACTGCGCACCGCGTTGTTGTCGCCGAAGCGGGGCTTTGCGTCCAAGCTCTGCACGGACTGGTCCCAGTTCTGGTCCTACTTTCTTAACAGCTTGTTCAAGTTGTTGTTTTGTACAGCCAAACTTGTGGGTCCAGAAGCGCACTGAACCATCCTCGTGAAGGTTAACGCGATTATGTTGCCCGCCATCGGATAAATCGTTAGTCATAATTGTAATTATACCATGGGTGATCTGGTGAATCTGTTGGGGTAATGACCGACAAAACGGAGATCCACTCTGGGCCACAGCCTTATTTGCCGTTGTTAATGAGGTCCAGGAGATCTTTTACGCGCTCCTGTTCGGCCCGGTTTGCGTCACCCGGTCGTGTAATCCCGTCTGCGCAGAGGAGGCTGTTGGCATAGATCATCAACTCGCTGACGGTCAGAGTTCCATCGATGGTGGCATTCGGATTAGTGAACCCATGTTGCACGCTTAGGTAAGTCGCGGACAATTGAGCCGAGAGCATATAAGCCATGTTGTTCGCATTGGCTGAGCCGAGCCAGGTGCGGAAGTTGGCCTTTGTCATGGCATTAAAATCGGCGCCACTCGCATTTTTCAAACAAAGATCACGCAATCCCTGTAAGTCCGCCTCGGTGATCAGTGCCTGGCCATTCTTGTTGGACCAGAAGCCCTTCGTCCGTCCACCCGGCGTGCCCTGCTCGCCGCTATCATCGGCGCAAAGGGAGATCTGAGCATCGGCAGTCCAAACGCCATTTAGATAGATGTTCAGGTGGTAAGTTCCATTGGTCAGACCTGCTGGCCGAATCGCGACCACTGTCTGGGCGGCAAAGTCGTAGGAAGTATCCAGGATGATCTCACCTGATGGGGACAACAACAATTGAGCCACCAAAACGCCCTGCGGAAAAGCCTGCAACTGAATGGTAAACATGGTGGAATTACACTGGGTAATGCCAACGATGGTGGTAGCCTGAGCGGTTGGCGCCGACGCCACCAAGGCGAGCGCCATTAAGCCAGCTCGAATAAAAGTGGAGCATAGTTTCCTGAGTGAATCGGGACCTCTGGAAGGATGCGAATCCGATTTGTATTCTTGATGTTCGTGAGTATCGATGGTTTGTGGTGTTGAAGTAGTCATAGTTGTTTTCCTTACTCCTGCATGGCGGAGTTATGTGGGGTTCGTTTTTTTGTTGAGTACATGAAGCAAATACCTGTCGTATGTGCTGGTGACCGGTCGAAACATTCACGTAGAAAACGATGCGCGCCAACGGGGTGTTCCCCCCTCTTTGTGCGGGAGGGTACCTTCTAAAAGTCGTATGAGGAGTCAGAGCCGAAAGCGGGGAGCATGGAGCGGGGAAAGCCGAAAAACTGAAAGCTGAAAGATAAAAACGGGGAAGACTATTTTACAGGAGATAACGAAGTTAACGGAGAGAATGGCGGACCGGGTAGCCTAGATCGTCCGCAAGTTGCTGATGCAAATGTTTCTCCGAGATCGTCAGGTGACTGTGGTTTGACCAGATAGGAATTTGCGCCCAAATCGTTCGCACGGTTATATCACGATCTAAGGCCGAAGAGCTGAAAATGATGGCCGGGAGGCGTTTGAGGAGAAGTTGCTGCCGAACCCAGTGAAGGACCTTTGGGATACGCAACTAATAATTTTTACCGGGCTCTGCCAGCCACCTGCTGGCAATGGTTTGAACCGCCTGGTAGAAACCTTCGACCCCAGCCGGTTTCCTTAGGTAATCCTTCGCGCCGAGGGCCTTTGCTTTCTCGATGTCCTCCTGATGAAACGCGGAACTGAACATCACGACAGTGAGAGCTTCAAGTTCGTCGCGAGTAAGCAACTGGATTACGTCGAAGCCGTCACGTTTGGGCATCTTGACGTCTAACAACATTAAGCTCGGCAAAGGATAATAAGAGCGGTCTGTGAAGTTATTCCGGCCCCTGAGGTAATCCAGCGCCTGCTCACCATCCAAGACATGGATGATCCAAGGGTCCAAGCCCGCCATTTTGAAGGCGCGGCGCAGAAGGAAAACGTCCTGTTCATCGTCATCCACCACGAGGATGGGAAGCTTATTAGCCATAGGGAAGATTCTTGCCTAACTTCAAGCTATAGCAGCTAATTCTTTAAGCAATCGGGTGGAGGCGTCAAACGGAAAAAGTGTCCTTCTCGGTACTCTAAGGGGTTTCGCGTAATTCCCTAACCAGCCGCTTGTACCGCGAGGGAATTCACCGCAAATGTTCGAGGACTGGGGGGCTTTGCTCTGGCGGGGAGAGGACCAGACGAGCGATGGGACTCTGGGGTTTTTCCTTTGGAGATTTTCCCATCGATCAGCTCTGACGCTGAACAGGCTCATCATTATGCAGCGGACCGTCTGAAGCTCTCCCGGTCGTCGGCTTCGAGCCAGTCGAACGTGGTGTTCATCTGCGGATTCAGTCCGAGCCTGGTGCAATCCTCGATGAAGAAGGCGCGTTTTTCCGGATCCTTGATAAGGCTGCCGGCTTCCATTTCATCGGACCATACTCTGATTTCAGTCGGCGTTTTTAGCGCCCCATGGGACTGCAACCAAAAGCCGACGTCTTCATAATTTTTCGAGGCTTGAACGGCGGCTTTAAATTGCTCGCTGGTGATGCCTTTGAAATTGAAAAGCATTTTATCCATCGGACAATCGTAATGATACTCGCCCGGCGTTCCCGCCAAGCTGGCGCGGCATTTGTCAATGGCGCGGCTGGCTATGGCGAATCCAGCGATGCGTTCGCGCGGTGTGTGTGGGGCTTGTTTGGTAAGATCCCGGGCAATGATGGGAGTGTTCATAATTTTATTTGTGTTTCATAATTGGGAGAATGCCAAATCAATCAACCCGCGCCGACCGGAACCAAATCATGTGTGGAACCCCGCTCGACAGCTTCACGGGTCACATTCACGAACACGGTTGATTCCTCATAACTGATCCGTTCCACCATTTTCGTCGGTATCTGTACCTCTTTGCCGGAAAAGCGGTGCCCGATTTTGATCATCAACTGGCCAATCGCCCAGCTCTGGGCGTCTATCATAAAATCGCAGATATGGCCGAGCATCCCATCGCTCGCCTGGAGGTGGTAGCCGCTCACGGCTTGCGTACTTCTCAGATGAGCATCGGCACGTTCAAGTTGCGGACCGTTCGTGGCGGCTAGTTCGCTCGGGAAAGGCTTTGCCGGCAGTTCCAAAATCGGAAAGCCGCTCATGCCCCACAACCCGTCACCCTGCCAGTAGTAAGGGAATCCGTGATATCGATAATAGTCCTCTTCGTATTGTCGCGACACCGGCTTGTGCGACTCAATCGAAGGGCTCTCCTCAATTTGTTTTCGGGTCAGGTTCGCGCTCAAGACTGTTCCGGCCTGATCGATGCGGCCAAGGGAATGGGGGGAGATGAGGACCTGGCGCCCCGGCAACCAGGAACCTGTGTCCGCGATGAGATACCGAATTGCCCAGTTCCGATCGTCAAAATAAAAATCCTTCACATGGCCGATTTCACCATCTGACGCACCGAGTCTGTCTCCGTACAACTGTTTAATGCTGCGTAACATAAATCCTTCGCGTTTGTGCCCAGGGCCTTGGTAATTGGTTCGCCTGGCCAAGGAATGGCACGAGCGCCAGGTTGAGTGCAGTAAGGAAGAGGAATTTGTATGGTTTCATGATTGGATTGTGAGAGTTGGCATGTTGTGCGGCCGATCGCTGAACAGAGCATGCTTTATTTCTTTCTGCTTCGAGTTGCCCCTTGTTTTGTTTCTTTACCGACATTTTAAAGTTTCTTTTCAAACTCCGTTTCCACCTCAAGCGCGCGCTTTGCTTACGGGCGCGCTTGAGGTTTTGGATATGCCTCAGGTGCTCATGATCTTTCGTCCCGCGGGACGACTCTTAACCCTGCCTTTACCACCGGGTCCTTTGGCTGCGCGCTTTTTAGCCGCAGTCATTCGTCCGCCTCTGCTTTTTTTAGCCATATAATTTCCTTTTGTTTAGTTCTTGAATGAGATCCTTGGCCGTTTATGGGGCAGTAACGATATTGGCGTCTAACGTGACCGCGGCAATCCGTGCCAGTGCCCTGCCGTCCAGCGTTGCGCCGGTCGCCAAAGTGATGGATTGATCGGCCATGATGGTGCCCTTGAATACCGAGGTCGTTCCCAGAGTCGCCGAACTGCCGACTTGCCAGATGATGTTGGCAGCTTTGGCGCCGCCACTCAGGATTACCTGGCGACCAGCCGTGGTGGTCAATGTGGACGCGATCTGGAAGATGAAGACAGCATTCATGTTGCCCTGGGCGTCGAGCGTGAGATCCCCTGAAGAGATCTCCAACGATGAAGTGGATTTATAGAGGCCGGGGGTGAGGGTTAGTCCACCAAGATTTCCCGCCACCGTCACAGCGCCTACTGTCCGTCCAGCGGCATCGTTGTAGGCGGTGGTTAGATCCAGTTCAGCCTGGGCTGCGGCAGAATCGCCGGCGTGGATTGCTCCATTGACCAATCCCGGGGGGAAACCGGTTACTGCGGTTCCAGGACTGACCCCAAGATCTCCATTGACCGTGGTAGCTCCGGTGCTGGTGACAGTCGAGCCGGCCAGAACTGCGAAGTTTCCGGCTGTTCCAAGGACGACTCCTGCTTGACCGGTGGTTGTTGCCGCCGTGCTAAAGTTCCAGTCAGCGTCGCTCGCCAGCGGATTGCCGGCTAGGTCCTTGGCCCCGGTTGTAATGGTGGCAGTATATACGGTGTTTACCATGAGAGCCTGTGCGGGTGCAAAGGTAGCAATATGGCTAACCACGTCATACGCCACGATTCCGGTTACCGGAGATCCGCCAGCCGCTACCAGCGCGAAGGTTGATGCGTTGATCGTGGAATGGTCCATCGCCTCGCTGAACGTGGCGGCGAGGGTCTGGCTGAGAGGCACACCGGTGGCAGAATTGAAAGGGACGGTAGAAACCACTGTGGGTGCGGTACTGTCTGCGGCCGCGCTGGTGGTAAAACTCCAGACGAAGTTAGTTGCCAATCCATTACCAGCCAGGTCATGGGCACGAGTTGTAATCGTGGCCGTATATACGGTGCTCGATGTGAGTGGGCTTGCAGGTGTAAAGATCGCCGTTGTGCCCGAGTAGGTCAGAGCGCCGCTCACAGCAGCTTTCCCTTTTTTCAGAGTGAATGTTGTCCTGGTGATCGTTACAGGATTCATCGGCTCACTGAAAGTCGCGGCGACGGCCTGGTTGACGGGCACATCAGTGGCAGCATTGACAGGGACGGTGAAATTCACGGTGGGTGCAGTGCAGTCCGCCTGGAGATCGGTTCCTACGACTCCTGTCAGCAAGACATTGCCATCCTTGACGATATCCAGTTGATGGATGTGGCTGATCGGGTCCAGCACAATCGGGAGCGGTTGCCCGCCGCGACTGGTGTTTCCCGGGCACTTTTGCACATAGGTGGCCACAAAAGCGCCCGTCGAGTCCGTCGTGAAATCAGCGACAACTCTTCGGTTGGGGTCGTCGCCGATGAAGGCGCTCAATTGGTACTGCGTGCCAGGGTCTAGGTTGGCGAGGGTGAGCTTGAGCTGCTGATTGCTCCCGGCCGCGTTGCGGATCAGGTTTCCAGAGATTTTGCCGCTGGCATTTGCATCGGTGCCGGTGTTCACCATGTCCATCCTAAACAGGACGTTCAGAGTCCGGGTTGCGGCTGAGGCGTCGTGGTGCAGGAACATGGCGGCAAGCGCAAGGGCAAAGCCCATCAGGATCTTTCTCATTCCGCTCGCTCTCGGGGCATTTATGTTCAATTTGGTCAGAACACTATTCCGCGTTGTTGGGTCAGTTGTTCTCATAAGTTTTTCTGTTTTCATTTGGTCATTGGTTTACCGTCGTTTGAATGTGCCAGGGCAGAATTCTCCCCTTGGTCCTGTTGAGAGGTGGTTTCTTTGTTGCAATCCAGTAAGAATCCGGCAGCGGTGAGGAAGCGGTCTCATTTGGGTTGCAATCATGGTTTCGTGCTCCTCAGCGGGTATTGTACCGTGGCCGCTGTGCCATCACCGAGGCAACAAACTCGGAGCGGGGGCCAAGGCATCGAAAAACTCACAACCCCCTTGCCAGCAACAACTCACTCGGCCATTCTAATCGAGCAGGGTCGAAAAGTGGGTCAACAGACCCTAAGCTTACTACAGCCGATCCGGACGCGATCGGTCCGTGCAAATTGCATGGTATGTTGCCGGTGTTACTGCAAATTGCCCGACTTTATCCTTCCTAAAACTTTACCTCAAAATCTTACGTGAGATTCGCTTAACATTTTAGAGCGCGTGTTTAGGCAGGTTTATCATCACAACCAGGCGGACTTCAAATTCTTCCGTTGCCTGAGCGTGAGTTGGCTATCGGTTAGCTACGGAAATAAAATAAATATTGATGAACGAACAGGGCCGCATTCTCATCATCGACGATAAGAAATCCGGTGCCGCGGAATTTGAGCGCTTCCTTAGGACAGAAGGATACGCGGTCGAGACTGCGGCGACTGCCGAGGCTGGGCTAGTACGCGCCAAACGGGAAAGCTTTGACGTAATCTTGACCGGTCTCGATTTGCCGGGCGGCGACGAAGACGGCAAAGAAGGGCTTCACATTATTGCGGAATTGCAAGCCGCGAAGCCACTCCTTGCTGTGATACTGATGACTGCGAAACCCACCACGCAGACGACTATCGAGGCCATGAAGCTCGGCGCCTACGATTCAATCATCAAAGGCCAGATTGATTGGAACGCGTTCACAACGCTGATCCATCAAGCCGTCGAAGATACCCGCTTTCAGCTTGAGAGTCCCAAGGTACCCGTGCCGCTCGCCGAGCCGGATGCGATCATCGGAAACAGCGCCGTGATGCATGCCATGTATAAGCAGATTGGGCGGCTGGCCCCAAAGACCGTTGCCGTCCTCATCCGTGGTGAAACCGGCACCGGAAAAGAGCTGGTGGCGACCGCGCTTCACCGCCACAGCGCGCGGCACAACAGGCCTTTCATCATCGTCAATTGCGCGGCGATTTCCGAGCAACTGTTGGAGAGCGAACTCTTTGGCCACGAAGCGGGCGCATTTACCGATGCCAAGACACGGCGGATCGGACGCTTTGAGCTGGCGCACCAGGGCACGATTTTTTTGGATGAGATTGGTGACATGAGCGTGAATCTTCAAGCCAAGCTGCTGCGGGTCTTACAGCAGAAAACCTTTCAGCGGCTCGGCGGAAAAGAAACGCTCAGGGTGGATGTTCGCGTCATCGCAGCGACGCATCGCGATCTCAAGCTGGCCATATTGGAAAACGAATTCCGCGAAGACCTTTATTATCGGCTGAATGTAGCGGTGATTTATTCGCCCCCGCTGCGCGAGCGCCGGGAGGACATCCCCAGCCTGGTGGAGTATTTCATGCATCGATATGGCAAGGAATTGGCCGGCAACCCGGAACCTCGGATTCAGGACGATGCGCTCGAATGTCTTCAGGAAATGTCCTGGCCTGGCAATGTTCGCGAATTGGAAAACGTGGTTCGTCGCGCGTTGGTGTCTTCACATGGGAGCATCAGCTTGAGCGACGTCCTGGAGGCGATCGCTCAAGATACGGTGGCCAAGTCAGCGGCGCCGCTTCCGGCTGGGGAACAGCCGCTGGCGGCTTATATTTCCGACCTCCTGGCAAGGGTGATGGGTGGCGAGATGGAGGATGCTCACGCCCGAGTGATCGCGGCTGCCGAGCACGAGCTCTTCGGTCAAGCCATTAAACGGGCGGGTGGTGACCAGTCCAAGGCCGGTAAATGGCTCGGAGTTTCGCGCCCGACGATGCGGGAAAAACTGGTTCGTTACGGCCTGCACCCGAAACAAGAGAGTACAGTCGAGCTCGCAGCCTGAAGAGATGAAGGCATTGCAGAATGCACACTGGGTTGGCGGCATTGATGCAACATTGTGAGTTAGTTCTATGGATCGGATGTGTCGATGACTCGGCGACCAGTCGAGAAAGTCCCGGAGTACACGGTGCCTGTCTCAGGAATGGCAAACTGGAAGCTACCCCGAAAGCTATAGCTGACGGTGGCTCCGTTGGCGTTTCGCCGCCAATTTTCGATTCCGAAAAGCGAACCAATCGCCTGGTCATGATATTCGTCGTTCAGGAATGCCTGCTTCACGGTGTACGTGCCGTTGCTGCTTGCGACGTCGGTGTAAGAGTATTGTATTTGCTGCCAGTCAGACACCATCCAGCCATCCGTGAGCCGGACGACAGCGGTATCACGCTTGTCGGCTCGATAAACGAAAGCCAGGTTTCTGTCGGTGATTTCATTGTTTGCAGCAATCGTTTTTATGATGTCACGCTCGGTAAAGCGGGTGGCGACCACTCGCCCCAGGGCATTGGTTGAATAGGCGGTTCCGCGCCAAGTCAGCACGTACTGATTGTTTTGGCCGGAGACAGATAGAATTTGGAGAGCGAGAGCGAGGACAATGAGGGCTGTTTTCATAATTGCTTTAGGGGTGCGTTGAATTGTGATTGTTTTCATAGAGTTCCGATCGTTTTGAGAGGTTGGAGGTGTCGATGAGTCCTTGCCCCCGGAAATAAGGCAGGTCTGCCACAGCTAAACTCGCCGCCGGGATGTGATTCGTCAGCCAGAAATCCGTGATGGCCCGGATCATCTCCTGGAGTTTGCCCAGCTCAGGGGATTTGACCAGGTAGGCGTTGGCGCCCAAGCGATAGGTCTCCTCGATATCCGCATTTTCCTGGGAGGATCTAAGGACAATCACTATGGGACTCAATTGGGGCTGCTGACGAATCCATTTGAGCACGTCCAGTCCCATCACGAAGGGCAGCTTCAAGTCCAGCACGATAAGATAGGGCAGCGGAAATTCCTCGCGGTTGGCAAATTTACCGACGCCCTGAAGGTAGTCAATGGCCTCTCGCCCATCGCTGGCGACCTGGAGAGGGTTCTCCAGGCTTTGCTTCTTCATAGCATGTTTAAAGAAGAACACATCGTTCTCATCGTCTTCGACCAAAAGAATTGTTTTCGTCATAGTGATTTGGTGGTTTGGTTTGCAATCATCTCGATCCAAAATTTGCTGCCCTTGCCCAGTGCAGAGTCGAAACCGATCTGCGCGCCCATGCGCTCGACGGTTTTGGGCGCGATGGTCAGGCCGATATTGCATGAATGACTTTTCGTCCGTCTTCATCGTAAATGTTGCTCACGAATTCGACCTCGTGGCGCTGGCCCGCTTTGTTCTGGAGTGGCAAGTTTTTCGTAGCGGATAAACTTTTTATCCTGCAATTCTCGAAAGGGCGCCTGGCTGGCTTTTTCATCCTTGAGCAACCCGATTTCCCAGAGTTTTTTACCCAGCAATTCTGCGTGCGGGTAACCCAATAATTCGGTCATGAATGGATTGGCGTCGGTGATTTTTCGGGTGCGCGGGTCCAGGATGAGAATTCCGTCCCGGGCGAAGAGGCGGCGGTAACGAAGCTCCGAAGTGCGCAGAGAGGCTTGCGACTCTTCCCAATGCTGGGGCGCTCGGGTGAGGTCCCCATTGGGATGGAGGACTTCCAGGCGCTTGCCCCTTGGTTCGCGAGGCGCCAGTTGGGGTTGAGCTCGCAGAATCTTCTCGATTCGCCGGGGACGGGATGGGTTCGGACGGCTCATCAGGTAGGCACCCTATAGCGCGTTATGTGCCATAGTACGCGTTCAGGGGGCGGTCCTGACATTCGTTGTGCGGTTTGCCCCAGCCTTGCAAGCTCGCAACTGCTTTGCAGCAACGCACCCCTTGGGGTTCTTGATTTCCGCACGATTAAGGGATTAAGGGAGTTGTGAACTGACTGAAGATCTGAGACGGCGCTCCTATGCCGGTCGTCTTTGCAATCTGCACGGAAGGTCCGCGCCGCCAAATGCATCTTGCACGGTCCGAAGGTCCTGAAATGGATCCGCCAGTACCGAGGCTTACGCCCCCCGTAAAGGTGTAGCTCGCCTTCATGCCTGCCCTAAGCCCCTATCTCCGGCGAGCTTTGTGTTTGCGTTTCACAGGGGTGAATACCCTATACCGGAAGGGCACTCCCTGAGCGATTGTCAAACAAATGCAGACAGGTGAACTATGCCTGACACAGGCGTCATCTTATTAGCGGAAGACAGGGAAGATGATGTTGTTCTGATCCGCAAATCATTCCGAGAGGCCTATATCGGGAATCCTCTTCATGTGGTCAAAGACGGAGAGGAAGCTATTGCTTACCTGGCAGGTGACGGGAAATACAGCAACCGAGAGGAATTTCCTCTGCCCGACTTGCTGCTATTAGACCTCAAAATGCCGCGTGTAGATGGATTTGAGGTGCTGACATGGATCCGCCAGCAGCCAACCCTGGCTGCGCTACGGGTAGTCGTGCTCACGGCATCCGACGCGGTACGTGATGTGAACAGGGCGTATCAATTAGGAGCAAATTCATTCATGGTGAAGCCGTTGGATTTTGAGGATGTTGTGCAGATGAGCAAATTTGTGACGACCTACTGGCTTAAGATGAGCAAGACCCCAGAGAGCTTCCGTGCACCTCGGCACGAGAAACAGTTGGAACGAGACGGACGGGAAGGAAAGTGAGTCCCTCAAGGTGCTTCGAGATGGGTCTGCCGAGACCCTTGCCGGTCATTCTGCCCCATTCCATTTTGGACGCTTTGGAACTGAAAGGCTTTTGTGTTGTTGACCTCCCTCGACACTCAGGCCTCCTCTGGGGTGAACTGCCCATTGCTCATCTGAGGTGGAATTCAGATCCTTTGACCTGAATGTTTGGCACACACCCCTTTAATAATCACAAACATTCATGGACAATTCGAGAATTTAGACCTAGGGTTTTTGTCTTCCTATGAGTTTACAAACCAGGATAATCAGGGCGATTTCTCCGCAACGGTTTAATGAGTCGGCCGATCAATGCTGAAAGTTTATGGCCCACCAAACCTATGTTCTTTTCGAGTTGGCAGGTTCCCATTACGCGCTCCGAAGCAGCGACGTCCAACACATCGAAATGCTCGAACATATCACTCCCGTGCCGAATACCACCCCGTCGGTCGAAGGCGTCGTATTTTCCCGAGGCCAGGTTATCCCCGCCATGAATTTGCGAGTACGGTTCGGGTTTGTCCGCGCGCCACATACGTTGCGGACGCGTATCATCATTGCCCAATCTCAGCAGCGAGTCGTAGCGTTGATTGTCGATGCCGCTCGCGAGTTTCGGCCAATTCCAAACGAAGCCATCCGGCCAATCGAGGAAACCCTGACCGGCATCGACGGAAACTATTTGCGAGGGGTCGCCACGGTAAATGAGCGGCTGGTGCTGCTCTTGAATCTCGAAGCGGTATTAAACGCGGTCCCAGTGGGAATTGAAACCGCCGCACCGGACCTCCGACAAAGCCATCCAAACCCCGTGCCTGCTCCCGCCTGACCATCTCAAACTTATGCCAAAAGTAAACAATAACAACCGAGTGAAAAACGGGAATCTCGGCCGAGTGGGCAGCATCGCTCTGGATCTCACCGAATCGATCAATCAGATCTCCCGCGTGATTGCGCGTGTCACTACCGGAGCCGAAACCCAGAATCGTTCGTTGGACACCGCCGCCAGCCAGGCCACGCAAATGGCTGCTTCACTCAAAGAAACCGCCTCGCAAGCGGGGTCCGTGGCAACCTCCGCCGAAGAAATCGTATCTTCGATTAACGAGATGGGTGCGTCCATCGAACAGGTCACTGCCAACACCGATGAAGTAGCTGCCGCCGTTACACAGACGTCAACGGCCATCAACCAAATCAGCGCCAGTACCCAAACTGTCACTTCCAACACCCAGGAAATGGCGGCATCGGCCCAGGAATTGACGACCTCGATTACCGAAGTGGCTGCCTCGATCAAGCGAGTCAATAAAGATACCGAGGAGTTGGTTATATCACTGAACGAGACTGGTAGTTCGATTGAAGAAATGAGCCGCTCGATCCAGGGCGTGGCCGGCAGCGCCGACGATTTAACTGCCGCAGCGGAAGAAACTTCTTCAGCCATGAATGAAATGGCCGCATCGATTGAACAAGTCGGCGCAATGTCCGAAAGTCTGGCCTCCTCGGTCGAAGAAACTGCTTCTTCCATCGACGAGATGGCCCGTTCCATCCAGGGTGTGGCGCAGAATTCCGAAAAAATCACTGAAGCGGCTGCCAACGCCGCAACCAGTGCCACGCAAATGGATCGATCCAGCCGTTCAGTAGCTGATTTGTCCAAGCGGGCCGATGAAATCACCCGCCGAGTTGCCCGCGAAGCCGAGGACGGAGGCGTCACTGTTCAAAAGTCAATCGAAGGGATTGGACGCGTCTCGAGCGCGATGGGCCAAACCAGCAGCGCCATGCGGGATTTGAACAAGCGCACCATCGAAATTTCAGGAATCGTTGATACAATCAATGTCATCGCCGAGCGAACCAATCTACTTTCTCTGAATGCGTCCATTGAAGCCGCCCGAGCGGGCGAAGCCGGCCGTGGGTTTGCGGTTGTAGCTGAGGAAATCCGAAACCTGGCGGACCGTTGTGCCAAGGCAACGGCGGACATTGCGCAAATCGTCCGTGCCTTGCAGGATACGACTCGCGAAGCGACTGAGACTTCGAACCAGAATGCTCGAATTGCCGAAGAGAGTAACAAACAATCGGAATTTGGCGTATCAGCTCTGAAGAAAATTCTTGCAGGTGTAGCCGAGGCGAGCACTGTAGTCAGTCAAATCAGCCGCGCCACTGAGGAACAATTGGTCACGGGCAAACACGTCATCGATGCCATCACGACCACCTCGGCCCAGGCACGGCAGGTAGCCGTGGCAACGGCCGAACAAGCCAAGGGCGCCGGTGATATCGTGAAAGCTACCGGCCAAATGAGGAAAGTGGCCAAGGAAGTAGCCCAGGCTATGGGCGAGCATGGGAGGGCGGCGCGCGAAGTAATCAAAGCGGCACAGAACACCGGTAGCATTGCTGAGCAACTTCGCAAGGCGACCAGCGAACAAGCCACCGGCTCGGCCCAGATTGTTCAGGCAGTCGGTGCCATGCGCAAAGTCGGCGACTCTACCTCGCGTGCTATCGCCGAACAAGCGACTGCCACCGAAGAGGTTTCGAAGGAATCCGATCGCCTCGCCAGGCTGATTGGAAGCGTGAACAAAGCCATGGCGGAACAAGCCGCCGGCACGGCGCAAGTAAGTTCGGCGACGAATGGGTTGCGCAAGCAAGCCCAGGAAGCCGCACGGGCCATGGTTGAACAAACCCGCGCGGTGAAGGAATTGACCGCCGCCTCGCAAAACGTCTCGAAACAGATCAAACTTATCACCCAGGCCAATGGCGAGCATTCTATAGGCGCCGAAGGCATTCAAACCATGCTCGCAGAAATCCGAGAGGTCTCCGCTCACAACGCTCTGGACGCCAAATCGGTGCAACTGGCCGCTGAAACACTGATTGCTCACTCGGAAGATTTGGGCAGACTCAATCGCTCCAACCGGAAACAACAGAGTCTCTCAGCGCGACAGAAGGGCGTGCTCCGCACTGCCAAGCGAAATGGCGGTCATTGATCGAGGATCGCCGACGCTGTCCGATCTTATGCCTGTTGTCCAAGGTGAACGTCTGCTAATTCCCGAAGGGATACCGGGGCTCTTGCGCGATTTGATCCACGAGCGACTTGGAACGTACTTCGACGAGGCCCGTTTCGACACCATGCTCGACAAGCTCGAAGAACCAGCTCGAGCGCGAAACTGCCGTTCAATCCTCGACTACTATTACCTCCTTAAATATGACCAAAATGGCCACCAGGAATGGGAGCGTGTCATGGATGCCCTCTCCGTCCAGGAAACATACTTCTGGCGCGAGATGTCCCAGATTCGGTTACTGGTCGATCGTTTGGTCCCCCAGTGGTTTAAAGAGAGCGATCGGCCCTTGCGCATTTGGAGCGCTGCTTGCGCCTCGGGCGAAGAACCCTACACCCTGGCCATTGCTTTACAGGAAGCAGGTTGGGGAAAACATCCCATCCATATCATGGCCAGCGATGGCAGCGAAGCTGCGCTGGCAAAAGCGCGCCGCGGTCTTTTTCGGGAAAGGTCTTTCCGCGCGTTGCCGGTCGAGTTGCGAAACAAATACTTCGAGGAGCAGACGCAGGGATGGCAAATTCGCGCCGACATTCAAAGCCGCGTACAGTTCCGGCACGCTAATCTGGTTGCACGCACCGAAGTTGCCGATCTGGCGACCACTCCAATTATTTTTTGCCGTAATGTTTTCATCTACTTTTCGCCAGATGCCATTCGCCGCGCTCTTACCGCCTTTGCAGCTTCCATGCCGGAGAAAGGGTATTTGTTTGTGGGAGCTTCAGAATCGTTGATAAAACTGACGACCGACTTCGATCTGGAAGAGATCCAGGATGCCTTCGTTTATATTCGCCGAGAAAGACAACCCACTAAGGCTGGTTTGGTTCCGTAAATGTCAACCGATCTCCAAATCCGACTGCCGAATAACGAAAGAAACGCGGAGCCCCCATCTCCAGTTCCAATGCGACCAGCATTTTGCCTTCATCATCCCGTAGGGATATCCGAAAATAGCCCGCTGTTTCAACGCCGGCCTATTCTCGCTTGCTGCTCCGGGGCACAGGAAGCCTTGGATCATCGGTTATGAACGAACTGATCCGCACCCTGATTGTTGACGATTCGGCGTTCGTCCGAAAAGTCGTCCGGGAGATGCTCTCACGCAGCCCGTATATCGAGGTGGTGGGCGCGGCGCGTGATGGCCGGGAGGCCCTTGAGATGGCTCAAGACTTGCACCCTCATGTGATTACTTGCGATCTGATGATGCCACGGCTCGACGGAGTCGGATTTGTCCGCGAACAAATGTCGCGACGACCTTTGCCAATTTTGATTCTTACCTCGTCTCCGCAGGACGGTGGATTGGCCCTGGAAGCGCTTGAAGCGGGAGCAGTAGATTTTATCCAAAAACCGAGCGCCCTCGCCACCAATGAAATTCAAAATATTCGCGAAGATTTGGTGGAGAAGGTCAAGGCCGCCGCGCGCGCGCCTATCGTCCGACTTGCTGTTCCCAATGGCCAACATAGAGCGGTTCCTGATTTCACGCCCCGGGATTTGAAAGTGGACGTTGTTCTGATTGGGATTTCAACCGGGGGTCCGCAAGCGCTGCGGAAATTGATTCCACAGTTTCCCGCCGATTTCCCAGTTCCGGTAGCAATTGTTTTGCACATGCCCATAGGCTATACGAAGGCCTATGCACAAAAGCTCGATGAGGTTTCACAAATAACCGTCAAAGAGGCACGCGAAGGCGACCCGTTGCGACCGGGCCATGCCTTACTGGCACAGGCAGGCCGGCATCTTACTCTACGGCGAGCGGCTGGGGGTCATGTCATAGCGCAGTTAAGCATGCAACCCTTCGACGCTCTTCATCGCCCTTCGGTGGATGTGCTGTTCCATTCTGCGGCCGAGCTCTACCATCAACGGGTGCTTGGGGTGGTAATGACGGGCATGGGAAATGACGGCACCCAGGGCGCAGCCTGGATCAAATCTCAAGGCGGGATGGTCTTGACCGAAGCAGAGGAAAGCTGTGTTATATACGGTATGCCCAGGGCAGTGGTTGAGTCGGGATTAAGCGATTTGGCGGTGCCGCTCAATGGCATGGCCCAGGCAATTATGGAACGTTTATGAGCGCGAGAATACTCATCGTTGATGATTCAAGCCTGGCTCGGCGCACCTTGCGCCAAATCCTCGAACGCGAGGGCCATACGGTCGAAGACGCTAACGATGGCGCACAGGCCATCGAACGCTATTTCATCAACCGTCCGGACGTTGTCTTCCTTGACATGGTCATGGAAGGGATGTACGGCATGGAAGTCCTGCGAAAGCTTTTAGAATTGAACCCTGAGGCCAGAGTGGTTGTCGCAACGGCGGACATTCAAAAAGCAACTCGAGACGAGGTCCAGAGCGCCGGTGCTGCGGGAATTATTAACAAGCCGTTTAACGAGCAGGAAATCAGGCGGGTACTAACAGCGGTGCTCCAGGGAGAAGCGACATGGAACTGACGGAGAGCCAGCGAGACGCTCTGACTGAACTGATCAACATCGGTTATGGCCGGGCCGCAGGCGCTCTTTCCGAACTGACGGGCTACCGCATTAATCTGGAAGTGCCGACCGTTGCGATTCACCCCGTCGAAGAAACCACGTCGCTCTTGCGGGAAATTATTAGTGGGGATGTCGCCAGCGTGAACCAGGTGTTTTCCGGTCCCGTAGCTGGCCATGCTCTGCTTCTACTCGATGAACGGGCGGCGCTTTTGCTCACCGAGTTGCTCACGGATGAAAAGGTCCCCTCGCGAAAGATCGATACCAGCGTGCGCGAAATCATCACGGAAGTGGGTAATATTTTGCTTAATGCCTGCCTGGGCGTCTTCGGGAACCAGCTCAAGGTGCAAGTCACCTTCTCGGTGCCGCGCATTAACGTGGATTCGATTGAAGGCGTATTAAACTCGATTACTGTTCGGGACCAGGAGTTGCGTTACGCGTTGATGATTCATATGCGCTTCAATTTGCGTGCCAAGGATGTGAAAGGATACATGGTCATCATTCTTGGCGTGACATCCCTGGAACGGCTCATGTCCGAATTGAAGAATTGGGAAGAACGGCAGCTCGCATGAATAGCGCTATGGCCCGTGTTAAGGAAGAAGACGTGATCGCGGCACAATCTCCTGGCAAACCCCTCGCGACGGTGGATTACCACCAGGCCGCGATTTTGTCGTGGATGGAAGACATTGCCCCATACGGAATTTTCACAACCGATACCGAGTTGAGAGTCCAATCTTGGAACGAGTGGCTGGAAACGCATAGCGGAGTGGCGGCTCCTCAGGCCATGGGCAAGTCCCTCCTCGACCTGTTCCCTGAGTTGGTTGAGCGAAAATTGGATGAACATTTCCGCCGTGCCCTTTCTGGAGAGATCATTGTTTTGTCAGCCGCCTTTCACGAGTATTTGCTTCCATTTCCTCCGAGCCTGCGCGAGGCCGTCTCCATCCACATGCAACAAACGGCCCGCATCGCCCCGCTCTCTTATAACAATCAATTGTGTGGAACCATCACCATTATCGAGGATGTTTCGCAAAGAGAGTTTCAAGCGGCCGCCCTTACCCGCCGTCATGAGCGGGATCAACTCCTCTCTTCCTGCCTGGCACACCTGTTGCGCACGCGCGACCCTGAAGGTGTGGTGCGCGAGCTCTTTTCCAAAATTGCCGATCACCTCGGTGTCCACACCTTTTTGAATTATTTGGTCGAAGAAGAAGGAAAGCACCTTCGACTCCACGCTGCAGCAGGCATTCCAGAGGGGTTGATGTCGAGCATCGAGCGAATCCGATTTGGCGAGACCCTCTGCGGATACGCCGCTACCGAACGCCGACTGGTCGTCGCCAATCATTTGCAAGCCTCGGGAAATCCTTATAGCCAGGCCCTCCAAGCTCTGGGATTTAGAGCTGCCGTCTGCAATCCATTGATGGTTGGAGATCGCCTGATCGGCGCGCTGGCCTTTGCCACTCGAAACCGGGACGCCTTCAGACCCGATGATATTGAATTCATCGCCACAGTTTCTCAATACATCGCCGTTGCTTTGGAACGTGCGATGACTGAAACCGCCCTGCAGGAAGCGCAAGAGAGCCTGAAGGCGACAGCTCAGAGCCTTGAGACAAAAGTCCAGGAGCGCACTGCTACGCTCCAGGACACCGTTGCCCAGCTTGAAAGCTTTTCTTATACGGTGGCGCACGATTTGCGAGCGCCCATCCGGGCTCTCAAGGGCTACGCGGAAATGCTGGTATCGGACACGGAAGCACCCAGCCCGGAGAAAGCCCGGCATTATCTTCTGCGCATCGGTCGCGCCGCGGACCGGCTGGATGCGCTTACCCGGGACCTTCTCCAATTCAGCAGCGTTTCCCGGCAAGAGGTGCAATTGTCCACCGTTAATCTTGCCGAGATGATCCAGGACTTGCGTCTTTTGCGTCCTGGATTGCAGGAGGACGTTCTGATGGCAAAGGAGCCGCTTCATCCTGTTCTGGCCAATCGCACTTTGTTGCAACAGTGCTTGTCCAACGTTTTTGATAATGCGCTAAAATTCATGACGCCAGGAACAAAACCTCGTATTGCGTTTTGGACTGAGAAAGTGGATGCCTCGGAAAGCCAGCCTTTGCAGTTCGATTCATTAGTGTTTAGCAGAGGCCAGAGTTCTACCGCTCAAGCTGTTGAGTCCCCCGCCAAAGCTGGGGAACGGAAAGAACGCATTCGGATTTGGATTGAAGATAATGGAATCGGCATTGCTCCGGAATCGCGCCAAAAGATTTTTGGAATATTTGAGCGCTTGAACCCGGTGGACAAATATGAAGGTACCGGCATTGGTCTGGCCATCGTTGCCCGGGCAATGCAACGCATGGGTGGAGGTTGCGGTGTAGAATCAAGCCGCAGTGGCGCCGGCAGCCTATTCTGGCTTGAGTTACTGACGCCCGCTGAATAACTGGTCTCATTTCCTTCCTCACTAGAGTTGGCTAAATCGAAACCATGATTCGGAACATCATATTCGATTGGTCGGGAACATTGGTCGACGACTTGCCGGCGGTTTGGGAAGCAACAAATTACGTTCTGACTCAAGGAGAACGAGCACAAATGAGTCTCGAACAATTTCGCGCCGAATTCTGTCTTCCGTTTTCGATCTTTTACGAGCGTCATCTCCCTCATATTTCTCATTCGCAACTGGAAACATGGTTCCATAGCCGTTTCCGCCAGGTCCAGCATTCGGTTTGCGAGCTGCCTCACGCCCGCGAGTTCCTGGAATTTTGCCGCGCCCGCAAACTACGCGCATTCGTATTAAGCACGATCCACCATGATCATTTCGCGACACAAGTGAAAATCAACGGCTTTGATAAACTTCTGGAAAGGCCTTACACCGAGGTATGGGACAAGCGGGGAAAAATCCAGGAACTCCTGGAGGAAAATCAATTGAATCCTCGGGAGACTCTTTTTATCGGGGACATGCAACATGATATTGATACGGCTCGCCATGGCGGCGTTTTCTCTTGCGCCGTCCTCACAGGTTACAACACCCTCGAGCAGCTTCGCGCAGCCAGGCCTGATCTGATCGTCGAGCATCTTCAAGAGCTGAGAGAGATTCTTGAAGAAAATAACCTGGAACTCAAAACCCAGGGAAAACGTTTCGAACAGGCCCATTTTCCTATTTCCACCGTTGGGGCGCTCATTTTTAATTCCAGGAACCAGGTTCTCATGCTGCGCACTCACAAATGGTCGAATTTATGGGGTATCCCCGGCGGGAAGATCAAGCACGGCGAAACCTGCCTCGATGCATTGCGACGGGAAATCAAGGAGGAAACAAACCTTGAGATTAAGGATATCTTTTTCGTGCTCGTCCAGGACTGCATTCATTCCAAAGAATTTTATCGCGATGCTCATTTTATTCTGTTGAACTACACCTGTCGTTGCATAGAAGAAGAGCCTAAGGTGAGCCTGAATGATGAAGCTTCTGCTTTTTGTTGGGTGACATTGAGTGAAGCGCTTGAAATGCCAGTCAATTTGCCTACGCGGAAGTTGTTGCTGGCAGCGGTGAACAAAGGCTGATGCAATAACAAGAGTAATCGACCCTTAACTCAACAATTTGCTCAATGGCGCCGCGGACCATGTCCAGGATAACGATCGTCGACCTTGAAGTGTTTTATTGTATCGGTGTTACGAACGAGGAACGCGCGAAACCACAGCGACTCCTTCTTACGGTAGATATGAACTTCGATTTTTCCTCGGCCGCCGTCAGCGATCGCATCGAACAAACCATCAACTATCACACCGTAGCTCAGCAATTGACAGGCTACGGCCATAACCGGAGTTGGAGGCTGGTGGAAAGACTCGCCACAAATATAGCTGACACTATTTTGTCGCAGTACGGGGCACAAACTGTGACCGTGGAGGTGAAAAAATTTCCGATTCCCAATGCCCGGTTTGTTGCCGTTAGCCTGACCAAGTCGCGGGCGCTCAGATAGCAAGACTTCTGCAGCGGCAGACCCGCCATAGAACGCAATGCTGCAATACGACTACTCCGGATAACCGGTGATGTATGTCCGCAATTGATCGATGGTCCGGTTCTGGGCGGAGATCGTCCAATTAACAAGGTCTCCAATCGAGACAATACCCAGTATCTCCGGACCATTTAATACGGGCAGATGCCGCACACGGTTCGCGGTCATTAGCCGCATACACTCTTCGATAGTGTGTTCGGGCGTAACCGTTATCACCTCGCCCGAGAGAATTTCCTTAACCTTGGTTTGCTTGGACGCTTTGCCTCGTAAAGCGACCTTACGCGTATAGTCGCGTTCTGTTAGGATGCCGATCAGTTTATCCTGCGTCGTTACCAACAAGGCTCCAATGTTCTTATCGGCCATGATTTGAATCGCCTCGAACACCGTGGCTTCCGGGGAGACACACCAAATGGCAGAACCTTTCTGGGTCAGGATTTCATGGATTGTGCCGGGTAGATTCATGACCAGCCTCCAGGATTGCCCAATCGCCCACTGAAACCAAAAACCCGGGTTTCGTGACAGGATCGAGAATGAGGACCAGGACGATTCGAAATCAGTCTCCCTCTCCCATACGATGGGAAAGGGCTGGCGTGAGATCGTTGTTGGTTCATGGCAAGAAGTTTTAACTGGTTCTAACCGCTTCCACAAGATCAGGCTATCACCAGATCGTGCCAAAAAAAGGTATTTTATTGCGAAAATTTCATAGCATTGTCAATGCCCGCCGCAACCCAGCCACCGCTTTACCATCCGTGATCGTGAATTCGTTTTCCGGTGGTTTCAATGTGCCTCCAAAGCTGACCTGCGGCCGAGCTTTGACAGAGCTGTCTTGCCTTAAAGTACTAAGGGAAGCATGCACCTGGTTGCATCCGGTCCGCCGGATAACATCCGCGACTGTGAACCGATTAATCCCCCCTGCGGGAAGAATTTCGATGCGTCCTGCCGCATGCAAAATGTAGCTCGAAATGTTATTAGCGCCGTTATACGCGCTCGCCTCCTGGCCGGAGGTCATTACTCTTGTCACGCCGATATCAATTAATTTCTCCAAGGCAACCAACGGTTCAGGCACGACATCGAAGGCCCGATGAAAAACGAGCTGCTTTCCGCCAGCCAGTCTCCTCATCTGGCGGGACCTTGCTTCATCAATCTCACCCGAGGGAGTCAGTATGCCAAAGGCAATCCCCTCGGCGCCCTCGGCCAAAGCCGCTTCCGCATCGCGTTGCATCACTTTGAACTCGATGTCGCTGTAACAAAAACCCCCTGGCCTGGGCCGAACCATCGCGATGATCGGGACTCCCGTCAAAATACGTGACTCGCGAAGGCTGCCAACTGAAGGCGTTAATCCACCCAGCATTAACGCGCAATTGAGTTCGACTCGGTCTGCGCCACTGCGCTCAGCCGCCAGACAATCTTCCGGCGAAGCGGTGCAAATTTCCAATTTGATCGCGATGTTAGAGGCCATCTCTTTACTCAGCCCAATACCGATAATTGATTTCTGGAAAAATATTATTCTGCGTCTCGATTTCGCTTAGCCATTGTTCACAGATGTTGTCATTTGAAATCTCCTGATAAAGACGCGAGAAGCGATTTAGATGTTCCCGGAGGCGTTTTTCCGCAAAATCGGGGCTGGTCCCGGCGCGAATGATGAAAGGCCAATCACTGGCTTGTGCCAGCATCAATTCTCGAGCTGCCTGTTTGAGCACACGTCTCTGCAAGGGATCAGGCCGCTCGAAACGGTTAGCCAACGCCATCATGCGCTCCTGGGCTCGGCTCAGTTGCGGATAAATCCATTTATTCTCTTCATTTAACCAAACACCCCAATAACCTCCTTCACCCCAACTTGAGGCGGCCGGCTCAGCGAGTTGCAATGTCGGGTGCAATCCCAAATAATCCTCAGGTGTGATCATTGCAAAACAATTATCGGCACAAGCCCTCCGGACAACACTATCCACGAACTCGGGACCTTCATACCACCAGTGGCCAAACAGCTCCGCATCAAAAGGACAAACAAGAATAGGAGGTCGTTGAAAAATGTCAGCCAGGTTCATAATCTGCTTTCGGCGCGCCTCGATGAAATGATCCGCATGTTCTGCAACGGCTTCGAGCCCGGAACGGCGGTCATAGACTTCCTTTTGCGCCGAACCATTGCTGCTTCGATAATACTTAAATCCTGTAAATTCGCGCTGGCCAGGTGCCGATATAAATGGTGCCAAATAACTAAATTCCAAGTCAAAGCCGATATCCCGGTAAAAATCGCGGTATCGCCCGTCCCCAGGATAGCCTTGCTGCCGGCTCCAGACTTGCTGGGCGGAATCACGGTCGCGGCCAAAAACAGCCATTCGAGACTTCGTCAAAATGGGGGCGAATGTGGCCAAACGAGGTTGGGGACGAGCCAACAGGATGCCATGTGCCTCGACGATGAACCAACGAAGCCCGGCTTCCTGCAGTATTTTGTCCAATTCGGGAGCATAGGCGCATTCGGGCAGCCAGATCCCGCGCGGTTCACAGCCGAAACAATTTCTGTAATGATCACAGCCGGTTAACACCTGGGCCCGTAACGACGGCAGGTGTTGTGATAGAAAGGGCAGCAAAGCATGAGTTGCCGCGCTGGTGATAATCTCCAATCGCTCCCGCTCCTGCAGCCCTCGAAAAGCACCGACAAGGTCCTGGTCATGCGAACAAAAGAACTCTCGGGCAGCAACTAATCGGTTATGATAAAAAACTGCGAGTTGGTGAATTCCTTGTTCCGAAACGGTGCGTTGTTTTTCCTTTTTGGCAAGGACAATCAGTTCGTCAACCCTTTGGACATAGCGCGACCGAAGCAGTGGATCCATCAACATTGAACAGAGGGTTGGCGTCAGCGTAAGAGTGATCTTTACATTCAAACGGTCCTTCTCCCACTGTTCCAACAATTGCAGCAGGGGTATATATGTTTCTGTAATAGCTTCGAAAAGCCAGTTTTCTTCCAGGAACTTGCCATGCTCCGGATGTCTGACAAACGGGAGATGCGCATGGAGAACCAGTGAAAGATAACCTTGCATCGACCCTTCCAGCCAACCAAAGACTAATCTTTCCGTCAAGAAAACGCCGATGGGAACGCTTTGATAATGTGGTTCGCTGGTTGGCCAATATTCGCCTCATCACCATCTATAGCCCGAACGCCGAGGCGGGAAACCGCGATTCTCGTTTCGTTTTAGGCCAAAACGCAGGCCGAGGCCAATAAGCCCGATCAATCCGATGCGCAATGACGAAGGCTCAGGCACAACAATGACTAAACTGCTCGGGTCACCAAGGCCGGTAATGAAAGAAAAATCCACAAGTGTGCCGCTAGTCGTATATTCTGCAATTCGGTTGTTCCCAACCAGCGATACAAACAAGTGTCCATTTCCATCCAGGCCGACCCCAACAGGATCGGGCAAACCGGAAATCAATGCTGAATTGATTGGTGTGCCAGAGGTCGAATATTTCCCTATTGAACCGTTCCCGACGTCACCGTTGTACACTCCTCCATAATTCGCGACAAAGAGATTGCCCGTTCCATCCAATGCTATCTGCGCAGGATTATTCAGTCCACTGATCAAGGAACCATTCAAGGTCTGGCCCGAGGTTGTGTATTTGCCTATGGTCCCGCTGGATTGATTGGCCACAAAAAGGTTGCCGCTGTTATCGATGGCGATACCAGTAGGAGCCCGCAGGCCAGAAATCAGAGTGGGATTTACGGCTGCGCCGGAACTTGTATATTTTCCAATCGTCCCATGATCCCAGTCGCTCAGGTAAATAAATCCATCTGAATCTACTGCCACGCCCCAAACCCAACCTGGCAAGTCGCTAATCAGCGACGGGTTCACAACACCGCCAGAAGTTGTGTATTGCCCGACCGTGCGGTAACTGAGATTCGCTACGAAAAGATTCCCTTTCCCATCTGTTGCCAATCCTTCTGGCTGATTCAAACCTGAAACCAGTGAGGAATTGATGGGGCTGCCGGATAAAGTGTAAGCGCCAATGGCACCATCATTTACGCCGGTATTCCATTGGGCGACGAATATTTGTCCCTGGGAGGTATTGGCAGCCGCTGTTGTCGCGCAAAAGCAACCAGCAACCAGGATGAAACAGGGTAATATCACAGAAGATGTTCGACAGGTCATTTTGGCGTTTTTTTTAGGGGTGTTCTAGTGAGAAGTTTTAGCAGAAGCACCATTAAGGTCCAGTCAAAAAATCATTGACTTATGTTTTTTTATTCTACAAGCAAATGCGCTTGAGTGGACTCTTCCAAAATGAACAATATTTGGGGATGGCATTGCTTCGGCTTAGCCTGTTCTTGTTTTTGATTGCACCCCTTCAGGCGGCAGAAACGACTATGCGGTTCTTTGCCCATCCCGGAGGGCAAGTGACCATTCAAGGGGGGCATAAACCGTATGATTGGGACGTTAGGGGAAGAGTGATCGAAGGCTTTTTGGAATGCGGCAAGGACTTTCCCATCAAAACCGGTCAGGCACTCAAAGCGGGAAAAGTACAGGCTCGGTTGGAAGGCTCTATCCCGGTGCGATCGCTGCGCAGCTCGTTGGGTTCGTTGATGGACGAGTTCATGTATGCAGAAATGAATGAAACAAACGCGCCCCGCATCCTGTTTCGCTTCAGCAACTGGCTACTGACCACCTTGCCCGAATCTAAAAACGCGCCTTATAAATTCGAGTCTCGAGCTGAGTTGGTGCTGGCCGGAATAACCAATCGCCTTTCCATTCCCCTTTCCGTGACGCCCCTCCCAGGCAATAGGTTAAAAGTTAACGGCGAGACCTTCATCAAATTGGCCGACCTTGGATTGGAGGCCGCCAAACCAGTTTCCTTTTTTCTGAAAAATGGGGATGAGATCAAATTGACTTTTGAATGGTTCGTTGGCCGAAAACCACCATCTTTCAGCGGCTCCCAAACCAATCAGTGACCGGCCTAAAAGTTTGCGGGTTTCGATTATTTCAGGTATTCTTTGCTGATTGTGACCCCGCTGCGCTTCAAATTCAAAAGACTCCCGACTCAAGAGACTCGAAACGCCTTTACACTCATCGAACTTCTCGTGGTTATTGCCATTATAGCGATTCTTGCTGCGCTCCTGCTTCCTGTTCTAGGCAGGGCAAAAGACGAAGCTCGGCGGATTCATTGTGTCAGCAATCAGAAGCAGCTCATCCTGACCTGGACAATGTATCCAATCGATAATCGCGAGCAGTTGGTGCTCAATGGTGGTCAGAATGGGCTTCGTAAAGACCCTTACCTGTGGGTCTATGGAGGCAACCACGGAGATCCTCAAACTCTCACGAACTTGCAGTACCTGATCAATCCACAATACGCGCTTTTCGCTCCCTACCTTCGGGGTGCGCAGATTTATAAGTGTCCGGGAGATCGTTCAACCTGGCCGGTCGGTGGCAGGTCGCTTCCCGAGCTGAGAAGCTACGCGCTGAATAGCTACATTGCCACGCCGTCGGACAACCTGGAACGACCCCTTGCCCTGAGCATGGTGTATCGCCTCTATATGAAGACCGCTGCCATCTCCACCGATTTGCCTGCAACCCGATTCGTTTTCATGGATGTGCATCCGGGAAACATTTGCACCCCCGGGTTTGGCGTTGATATGAATTCAGCCAGTATTATCCATTATCCATCCTCGTTGCACCGCGGCTTGGGGGTAATTGCTTTTGCAGACAGCCATGTGGAATCACACAAGTGGATTGATCCAAGGACCAGAAGGAGCCTGCCGGGGCCTTTACAGTATATCGGCCACTCAGACCCAGCCGGAAACAATCCAGACATCAAATGGATTCGAGATCGAACAACATCAAGGAAGTGAACCCTTTGCAATCACTGGAAACCGTTACCGGACAGTTGTTTGACGAAGCGCGCCGCTCCCTTTGGAAAGTTCTTTACACCTGCCCGCTTGAAATCTACAGTTTATAAAAGTAAAAATGAATAGGCCAGAGCGATAAGAAAGTATGGAAGCAAAGACGAAGACGATTGGTGATTTTAAACTTCATGAGCGGGATACCGGTTCGGCCGATGTTCAGATTGCTTTGCTGACGCAACGCATCAACCATTTAACCGAGCACCTTCAACAAAACGTAAAGGATTATAGTTCACGTCGCGGGCTAATCATGATGGTAGGTCAGCGCCGACGCTTGTTGGATTATCTGCATCATAAAGATATCAGCCGCTATCAGACTCTTACAAAGAAACTCAAGCTCCGAAAGTGACTGCCGCACTTCTGCTGCAGCCCTGATAGCTTGTTTCTGGATTCATCGCCTGGAACATTTTCAACTGAATCACGCCGCCAAACGCGAGCGGTCTGGTTCTCCGCATTAACCTTCGCGTAAATGAAAAGGCTCTGTGGCGCCGGGAAATTTCGTTCAGCTCCGAAAGCATTCGGAGTTCACTGAAGTTCCTCGGTGGCAACGGAGGGTAAAGTTATTATGTCAGAGAAAGCCACCATCCCTATTGGGGATAAGCAGATTATTATTGAAACAGGGAAACTCGCCAAACAAGCCGATGGCTCGGTTACTGTCCAAATGGGTGAAACGATTGTCCTGGTCGCGGCGGTTGGCGCAGCCAAAGCCAAGCCCGGACAGGATTTCTTTCCCTTAACAGTCGATTATCGGGAAAAGGCCGCAGCCGCTGGAAAATTCCCCGGAGGCTATTTTAAGCGAGAAGGCCGTCCCACCGAAAAGGAGATTCTTACATCCCGCATCATTGACCGGCCTATTCGGCCTTTGTTTCCAAAAGGCTGGTACAATGAAGTTCAGGTCCAATCCATTGTGCTGAGCGCGGATGGCGAAAATGATCCAGATATGCTCGCATTGCTTGGCGCCTCGGCGGCATTGACCGTGAGCGACGTTCCCTGGGCGGGTCCTTTGGGCGCGGCACGCATTGGCAGAATCAATGGGCAATTCGTGGCCAATCCCACCCACGCTCAAATGATTGATAGCGATCTGGATTTGGTCTATGTCGGAAATGAAAACGAGCTGGTGATGTTTGAAGGTTCAGCAAAAGAAATCACCGATGAAGATTTCAATGCCGCGCTGAAATTCGGCCAGGAAGCAATTCAACCGATGATTGCTTCACAAAAAGAGTTGCGGGAAAAGGCCGGGAAAACCAAACGTCAAATCACCCTGACGATAGTCCCCGAGGAGATTCTCAATGAAGCGAAGTCGCTTGCGGGGGATCGCATCATCAGCGCTTTGCTGACGCATGGCAAATTGGCCCGGGAGACCGCGGTTTCGGAAATTACCGACGAGATTGGCAAAAAATTGCTCGAGAAATTCGGGGCAGAAAAAGTGACCGAATTCGTTCTCAAAGATGCCTTTTACTATATTCAGAAAGAGTCTGTCCGAGGCTTGATTATGAAACAGGATAAGCGGCTGGATGGACGCACACTTGAGGAGGTTCGTCCCATTTACAGCGAAGTCTCCATTTTGCCTCGCGCCCATGGTTCAGCCCTCTTTCAACGGGGGGAAACACAGGCCGTATCGCTCTGTACTCTTGGCACAGGCGAGGATGCACAGGAGTTCGACTCCTATACCGGCGGCGCAAGCGAGAAAAAGTTCATTCTGCATTATAACTTTCCCAATTATTCGGTGGGTGAAACGGGCCGAATTTCCGGTCCTGGCAGGCGCGAGATTGGGCATGGCGCCCTGGCGGAACGGTCGCTCGAGCCAATGATCCCCATGGATAATTATCCCTATGCCATTCGAGTTACCAGCGAGATCATGGAATCCAACGGCTCGACTTCCATGGCTACCGTTTGCGGCGGTTGTTTAGCAATGATGGATGCCGGGGTCCCCATGATTCGGCCGGTGGCCGGAATCAGCATTGGCCTTTGCACCGAACATGACGATAAGGATAAGATTTCACAGTACAAACTGCTCACAGATATCATTGGCTGGGAGGATGCATTTTGTGACATGGATTGTAAAATCGCCGGAACGGAAAAAGGGATTACCGGTTTTCAACTGGATCTTAAGTTGCGCGGCGTACCACACACTTTGATGACGGAGGCGGTGCAAAAGGCCGGGAAAGCCAGGCTGCACATTCTTGCCGAAATGGCTAAGACACTGAGCGAGCCCAGAAAGGAATTGAGCAAGTACGCGCCACGGCTTGAAACCATAAAGATCAATCCCGAGAAAATTGGCGCTCTCATCGGTCCTGGTGGCAAGAATATCAAGAAACTGGTGGAAGAATCCGGCTGCGAAATCAACATCGAAGATGATGGCACAGTCAATATCTACTCCGTTTCAGAAGAAGGAATGAAGATTGCCCGCGAGGCCATCACTGGCATGACCGCCGAGGCTGAGATTGGCAAAATTTACCGTGGCAAGGTTGTTACGATCAAGGAGTTTGGAGCCTTTGTCGAATTCCTTCCAGGCAAGGATGGTCTGGTGCACATCAGTGAACTTGCCAACTTCCGTGTCAAACAGACCGAGGACATCGTGAAAATGGGCGACGAAATCTGGGTCAAGTGCCTGGGTGTGGACGAGAAGGGCCGGGTGCGTCTGTCACGCCGCGCCGCCATGGCCGAAAGGGATCAGCAGATGGGCGGCACAGGCGAAAGCGCAGAACCAGCGGGAGAAGCCCCGCCTAATCGCGAAGGGTCCGCTCCACGGGGGGATCAGCAAAACCGCGGAGGCGATCGTGAGCAACGCGGGGGTGATCGCGGTGAGAGACGGGTCGGAGATCGAGGCGAACGCCGTGGCGGTGACCGCGGTGGAGACCGAGGTGGCCGCAAGGAACACTCCAGGACAAGTTAGCGTTTTCCTTGAGCACGATCGCTCGCGTCAAATGACGAATGTCGAATGACGAATTTACGAAACAAACCGAAATTCAATCGCAGAAGCTGCTCGCAATTCGGCCTTTAACATTCGTCATTTGGAATTCACCCCTCAGTGCCTCCGCAAAATCAGACGGTGATCGACCCGTCTGGTTTGCTGATAATCCAGCGGGGGCAGGTCGATCATCGTTGGGGATTCAGTCTCATTAAGAATTCCTTTTGCCATGGCTTGCAAAGCGCACCAGCGCGGCCAATCCAAATCGGGTGCATGGGCAATTTGTCTTAGCAAACTGCGCCATTCGATAATTACTCGATCGATGTCTCCAGGGCCGAGCAAATCGGTCACCCAGGCGTGCTTGTTCATGGGATTCTTGTGAACGGAAGCGACCACCTGTTCTGCGCCCGCGCCGTATTTGGGCGGGACTCCATTTTCGAGATAACCGGCAATGGATTGCAAACCATACTTCTCGTGGCAAACCGATGCCAACCGTCCACCCCAGCGGTTGTCCTCGCCACAAAAACGGAATCCTGCATCCAGGTTCGCAAGATCATAAATCAACTCATCGAGTGGATAAGTTTCCTCCTCCAGTGCTGCCCCAACAGCAAGTCCATCACCTTGCGAAAAGAAACTGACCAGGCGACCGCGCAATGTGGGCACTCCGACCGTATCTACCAATTTTAGCCTCCGCCAGAGCAACGCAGTACCGCTGGAAGTTGGCAATTGCTTGCACGTCTCGACTAAGGAACATACGGCACAATCATAAGGAAAGACCTCGCGTTGAATCGGTCTCCAAAGAGCCATGCCCACTGAATCCACCCAAGCCCGCATTTTTAAATCTGCAATGCTGACTTGGGCCAAGATTTTCTCACCCTGGCTTACAAATCGAACGACAGGGGTTTGCTGCTCGGCAAGACGTTGCGCCACGAGCGGCGCGATTTTTTCGTGCCAGAGGGACAAATCTGCTTGCCGGCCATTCCAGTTGGTGAGACGGCGCACCCATTTGGCAATAAGCACTCGATCATTTGCGAGGTGGTCCGCCACCGTTACTGCGCGCCCATAAATCTTCAAATCGGCCTCCTGCGATAGGAGACACAAGTTGCCAACCCCTACTTTCTCCAATGCTTCCGGCACACTCAGAGCCGGGACCAGGCTGGATTTCTCACCACTGGCAGTTTCGTCAACTGAAGTATCAGCAACCCCGTTGTTTGCGCCAATGCTTTTCGACACAGCACCTTTTTGCACCACAATATCGCGCAATGGTCTAGCCACCGGCTCAGGCATTGGCTCCCATATTCCCTTGCTGTTCAGCATTTCTCGAACACGTTTTCGCACGTGACGCGCGCGTTCAGCGTCGGTCCGCAAACCGCAGGGCACATCGGGATTTCGCAAGGATTCCTCGACCCCGAGAAAAATCGGTCGGGTGGTAAAAAGACGTTCCTGAGCATGGATCGCCTCTTTAAAGGGATCGCGACCTTGCTGGGCGGCGCTGAACATGAGCCCCAGCAATGCTCCCCAGTCCACAGCCTGGCTGCGTGAAAGAAATCCCGGCCGGGCATCGAGCAAACGCAGTTCATTGGCTGTGACCAGCACAAAGCCTGTTTCATCGAGACCACGACGACCCGCGCGTCCAAACATTTGAAGGATCTCATCGGGCCTGAGAAGTTGCTCGGCCTGGTCTCGCCGATAGGACTCACCCGCTAATGCAACACTTCTCAGAGAGAAATTAATGCCGGCGGCCAAACCCATGGTGGCCACAACGACACGAAGCTGTCCGGCCTTGGCAAGCGGCTCAATCACACCGGCTCGTGCCGCATAGCTGAGGCCGCTATGATGAAAGGCAACTCTGCTCTTCAGCAATCGGGCCAGGTGCTCTCCCACAACCAATTTTTGCTCGGGGCTAAGCTGAAGCGGGTTAGGATTCGGTAATTGCCGGGCGAGATCGGTTGCCATGGCTTCGGCGGCCTGCCTTCTGGGAGCAAAAACGAGGACTGGACCCAGATCTTCGGCGAGAGATTTCGCAATGGTTCGCGCCCAATAGCCACGAATTTCGCTCGGAACATGGTAACTCAATGAATTCGAGTGTACTTCCTCGAGTGGCACCGGCCGTTTTTCATGACGAATCAATACAGACTGGCGCCCGAGTCGTTGCAGCCATTTCACAACATCCTGAGGATTTGCCACGCTTCCGCTAAGCAATAATAGTTGTGTTTGTGGCGGGGCAAGAGCGATGGCCAGTTCATAATTCAGGCCGCGATCCGGATCGCTCAGCATCTGGTACTCATCCACAACGAGCAGAACAGGACCCTCACCTTGCATCAGACGGTTTTTTTGCGTTTCGAGAGTGGCTACCAGTACGGGAGCCCCGAGGTTTTCGGCGAGGTCGCCAGTGGCTATCCCTACATCCCAGCCACGCGCTCTCCATTCCGCAAGCTTATCATTCGCCAGCGCCCTCGTGGGCACGGTATAAATTGCCTGGCCTCGGTTCTTTCCCTGATTAGACCAGAGCTCAAAAATGAGCGTTTTTCCCGAGCCTGTCGGAGCCTGAACAACCACATCTTTGCCTGCCCGCAACGCCATGACGGCCTCTTGCTGCCAAATATCGGGCACCACCACCTGATTCAATGCAGGCAGCTCAGCCAGGGGAGAAGTGAAAGACACGAAGCTCTTAAGGTTAAGGATATTCTATCTTAGAAAATCTAAGTTTTAATGCTCAATTTTGATTGGAGTTTAACAGGGCCAGAAGGGTTCATTTGGTATATACAAGAAGTATTCCATTGATGGCACTACATTTGCACAAATTAAGATACCCATGAACAACAGTTCCGCAAAGAGTGACTTTCGGAATTAATGAAAAATCGACCAAAAGGGCCATCGCCTATGGCAATCCGAGACCTGCGATCACTCACCTAAACAATCGGTTTAGGTTTCGATAAGAATTGAAACTTACCAGTTAATCAGCTCCCGCAGCAGCTCTTAAAGTGCTCGCAAAAGCGTTCATACCTGTCCTAACCCACATGACTGTTCCGCTTGTCGCGGATTGTCCTGCTGGAAAGTTCAGCCAGCCAATTATCATTTCGCTTCCTTGGTTCCGCGATACATAGAATGGTGAATCGCCATTTTTGGCCAGGGAGCTTGATGTGCTGAAAACCTGGTCATTATTTAGCTTCCCGCGCACTTTCACCATTCCACCTGGTGATATCCGGCTGATACCACTGGCTGTCGCGGCGCCGTCCTGGGAGGTTAGATCGAGCGAATGAATGCCTGTTTGCTCGGCTGGATTGGATGCGTTGAAAACATTTCGGTCGGCAATCAGGTCGGAAGTCCAATCTTCCCCGGATATCTGGCCCGAGATGCTGCTGCTGCCCGGCTTCGGTTCCACATGCAATGCCAGAGCAAGCGGCGAAGACAATCCCCTGCGAATACTAACATTTGCATCACCCGAAATATTAAGCTTGCCGGTAAATCCGAAGTGCTTTCCGCTGATAAGCACTTTTCCACTAAATGTTCCGGATTTCGTGGTGGCTAAAGAAAGGTAACCCGAGTTGTCAGTAGTGATGGTGTTCGAGTTTACCATCAGCCCGGCATAATGGCCTTGCAGCGAGAGAAACGGGTTGAGGACAAAATTGGCAACGAGTATTAAGTTTGTCTCCATGGTGAAGGAAAGCACCTGTGCGTCGGACCTGATACTGCCGCTCCATCCGGCAAAGAGCTGTCCGGGCCCAGGCACTGCTTTGATTCGGTAATTTCTCCCTACCTCAAGTTGCGTCCCGTTAAAACCAGCATCTAAAGCTCCCATGCCATTGACTTGCAGAACTACGGGAGCCGTCATTACATAGGTAAAAGCGCGGAGCGATTCGAACGAAATATTGCCTGCCGTATCAATGCTCCGTACGTGAATCAGATTGTAACCGGGAACCAAATTGATTTGGGCGTCCCAGGTAGTGGTCCCATTGCAAACCTGGTTCGCAGCGCCGTTGACTTGAACCTCCACGCGAGCAATTCCGGCATTGTCGCTGGCCGAACCCGCCAGGCTGACCACCTGGGTCAGTAATCGAGCGCCGTTGGCAGGCCCGCTTACAATCGTTACCACAGGCAGTACGGTGTCCTGGTTCAAAACAGGTGGCACAGACGGGGAAATCGGCTCGAGCGAGAGCTCTGATTGTGACGATGGAGATGAGGGCACCCCAGCTTGGAGACTGATCGCGTTGAGGGCGCTCAAAGCATTAATACGACCGACGCCGCTCGGAGAAACTATTGTTTGGACAGGATCTGCAGTTTGTCTGAGGATTTCGGTAATTTCATCGTTCGAAAGGGAAGGATTTAGCGAAAGACCGAGAGCCGCAACTCCTGCAACCACCGGGCTTGCGAATGAAGTGCCTCGCCAGGAACCATAGGGGTTGTTCAGATCTCTTTGGGTCGTCCAGATATTGTCGCCGGGAGCAAACAAAGGTACATACGAACCGTAATTGGAGAATGTTGCTCTGGAATCGTCAGGCTCGCTGGCACCTACTGCAAGAACATGCTGGCATGCGGCCGGATATTGCAGGACCGTGCTGCCGTTGTTTCCGGCGGCGGCAACAATCAAGACATTATTACTCCAGGCATAGTTGATAGCATTTTGCAGAGTGCTGGATGGATAGTTACCACCCAGGCTCAAATTAATCACTCGAGCTCCGTGCAAAACGGCATACTCGATCCCCAGAGCTATGGTTGAGTGCGAAGCTGAACCATATTGATCCATCACCTTTATCGGTAGAACGGAGCAACCGTAGGCGATTCCCGCCACGCCCAACCCGTTGTTTCCTCCTGCTACAATAGTTCCGGCGACAGCAGTGCCATGCCCGAAATCGTCCATTGCATCCAAATCGTTATTCACAAAATCATACCCGGGCAGTACGCGTCCTTGCAAATCCGGGTGTGCGGGATTAACTCCGGAATCAAGCACAGCGATTGTTACGTTCGAAGTCCCGATAGTAATATCCCACGCTTGTAGCGCCTGGATTTTCTGTAGATGCCATTCGGCCCCTGAAACGACGTACGGATCATTGTCCACCGTGCACGCTTGAGCGATAGGATCCCGTTCTGCAAATTCAATGTCGGGATCGGCTCTCAACGCAGCCAGCACGGAGCCTGTTTGTTCTTCTGCTACCGCGAGCACTCGTACGTTTGCCCGATGAAAAATTCGTTGTTGGAAAGCGCCATGACTGTTGATTCGACGGGTAAATTCTTTTTCGGCGAGATGCGTTTTTGGCTTCACCAAAATTTGTCCGGGTACATATCGTTGCTCCTGAGCATTTCCTTGCGACGGCAGAATCAAAATTGCTGCACCGATCACCAGAAGCCAAAAGGAATTGGCTTTTGCACTGACGCAAAAAAATGCCGTTCTTGCTAAATTCGATCTCACGCGGTTGTTCTTGCCAACCCCGTGCTAAGCTAACGACATGCCACGTCGGCATGTCCTCGAGATTTCTCTCTAAAACGAAATGTCCTGAAAATGGACCAAGGAGGAGGAACTGTGTGATTTTGAGAATGATCCGATCAATAAAGGTGAACCAATCTGAGATTCTCAAATTTTTTGACATTGCACTCACCTTGTTGGCGTCTTAATTATTCGCATCCGCTCGCGCCTTGGCCGCTTCCACTGCTGCATCGGTTACACGACACCTCTGCCCATAGGCAAGGGCCTCGACCGAACCGACAAGCGTACGGCCTTGAAATCTCAGCGGCGGAGATACTAAATCGCTACTTCTTCCGTCGATGCCAGACTCTCTTTTGCCTATGGTGCTCACTTTCGCCCATACCACTTTGTTCGATTCTGCCTGCGTTGGTGTTGTGACCAGCAAAGGTCCATTTTCCACTTTGTAGTAGGCCGCTGATTCCGGCATCAGCTCAATCTTCATTTGCAAAGGCTTCTCGAGCGGGCGAATCGCGAACATGATCTGAGCCGCTGAATCTGGTCCAGGCACAGAAGCAAGGCTACCGGTCAAGCTCGGTGCCCCTTCAAAAAAGAATTTCAAAGCGCGTTCGGGGTAAATATGGGAAAAATAAGGTCCCACTGGCTGACCGTTTCGCTTCTCCCATTCGAAACTGTCGATGATGACATTATTTGTGTTGATCGCTCGGGCCTTCATCTTTGTTTCAGTAGCTTCAAACAACACGAAATGATTCATCGAGCCATAAACAGCCAGTGCGGGATGAGGATAAGCAGGCGCCAGCGGAGCTCCTCCACCCCCAGTCGTAATATGCGTGATGGGCCAGGTCTCAGGACCGTTCTCACCTGCGACCGGATAGAACCGCTCGTAAATGTGCGAATGACCCGTGACCACGAGATCTACTTTTGCTCGGTGAAACAATGGCAAAAAGGCCCCATGCCCCCAACCAGTCGCATGTCCTCCAATATTGAAAACCGGGTAATGCAAATAAACAATTTTCCAGGGAGCTTTTGAGGTCATCAGGTCCTGTTTGGCGAAGGCAAACTGGGCGTCCGTTTCTTTCTCATAATGAAAATCCAGCGCCAGGACATGCACAGGGCCCAGGTCGTACGAGTACCACCGCTGCTGTCCCGGCAAGCTCATGTAAAACACGTATTTGTTTCCATCCGCCTCATGATTGCCAATGGATGGAAGGAGCGGGATTTCATCAAGAACGTTGGCCGTTGGGCCGAAGAATTCCCTGCTCCATAATTCATAACGTGTGCCGTTGGCCACCAGGTCTCCCGTATGAAGGATAAAATCCGGATTATACCGCTTGAAATTTGCCACAACCGCAGAATGGATTTTCGGGTTGGTTCGAACATCTCCATAAGCAATGAATGTCACTTTGCGCTGGTCCGAAGCAAAAGTTCTGAAATGTTTAGGCGGCGTTTGCACCCCGGAAGACTCCACCTGGTAAGTATAAACAGAATTCGGTTTGAGATTCGTAAGAGCAATTTCATAAAGATAAACCGTGTTTGAAACCACCGTTCTCGAAATATTTGTTTCCCCATTGACAATATTTGTCACGGAACTGGAGATCTCAATTTCAAGCGGGCGCGGATTTTGAGCGATGAACTGAGCATCAAGTTTTTCTTTAAGTCCATAGCGTACAAGGCTGGGGTTATTGTTTGGCGACTCCCATTTAATCGTGATTTTGTCCGCTCCTGGTCCCTGGAGGTAGGGGCCCTTCAAAAATACATTAGTCAGCTCCTCGGCAGACACTCCACAAGTTGAAATCAAAAATAAGAGTGACGAACCAAGCACTGCTATCGCGCGGCAAACGGGTTTTGACATTGAGAACATTTTTGCGGAAGCCAACATTGAAAACAAGAAATACCATAAAAGGTAGGCGCGTCACTCCGTGCGCACTGTCCGGGCTTTGAAGAAATTCATTTGGGTATTAACCTGGGGAGCGGCGCATACAGAGTGACGCGCCGTATCAGCCGAGGTGCCGCATGATTCGCACGCCAAATTACATCGACACAGATCCCTTTCTGAAATCTGTTTTTCCGATAATTGCGTTGATAATGTACGGCGTCCCTTGTCTCGATAATTGCTTCGCGTCCCTCACCGCCGACTTGAAACCATCCACATCTTCGACGCGCACACCCTCGGCGCCAAAAGCATTCGCAACCTTTTGATAATCGCTATAGGCAAGATTCATAGCGCAATCGCTTTTCAAGATCGGGATTTGATCGCGCGCGATTTGACTCCAACACGCATCATTGCCAATAATGGAAATTATCGGAAGTTTGTGCCGCACGAAAGTGTCGTACTCCATCAAACTATAGGCAGCGCTGCCGTCACCGTAGATTATCCAAACATCATGGTCCGGATGCACGAGTTTGGCTCCAAGGGCAAAGCCTCCTCCGACCCCCAGTGTTCCAAAAGCCCCCGGATCCAGCCAGGCCAGTGGGTGGCGAGATCGCAGGATGTAGGACGCAGTAGCCACAAAATCACCGCCATCTGCCACCAGTATGGTTTTATCGTCCAGTTCAGCATCCAGTTCGCGAAAAAGTTTAATCGGATTCAAACCACTTCCAACGGCCTCCTTTGCCTGTGCGTCAATCGTGCCCTCACGTGTGGCGTCCCGTTGACGCAAATCGGCAATCCAGCCGGAACAGTCGCCTCGGAAACCTCCGGAAAGCGCAATGAGAAAATCCTGCGGATCCGCATGGATAGCCAAAGTAGGTTTTTTGTTCTTTGTCAAATCTTCGCGGCTTCGGTTGATCGAAATGAACGGCCGACGGCCGATGTGATTTCCGTAATCCAACCGGAAATCATTGGCCACACCGGCAAGAATGATCAAATCAGACTCTTTTATCGCTTCTTTGCGATGATGCCTCATCTGAAGATTGTTCTCTTTGCCCAGCAACCCTCTCGCCATGCCGCTCAGAAAAACGGGAATGCCCAAACTCGTAATCGCCGTCTGCAACTCATCGGCGCTTTTTGGATTCATCATCGCCCCGCTCCCTATCAACAGCACCGGTTTTGTAGCGGATTTGAGCCTGCAAATCGTTGCCGTAACTTGAGAGTCAGAATGGGTAGGATATAAGTGCGGTGACACTCCTGGATCGATCTCTATGTCATCCTTGCCCTCAAAAAGCCTTGTCGCATGTCGAATAATGTGTTCGCGAATCAACTTTTCCCGAACGTTTCCGGGCTCTTTGTTTTTCCCGAGATACCAACTGCGCACTAATTCTTCATCGTACAAAGTATCGATAGGACACTCGACAAATACCGGCCCGGGAACTCCCTCCTGCGCGGTCGCGAAAGCTTTTTCCAACGTCGGAACGACCTCTCGCACCTTGGATATTGTGGTGGCCCATTTGACGTTGGGTTTCATCAAAGACATTTGATCAATGTCTTGAAGAGCGCCGCGTCCTTTTAGAAGAGTGGCGGCAGCACCACCTAATAAGACGAGGGGAGATTGGGCCAGGCGCGCATTGCGAACCGCTGTAATCGTATTCGTAACCCCGGGGCCGGCTGTCACTGCGGCTACTCCGGGAGTGCCGGTAAGACGTGAAACCGCATCCGCGGCAAAAACGGCGTTCACTTCGTGCCGTGTATCAACGACACGAATGCCAATATTCTGGGCAGCAACAAAGATTGGTGAAATGTGCCCGCCACAAAGTGTGAACAAATATTTCACCCCATGCTTTTGCAACACCCGCGCGATGATTTCACCTCCGTTCATTATATGTTTTTGCTCTGAATAGCTTTGTGGAATTCGGGTGGAATCTTCAGGCAGTCGTTATGATTGGGATGGCTTATAATATCCGACGCTCTTTGGCAAGCGCATCAAGACCTAGTGCACCAAGACTTAGACACCTCCGTGTCCGATGCCCTGTTTCCACAATTTTAAAGACACGCTTATCCACCCCGTCTGTTCTCTTCGCTAACTGCTCAACGAGCTCCCCTCGTTCAGCCCGAAATTTTTAACCTCCAGGGGAGATGCTCTACTGATTCAAAACTCGCTTTGCTCTCGCGCTCGGCTGCGCTTCGTCTTTATAGTTTTCAGGATTATTCGAAATGCGCATTGGTATATGGACCGGGTCAAGATCGAGTGTGATTCGGAGAATGGTTCATTAGGTAAAGTAGGGCAGTACGTCTCGCCTGCCCACTTGAGACATTCACCGGAGGGTAGGCGAGACGCCGGCGCTACTTTAGCGATCCTTGCTGTTTTTGCAGCATGGTCGACGTTTGCTTCTGCATCCTATGGCACACCAGTCGAAGCTTTTCAAACACTTACGATCGAACGTGGCAACCTTTCGGTGCTGCTACGGGATAACGCTTTGTCGCCGGGACTTCTGAGTGGGGTAGATTCTCTTTTTAACAAAACGGATGCGCCTGGGTTTGATGCATTTGATCCGGATGATCGCGGCGCCTCTGCTGGACTGAATTTCGAGCACATCATTTGCGGGCATTCGAATAAGTTCAATGCTTTCGCACCGAGGCGCGGGCGATATGACCTTTTTAAACAGCCGGATGGATATTCGGCGATGCTTATTCGGAAAGCGGAAGCAGATCCCTGGTCGATGCCATCGACACTCAAATACACGGTGACTGAACCAAACTCGATTGATTTTGAATTCGAATGTCGGGCGCATCACAAGGAACTGTTCGGCTCACGCGGTTATGCGGTGCTGTTTTTTGCTGATTACATGAACGATGTGGCTGATATGGCGATTCGCTTTCGAGGTGTGCCCGGCCCGGGTCAAACAGAACGGTGGATCAGCGTCGACGCGCCCCCTGGAAATCCCGACTACAATCACGGCGGCACCTATACGAGCCAGGCTGCTCCGGCTCTTGAATACGACACGAATCACAATTTTAAACTAAATCTTTGGAGCTACGATTATCCGCGTTTTACCCAACCGTTTTACTACGGGCTCGCTGCCCATGGAATGACGCTGATTCTCATGTTCGACAGAATGTACAGCGTCGAGGATGAAATCCGGTTCAGTCTTTTCAAATTTAAAGTACCACGCCGGCCTCGGCCTGCCTGGGATTTTCAATATGTCATCCACCAGGTGCAGGAAAATCATCCTTATGGCTTCCGCGGCCGGCTCATCTGGAAAAAGTTTATCAGTCCCGAGGATTGTCAGGAGGAGTACCGTCGCTGGCAGGCCGGATTGTCCAAAGCCGGCTCTCGAGACAAAAAGTGATCGTAAAAACCAGCATGCCAGAACCAAGCGCGAACCAAAGAATTGAGACGACGGAAGAGTTGGAGGAACTGCTGACTCGTCCGCTGGCGCAATTGGTGGAATTTATTAAGACTGTCCGCAGCCCGCTTATCATTTTGGGAGCGGGTGGAAAAATGGGGCCGACATTAGCGGTGCTTGCGCGCCGGGCGGCGGAGCTCGCCGGCCATGAGCTGGAGATTGTGGCAGTCAGCAGGTATTCAGATTCGGGAGCCCGCGATTGGTTGGAAGACCAAGGTGTCGCCACGCTTAGTTGTGATCTGCTGGATTCACACGAAGTAAGCAAACTCCCCTGCTCTTCCAATGTGCTTTATCTTGTTGGGTTAAAATTTGGCACGGCGCAAAACCCGGCATTAACCTGGGCCGCCAACACAATTGTCCCTGCTTATGTGTCCGAGCACTACTCGGAAGCAAAGATTGTGGCGCTCTCGACGGGCAATGTTTATCCGTTTTCCAAAAACCCAGCCGGCGCAAGCGAAACCGACCCACTCACCCCCTTGGGCGAGTACGCCAATGCGGCCGTGGGCCGCGAGCGCGTTTTCGAATTCTGTTCGCAACGAAATTCCACACCTGTTGCTTTACTCAGATTATTTTACGCGGTGGAATTGCGCTACGGCGTGCTGCGCGATATGGCCGATAAGATTTGGGCGGGTCAGCCCATCCATTTAGCCAACAGTTCGTTTAATTGCATCTGGCAGGGTGACGCGAATAGCTTCGTAATCCGTTCGCTCGCTCTGGCAACTTCTCCGCCAACCGCGTTCAACCTGACCAGCGCAAAACCTTTCCTGGTGCGAACCGTTGCGGAACGTCTCGGCCAACTGCTGGACAAACCGGTGCGTTTCGTCGGCGAGGAAAATGAAACCTCCCTGGTTGGAAACTGCTCTAAACTATTTTCGTTGCTCGGCTCACCCGCGACCAGCCTGGACACCATGCTCTGCTGGACGGCCGAGTGGGTCAAACACGGCGGGTCGAGTCTGGACAAACCAACACATTTTGAAACACGCGATGGGAGGTATTGATGCCTGAGTATCCAATGCCCCCGGAGTGGGTTGGCACAAAGCTTCGTGAGGGACAGGTCATTCCAGCCCATCCGCTGGCGTTGACCGACAAACGTCAGTTCGATCCCCGACGTCAACAGGCATTGACGCGGTATTATCACGCAGCGGGAGCAGGAGGCATTGCCGTGGGGGTCCATACTACTCAATTTGAGATTCGCGAACATGGACTATTAAAACCGGTTTTGGAACTGGCGTCGAAGTCCATCGTCGATTGTGATGCGGCTTCTGGACGCTCGACAGTCCGTATCGCTGGCATTTGCGGCTCGACGAAGCAAGCAGTGACTGAAGCTTCTATTGCACGCGAAGCGGGGTACCACGCAGGCTTACTCGCCCTTGGCGCTATGGCTCGGGCCGATGACGAAATGCTTCTCGAGCACTGCCGGACGGTAGCTCGCGCAATTCCACTCTTCGGTTTCTATCTCCAACCTTCCGTAGGTGGACGCAGACTCAGTTTCGGTTTCTGGCGCCTATTTGCCGAGATTCCAAACGTCCTGGCCATAAAGATTGCGCCATTCAATCGATATCAAACTTTGGACGTCGTCCGAGCAGTGGCTGAAGCCGGCCGGGCAGGCTCAATCGCCCTTTACACGGGGAACGATGATTCCATCGTAACAGATTTGTTGACCGAATACGCGATCCGTACTGGAGATGGCGAGGTTCGGTTGAGGATTGTTGGTGGGTTGCTGGGACATTGGGCTTGCTGGACGCAAAAGGCTGTCCAGTTATTGGCAGAACGCAGGGCGTATTGGGTGACTGGCCACGTGCCCGCGGCCTTGCTTACACGCGCGGCGGAAGTGACCGATTGCAACTCAGCTTTCTTCGACGCTGCAAATGGATTTGCCGGTTGCATCTCGGGAATCCATGAGATCCTCCGACGCGCCGGTTTGATGGCTAACACACTTTGCCTGAATCCCAATCAGCAGCTTTCGCCCGGGCAGCTTCAAGACATAGATCGAGTTTGTCGGGCGTATCCGCATTTAAACGACAATGAATTTGTCGAAGCCAATTTGGACACGTGGCTTCGTTAGCTGGCTACATTAAGCCGAGACGATCTATTCAACCGCCAAAGAACGCAAATGAACCGAATCTGTAATAGAACGTTTCCAATTTGGGAAAAGCCCTACCTTTTTGGATCAATTTGCCTCCCTCCAAAATGTCCACTGGGTTCGATCCCATTGGCGTTTTCGCGTTAATTAGCGGTTTTCTCTGCCTTATTCCGGCTAGGCTTATTCTCGACAATTCTTGCTTTGACCAGTTTTCGCACAAGCGATGCTGGAAGCGGTTTGTCTGTTGAAAATCGGATCGTCCCTTTGCTGGTATCGTACTGCTTGAGTTGATCCCTGAATTTCTTCACGGTCAAAGCGTTCATAGGGAAGAAGGAGCAGTGATTAGCGGCAGCGCCAAATCCTACAAGCAGCTTTCCATTTTGGCGGTAAGCGGGGATGGCATAGCTGATACACTCTTCAGCTTTCGGTGCAACAGCTCGGATGGCCTTTCGGATTTTTTCGAGCGCTGCCCGTTTGTCTTCGCTCAATTGCGCAAGGTACTCGTCAATAGTTTTAGGTTTCCCAGGCATGCAAAAAAAGTTGGGTGACAGTAGTCAAATCAACGTCTTGTTACAAGGTAGCAAGGATTTTCAGGTAGCAAAGATTTTCTATCGAGGGAGTCTGGAACAGTTAGACCAGCTCTAGAAGAGAGGTTTGTGAATTGCTTTGTTCACGCGTTTGGAGATCAGAATTCAACCGCAAAGCCATGACCGGCATAGCCGTCAGCCTAACAAGGAACGACAAACAGGAGATTTTGACCACGGATAAGACCGGAAAATACGGATAAGACGGAAGAGAAATTCACCCGTTACACAGGTCTTCATCTGTAAAAATCGCGTGAAGCTTATGGAACTAAAATCTTCCATTTTTTTCATGCCTGTCCGTGTTCTCTGGTTTTATCCGGGGTTAAACTTCCTGTCTTAGGCGACGCGCAAAGGTGCCCGGAGCCAAACCCTTTAAGCATCTGTCCATTACAAATCTGTAATGTTCCCGAAAGGGTTGTGTCATCGGGGGATTGTTTAATGAATTAGAGACAAATGGCAAAAGCACTAACAAGTAATTTGAAACGAGATATGAAACGAATATTCCAAAACCTAAGCAATCGGATGACTGCCATCGCCCTGGGTGGTGCGGTGGTTTTAGCCGGCTCTGCTCTTGCGTTTACGCAAAAGCCCAAGGCCGAAAAAGTTAACTTACCGCCCGTTGACGAGCGACCTATCGCGCGCGATGCCAATGGACATAACAGTTTCGCGCCCATAGTGAAAAAAGTCGCTCCCGGTGTCGTAAAAGTATTCACCACGACACGGATGCAGAATACCTCGATGAAGGATGGCGGGGGTGCACCGGATGGCATGAACGATATGCTGCGCCGGTTTTTCGGTGACCAATTCGAATCCCGTGGTCCAAGGCGCAATTTCAATATGCCGCGGCAACAGGGCATTGGCTCCGGGGTGATCGTGACCAAAGATGGCTATATCCTCACGAATAACCACGTGGTCGATGGCGCTGACCAGGTTAAAGTTTCGCTCCAGGATGGTCGTGAATTTACGGCGAAAGTTATTGGACGCGATCCGAAGAGCGACGTCGCGGTGATCAAAGTGGATGCCAAGGACCTTCCGGCCGTGCCAATGGCCAACAGTGACAAGGTTGAAGTGGGGGATGTGGTGCTGGCGATCGGCAATCCATTTGGAATTGGTCAGACGGTCACGACCGGAATCGTGAGCGCTACTGGACGCGGTGGGGCAACGGATCTGGATTATGAGGATTTCATTCAGACCGATGCCGCGATTAACCCGGGCAATTCCGGCGGCGCGCTGGTCGATGCCGAAGGCCGGTTAATTGGTATTAACACTGCCATCCTGAGCCGCAGTGGCGGCAACCAGGGCATCGGATTTGCCATACCCGTCAATTTGACCCGCGACGTGATGCAGGGACTTATCAAGGACGGTCATGTCACACGCGGTTTCCTCGGTGTAATGATCCAGGATTTGACACCAGCGCTGGCGAAAGAGTTTCAGGTAAAGGAAGGTACCGGCGCTTTGGTTGGGGATCTGACCCCTGACAGTCCTGCAGAAAGGGCCGGTTTTAAGACTGGCGACGTAATTACCGAGTTTGATGGAAAGAAAGTCACTGACAGCCGCCATCTGAAGCTTGAGGTGGCCCGCCTGCAACCTGGTCAAAAGGTTCAAGCGAAAGTCATCCGGGATGGTTCCACCAAAACCATTGATGTGACCGTGGGCGAATTGCCTGGCACCGAACGGTTGGCCAAGGGTGATTCCCAAAGCAAAAATGAGGATACCGGCACACTGAACGGTGTAACAGTGGGCGATCTGGACCGGGGTGCACGGCAGCAATTCGATTTGCCAGGAAATGTAAAGGGAGCAGTAGTGACCGAAGTCGCTCCTGATTCCCCGGCTGCCGAAGCAGGTCTGCGACCCGGTGACGTGATTCAAGAGATCAATCGCAAGCCTGTTCGCAACGCGGAAGAAGCCGTCAAGTTGACGGAAAAGACTGAAGGCAAAACCACATTGCTGCGCTTCTGGCGCAACGGTGGCAGTCACTTTATCGTAGTCGACGAGAGTCACACTGGCTAAGCATCTTCGCAGAAACCCAAACGGCCCTCCTACGCCAGTGCGCTCTGGTGGGGGAGGGCCTCCTTTTTGAAATGACGAATGTCGAATGTCCAATGACGAAAGCCTCGTCCTATTTAGCCATTTTGCCGTTTCAGCGCTTTAACAACGTGGCATTGTAACTGCCCAGCTTTGCTCTATGTTTTCCGCCATGCGGATATTGGTGGTCGAGGATGATAAGAAAATCGCCTCCTTTGTTGTCAACGGGTTGAAGCAGAGCGGATACGCAGTGGACCACGCCGGGGATGGAGAGTCGGGTTTATTTCAAGCGCAAACCATTAGCTATGATGCAGCTGTGGTGGACCTGATGCTGCCAAAGCTGGACGGACTGAAAATGATTCAGCAACTCCGTTCCGGTGGGGTTCGTATGCCCGTGCTGATTCTGAGCGCGAAAGCTTCGGTGGACGATCGGGTTCGAGGGTTGCAAGCCGGCGGTGATGATTATCTGACAAAGCCCTTCGCATTTTCGGAACTGCTGGCCCGCATCCAGGCGCTGATTCGTCGTGCTACGCAGACTCCGGAACCCACGCGTCTTGCGGTCGGTGATCTCGCTCTGGACCTGGTAACACGGGAGGTGACTCTCGGAGCGGAAAAGATCGAATTGCAACCTCGAGAATTTGCGTTGCTGGAGTATTTAATGCGCCACCCCAATCGACCGGTCACCAAAACGATGATTCTCGAACACATTTTTGATTTCAGCTTCGATCCACAAACCAATGTGGTGGATGTGCTGGTCCATCGATTGCGCACCAAATTGGATAAGGAGCGCGCTATGATTCATACGATCCGCGGGGTTGGATATGTTCTCCGACCTTCTTGATCCGCTCCGCCGGAACATCGGCCTTCGCCTTAGCCTTTGGTATGCACTGATATTTACCCTCAGCAGCGTCGCAGTCTATACACTCGCCTATTACGTCCTGGTTGCCGCCATCGCCAATAAAGATCGCGAAGTTCTTGAGGCGAGGCTAAAGGAGGCAGCAGTAGTCTATCAGACGCGCGGAGTTAATGGCCTGGAACGCTGGGTAAACACCCAGCCTGAACAGATTCGAAATACGATGTTTGTTCGCCTGGTAAATATATTCAACGACGTCGTTTACGCCTGGGCTCCGCCCGATTGGGTTGAATTCCGCGACGCTGCCAGTGATCGGCAAGGTTATCGTGTCAGATTACCGTACCTGCGCATTCCTCAAAATGCGGAGCGGGATTATACGCTTTTGTCGGCCGCCTTTCCCGATGGTTCACTGCTGCAGATTGGCCGCACGACCAATAGCCGTGAAGCCATATTCGAACCCATTCGACGCAGTTTCATCACGATCGGAAGCGTGACGGTTATTTTAGGTTTTCTCGCGGGAGCATTCTTTGCCCACCGCGCCATGCAACCGGTGCGCCAGATTGTTTCGACTGCCAGAGCGATCATCCGGACCGGTCAATTAAACGCGCGGGTTCCGGTCCGGGAATCTGACGACGAACTGGATGAATTGGTGCGTCTTTTCAATACCTTGCTCGACAAAAATGAGGCATTGCTTCGAGCCATGCGCGAGTCGCTCGACAACGTAGCTCACGATCTTCGCACTCCCCTGGCGCGATTACGCGCCACGGCAGAGGTAGCCCTTCAGCCTGGAGCTCAGGCCGCCCAGGCTCGCGAAGCCTTGGCGGATTGCGTCGAAGAGTCCGAGCGTGTGCTGAACATGCTTAATGCATTAATGGATATAACCGAAGCGGAAGCGGGCATGATGAAACTCCACCGTGAGCCCGGGGATTTAGGTCAACTCACCCGTGAAGTGATCGAATTGTATGAATACGTGGCCGAAGGAAAAAACATTACCGTTACCACTGACCTGCCACCGATCTGTGAGGTATCAGTGGATCGGACTCGAATGCGCCAGGTCTTTGCCAATCTGCTCGACAATGCTCTTAAATACACTCTGCCGGGAGGCAAGATAGAAATTCGCATTGTATGCCAACCGAAAACAGCCACGGTAATCTTCAAGGACAATGGCCTTGGGATTCCTCCCGATGAACAGCAGAAAATTTGGGCAAGGTTGTATCGCGGAGACAAAAGCCGTTCTCAGAGAGGCTTGGGACTTGGTTTAAGCCTGGTTAAGGCGGTGGTGGAGGCACACGGAGGCAACGTCTCGGTAACCAGTGAAGTCAATAAAGGGTCCACGTTTGTTATTAGCCTGCCGCGGGAAGCAACCGAGCGGAAATGATCTTCCCAGGGCAATCAAAGATCTATGAAGAAATTCCACCACGGATTGCGCGGTCAACACGGATTATGTTTGTCCCTCTCTTATCCGTGCTTCTCCTTCCCCTCCGTGGTAAAATTTCCTTGGCTTTACCTTTGTATTTGGTTGCGGCTTTGCCTCTCTGGTTTTTGTCTTTCGGGCTTTGGCTGTGGGCGGGGCTGGCGCGATTGCGCGATCCGCATCCAAACCGTTTTCAAATAGCCAGGCTCAGCTCGTGACATGGGAAAATCGAGGGGTTGAGGCACAAAATGAATCTGCGAAATTTCCCGAGACGACCTGCGCACCTCAGATTTTATCAACTCGAGGAACTCCACGGCCGGCCAGCTCGCCGCGTTCGTTGAAGCAAAAAGGACGCCGTTGTTTCGCACCAGCGGCAGAGCCAATTGCAGCAGTCTTCCATAATCCTTTTCAGCCCGGAAAGCACCTGAACTCTTGGATTGGGAAAATGTGGGCGGATCCAACAGAATTACCTCGAACAGAAGTCCCTTTTTTCCAAAACGTCGCAATTCCTCAAACACATCGCCGCAAATAAACTCGTGGCCTGCGGTGGGGATCTGGTTCAAGCCAAAATTTCGCTTTCCCCATTCAAGATATTTTTTTGATAGATCGACGCTGGTCGTCTGCATGCCAGCCTTTGCAGCGGCGACGGAAAACCCGCAGGTATAGGAAAACGTGTTGAGTAAATTCCTCTTTACGGATTGCTCTGGTGCGTCCGTTTTTCCACGTGAGCTTGTGGACGGCAGCATAAATCCTGGGGCTATATATCCAGTGAGTAACCGCCTCCGATTTTCACGCTGATCGAGAAACAAGCCATTGGAGTAACCTTCGTTAAAGCTTAGCTCGTATGGCAATCCGTTCTCTCGAATGACAAAAGAGGGCAGAGCGGGCTCACCGAAGAGCAAGCGCGGCCCTGTTTCACCGCCGGTAACACCACGAAATTGCCGGCGGAGAATTTTGTGGTATGCACCGCGTGCCCCGCAATGTTTCGCCAACTGGGTCATTTGATTGTGTCTATTAGAGTTCACCGGCCCTTCGGATTCGGACAACAAAAAGTCACCCATCCGATCGAGGTAGCCTCCCGGCCAGCCGTCGCTTGCGCCGTGGATAAGCCTGAACGCGTTGGTAAGTTGAGGCTCGATCAACTTTTCCCTCAATGCGACCCGCGGGTCGGCCGCAAAATTTGCAGGTGCGTTGAACACAATTTCCTTGTTGGTCACCGGATGTTTCAAGCGCAACTCGGCAGCATGCAGATAAACGCGAGCCGCGGGAGTGCCGCCATAAAGTTCGTCGCCTAAAACCGGGAAGCCTCTCTCGGCTGCATGAACACGAATCTGATGAGTGCGTCCGGTAACTGGTTCAGCAAGCCAGGCAATGCAAGAACCTGACCGGAGGGATTGAGTGGGAATCGTGGATGGCATTGTTCTTCCCGAGGATTGCTCCACAAGCCGGAATCTTGTTTCTGCGGTTTCCCCACCGGATTTCTGCGGACGGCTGACATACTTTTCTCCGACCCGGACAAGCGCGGTTCTTGCCGTGAACTCTTTAACCGGCACCATCCGATCGGTCAGCAAAACGTATTGCTTATGAGTCAGGCGCCGGGCGAACTGCTCGGTTAGAGAGCGATTTGCTTCCGGGGTTTTGCCAAAAACCATGACCCCGGAAGTGTCCTTATCGAGGCGATGAATAATCGCAAGGCTAGCCCAGCGAGGTTCCCGGCTCCGCAACCATTCATAGATTCCCTCCCCTGCGTAGGGGCTGGGGGCATGCGTATTCATTCCCGCTGGCTTGTCCACAGCCAGCAGATGGTCATCTTCAAAAATGACGCAGGGCAACACGGCAGGAATTGTTCATAACAGGACCTGAAAAGCGCAAGACTCAAAGACTCGCGAAAGTGATCTGAGGCTGGAAACCCTGGCCGCTAAACGGAGCAGACGCTAAGACCGCTTTCCTACTTTGTCAGAAATCCAGCATTGGCCCAGTCGGCAAAGTCCTCGCGGGAACCGTCACCGGCGTCCATAGTGACGAGGCTGATCATTTTTGCCGAACTGGGGATCTCCACATCGAAGCGCCAGGCGGGGAACTGCACGCGCATGACGGGGCTCGAGGCAGCTTCCTTCCCGTCGACAAAGATTTTGAAGACCACGCTTGGATATTTCGCCAGGTTGGAACCGCTGCTGATGCTCACCAGATTCTCGTCGGCTCCAGCAAGCGCTACAAACCGGCGATACTCAGGTTTTATGTCGTACACGAGCTCGCAAGGAGCGTGTACCCCTAAACCATGTTTCTGGACCTGGCGGTCAATTTTCAAATCCTGCCCCAGATTGGACTTATCAATTTGAGGCGGTTTCGTATTGCCGGAATACCGCACCTTGCCTCCATAAGTATGACCGAAACCAACGCTTCGAGTTGGTGTAAGATCACCTAAATAAATATCGGGAGAAGGTGGGCGTGGAATCATTCGCGCGAAAGAACCTTCAGATTCCAAACAAACTGCGCGACCATTGCGAAAAGCCGACGCGCGCAAATGGGCGGTGTTCGTAATTACCAGCGGCTTGGTGTAAAGCGTCGAGTGGGCCGAAGGTGCGCTGTCATCGAGCGTATAGCGGATTTCCGCATCGGGTTCGAGGGGTGTCATTAACGTGACCGTAATGGGTTGCTCAAAGAGGTGCGGGCGCATCGTCGTACCCCAGGGAGCAACCCGCACCGGGTCAACAATCCACTCGGCATTCCATTTGCCGAGCTTTGTCAATTCGTCCTGAAAGCTGATCGTCGGTGACAAATACTTTTCAAAGTGTTGCACGACCTGTTCGGTGTTCAGATCGGGTGTGAAATTGCGGGCCGGGTCGTAACCAGGATGCGCATCGGTCATATCCCTCGCCAACACGCAATGTAGTCCGGCTGATTTCATGGCTTTAAGTCCCATGGGTTTGCCCAAAAGACAAACCTGGGTATGAAACCCGACGTAAATGAGGTGCGTAAGACCTTTCTTTTTGCAAATGGTATACACTTCGGCCTGCGTATCCGGCATGAGATCGTTCTCCCCGATTTTCAGGGCCGGATGCATGCCGTCCCAGCCGTAATTTCCGGCGCATCTCTCACGACCACAGGCGCAGCCTCCCGCATCCGGCACGGATGGGCAGGTCACGTTCATCACCGAGGGCACAGGAAGCTTTTCCATAGCCACAACGGCTTCGCGTTGCGGATACCCCACATAATTGTCCACCACGTCACTCGGGCAAAGCATCACAGTCATGCCCAACGCCCGGGCCGCTTCCAATGCCTTATTCATGCGCGGAACAATGGCGTCGACACGCATTGTTGCTGTTTTACACCAATGAAAATTCCAGACATCCACCGCAATAACTCCGACATGTGCGGGATCAACCTTTTCGGTGGTAAGGATGACTTTGCCTGTGGCCGGATCGCGCGTCTGCAAGGTGAGTTCGATTTCCGAGGCGCAGGCTGCGGCAGCCCAGGTTAAGGCTGCGACGATGGCTGAGATTCGATGCAGATGCTTCATGTGCGCACATTATATAATGACTGTCTAGGGCAAGGTCTAGCACACAGAGAATCTGAATCTCATCCGGGAAGAACCTAATTATTTTCTGCCTTCCGTGCCATTGCGATGAGTTCCCAAAAAGGAGCGGTGTATCCTTTGGTCCTTTTGAAATCTTTAGCTTTTTGAAGCACGCGCGTCACTCTTTCAGCATGGTCGTTGCGAAACTTTTCCACACGCAAAGCGCTCGTAGCACTCATCCCTTCGGGAATAGGCCCTATTTTGCCCAGAGCATTCAGGAGCAAACTATAACCTTTGAGCAATCGAGTAACAGGCAGCATGTAAATGTGATAGGGCAAGCCCTGCCCAGGCACAGCTTCTTCCAGCATGACATCGGTAACAGCATCATCCACATGAGCCTTGAAAAGAGTATCGAGGTCTCGCCACTCAGCCACGATCGTCAGTTGCGAGTCATATTCGAGATCGGCGGGTTCCTGGGTTTCGAAATATTTGACGCCGACCGAGCCAAGCCAGCCTGCAACGGACGGCGAGGAGATGAAGCTTACGCCCTTCCAAAGCCGAACACCGACTGGTTCGTAAGCAGCGGAGACGACTTCAGAGCAAAACTGGGCTCGATGATCGTGATAATCCATCGCGAAATCATACGGAATATGCCCTTCGTGTGATTTTAGTATTGCGGAAGCAGCCGCTTTGTGAGGCAACATTGGATCGGCCAGCAATTCCGGCAATTCAGACCGCAAACGGAGCACCAGGATTCGCAATTTCTTATCAGCGAGATACTCCTCGAGCGAAGCAACGGCAACACCGCGCTCGATATGCGATTCAATGACTGAGGCTTTTCCATTTTTTTCATCGACGTGCAGGAGCGCTACATGAGAGAAGCAACCTGGGAAATCGTTGCCACGAGCGATGAGCGCCGAAGTAGGAGCCCCGCCCCGGGACAGAAGAATGTCCCCGCTGTGCAATGGAATGCCAAGGAATCTCACGGACGGGGTGCGGGACAGCGGATCAGCAGCAATCATGCTCGCGGGCAATTCGATTGAGGTCGGAGTTTGCAGAATCACTTCTTCGAGCGCCATGCGGCTGCCAAACAGCAGACGATAAAGCTTTTGGCGGGACGCAGCTTCGTTCAAATCCCAGTGCTGAGACTGGATTTTCAGTTCAGAACGTATCTGCGTAACCAGCGTTATATAATTCGTGAGTCGCTCAGGACAAGCCCCCACTAAGGGAGCCAGACCAAAGAGCCTGGATTCCGTATCTGCAAAAAGTTGATCTTGAGGCAACAATGATTTCCCCGAGGATTGATCGAGCAGGCTACGTAATGAGCCTAAATCTGCATCAATCCGCGAAAGCAGGCCTTGACAGCCTTCCGCGCGTGCCTGGTTGAATTGTTTTTCCAACTCAGACCAAAACGGGTCTTGCCTCCAGAGGAAAGGTTGTTTCCCCGCTGTTGCCGGAATCCGAGCCCGCGGTTCCGGGATCAATAAAACGAAGTAAATGACTGCTAGAGAAACAAGCGACCAAATAAGAAATTTGGCCGTTCGACGAGAGCCTTTGATCCGCTTCGAATTCAAACCAGGATTTTGGACCGGATTCTCAGTCATACTCGGGTGGTGTCAAACACAGGGATTGATTGGTCCATCCATCCATCAAGGTCTTGGGAATCCATCCTTCACTTTTTAATGTCCAAATGCAGATCGTCCAGGATCACCTGTAGGCGCATGGAGAACCGTCCCCAATCCCGTTCGATTGGGAATTGCCGGATCCGTTTCCGAATGATTTGCGGATCGGCCAAATTCCTTCGCAGCAGAGCGCCAATAAATTCCAAGTCCTTAAGTCTCCCCGCTGCAAGTTTGCTCACGATCAGATCATGAACCTCCAGACAGAGCGCTGTGACCGAGCCCGCAGAAAAAATCTTAAGACGGCGTTCCCAGCCAAATGGCAAGCTGGCAAGCTCAGGGGTAACCACATCGGCGTAGAACCCATTCGTCCGGGCAAATGTGGATCTTCGACCCAATTTGGACTCAATAATATTGGCCATCTCTGGACGATGTTTAGGATAAAGGTCGCACTCCTGCGACAATAACACCTCCGCTGGTGGCCGACGGCAGAAGGCAGGCACTGCTTGCGAGCCGATAACGAAGAATTCCCGGTCCCCTGCAATACGGGCTGCAGCGCGCAACGTGAACTCAAGCTCGCGCTTTTTCACTTTTATCTTTTTTCTGTCTCCGTTCTGTCGGACTTAGTAAACCGGCAAATGGGCTGGATTGACGAAGGCGCCGCGCCATGGGAGTTTCACTGCGCAGAAAGTCAGCTATCTCGACGCGGGACAATCGTGTGAGAATAAGTTGCCATTCACCAAATACAGGCCGGACCTTACGGCCATCCCGAGCCATCCAACGCCGAAGGTTTTGGCGCGCAAGCCTGAGCAAACGTCCGTCACGGCAGAGGTTTGCCGCGATCTGACGGTCATAGGCTGCGTTGTTCCGGTCAATGCGTGTGTGGGAATACTTCTGGTCCACAGGCTAGAGCATAGGCTCTCTTTCGTAAGTTGACCAGCATTCAGCCATGTTTCCTGTCGCCTGGCATTTCAGGAAAACAGTGAAATGAAAGCGCCCCATCTACAAGTGAGGAAATTTTTCGCGACGAAGCTGTGCCGACCTAGTTAAATCAGATGGATGAAGAAGATTCTTTTTAGTCTTGCCTGTGCTGTCGCCCTGTCGACCCAGGCACAATTGCCACGCACTTCACCCCAAGCCGCGGGTTTTTATCCGGAGCGGCTCGAGGTCTTCCACGACACGACAAAGCGATTCGTGGACCAGGGCCTTCATGCAGGCATCATCACCTTGCTTGCACGCAATGGAAAAATTGTAGACTTCCAAACCTACGGCTATCGCGACCTCGAAAAGCATCTGCCAATGGAACGGGACACAATTTGCCGCATGTATTCCATGTCCAAGATCATTACATGTGTTGGCACTCTGGTCTTACTCGAGGATGGCAGATTCAACCTCGACGATCCGATTTCGAAGTATCTGCCGGAATTGAAGGAAATGAAGGTCTGGAGCGGTGGAACACAGAATGAGCCAAAGCTCGAGCCACTGACTCGGCCGATCACAATCAAACATTTGCTGACACACACCAGTGGCTTGATTTACGATTTTTCCGGCGACGACGAACTTACAAAAACGTGGCGCGCCGCCGACCTGTGGACCGGACCTGGGTTGACCAACTTCATCGCGAAATTAGCGAGGCTACCATTGAAGCACCAACCCGGGGACGCCTATACCTATGGTGTAAACCAGGACGTGCTGGGAGCCCTAATCGAACGTGTCTCTGGGAAAACCTTTGGAGCGTTTCTCCAGGAGCGAATATTTGCCTTGCTCAATATGAAAGATACCGGATTCGATGTGCCAGAGTCCAAGATGTATCGTCTGGCAAAGACTTATAAAAATGGGCCGGACGGAAAGTTTGTGGAAGACAAACCGCTGATCGAAACATGGCCTGAACCCGGACGTGGAATTGAAGCGTGCGGCGCAGGCATATTTTCCACTGCAGGCGATTTCGCCCGGTTTGCACAAATGTTATGCAACGGAGGAATCCTTGATGGTAAACGGATTCTTGGTCGCAAAACGATTGAGCTGATGACCGCAAATCACATGATCACGCTCCCCAATAATCAGGCCGCAACACGCCCAAAAGGATTTGGTTTGGGAGTCGAAGTGACCACCGAGCTTGGTCGGCTTCCAATTCCTTCCTCAGTTGGGCAATTCGGCTGGTACGGCGCTGCAACGACTTATTGCCAAATTGATCCCAAAGAAAAAATTGTGGCGATCGCATTGGCGCAACATTTCCCATTCAATCAGCACAATCTCTTTGCAAAATTCCAAACGGGCTATTATCAGGCGTTAAAGTAGACTAAATGGGCAATTATAAATGTGAGCCGCCACCTGGCAGACGCACCCGGAGAAAATGCATCCGCGCTTCCACGGGCAAAGCCAGGCGACGCCTGATAAGGCCCACAAGCGCCCGGTCACTTTCCTTGCGCAACGCCAACAACGCGGCCCTGCGCTTTTTGCTATGATTTGGTTTTCTCAAGTAATGTTGTCTCCAGGATCTCAAGCACAGCTTTGTCGCGCGCGCGCCCAGCGGCTCTTTTGCTTGCGATAATATCCTTCAGATGTGCCACCCACACGAAATCATTTCCAAGTTGAATTTTTTCCGCGCGAGAGCGCAGACTGTTAAACGACTTTACGCCGTGAATAGTTGCCATGAAATCTGCCTGAAGCCCGCGCTCGTCGTTAACAACCCGATAAAGTTTGGAAGCTGGATAGTAGGGTCGAAGAATCATCGCATCCAAAAACACCGCGAGCTTTTTTAGCTTGGCAAGGTTAAGTGGTGTCGAACGGAACATGAAATCAAAATCCAGCGTGGTAACGGGAGCGCCATGGATTGCGGCGGCTGCGTTGCCAATTAAGATCGCCTCCAGGCGTACTTTGGACATCCCGGCCACGAGGGCCTTTAATAAGGGCGCTGCATTCATCCCGTAGGCCCACTTTAACGCCCGTGCGAGGCTCTGACAAGCCGAGGAACCTTACCTTGTCTGATCGATACCGCTGGAAAACTGCAATCCTGTTCATGGGGAGGAATTCGGTAATTTATTGCCTCCATGTCTCTTGAACCAGAGTCAGAAGAAAGTTGCAATTCCGTTGATAGTCCTCAACCTTAATTTAATTCGAAAATACATGAATCATGCCTCCATTCGGCGGAACCATGCGATCTACTATTTATTATTTTTGTTGGTTTTTCCATTGATGTTGATGACTCAGGTTTCAGCCACTGCCAGCGATTCAGATCCCGCTCATGTTGCCAGTTCAGAAAAGCCGCAGCCCTGGCCTAACGGCATTATCCCCTACGATCTTCAAAATCTGACCGACCTGCAAAAGACAGAAGCGATACGCGCCATGGAAAGGTGGATGGATACAGGAGCACGCATCAAGTTTGTCCCTCGTCAATCCGAACTCGAGTACGTGTATTTCACAGGCAAAACCAATGCCGGCAATAATACCAGCCATATCGGTTTCAAGAAGGATATGCGTAACGAAATCAACATTACCTCATTTTGGTGGCGGCAGGGCGAATGGATGCCTGCACACGAGCTTGGTCATGTGCTTGGTTTTTTTCACGAACACGCTCGCTGGGACCGCGATAGCTTTGTGACCATTCATTATGAAAACATCAAGCCGGGTAGACAGGAAGATTACGACTGGGTTCCCAAGACTAACTGGCTCGTGAGCAGCACCGCCTACGACTATTATTCCATAATGCATTACCGCGTCTGCTGGGCGGGCAAATGCGAATCCGAATGCAAGGATGGCAATGGAAGCAGCCCTTGCGCGGTCATCGACCCGGTAGGCGAAAAATACGATGGCGTGATCGGACAATGGGGGGACAATCGGATTAGCCCCACCGATGCGGAGAAGGTTCGCCTTATTTACGGAACGAGTTCCACGGCGCAAGCAACCGGTTCTGCCCAGCCAGCTCGTCAGCCCTGACCGTCTCCTTCTACTCATGACCTCGGACAATCGCAAAGCTGAAAGCAAACCGCCCCGCATTCTGATCGTCGACGATGATGCAGGCCAGCGCAGCTTGCTGGATTCATTTCTGCGCAGCCAGGGATTTGGCACCTTGCCAGTGAACTCGGGTGAGGAAGCACTCAAAGCACTTCATGACCAGCAGTTCAGTATGATGATATCCGACGTGCGCATGCCGGGAATGACCGGCCTGGAGACCTTGCGCCGGGCTCGGCAGCAAAATCTCACTCTCCCGGTATTACTGGTGACCGCTTTTGCGGATATTCGCGAGGCTGTCGGCGCCATGAGGGATGGTGCTCTCAACTATTTGGCCAAACCGATCGATTTGGATGAATTGTTGTCCACAGTGCAGCAGGCCACCGGGATTGCGCTCACACCGGGACCGCAATTCAGCTCGGAAAAGAAATTGCCCGCGCACGTCATTGCGGCCAGCCCATTGCTGCAGGCCGTTTATCATGACGCTTCCCTGATCGCACCTTCAGAAAGCCGGGTACTCATCACCGGGGAAAGCGGAGTTGGCAAAGAGGTTCTTGCCGATGTGATTCACGCGTGGAGTTTGCGGGCGAACGGTCCGTTGATCAAAGTCAACTGCGCCGCCATTCCTGAGACGCTCCTGGAAAGCGAGCTGTTTGGACATGAAAAGGGCGCATTCACTGGCGCGGTTGCGCAACGGAGGGGCCGGTTCGAAGCTGCCGAAGGAGGAACAATTTTTCTAGATGAAATCGCGGACATGTCGCCGCCACTTCAAGCCAAATTGTTGCGGATCACTCAGGAGGGCAGGTTCACCCGGGTCGGTTCCAATAAGGAACTCCATAGCGATGCCCGGATTCTAGCCGCCACGAATCGCAATCTGGAGGACGAAGTCAAACATAGCCGCTTTCGCGAGGATTTATTTTACCGCTTAAACGTTGTTGAACTGAACATTCCCCCTTTACGCGAGCGAAAAGAAGACATTCAGCCATTGGCCCTCGCTTTCATAAGTGGGTTTAGCCGCGGCAAAGCGCGGTTCTCCTCCTCTGTGGCTGATTTCCTAGCACGCTACGATTGGCCGGGAAATATTCGCGAATTGCGCAATGCTATGGAACGAGCGGCGTTGCTGTCAGGTGGTGAACTGATCCTGCCGGAACATCTGCCATCAAAAGTTCGACAAAGCACCCCTGCGGTTTTGCCACTCGAAGGTGCAGATGCCGAGCGGCTGGGTGAGATCGAACGGCAGGCAATTTTTCAGGCACTGCGCAATCATGATTATAATCGCACCGAAACCGCCAAGGCGCTTGGGATCAGCCGCAGGGCACTGCTCTATAAGTTACAACGCTTCCGTGAGCTGGGCTATGAAGTGGACCCGGTAAAGTAAAACCACCCCGGGTAAATACCGGGACTAAACTCGGTTGCTGTACGGATTGAAGTTTCCTGCTGAGTTGGATAAAATGCGCCCAATGAGTAAAACCTTCACTTATGCCGGGGGCTTTTTGTGTCGTGCCGCGGCGCTGTTAATATTGGTAAATGTTTATTCGTTGTCTGCCGCTCCGGCAGTTCATGACGAAACCCACCGCAGCGTTCGAGCGGTCATGGCGCTCCAAAAGGCGCTCACTGATGATGTATTGCAATGGCCTGACATTCTCGGGACGGCTGTCGGTGTAAATGATTCCGGTGTTCCTGATTTGGTCGTTTATGTAGATGCTGAAGGCTCAACGCCCCCCGCTCTTGTGCAGGCAGTGCTACTTCAGTACCTCTCCATTCCCACTCGACCCGAACTTAGTGAAAAATTCGTGGCTTATAAAGGCCCTCCAGGCGGCTCCGGTAGCCAGGGAACAAGTCACACGGCATTCCAGGTCCCTCCAATACAACTCGGCACTTCGGGCAGTTGGAGGTTTGACTTGGCGAATGGTTATTGCTGCGGTGGCACCTTAGGCTCTCTGATTCAAGTCAATGGGATACAGTACATCATGAGCAATTACCACGTGTTCGAATCGGATATTGCTTCAGGCGGAAACAGCCTCGTTGCCACTACCGGCAGTCCTGTCACTCAGCCAGGTTTGATCGATGTTGGTTGTAACGCTGGTAACGCTCAAAACATTGGCACACTTGTCAAACTTAGTTCGTTGCCTGCATCGAATGTGGATGTCTCTGTTGCGTTGGCCACTTCGGGAGCGGTTCGAAGCGATGGCGCGATTCTCGAGATCGGAACTCTTTCTTCGCAAACGGTCGCTCCGTTTTTGAATCAGGCGGTCAAAAAAAGCGGTCGTACCACTGGGTTGAGTCGCAGTCAAATTAACGGGCTCAATGCGACTATTAGTATTCAATACGAAAATGAGTGCGCTGGGTCTCCTTCCTTTGTCAAAGTTTTCACCGGACAAATCGTCATTGCCAACAGGCGTAGTGGCTTTTTGGACAGCGGGGACTCTGGTTCCCTGATGGTCGAAGATATCGCCACGCGTCCGCGCGCTGTCGGCCTGCTTTTCGCAGGGAGCAGCACCACCGCAATTGCTAATCCGATTGGCCAGGTGCTTCAGTTCGTTGGTGCACAGCTTGGTGGAGTTGCCACGATGGTCGGCCAGTGATTAAGCCTGGCCATCCTCCAGAAGTACTACGGCGACTAATGCGCTGGTGCTTTCTCTGCCCTGGGCGAAACGGCCTCAAAAACTTTCAGACATTCCCGTGCCATCGAATCTGCGTTGAATCTCTCGAACACACTTCTCGCGCCGGCCTGACCCAGAGCTTTTGCTTTGGCTGGATTCAGTAACAAACTTTCTATGGCATCAGCGAGTTTTCCTGGATCCCCCGGCGGACAAAGTATTCCACCTCCGGTCGCCTGAACAATCTCAGGAAATGCGGCAGTGTCTGGCTGTACTACTGGCACCCCCGAAGCCATAGCCTCAATCAAATATAATCCGTAGGCCTCCCCGTAAAGTGCTGGAACAGAAAAAACCGTTAGCCCGCGAAGGAATCTTAGTTTTTCGGCTCGATCGAGATTCGGGTGAAACTCCACGTCCTTCAGAAGGTTTTCCCTTTTGAGCCGCTCTTGTAACGATTCAACCAATATCCGATCGCTTGGACCGCAACTGCCTCCGACGCGCAACTTGAGGTTCTTCACACCATCACCTTTTTTCAAAAGAATGAATGATTCGACCAGGGTATCGAGCCCCTTCTCACGGCACATTCGAGCGAAAAAACCAAGCACGGGTTCTGGATGGGGATTCGAGTTTTCCTTCAACGAGGAAGGCCTGTCGAAACCAGTCAAGTCGATCCCATTATGGATAATATGGACACGATTCGCACCGAGGCGGAGTCTCTCGCTCATCACTTTGGCAAAGTACTGGGAGGGCGCAATAAACGCATCCACGTCGCGAGCGCGCTCGGCCAAAACCTGGGAGCAAGCGGTGCGGTGCTCAGCGGGCAGCGCGTCCAGGAAAGAATCTTCACCCTGCAAGGTGCACACCAGAGGCGCGCGCAGCTCCGATTTCAAACGACGCCCTAATCCCAGGAGCAGAGCATTGGAAAGGCACACGATGTCAGTTTTTGGCTGGGTCCTAACTAACCAACCCAAGAGTTCATCCAACTCGCGCACCTGTTTGCCTTCTTCCCCCCGCAACATGGATAAAGTGATTTCTCCCACATCCTGGGCGCGAGTCTTTGCGGCTTTTCCTGCGGCCCAGGACAGCAAAGGCCTTGAGGCCAGGGCCGAATGAATCCAGCCTGGTGTCTTGTTAAAAAACTTGGATTGTTGCTCGAGATAGACATTGATACCGCCAAAAAAAATAGGAAACTGGGCGCTCTGATCCTCTTCGTCCAGGGTCAATGGCAAATAGAGCGGCACCATCGTGACCGAATGGCCCATTTTACGCAGTGCCGCTACCAAAGCATTGTCGCGAAAACAATTTCCACAAAACATTGCCCCCGCACCCGGGGTAAGCTGGATGATATTCATATGCTTGTGCGGCGGCTCAATCGAAGCGAGTATAAATCAGAGGGGCTCTCGTTTCAAAGATTTGCGTCGTTTTGCTTGCCGAGGCAGAGTCCAATTCGATCAGTGTAAAGGCCGAGTTGCAAGCACGCTGGCGCGGGCTTGTCCGTACGAGCGACTGTGTGGTTTTTGCCCAAACGCTCACCCAGCCCCAAGGCGACATGAAGGATCCGTGGAAAGGTTTTTGAAATAATCCGATATCCGATGAACGCTAAGCCCGAGACCTGCACCGAAAATCGAATGCGCCATCACAGTAACGCAGATGAATCGCACCGTGATCGGTATCCCGAAATATCCTGGATAAGGGGTAAGCAACATTCCAAGTTCAAGGCATAAAGCCATCACAATTCCCCACGCCCAGTGCCGCCGCGTGGCATTCCCGATCAGGGCCATATACATAACACCAAAGGTCGCTCCGTTGCTAAAGTGATAGGCCCATCCCAGCAGTTGAGTTAGCATTCCATACGAACTTTGCTCGACAGGTTGTCCGAGGATCATTGCACCGAAACGTGGAAATACTTTAAACAAGGGCATCGGATGAATGATTGAGCTTAGGCCCCATTCTCTGGCGAAGACAAAAGGGAGTCTGAACAAATCGTAAGCAATAGCCGCCAGGAGCCCTCCTATCAAACCGATCACCACCGCTTGCCAAAGGTCGCCATTCCCCCACAGCCGATTCACCCATGCAAGGGCCAGCAACACGAACATCGCTGGCAAAAAAAATAGCACGGTGAACAGCCGCATCGGACATATGCCGTAAAAGTCCAATAACAGGCAGGCGATGGAAGACGCAGCCAGCAGAAAGACCACACAGCGACTGGCTGGGTTCCACCATGGCTTCACAGGCGAAGCAAGGCTTTGTTGAGCCATAATTCAGTAGTACTGAACGCCGCCGCCGGTGGCGAGTGCTTTATTTTATACGGTCAGCTAAGATATGAGGCATACTTTGGTATTGCAGAGGAAACAATTCCGATGCAAATGGGAGAGATGAACAAAACCCTTTTGATCGTGGCCGGACTGGCTGGCCTGGGAACCTGGGAAGCCAGACCGGAAAACAAAATTGATTTCGCCAAAGACATTCAACCGATTTTGCAAAAGTCGTGCCTCGAGTGTCACGGTCCGGAGAAAGCAAAAGCCAATCTGCGCCTCGATTCCAGGGAAGCCCTGCTTAAAGGTGGCAAGGACGGTGTGGTTCTCGTCCCAGGCAAAGCAGCCGAAAGCGAGCTATATCGTCGTATTACCCTGCCCGCCGGCAACGACGACGTGATGCCAAACAAAGGCGATCTGCTCACCAAAGCGCAAACCGATTTGGTCCGTGATTGGATCAATCAAGGCGCCGTTTGGCCGGAAGGGATTGTGTTCGCAAGCGGCGCCAAAAAAACAGAGGAGCCGGCAGCAGCCGTCCCCACACCCAAACTCCCGGACTACAAACCCGGTCCTGCTGAATTGAAGGCGATCGCCGCGCTTGAATCTCTCGGCGTCCCGGCCAGACCTATTGCCATGAATTTGAACTGGCGGGAGGTCAATTTCCACGTCCAAGGTAGCGACCGCGTCGACAAAGCGCTGGTGCCTTTAAGCGGGGTCCTCGGCCTGGTTGCTCTGGACCTGGGTGGCACGAAGATCAAAGACGCCGACTTGTCCTATATTAAAGGATTGACCAACCTCAATCGGTTGCATCTCGAGAATACACCAATCACTGACGCAGGCCTGGTGTACCTGAAAGGGTTGATGAATCTCAATTATCTCAACCTCTACGGCACAGCCGTCACTGACGCGGGTTTGGAACATTTGAAAGGGTTGACTCAACTCAAAAACCTTTACTTGTGGCAAAGCAAGACGACGGAAGCCGGGGTGGCAAACCTGAAAAAAGCTTTGCCGAATCTAGAGATCTCCACAGGCGCGGAATTCAAAGAAATCGCCAAACAAGAAGAGAAGAAAGAAGAGAAAAAGGAAGAGAAGAAAGACGAAAAGAAAGAGGAAAAAAAATGAGGCGGTAAGTCTTCACACCGTGGACTTGGGAAGGCGTTGTGACAACGAGAGAATCGCTTTCTTCAAAGTAGGTGGAAATGCGACCGCCTCGCGCCAGCTATGGCGGAGGCGGGAACTGTTGAAGGTTTAACTTTAAGGGTTCGGCTTTGGACCGACCACGGGACACCAATAGACTTCCCCGGTAAACGTCAGCATTATTTCGCCTGCATCAAAGGCGGCTTCTACATCAGTATCGGAGAATAGCTGCCGCGGCGTATGCCCATCTGTGAAGACAATCTGGACTTCTTCCCAGATCGGATTGAAGCCATCGCCCGGTACTGCATCAATCACAGAAATAAACGGTTGCCCATCCGGCAGCCCGGGGTCCGACTGGTAAATGAAGTTTAAGGATGCGTTGTGCTGAAGGAGTGCTTTTTCAGCGGCTGGCGAGAATTCCACGAATTGTATGTTGAACAGGTTGCCGTCGTAATAGGCGGGTATTGTGCTGGCAGAGCCCTTTGTGCTTCCGGCCTGCGAACTCGTCACTAGCGCCAGCGACAAAGCTGTCGCGCCGATAAGTTTTAAACATCGTGTATTCATAGTTTTGGTTTGTTGATCTTGCTTTTTTTTGACTACGGTCTTCCCAGTTTTGCCCGCAAGAAACGAAAAAACCGCCTTTTTAGATGAGATGACTAAAACTACGCCTTGTTCCTGAAAATTCAACTGGAAACATTTCCGGTTTGAATAGAACAGATGACATGAAATACCCTTTGGTATTGTTAATGCTTGTCTTCTTTAAAGCGCGACAGGGAACTGTTTTGGACGCGCTTTGCTTCATACACGTTGACTCTCCAAGACTGGCAGGCGCACGGTAACAGTTGTGACCTGGTCTGGTACAGACTCGATACTGATCGATCCCTTATGCGCTGACACGATCCATTGTGCGATGCTCAAGCCGAGGCCACAGCCTTCCACCCTGCTGTTATGCGCGGGATCGCCGCGAAAGAAGCGGTCAAAAACGCGGGATAACACGTTGGCAGTAATGCCAGGACCTGTATTGCAAATGGTGAGTTCGGCTGTACGATCGGTGGACGCCAGGCCAATTTGGATTGAGCCGCCCGGCTGATTATATTTTACCGCGTTATCCGCGAGATTAAGGAGCAGTTGCCGCAGACGATGTGCATCAGCCTTGACTATAGTGCGGTCACATTTCTGCAACGTTACGCTAAGGCCTGAGGCCTCGGCCAGGATCTGAGTGTCTCCAAAACTGTCTTGGACCAACTCGTCCAGACGAACTGGTGCAAGGTTCAATGTTATTAAACCTGCATCCGCTTTCGCAAGAAGTGTGAGGCCATTGACAATGAGGGCCATGCGACGCAATTCGTCGAGCCGGCTAGCGATGCGTTCACGCTCAGCCGGATTCAGCGATTCGTCGCGCAGTTCAGTCTCGGTTTCTCCGCACAGCACCGTCAGAGGCGTTTTCAATTCGTGTGAAGCATGCAGTGTGAAATCCTGGATCCTGGTAAAGGAATCATTGAGTCGCGCAGTCATCGCGTTGAGCACTTCGGCGAGCTGATCCAACTCATCGCGGTTATAGGTGCGCGGCAACTGTTGATTGAGGTTGCGGTCGCTGACACTCCTGACGGCCTCGGTCAGCGTCGCGACTGGCGCCAGCGCTTTCCGCATCAGCCACCAACCGCCACCAATGCTCAGGAGGATGGCCGGCAAGCCAATCCAAAGCACGATCGCCAGAATCTCTTCCATCCCTTTGCTGGGCTTTACCAATCTTTCCCGGCGTTCGCTCAATTCGTCGAAGCAAAAAATCCCAATCATGAGGGTTGAGAGGAGCAAAACCCCGGAATACCACAACGTCATGCGTGCGCGAATTGTCAAGCGTGTGGTGGCCTCAGCACATAACCGATGCCGCGAACCGTGTGAAGCAGTTTGGGTTCGAAGGCTGCATCGATTTTCCCACGCAAACGTTTTACGTAAACGTCCACAAGGTTGGTGCAAGGATCGAAGTCATAATCCCAAACCTTTTCCAAAATCATCATGCGTCCGCAGAGTCGCCCGGCAGACTGCATGAGAAACTCCAGTAATCGATATTCGCGAGCCGTCAGTTCGATATCCAGCTCTCCTCTCCGAACAACGCGTGTGATCGTGTCTAAACATAAGTCCGCTACCCGCAGCACCGTGGATTTGCTATCGCCGCCGCGCCGTGTCAACGCGCGCACGCGCGCGACCAATTCGACTAAAGCAAAAGGTTTCGAGAGATAATCGTCGGCGCCTGCGTCGAGGCCTTCCACTCGCTCGATCACATCGCCTCGCGCTGAAAGGAGTAATACAGGGATGCGATTATGAATTTGTCGCCAGCGTCGGAGAATGCTCAAGCCATCGCGTCCGGGAAGCATAATGTCCAGGACAATTGCATCATAAGGCGTGGTGGTGGGAGCGACAAGGCCTTCATTCCCGTCGTGACACACATCAACAGCATAACCTTCGGCCTGCAAGGCTTTGCGGATGAACGAAGCGGTCTTCTTCTCGTCTTCAATAACCAGCACGCGCATGGTCAATCGTCTCAGTTACCGTTTTTATTTTCTGGGCGGCTTAATCCGGTAGAACTTTAGCGCACGTTGTGCGGAATACTACTTTATTTGAGTGTCGCCAGATGATGCCCACAAATCCAGATCCGCGGCCTCTATTTTTCCTTCTTTTCTTGCTCGGGGGTTTCTTTGGTCACAGCAATGACCTCACCGCTCTTGGCATCCACATTAACTTCCGTAATATCCTTGGAGTCGGGTGTGGTAATGTCAAAAGACCAGACCAGTCGGCCTTTTTCCTTTTCCAATTCGCCAGTTTTTACGGTGCCGTTTGGCACCTGAGCCAGCGCGATGGTCTCGGCTTGGGTTTTGTTGATTCGAGCTTCAGCTTGAAGTTTGGCTTCCTTATCCGAGGTACAGCCTGCGAAACAGGCGAGGATCACTGGCAGCATTAGCTCTTGAATGTGTTGTTTGATTTTCATTGGCAGCGAATGTGGTATAACAGGATTAATCCGCATTCTTATACTCAATCCCAAATGAACATGTCGTGAATGGAGAATGACAATTTTGTCATTCTCCATTCACCTGCTGTTCATTTCGACTCCATATCATGTTTATCGATATGGGACTTGTCAGGCTGGATATCACACAAGCAGAAGGGATTCACAACGTACCTGGCAAAACCTCTGGATCCACCAGTGCCGTTGTCGGTAACGAGGAGAATATCTCCGATGCACCTGAGTTCGGCATACAACCAAAGCATTTCCGGGGGCTGAAATTATTTGTTAAGAATATTCGACACCGATTTCGAGGGTTTACATCCGTGGTCAGCATCGTTTTTGTTTTGATTGTCATCGCGCCAGAGATCAATGCAAGTGATGCGATTGCTTTGGCTGGAGACATTCTGCAATTCGGTTTACCCATTACCGCAGCGGGTTTGACGCTGGCTTACCGGGATAAGGAAGGTGCTGTTCAGTTCGGTGAATCCGCGGCGATGACGTTAGGGGTGACTTATGCGCTTAAATATACCGTGAATGAGACGCGGCCCAATGGCGGTCACCAATCATTTCCATCGGCGCATACTTCGATTTCCTTTTCGGCGGCCGAGTTTATGCGGAAACGGTATGGATGGGCGTATGGAGTGCCGGCTTATGCACTGGCGTCGTTTGTGGCCTACAGTCGTGTGGAAGCGAACGAGCACTACCCCCACGACGTGATCGCCGGTGCCTCTATTGGCATCGTCTCGAGCTATATTTTCACGAGGCCATACAAAGGCTGGCACATACAGGCGGATGCTGACGGAAGGTACTGGGGGATACGCTTGTGCCGAAGCTTGTAACTTCGGCATTCTAAACCTCGTCCGTACTACCGAATGTCTTGCTGGGGTCTGCGCCCTGTGGTTCTCACTCAGCAAGGCATGGTTCATGACAGCCGAAAGTGCGCTTTGGATAGACAACCAGACAGGAAGATATGAAAACTAAAATTGCCAGTCTTAAGAGCTTGCTCGCATTGAGCGGATTCATCGCCTTGGCTTCAGGGCCTTTTACCCAAACAGCTAGAGCGGACCAACCTTATAAGGTCATCAAAACTACTCAACTGATGGGCGTCGGCGCGATTGACTATGTCTATGCCGATAACGACAGCCGCCGTCTCTATATTCCTCGCGGCAGTGAGGTCTTGGTCTTTGACCTCGACACTCTTAAGCAGGCTGGGGCAATCCCCAACGCCAAAGCGCGGGGTGCCGCGGTGGATCCCAAATCTCACCATGGTTTCAGCAGCAGTAGTCCAGTCGTCATGTGGGATACCAGGAGCCTGGCAACGATTAAGACCATCGAGGTGCAAGGACGGCCCGATGGCATCCTCTTCGAGCCCTTAACGGAGCGTATTTATGTTTTTAGCCACAGCCAACCCAACGCCACCGTGATTGATGCAAAGAACGGCTCGATTGTCGGCACGATTGACCTGGGAGGAGCTCCGGAACAGGCTGCCAGCGACGGCCAGGGTAATCTCTACGTGGATATCGAAGACAAAGATAATGTCGCAGTCGTTGACGTAAAAACTCTCAAGGTGACAGCCCACTACGCACTGGAGGGCAAGGGAGGCGGGCCAGCAGGCTTGGGTTTGGACGTCAAAAATAACATTCTCTTTGTCATGTGCCACAATCCTCAAACCTGTGTCGTTTTAAATGCCAAAGACGGCAAAATTATTGCTACATTGCCCATTGGCAAAGGAACAGATAACGGTGGATTCAATCCCAACACCATGGAAGCCTTCAGTTCGCAAAGCGACGGCACCTTGACCATCATCAAGGAAAACAGCCCGAGCAGTTTCGAGGTGGAACAAACGGTGGAGACCAAGACACGAGCCAAGACTTGCACGCTGGACACCAGGAACAACCAAATCATCTTAATCACCACAGAGCCGGCTCCAGAGGCTGCGGCAGCCACAACCCCTCCCGCCGGTGGAGATCAATCGGCCACAGATAAAAAAGGCGGCAGGCGCGGCGGTGGCGGGCCGGGACTACTGGATATTCTTGTTGTTGGCCGGTAACCACTCTGCACGAGATAATGCAGCCAGGCTCAGGCCAGGGTGGGCCGGGCATTGGCTGGAATTCAATTCGGGTTTGGTGACCGAGCCGGCGCTGCCCAGCACCAAGTGAATGTGGGCCAGTAACTACAACGGCCGATAGTGGGCCCGGCTCGCTACGCGAAGCGCTGGCAATGATCAGCCCCGATGACGCCCGCCGGGAAACCGACGGCCCACCTACGCTTTGCCTGTTTCCGAACCACCATCAGAGAAATCCGGATGCAGGCCAATGGCCTTAAGTTTTTCGCGAACCGTAAAACGGGATAACCCTAACCAGCGCGCGGCTTTGGCTTGATTTCCTTCTGCGAGTGTGATGGCTTGCGTTAGGATCTCTCGTTCCGCTTCGGCGAGAATCCGGGCATGAGCGTCCTGCAGCTCGCCTTTCTGAGCACGCGCCAACAGATCACTCGCCAACGAAGTGAACGAATGGCCCTTCTGGATTGTTTCGGTGTTGCGAGCGGCAAGGGTTTGGCGAACCGCGTCAACATTAACTGAGAGTCCACGCGCGGCAAGCAACAGGCGGCGGGTTATGTTTTCTAGCTCGCGGACATTGCCCGGCCATGAATCGGCTTGCAGCGCGGTCAACGCCTCGGAAGAGATTGTTGGGGTTTCAACGCCGAATTCGGCGGCGTATTTGCATAGGAAGTGCTGTACCAACAGCGGAATGTCCTCGCGCCGTTCGCGGAGTGGCGGGAGCTGAAGGCACACCACATTGAGGCGATGGAAGAGATCTTCGCGGAACTTGCCCTCACGAAGCATCGTTTCCAGATGACGGTGAGTTGCAGCGATGACTCGCACATCCACGGAAATCGGCTCGATCCCACCAACGCGCTGGAAGATTTGTTGCTGGAGGACACGCAGGAGTTTCACCTGAGTGTTGGGGGGCAGGTCGCCGATCTCGTCGAGGAAGAGCGTACCCCTATTCGCTTGCTCGAAGCGTCCTATGCGCCGCTGATCGGCACCCGTAAAAGCGCCGCGTTCGTGACCGAACAGTTCGCTTTCCAGCAGGTTCTCCGGGATGGCTGCGCAATTAATCGCGATAAAAGATCCCTTGGCGCGAGGGCTATGCTGATAGATTGCGCGGGCGACGAGTTCCTTGCCGGTCCCCGTTTCACCTCGGATAAGCACGGTGAGAGGCTTGCCGGCGACGCGCCCGATTTCCTTGCATACGTCGTGCATGGGGCGGCTTGTACCCACGAGTGCCGTTTGGCCCTCGACTGGAACATTGAGCAGAGTGACAGGTTCGCGCATGAGGCGGCCGGCATCGACGGCGCGATGCAGAACGCTTATCAGCTCTTGCATCTCGAAGGGCTTCTGCAAGTAATCGTAAGCGCCTAGCTTTGTAGCTTCGATGGCAGTCTCAATGGTCCCGTGCGCCGTCATCAGCACCACAGGCAGGCGCGGCTGGGTGTCATGCAGTTGCCGCACCAGTTCCAAACCCCCGAGCCCGGGCAGCCGCAGGTCAGTTAATACCACATCGCACTCGTGGTTGTTGGCGTGGCGCAGGCCCTCGTCACCCCGATTACACACGCTTACTTTGAAGCCGTCCTCCTTCAGCACGTCGCACAAGTTCGCTGCCAGGCTGGTGTCGTCCTCGATGAGAAGAATGTCAGCGGCTTTTGACACAGGAAATTATCGTGGTCCTGGTTGTTCGCTGCATTCCGAGTTGGGCATCACGACTCGTTCGGCGTGCCGGAGATCCGCTTAAGCAGCCAGGAAATTCGCGACTCCCCGATTTCGTCCATAATCACCATGAGGAGCACCAATAGTCGGCGACCAGAAACCCAATGAAGGCCCGCCGGGCAGTCTGCTGCTTCTGGGTAGCCTCGAAGTCGGCTGGCCTCTTCAATGATGGCTGGTTGCGTCGCGATTCGCACTCCCTGCACTGTCGTTTATTCCGCGCGGCAAGACAATGCCGAAGGTCGTACCGTACCCGGCCCGGGTTTGATACTGAAGCATTCCGCCGTGCTTATCGATGATGCGCGCAGCAATCGGAAGGCCAAGGCCGGTCCCTGTCTCCTTAGTACTGAAAAACGGGTCGAAAAGACGCTTCTCGACTTCGGGTGAGATCCCCTTGCCATTGTCAGTCACTTCAAGAATAACAGCTTCGGTCTCGACCCCATGGAGAGGGACGCGTCCAGCGCGCGTTCGCAGCGTTACCCTGCCGGCGCCGTCAATGGCTTCAGCCGCGTTGCGAACAAGGTTGATGACCACCTGCTTCATATGCCCGCTGTCAGCTCGGATGAAAAACTCCGGGCTGGATTCGACCACCAATTGCACGCCACGGTTTTCCAAGTTTGGGGACATCAGCCCCTGAACTTCGCGGAAAAGCGTTTCAGTCGCCATGGTTTCCAACCTGGGATCAGAAGGCCGGGCAAAACTCAGCACGTCCTGCACGATTCGTTCGAGGCGGGAAATCTCGGCGCTAATGATGTCCGTATCCTTTTTCGCGGCGGGCACCAGTTGGAGGTGCTTTTCCAGAGTATAGAGGCGCGCTTTAAGCGAGGTGAGCGGGTTGCGAATTTCGTGGGCGATCCCGGCCGCCAGCGTGCCCAACGTCACGAGTTTCTCCTGCCTTTCGAGTAGAGTCTGGCTATGCACCAATTTAGTTCGGAGCGGGGCTATGGTATCACGGTAGATTACCCAGCCCATCGCTCCCACCAGGGTCAACAGCATCATTACACTCCCCACAAGGACACCCTGGATGTTAGTGAGTGACGTATTTGCGCTGATAAGAAAGCCCGCCTCCGCTTTGCGATGAGCGTCGGCCAGTTTGTGTACCAAATCGCTCATTCGTTGAGCTTGAACATCGAAGGCGTCAACTTGTGCATACAGCTTTGAATCGGAGTTTACCAGGGCGGGCAGTCCGTTGGAATGTACCGCTTGCGCCGCGGCGCGGTATTCGTCATACGCATTATTCAATTCCTGAAAGGCCTTGCGCTCCAAATCGCTGGTTAATGGCGACTGCAGGTTTAAGTTTGGATCGTGACTATCAATCCAATGATCGAGGGAAGTGCTGGCCTGCTCGAATTCCTCCCATAACTTTGAGTCCCGCAACAGAGTGTAGCGCAGCAGAGAATGGTTAAGATTGGCAAGTCCCTGCCGAATTTCCCCCGCGAGCCGAAAGCCTTCCATCTGGGAAGCGGTCAGCCGGTCTTCGAGCTGCTTAATTCGGCGCGAGGCAAAGCCAAGGCCGAAGATAATGCCGCCTGCCGCCAGGAACAGTGCGGCAATCAAAATCCAGAGACGAACGCCAAACTGAGACTTCGTTATCATATGAAAACACTACGTCATTGGACAATCCCGTGACAGATGCTTCCATTAAAGCGCAATTGCCATGCCGGGAGTCATCCAGGACTACCGTGTTGCAGCGCCCTGAAAATCGGGGCTGGTTGCCAAGGGCACACGTTTGCGAGTTCAGAACAGGTCAGTCGTTTATCGCATGCATGGTAAACAGGTTTCCATGTACGGTTTAATTTTCCCTCGATCATTGTCAAACCCTTGCGAAACACCACTCACGATTCGTGGCATGGCCTGTGCAACGTCTGTCTCAGACGCCCGAGAATCGGTCGCAACTGAACTTGGAACTAGAACGAAATAGGAAAGGGTATGAAACACAATGATTCAGCACCTCAAAACCGCGAAAGGCTGTCCGCAGCCGTTCTACCCGTGCCTCTCACCGCGTCAAAAGCTCAAAAATCCGCATCAGAAAGGTCCTCACAATTTATGAACGTCGAAGTTCCAACCGCCGGAAACTCCATCCTGGGTCTATCTCTGGGCCGCCGAATCCTCCTGGTGGACGACGACGAAGACACGCGGTACCTCGAAGGGATAATGCTCTCCTCTGCCGGTTACACCGTGGACACCGCCGCCGATGGGGAAGAAGCATGGAAAATGCTGCTTTCCTTCCCTTACGACCTTCTCTTAAGCGACCATAATATGCCGCGCCTGTGCGGGCTGGACCTTGTGGAGCGTATTCGTGCAGCTGGGATGAGCCTTCCGATTATCATTAACTCCGGTCGCCTCGACTTGGGAGAGGCCTCCAACCACCACCACCTCGACCTGGCTATGATCCTCCACAAGCAGTTCGGGTTTGCTGAAGTCCTGGACGCAGTGAAACGTATCTTGCCATTGCCACAAGCGGTTGAAACCTTTACAACCGGGATGCAGACTCCAAAGTCGTCTTTCTATGATTCTCCCTGCCCCATTCCCGCACCCCTGTGGACTGCCTCTCCACCAAATTAACCTGAAAGCGTTTGCCCAGTTTTGCCGTTATGCATGCCTCCGCCTTCTCCGCGAACTCCGGCCACCAACAATTGACGATCCCCGTGCGCACTCCTGAGGCCAACCCAGCCTCGTACAAGCGGGTGCTCATCGCAGACGACGACTCCTTTGTGCGGGGCAGCCTGGCTGCCGTGCTCGAATCTGAGGGCTTCGTCATAGACGAAGCGCAAAATGGCATCAAAGCCGTCACCCGTGCTATTGAACACTTGCCGGATCTGGTTTTGCTCGATCTCAACATGCCCCACTGGGATGGTTGGACAGCGTTTAGCCAGCTTGACCGGGTCACCCCCTTGTTGCCGGTCATCGTTATCACTGCCCGCCCCAATCAATACGAGAAGGCCGTGAGGCTGGGTGTGGATGCCTTCATGGAAAAACCTTTGAACATTCCAATCCTCGTGGGTGCCATCAAGCGCCTCACTGGCGAAGACAAAAACCGTCATCTGCATCGCATCACCAGCCGGGCCTTCACCACAGAGTTGCTCGGCAACCATTCCTGACCCAAAAATTCAATTCACCATTTTCTGCACCCAAAATATAAAAATTAACCTACAGGTCAGCCTTTCGACCGTCTTGGGCCAGGATCGACCTTTCTGGTAACTCTGCCTCTTCAGAATTGGCGAAAAACCAAGGAAAACTGGAAAAACAGCGAAGTCGTAAATTCGAATCTGACTCTCACGTGAAATTACACACAACTTCAAAAACTCAATCCGCCGGTTCCCATTGGACACATCGTGCGAGGCGGATCATTCCCGAAGGTGTTGTCCATCGTTCACCAGAGCCCGCCCTTGCCTGCAAGAGTATTCTGCTGGTGGATGACGATACGATCGTGCGCGATTGCTTGAAAGAAGTGCTTCTGTCTGAAGGCTACCAAATCATACAAGCAAAGGACGGACAACAGGCGCTAGATCTTCTCAGAAAGTCGGCGGTTGCTCTGGTCTTGCTCGATCTGAATATGCCGGTCAAAAATGGCTGGGATACCTTTGAACAGCTTACAACTGAGCATCCACTCATTCCGACCATCATTGTCACCGCGCGTCCAAACCAACTCTTTACCGCGCTTAGTGGCGGCGCCGGTGCACTCGTGGAGAAACCGATGGACATCCGGATGTTCTTGCAAACAGTTAAAAAACTATTGGCCGAATCCCTCGAGCACCGCCTGGCGCGGCTGGCCGGAAAGGAAACAGAATTCTATTACCAACCTGCAACAGCAAACAAAGAGTTTGGTGACTCGCATGAGCAAAGTTAAAATATTGATCTTGCTGGCCGGATGCTTCATCTGGCTCGCCGTGCTCGGGTGGATTGATTGTGCAACGGGCTACGAGTTGGGATTGTTCGCCTTTTACACGGCGCCTGTGGGTGTCGTGGCATGGAATCTGGGCCAGGGGCCCGGCGTTTTCGCAGCATTCATAGCCTCCCTCATTTGGTACGTGGCTGATCGCTTTGCAGGTGACCGATATTCCGTCCCCTTCTATGCCTCCTGGAACACCGGGATGCATTTCGCTTCGTTCATCATCAACGCTGTCACTTTTGCGAAAATAAAGTCCAGCCTCGACCAACGACGCGAGCTGGAGCGAGTCTTGGCGGAAACCCGGGAGCAGTTAAGGAAAGCGGCAGCCTTGGCTCTTCTCTGCCCCCACTGCCGTAAACCGTATACAGCCGACGCGCTGTTTGCTGCAAACCGTGCCGAGGAAATCTTCAAACACGCCCAGCCCGAACAGGTCAATTATGATCGCATCGAAAGCGTTGAAGGGCTGTCAGCGAACGATTAGTCCCAAAATGCTCTGCTGCGAAACCGGACCATAAGAACGGCTATCGGCAGAATTTCTACGGTTGTCGCCTAGTACAAAGTATTGGCCTTTGCTCAGAGTAAATGATTGCTCGTTTGCACGCGAATAGGGGAAGGTCGGCATGCCCGGCGACAGATAAGGCTCTGCCAGTTTTTGACCATTGACGTACACTGCTCCATCTTTGAACACCAAATGATCCCCTTCGGTGGCGATGACGCGCTTGACAGCGAAGCCCTTATCGATGGGATCGCGCAGAACCACCAGGTCGTTGCGTTTGGGGGCGCGAAAATGATAAGTCCACCTGTTGAGCAGGTATTTTTGCGAGTCCCGAAGCGTTGGAACCATGCTCACGCCCACCACCTGCACAGTTTGCAGGATAAAATGGCTGAACAATAAGTAGCTGGTGATAGCCAGAGCGCCGACGAAGATCCATTTGAAAATCTGCCTAAGAAAAGAATGACTGCCTTGATTATCCAGGGCTGACGGGAGGTAATTACTTTTCGCGTCGAGTTTTATTTTGCCACTCACAGTGATAGAATTATCCACCGCAATTTCGGCGGCTACAACCGGGTGAACACAGCAAATGCATCCCGGGCAAAATCTGGATCATTAGCCCGTGGCAAATCTTGCAGTGCTCAAGGGAGGGTTTCGACCCAGTTGTAGAGGCAATTCCACCACGTATGTTTGTCTGCATAATTTTCTTGATTACACTGCATTAAACCATGCCGGCAACCTGCGACCATCGAAGTTTGGACGAGCCCTTTGCGAGAAAGAAATGAGACGTAGAAGATGCAAATGGTATTTGTCGATGCTGGCATTGCTATGGTTTGGGAAGGCTGGCGCGCAGGTGTACGGCTTGGATTCGCGTGATGTGATAGGCACGTTTCTCAATAACAAAATGCCTCCTGTTGCCGGACCCACGGGAGACTGGACTGTTACGGTGGCGTTTCCGAACCTGACTTTTGAGGACGCGGTTTTCCTGACGGCCGAACCGGGAACAAATCGTCTGTACGTGTGCGGTCATCAGGGTCTGATTTGGTTTTTTCAAAATGACGTGAACGTAAGCTCGAAGACTGTTTTTTTAGATATTCGTTCCCGAACGCAAGGCTACGAGTCTTGTGGCCTTCTGGGGATGGCGTTTCATCCTGAGTTTCACCAGGCAGGCTCGACTAATCGCGGTTATGTTTATGTTTACTACTCCTACTCGGCTAACCCATTGCCCGGGCCAAATCCACCTCCTGTGGACACACCGACCTACGACCGGCTTTCTCGCTTTACCGTGCCAGATGGCTCCCTGGTTGCCGATCCAAATTCCGAGTTGGTTTTGGTGAATCAATACGATCGTCATATCTGGCACGACGGCGGTTCAGTCTTCTTCGGGGACGACGGTTTTCTTTATTTCGCCAATGGGGATGAGGGCGGGGTGAGCGACCCAAATAACACGGCGCAAAAACTTAATGGAGGTCTTTTTTCGGGCGTGTTTCGCATCGACGTAAATCGGGATCCTGCGAAAAGTCATCCGATCCGGCGCCAACCTCTCTCCGGGGGTGCTGGTTCACCGCCGAGTTCAACCGCCAATTATTACATCCCCAACGATAATCCGTTTCAAGATCCCAATGGGGGCGTGCTCGAGGAATTCTGGGCTCTTGGCCTGCGCAGCCCGCATCGCACAACTTTCGATCCAGTTACGAAAAGAATTTGGCTGGGCGATGTGGGCCAGGATTCGTACGAAGAGGTGGATATTATCCAAAAGGGTGGGAATTATCAGTGGCCCTACCGCGAAGGCACTCACCCGGGGCCAAAAGGAATGCCTTCGCCGCTTCCTGGCACAGATCAACCTCCTCTTTATGATTACCCTCACACCCAGGGCAATGCTTGCGTCATTGGCGGCTATGTTTACCGCGGCTCTTTTTTCGCGACGGAGTTGACCGGTAAATACATTTTCGGAGATAACGGCTCAGGCCGTATTTGGGCCGTCAGCTATGACGGGTTCAACCCACCCACATTGACACTCTTATGCAATATGCCGGCTGCAACCACCTGGACTGGCCTGACCAGTTTTGGTTTGGATGAAAATAACGAGCTTTACATGTGTAAAATGGGGGCCACGGAAAAGCTTTATAAGCTGGCGCGAACAGGTACTCCACCGCCACCACCTCCAGCGCTCCTTTCACAAACAGGCGTTTTTGCCAACACACCCGCGCTGACACCAGCCCCGGGCTTGATTCCTTATGATGTCAACACGCCGCTTTGGTCCGATCGTGCTGTGAAGCGGCGATGGGCCGCGGTCCCAAATGATGGGTCACCTTATACAACGAACGAAATGGTCGGGTTCGCACCCACCGGAGAATGGACTTTTCCGAACGGGACCGTTTTTATCAAGCATTTTGATCTTCCAGTAGATGATCGCAACGCCGCTATCACTCGGCGGCTCGAAACAAGGTTGCTTGTCCGTGATACCAATGGCGCGGTCTATGGTGTCACTTACAAGTGGCGTGGTGATAATAGCGATGCGGATCTGTTGACTGCGAGCCTGAGCGAAGACATTACCATCACCAACGCGATAGGCGGAACACGAATACAAACTTATTATTATCCCAGCTCGCAGGATTGTCTCATGTGCCACAATGGCAACGCCAACTACGTGCTCGGGGTCAAAACCAGACAGCTCAATCGAAACTTCACCTATCCCAGCACCGGTCGAACGGACAATCAATTGCGTGTATGGAACCACATCGGGCTGTTGAATCCTCCCATAAACGAAGCTTCAATTCCCACCTACTCGAAGCTCACGGCACTGGATGATACCAGCACCACTTTGGAAAATAGGGTGCGTTCTTACCTGGATGGCAATTGTGCCCAATGCCACCGTCCCAACGGAGTATTCACCCATTTTGATGCTCGTTACGACACTCCCCTTTCCAATCAGCAGATCGTCAACGGAGCAGTGATCAATCCGTTAGGGCTCGTTGATGCAAGGATAATTAAGCCGGCAAGCACGAACCAATCGGTGATGTATTATCGTCTGAATACCACAGGCAACTTTAAGATGCCTCCACTGGCGAGGAACGTGATAGATGTCAACGCAGTGTCAGTCCTGACGGATTGGATCAATAGCCTGATTCCTCCGCTACCGTCGCCCTGGAACAATGCAGACATAGGGGCAGTGGGCAAAATCGGAAGCGCTGTTTACAGCAACGGGGTTTTTACGGTGGCAGGCTCAGGAGCTGATATCGTGGGCAACTCGGATGCTTTCCAATTTGTTTATCAGAGCTGGACCGGCGATGGGCAGATCGTGGCGAGGGTAACAGGGGTCCAAAACACAGACGGCTGGGCCAAAGCGGGAGTCATGTTTCGCGAGACATTGGCAGCGGATTCGCGAAATGCGATGGCATTGGTAAGCGCAGCACAAGGGACAGGCTACCAACGCCGCCTGACCACCGGAGGAAACACCACCTGGACAGCCGGCGCAGTCACCGGCGCGCCTTACTGGGTGAAATTGACGCGCACGGGCAATATTTTCAGGGCGTATGGCTCAGCGAACGGAACGGACTGGATCCTTCTTGGCACGGACACGATTTCGGTAGGGCCGACCATCTATGCCGGTTTTGCGGTCACTGCACATAACAATAGCGCGCTCAGCACCGCCACGTTCACGGATGGATTAGCAAGTGGCAACCTTCCTCCCCCTTGGATCAATACGGACGTTGGCGCTGTAGGACTATCGGGCAGCGCAAGTTATGGGGCGGGCGTGTTCAGCGTGGCTGGAGCAGGCGCGGACATCTTTAACAACGCGGATGCATTCCAGTTCGTTTGCCAACCCTGGAACGGAGATGGTCAGATTGTTGCGCGTGTTTTGGGTGTTCAGAACACTGAGAGCTGGGCCAAGGCGGGTGTGATGTTTCGGGAAACCCTTGCTCAGGAATCGCGGCATGCATTCATGCTAGTCAGCGCGGCGCAAGGCAGCGGCTTTGAACGGCGACTCACCACGGGCGGGCTCACCTCCTGGACTTCGGGCCCAATGGCCGGTGCACCGTATTGGGTCAAGCTTGTGCGCAGCGGCACTATTTTTACTGCATATGGATCCACCGATGGTGTGAATTGGTCGCTCGTTGGAAGTGACACTATTTCAATGGGATCTTCCATTTACGCGGGATTGGCTGTTAACGCTCACTCCACAACAAACCTCAACAATTCCAGTTTCGGAAATGTGCAAGTCATCGCCGCAACAACAGGGCAGCCGCCTCGCTGGACCTCGGTGCAATTTGACAGCCAGACCGGCGTTCATTTACAGATCGATGGAGAACCAGGAGGCAATTACATCGTCGAAGCTTCGCAGGACCTGGTTCATTGGACGAATATTGCAAACCTCCAGAATGTCAGCGGTTCGGTTCCATTCGCCGACAATGATGCAACAAATTATCCACGACGCTACTATCGAGCGCGGCTTAATTAAGGGTGTTGTCGTCTTACAAAACATCGAGCTCTCCATGAATCGTCCTCCTCCTCGTTCTCGTCCTCCTCCTCGATCCGGTTCATGGTCCCAATGCACGATTCGGAAATCCTGGAGGCTTCCCATGAACTGAATGAAAAAGAGTCCCATCGCTTCTCCTGGGGTGTAGTTAACATCGGAATGTGCCCGTCCCCGGCGCAGCAACGTCGACACTTTTAATGGCACCCTTTTCCTGCTGCCAGCTTGTCAATTCAGCCCCTTGGTGCTGTGAAATGCCATGCATTTTGCCTTAAGCTTTACCGGTTTTTCTAGCACAGATGCCTTCCTAGTTTGGATCTGACGTGAGGACCATTTTCCCTGTTGTTGCAACTCTGGCTCTTGTTTTAATATTTCCCGATCCAGCTGAATGTCAGCCTGCTTACCTGGACGCAAACTTCGACCCGCAATTAAATCCCGGCGTGCAGTTGTATTCCCTGGGGCTTCAAAGTGAGGGCCGAATTCTGATCTCGGGGCATTTACCTCTGTTGCACAAACGCCTATCACCAACATCGCTCGTCTTAACTCCGATGGCAGTTTGGATGAAACCTTTAACCCAGGGTCCGCAGCCGACCGGGGGTTTGTTAACACCATCCTGGTGCAACCTAATGGGAAAGTGCTGATCGGGGGTGCATTCTCATCCAGCACATTGGCCGCACCCGCGAACTTCGCCCGACTCAACGCCGATGGAACAGTCGATACTAACTTCGACTCAAGCCTTTCCATTGATTCTGCAGTCAATACCATCCGGATACAAACTGACGGCAAGATCGTTCTCGGAGGAGCTTTTGCTTTCGTTGACGGGTTTGAGCGGCGCAGCCGCGCCCGGCTCAATTCAGATGGCACGTTGGATACTCTTTATGACGCCTGCGTTTCTGCGAGTGCAGGAGATGGCGCTACCGATCTGGTTTGCTGAACGACGGAAAAATGTTGGCAAGTGGCAGATTGATCTTCAATAACGGCGCGTACCGTGATGGGATCGCCCGGCTTGGCGACCCTATTTGAATCGCGGAAATCGTCGAGGGGCTGCAAACTGTTTGTCTGCATTTGAAATTCAAGTGCGCAGCCGGGCTGGGCGGATCTCCCAAAATTTAGCCGAAGATCTTACTGAAAGTGCTCAGGACATTATCAATGCTTTAAGTGGACGGCGCACAAAACTTCCCGCCTACCCGCGTATTCGAAATCTTCATTCCTTATTTAGACCGCGATCGAAAACACCACGACAAGGAGCCGTGATCTCAAGCGTCTTACTGGTGCGAATGAGCGCCACGGCCAACTGAGTTTTTCCCTCACCGCTGCTTTCGATTCGCCAGCCACTGCATGGCCCGTCGCTCGCCAAAGATACGTTCGCGGTCAAGGTAGCTGCTGACGTCCTCGGACGAAGCCGTTTGCATCCAATCTTCGAGGTTTAGACTGGAGACGGTCGTTTTGATGTCATCACGGTATTTTGCCAGCGCCTCAATGCGAGCCTGGATCGCCTGACTGGTGGCGGGATCCGTGATGGTAGCGGCCATCGCATCGTAAGCCTTTCGTTGAATGGCCACGCCGACCAACTCCTGGATGAGCGTCATGGCATTCGGATCGTTGAGCCGCTCGCCCAGGTCCAAACACATTTGAATTGCCGATTGAGCTGAACCCGTGTCGCCCGATTGAGTGTATTTATTCGCCAGCTCAAGCAGGCTTAAGCCAGTTTGCTTCAGTTCCACCAGATGCGGCAATAGGGCGCCTGTTGTCGCGGCAAGTTTCGCTTCAACCTCCGAATAACCGGCCTTCTCATATGCTTCCTGCATCCCTTGTATCGCGTCCTGCACATAATCGTCGAATTTCGCTTTCCCCGCCCCAGCCTGCACTTCCTCCACGGCGAGTTCGGGATGGTCGGTCTTGAAATAGTTCGCCGCGGAAAGATAATTCGCCAGCGAATTGTCCGGGGCGGTCTGCTTGAAAGTATCGAGAGCCTGCCGTTTGGCATTCAGCGCGTCAGGATCGTTGGCGCTGGATTCCGCGCGAAACCACGCCGTGTACGCCACGCGCGGGTCCTCCGGGTATTTGGCGGTTGCTTCATCGAGCAGTTCGCGATTGTGCGTCGCCTGAAACGCAATCAATAGACTTTCTGCATCGCGATGGTTTGCCTCCAGGTAAGCGTGAAGCTGCTCCATAGTCAATTGGGGCGCGTCACCGTTGATAATGCGGGCCAGGAGATTGGTTGCGGGCGGCGGCTGAGAGGACAAAATCACGGCACGCGCGGAAGCGATGCCCGGTACCGGTGAGAACGTTTGGGCTAAGGCCTCATTCGTGACCGCACCAGAAGCTGGTTGTGCTGGCACCTCATGGTGGGGCTTGTTCCAAGTTAGCCAGCCCAGCAGCAACATCAGCGCCACGGCGATAAGAACGATTTTGGATTTCACGCCAGTAGAGTTCAGACAATACTGCTCGGCCTTAGTCACGCTCCAACCTAAATGGGGGTGCGACGTTTGGTGGAGTATTAGCCCGGAGCAAACTCTCCGGCAAAGCAACCAACTCGGTTGAACTTCCATCTGGCCGCCATGTCAAGCGACCGTCCGTCAGGATCTGAAGGATTGTCCCTCGGGTCGAGCCGCGCAGTGTCTTCACTCGGTCACCTGGTTGAAAGTTCGCCGATTCACACAAGCCCTCCACGATCTCGACCATGCTCTCACGATCCAGCACACCAGCGATATAGTGGGCCACAGCGGAGCCGACCTCGCGTTTGCGGCCCTGAATAAGATCGCTGAACAAGGCCAACGACAGCTCCCGGCCGATTGTGGCAAAGGTGTTGCAGTTCAAGAAAAGGAAAGGAGCTTTGCGATGAAACCCGTGGAGCTGATCCAGTGTCTCTGCCAGCGTCAGGATTTCGAACCGGAGCGCTTCCCACTCTTGCGCGCACGCGCCTCCAGTTTCCGAGTTAATTCCATGCTGTGCTCGGCCTCTTTCACACGCTCCTCGATTGATGCTGATAATAGACTTCCAGTCCCAGTTTTTGACAAAAGCGGCTCGGGCTTGAAGCGGTGAACCGACTCCTCCGCTGCCTGGCGAATGTCCTCCGCTGTCAGGTGCTCCAGCAGATCTAGTCTGAGCTTCATCTTCCATACACTAAACCTTTTCTAAGACCGATTCAAGAGCCTGCGTTTTAGCCTCCAGTACCTAGGGATTTTCTTCGGGTGGCCAACGCTTCCCTGAACATCTGGTTATGGCGCCGCAAACGGAGGCGGTACGGCTCGTCCAGCACAAACCTCCGGAACAAAATCAAAAATTCCTCCGCGAACTCTGACTGCTCATTGATTGGGTCCAACTCGCCACGAACCACCCGGCGCCCTGCGCCCGGATCCCATTGCATCCTCTTTTGGTAGAACGACTCCTTCTCCCAACCATAATTGATGCTCGCAAAGGTCTTGCCGGGCTGGTCCTTGGCAATGACCTCCAAAAACACACGCCGGCAATCGCAATCGAGGTCGTCGCAATAGTACTCGAGGAACACATATTCATCCGCGGGTAATGCTGTTTTGTCCGCGGCATCATTCGCACCTCCTACTATTACACAACGGACCTCGCGCTGCGCTACCTCCGGAAGCAACGAATGAAATGGAATCATTGCCGTGAAAACCTAATGACAAAAAAGTTTCTCAAACAGTTCCTCCGCGCGCTCATGCCCTTCCTTCGTCAGAACGACTGATTTGGCCTTGCCAACCGGATCGCCGATGAGACCTTTCTCATGGAGTCGATCCAATGCCTCCCAGTCGTGTCCTTTCCAGGCCCTGGTGTAACTAAATTCGCCTTTGCCCTCACGAAAGCTGGTCAGGTGCAACAAAGCAAGCACCGCATCATCTATTTTGTCAAAGTTGGGTTTCATAATAGCCAGGCATCAGACTGAATTCCCGCCTTGGAAGCTGAATTAACAAAACAAACAGAAGTAGTCAGGCACTGTTCCAAAACCAGGGCCCAGTGAGGTGCATGATACTGACGCTCATAAACCCGATTCACCACCAGTTTGGCCGAGCTGGGCCACCATTCGGCGGTGAAACCGGGCTTTTGGATAAGCCAATGATACCGGTCATTCAAAACGCGAAGCGAGCAGCCGTGCCGCTCGGCCCACACTCGGATCTGCACTTCCTGATACGAGGCCCGCTCCATCCGCCGCTCGCGGCGATAAAGCTTGTATTGGTCGGGGGAAAGAATTTCGCGATTACGTCGGTGTTGCTTGTAAGAACCGCTCATGTTCCAAATCATTGCCAAGTAATGCAATTGCCGCGAAATCCCGCCGTATGAGCCGCACGACCCTTCTGCGCAGCCAGCGAGGCGCTGAAATCTAAATCCAATCATAGAATGAAGACAGTGTGATTGGAAACTGAGAAAGTGGACCAGTTAGCATGTTCCCTTAAGCCATTCATATGAAACACAATCTCTAATAAGATCCCCATTGAAGTAGATGCAGGGTCGAATGTTTTTCCAGAAGACAGACCCTTGTCCGCGCCCGCGGAGCGCAGCCCTTTTATGAAGTGCATTCTCGCCACCTATCCTTCACTGACCTACTCGCTGCGCACCAGAGCGACACGCCTTGAATATTTGGAAATACCGTTGGGCAGTTTGACTTGCCAACGCCGCTCAGTCTGGTCCACTTGCAAGACAATGGTGGCCTCCCCGGGCGGATGGTCGGCGGCGGGTTCGATTAAAACAAAATCGGGACCCATTTGTTTGATGCCGATGGACTCGCCATTGACGAGCAATCGCATTTCTACCTGGGCCGAATGTGCGCCGTGATTCTGTTCCGCGATCATGAACGAAAAGTTGATCCCCAACGCCAGGCGTTACGCCGAGGGGCATGAGCTTGAGTTGGCCGAGGCGCTGGGCTCTGGAAAAGACGGTATCGTAATTGTCGCCAAAAACAAGGCCAAAGCAGGGGATGTTGGCATCAAAGTATTTCGTTTCGACGAAGCTTACATCCGCGAAAAGCAGGTATATGAGCGACTGAGCAACTTGGGCATTACCAGTATTCTCGGCTTCAACGTTCCGCAGTTGATCGCTTTCAACGATGACTTGCGAATAATCGAAATGACAATTGTGAAACGGCCATTTGTTCTGGACTTCGCCGGCGCTTCCCTTGATTCGCGGCCTGAGTTGCCTGACGAGGTGGCAAGATTGGGAAGTGGAAAAGCGTGAGCAATTCGAAGGAGATTAGCCTGAAGTCCAGCGAGTCCTCGAAGCGTTTGAGGATGTGGGGATTTATTTGCTGGATGTTTCTCGGGGCAACATTGGGTTCGCTCAGCCGCGTTGTTGAACGGTGCCCGGCGGCCGTGGCCACTTTGAAGAAATCCCCAAAATTCATTGCCTAGGTTCTCTCCGATCTCCCGATTTTGGAACTCGGCTTTTGTGCTCCTTCCAGGAAGCGGCGCAAGAGAAATTTTCTCGCTAACCCGTGCTCACTGCTGGCTGGCGCACACGCCAAGCATCCGCAACACGCGGAGGCCTTTGCCTGGTTGCAAGGCAAAGTTAGAAAAGGCATTCGATGAACCATCTCATCAGAAACGCCACGAGAAGACGCCGTGAACCCGGTAGTCGGGGACGGTTTGCACTAGCAAATCAATATTGGCGGAATACTTCATCCGGGTTTTCTGGAAAATGGTTGCCCGTCCAACCAAAGCAATGTCACCAAGGCCCGCGAGGGTTCCTGTTTCATGAACGGTGGCTCCAGTGGTCAAGATTTCGGTTCGCCTGAAATCGCGGTAAATAATTGGCGCATTCAAAGCAAGGCCGAACCGCGGGCTAAAACTATACTCAGGCACAAAGTGCGTATAAGAACTATTGAGATACGCCTGGCTGAGAAATGGAATTGAGGAAAACGGTTCGCCTTCCGCCTGAAGAGTTCCGGCGGAAACATATTGTTCAGCGACGGTGAAGCGAAAGCCTGGCTCGAATCTCCCCTTGTGAACTACTCGCCGAATAAATTGCGCAAAGCTCGCACGCCAGGATCGATGATGCCCAAATTTGTAAAAAACAAATAAATGCGAGAAGTTTTAGATATCTCACGCTGTTACGTTTAACAAATTGATTGGCTCACAGGCGCAAAAACATGACGCTCAGCAGAGTGGGAGGTCTGTGCCAAGTAATTGTTCCGGCGCACTTAGCTAGGGGTAGAAACACTTAATTAGTAAACGCGAGCAAGTAGCGAGGTCCACGCGCGTCATTCACGGGTCAGCAGCCGGTAAAACCGGGATTTGTTCGTCCGAGAATCCAGGACGTGGTATTGATTTTGGAATGGAAAGTTAAAGCTTGTATGGATATTCGACCAATTCGTGCTGCTGGCTGCATTGGCGTACTGAAGAATATTTGTCTTGGTATTATAGGTGGTGTAATGGATTTGGACCTGATTAGTGCCAAAGAGTTGAATGTACTCCAGGAGCGCATCATTCGTATTGGCCCGACACTTAAAAAACGATACCATTGCGATGGTAACGGCAAAAGGAAGGGTTCGGAACGATACTCTCGTTAACAAACCCATCGTGAGTCAAAAACGGATGATCGAAGGTCTGTCCTCCTGGTTTATGGGATGACCGAGTAATTATAATAACCGATGAACATTTCGTTCCAGGTTTGGTCTCCCCAGGTTACGGTGTTGTTCGGATTGTAATTCATATTATTGGGATTATCCGGATCCGTAAATAGCTCCATCAGTTCATAGTTTTGAACCGAATTATCCCAACCGGCGGTACAACGGAGTTTCGTGCCAACGGGCAAATCTTTTGGCTCTGCGAGTCTGTAAGCCGTCTGCCAATGAAACACGTAGTTGGGAACGGAAATTAAGACTTCGGATGCCGGATTTGATCCAGCCGGATAAATGGCTTCGTACTTGAACCGTGCTCCCCGGGTGTGCAAATGCGGACTGAATTCATACAGACGGATCTTTGTCGTGGTGGCAGCGCTTTCAGTAACTGATTGATAATCTGTTGTGTTGGGGGGGACAGCGAAGCTGGCAGATGCTGCGGAAGTTTGGACTAAAACATGATCGGGCGCTGTGGGAGTGGTATATAGACCCAGGTACGAGATATCATTGGTAGGGTCACCCATCGCGACGTAGTGAAGTTGGAATTGCAGAGGTGTGCCGTTGGTTAGCAACTTGGCCGTACCCGGAGGAAACGCCCCAAGGAAGGAACCTGGTGCGTAACCAGTCAGAAAGCTCTGCACGGTGTTGTCCACACCCTTTTGGTAAACCAAAATGTGGTGAACCACTGGAACAGTCCCAGGTAAAATCACCGCCGCACGCAGCCAAACTGTTGGGCCGGTATAGGTATAATCCACATATCTATAATTGATTGTACCGGTAGCTTGTATCGGTTGATTGCCGATACTGATGATATTCGAGGCCGCAGGGGGGCCCAAAGAGGTTGGCCATGCGAAAGGATAATCAGGAGGCGGAGGGGCGTTTGTGAGCGGATCCGCTCCAGAGCCGCGTTGAGCGCCATTATCAACCCATTGAACCAGCATGGCAGCCTCCGCTGGTGTGAGGGAAAAGTCATTGGTAAATGTCCCGTACTGATAATCGGCCTGCCATGGCGGCATCCGTCCAGCAAGGACCTCCAGTCGCATCTTTTTGGCTTTGGACCCTTGAATGGAAGCGTAGTTGGTCATGGGAAACGGTGTGAAATTTCCCGGGCTATGACATCGTACGCACTTGTTCAAAAGCAAAGGCGCGATGTCGGTCGAGTAAGAAGGCTCTGCCAAAGCATTAAAAGTGATATCACAGCCATTAGGCCGGGTCTGCCGCGGTGAAACCGTCCGCCCAGCCAGAAAGTCCGATAGGGCGTTGGTCAGATAGTATTGCGTTGTAGAAACCGGCGTAGCGCCCGTTCGATCATCAATGGCTCCACGGTAAAAAATCGTCCAATTTGATTTATCAATGCAAACGACTTCCGGAGTTTTGCTAGCATGAAAAGCATGGGCAACAATTTGGGCTCGGTCATGCAATATGGGCAGTCTGATTCCCAGCGCATTGGCTTCAGCAAGAATATTGGAACGATTATCTGCCGCATTGGCATCGATCATCCAGGTGACGACTCCCTGCGGAGTGAAATTGGTCAATGGATTAATGGTGCTGACGAAGGGTTGGATACTAGAACAGCCATTTCCCGTGAAGATCAGGACGATCGCTTTTGTGCCGGGATCATTTTGGAAATAATATAGCGAACGTGATTTTCCCTGCTGATCGATTAGCCGGAAGTCATCCACGTATTCAGGCATGACAGCCGCATCCAGCTTGATAGCTCGATAAAACCTGTTCGGCATCGCTCCTGAGGCAGAATCAAACCAGGAGGCTGAGGGATTAGTGAGGGTAAGAGTTGCCAGGAAATCCCAATTCGTCGACGAAACCTCGGTGGCAACCAGCGTGTAATCGCGATTTGTTTCCCCCTGAAGGTTGATCCTGGAAATGCCGGTGCTGCGGTCAATTCTTAACTGCGTCTCTTGACCCTGGCAAACGCTTAAAAGTAAACTGGCTGAGAGGAGCAAATAAGCAGAATTTTTCATTCAAATGGCAGTAAACCATATCATATGAGGCTCGAAAGACAAGCGACTTTGGCTGACCATCGACGACTCAGACAGGTAAGCCAAAGAGTTTTACCACGGATAAGACCGGAGAACACGGATAAGAACAGGAACAAAATAGAAGGCTTTAGCTCCAATGTCCGTGCGATTTTAGCCTAGAGATGAAGACTGGTAGGTGAATTTCTCTTCCGTATGGCCCGTGTTCTCCGGTCTTATCCGTGGTCAAAATCTCTTCGAGCTTATCTTTTTAATTTTGCGGTAAGCTCTGGCACGATTTGGTAGGCATCGCCAACCAAACCGAAATCGGCAACCTCGAAAATGGGAGCTTCGGCATCCTTATTAATCGCGACGATATACTTCGCATCCTTAATCCCTGCCAGATGCTGAATGGCGCCGGAAATTCCCACTGCGATGTACAAGTCCGGAGCGACGATTTTGCCGGTCTGGCCTACTTGCAATGAGTTTGGCGTTATCCCTGAATCCACCAGAGCGCGTGATGAGCCAATTGCCCCGCCCAGCGCGTCAGCAAGTCCGCCGATCAACCGCTCGAAATCATCAAGGTTCTTGATGGCGCGCCCACCCGAAACAACGACTCGGGCCTCTGTAGAATCCGGCCTGCCTGATGCTTTAGCCTCGCAACCTTCATATTCAATAAATGCTGGCAATCTGTCTGCCTCAATATTGAGTTTTTCAACGAGCGAGGGCTCAGTTCCTTTCTCGGGATGAGCAAAGGCGGCAGGGCGTATGGTGAGAAATTTGACCGGACCATCCAGCTTTACTGTGGCAATGACATTGCCGGCAAACATGATTCGCTTGAAAACATAGTCGGCTCCATCCGGCCGCGCTTCGATCACGTCGCTCAGCATACCTGCATCCAGCGATGCGGCTGCGCGCGGCAAAACGTCTTTCGAAAACGTGGAAGCTGCGGCAACAATTAGAGTGGCGCCGCGTTGTTTGGCCGTTTCCGATATTACGACGGCGTATTTGTCACCGACTGGATTCTTGAACTTTGCATGATCCGCGACCAGCACAGCGGATGCGCCATAATTTTGGAGCGCTTCAACTATCGAACCGACGCTTTCTCCAATGACCAGGATCTCAAACGAGCCGCCCACCTCAGAAATCAGCTTGTGCGCAAAGGTTATTGCGGAAAGGGTGGCCAACTTGAGATGCCCACCTTCATGTTCTGCGATGATCAGGATTTTAGCCATCAAATCACCTTCGCTTCCTGTTTTAATTTCTGCACCAACTCATCGACAGTTTTGACTCGAACACCCGCCTTGCGTTGAGGGGGTCGTTCCAGTTTCAGGATTGTAGTTCGCGAAGCAGCTTTTACGTTCAATTCCGCCGGGGTGACTTCCTCGAGCGGCTTTTTCTTGGCTTTCATGATGCCAGGCAAGGAGACGTAACGCGGTTCGTTCAATCGCAGATCCGTAGTAATGATAGCCGGCAACGTGACGGTCATTGTTTCGATCCCTGCATCCGTTTCCCGGCCGCATCTGGCTTTGCTGTTGTTTTCCAGCAACTCCAGTTTCGAGACAAATGTGGCTTGTCCGATATTCAATAGGGCCGCCAGCATTTGCCCCGCCTGGTTGGAATCATCATCGATGGCTTGTTTGCCCATCAACACGAAGGCAGGCTTCTCCCGAAGATAAACGGCCTGCAAAACCTTCGCGATGGCCAGCGAATCGAGTTCACCTTCGGTTTTTACGAGCATCGCGCGATCAGCGCCCATGGCTAACCCAACCCGTAATTGCTCGATGCATTCTTCGCCACCAATGGTTACCACGAGGATTTCCACTTCACCCAGGTTTTCTTTAATGCGCAACGCCTCCTCCAGCGCGATGGCATCGAATGGGTTTACCGCGAACTTCACGCCGTCTGGATCAACACCCGACCCGTCCGCTTTCAGGCGAATTCTAGTGTCGGGATCCGGCACGCGTTTGAGTGGAACAACGATTTTCAGCACCGCATAGGGGTAAACATCCTCACCGAACAGATGCAAGGGAATTCGGGTGGTTCACTGCAAGCGACGAGGTTGCTCAACCGCTTCTCACTCACTCAAAGTTATCTTTTTCAGTTTATGAACACATTTCAAATATCCCAGCTCCACCCATGCCGCCACCGACGCACATTGTCACCAGCCCATAGCGTCCATTGCGGCGTTTGAGTTCATGCAAGATTGAGACAGTCAGTTTTGCTCCCGTCGCGCCGAGCGGGTGGCCCAATGCAATCGCGCCTCCGTTCACATTAACACGGTCTGGTGGGAGGTTGCACTGACGAATGACAGAAAGCGCCTGGCATGCGAAAGCTTCGTTCAGTTCAGTAACATCGATTTGATCGATCTTAAGTCCTGCTTTCTTGAGGGCTTTGGGAATGGCCGCGACCGGACCGATACCCATGATTCCTGGCGGCACGCCTCCGACCGCGTAAGTGACGAACCTGGCAAGAGGCTTGATCCCCAACTCCTTCAGCTTTTCGCCCGAAACAATGACTACCGCTGCAGCACCATCGCTGCGTTGTGAAGCGTTGCCGGCCGTCACGGTTCCCTTGGCAGTGAATGCAGGCTTGAGCGCGGCCAGTCTCTCAGGAGTCGTATCCCGGCGCGGCCCCTCGTCAGCTTCGAACGTGAATTCAGTTACCTTGCGCTTACTGTTTGCATCCAGATTGACTTCGCGTACGGGCACACTGATGCATTCTTCCTTGAAACGTCCCGCATCAAGAGCGGCTATGGCTTTTTGATGGCTTTCGTAGGAAAACCGGTCCGAGTCCTCCCGTGAGACGCTAAATTTATTGGCGACGTTTTCGGCCGTCAGACCCATGGCAAGGTAGGCATCAGGCATTTGCTCGACCAGGCAGGGATTGGCAGAAATTTTGAATCCCATCATCGGCACCTGGCTCATGCTTTCGGTGCCGCCAGCCATGATGACATCGGACATGCCGCTGAGCACGCGCTGAGCGGCAATAGCAATAGCCTCAAGGCCCGAGGCGCAAAAGCGATTCACTGTCACCCCAGGAACGGTTTCGGGCAAACCAGCTCGCTGGCAGGCAATGCGGGCAATATTCATTCCCTGAGCTCCTTCAGGCATTGCGCAACCCAGCACGAAATCTTCGATCTGATCGGCTGATATCTGGGGAACTCGCGCCAACGCTCCTTTGATTGCCAAAGCGGCCAGATCATCAGGGCGGACAGTGCGAATTTTTCCGTTGGGTGCTTTGCCCACTGGAGTGCGGGCGGCAGCAACAATAAAAGCTTCTTTCATAACTTTATTCCATTTTCATTCAGTTTGCCGCCGGCCTAGTTCCGGAGCGGCTTTCCTGTTTTTAAGGTATGCTTGATCCGCTCGATAGTCTTTGGCTCCCGGCATAAACTCAGGAACGCATCGCGTTCCAGGTCCATAATATATTGTTCTGACACAAAGTGCAAAGAGGTCAGGTCTCCCCCGCAAAGGATGTAAGCGAGCTTGGCCCCGATTTTCTGATCGTGTTCGCTGATCTGGCCCGCCACGCGCATCTGATAAAGGAACAGGTTCAGGACGGCTAATCCGCTTTGGCCAATGGCAGGAATATCCGTGCGCGGCGGACGGGGCTGATAACCTTGCGCCGCCATTTGCAGGACTTTGGCTTTGGCCTCTCCAATCAACCAATCACGGTTCAATACGATGCTGGCTTCACTGGAGCGCAGATAACGAAGCTTGGCGGCTTCAGTAGCGCTGGTGGCGATTTTGGCCATCCCGATGGTCTCCCACGCGTGGCGAACCCCAGGAAAATAATCCGCATCGTCCGATCTCAGGATATTTTCGGTGCAGCGAATCAACATTTCTTTTGTGCCATGAGCCGCGGGAATGAGACCCACACCACATTCCGGGAGTCCCATGTATGTTTCCGCCGCGGCGACGACATGGTCTGAGCCCATGGTGACTTCGCACCCTCCACCCAATGTGTAGCCATGGCAGGCGGAGACAACGGGCTTTTCGAACTGGCGCAACGTACTGGTACCTTTTTGAAACAATCTGATGCTCAGATCTACCTCGTCCCAATCTTCATTTTGAATCTGAGTCATGAGCATCAATAAATTGGCTCCGGCAGAGAAGTGCTGCCCTTGATTTCCAATCACCAACCCAATAAAGTTTTTGCGAACTTCTTCCAGAGAATCTCGCAACATTCCCAACTGGTCACTGCCGATGACGTTCATCTTCGTGTGAAACTCAAGGCAAGCCACGCCATCCCCTAAATCCAGCAAACTCGCGCCGGGATTGGTGCGAACCACTTTGTTGGCCTTGTGCAACCTGGCAAGGTTTATTGCTTTGGGCGATTCACTTTGAGCAGCGTACTTCTTGCCACCCAAATCGAAGAAAAGCCGCTGACCATTCCGCTGGGCGTAAAAGGAAACATTACCGCCAGCTAAAAGATCTTTAACGAGTTGGGGCACCTGGCGTCCCTCCTTAGTGAGCCGGTCCGCGGTCTCACGCACTCCCAATGCGTCCCAAATTTCAAAAGGGCCAAGCTCCCAGTTGTACCCGAGTTTCATCGCGACATCGACCGTGACAACATCATCGGCAATTTCACTGAGCCGGTCAGCCGCGTAACAAATCACGGTGCTGAGGTGTTTCCAGGCAAAAACTCCTGCTTTGTCTGTAGCCGCGCATAACGTTCGCATCCTTTCAGCCGGATCAGCCACTCTGGCCGCGGCTTCCAAGGATGCAAATTGTGCTTTTTGCCGCGGGCGATATTCCATGGTTTTATAATCCAGAGTGAGAATCTCTCGTCCCTTTTCGGTCTTCACTCGCTTATAGAAACCCTGTCCTTTTTTCTCTCCCCACCAGCCGCGTTTCACCATTTCGTCAATGAAGTCGGTTGAGCGAAAAACAGCGAGTTGCGGATCTTCCTTCAACAATCCGGTCAGGTTTTTTCCCATTTGCGCCATGAGATCGACCCCGACAATATCGCCCAACCGGAAGGTGGCGCTCTTGGGCCTGCCGATCGCGGGACCGGTGATGGCATCGACTTCATCGATCGTCAGCCCTTCCTGGACCATCAGCCAGAGCACATGTTGCATATCAAAGCAGCCAATGCGGTTGGCCACGAAACCTGGCGTATCCTTGGCCAGTACAGTGCCTTTCCCCAGGACGGACTCGGCGAACTCGCTAAAGGATTTGAGCAATGCCGGGTCTGTTTCGCTGGTGGGGATCAACTCCAGCAACCGCATGTAACGAGGTGGATTGAAGAAATGCGTTCCGAAAAAGCGGCGCCGGTATTCCTTCGGCAACCCCTGGGTCATTCCCGCAATCGACAAGCCCGAGGTATTGGTAGTGACCAAGGCGTCTGGACGAGCATGAGTGGCAATTTTGGCGTGCAGAGCGGTTTTCAGTTCCATCCGCTCGAGTACCGCTTCCACGACCCAGTCGGCATCTTTAATCTCCGCCAAATTGTCCTCAACATTTCCCAAACGGATCAGATTCGAGGCCTCCGGAACGAAAAAGGGACCAGGCGAAAGCTTCTTAGCGCGTTCAAACAGCGTTTTCGTTACGCGGTTACGCACTTCGGAAGATTGGAGTGTCAGCCCTCGCTTTTGCTCCTCAGGCAAAAGTTCCGTCGGCGCAATATCCATCAATAGAGATGGAATACCCACGTTTGCCAAATGCGCGGCAATTTGCGCGCCCATATTACCAGCGCCAATAACGGCAGCTTTGCGAATGGTAAGCATAGAATATCAAATAAATATCAAATGGTGGCACTGCCGGCAGTGGTTCTGTGTTCCCGGCGAGCCCAAAACTGTACTTGATGTGCATGTTTTGCAACTTCATTGTGCATTCATGCTTCCCTCCTCCTCCTTCTCGTCCTCGTCCTCGATGCCGATAAGAGACTGAAGGTTGGACATCGAGAATCAGAACAAAATGGGTTAAGGCGTTCGGCCTACCTTATCGATGAAAAGGGCGTGATTGCCCACGACGTCGCGGTGGGCACCGATGCGATTCTCGAGCTCGTGAGCAAGAACGGCTAGGTCGTTGCACTTGAGCTTTTCCAGGTTGCGCCCTGGCTTTCCCGCATTCCAACGCCATCCGAACCACTTGGTTATTATTTGCCACTCTGCCAGTCAAGGCTTGACCTCGGACCGAGCCTCCGCTACGTTCGTCATCAGAGATTAAGGTTTTTTTATGGATAATTTTCTGGTGCCGATGGTGGTTGAACAAACCGGACGCGGCGAGCGCGGTTACGATATTTACTCCCGGTTGCTGGTCGACCGGATTGTTTTTTTGGGAACACCAATTGATGACATGGTCGCGAATTTGATCATCGCTCAATTGCTCTTCCTGCAAATGGCGGATCCCAAGAAGGATATCCATCTTTACGTAAATTCCCCTGGCGGAAGTGTTACTGCGGGTCTGGCGATTTACGACACGATGCAGTTCATGACTTGCGATGTGAACACTTACTGCATCGGCCAGGCGGCTAGCATGGGCGCTGTGTTGCTGTGTGGTGGGACCAAGGGAAAGCGTTACGCTCTTCCCAACTCCAATATCATGATTCATCAGGTGCTCGGTGGAGCTGAAGGAGCTGCCAGCGACGTGGAAATACGCGTTCGCTACATGCTCAAGCTCAAACAGCGGCTCAATAGCATCATTGCCAAGCACACGGGCAAATCCATCGAGCAAGTCGAAAAGGATTGCGACCGCGACAATTTCATGTCATCTGAGGAAGCGAAAAGTTATGGATTGGTGGACGAAGTAGTGCAGTCGCGCAAAGAGATCCCTGGATTGGTCGAGCGCGCTACCAGTCTTGCCGATAAAAAAGAATAACGGATGGCCCGGCCCACGAATATCACCCTGTGCAGCTTTTGCGGCAAGTCGCATGCAGAGGTTAAAAAACTCATTGCTGGGCCCGGCGTTTATATTTGCGACAATTGCGTCATCCTCTGCAAACAGGTTCTCGACAAGGAACTGGCTACACAGACCAGAAAACACAAACCGCGGATCAACATTGCCAAACCGGCAGAAATCAAGCGTCAACTCGACATTCATTGCGTGGGTCAAGACCACGCCAAAAAGACGTTGGCGGTAGCGGTCCATAATCATTACAAACGAATTTTGCAGGAACATTCCGGGCCGGGCGAGGGCGAGGACTCTGCCGCCGCCGATCCGCATCGGGGCGTAGCCATCGAGAAAAGCAACATCTTGATGATTGGTCCCACCGGTTCCGGGAAAACACTCTTGGCACGAACTCTGGCGCAAATCCTTGATGTTCCATTCGCCATGGCGGATGCCACCACTCTGACCGAGGCCGGATACGTTGGTGAAGATGTGGAAAACATCATCCTGCGCTTGCTTCAGAATTCCGACTATGATCTCAAGCGCGCCCAACGCGGGATTGTTTATATTGATGAGATCGACAAGATCGCGCGCAAGACCGAAAATGTTTCCATTACCAGGGACGTTTCCGGTGAGGGAGTGCAGCAAGCTTTGTTAAAGATACTTGAAGGGACAGTTTGCAATGTGCCTCCTCAAGGCGGCCGGAAACACCCGCAACAAGAGTACATTCGAGTCGATACCACAGACATTTTGTTCATTTGCGGAGGTGCTTTTGTCGGCCTGGAACGGATCATTCAACGACGCTTGGGACGTGATTCCATGGGGTTCCGTGGGGCGCCGCAAGACTCGGTCACCACAAAGCCGGTGAACCGCCAGGAAATCTTACAACATGTCGAACCGGAAGATCTCCTCAGCTTTGGTTTTATTCCGGAATTTATCGGGCGTCTACCGATGCTTACCGTGCTGGCTGAACTGACCGAAACACAGTTGGTTTCGATTTTAACCGATACGAAGAATGCTTTGACTCGGCAATATGCCAAACTGCTGGCTATGGAAGGAGTCGAGTTGGAATTTTCCCAGGATGCCCTTGGCGAATTAGCCGGCCAGGCAATTCGAAAAGGAACCGGAGCGCGGGCGTTGCGCAGCTTGCTCGAGAAGTTAATGCTCGATGTGATGTATGATGTGCCCAGTAGTGACGATATCCTGCACATCCTGATCACCCGCCCGGTTGTGACTGGCGAATCCAAACCAGTGATCCGCCGCCGCCCGGGCCGGGCTGCTGCTTAGACGTTTCTTTTGTTTTGACTGCGGTGGCACGACACCGCTTTGGCTTCACCGATCGCAATCACGAAAACTTCAGACTTAACGGATATCTTCCCCGCTTTGAGAAGTGCAGCCAAAGCGGAGACAGGTCTCCACAGTCCAAACCTTCTATATTTTTTCATGTTCAACTGAGAGACTAAATGCTTTAACAAAGGCGCATGAACGAACTGGCCAATCAAATTGCGGTCGTCACCGGCGCCGGGCGGGGCATTGGCCGAGGTATTGCGCTGAAATTTGCTGCCGCCGGTGCGGATGTGGTGTGTGTATCCCGGACAGCCGAAAATGCGGAGAAGGCCGCCGAAGAACTCCGGGGACTCGGACGACGCGCGTGGGCTCACGCGGTCGATGTTTCGGATTCCTCCGCTGTCACAGCTGCGAGCGAAAAGATCCTGGAAGAAACAGGCCGGGTGGACATTCTGATCAATAATGCCGGAATCACGCGCGATGGATTGTTGATGCGCATGAGTGAAGAGGACTGGGACATCGTAATGGAGACGAACCTGAAAGGGGCTTTCCTGTTTACCAAAGCGTTTACGCGAACTTTTCTCAAACAACGCTCGGGCAGAATAATCAATGTGGCCTCGGTCATCGGATTAATTGGCAATGCCGGGCAGTGCAACTACGCGGCAAGCAAGGCGGCCCTGATAGGGTTTACTAAATCCATAGCTCGGGAATTGGCCAGCAGGCATATCACTGTGAATGCCCTCGCACCCGGATTTATTGAAACGGATATGACGGCGGTCTTAACACCAGAGGTGCGGAAGGGGATCCTGGAGCAAATTCCCTTGAACCATTTTGGGAATGCGGAAGATATCGCAAATGCTGCCTTATTTCTGGCTGGGCCAGGGGCGCGCTATATTACCGGGCAGGTCCTCAGTGTTGACGGAGGTATGGTGATGTAAGCGCGGCATCCTTAATACTCCCACATTTTGCAAGGCGCTCTGCTGTCATAACAGGTTTCAGATCAACGAGCCCTGAAAGATTTTGTGAATCAGGGCTTGACGGGTTCGCCCACGTGGCATAGACACACTGCAAAAATAAGAACCGGAGAAAATCATGGCTGATAAAAGCATTGAACAACGAGTCAAAGATATCATTGTGGAGCAGTTGGGTGTGAATGCCGATCAGGTTACACCTGACGCAAAGTTCATCGAGGACCTGGGGGCCGATTCGCTGGATACCGTAGAACTGGTCATGGCCCTGGAGGAAGAGTTCGGTCATGAAATTCCTGACGAACAGGCGGAAAAGCTCCAAAGCGTGGGCGACGTGATTAAATACATCGAGGACATGCAGGGAAAGTAATGGCGGACGAACAGTTTCCGGGGCAGCTTGGTCTGAAATCAGCTTAAGCTGCCCCTTTTATTTTCATGCCTGGCAACTGGACAGATCGCAGAGTAGTGATCACAGGAATGGGGGTGGTTTCACCACTAGGCCATGAGCTCGACGTTTTCTGGAACGCGCTGATCGAAAGCAAATGCGGCGTGGAAAAAATCTCGGCGTTCGACGCTTCGGGTTTCGATACCCAAATCGCTGCTGAGGTGAAGAACTTCGATCCCACTCCTGCATTTCCATCTCCCAAAGAAATTCGCCGAACGGATCGATTCTCGCAATATGGCGTCTATGCGGCCTGGAAAGCGCTTCAGGATTCAGGATTGGATTTGGCGAAGGCAAACACCGATGAAATTGGCGTCTTCATCGGTTCCGGGATCGGTGGATTGCAAACCACAGCGGACCAGCACAAAACTTTGCTGGACCGGGGTCCGGGGCGCCTCTCGCCTTTCATGATCCCAATGTTGATTTCGAATATGGCATCGGGGTTGACCTCGATGTACTTCAACCTGCGTGGCCCTAATTTCGCAACTTGCTCGGCTTGCGCTACCGCCAACCATGCGTTGGGTGAGGCCTGGCGCACCTTAAAAATGGGAGATGCCAAGGTCATGCTTGCTGGCGGAGCGGAAGCCACCATTCTGCCCATTGGCATTGGCGGCTTTTGCGCCATGCGCGCCATGAGCACACGCAATGACGACCCGCAGCACGCATCCAGGCCGTTCGATAAAGAACGGGATGGATTCGTCATGGGCGAAGGTGCAGGCATTCTGGTCATCGAGGAATACGAATACGCCCGAGCACGCGGAGCGCGAATTTATGCTGAACTGGCCGGCTATGGAAACACAGCGGATGCGCATCATCTCACGTCGCCATCCCCGGGAGGAGAAGGAGCGGTCCGCTGCATGAAAGCCGCACTGCGCAATGCAGAATTTAACCCTCAAGACATTTCATACATCAACGCCCATGGCACTTCTACACCGCAAGGTGACATTGCCGAAACGGAGGCCATCAAGGTGGTTTTCGGCGAATACGCACGCAAGCTGGCTGTCAGTTCGACCAAAGGTGCCACCGGCCATATGCTGGGCGCAGCGGGCGCAGTTGAAATGGTGGCATGCGCCAAAGCCATTCAGACTGACATCGTGCCACCGACGATTAATTATCAGGTACCGGACCCCGAGTGCGATTTGGATTATGTGCCAAACACTGCTCGCCCAATGAAGGTGAACGCGATTGTGAACAACTCGTTCGGTTTCGGCGGACACAATGCGACTCTGGTCGCCAAGAAACTGAAATAGCAGGTGGAAAAATCTCGAGGACGGTTACAGTCGTTGTAAATTCCAATAACAATGTCGAATGGCAATCTAACAAATGGTGAATCAGACCAAATGCCTGTGGCGCTTGGCGCTTCGGCGTTATTTGTCATTGGTCATTGTTCATTCGTCCTTTGAAGCAATTTCAATTCTACCTTTGTGTACAGCTCCTTTCTTGAACCAAGCGTCTTAGTGGGAAATACTCGCCCGTGCCAAAATGGGCCAAGTTAGTCATCGCGCTGCTGTTATTGCCGCTCTGCTTCGGCGCGGTTCGAGCATTATGGCTGGTGCTCAGGGCCAGCGGTAACGCTGAGGTAGTTTGGGTAGCCACCCTTGCCGGCGCCGCATGCTGGCTGGCAATTTACCTGCTGTTACCAAAACCCATGTGGGTTTATGTTTTCGGCCACGAATTGACTCACGCCATTTGGACTTGGTTGCTGGGCGGTTCAGTAAAAAAGTTCAAAGCCACGAGCCAGGGCGGGCATGTCATCGTCAGCAAAAGCAATTTCATCATCGCCTTGGCTCCTTATTTTTTTCCGCTCTACGCGATCTTGCTGGTACTTTTATTTTTGCTCGGCCAATGGCTCTGGAATTGGCGAAATTACACGGTTTGGTTTCATCTGTTGCTTGGAGTCGCGTACGGTTTCCATTTAACCCTCACCTGGCATGTACTAAAGAACGAACAATCCGATATTACGAACCAGGGCTACATTTTTTCAGCGGTCGTCATTTTTCTGGGTAATATGATCGTATTATTAATTGGAATTCCATTGCTGGCCTCCAAGGTGGAACTCTTGACGGCATTTCGCTGGTGGGCCGAATCAACCCGGGTTGTGTTACGATGGATCATCCCCTTTTAGAAATTTGGGTCTTGAAAAGAGCGATGGGTTCAGGCGAAATGCCCAAGCCGGATATGCTACGACTATGGATTTAGGCGATATTCTGACCCCTGAGCAAATCATCACGGATTTGCAGGCGACGAACCGTTGGGAAGCGATCGATGAATTAATTAATAACCTGGTTTCCACAGGCAAAATCAAACCTGAACACCACGATGCCATCTCCACCGTGGTGAAAAAACGCGAGTCCTCGATGAGTACGGGGATCGGCTTCGGAATTGGCATTCCACACGCCTCGACGGATCTGATTTATGAAGTGGTCGGCTCTCTCGGACGTTCAAAAAAGGGTGTGAACTTTGATGCCTTGGATAATCAGCCTGTGAACCTGGTCATGCTCTTTCTCGTGCCTCAAGGTCAATTTCAAAAACATCTTCATACGCTGGCTAATATTGCCAAGCTGCTTCACAAAGCGGAATTTCGCCAGGCCCTCGAACAAGCTCCCAATGCCGATGCTATGCTCCAGATTATTCGTGGGAACGCCACTCCTTCCAAGGGGCCGGCTTAAAGACGAAGAGGCTTTGTCTTCGCGCGTGAGGGAACCCACACCCTTCCCCGAAATTACTCTTTGATGGAATCGTTTCCGTACAAGCAAATCGAACAAAAGCTGCGCGAAGCGGTCGTCGCTATTTTGCCGGATGTCGATCTTTCCACCGTGTCTGTTCGGCCCTGCCCTGACCCTAAGTTTGGAGATTATCAGGCGAGCGCGTTAATCGCGCTGGCTAAAGCGAGGAAACTTAACCCGCGCCAACTTGCCACGGAAGTTTTGCAAAAACTCGATGTGTCCTCTTTTTGTGAGCCCGTTGAGGTCGCTGGTGCCGGCTTCCTCAATTTCCGCCTTAAACCTGACACACTGAATGCCAGCCTCCAATCGGCAGCCGGCGGCGAACATCTGTTCTTTGAGAGAGCAGCCGATCCTAAAACTGTAGTGGTCGATTTCAGTTCGCCTAACATCGCCAAGCCAATGCACGTAGGCCACATTCGCTCGACCATTCTTGGTGATGCGCTGGCCCATATCCTTCGTGCCCTCGGTCACAAAGTGATCACCGACAATCATCTGGGGGACTGGGGCACACAATTCGGCATGCTTTTGGTCGGTTGGAAGACCGTGATGCAACCGGAAGCGCTTAAAGCCGATCCTCTCGCGGAGATGGAGCGGATCTACAAATTGATCAGTGCCCAATGCGATCCGGGAAAGCCTGATTTCAACCAGGAAATACTCGACCGCGCTCGTGCCGAACTGCTAAAGCTACAGGCAGGTGACTCTGAAAACCTCACGATCTGGAAGGAAATGGTTCGGCTTTCTGAAGTCCAATTCGACACCATTTACCAGCGCTTGGGGGTGAAATTCGACTTTATCCTCGGGGAAAGTTTTTACAATCCGCGCCTCAAAGCGACTGTGGAGGATCTGATCGGGAAAGGCATCGCTGTGGAAAGTCGTGGTGCCAAAGCCGTGCTCTCCGATGGCAAGTTGCCGCCAAAAGAAGACCCTTTTCTGATTCACAAGGAAGGTGAATGGACGACAAATCCTTTCCTGATTCAGAAACAGGACGGCGCATTCAATTATGCTTCAACGGACCTGGCCACAATCATGCACCGGCTCGAAACCTGGAGCGCGGACGAAATTATTTACGTCACGGACGGCCGGCAGCAGCAGCACTTCAGACAGCTCTTCGCCACATTCCGCCGCTGGCATCCAGAATCGAAGGTCAAACTGGAGCATGTATGGTTCGGCTCGATTCTCGGTGAAGATGGCAAGCCGTTTAAGACTCGTTCTGGCGAAACCGTCCGTCTCACAGAATTGCTCGACGAGGCTGAAGAACGAGCCTTCGGTGTGATCACGAGCAAGAATCCTGATTTACAGGAAACACAACGCCGCGAAATCGCGCGTGTCGTCGGAATAGCTGCAATCAAATACGCGGATCTTCTGCCAAATCGCCAAAGCGATTACACTTTTAGTTGGGATAAAATGCTGGCATTGAATGGAAATACCGCCCCCTACTTGTTATATGCCTATGCCCGCATTCGGAGCATCTTCCGTAAAGGTGAAGGATCAGCTCCAGCCGCAGGAGCTCAGTTGAGGCTGGTGGCCCGCGAGGAATTTGCGCTCGCCCGGCATTTAATGAATTTTGGGATCACTCTGGAAGCAGTCCTGGACGACTACCGACCCAATCTGCTTTGCAACTATCTGTTCCAGCTTGCCGGATTGTTCACCAGCTTTTACGAAAATTGTCCGGTGCTAAAATCTGAACCCGAGCAGCGTGAGAGCCGTTTGCTCCTGTGCGAGCTGACTGCCAGAGTTTTGAAACAAGGACTGGAAGTTCTGGGAATAGAAACTCTTGAGAAGATGTGAGGGAGTATCGGCAATGCTACCGCCCCACGGTCAGCAGCGTCATGCTCGATTCATGAGTTGTCGCATCTGGGAAAGCGGATCCACCAGGGTGAAAGCCGATCGTCGTTGCCCAGGGGCGAGTACTAAGATTACGTTTCTGCTCGATTGCTGGAGCAGGTTCGCTTGCTGCGAATGGATTAAGGAGCTTTATAATCCGGCCGGGAACTTCCATCGCTTTTTTCACTTTAAAGGAATGGACTACTGGTCCGCCAATCCGAAGCTTCTTTCCGATGGCAACGTCGGTCTGATCATTGAGCTTATCATCTGAAAGAAGGGATGAAAGACGCTCCGCCTGAGCGGAGGCTTTTTGATTCACGGAGCTCTCGATATCTTTTTGCTGCGCATTGGCGTGCGCAACAACCAGCGTAACCAAAAGCAGCCAGGTTGCCCTCATGAGAGAAATAGAGAGCCAATCGCTCTGATTGTCAAGGAGTGTAGCACAAAATGGGTGCTATCAAAAGTTAATGAACGGGGTGCGCCCGTCCCCGGGCGCAGCAACTCGCCTAATGGACAACGCGTTCGAATTCGCTAACCAGTACTGGTCGAACGTTGCTGCGCCCGGGACGGGCACGCTCCGACAAATCACACCCGCCGTTCGTTTAATTGACTGTCACAATAGCCTTGATGACCCTTGTTTCGGGCTTAAGCCAACTTGGAAACTGCTCGATCATTTCATCGAAAAGCGCCTGGTGTGTAATCCATGGGCGAGTATCGATGCGGCCTTCCTCGATCAGTTGAATGATAGTGCGAAACTCGTGCGGCAGGGCATTGCGCGAGGCAAGCAAAGTCATCTCGCGTCGATGCATTAAGGGATGCGGAACAGCAATATCCTGGGTGGTAAGGCCAACATAAACCACCCGACCGGTGAAACCCGTGTAGCTCAGGGCATTCCCCATCGACTTGTTGCTCCCCGTGGCGTCGATCACCACGGAAGGCAACGTTCCCCCCGCCATCTCCATTAACGCCGGCAGTTCCGATCCATCACCCTTAATCTCCAGCACGTTCTGGATGCCTAGTCGCTTCTTGCAGAAATCCAATCGTACGGCACTTAGATCGAACACAATGGGTTTGGCGCCGCTTACTTTCACGAACTCGAGAGTCGCCAGGCCAATGGGTCCAGCCCCGATAACCAGGATACTTTCCCCGGATTGCGGGTTGGCCCGGTTCACTGCATGACAACCGATGGCTAAGGTCTCGACCAGCGCAAGCTGCTCCAAAGTAAGTTTTGCGGAGGGATGCAATTTGCGCGCGGGTAAAAGGAAAGAGGGCCGCAGCCCGCCGTCGGTATGGACCCCGAGCACCTGCAAAACTTCGCAACAGTTGCTATTGCCCCGCCGGCAAGCAGAGCATTGCTCACAGTTCATGTAGGGCTCAACGGCGCAACGATCCCCAGGGCGCACATTGGTAACATCCGGCCCGACGGCAAGGACTTCCACCCCCAATTCGTGACCAGGAATCCGTGGATAACTGTAGAAAGGCATTTTGCCAAGGTAGCCTGAATAATCGCTGCCACAGATTCCGACGCGATGGACCCGGATCAATGCTTGTCCTGATTGAGGCGCATCCGGTTCAGGCACGCTGATTTGGCGAAAGTGCAGTGGTTTTTCAAGTTGGATTGCTTTCATTTTGCCTAGTTGTTCTTTGCCAAACCTTCGATATGCCCAATATTTTTGACTGGCCGGAAGATTTCCAGCACCTCCGACAACAGTTCCCGGTCGATCGGCTCCGCTGCCCATTCCACCCATTTTCGGATATTGTCCGGATTGGCGGAGCCGGCGATCGTGGTCGCAATATCCGAATTTGCAATGGAGAATTGCAGAGCGAGTTTGGCGATATCCACACCTTTGTCTGCACAATGCAGGCTCGCTCTGCGCGCAGCCTCGCGCACGTTTTCCGGTTCCTTGAGCCAGCGCGGCAGTGGCGCGTTTGTCAGCAACCGTGCCGAGAATGGACCGGCATTCATTATTCCGACATTTTTGGTTTTCAGGTAGGGAATCAGTTCGTCTGCAAGTCGCGTGTTTTGCAAGGTGTATTGATTGTAACTTAAGACGACATCCAAATCTGTTTGCTCTAAAACAAATTTGAAAAGTTTCATCGGATAACCGCTGACGCCGATAAATCGAACCTTTCCCTGATCGCGAATTTTTCGAAGGGCAGGCAATGTTTCGTCCACAATTTGTTGCATCTCGACGAATTCGATATCGTGGCAGAGAACAATATCGAGGTAATCTAGGCCCAACCGGTGAAGGCTTATATCGACACTCTCAACGACACGGCGAGCGGAGAAATCGAAGTGATGGGCATCATATCGGCCAAGCTTCGTGCCAAGGATATAGTCCTGGCGCGGGACATCTCGCAGCGCCACGCCGAGCAACACCTCGCTCATCCCGCGGCCATAAAAAGGCGAGGTATCAATGAAGTTAAGTCCAAGCTCCAGCGCCACGCGCACAGAACGAAGCGCTTCCTCCAAACTGACCTGCCGAAATTCCTGTCCAAGCGAGGAAGCGCCGAAACTGAGAATGGGCAACTGCAGTCCCGTTTGACCCAGGGGTCTGGTTTGCATGCGGTGCTAGCTTTGACGACAACCAATGGTCAGCAATACGTTGGCCCAAAGTGCTTGTTCACCAGTCTGAATTGTCAGCACATGATCCTCGGAGGTCACCTTTTTGTAAAAATCCCACTTCTCAATCGGTTCCAGCGGAAGTTCCAAAGCGGATTGTTTCAGAATGGTTCGGTATTCAGCCCAAACCGGCGGCTCGCCTGCTTTGGCATAAGGGTCACCCGCAGGTATGCCCATGATATTGACACACTCCACGGGAATTGCGCTGAGCAGGGCGCGAAAAACCTGTACGCATGTCACAATGCCAGGAGAAAGATTTAAGCAAACAACTTCCGCGCGAGGTCCGCGCTTTGCAGAAGAAGGATAATTGCCATCGGCAACAAGAACGAGTGAATGGTGCCCGGCACGGCCGAGCACCTCGTTAATAACAGGATGAATCAGTTGATGTTTAAGCATGGTTGGTTAGGTGGTATTAAAACAGCGGCGAAACGATTTCAGGGTTTGGCGCGCCGCGTCTTCCGGGCTGGGCAAAGGCAAAACCTCCGCCGAGACAAATCCGGAGTATCCGAGAGAGCGCAACGTCTTCACAACAGGTGCAGTCTCGATATGTCCAAAACCCATCGCATGACGATTGCTATCGGCCCAATGTACGTGCCCAAGACGTTTGCCTGCTTTGAGCAAGGACTGCGAGATCGACGGCTCTTCGATATTCATGTGAAACAGATCGCATAAGAGTTTCACATTTTTGGCTTTTAAGGCCTTGAGGATGTTGACTCCGTCTGCAACGCAATTGATCACATTGGTCTCGTAGCGGTTCAGCGGCTCAATCAGCAATGGAACGCCTGCCGAACCAGCACGTCGTCCGAGGCGGTTCAAGGCTTCTCTTAACCAATTAAGCGCCTGAACTCGAGAAACGTCCTTCTCAATACGTCCCTGCATCGAACCGATAATAGCCGGCGCGCCAAAACCTGCCGCAAAATCGATAATGGCGGAAATGAATTGCTCCGCATCATGCCGCACGCGCGCCTTGGGATTGGTCAAACTCAATTTGCGCACCAGCCACCCCGCCCCTGTTCCAACCGCGGCGAGCTTCAATCGATGTCTCGCGAGGAGCCGTTTCAACTCGGTTGCGTTGATTTCGTCCACCGACCGTGGAAAAACCTCGACTGCGTTGAAACCAAGCCTGGCAACTTTCTCACAGGCAGAGGCAAGGTCATCTCGAAAAACAAAGGGCCCGTTTTTGGCCTCGGGCACCAGTGAAATCGTGACAGCAGCTTCGATCATTATGCGTCGTGTGGTTCAGCTTAGAAATAAAGCTCCGAAATCACAAGCAGCGCGAAAATACCTGAGAAGGACCCAGTCTATTAGGAAAAGCCAGCACCCTGGATTTTACGCGACAATTGCTTACCTAAAACCAAGCTGCCATCCAATCTCTCGGGGCGCTTCAAGCCTTTGGCGGCCAAACGGTATCACCCAATTCCAACGGTAGCTGTTTGGGGTCCATCGGATATAGAAGCTTCTGGTCCAACTCCTCCCCCTGCTCCAGTTCCTTCTCGGGCGCTCCAATGATGAGCCAAAGCACCTCAGACTGGGTATCATTAAAAACCTGGCGCAATAACTGTGGTCCAACGAGCACTCCTCCATGCTTCGGGACCGTAATCGTCTGGTCGGCAATCCGCATGCGCCCTACACCTTCTACTACAAAATAAAACTCCTCCATGCGCGGATGTCGATGGAGGGTGTTGGCACTCATCGGCGGCAGACGCCACAGCCTGGCACCTAAGATCTCGCTTTTGGTCCTCTCAAGAAAATCCGCATTGGGAATATTCATGAGATTGGATGGCCTCCAAAAAAGATCTTCCGGCTTGATTACAAAAAAACCATCGATGGATTTCATAGATAAACGGGTCGATACGCCTTTGATTTGTCAGAGGGAAGTCAAGTGTGGCTTTTCCTCAATAGAAACACGTCCAGTTTCCATAGTTGCGCCAAACGATTTTGCTGCGGGGAACTAGAGCCGCGTGCCCGTCTCCAAAGCCTAAACAGATGGAATGTGGAGCGGTGCCTTGCATTTGAAAACCGGAATCCGCTGCTTTAGTCGGATGCCCGCCAAAAGCTATCGACGCATTGGTCACAAAGCCCGGATACATGAGAGTATCGGTGATCACTGGATTTATCGAAGCGCCCGGGTCCTCCTGGCTCGCGGCATATGGGACCGATAAGCTGTTCGTATTTACCTGGCCAAAACCCATTACCAGAAAGCTGCTCCGGCCACTTCTCGGGACCCACCAGGAATGTTGTATGATGATAAAACCAAAACCAAAACGCGTGGTGTAATAGTCCTGCAAATCCTTGTTATTACTGATCGGTCGCTTGGTCGCGGTCATGAACCATTTGTTAGCCTCCTGAAATTCAGTGGGCCGAACGGGACAAAACCACATCGGTACGGTAAGCCCGTATTCGAACATGCCCGGAACCATGGTAGAGGCCACGTCCCAAGGATTATTTCCAGTATTCCCGAACATCGGAAATCGTCCCCGATGGTCGCTGGCGTACATGGCAACGGCGACTGTCCATTGCCGGAAATTTGAGAGACAATTAGCTTCTTTAGCTTTTATCTTGGCTCTCGACAAAGCTGGCAGGAGCAATGCAGCCAGAATAGCAATGATTGCGATCACCACCAGCAGTTCGATCAAAGTGAATCCCGGCCTGCGGAGCTTTTGCGGATTCATGCGATTGGATACTTTCTGGATAATTACCGTTCAAAAGAGCGGATGCAAGATTTCTGTCATTAAGGGACGTCGACCCATTGTTGCTCTTTGAATCGAGTTATGAAACATTCGGGCTGAATGGCTTGCGAATTCAGGTTGAGACGTTTGGTCGAATTTTCTGAGACCGACCTAGTTGGAATCGTTCATTACGCAAATTTCTTTCGTTACATGGAGGCAGCGGAACACGGTTTTTTTAGATCGCTCGGGCTTTCGATTGTAACACGGCAGGTGGACCCGCCGCTAGGCTGGCCTCGAGTTCACGCCGAGTGCGACTACAAGCAACCCCTTTATTTCGAGGATGAAATCGAAGTTCAAATGCTGGTAAAAGAAAAAAAATCCAAATCACTGAGCTACCTTTTTCGCTTTTTCAGGATCAATTCCTCGCCCGTGGTTGAAGTTGCGCGGGGTTCGTTGACCGTGGTTTGCGTCACGCACCAGGACGGAAAAATGCGCGCGACGACAATTCCTAAATCAATCGCTGACAAGATCGAACCAGCATCGCGCGATTTGTTGGAAGCCAGATGGGTCTAAGGCATTCCGCAAAACCGTCGAAGGGTTAAGCGCGATCTAAGTTGAATCAACCTCAGCACCACACTACATTGCCCACATCGAATATGAACTGGCTTGGTTTTGCTTTGATGACAGTTATCACGTGGGGTGTGTACGGAGTTTTTCTTCATACAGGGCAGATGGGGATGAAAGACGCCGCGAACGGACGTTACAAGGCGTTTCTATTTGTTGGCCTTGCCTACTTTCTTACCGCCGTCCTGGCCCCGTTTCTCGTGCTGATGGCGCGCGGAGCAGATTGGAATTACCCGAAAGCGGGCATGCTTTGGTCGTTGATCGCCGGCATCGCTGGCGCGCTTGGGGCATTTTGTGTACTGCTCGCATTTGGGGCCAAAGGAACCCCGGCCGTGGTAATGTCGATAGTGTTTGCCGGCGCCCCGATCGTGAACGCGGTGTACTCTCTTTGGCAACATCCGCCAGCGGGTGGGTTAAGCTCGATTAAGCCTCAATTTTTCCTTGGCATTCTGCTTGCCGCGGTGGGCGGTTGCCTTGTGACTTTATATAAACCTAATCCTACAGCAAAACCACAAAACCAAACCGTTGCCACAATTCAAAGCAAACCTGTTTCCAAACATTGACAGGTTGAACAATCCAAAATTTGCGTTTACTGAAGGGCAATAACTTGACGCGACCTTTGGGCAGTCTAAGTTAGCATAATATCAACATTATTCCAGCCATAGTCCGTGCGGCTGGCCGAACTAAATCCGTCTAACGTTTTATGGCCGATCTGAAATTTCCCTGTCCTGCCTGCCAGCAAAGCATCGTTTGTGACGAGCTATGGTGTGGTCAGGAGATTCAATGTCCCTCCTGCCAGGCTCAGTTGGTTGTTCCCAGTCAACACGCCCCACAGCAATCGACTCTCGTTCCGAAACCTCCACCTGCCGGCGCTTCAAAACTCTCGATTGGCAAGCACCAGCCCACCCCGTCAGCCCCGCCCCCTGGAGGCCAGCGCTTTGTTCCGGGCTCCATGACTGCTATGGGGAAAAAATCGAAACCAAAAGGCAAAAGCAATGCGATGAAGTATGTCAAAGTCGCAGTGTCGTTGGCCGTTTTGGCCGCCGCTGGATATTTTGGCTATGAGTGGTGGTCCAAAAAGCAAGCCAAAGCCGAGGCGGAAGCTGCCGCAGCCGCCAAAGCGGCCAGCGACGCAGCCAAAAGCGCCAAAGAAACCGCTGCTGCCAACAAACCGCTACCTGTTGTGCCGCCTACCTGGACGTTGGACGTGGACAACGCGAAGATCCCCGAAGGACAGGCCAACGGCTCAGTCGCGGGCACAAATTTTGTGGTAGAATCAGCGTCGATCACACGTAGCGCATCGGGACAGGTGCTGGATTTGCGGCAAGGCACCGGTCCAACACCAGATCGCGAGATCATGATCTATCTGCGTCTTAATCCAGGAGAAGGGCTGGCGGGCCATACCAAAACCGTTTCTCAGGAAATGAAAGGAGCTGGTGTGCCTCAGATTCTCAAACGTTGGAAGGCCGGTCCAACCGCAGCACTGCAACAAAAATTCATTAGCAGCGGATACGCCATGAAATTGGAACTTGGCCAAACCAACGAGGGCACAATTCCAGGTAAAATCTTCCTCGCATTACCTGATGCCGAGCAGAGTGTCGTTGCGGGGCTCTTCAAGATTCAACCTCCTTCGACTGAACCAGTAGCGGCCCAGCCGGTGGGAGTTCCATCTCCAAGCCCTTCGCCCTCCCCTGATCGGGCGGCATTTGAAAAACGTTACGGTGTTCAAAAAAGATAAACAGCGCAGCGCAACTTCTCCTATACGAAACTCGGACAACAAAAAAAGCCGCCCCTCCTTGAAGGCGGCTGAGAATCTGTTGGCGCCAAAGTTGTACCCTAAATTTTCGAAAAGGAACTATGGGGAGTTCACCCCATAATTGGTTAATCACACGTGCTTGTTATTTTGTCTTTGATCGAAGTCTGACCTGAATTTGATCAATGGCCCATTGGGCATGCTCGGCGATGATCGGTTGAGCGTCCACCACTGCGCGTTCTAATGAAGCCAGAGCTTTTTCATCTCCGGTATTTCCTAAAGCCACGCAACAATTTCGCACCAGACCTGCGCGCTTGGCTCGCGCCATGGGGGTGTCAGCAAAACGCCTGGCGAATGTTTTCTCGTCTATCACAATCAATTCCAGCAAATCGCTTGTAGTCAAATCCGGTTTCGCGTGCGTTTTCATCAATTCTCCTTCCCGTGCAAAGCGGTTCCAGGGGCAAACCTCCAGGCAATCATCACAACCATAAATGCGATTCCCCATTAAGGATCGGAATTCGACAGGTATCGATCCCTTTAATTCGATCGTGAGATAAGAAATGCATCGGCGAGCATCCAGTTGAAAGGGAGCGGTGATGGCCGCTGTTGGACAGGCACTTAGACAACGTGTGCAATTACCACAATGATTCGACTCGGGAGGATCGGGCGGCAATTCTAGCGTCGTGAGAATCTCCGCCAGAAATATCCAATTGCCCAACTTGCGACTGATCAAATTAGTATGCTTCCCAATAAATCCCAGGCCCGCCCGTTGTGCTAAATCTCGCTCGAGCAAAGGTCCCGTATCCACGTACCACAATGAACGCGTGTTGGGTTTGCCCAGTTCATTGATAAATTCAGCGAGCGAACGGAGTTTGGTTCCGATGATCTCGTGGTAATCCTCATACCGCGCGTACCGAGCAATCGTTCCGAAGCAGGAGTTCTGCTCCTTTCCAGTTGTCGTGATTGTTTCCTGGTTGTCATGCAACTGACTTCCGGCAGGGGGATGCAAATCTCGCGCCGAAGCATAACTCAGTGCCAGCGTCAGAATGCTGCGAGCTCCAGCAAGAACCTTCTGAGGATCCACGCGCTTGTGCGCATTGCGGTGGAGGTACGCCATTTCCCCATGATGATCGTGCGCAAGCCACTGCTCAAAGATATGGGCAGTCTCTGGCGGGCGAGCATGGGTCACTCTGCAATCATCGAACCCCAGTGATTTCGCACGCTGAAAAATCGATTCCTTCATGGACCATGCGCCATACGAAACTGATGAACGACCTGGGTGGCGACTTCCCGCAGAGGCCGCAATTCCGTATTCACCAGCACGTCTGCCTGCCGATAATATGGCTCACGCTCTGACAATAATTGCCGAATTTTTTCCAGGGGCTGCTCGTGCCTGAGCAAAGGTCGATGACTTTGTCCTCGCACCCGTTCAAAAATCTTCTCGGCTGAAGCCCAAAGGCATATGACGAGGGAGTGAGTCTTAAGACAGGCCAAATTGTCTTCGTTGACGGGCAAACCGCCCCCGGTTGCGATAACAGTTCGCGTGCGTCTGGTTAGCTCTTCGACAAGACCCCGTTCCAATAAGCGAAACGCCTGTTCGCCTTGCTGTTCAAAGATTTGGCTAATTGATTTTCCAGCTCGGGACTCAATGACATGATCGGTATCAAGGAAAGTAAAATGCAACATTTCCGCTACGAGGCGTCCAACGGAGGATTTGCCAGTGCCCATAAATCCAATCAGTGAAATATTGTGGATCTGGCGCGCGGCAAGCACCACTCAAGCTTAGAGGACTTGGGCCGCGCTGGCACGCAGTTTCTCCCGTGGAATATGACAGGAAAGAGGCGCCAGGCAGGCCTAACCATTGACGCTCCCGTCAGTCTTTGGACTGCGGAGACAAGCTCCGCTATGGCTTCGGAGTGCCGTGCCACAAAAGGGTACGATTTAATAAGGAAGTTGAATGTTGTCATTATGCAGCCTGAAGCCAAAGCGGCGTCATGCCGCCCGCACTCCATTTCTTACGGTCATTTGAAATTGGACCGTGCAGCCCCAATAGTTGCGGAACCCTCTGTGAGAAGGTACGTTTCGCTTCCAAACATATGGATGCGTTGCAGACTTTATACGACGAAGCGATGCTGGAATTCAGCAGGGGTGAGTATGATGGGGCGATCACGAAACTACAAAGCGTGCTCAAACAGGAGCCCGATCACTTCGAAGCTCAACTGGCATTGGGCATGGCATACTATCGCAAAGGTGATTATGCCACCGCCATTGCCGAGGGCCAAAAGGCGGAGCGTCTAAAGCCGCATGATCAGCTCGTCCACACCAATTTATCGCTTTTTTACATGAAAGCGGGAGATAAGAAAACTGCTGAGCATCACGGATTGCAGGCCCGGATTTCCTCCTGGCGCGAAGAGAACAAAGGAGAGGCCAAACCAGTGGAGGATTCAGAATTGCAAATAGCAAAACCCAAGCTGGAACCAATCAAATTCCCTTCCATGCCATGGAAGAAAAAACCTGGCGAAAATGCCTGATGGCTTAGAACGGAACGCTCAAAGCACACAAATGATTGAGTTCTGTCTCTGCTGGGTAATAATGCCAGACCGAAACATTTTATGAAAAGCGCATATGAACTGGCGATGGAACGGTTGAGCAAAACTTCCCCGACGGCAAAGTTGAGTGACAAACAGAAAAAGCAAATAGCTGAACTTGAGTCGAAGTACAAGGCGAAGATTGCAGAACGCGAGTTATTGGTGGAAGGCGAACGGGTAAAAGCCATCGACCGGGGCGACGCAGAGACGCTCGAACAGTTGGAAAAACAACTCGTCAGCGACCGAAAATCCTTACTAAACGAGTTGGAGGAAAAGAAAGAGAAAGTTCGCGGAACGCAGTGAAGGAGCGTGAAGATGCCGGTAGGGCTTGGTTTTTACCTCACTCTCGCTGCTGTTTTCGAGCGCTCCATCGATCCCAGTCCGTGAGCACAAGCTGCCCGGTGGGAAGCCACCCGCGCATCATCTTATGAAGGGGAAAGGTGGGCGGTAATTCTTTCTTGACCAACCCCTCGAGAATAAAACTGCCCCAACTGAGTTCTCCGGCTGAAATCCATTCCGAAAAGAAACGGGCATCCATTGTTCGTGGCGTCAGGTAAAGCGCGCCGATCGGTTTTATATAATCGTTGATGGTCAGAAAATCTTCATGGGTATCGGGATCTGACGTGTCGGGACTCGCTTTTAACGTGAGCCAAACACACTGGCGATGACCGTACCAGGCCATTGCCCACGGAACGTCGCTCATGGTGAGTTCGGAAGGCTTCATCCAGTCGGCCACATATTGGATAATCGGCGGATTATACGGCGGATAAGCGACTGGATTGGTCTTTGGAGGCAGAAAAATCAGAATCATCGGCAGGCTCGAGACCAGCCCAAAGAGCAGGATGATCACGTAGCGCAGTTGCGACGCGGCTAGCGGGATCTGATCCATCAGCACGAAAAAGAGACCCACGCCAAAAAGGAGGATGAGGGGGGCGACAATCACGAGCAGATTTTCAGAATTGATTTCGGGTGAGTCCTCGGAAAGATGCGTGTGGCCCAGCGCTTGGACAATGATCAGTACCGGCAGGCACATCAGGATGAAAAAGCGCAGCCGATTCAGCGATGGATTGCGAAAGCCGATCAGCAGCCCGACCAGGAAAAACGCCGTGATCCAACTGCCCCCAAGTTTTGGAAGATCGTTTTGAACAATTTGCCGCAGGTTGGTCATTAGCTTCAGCCAATAGGGTAGCAGTGAAAAATTACTGAAAGCAGGTTCAAGGGCTCTTTGCAAACGATTTCCCGGAGAAAGAATCGTGGTCTCCAGAACCGCAAAGGTCGCGGTTCCAAAAGGGGTGCCACTCGCAGCGAGATTGCGGCCAACCCATGGCAACAGAATAGCCAGGAAAATTACCAAAACCGTCAACGCGAGCAAAATACGGCGAGCACCACCAAAAATCACAAGAAAAACCAACACCGGAATAAGAAGCCACCCAAAGGAATAACGCGTGAGAGTGCCCGCTCCGAGGCAAATTGCGGTCAGCACTGCCAGAAGCAACTTGCCACTTTTCCCCCATTTGGGGACTCGCTCTTCCGCTTCCAGCAATACCAGGCACCAGACCAGGCCGGTGAAAATCAGCATCAGCAAAATGGTGGAAAGACCAGAAACGGTGAAATGCCAAAACAACTCGGTGGCCATCACGAGAATAGCTGTTACCCACGCCACGCTACTGTCGAATAATCGACGCGCTAACAGGAAGAGCAGCGCAATCATTGCAAAGAAGAGAAGTTGGTTGAAAAGACCGATCAGAAAATCCGGTTGATATCGATAAAAGCTCCCCTTCGGATTCCAAAATGAAGGTTTGGGCTGGAGCGGAAGTTGGTAGTGGAACGGCAGTACTTTCATTATACCGGCAAGAAGGAGTGGATAAAGAGGCGGGTTTGCGAGGTCCGGATGCATCTTTTTGAGAGCAGCGGTGTCGTCGCTGTTCTTCCCCATTTTCTGTTCATTCACCTTCTTAACGAGGTAAATGCTTATAGGCCGAACGAAAAAGGTGGTATAGCCCTGGCCTTCAGAAATGTTGCGCCCGAGTTGAGCTGCATCCATCGCCTCCTGGGTTGAAAGATTGCGGAAGGCGCGCAGGTTGTAACAGCCAATCACCACCACGAGAGCAAGGACGCCCAGGGCTCTTCGGATAAAGCGCAATCCACCGCCCACTTCGAGCCGGTGAATCATTTCTTGTAGTAACGGCAGACTCACAGGGCTTCCAGGTTGTAAGCCTTTATCTTGCGATGCAAGGTTCGTCGGCTAATGCCAATCTGCTTTGCTGCCAGTGTGCGATTCCCTTTTGCTTGTTTAAGTGCGCGGATGATTATTTCCTTCTCAGCCTCTTCTACTGTCATTTGGTTTATGGATGGCCCCCCCTGCCCTTTGAGCGAGGTATTGAGAGGCACCGCTCCCCCCTCTCGAACACGTAAAGGTAAATCCCGCGGTGTAATGCGGTCCGATCTGCAACTCACCACCGCCGTCTCCATCGTGGTCCGCAATTCCCGCACGTTTCCAGGCCAGGTGAAATGCATCATGACTTCCATCGCCTCTGGAGTAATACTCGAGATCTCCTTTTTATTTTCGGCCGCAAATTCCCTCAGAAATGTGCGGGCGAGCAACGGAATGTCCTCCATCCGCTGACGCAGAGGCGGTAGCGTTATCTCAATGACGCGCAAACGATAAAACAAGTCTTCCCGAAACTTGCCTGCTTTGACGAGATCCTCAAGATTCTTATTAGTCGCGGCAATGAGCCGGACATCGGCGGAGAGGGTCTTGTTCGAGCCTACACGTTCAAAAGTTCGCTCCCCTAGGAATCTTAAAAGCTTAATCTGGGTCGAAGCATCAATCTCTCCAATCTCATCCAGAAAAAGTGTTCCACCTTGTGCCTGTTCAAAGCGGCCGATGCGACGTTCGTGGGCGCCGGTGAAAGACCCTTTCTCATGCCCAAAAAGCTCGCTTTCTAATAGCGTTGCGGGTAGTGCCGCACAATGCACGGTCACCATGGCCTGCTGGGCGCGGGGGCTCATTTGGTGAATCACTTTGGCGATCAGCTCCTTTCCGGTGCCGCTTTCGCCCAGGAGCAGCACGGTCGAGCGGGCGGGGGCCACTTGCCTCACAAGATCCAGAACTTCCTTCATCGGCGCCGACTCACCAATGATCGTTTCCATCCCAAACTTGGAATCGAGCTGGCGGCGAAGAGAGATGTTTTCCACCTCGAGCTTTTGCTGCCGTAAGGCCCGAGTTATACGCATCTCGAGCTCATCAATTTGCAGTCTACCCTTGGCGATATAGTCATCCGCCCCCCGCTTCATCGCTTCGACCGCTATTTCTTCAGAACCATAAGCAGTCATGAGAATGCATATCGGGGGTTTGGACAGCGACTTGGCGCGGCTAATGAGGTTCATGCCGTCTTCACCTGGCAAACGAAAATCTGTCAGCAGCACGTCAAAATGGTCTCGTTCCAGCAACTCGCTCGCGCTTTTTGCATCCTCCGCCAGATAGACGTCGTACCGATAATCCAAGGCATCGCGAAACCCTTCACGAATGGTCTTTTCGTCATCGACTATTAAGAGGGTCGGTTTCATTGGCGAAGCCCCGATTTTGCCAGCGGCAAATTAAGCGAGGGACGCAGGTTAAACAACAGCGGATTTGGTCAATCATCCTGGAAGGCGCATCTCGACCGTCCCACCGATAGAGCCGAGGACGAGCGCACTCCGACAGCACACTGTTTCCAGATCCGCCCCTTGCTGGAACAGGAGAACACCCTCACTGCGTCTGATTCGCGGGCTTTGCTGGCCGGCGCGCAACGGCGGCATTCATTTCTTTGCGCCAGTCCCACATCTGTTCCCACTGACCCTGATTTGCCGACGCGGGCTCAAACCGGCTGGCATCAACCTCCCGATACAACTTGCGATAACTAACGGGATCGAAATTTGGATTAGGCTTGTTATACTGCGCGCCGACATTTGACCGCCAATCAGCCAACTCCTGGCGCATTTTTTTGACACGGTCTGACTGTTGTTCTGCGCGATTACGCGTCTCGCGAACGTCCGCTGCCAAATCATAAAGTTCAACACCTTCTTCGTCGTAGAACTCTACCAACATCCAGTTTCCCTCACGCATTGCCCCGGCAGGACGGCTGCCCTGGTTTGTATAATGGGGAAAGTGCCAGAATAAATTGCGATTGGGGATGCTGCCATTGCCTGTGAGTAGCGGAGCCAGGCTTATGCCGTCCAAACCCTTCGGAGTCGGCAAACCCGAAAGCTCGAGCAAAGTGGGGAGCCAATCGGTATTTATCACCGGAACATCAGAAATCCTGCCGGACGGCACATGGCCTGGCCAGCGCACTAGCAACGGAATTCGCAACCCTCCTTCATAAACAAATCCTTTGCCGGCCCGATACGGCGTATTGTGTGTGATTCTTGCGTGGGTTCCTTCGGGGACGTGCAATCCGCCGTTGTCAGAGGTGAAAATGAGTATCGTGTTGTCAGCCACTTTGAGCTGCTCGAGCTTTGTCATAAGGCGCCCAACGGTGTCATCTATCGTTTCAATAACCCCGGCATACACCGGTTCGAAAGCTTGCGAGTTGTTTTCAATCCGACCCTTCTGCGCGTCATAAGGAATGTGCGGAGCATTATGGGCCAAATAAACGAAAAATGGGTTGTTCTTGTTTGTCTCAATGAAGCGTTCGGCAAAAGCTGTGAGATCGTACTCGCCCTTGCCTCCTTCAGTCAGAGAAGGTGTGGTAACGGCTTTACCAGGATGATAGACGTCAAAGCCGTGCTCGAGAGGCTCGAAACCTTTGCCTCCTACATGCCACTTACCAATCGCGGCAGAAACATAGCCTGCCTCCTTAAGGTAATTGGGGAGCATTTTTTCAGACAGCGGCACCTGCATCTCAATTTCAGGATGCAGCACCTTTTGCGAAGAGCAATCAGGGCGTCCCGGCAGGTATGTGGTTAAATGCAAGCGCGCCGGGGTTTTGCCCGTCAAAATAGCGGCCCTCGACGGTGAGCAAATCGGTTGAGCACAATAAGCGGAAGTAAAGCGCGTCCCTTGTGTGGCAAGGCGATCCAGGTTCGGAGTGTGATGGTCCTGCCGTCCGTAACAGTGAAGATCATTGATGCCTAAATCGTCACAAAGGATAAAAACAATATTAGGCGCCCTCGTTTTGGAAGATTCTGCACCTCGAGAGGAGATTAGAGGAATCAGCCATACCAAAATGAAAATCACCAGCCTCATGATCTCAGTTCTTTGTATGGTTCTCTAGTTGGACCAAAGTTTAACGCCGTTCTTCCCGCCAGTCATCAATAGTGATGGATTTCGCTTTTTTCAAAGCGGCATGGCTGTCAAAGAACATCATCACGGGACCGCGTCCGTGACGCGCCAAGGCTACTCTTCTTTCCGGATTCAATGTATTTCCGTTAGGACTGTAAGGAAGGTGCGTGGGACTCCAGACATCATTCTTCTCGTCGGAGCCGATGATTCCTAAATCCGTGATCAGGGGACGCCATGATCCGCTTTCGTTATCGGCAAGATAAACTGTGTCTACCGGCTTCTGAATCCGCGAAATCTTTGAAACGCCAATCTGCTCATACCCTGTGGTATCCGAAGGACTGCTAAAACGCCATGAGTTGGCCACATAACAGATTAATTGGCGCTTATCCGGATAGCTGGGACAAGTGTAGACCCGAACCTTTTTATAATCGGTCGTGACTCGACCCCCAAGATTTGGAGATAACACTTGCCACCAGATCGGGTCATTGCCGCGTGGTATCTTCCCATCGTGATCTTCGGAGTACAGGAGCAAGGCAATTCCCATCTGATGCAGATTGCTGATACAGTTGGTTCTTTTACCCGCATCTTTGGCCTTGGTCAAGGCGGGCAAAAGCATTGAAGCGATGATGGCGATGATGGCAATGACGACGAGAAGCTCAATCAGGGTGAAACCGCAACAGGACCTCCGTCTTCGCTCACTCGGCATAGCGAACAGCGTGAATATTGAAATTTAGCTTAGCCGCGCAACTCTGCAAACTCAAGAAGATTCTGGCTCCCAAAAGATGGGCCTAAATCATTTCCGGATAGAGAATGGAAGCGGTATGACGGCAGACCGAGGCAAGTATCCAAACGCCTGCTTGCACTTCACCGTCGCTTTGAATTGACCTTTTGCTCGATATTTTTCAATTGAGAAGAAATGAAAAGCGCCGGAAGGCGGCGCACTCCAAACGCTTCGCGAGTTCGACTGCATCTCTGTGCTACTTGGTCACCTGCTTCCCTCCAAACATTTTTGCAGCCATACCAAAGGCAGCGTTTTGCAACTGACTCTGTGAGGAGAGGAATTTTTGGAACTGAGGCATCTGTTCGTCCGACAGAATTACCCGCGCGCGTTCAAGATACTTCTCATCCAGTTGCGCTCGTTCCTGTTGAAACTGCTTCACCTTTTCCTCGGACAAATTGCCTGACAAATCACGGGCTATTTTAGTTTGGTCATAAAGATCGGTGGTGAACTTGAAATTTTGGCGTTCCTCACCAAGCGCCTGGATCAGATGTTCCTCCTGCTCGGCGGAGAGCGCCGTTGGACCTGAAGCCTGGGCATCTTTAAACATGCCGACACTCATGCGTTCCGGTTGCGATTTTTCGTACGCCAGAAAATCCTGATAATTTTCTTCTCCGAGCATTTGCCTGATTTCTGAATTGATCCCTTCCTTTTCGGCATTGGACTGTTCAAAAATCTGTGTCCGCGCATCTGGATCCTGGCTGCTGGATAACATGGACATGCCGGTTTGCGCATCCACCATCGATTTTTTAATGATCAAATCTTTCAGTGAAGCAGCCTGTTGGGCACCAAGGCCCAGTCTGGAGAAAAACGAAGCATAATTCTTATCGATCATTCCGCTCAACACCATTTTTTGCTGAGCTTTTACGAAATCCTTCATTTGCGGATCCTTGAACATTTCCGCCATGGGATTTTTCGATTGAACAGCAGCTTCGGTCTGATTGGTCAGGGCTCGTTCGAGATGTGAAACCTCTTCGGATTTCGCGATGGCTTTTTCGCGGGTATTTTGCAGCCGTGTTTGAAGAGAGACGGTCCGTTCCTGCTGCTGGTCAAGACGAGATTGGAGCTCTGCCAATTGATCGCGAAGGCCGGCATTGATGGCTTCCGCCTCCATGATTTTAGTGGATTGCCGCAAGTACAATCCAGCCAGGCCAATTAAGGCGGCCGCCAAAACCACCAAAGCAATATTCTTCACAACCGTTCTGCTCCCTCAGAGTAATTTGATCTGAGCTCGTTCCTTTGCCAGCGTGTCGCTGAAGGCGGGTAATCGGCCATTGCGACGCTCAATCGTATGCTTGTCCACCTTTGGATCATAAGCGACTGGATAATTGCCGTCATAACAGGCCATACAAAACGAACTGGCGGGCAAACCTGTCGCCTTAATCATTCCTTCTTTGGAAAGGTAATGCAGTGAATCCGCATTGAGATATTTGCGAATCTCATCGAGGGAATAATTCGCAGCCATCAGCTTGTTGCGGTCCGGGAAATCGATGCCGTAAACACACGGGTTCATGTGGGGCGGACAGCTTACCAGGACGTGCACTTCTTTGGCGCCGGCTTCTTTCAAATTATTAACGCGCGCTTTGCATGTCGTACCCCGCACGATCGAATCATCCACCACAATGACGCGTTTGCCTTTCACCAGCTCGGCAATCAGGTTGAGCTTCACACGCACTGCAAAATCACGGATCAATTGGGAGGGCTGAAGAAAGCTTCGACCGACATAATGATTCCTCACGAAAGCCATCTCATAAGGAATGCCGGACTCCAGATGATAGCCAAGTGCTGCGCAATTGCCGCTATCCGGCACGGGAACAATCACATCGGCATCAATGGGATATTCGCGCGCCAATTGCCGGCCCATTTCTACCCGAACCTTATACACATTACGATTGGCAATCGTACTGTCCGGGCGCGCAAAATAAACGTATTCAAAAATGCAGAATGCCCGGCGTTCGTGCTCAGGAAAGGCCTGCACACTGCTCAATCCGTCCTTGTTAATCAGGACAATCTCTCCCGGCTCAACATCGCGCACGAACTTCGCGTGGATTAAGTCCAGCGCGCAGCTTTCACTGGCCAGCACCCAGGCATCGCCCAGTTTGCCGATACATAAAGGACGAAAACCGTGCGGGTCACGCACACCGATCAGTTCCTCTTCGGTCATGATTACCAAAGAATAAGCCCCTTCGATGCGACGTATGGCTTTAATCAGATTATTTCCATCTCCATTTGAACTGGGCTGAGCCATCAAGTGCAGAATGATTTCACTATCGACGGTTGTCTGAAAAATCGAGCCCCGCGCTTCCAATTCCTCCCGCAGGCGGGCGGCATTGGTGAGATTTCCATTGTGAGCAATAGCAATTTGACCGCGAGCACAATCAACGGTCAGCGGTTGCGCATTGAGCAGGTGTGAGGATCCTGTGGTGGAATAGCGCGTGTGTCCCACGGCTATTTCCCCTACCAGTCGATGCAGGACTTCCCCGCTAAACACCTGTGAAACCAGGCCCATCCCTTTGTGGGTATGGAATTGTTTGCCATCCGAAGTCACAATGCCGGCGCTTTCCTGGCCTCGATGCTGAAGCGCATAGAGTCCATAGTATGTCAGTTCGGCGGCATTGGGGTGACCGTAAATGCCGAAAACACCGCAATAATGTTTGGGATAATGCTGCATCGATTAAATCGTGCCCGGTTTAGTCCGCCAAAGCATCGCGCAAAAGCGACTCTAACTCAAGGCGGTTTTAAGGCCCGTGTCAAATTACTACGGTGTCCGGTCAAAAAAGTCTCACCGCATCGCTCGGGCAATTGAATTCCACCAAAGGTCATGTAACTCAGCCACGGGCCAGGCAAATTCTCCCGCATCAGTTTTAATTTCCAGCCGCTCTCCCGTTATGACGCCAATCCGTGCTGCGCTGATTCCAAGCAGCCGTGCCCGTTCGACAACCTTCACCGCATCCGAAGCGCCGACTGAAAGAATGATGCGACCCTGGGTTTCACCAAATAAAAGCCCGTCGCAACGTGTGCTGGCAGATGGAGCCTGGCCTTGAGTTCCGCCGCCCTGCCCAGTGCTGAGATCAATTTTGGCGCCGACAAGGGACGGCGTTTCGCGGGCTATTTGTCGGCTGATACAGCACTCGGACAGCGCAACCGCCAGACCGCCTTCGCTGCAGTCATGCGCGCTTTTGATTACACCGGAATAGATTAGAGACCGCAAAACCAGTTGCAATTCACGTTCTGCCTCAAGGTTGCACCGGGGTGGAATTCCTGTCTTGCGCCCATGAATCCGTTGTAAGTAGGCAGAGCCGCCAAGGCCTTGCAACGGGTCGGCTGTATCGACCAGGTTGCCGAGCAAGATAATGGCATCGCCCTCATCCTTGAACCATTGGCTGGTAACGTACGCCTCCTTTTCGATTAATCCAACCATTGCCACTGTGGGTGTTGGATCAATCGGACCATTCGGGCTTTGGTTGTAAAGGCTGACATTGCCTCCTGTCACAGGTGTATTAAACACACGGCAGGCCTCCGCCAAACCACGCACGGATTCACGAAGCTGCCAAAATATTTCCGGATTGTGCGGATTCCCAAAATTCAGGTTATCGGTCAATCCCAGAGGTTTCCCTCCACTGCATGCCACATTCCGCGCGGCTTCCGCGACCGCAATCTTTCCACCTTCGTATGGGTCCAGATAAACATAGCTGGCATTGCAATCCACGCTCAGAGCGAGAAGTTTTTCACTGATCTGTGGTTTATGCGAGGAGCCTTCCGAATCCCCATTTTCTGCAAAATTTCGGTTGGGCAAGGCAGGGAGTGAATCTTCTTTGATGCGAATCACTGCGGCGTCTGAGCCCGGACAGATGATAGTTCCTGCACGAACGCTTTGGTCGTATTGCCGGTAAATCCAGTTTTTTGAGGCAATGGTAGGCCACGAAAGGAGAGATTTGAGATCAGCAACCGGGTTCTGAGTGTCCGGTATTTCCGACAGGGTGAAGGCACGCACGGCCTGAAGGTAGGCCGGCTCACGCGATTCACGCTCATAAACAGGAGCTTCGTCGGCCAATTTATTGGCCGGGACGTCCGCCACGAGCTTGCCGTTATTCCGCACTATCATTCGGCCCGTATCGGTCACAGAACCGATCTCCGCCCAAGGTAAATCCCACTTGTCGAAGATGCGCTTCACTTCATCTTCACGTCCCTTTCGAACAATGATCAACATTCGCTCCTGCGATTCGCTGAGCATGATTTCGTAGGGTGTCATTTGAGCCGCGCGTTGTGGTACTTTCGTCAGATCAATCTCGATGCCGGTGCCAGCCCGTGCTGCTGTTTCACAGGTGGAACAGGTAAGCCCTGCCGCGCCCATGTCCTGAATGCCCGCCACAGCGCCGGTTGCCAGAAGCTCAAGGCACGCCTCGCACACCAACTTCTCCATGAACGGGTCACCTACCTGCACAGCTCCGCGTTGTTGCTCGGCGGATTCTTGCGTTAAATCCTGCGAGGCAAAGGCTGCGCCCGCAAGTCCATCCCGGCCCGTTGCGGGCCCGACGTAAAAAACCGGATTACCGACGCCGCTCGCTCTCCCGCGCACAATCTGTTCGTGCCGAAGGACCCCCAGGCAAAAGGCGTTCACCAGTGGATTGCCTTCGTACGATTTGTCAAAATAGACCTCGCCTGCCACAGTAGGAATGCCGAAACAATTGCCGTAATGGGCGATGCCAGCGACCACCCCGCTCAGGAGGCGGCGGTTATTGGCAATCTCAGATTTCTGAGCGGAAGCCGGCTCTTGCCCGGACTGTTCATCAGTAATTGGGCCAAAGCGAAGAGAATTCAACGAGCAGACTGGCCGAGCGCCCATGGTGAAAATATCGCGGATGATACCGCCTACGCCTGTTGCCGCCCCCTGAAACGGCTCAACCGCGCTCGGATGATTGTGCGATTCGATTTTGAAGGCAATGGCCAGTCCATCTCCGATGTCGATGATCCCTGCATTCTCTTCCCCTGCCCCGACCAGGATCTTCGGGGATTTCGTCGGAAATGTTTTGAGCAATGGCCGGCTGTTCTTGTAGGAACAATGCTCGCTCCACATCACTGAAAAAATGCCGAGCTCGGTATAATTCGGCGGGCGGCCAAGAATACTTTCAATCTTTTGATATTCTTCCGGGGTGAGATTGTGTTTCTTCACCAGCTCGGGAGTTATTGCGGGTTCGTTCATGCGTGTTGCAACTCCCATTTACCTTGAGGTTTCCGGCAACTCAACACAAGCAAATCAGAAAACGATTCGAGTCATTCTGCCAGTTTATACGCGCTTCGCAGCGTTTGGATTCCACGAGCCTCGAAATCCTTTTCAAAATCTGTCCGAAATGCCGCTAGTTCGGCGGGTGCGGGCGTGGACCGGAACAAGGAGCTGGCGGTAAACACTTCACGCATCTGATTGAAATAATCTTCATCGTCAGTCCGCAAATAGACCGATCCACCTGGGAACAGCGCCTGTGCTGCGACACTCGGAAAACGTTCGTTAATTAATCGATGACGCCGATGCTTTCTTTTAGGCCAGGGATCCGGGAAATAAATGTGCAACGCGCTGGTCGAATGAGGTGGCAATAGATATTCCAGGAAATAAGACGATTCCATCCGCACTCCGCGCAGATTGCTCAACCCCGCTCGTCGTCCTTTACGATCCAGCTTTTGAATTCGTCCCAGCAAGCGCTCCACCCCAATAAAATTACGCGCGGGCGTCGCCTGGGCATATTCGACAAGAAACGAGCTGTCTCCACACCCTAACTCGACTTCCAGAGGCTGAACCTTTGGAAAAAGTTTCGCGGGATCAATCCGTTCAACAATTGAGGTAATCTCATAAATCAAGTTGCTCGAATTGAGTGTGGCCATCAGAAAAAAATGGTCGGGGCGGTGAGATTCGGGCTCAGTACGGTGCTTTGCACATGACTACCACAACATGCGCTTCAACCCTATAAACAGGCCCTACTATTGCATTTTCTCACTTTGCATTTTCATTCGTCGTGGCCGCATTTTTACGCATAAAAAGCACGCATCTCGTGTCAGGATTCGTTAGAGATTCTCGCGCGAAAGTCGTGGCGACAGAGCTTGCATACACCAACCCGCGGCTGTCCATGACGTTGCGCAAAAACCACACCACGACTCTGGCAGCGAACCCGCGCAAAAGCAACGACGCGTCTGCGACGTTCAGGGCCCGCCACAAGCATTAGCGCCACCACGACGCCACTGCGGTTTCGCACGTTGCGTTATCGGTGGTAGAGATCGCCAAGGCGAGCGCAAAAAGGCTGCAAGACCAGACGCAAGAAATATTCTCTTTAGAGCTACGACAGGTCGAGAAAGGCTTGCAAGGTCTCCTTGACGCGGTCCAGTTGTGCGCTGCGATTATTCTCCACCAGCAAAACAAGGCTTACGCCGTCGGGGCGCACGGCCACGTAAACCATATGGACCTCAAAGGTCCAGCAGTAATGGGCCGCCTGTCCCCCGCACGATAGCAATGCCCGCCCCGCCTGGACGACGCGCGTGAGGATCTGCTCGGCGGAGGACGGATAGAGGGATTTGCTCAAGCAGTCCGCCGCGAGCACGCCGTTGGGCAGATGGATGCTGTAAGCGGCCACCCCGCCGATGGGAAGGCGGGAGGAAAGGAAGTTTTCGACATCACTCATTGTTTTGCGCAGGGGTTGCGGGCAAGGCACTACGCACCAGGAGCTTGAAGGTCGGTTGGATTTGGATTAGCAAGCGGCTCGCTCCGGTGTCCATCGACACCCGATGGAATCGACCACTTGGTGTGCCTTTGGAAGCCTCCATCGTCTGCATTTCCAGTTTCTTGAAGAGATCAAGGCGCGCTTCGAGCGATTCACATTTCCACTGGTAAAGTACTTCACCGGCGCTGGAGCATAGCAGCGCCTCCTCGATGCGGACGCCGCGCGCCTCAGTGGCCACTGAGGCCTCGCCAAGATTTGCATGCTGTTCACCACCGCCCAGGCTGCCGGGGCGCGCCGATTGCGAGTGGTTCTCATCGTGCAACCGGGCCGCTTCCATCAGCAGGAACTCGTGTTGGCCTGAAATGGTGCGGCGTGTCGGTTCGGCAAAGGGATGCAGCTTGAATTCTCCGCCTGACAACCCGAGTAAACCGTAAAGGGCCATTTCGCCCTGCAGTTGGCCGCACTCAGCATGAATGATCGCGCCGTCGCTAATGTAGATTTGGCCGCGCCGATTGCCGGTGGAGATCGCCAGGATAGAAGATTTACGGCCCAGACACTCCATTTGCAGCACATCCTGGAGTCCGACTTGCATGACTCCGCGGAAACCCGATTGCGGTCCAGACGCCTCCAGCGCCTCTAGCGCGGTGAACAACCCGCGGAAGCCTTCCGGCGTACTAGGTTTCTGCAGGAACAAACTCGCCCCCAGTTCTATGGCAGATTTGCGCACGGTTTCGTCCGGGTGTCCCGAGAGCATCACCACGCGCTGTGCGGGATGGGTGTGCCTGAGCAAGCGGAGAAACTCGACGCCATCCATCACTGGCATCTCCACATCGAGCACGATGATTTCCACCGGCTGCGCCTTCAGCTGTTCCAAAGCCTGCGAGTGATTTGTGGCGGTCCGGAACGCCCAATGGGCTTTGGAAAATTCCTTGAGCTGGCTCGTGAGGGCCGCCAGGAACTCCGGCTCGTCATCGACGAACAGGAACTGAGAGCGTTTATTCGTTTCTTCAGGCATGGTTGCTTAGGTGGTGGGTTCAGCGGCGATGGCCTGCAGGGCCATTTGCGTCGCGGCGGCGACATCGCCGTCCGGGTCGCTGCGTGCGCGTGTGAGGGCCTGCTTTGCGCGCTCACCGCCCAGATGCCCGAGAGCCTCCGCGGCCGCCTGGCGGGCATCGCGATCGCGATCCTCGAGCAGCGCGATGAAAAGGTTGGTGGCCATCCGTCGGCGTTTGATGGCGGGGGAGGCGAGTTGGTCCTCGGGGTTGAAGCCGAGCAAGGCCTCAGGTGACATTTCGCCGAGGTTTATCAACAACTGGGCGACAAAGAACCGGACCGCCGGGTCGGCGTCCTGAATCGCCAGCTTCAGTTTTTCGGCTGCGATGCGGGTTTCCGCCAGGGAAATCCAGTCCGGATCGATGCGCGAGAGACCCGCGGCGGCGATGCGGCGCACGCCGGCGGCCTCATCTTTCAACGCCAACACGAGCGGGCCCACCGCACGGCGATCGCCCATTTTGCCCAGGGCCATGGCGGCTGCTTCGCGGACGTCTGCGTCGAAATCGTCCAGCACTTTAGCGAGCGGCTCCAAGGTCTCCGGGTTGTTTAGCTTGCCGAGAGCTGTGGCAGCCTCCCGGCGAACCTCCCATTCCTTGTCCTCGAGCATCTGGGAAATCGGCATACTGGCTTCAGTGGCCCCCAGGATGCCCAGCGCACGGGCGGACTCAGCCCGGATCTGTGTATGGGTGCTTCGGAGGCAGGATATCAGGGCCGTCACGGCCTCACTGCCCCCCACCCTGCCCAGTGCATCCGTCGCGGCGATGCACACCGCCGGCTCAGGGGAATGCAACGCTTCACACAACAACTTGACTACGCCCGCATCAGAGATCTTCCCCAAGGCCTCCACCGCCCGGACAGCGACGAAAACAGGGCTGGTTTCAGCCGTTAGTTTCAGGGCTGGAATCGCCTCGGCCCCTGAATCCGCTGCACGCTGAAACCACCCTTTGGCGACGCAAAACCAGACACGCTGTTCGCGATTCGGGGGTGCCCATCGGAAGGTGTCGATCGTTTGCGCCGCGCTGGTGCGCACGCTGAAGTCCCTATGGCGGAGCAAAGGTAACATCTGGTGGATGATTCGCTCGTCTTTAACCCCTCTCAAACCGAACACCGCGGATCTGACGACGTCGGGTTCTCGGTCCTGCAACGCCTTAATGAGTGGGTCGAGACGTTCTGGAGCCCGCAACCGGCCCAACGCTGAAGTGGCGACCTGGCGGACATCGGCATCAGGGTCCGTCAGCGCAGCGTCCGCCAACCCGCTCAAGGCACGAGGATTCGCTTCTCGCCAGAGCTCCTGAGCGGCATTTTTGCGCGCCTTTGCGCTCCCGCTTTTAAGTTTTCGCATCGATAGCCAAAGCATGAGGCCAGAGCTTTATCGAAATGCCTGGATGGGTCCCTAATTCATCGTGACCTGAATCTGCATAAGGCCTTCTCGAATTGCTGGTTGCCAGAGAGCAGGTTTTGGTCCGATTTCTGAATTCTTCTCTAAATCGACTGTCCAAACGTTGGGTGAAGACACCCGGCGATTGCAACGTCCTGTTTTTGGACAGTTGGAGAGCTGCAGTTGGCGCGTTCGCAGGCAGGGCGAACTGTCGAAACTCGATACGAAACCATGAAGCCTCCGCCGCTTGATATTCCCTGACGAGGTAGCGACAGACCCCGACGGAACCTCCATGGGTGTTCGGATTAGGTTAAGATTTCAAGCTTTTTTGTGAAATCGCTAGGAGAAAATGGTCGGGGCGGTGAGATTCGAACTCACGACCTCTTGTACCCGAAACAAGCGCGCTACCAGGCTACGCTACGCCCCGACCCGGGGAGAAGAAAGTTGCTGAGGATTGAGCCAGTTTGCAACTTAATTCTGGGGGACGAAGAGTCGTCGGCATAACGTTTCTACGGAGGGCGAGCCGTCCTCAGCTCGCAGCGTATTGCTACACACTATTGCGCAGGAGTTTTCTCATAATGCCCAGCGCTACCGTGCTGAGATATTCGTTACTGTTTTACCCGTGGTCCGGCTGCAATCACCTCGTTCACTGCTTCAGACAGGACCTCCAGTCCTTCGCTGAGAGCCTCACGGGTTATGGTAAGCGGCGGGGCGATCTTTACGGTCTGGCCCCAGGCGCCGACCGGCGCAAAAAACAGCAGGCCTTTGTGAAAACATTTTTCGATGATTGCATGGGCGGTGTCATGGTCGGGTTGTTTACCGTCCTTCACCATTTGCATTCCGCCAACTAATCCACGGGCAGAAACGTGCCCGATCTGTTGCGGATGCTGCTTTTGAATTTGTTTCAGGCCATCGAACAGGATCGGTTCAAGTTGCGCGGCGTTGCCCGTAAGATTGTCATGCGTGATCTTTTTGAGGCTGGCGAGAGCGGCAGCACAACAAACTGGATTGCCCGTATGAGTACTGGTCATTGACCCGGGTGGAAACTGGTCCATAATTTCTGGCCGCCCAATGACCGCCGACAATGGCAGCGAGCTGCTAATGCCTTTCCCGCAGCAAATCAGATCGGGCACAACTCCATAATGTTCAAAAGCCCAAAACTTGCCTGTGCGACCAAACCCAGCCTGAACCTCGTCGAAGATGAGTACCACCTGGTGTTGCCTGCACCATGATGCCAGCTGTCGGACATACTCCACCGGAGCGAAATCGGGCCCGACTCCCTGATAAGTTTCCATCAAAACGCCGGCAATTTCTTCCGGCTTCAGCCCCGCGTTCCTGATAGTATTCAAGAACGTGTCAAAGCTGGGATCTGGTTGCCAATACCCATCCGGGAAGGGGGCGTTGACGATGGCGGGATCGAGATTGACGATCCATGATTTTTGCCCCGCCATGCCCCCGGCTTGCTGCGCGCCAAGCGTGCGTCCATGAAATCCGCGCTCGTAACCCACGATCCCAATTTTCTTTTGGCCGCCGACCATGATACCGTATGCGCGGGATAGTTTGATGGCACATTCTGTGGCCTCCGATCCAGTGGTAAGCAGGAACACTTTATTCAATCCCTCGGGCGCGACTCGAATCAAAGCTTCTGCCAAATCTGCGCGTTGCCTGCTTGGGAAAACATAATTATGCAAGAGGCAACTGTGCACCTGATCGGAAATCGCCCGGCGCACTTCGATTGCTCCATGACCTGCATTCGCGACCAGCACGCCACTGCTCCAGTCCAACCATTTATTTCCGTGACCATCGTAAACAGATACGTCCTCTGCTCGATCCCAGACCAAAGGAGGCTGGCCACGCATGGATTGCGGTTCTAGCTGGCGTAGTTTCTCGAGTATGGGCAACGACTCGGGATGGGGTAAAGACGTGACGATTCTGCGGAATTTGGTTTCCACACGCGGCACCTCACGTGGGATGATGCTGAATTCTTTTCCCATAAGCAGAGGGTTTTACCCTAGCCACCTTGAAGCGGCAATTAAAACGGAAAAAGATCCACGTAACCTTGAATTTATCTTACGCTCAAGACTGTGCCGCAATATCAATGAAATCGCTTTTTGATTGCCGGCTGTACGCATTTGTAGATACAGCATACTTGAACGAACGCACACCGGAGGAAATCACAACGCAACTCTGTGAAGGTGGCGCGGACCTGATCCAACTTCGTGCGAAGCAATCTTCCATTGAACAGACCCGATTTATTGCCCAAAGCATTCTTCCCATCACCCAGGCGGCCGGTGTTCGGCTGGTCATTAATGACCACCTTGCCATGGCGCAGGAGTTAGGCGCGGATTTGTGTCATTTGGGGCAGGAGGATTTTTTTGATGCGGGACACACACATGTTTCCGAACTGCGCGTTCCTCACTCCCGGTGCGGAATTGGAATCAGCACCCACGCACCTGAACAGGCGCAACGAGCCGTTGCGGCAGGGGCAGATTATGTTGCCATCGGCCCGGTATATGCCACTGGAACAAAACCATCCGCGACGCCCGTGACGCTCGCGTATGTCCGTTGGGCAAAGGAAAACCTGACTCTGCCCTGGTTCGCGATAGGCGGAATAAATCTTTCAAACCTGGACGACGTTTTGGATGCAGGCGCCGAGCGGATCTGTGTCGTATCGGCAATACTGAATTCGACAAATATCGCCACAACCTGTCGCGAATTCCGGAGAAGAATGGATGGGCGCTTGGGTTGACCGTTGGAACAGGAATTCTTCGGAATGATTGAATTTTAAGCCTCTAATGAACAAGAATAAACGCGAACAGGATTAGCAAGAGATGAAACAACGTCAGAACCCCCGAAGGGGAGGAAGAAGCTTGAAAACAGAATCTTTTCTGCCGTCCCTGACGGGACTCACTTACCTCAACACTCGATCCCACCGATAAATCGGTGGGCTATTCTCCGCCGCTCTCCGGATTATTCTGCATCCAGCATCCAATATCCAGTATCCAGTATCTAGTCTTCATCCCCTTGATCGTCCCCCTTTTTGGCCGCCCCAAGCTTTACGTTTACCGACATCGATTTGGAGCCTCGGCGGATATTTAGACTAACCGTTTCTCCCGGCGAGGCTTCTGCTATCATACGCTGGAAGGATGCGGCCACCAGAATCTCGCGCCCATCAACTTCAAGAATAACATCTCCAACCTTTAGGCCGGCCTTTAAGGCAGGGCTATCCTTGTCCACCTCGGTCAAACGGCAACCTTTCGGCGAGTCATCCACGCCCTTGGCGCCGACAAAAGCTGGCAAGTGTCCCTGAGGTAGTTCTTCTTCAGGTTTCAGCATACTGTCCCAGTCGCTGTAGAACGCAGTCATAGGCACATGAAAGTTGTCGGCCATGGAACTACTAATGAAGCTATGGATGCCAATCACCCGTCCATACATGTCAAAGAGTGGACCTCCGGAATCCCCGGGGCTGATGGTGCAATCCGTTTGTAAATTGGGTGATAACCGGATCAGGCGACCGAGTCTGACAACCAACGAACGGCGTAAGTCAAACCCTCCGGGATGACCGAGTGCCAGCACCCAATCCCCCCTATGCGCCGATTCGACCTCACCTGTATCCACATGTGGCCAGGGCCCGGGATCTGTGATCTTCATTAAGCCTGTATCATCCTCCGAATCGACGCCGATGGTTTTTCCGCGAGCCTTTTTGCCATCGGCAAAGGTAAAAGTCACTTTCAGATTCGCTTTCCCGCCTACATGGCCAGCGGTTAGAACCAGACCGTCCGAGGATATGATCACTCCACTGCCACTGCCGTTGCCCACCTCTACTGCAACCACTGCGGGAGACACTTTCTGCACCAGCTTTTGAACATGCTGCTCGATCGTTTTAAGATCAGCCATCGATTCCGGCCCGGATCTTTGAAATACGACGGGAAGTTCTCCTTTCGGGCCAATTTCTGGTTTTGCTGGAGTCCCGAGACTGGATTCTCGCTTCTTGAGAACGTTTTCTTTCGACTCCTTGGGAGAGGTGATAGCCGCCGGCCTTGTAGAGGAAGCAGATATAACAGAAAACACGCCTCCCAATTGCAGCAACGCGCCAATCACCAACATCACGAGATAGTTGGCGGCTATCGCGCCTCTCTCAGAACTGGCCGATCGAAAAGCTATCACTGCTTACAGTGCTGAGAACATACCTATCTTTTCAATTAAAGCGAACCTGAAATTTGGACGAGGGCCCAATTTGAAGTCGGCGTGATATAATTGAAACCGTTGGAAACGGTTTCAAGTTACGCACCAGCCCAGTCACCTCGCTGAAGCGAGGTGTTAATGAGAGGGGAATTTCCGTTCGCCAGCCGAACATTCGCGCTGCAAAGCCGTTTCAGACGCGTGGCAGTTGCGGCCAAGCGAGGTGTTAATGAGACGCGCCGGAGCCTGGCCTGAAATCCTGACCTTAGCGTCGCGAGAATGCTAATCCCTCATCACAACGTCCGAAATAAATCCTGCCCCTCTGCCTGATCTGTCCTGAAAAAGCATTGCGTGCTCGGCCCTGGTCGCAAATCATCCCTCCTGAATCACTAAAGTCCCGAAACAAAATTTTTCAGAGACTAATGTATGGATGGCAAAGAACTTCGTGAAGCATTAAGGACCGGCAAACGGGTGTATGGTACGCTGATCAGTTCCACGTCGCCCAAATGGATGGAGGCTATCGCCGGGCTGCCCTTGGATTGCATTTTCATCGATACGGAACATATCCCTATGGACTGGCACAACCTGGGCTGGATGTGCCATGCATTTCGCGGGCTGGGCATTGCTCCCATTGTGAGAATTCCACGGCCGGACCCTTTCGAAGCTTGCCGGGTTCTGGACATGGGCGCGCGCGGCATCGTAGCGGCATACGTTGAGACACCTGAACAGGTGCAACTTTTGCGAGGCGCCGTAAAGTGCCGCCCGCTCAAGGGACGCAAACTCGAAGAACTTCTTTCCGGTAAGACTCCACTCGAAGGTGAAATGGTTGAATATGTTCGAAATTATAACCAGAACCATGTTTTGCTGGTAAACATCGAAAGCGCGCCCGCCCTGGAGGCGCTCGACGCGATCCTGGCCGTTCCCGATCTGGATGGTGTGTTGCTTGGACCGCACGATCTTTCTTGCAGCCTTGGAGTGCCGGAACAATACGACCATCCACGCTTTGAAAAAGCTGTGCATGAGCTGATCACAAAAGCACGGGCAAAGCAGATTGGCGCAGGTGCTCATTTCCTGCCTTCCGTAGAGCACGAAATTAAATGGGCAAAAATCGGGTTAAACTTAATTTTGCATCTAACGGACATGGCTTTGTTTCGCCGCACTTTGAATGCTGACTTAACAAGGCTCCGCAAAGCGCTCGGGGACGAAGTTGCGGGAGGGGCTTTGGGAGACGTTGCGATTTAATACCGTGCGCGCCACCCATGAACTTCTCCTCTGGTCCTCGGGAGGGAGGGCCTTCTGTGCATGCATTAGGGACCATGAACCGAATCGAGGACGAGGACGAGAAGGAGGATGAGGGCGATTCGCAATCAGTCTTCCTCCTCCCCATCCGATGGAGAGGCTGGTTAATTTAACCTTCTTTTAATGTCACCCAGGTCGGCGCGTGATCACTGGCCCCTGGCTGACCGCGCACCCACGTGTCCACACCTGCATCAGCCAATTCGGATTTGAGAGAAGGGCTCAGCAACAGGTGATCGATCCGCAATCCGGAGTTCTTTTGCCAATGCTGACGAAAGTAATCCCAAAATGTGTAAACCCTTTGGTCGGGGAACTTCGCTCGGAGCGCATCCGTCCACCCTTGAGCCAATAATCGCTGATAACACTCGCGGCTCTCTGGTTGCAGCAATGCATCCTTCAGCCAGGAGCGCGGGTTGTAGATGTCGAAATCAGTAGGCACTACATTATAATCACCCGCCAGCACTACCGGTTGCCCGCTATCGGAAAGAGCCGCGGCGTGGCGGATTAGTCGTTCGAACCAGGCGAGCTTGTAATCAAATTTTGGGCCGGGCTGTGGATTTCCGTTTGGCAGGTATAAACAGCCGATCAAAAGCCCTTTCACGGTTCCCTCCAGATACCGGCTATGCAAATCCTCGCTGCCCTCCGGCAATCCTCGCCGAGTTTCGATCGGATGAGTTCCTCGCGCCAGTATGGCCACTCCATTCCACGCTTTCTGTCCATTCCAAATTGCTTCATAACCAGCCCCCCGGAGCGCCAGCGCGGGAAAGGCATCATCGGTTGCCTTCAACTCCTGCAGGCAGACCACGTCGGGCGTTTCCCGCTGCAGCCACTCCAGCAAATTGGATAGACGGGAACGAATCCCATTGACGTTGAAAGTGGCAATTTTCATAACCGTTCAAGGTTTCAACTCTTTGCGCACAATACCGATCCTCGGTTCCAAGACCCAGGTACTCCTGCATTGCGGGCATTTCGAAGGCTTGTTCAATTTCCCCTCCGAAAACTCGAATCCACAAGCGCGACAGCGTGCTTGTTCGATGGCAGCCGTATATTCTGTATGCTTGAGGCTGTGCAACAGATGGTTCAAATCGTCTGCGATCTGGCCGGGCGATTCATCCACTCTTCGGGCAATCTGAACAAGACTCATTGGATTTTCCAAGAGCAGGTCGATTAAATCTCTGCGGAACATTGTCCACCAATAACGCACAGAACCTCAAAAATGTCTTCGAGTCTCGATTGAATTCTTCGCGCCATGGCTCTTGTGAAGTTTTTTCACTGCGTCCCATCCGACTTACGGCAGCGACCGTACTCGGAAGAAGCGCTTCTGGCCGGGTTCCATTGGGAGAATTATGTGCTTAGCGCTGCCGTTTCCGGAAATCGCGCCGTTGATGGGTGTCGAAGAAACAGGCGGGGTAAGATCATCTGTTTGCTCGAGGCGATAGCTACCTCCGTTTGAGGTCGTGAAGCTGAGTACAAGATCGTTACCGATGCGCGTGCCCGCAAGGTCGGTGACCTGCGGTGTTAGGTAGTCATTCAGCCTGCCCAGCAGGTAATCACGCAGGATTTCCGGTTGAGGCCGTGGCGAAATGCTATTCCAAAACCTTTCAAAAGTTCGTCTTGCGTGCGGCATCCGGATGGTTCCGACTGGGTAGCCGGGTGCTCCGTCATTCAGAGTCACCGGAGTGCTCAGGCTATTGGTTCCAAATACGGCAAGCTTTATGAAATTCGTCAGATTCTGGAAATCATCGAACGCATCAAAGTCGAGAAGTGCCAATTCACGTGTTATGTGACAGCTTCGGCAGGAGGGCGCCACGACTGTCCGGTAGAGATAAGCC